>PJUB01000005.1_pt1 | contig 436849 bp, 396 predicted proteins | sample 1512141 | NCBI WGS metagenome assembly PJUB01 (sample SAMN08177677, study PRJNA422409) | Soil metagenome, whole genome shotgun sequencing project. | isolation source: Soil enriched on filter paper: alkali lignin treatment | place: USA: Madison | collected 2015-01-15
ACTCAGTAGTGAAACGATGCATCGCCGATGGTAGTGTGGGGTTTCCCCATGTGAGAGTAGGTCATCGTCAAGATTCATTTCGCAAAACCCCTATCTGCACATGCAGGTAGGGGTTTTGTCTTTTCCGGCCAGGAAAAGGTTTGTCTCCAAGCGTGCCACGGTCCGTGCCACGCCCCGTGATATGGTTCCGCATCTGAACCAACTGCCTTCCAGGGAATGCTCAATGGCTATTACCACGCTCCATCCAGGTTTCATGATCGTCCACGGCAACCGCCTCGATGACCTACGCAGCCTGGTGGTGAGCTGGATGCGCCGTTACCCCTTGGCACCTTTGGAAAACGAAATCGCCCTTGTCCAAAGCAATGGTATCGCCCAATGGCTCAAACTGGCCCTGGCTGAAGACCCGCTGGAAAATGACCTGGGTGGCTGCGGCATCGCTGCCGCAATCGATGTGCAACTGCCTGGCAGCTTCATGTGGCAGCTGTACCGCAGCGTGCTGGGCCACGACGAAATTCCCGAAGTATCCCTGCTCGACAAGGCCCCACTGACCTGGCGCCTGATGCGCCTGCTGCCAGCCCTGATAGAGCGCCCGCATTTCGAGCCGCTGCAGCGCTTCCTCAATGACGACAGCGACCTGCGCAAGCGCTACCAGCTCGCCGAGCGACTGGCCGACCTGTTCGACCAGTACCAGGTCTACCGCGCCGACTGGCTCAAGGACTGGGCTGCTGGCAATCACATCCTCAATACTGCCCGTGGTGAGCGCAAAGCCCTGCCGCCGGGCAACCGCTGGCAAGCCGAGTTGTGGCGAGCCTTGTTGGAGGATGTCGGTGAGCAGGGCATGGCGCAAAGCCGCGCCGGGGTACATCAGCGCTTCACCGAGCGCATCAACAATCTGGAACAGGCACCTGCGGGGCTGCCCCCGCGGGTGATCGTGTTCGGCATTTCCTCGTTGCCTGCGCAGGCCCTGGAGGCACTGGCAGGCCTGGCGCGCTTTAGCCAGGTATTGCTGTGCGTGCACAACCCCTGCCGCCACCACTGGGCGGACATCGTTGCTGACAAGGACCTGTTGCGCCATCAGTACAGGCGCCAGCAACGCAAACAGGGCATGCCCCTGCAACTGGACGACCAGTCGCTGCACCAGCATGCTCATCCGTTGTTGGCCGCTTGGGGCAAACAGGGCCGCGACTACATCAACCTGCTCGACAGCTATGACGATCCGGGCAGCTACCAGGGTGCGTTCAGCGATGGGCGCATCGACCTCTTCAGCGACGGCTCGCCTACCACGTTGCTCAACCAGTTGCAGGACGACATTCTTGAACTACGCCCGCTCGCCGAAACCCGCGAGCTGTGGCCGCCAGTCGATCCAGGCAAAGACCGCTCGATCCGCTTCCACATTGCACACAGCCCGCAACGCGAAGTGGAGATTCTCCATGACCAGCTGCTGGCCCGCTTCAGCGCCGACCCTACGTTGCGCCCGCGTGACGTAATCGTCATGCTGCCAGCCATCGACACTTACGCGCCGCATATTCGCGCCGTGTTCGGCCAGTTGCAGCGCAGTGACCCGCGCTACATCCCCTTCACTCTCACCGACCAAGGCCAGCGCGGGCGTGAGCCTTTACTGATTGCCCTTGAACACCTGCTCAAACTGCCGGATAGCCGCTTCGCGGTCAGCGAAGTGTTCGACCTGCTGGACGTCCCGGCAGTCCGTGCCCGCTTCGGTATTCGCGAAAACGACTTGCCTACGCTGCACCGCTGGATCGAGGGCGCCGGTATTCGTTGGGGCCTCAACGCCGAGCAGCGGGCCAGCCTGGGTTTGCCCGCCGGGCTTGAACAGAACAGTTGGCGCTTCGGCCTGCGGCGCATGCTGCTGGGCTATGCCGTAGGTGTGGGAGAGGCCTGCGATGGCATCGAGCCCTACGATGAAATCGGAGGCCTGGACGCAGCACTGATCGGTCCGCTGGTCGCACTGCTCGATGCACTCGACGTCGCTTGTCAGGCGTTTTCCGAGCCTGCCACTGTCAGTGAGTGGGGGGAGCGCCTGCACGCCTTGCTGCAGGTATTCTTCCTCGCCGAGGATGAGCACGACGAGTTCCTGCTGATGCAGCTACAGGACCTGCGCGATGGCTGGCTTGAAGTGTGCGAGGCTGTTGGGCTGAATGACCCGTTGCCGCTGACCGTGGTGCGTGAGGCCTGGCTGTCAGGCCTCGACCAGGGCAAGCTGTCGCAACGCTTCCTCGCCGGTTCGGTTAATTTCTGCACCCTCATGCCCATGCGCGCCATCCCGTTCCGCGTAGTCTGCCTGCTGGGCATGAACGATGGCGACTACCCGCGCGCCCAGCAACCACTGGACTTCGACCTGATGGCCAGCGATTACCGCCCCGGTGACCGCTCACGCCGCGAAGACGACCGTTACCTGCTGCTCGAAGCGCTGCTGTCGGCACGTGACCAACTGTATGTCAGCTGGGTCGGGCGCAGTATCCGCGATAACAGCGAGCGCCCGGCCTCGGTACTGATCGGCCAGTTGCGCGATCACATCGCTGCGGGCTGGCAGTTGAACGGCGCCGAGCAAGGGCAACCCGTGGAGCCGGGCGAGCAACTGCTGCATGCACTGACCCTGGAACACCCACTGCAGCCGTTCAGCCCCCGCTATTTCCAGAAGGGTAGCCCGCTGTTCAGTTTTGCCCACGAATGGCAGGTGCTGCACCAGCAAGGCGAAGAGCAAGAGCAGGGCGACGCTGGCTTGCCACCTTATTTCGACGATGAAGCCCTGAGCCTGACCCAGCTGAATGACTTCCTGCGCCACCCGGTACGGCACTTCTTCAGCCAGCGTTTGAAGGTGTACTTCGAAGCACTGGAGGCGCCGACCCCGGACGAAGAACCCTTTGTCCTCGATACCCTGCAACGCTACGGCGCCAGTGAGAGCCTGCTCGGCGCCGCCCTGGCCGAGCCGGGCAACGCCGAACAGGCCTTGCAGGCCCAGGCGCGGCGCCTGCAAGCCTGCGGTTTGTTGCCACTGGCCGGCTTCGGCGAGCTACTGCAGAACGAGCTGATCGAGCCGCTACCCGACCTGCTGCAACGTCACCAGCAGTTGCTGCAACGCTGGCCACAGCTGGTCGAGGGCGCTTTGCCGGTGCATTTCGAGCACGGCCAGCACCGCCTCGAAGGCTGGCTGGGCCGTGTGTTCCAGGCGGATGACCAGAGCCTGCTCAGCATCACCACCGTACCCAACACCATCAGTGCCGGGCGCAACAACCTCAAGTGGCACCGCCTGATTGCCCCTTGGGTCACGCACTTGGCCGCCTGTGCGGCAGGCTACCCCTATAACAGTGCACTGGTAGCCAGTGACCTGACCCTGTTGCTTGCACCGCTGCCGCCCGAGCAGGCCAGACAACTGTTGGGCGATTTGCTCGTGGCCCGTCAGGCAGGGATGAATGCGCCTCTGCCCGTTGCAGCCAAAACCGCGTTTGCATGGTTGGCCCAGGACGATGCCGACAAGGCCTTGGCCGCCGCAGCCCGCGCCTACGAAGGCGACGAGCGCACCAGCTTTGGCGAGCGGGGTGAAAGCATTGCCCTGGCTCGCCAGTTCCGTGACTTTGCCGCACTCACTGCTGATGAAACCTTCGAAGGCTGGTGCGAAACCTTGTACCGCCCGTTGTTCACCGCCCCTTGGCAGACCTTGGGCAATCCGGAGAAAGGCGTATGACCCAGGTCCGTCCCTTGGCACTGAGTTTCCCCCTGCACGGCAGCCAGCTGATCGAGGCCAGCGCCGGCACGGGCAAGACCTTCACCATTTCGGCGCTGTACCTGCGCCTGATCCTCGGCCACGGTGGCGAACAGGGCTTTGACCGCGAGCTGCTACCACCGCAAATCCTCGTGGTGACCTTCACCGACGCTGCCACCAAAGAGCTGCGCGAGCGTATTCGTGCCCGCCTGGCTGAGGCTGCACGGTTTTTCCGTGGTGAACTGGAAGCCGCCGACCCGTTGTTGCATCAACTGCGTGACGATTATCCACAAGAGGCCTGGCCGCGGTGTGCCGGCCGCCTGGAAATCGCTGTGCAGTGGATGGACGAAGCGGCGGTATCGACCATCCATGGCTGGTGCCAGCGCATGCTCCGCGAGCATGCCTTCGACAGTGGCAGCCTGTTCACCCAGACCCTGGAAACCGACCACAGCGAGCTGCTGGGCCAGGTGATGCGCGATTACTGGCGGCGTTTCTGCTACGGCATGCACGGTGATGCGCTGGCCTGGGTCCGCAGCAACTGGGGGAGCCCCGATGCCTTGCTGCCGCGCATCCGCCCGCTGTTTGGCCGCATACGCGCTCAGCACGACGGGCCAGAGCCCTCCGCGTTGATCCAGGCGTCACTCCAGCAACGAGACCAACAGCTGGCTCGGCTAAAGGCGCCGTGGGCGCAGTGGGCCGAAGAGCTGCGCCAAATCTGCCGCGATGCACTGGCCGCCAAGCAGGTCGACGGCCGCAAGATGCAGGCCCGTTACTTCGAACCTTGGTTCGACAAACTTTGCGCCTGGGCTGCCGATGAGCATCTGGTGGAGCTCGACTTGGGTACCGGCTTCACCCGACTCACCCCTGCGGGCATGGCTGAAGCCTGGAAGGGCGAACCGCCCGACCACCCGGCCCTCGACGCCATGCAGACGTTGCAACAGCAATTGCAGGCCTTGGACAACCCAGATGCGCCGTTGCTTGAGCATGCTGCCGGCTGGGTATCGGCGCGATTCGAAGTGGAGAAGCGCCGCCGAGCGGAAATGGGCTTCGACGACATGCTCCTGCGCCTGCAGCACGCCCTGGCCAGCGAGGCCGGTGAGCGCCTGGCCAGCCTGATTCGCGAACAGTTTCCGGTTGCGCTGATCGACGAATTCCAGGACACCGACCCGGTGCAGTACGGTATTTTCGAGCGCATTTACCAGATCAGCGAAAACCGTGCACAAACCGGCCTGTTCATGATCGGTGACCCCAAGCAGGCAATTTACGCCTTCCGGGGTGCCGACATTTACACCTACCTTGCTGCGCGGCGCGCCACCAGCGGCCGCCTGCACAGCCTGGACACCAACTACCGCTCCAGCAAAGCCATGGTTGCGGCGGTCAACCAGGTGTTCCTGCAGGCCGAGGCGCGTGAAATGGGGCGGGGTGCATTCCTGTTCCGCGAGGCCGATGACAACCCGTTGCCGTTCATCGAGGTGCATGCCAAGGGCCGTGGCGAACAGCTGCTGATTGGCGGTGAAGCCAGCGCAGCCCTGCAATGCTGGCAGCTGGAAAGCGAAGAGCCGGTTTCCAGCAGCGTTTACCGCCAGCAACTGGCCGCCAGCTGCGCCAGCCATATCGTCGCCTTGCTCAACGGTGGCCAGCAGGGCACGGCGGGCTTCCAGAATGCCGAGGGCGAATTGCGCCCCTGCCTGCCTTCGGACATCGCCATCCTGGTGCGTGATGGCCATGAAGCGCAGATGGTCCGCGCCGAGCTGGCCAAGCGTGATGTGCGCAGCGTGTACCTGTCCGACAAGGACTCGGTGTTCGCCGCCCAGGAAGCCCACGACCTGCTGGCCTGGCTCAAGGCCTGCGCCGAGCCAGACTCGGAACGCCTGCTCAAGGCCGCACTGGCCAGCCTCACACTGGGCCTGTCGCTGGCCGAACTGGACCGGCTGAACCAGGACGAGCGGGTCTGGGAAGGCTGGGTCATGCGTTTTCGCCTTTACCGCGACACCTGGCAGCGCCAAGGGGTGCTACCGATGTTGCGCCACCTGCTGCATGACTTCCATCTGCCGCGCACGCTGATTCGCCGCAGTGATGGCGAGCGGGTGCTGACCAACCTGCTGCACTTGGCCGAGCTGTTGCAACAGGCCGCAGGCGAGCTGGACGGTGAGCAGGCGTTGATCCGTCACCTGGCCGAGCACCTGGCCAGTTCCGGGCAGGCCGGTGAAGAACAGATCCTGCGCCTGGAGAGCGACGAACAGCTGGTCAAGGTGGTAACGATCCACAAGTCCAAGGGCCTGGAATATCCCCTGGTCTATCTGCCGTTCATCTGCACCAGCAAACCCGTCGACGGCACCCGACTGCCGTTGGCCTGGCATGACAGCGACGGTAATGCCCACCTCACACTCACGCCGAACCAGGAGCAGATCGAGCGCGCCGATGACGAGCGCCTGGCCGAAGACCTGCGCCTGCTCTACGTAGCCCTGACCCGGGCACAGTATGCTTGCTGGCTGGGTGTTGCCGACCTCAAGCGTGGCAACCAGAAGCGTTCGCAGCTGCACCGCTCGGCATTTGGCTACCTGCTGGGGGGCGGCATTGCTCTGGCCGAATCGACGCAGTTGACGGGCTGGTTGCAGGCGCTGGCGGCGACGTGCCCGCACATCACCTGCCCGGGTCTGCCGCAGGCGGATGAGCAGGTGTATCGCATGCCCCATGCCGAGCGTGAGCTGCTGCCTGCACGCAAGCCTCGCCGCGCAGCAGCCGAGCATTGGTGGATCGCGTCGTACAGCGCCCTGCGCGTCGGCGACCAGACCCTTGGCGCCGACAGCTCGCAGGCCCAGCAATTGCTGGATGACGAGGTGCTCGATGCCCAGGTGTTGCGCGAGGTCCCGCCCGACAGCGGCGATATCCACCGCTTTCCACGGGGGCCGAACCCGGGCACCTTCCTCCATGGCCTGCTGGAATGGGCAGGGCGCGAGGGCTTCAGCCAGGTCACCGGCAACTCGCAGCTGATCGAGCGAACCGTTGGCCAGCGATGCAACCGCCGTGACTGGACCGGGTGGATTCCCACCCTCACCCAGTGGCTGCAACGCTTGTTGAACGAGCCGCTGCCGTTACCGGGCAACGACCTGCGTGTAACGCTCGGTCAGTTGCGCCATTACCAGATCGAAATGGAGTTCTGGTTCGCCAGCCATCAGGTCGACGCCGAACAACTCGACCGCCTGGTCGCTCGCTACACCCACCCTGGGTTGGCACGCCCGGCAGCGCAGCCAACCGTGCTCAACGGCATGTTCAAAGGCTTCATCGACCTGGCGTTCGAGCTGGACGGGCGGTATTACGTAACCGACTACAAGTCCAACTGGCTGGGCCCGGACATCCAGGCCTACGACACAATGGCCATGGAAAAGTCCATCATCGAGCACCGCTACGACCTGCAGTACGTGCTGTACCTGCTGGCCCTGCACCGCCAGTTGCGCGCACGCCTGCCGGATTACGATTACGACCGCCATGTCGGTGGCGCCCTGTTCATCTTCCTGCGAGGCGCCAGCAGCAGCGGCCACGGCGTGTACCACGCCAAGCCACCGCGTGAGCTGATTGAACGCCTGGATGCGCTGTTCCGTGGCGAGCGCGCGCCCGCACAGCAGGACCTGTTAGCCGGAGTTGCGCCATGAGCCGAAGCCTACTCGACCTTTTGCCCACCCCACTGCACGCCGAGCACCTGTTGGCGCTGGCACCTCAGCATGACAGCGGTGACCTGCTGCAACTGCTCGACCGCTGGGTAGAGCGGGGCTGGCTGCGTGCCCTGGACCGTGCATTCGTGTCGTTCCTTGAAGAGCGCGCCCCTGGCAGTGACCCCTTGCTGTTGCTGGCGGCAGCGTTGGCCAGCCACCAACTGGGCCATGGCCATGTGTGCCTCGATTTGCAGCAAACCCTGGCCGAGCCCGACTTTGCACTGTCGCTGCCACCGGAAGGCGACGCCTTGACTGGCCCTCTGCTGTTACCCTCGCAGCTGCTGGCCAACCTCGACTTGAATGCCTGGCGCCAGCGCATCGCCGCCAGCTCGCTGGTGGCACTCGGCGATAACCCAGGCCAGCAAGCGCGGCCGCTGGTGCTCAGCGGCGAGCGCCTGTACCTGCGCCGTTACTGGCGCTACGAGCGGCGCATCGACCATACCCTGCGCCAGCGCCTGACCCAGGCCGAAGCGCCGCTGACCGACCTGTCAGATCGCCTGGCGCAGCTGTTCGCGGGCGGGGCGCCAGCAGGCCAGGTGGACTGGCAGAAGCTTGCGTGTGCGCTGGCCACCCGTGCCGGTTTCAGCATCATCACGGGCGGCCCCGGCACGGGGAAAACCACGACCGTCGTGCGCCTGCTGGCCCTGCTGCAGGGGCCGGCGGTAGAGTTGGGCAGGCCGCTGCGCATACGCCTGGCCGCGCCGACCGGCAAGGCTGCTGCGCGCCTGACCGAGTCCATTGGCCAGCAAGTCGAGCGGCTGCAAGTCAGCGCTGAGGTCCGCGGGCAAATTCCCACTGACGTCAGCACCGTACACCGGCTGCTCGGCAGCCGCCCAGGCTCGCGGCACTTCCGCCACCATGCTGGCAACCCGTTGCCGCTGGACGTGCTGGTGGTCGACGAGGCGTCGATGATCGACCTGGAAATGATGGCCAACCTGCTCGATGCCTTGCCGCCACGGGCACGCCTGGTGTTGCTGGGGGACAAGGACCAGTTGGCCTCTGTCGAGGCCGGTGCGGTGCTGGGGGATTTGTGCCGGGATGCCGAAGAGGGCTGTTACTCGCCGGCAACCACTGCGTGGCTGGAACAGGTCAGCGGCGAGTCGCTGGCCGGCAGCGGGCTCAAGGCCGGCGATGAGCAGCGCAACCCGCTGGCCCAACAGGTGGTAATGCTGCGCTTTTCACGACGCTTCGGCGAAGGCAGCGGCATTGGTCAACTGGCCAGGCTGGTCAATCGCCAGGACGCTTACGCGGCACGCAACCTGCTGGCCACGCCACCGGAGGATGTGCACAGCCTGGCGCTCAAGCACGAGCAGGACCGTGCTTTTGACCGCCTGCTGCTCGACGGCCTGAACCGTGGTGCCGAAGGCCCGCAAGGCTATCGCAGCTACCTGCGCACCCTTGGCCGCTACAGGCCGGCACTCGAAACCGCATTTGACGACCCGGCATGGGAGCAGTGGGCGGGCAAGGTGCTGCACAGCTTCGAGGACTTCCAGTTGCTCTGCGCGGTGCGTCGCGGCGCCTGGGGTGTCGAAGGCCTCAACGAGCGGGTGGCGCGGGTGCTGCACAATGCCGGGCTGATCGACAGCCAGCAGCCCTGGTACGAAGGGCGCCCGGTGTTGGTGACCCGCAACGACTACGGCCTGGGCCTGATGAACGGTGACATCGGCATCGCCCTGCGCCTGCCGGATGAGCAAGGCGAGCCGCTGCTGCGCGTGGCTTTCCCGCGTAACGATGGTAGTGGCGGGGTGCGCTTCGTCTTGCCGAGCCGGCTTAACGAAGTGGAAACGGTGTTCGCCATGACCGTGCACAAGTCCCAAGGCTCGGAGTTCAGCCACACCGCACTGGTGTTGCCGGATGCGCTCAACCCGGTGCTGACCAAGGAGCTGGTGTATACCGGCATCACCCGCGCCAAGCACTGCTTCAGCCTGGTCGAGCCACGCCAGGGCATTTTCGAAGAGGCGGTGGCGCGCAAGGTACGGCGTATTTCCGGGTTGATGCTGGAGCAGGTCTAGGGGCATACAACCCGATGCACCTGGCCGCTCTTCCATACAAGGAAGCGGCCATGTGCTATCGTTGCGCCGATACCGGAAAGGACCATAAGAGATTTCCCACATGAATGTGGCCGGGAGGCGAGCGCCAAACTGTGCACTTTCGCTGTTGCTGGCCGCCCTGTTCATTTCCATGGGCGCCGCCCGGGCAGATACCGCCACAACCACCGCCCAGGCCCAGCAACGCGCCAAGGCCGTGACCCAGGTCGTACTGGGTATCTTCAGCTATGCCCGCTGGCCGGTCGAACCCTCCCCCTTACGCCTGTGCCTGGTCGGCCCCACCGAGTATGCCGATGACCTGATCAAAGGCCATGTACAGGAGTCCGGCCGCCCGCTGCAGGTGCGGCGGCTGCTGGCAGAGGATACCCAGGTCGCCCAGGCCTGCGATGCCATCTACATTGGCAAGCTTGACCAAGGCCAGCGCGACAAACTGTTCGAGCGCATCAGCGGCCACCCGGTTCTGAGCATCAGCGAAGCGAACGACCCCTGCACGGTCGGCAGCCTGTTCTGCCTGCGGGTCAGCGACCAGCAGGTGGCCTTTGAAGTCAACCTGGATTCGGTGGCGCGTTCCGGCGTGCGCATCCACCCCAGCGTGCTGCAATTGTCGCGGCGCCGGGCGGTGCAGCCATGAAGCCGACCCGCAAGCAGGGCGTACGCCCGACCCTGCGCTCGGTGCTGGGCCGTGGCCACCTCAGCGTTGCCTTGCTCGCTGTAGGTCTGGCCGGTATTTCGCTTACGCTGCTGGGTGTGCTCGCCCTGCGCGTCTATGCCAACCACAACCTGCACCTGATTGCCCGCTCGATCAACTACACCGTAGAGGCGGCGGTGGTGTTCGATGACAGTGCTGCAGCCAACGAATCACTGGCGCTGATCGCCAGTAACGAGGAGGTGGCCGAGGCCAAGGTCTTCAACAACGAAGGCGAGCTGCTGGCGCACTGGCAACGCGGCGATACGGGCATGCTCGGCAAGCTCGAAGTGCAGGTGGCCACGGCCTTGCTGGATGAGCCGGTCAACCTGCCGATCCTGCACCAGCAGCAAAAAGTCGGGCACACTGAACTGGTCGGCCAGGGCCGTAGCCTGTTGCTGTTCCTGCTCAGCGGTCTGGCCGGAATCCTGTTCTGCACGATACTCAGCGCTTTGGCTGCCCAGTATCTGTCGCGGCGCCTGCTCAGCAATATCACCCGCCCGCTGCGCGGCCTGGCCAGTGTCGCCCACGCCGCCCGCCGCGAGCGCAGCTTCGACCGGCGCGTGCCGGAGGCGCCGATTGCCGAGCTCAACGAGCTGGGCAACGACTTCAATGCCCTGCTGGACGAACTGGAGGTGTGGCACAGCCACCTGCAGAGCGAAAACCAGACCTTGGCTCACCAGGCTAGCCACGACAGCCTGACCGGCCTGCCCAACCGCGCCTTCTTCGAAGGGCGCCTGAACCGCAGCGTGCGCAATGCCGCGCGGCAGCGGGACCACCTGGCGCTTTTGTTCCTCGACAGCGACCACTTCAAGCAGATCAACGACACCCTTGGCCATGCCGTGGGCGACGAAGTGCTGATCAGCGTGGCCGACCGCGTGCGTGCCCAGCTGCGCGAGCACGACCTGGTGGCACGCCTGGGCGGTGACGAGTTCGCGGTGTTGCTGACACCTTTGCAGTCGCGCAAGGACGCCGAGCAGATTGCCGAGAAGATCGTGGCCAGCATGAAGCTGCCGGTGCAGCTGGACAGCGGCCGCAGCATTGCCACCTCACTGAGTGTCGGTATTGCCTATTACCCGGATGACGGCGCTGACCCCGCCAGTCTTCTCAATGCCGCCGATGCGGCGATGTACGAGGCCAAGCGTAAACGCCGTGGCCATTGGCAAGTGGCGCAGACGGAACGGTCCGCCAGTGAAATCAAGAACAGGAGTTGAACCCGTGATGCACGCTTTACGTTTCCCCCTTTGGGCCTTGTTGCTCGCCATGCTGGCGCTGACCGGTTGCCAGAGCGCATCCCCCAAGGGCCTTACCCCTGAACAGATTGCCGTACTCAAGCGCGAAGGCTTTACCCCCACCGATGAAGGCTGGGCCTACGACCTGTCCGGTAAAGTGCTGTTCGGCAGCGACCTGGACAGCCTCAACGGCCAGAGCCAGGCGATTGTCGAGCGCATTGGCAAGGCGCTGCTGGGTGTTGGCATCCAGGGCGTGCGGGTAGACGGGCATGCCGATTCGTCGGGCAAGGCGGCGTATAACCAGCAACTGTCCGAGCGCCGTGCCCAAAGCGTGGCCAAAGCGCTGGTCGGGGTGGGCATGCAGGCCCAGAACATACAGCGCCGTGGCCTGGGCAGCACCCAGCCAGTGGCAGACAACCGCACCAGCGCCGGGCGTACCGAAAACCGGCGTGTATCCATAGTGGTGGCGTCTTACTGACTGGTTATATCAGGGCGCAGAGCGCCCTGATCATTCCTGAGCAAAACTCATCTCCCGCGTTTCGCCCATCAACAACGGCGCGTTCGCCTCGGTCACCCCCCGGATGTAATCCCACAGCAGGGTAATCCGCTTCAACTTCCTCAAATCCTCCCGGCAATACATCCAGAACTGCCGCGTCACCTCGATCTCATCCGGCAACACCGTCACCAATCTCGGGTCCTGTGCTGCCAGAAAACACGGCAATATCGCCAACCCACGCCCCTGCAACGCCGCGGTGTACTGTGCAATCACACTGGTACTGCGTAGGTGCGCACTGGCACCGGGGATCAGGTTGGCCAGGTACAAAAGCTCCGAACTGAACGCCAGATCATCCACGTAACTGATAAAGGGATGTTTGGCCAAGTCCGCCACCTGACGAATCGGCGCGTGGCTGTCCAGGTAATCCTGGGTCGCATACAGCCGCAAGCGGTAATCGCACAGCTTGCAGCACACATAAGGCCCATGCTCTGGCCGCTCCAGCGCGATGACAATATCAGCCTCACGTTTGGACAGGCTGATGAAGTGCGGCAGCGGCAGAATATCCACCGAAATCGCCGGGTAGGCATCAACGAAGTGGCTCAGCTGAGGGGTAATGAAGAAGCTGCCGAAGCCCTCCGTGCAACCCATGCGTACATGCCCCGACAACGCCACGCCCGACCCGGACACCTGCTCGCAGGCCATGTGCAGCGTGCTTTCGATCGACTCGGCATAGCCCAGCAGGCGCTGGCCTTCGGCGGTCAGCACAAAACCGTTGGTCCGCGACTTTTCGAACAGCAACGTACCCAAGGCCCCCTCCAGCGAGCTGATGCGCCGTGACACCGTGGTGTAGTCCACGCTCAGCCGTTTGGCGGCACTGCTGGCCTTGCGGGTGCGAGCCACTTCAAGGAAAAACTTCAGGTCGTCCCAGTTGAGGGCGCTCAGGGATGTGAGGTCTTTTTGCATGATGATCCGGTTTTTTTGTGCGTTCTTGTTGGATGTTTGCACATCTATACTCGAAACAAGCCTCAGGACGCCACCTTGCGTTTGCTTGGCGCTGGCGATCTCGTCCCGACAATAATTCCAAGGAGAACGCAGATGAACGCACCGCAATCCCCGAACCCCACCAAGGTCGAGCAGGTCAAGCTGCTGATCGACGGCCAATGGGTCGAGTCGAAAACTACCGAATGGCGCGACATCGTCAACCCTGCCACCCAGGAAGTACTGGCGCGCGTGCCGTTCGCCACCGTCGAAGAAGTCGACGCTGCCGTGGCTGCTGCCCATCGCGCTTTCCAGACCTGGCGCGACACCCCGATTGGCGCACGCATGCGCATCATGCTCAAGCTGCAGGCGCTGATTCGCGAACACACCAAACGCATTGCCCAGGTGCTCAGCGCAGAGCAGGGCAAAACCCTGGCTGATGCCGAAGGCGATATCTTCCGCGGGCTGGAAGTGGTCGAGCACGCGGCGTCCATTGGCACCCTGCAGATGGGCGAATTCGCCGAGAACGTCGCGGGCGGTGTCGATACCTACACCCTGCGCCAGCCGATTGGTGTATGCGCCGGTATCACCCCGTTCAACTTCCCGGCGATGATCCCGCTGTGGATGTTCCCCATGGCCATCGTCTGCGGCAACACGTTCGTGCTCAAGCCGTCCGAACAGGACCCTCTCTCGACCATGCTGCTGGTCGAGCTGGCGCTGGAAGCCGGCGTACCGGCGGGTGTGCTTAACGTGGTGCACGGTGGCAAGCAAGTGGTGGATGCCATTTGCACCCATCAAGACATCAAAGCCATTTCCTTCGTTGGCTCTACCGAAGTCGGCACCCACGTGTACAACCTGGGCAGCCAGCACGGCAAGCGCGTGCAGTCGATGATGGGCGCCAAGAACCACGCCGTTGTGCTGCCCGATGCCAACCGCACGCAAACCATCAACGCCCTGGTCGGTGCTGCTTTCGGCGCGGCGGGCCAGCGCTGCATGGCCACCTCGGTGGCGGTGCTGGTGGGCAAGGCCCGTGAATGGCTGCCGGATATCAAGGAAGCGGCCAGCAAGCTCAAGGTCAATGCCGGCTGTGAGCCTGGTACCGATGTAGGCCCGGTAGTTTCCAAACGCGCCAAGGAGCGTGTGCTGGGCCTGATCGAAAGCGGCATCAAGGAAGGCGCCAAGCTGGAACTCGACGGCCGTGACGTCAAGGTACCGGGCTACGAGCAAGGCAACTTCGTCGGCCCAACCCTGTTCTCGGGCGTGAAGACCGACATGCAGGTGTACACCCAGGAAATCTTCGGCCCGGTGCTGGTGACCCTGGAGGTCGATACACTTGATGAGGCCATCGCCCTGGTCAACGCCAACCCGTTCGGCAACGGCACCGGCCTGTTCACCCAAAGCGGCGCGGCCGCGCGCAAGTTCCAGAGCGAAATCGACATCGGCCAGGTCGGCATCAACATCCCGATCCCGGTACCGGTACCGTTCTTCAGCTTCACCGGTTCGCGTGGCTCCAAGCTCGGTGACCTCGGCCCGTACGGCAAGCAGGTGGTGCAGTTCTACACTCAGACCAAGACCGTCACCGCCCGCTGGTTCGATGACGACAGTGTCAATGACGGTGTGAACACCACCATCAGCCTGCGCTAAGGAGACGTCATGCGTATTGCATTCATTGGCCTCGGCAACATGGGCGCGCCCATGGCCCGCAACCTGATCAAGGCCGGGCACCAGCTGAACCTGTTCGACCTGAACAAAACCGTGCTGGCCGAGTTGGCAGAACTGGGCGGGCAGATCAGCCCGTCGCCCAAGGACGCGGCGGCCAACAGCGAGCTGGTTATCACCATGCTGCCGGCGGCGGCCCATGTGCGCAGCGTGTACCTGAACGACGACGGCGTGTTGGCCGGCATTCGCCCCGGCACACCAACCGTGGACTGCAGCACCATCGACCCGCAGACCGCCCGCGATGTGTCCAAGGCCGCAGCGGCCAAGGGTGTGGACATGGGCGATGCGCCGGTGTCCGGTGGCACCGGCGGCGCGGCAGCAGGCACCCTGACCTTCATGGTGGGCGCCAGCGCCGAGCTGTTCGCCAGCCTCAAGCCGGTGCTGGAGCAGATGGGCCGCAACATTGTGTACTGCGGAGAAGTCGGCACCGGGCAGATCGCCAAGATCTGCAACAACCTGCTGCTGGGCATCTCCATGATCGGCGTGTCCGAGGCCATGGCCTTGGGTAACGCGCTGGGCATCGACACCAAGGTGCTGGCCGGCATCATCAACAGCTCGACCGGGCGTTGCTGGAGTTCGGACACCTACAACCCGTGGCCGGGCATCATCGAAACGGCGCCTGCGTCGCGCGGTTATACCGGAGGCTTTGGCGCCGAACTGATGCTCAAGGACCTGGGGCTGGCCACCGAAGCGGCACGCCAGGCACACCAGCCGGTGATCCTCGGGGCCGTGGCCCAGCAGCTGTATCAGGCCATGAGCCTGCGCGGCGAAGGGGGCAAGGACTTCTCGGCCATCGTCGAGGGGTATCGCAAGAAGGATTGACGAGCGAGGTGGACTTCATCGCGGGCCAGGTGGCCTTCCCTCTGTAACTGCGCACCAGAGGGAAGGGCACCTGCCCCGCGATTTTTTTATCAGGCGAAAACGAAGTACTTGCGTACAGTCTCGACCACTTCCCAAGTGCCTTTCATCCCCGGTTCGATGACGAATACGTCACCGGCTTTCAGGTGCTTCGGCTCTTCGCCTTCCGGGGTGATGATGCAGTAGCCATCGAGGAAGTGGCAGAACTCCCACTTCTCGTAGTTGACCTCGAACTTGCCCGGGGTGCAGATCCAGGTGCCCATGATCTTGCTGCCGTCGGCCGACAGGTAGGCATTGAGGTTGACGGTGTGCGGATCGCCGCCGATGCGCTTCCACTTGGTGGCGTCCACGACCGGCGTCGGGCAGGTTTCGCGCAGGACGGTGATGAAATCGGACATGGCACAACTCCTGGTGACTGGCTGAATGACTCGTCACCATAGGGCCATCGGCCGAGCCGCAGTTGCCTGGGCTCGACGTCCAGCTGTCTGGTCGCGCTATGCCAGGTGGTTTACCTCGACGGTGATGTGCGCCAGTTCTTCATGCACACCCAAGGCCTGGCGCACGCTGTCGGCGCTGAGGGCACTTGAGGTGGCCAAACCAAGAATGCAGGCGTATTGGGCCTTGCCCACCCGCCATACATGCAGGTCGGTGATGCTGGCCGGCACGGGCAGCTGCGCCACCACTTCGCGGATTTCTTCCACCACCGGCGCGTCCATCTCCGCATCCAGCAGCACCCGCCCGGTATCGCGCAGCAGGCCGCGGGCCCACAGCGCCACCAGCAGCGCACCCACTAGGCCCATGACCGGATCGAGCCAGCTGGCGCCCCAGAACTTGCCGGCCAGCAAGGCCACGATGGCCAGTACCGAAGTGGCGGCATCGGCCATCACGTGCAGGTAGGCCGAGCGCAGGTTCAGGTCGTGGTGGTGATGGCCGTGGTCATGGTGATGGTCGTGCCCATGATGATCATGATGGTGATGGTCATCGCGCAGTAGCCAGGCACAAATCAGGTTGACGGCAAGGCCTACCACGGCGATGAAGATGGCCTCGTCATAATGGATGGGTCCCGGTGCCAGTAGCCGCTCCACCGACTGGAACACCATCAGCCCGGCCACGCCCAGCAACAGCAGCGCGCTGGAATAACCACCGAGAATCTCGATTTTCCAGGTACCGAAGGCAAAGCGTCGATCAGCGGCATAGCGCCGTGCGGCGGCGTAGGCCAGTAGCGACAGGCCAAGGGCCAGAGCGTGAGAGCTCATGTGCCAGCCGTCGGCCAGCAGTGCCATGGAGTTGAAGAACCAGCCACCGGCAATCTCCGCCACCATCATCACGGCGGTCAGCCACACCGCCAGGCGGGTCTTGCGCTCGGCGCCCAGGTTGCTGGTGTGGAACTGATGGCTGTGCTGCCAACGGTCTGAGGTTTGTGTCGCCATGGTTTATCATGCTCCCGGACGATCGAGAAATATACTATACCCCAGTATACCTAGCATGGTGTGGAATCCAATGGCACATACCCTGAAGAGCAAGAAGCAACTGCTGGCCCGGGTGCGCAAGATCAAGGGCCAGGCGGCCGCGCTTGAGACGGCGCTGGAGCAGGACAAGGACTGCCTGGCGATCCTGCAGCAGATCGCCGCCGTGCGCGGCGCGGTGAACGGGCTGATGGCCGAAGTGATGGAAGGGCATATCCGCGAACATCTGGTGGCGGACGGGCTTAGCGCCGAGGAGCGGCAGGATGAGGCGGACAAGGTGGCGGCGTTGTTGCGGTCTTACCTCAAGTAATCTCGCGGGAGCGGAACCCGCTCCCACATGGATGGTGCAGGCGATTGGAAATTGGGTTGGGCAGTTGATCTATACCCCCCAGGGGTATGTGGCTACGCCCACCAATACCGCACAAAGTGGAAGAACACCGGCGCCGCAAAGCACACCGAGTCCATACGGTCGAGCATGCCGCCATGGCCTTCGATCATGTGTCCCCAGTCCTTCACCCCACGGTCGCGCTTGATCGCCGACATCACCAGCCCGCCGAAGAAGCCCATGGTGTTCACGGTCAGGGCCATCAGTGCGGCCTGCCAGAAGGTGAACGGGGTGATCCAGCACAGCAGGGCGCCTATCAAGGTGGCCAGTGCCACGCCGCCGGCCAGGCCTTCGACGGTTTTGGACGGCGACAGGGTGGGTGCCACCTTGTGTTTGCCGAACAGCTTGCCGCATACGTACTGCAGCACGTCGCTGATCTGCACCACCAGGATCAGCCAGGCGATCAGCAGCAGGTTGCGCCCCTCGTAGCCCGGGATGTCCAGCGTCATCAAGGCCGGCACCGATGACACGCAGTACACCGCGATCATCAACCCCCACTGTACCTTTGATGCACGCTCAAGGAAGCGTGTGGTATCGCCGCCAAAGCTGGCCAATATCGGCAGCAGCAGGAACAGGTACACCGGGATGAAGATGCTGAACAGGCCGTACCAGTCCATGGCGATGAGCACGTACTGCACCGGCAGCGCCACATAGAACGCCGCCACCAACGCCGGGTAGTCGCTGCGCCGGGTCGGGGTAAGGGTCATGAACTCGCGCAGGGCGTAGAACGACACGCCGTAGAACAGCACGATCACACCGTACTTGCCGAACAGGAAAGCGATGCCGATGACCAGCACCATCACCCACCAGGCGTTGATGCGAGCGTTGAGGTTGTCGATTACCGCGTGTGGCGCTGGGCCTGCGCGCCACTTGAGCAGGCGGCCGATCACGCTGGCGAGCAGCAGCAGGGCGCCGATGCCGCCGAACAGGGAAAGGGTGTTGTCGTCCATGTCAGGCATCCTTCGGGGCCAGGTTCAGCAGGGCTTGGCTGGCCCGCTCTAGAAAGGCCTGCTTGCTTTCATCAGCGTGCAGGTGCAACGGTTCGCCAAAGCTCAGTGTGCAAAGTAGGGGCAGCGGAAGGGCGCGGCCCTTGGGCATCACCCGGTTGAGGTTGGCGATCCAGACCGGTACCAGTTCGACGTCGGGGTTGGCTGCCGCCAGGTGGTACAAGCCGCTTCTGAACGGCATTAGCGGTTCATCACCCAGGTTGCGCGTGCCCTCCGGGAAGAAGATCAGCGAGTCACCCTGCGCCATGGCTTCGAGTATCGGTTGCAGCGGGCTGCCCTGGCCTTCACTGCGTTGCCGATCAATCAGCACGCCGTTGAACACCTTGCGAATGAGAAAGTCGCGAATCCCCGGTTTGGCCCAGTAGTCCGCGCCCGCCACCGGGCGGGTACGCTTGCGCAGAGGTTGCGGCAGTGAAGCCCACAGCAGCACGAAGTCACCGTGGCTGCTGTGGTTGGCGAAGTACAGGCGCTGTACCGGCAGCGGCGTACAACCCAGCCAAAGGGCGCGGGCACCCGTGATCAGGCGGGCGGCGGAGGTGATGACATAGGCGGTCAGGTTGGCGAGCATGGGGCGTTCGTTATCCCTTCAAAGGCAGTGTCAGCAGGGTAGCCAAGGCTAGCGAGAGCTGCAGGCCCAGGCATACGGCCTGACGGCGCAACAGGCCTAGTGCGGCCTGGCTGCGGGCAGGCCAGGCGCGGCCGTCGGTGGCCTGTGGTTTGAGTTTCAGTTCGAACAGGGCGTGGTCCAGGGCCTGGGTGTCTGCCGCCAGGTCTACGCTATTGGCAAGGTGGGCAAACAGTTCGGCATCGATCGCCACGCGGATGGCCCAGTACTTGTGCAGCACGCCGAGCGCCAGCAGCACGCTGCACAGCACGCTGGCCAGCGGTGCCAGAGGGAGACCCAGCAAGGGGGCGAGGCCATAGGCCAGAGCCAGCAGGGTGAGGCCGTCAGACAGGTGCTCCAGCTGTTTGCCTCGGCCCAGCAGGCTGGCCACTACACGCAGGTTCATGGCTGCGCTTCCAGTTGCTGGAGAGCCTGGCGATGCGCGTTGCGCAGGACGATGCCGGGGCGTGCTTTACGGATAAGGGATTCTGCCTGCTGGGCGTCATCGCAACGGCCGGTCACCACCAGCCAGGCCGCCACGGCGCTGGCGCTGCGTGAATAACCCAAAGCGCAGCACACCAGCACGGGGCCTTGAGTGCGTAGGTGCTCGATAGCGCTGGTGGCTTGTTGTAGCAGGATGCTGTCGGGTGCTATCAGGTCAAGGGTGGGGAAATGCAGGTAATCCTGCGTTGCCAATACGGTGCACGGCAGCTCCGCACACAAATCGACAATCGCAGCAAATTGCCCCCCCTCACCACGTCCTGGAGTCCGCCCAAGGTACACGTCATCGCATACCTCATCCGCTTGCGGGTGGCCCTTCGTCCAAAGCCGCGAATTGAGCCACGCACCTGCCAGATAGGGTGCCAACAGCCACCGGCTCGCATTCGACAAGCGCCCGTCGGCACCCTTCTGAAAACCATCCGCCCCGAACACGGCATAGTTCATTGCCACTAGCCCCAGCGACACGCCCGGCCAACTTAACCACAGCCAGGTGCCGCCCAGCGCAACAGCTGGAAGCGCACACAGCAGCGCGCCCACAGCATAACAACCGGCGACCTTCCAACGCTTGGCATCCCGTGCAAGGCGGGCCGCCTGGAAGGGCAGGTGCCCTTGATACGGCCACAGCCACAGGCAGGCAAACCCGGCCAGCGCCCCAGTGGGTACATCGATGAAATGATGCTGCCAGGTGGTCAGCACCGACACCCCGATCAGCGCCATCCAGCCATGCATCAGCCAACGCCAGGGCTGGCGTTGCAGATGCCGGGCAAACATCGTCCAGATGATCACCAGCAAAGCGATGTGCAGCGAAGGCGCCTGGTTGAAGGGTTTGTCGAAGCCCATCAATACATCGAACAGCCAGCCGAACAGCCCGTCCAGTTCCGGTCGCTCGAAGGTGAACCGCAGCGGCCACAGCAGGAAACAGCAGACGCTGATCACCTGCGCGCTGAGCAGCGCCAGCGCGTGGCGGTCCATTTCCTGGCGTGTGCGCGGCAGCAGGAAGGACAGCCCGTAGAGCAGGTCGATCGACCAGTACGGGATGATCGTCCAGGGCCACAGCGGCATGCCGTGCTCCCAGCTGAACACCAGGCTGCCGACATCACTGCGCCCGGCCGTGTAATGGTTCGCCAGCCCATAGCTGAGGAAGAACAACGGCCCCAGCAGCAGAAGCCAGAACACGCCCCGGCGGATCAGCCGAGGCTCGCGTGGCGGGCTCACTCAGCGTACCCGCTGTGCCAGGCTGACGCTGAAAATGCCCCATTGATCAATACGCTGGGCCAGCTTGCGGAAGCCCGCTGCCTCGACCAGCTGGTCCATCTCGGCCTGGCTGCGGCGGCGCATCACCCAAGCCTCGCCACCCCGATGACTGGTGAGGGCGCGGGCAATCATCTCCAGTTGCGGGTGCCACGGCTGGCCGGTGTAGACCAGGTAGCCGCCATCCTCTACGGCGTCGGCCAGCCCGGCCAACGAGTTGCCCACCAGTTGGTTACTGGGGAAGAGTTCGTACAGCCCTGAAACCACTGCCAGCGTTGGGGGTTGCTCAAGTGTGGCCAGGCTCTGGCGATCGAAAGCATCGCCCTGGACGAAGCGGGCGATGTCGGCCAGGCCCTTTTCGCTGATTAGCGTGCTGCCTTGCTGAACGTTCAGTTCGCTGTAGTCGCGCAGCAGGATCGAATCCGGCAACCGCTCAAGGTCTTGCAGGGCTTCGAGGATGTAGCGGCCATGGCCGGCGGCAATATCGACAATGTGCACGGGCCGTTGTTGTTCACGCAGGTGGGCGATGGCCAGGCGCAGCAATTCCTCGACGTGCAGCTTGCGCTGGCGAATACCACGCCAGCCGATGGCGTCGAGGTAATTCTGGTCGATCAGGCGGCCCAGTTTGCCCTTGCCGGTCGGCTGGTTGCGGTACACGTAGTCGAGGGTGCTGCCCGAGTCGAAGCCGGTGTCAAAGCCCAGCTTCACGCCTTCGGACAGCCCCTTGCCCAACTGCAGGCCCGCGCGGGTGGCGCGCCAGTAAAGGTCGCGGGGCGAATTGCGTGGCAAGGGGGCGGCCAGGCTCTCGGCCTCGGCGCAGCTGGCGCCGGTCTTGTCGGCATCCAGCAATGACGGCTGTGCGGCGGGGCGGGTGAAGCAGTGTTCGACAAACCGTTCGATGCGCCTCAGCGCATGGGCCCGATCACGTTCACCCAAGGTGTCGTGGAAGAACCCGGGCAGTAGGTGCATTTCCTTGCGGGCACTGCCCAACCGTTCGAAAAAGCGCTCCTGTGGCTGGCGCTCGACCACGAAGTCGGCCCCGGAGACCAGCAACTGGGTCGGTACCTGAATGGCCTGGGCGTCTGCCACTACCCGGTCGGCGGCTTCGTACAGGCCTAGCAGCATGGTCACCGAGATTGGCCGGCTGATCAGCGGGTCGGCCACGTACGACATCACCCGCTCCGGGTCATGGGTAAGCAGGCGCGGCTTGACGTAGCTGTTGACGAAGAAGTTGCCGCGCAAGGCCTTGAGCAGTTTCAGGCCGGGGCGGGCGAACGGCACGTACAGCTTGACCTTGAATGCCGGCGAGGCCAGCACCAGGCAGCGCACCTTGGGCGCGTAGTCGTGGGCCCAGGTGGCAATCAGCACGGCGCCGACGCTTTGCGCCAGCACCACCATGTCCTGCTCGGCGATACCGTGGTGGGCGTGGATATGTTCGATGAAGGTTTGCACGTCGCGCACGCTGGTGGCGAACCCCGGGCTGTCGCCGCGTGCACCTGGCGACTGGCCGTGGCCGCGCGCATCCCAGGCGAAGAAGTCATAGCCCGGCATGTCCAGTTCATCGGCCAGGTGGGCCATACGCCCGCCGTGTTCATGGCCACGGTGAAACATCACCACAGCCCGGCGTGGCTGGTGTTCGTTGCGGGTGGCAGGCCAATGACGGTAGTGCAGCTCGACACCGTCATGGGTGGAGAAATGCAGCGCTTGCGCTTGGCGCATGGTCAACGTCCTTTTGCGACGATTTTAGGCTCTGCGGGTTTCGGCCAGCCCCTGGCGAACCCGGTTGTAGAGGGTATAGAGCGAGAGCGCGAGGATGACCAGCAGCAAACCATTGATCCAGCTGTCGTTCAGCAGGCCAAAGGCGACGCCGGTGCCCAGCACGCCGAAGGCAAAGGCGCGGTCGCTTTTGCCCATGGGGCCGTCATAACGCCGCGAGGCGCCGGCCAGCGGGCCCATGACCCCGGCGTATTCGCTGAAGGTGGCGCACAGCACCACCAGTGTCACCAGCGTCGGTGACACCCCGGCCAGCAGGGCGAAGGGCAGGTACAGGGCGGCATCGGCGATCACGTCGCAGAGTTCGTTTAGGTAGGCGCCGAGGGTGGATTGCTGGCCGAATTCCCTGGCCAGCATGCCGTCGACGGCGTTAAGCGCCATGCGCAGCAGCATCCACACTGGCACCAGGATGAACAACCAAGTGGCATGGGGCAGGGCGGCCAGCAGCAGGCCCAGCAGGATCGATACCACGGCGGCGGTGACGGTGACCTGGTTGGCGGTGACGCCCCGGTCATGCAGGCGCTGGACGGTTGGGCGCAGCAGGGCCTGGAAGCGTGGTTTGAGCTGGTAGATCGATGCCACTGGAAAGTCCTTTTTAGTGGTGCGATGTGCCGATTGTGTGCCGAGGATTTTGCTGGCTGCAAGTGAGTGGCTGAGAAATTGCTCACATCGGTTGAGGCCAGGGTTTTCAGCGCGCCCGGCACACGCCATTATCGGCCCATGACTACCTTGCTCGCTTTCTACCAGAACATTGGCCCAGCGCTCTCGCTGCTGGTGGTGCTGACCTTCCTGCTGGCCGGCGCCGTCAAAGGTGTGATCGGCCTGGGTATGCCGACCATCGCCATGGGCCTGCTGGGCCTGGCTATGTCACCGGCGCAGGCTGCTGCGCTGCTGATCGTGCCTTCGACCCTCACCAACCTTTGGCAACTGGCAAGTGGCGGGCACCTTCAGGCCTTGCTGGTGCGGCTAGGCCCGATGCTGGCACTCATCTTCATTGGCACCTTGCTGGGCAGCGCCTGGTTGGGCATCAACAGCGGCCCATGGGCCGTCCACGCACTGGGTGCGGCCTTGCTGGTGTATGCGGTGTACGGGCTGATTGGCCCAGGTTTGCAAGTGGCGGCGGCGCACGAGCGCTGGCTGGGGCCGGTTTGTGGGCTGGTGACGGGGGGCGTCACGGCGGCAACCGGGGTATTCGTGATACCGGCTGTGCCCTACCTGCAGAGCCTGGGCCTGAGCCGCGAGCAACTGATCCAGGCCCTGGGCCTGTCGTTCACGGTTTCGACCCTGGCGCTGGCCGTTGGCCTGGCCGGGCAGGATGCCTTGGGTGGCCAGGCGTTGGGGGCTTCGCTGCTGATGCTGGCGCCAGCTTTGCTCGGCATGCTGGTCGGCCAGTGGTTGCGTCAGCGCATCAGCGCGCTGGTGTTCAAACGTTGCTTTTTCATCGGCCTGGCGGCACTGGGCGGCCATTTGCTGATCAACGGCTAGCGCTTGAGGCGCTGAGCATGTCGACCCGCTGGATATCGAAATCGCGCTCCAGGTAATCCATGCGCTTTTCGAAGAACGCGGCCATGTGCGGCAGGGCCGAATGCACATCCAGCGCAGCCTGGTTGGCCCACACTTCGAAGAACACGAACAGGCTCGGGTCCTGCTGGTCACGCAGCATGTGGTACTCGATGCAGCCCGGCTCCTGGCGGCTTGGCTCGACGTAAGGCCGGAACAGGTTTTCGAAGGCGTCAGCCATTTCCGGGCGGGTCTTGGCTTTGAGGATGAAGGCGAACTGCTCGCTCATGGGGCGCTACTCGGTGATGGAAGGTGAACCGATTCTACGGCAATAATATGCTGCGCATTCGTGACTTCTGGTCAATTGTATTTTGCCCCGTTACCGCTGTATCCCAACCCCATGGGTCTCTAACCTGCCGGCATGATTTTTGACCCGGCCGGGGAGGCCAGCATGAAAAAGATCCTTCTGCTCAATGGTGGTAAACAGTTCGCTCACTCCGATGGCCGCCTCAACGCGACCTTGCACGAAGCGGCCATCGCTCACCTGGACCGCGCCGGTTTCGATGTGCAGGAGACGTTCATCGACGGCGGCTACGACGTAAAGGCCGAAGTGGAGAAGTTCCTCTGGGCCGATGTCATCATCTATCAAATGCCGGGGTGGTGGATGGGCGCGCCCTGGACCGTGAAGAAGTACATCGATGAAGTCTTCACCGCTGGCCATGGCAGCCTTTACGCCAACGATGGCCGCACCCGTTCGGACCACTCGCAAAAGTACGGCAGCGGTGGTTTGGTACAGGGCAAGCAGTACATGCTGTCGCTGACCTGGAACGCGCCGCAGCAGGCATTCGATGACCCTGCCGATTTCTTCGAAGGCAAGGGTGTGGATGCGGTGTACTTCCCGTTCCACAAGGCCAACCAGTTCCTCGGCATGACCGGCCTGCCAACCTTCCTGGCGGTAGATGTGATGAAGCGCCCGGATGTACCGGCGGCACTGGCGGCTTATGAAGCACATCTGGACAAGGTGTTCGGCAAGGCGATCTAATCCAGGCAAGTAGCTGCCGCAGGCCCGAATGTGAAAACCCGATCCGAAGAACTCCAGGTGTTCGTCGCCGTCATCGACTGCGGCTCGATCTCTGCCGCTGCCGAGCAGATGGGCCAGACCCCGTCCGCCGTCAGCCGTACCTTGTCGCGCCTGGAGGGCAAGCTCGGCACTACCTTGGTCAACCGCACCACCCGGCGTATGGACCTGACCGAGGAAGGACGCTTTTTCCTTGAGCGTTCGCGGCAGGTACTGGAGCAGATGGACGAGATGGAAGAGCGCCTGTCGATGAACCGCCAGACCGCTACCGGGCGGCTGCGCATCAATGCGGCCGCGCCGTTCATGCTGCATGCCATCTTGCCGTGGATTGGCGAGTTTCGCCGCCAGTACCCGGGTATCGAGCTGGAGCTTAACACCGACGACCTGATCATCGACCTGCTGGAGCAGAGCACCGACGTGGCGATCCGCATCGGTGAGCTGGCCGACTCCAGCCTGCACGCACGCAACCTCGGTTGCAGCCCGGTGCAGGTGCTGGCCAGCCCGGTTTACCTTGAGCAGCACGGTACACCGCAGCAGGTCGAGGATCTGGCCAACCATAGCCTGCTGGGTTTCAGCCAGCCCGAATCGCTCAACCAGTGGCCACTGCGCCATGCCCAGGGTGACCGTTGGAGCATTCGCCCGGCGCTGATCGCCTCCAGTGGCGAGACCCTGCGCCAGCTGGCGCTGGCCGGCGAGGGCATCGTCAGTCTGTCGCACTTCATGACCCACGAGGACATTCGCACCGGGCGTCTGCAGGTGCTGCTGAGCGAGGCCAACAATGGCTACCGCCAGCCGATTCATGCGGTGTACTACCGCAACACCCAGCTGGCATTGCGTATCCAGTGCTTCCTCGATTTCATCCAGCGCAAGCTGGCGATGTACGCCTGCTGAGTTGCCTGAACGCGACATATCCTGTCCGCAGACGGCGAAACTTCCTACGTGTTATTGCGCAGTCGAACCGCTTCGGCCTTACTGACTGCTCAACAAAAACAACACCAAGGAAGTGTCATGCGTATTGTTCCATTCCAGTACCTGGCTCTCGCAGCCGCGATCCTGAGCTGTTCCTCGGTTTACGCCGCCACGCTGGAGGGTGGCGCGGTGGCGGCCCCCGATCAATATGGTGCACAGGTGGCTGCCGATATCCTGAAAAAGGGTGGTAACGCGGTGGATGCCGCGGTGGCCACTGCCTTCACCTTGGCAGTGACGTACCCCGAAGCCGGTAACATTGGTGGTGGCGGGTTCATGACCCTGTTCGTCGACGGCAAGCCTTACTTCCTCGACTACCGCGAAGTCGCGCCAAAGGCCGCCACGCGCAACATGTACCTCGATGACAAGGGCGAAGTCATCGAGAACCTCAGCCTGGTCGGGGTGCGTGCAGCAGGTGTGCCCGGCACCGTGATGGGCCTGTGGGAGGCCCACAAGAAGTTCGGCAAGCTGCCCTGGAGCGAGCTGCTGACCCCGGCCATCGGCTATGCGAAAAATGGCTTCAAGGTGGCGGAAAAGCAGTACCAGTACCGCAACGATGCCCAAGGCATGTTCAAGACGGCGACCAATTTCAACGACTACTTCGGCAACATGAAGGTCGGTGAACTGTTCAAACAGCCAGAACTGGCCCAGACACTGGAACGTATCGCTGACAAAGGCGTGAGCGAGTTCTACCAGGGCAAGACCGCCGACCTGTTGGTGGCGCAGATGCAGGCTGACAAAGGCCTGATCACCAAAGAAGACCTGAAGGGCTACAAGGCCGTATGGCGTGAGCCGATGGCCGTGAGCTGGCGTGGCAATGTGGTCTACACCGCGCCACCGCCAAGCTCTGGCGGTGTGGCCCTGGCCCAGCTGCTGGGCATCAAGGAAGACCGTGCGGCGGACTTCAAAGGGGTGGCGCACAACTCGGCGCAGTACATCCACCTGTTGGCCGAGATCGAGAAGCGCGTGTTCGCCGACCGTGCCGACTACCTCGGTGACCCGGCGTTCACAAAGGTACCTGTGGATAAACTGGTGGCCAAGGACTACCTGGCCAAGCGTGCCGCGCAGGTCAACCCGAACGCCATTTCCGAAACCGACAAGGTCAAGCCGGGCCTTGAGCCGCACCAGACCACGCACTTCTCCATCGTCGACAAGCAGGGCAACGCGGTCAGCAACACCTACACCCTCAACCTCGACTACGGCAGTGGCGTGGTGGTGAAGGGCGCAGGCTTCCTGCTCAACGACGAGATGGATGACTTCAGCGCCAAGCCGGGGGCGGCGAATGCCTTTGGTGTGGTGGGTGGCGATGCCAATGCCATCGAACCGGGCAAGCGTATGTTGTCGTCAATGAGCCCTAGCCTGATGACCCGCGATGGCAAAGTCGAGCTGGTGATCGGTACGCCGGGTGGCTCGCGGATCTTTACCTCGATCTTCCAGGTGATGAACAACCTGTACGACTACGGCATGCCGCTGGACAAGGCGGTGGCGGCGCAGCGCGTGCACCATCAGTTGCTGCCCAAGGACACTATCTACTTTGATGCCTACGCGCCGTTGACCGGGCCGGAGGCTGACAAGTTGAAGAAGATGGGTTATGTGCTGGAGGATCAGGGCTGGGAGATGGGTGATATCCAGGCGATCCGGGTGGACGGGGCCAAGCTGGAGACCGCTTCCGATCCACGTGGGCGAGGTGTGGGCATGATCGTGAAGTAAGCAGTCGCTTGTGCCGGCCCTATCGCCGGCAAGCCAGCTCCCACAGGTGTGCCGCTGCCCTTAAGGCTTGCATTGTCCCTGTGGGGGCCTGGCTTGCCGGCGATGGGCCGCAAAGCGGCCCCAAAATCTTGAGGTCAGACGCGGAACTGGCTGACCAGCGTCTGCAACTGCCCACCCAGCCGCGCCAGTTCCACACTGGACGCCGCTGTCTCGTCACTGGCCGCTGCCGTCTGCTCCGACACATCACGTACATTCAGAATGCTACGGCTGATCTCTTCAGCCACCGCGCTCTGCTGCTCTGCCGCCGCCGCAATCTGCTGGTTCATCGACTGGATGCTCGACACCGTGCTGGTGATGCTCTCCAGCGACGCCCCGGCCTTGCGTGCCAGCTCGACGCTGCTGTCGGTGAGGGTACGGCTGCCCTGCATGGCGTTCGCCACTTGCTGGGTGCCATGTTGCAAGCTGGCAATCAGCTCTTCGATTTCTTCGGTGGACTTCTGCGTGCGCTGCGCCAGGCCGCGCACTTCGTCGGCAACCACGGCAAATCCACGCCCGGCCTCGCCAGCACGCGCCGCTTCGATCGCAGCGTTCAGCGCCAGCAGGTTGGTCTGTTCGGCCACCGACTTGATCACGTCCATCACGCTGCCGATCTTCTGGCTTTCCTGCTGCAGCAGGTTCATGGCTTCGGTGGAGCGGTGCATGTCTTCGGCCAGGCGCTCGATCTGGCCAATCGCCTCGCCCACCACGCGATCGCCGGCACGGGCTTCGTCGTCGGCACCGGTGGCGGCATGCGAGGCCTGCTCGGCGTTGCGTGCCACTTCCTGAACGGTGGCAGCCATTTCGTGCATGGCGGTGGCCACCTGATCGGTCTCGACCTTCTGGCTGTTGGCGCCCGCGCTGGTCTGTTCGGTGACTGCCGACAGCTCTTCGGCGGCGCTGGCGATCTGGGTGACGCCATCACGGATGCCAGTGATCAGCTCGCGCAGGGTGGTGCCCATGCGTGCGATGCCTTGCTGCAACACGCCCAACTCATCGCGGCGGGTGACGCGCAGGTGCTGGGTAAGGTCGCCGCTGGCGATCTTTTCCACTGCTCCCAGGGTTTCACGCAGCGGGCCGGTGATCTGGCGGGTGATCAGCACCGCTGCCAGCACGCCAACCAACAGCGCCAGCAACGTGGCGATGGCCTGCAGGCTGCGGGCCTGGGTGCTTTCGATGTCGCGGCGCTCCAGCTGGATCTGGTACAGCGCATCGCTGCGCTTGACGATGTCGGCGCCCTGTACGGTCATTTCGGCGCGTGAGGTGGTGATGTCGGCGACTGCGTCGCGGAATTGGCGTACGGCGTCGCGGTAGGCCTGTACCGAGCGCTCGAACTGTTGCAGACGAGCGTCTTCGGCGGGCAGCTGGCGCTTGAGGTTGTCGACGTCGGCCAGCGCTGCGTCCAGCTGGCGCAGGGCGGCTTGTTCGTTGGCGGCGGTGTTGTCGGCAATGTAGCCGCGCACGTCGATGCGCACCTGCAACAGTTGCTGGCGAGCCTTGCTGATCAGCTGGTACTGGGCCAGGCGTACGCTGTCGGCCTCGGGGCGTGCCATGACTTCCTGGCTGAGCACATCCATGGCCTGGTCGGCGCGGGTGGCCGAGCTGTCCATCGCCGCACGCGCATTGCGGGTGGCGTCGTAGCCCTGGCGCATCTTGTTCAGCGACAGCTTGTAGGCGCTGATGGTTTCGCCCAGTTCATTCAGCAGCTTGATGTTTTCCGGGCTCTTGAAGGTGCTGGCCAGGTAAGCCTGTTGCTTGCTGAAGGCGTCCAGTTTGGTCTGGGTGTTGGCGGCGGCGGCATCGTCGCCGTTGGCGATCATGTACTGCAGGCGCGCAATGCGCAGGTCGGTGAGGTCTTTGTTCAGCTGGCCGATGTCGCCCATCCAGTTGCTGCGGTCGATCAGGCTGCCCAGGCTGGTCCAGCCGGTGAGGGCCAGCAGGCCGGTGAGTACCAGCACCAGGCCGAAGCCCAGGCCGAGTTTGAGGTTGACGCTGATGTTGGCGAACCAGCTGTTCATGCACGCTCTCCAGAAGTAGTTTTCGCTCTCTTGATCTTCGATCGCCAGGCGTTGTTGTTCTGGATGCCCGCTGATTCGTTCAGGGGTTATCGGCAATGATTGCGGAAGCTGAAACGCTTTTTCAGCAGATTTGTAACTGGATAAATTGGGGCTGCAAAGCGGCCCCGATCAGTATCAAAGGTTACGCGCACTGAAGGTGTCGCAACTGTTCACCTCGCCTTGGGCAAACCCGGCCTTGAACCAGCGCACCCGCTGCGCCGAAGTGCCATGGGTGAACGAGTCAGGCACTACGCGTCCGCGACCTTGCTGTTGCAGGCGGTCATCGCCAATGGCATTGGCCGCGTTCAAGGCTTCTTCGACGTCACCCGGTTCCAGCCAGTTCAGGCGCTTTTGGGCCTGGTAGGCCCACACGCCGGCCAGGCAGTCGGCTTGCAGTTCCTGGCGCACCAGCAGGCCGTTGTCGCCTTCCATGCGCTGGCCGTTGCGGCGCGCGGCATCCACCTTGGCCGAAACGCCCAGCAGGGTCTGCACATGGTGGCCGATTTCGTGAGCGATCACGTAGGCCTGGGCAAAATCGCCAGCGGCAGCAAAGCGGGTTTCCATTTCGCGGAAGAACGACATGTCCAGGTACACCCGCTGGTCTGCCGGGCAATAGAACGGCCCCACTGCCGCCGAGGCGAAACCACAGGCTGAATTGACCTGGCCACTGAACAGCACCAGCTTGGGGTCGCGGTACTGTTTGCCGGCTTCGGCAAACAGGGCTTTCCAGGTGTCTTCGGTGTCGCCCAGGATCGAGGCCACGAACTCGGCCTGCTGGTCATTGGCCGGTGGCGCCTTGCCGCCCGCACCACTCGGTGCAACCTGCGTCTGTTGCTGTTCCATCTGGCCGGCGAGCTGGCCAAGAATCTGCAACGGGTCCTGCCCGGTGAGCCAGCCGATGCCGACGATCAGCAGGATCGCCCCAAGCCCCAGCCCCTTGCCGCCGCCGAAACGCATGCCGCCGCCACCGCCACCTTCGCCTCGGGCATCGACCACGTTGTCGCTGCGTCGGCCTTTTCGCCATTCCATGAGTGCTCTCCCGAGCGTGAAACAAGAAGACAAAGATTAGTTCACGACAGCGGCAGGTGTCAGGCCAAGGTGTTAACCCATAACCAAATGGTTATGTGAGAGAGGGCTGATTTCAATATTCATCGCGCGCGACATGCCTGAAACTGCAAGTCCGCCTGCCACGCCCAGGCGTTCACATAATTCCAAGAGAGGAAACCGGCATGCCCGCACAGGACAACAGCCGCTTCGTGATCCGTGATCGCAACTGGCACCCCAAAGCCCTTACGCCTGACTACAAGACGTCCGTTGCCCGCTCGCCGCGCCAGGCACTGGTCAGCATTCCGCAGTCGATCAGCGAAACCACGGGGCCAGACTTTTCCCACCTGGGCTTCGGTGCCCACGACCATGACCTGCTGCTGAACTTCAACAACGGTGGCCTGCCGATCGGCGAACGCATCATCGTTGCCGGCCGCGTGGTCGACCAGTACGGCAAGCCTGTGCCGAACACCCTGGTGGAGATGTGGCAAGCCAACGCCGGCGGCCGCTACCGCCACAAGAACGACCGCTACCTGGCTCCGCTGGACCCGAACTTCGGTGGCGTTGGCCGTTGCCTGACCGACCGTGATGGCTACTACAGCTTCCGCACCATCAAGCCAGGCCCGTACCCATGGCGCAACGGCCCTAATGACTGGCGCCCGGCGCACATCCACTTCGCCATCAGCGGCCCGTCGATTGCGACCAAGCTGATCACCCAACTGTACTTCGAGGGTGACCCGCTGATCCCGATGTGCCCGATCGTCAAGTCGATCGCCAACCCGCAAGCCGTGCAGCAGTTGATCGCCAAGCTCGACATGAGCAACGCCAACCCGATGGACTGCCTGGCCTACCGCTTCGACATCGTGCTGCGCGGCCAGCGCAAGACCCACTTCGAAAACTGCTGAGGACCCCGCCATGCCAATCGAACTGCTGCCGGAAACCCCTTCGCAGACCGCCGGCCCCTACGTGCACATCGGCCTGGCCCTGGAAGCGGCCGGCAACCCGACCCGCGACCAGGAAATCTGGAACCGCCTGGCCAAGCCAGACGCGCCGGGCGAGCACATTCTGCTGATCGGCCAGGTGTATGACGGTAACGGCCACCTGGTGCGCGACTCGTTCCTGGAAGTGTGGCAAGCCGACGCCAATGGCGAATACCAGGATGCCTACAACCTGGAAAACGCCTTCAACAGCTTTGGTCGCACCGCCACTACCTTCGATGCCGGCGAGTGGACGCTGCACACGGTCAAGCCGGGCGTGGTGAACAACGCGGCTGGCGTGCCGATGGCGCCGCACATCAACATCAGCCTGTTTGCCCGGGGCATCAACATTCACCTGCACACGCGCCTGTACTTCGATGACGAAGCCCAGGCTAACGCCAAGTGCCCGGTGCTGAACCTGATCGAGCAGCCGCAGCGGCGTGAGACGTTGATTGCCAAGCGTTGCGAAGTGGACGGGAAAACGGCGTATCGCTTCGATATCCGTATTCAGGGGGAAGGGGAGACGGTCTTCTTCGACTTCTGATACAAACCCTTGGGGCCGCAACGCGGCCCCAGCGTTCTATCAGTTAACGCCGAACCAGCAGAACCCCACTCTCCATATGGTGGGTATAGGGGAACTGATCAAACAACGCACACCGTTCGATACGGTGGGTGTCCTGCAACTGGGCAATGTTCGCCGCCAGCGTTTCCGGGTTGCACGAGATGTACAGAATGCGCTCGAAACGTCGGGTCAGCTCGCAGGTGTCCGGGTCCATCCCCGCGCGCGGCGGGTCGACGAACACGGTGCCGAAGTCGTAGCTCTTCAGGTCGATGCCTTCCAGGCGACGGAACGGCCGCACCTCATTCAGTGCCTGAGTCAGCTCCTCTGCCGACAAGCGCACCAAACGCACGTTATCCACAGCGTTCTCGTCGAGGTTGCTCAGCGCGGCATTGACCGAGGTCTTGCTGATTTCGGTCGCCAGCACCTGTCGCACGCGGGTGGCCAGCGGCAGGGTGAAGTTGCCGTTGCCGCAGTACAGCTCCAGCAAATCGTCTTCACGCTCGCCGATGGCTTCGAACGCCCAGCTCAGCATCTTCTGGTTCACCGCACCGTTAGGCTGGGTGAACGCGCCTTCCGGCTGGCGATAGCTGAACACGCGGCCAGCCACGTCGAGTTTTTCCACCGCGTAGTCGCGGCCAATCACCAGGCGTTTGCCTTTGGAGCGGCCAATCACGCTAACACCCAGCGCTTCGGCCAGTTGCCGTGCGGCCAGTTCCCACGCCTCGTCCAACGGGCGGTGGTAGCACAGGGTGATCATCGCATCACCGGCCAGGGTGGTCAGGAACTCCACCTGGAACAGGCGGTTGCCCAGTTCCTCGCTGGCCTGCCAGGCCGCCTTCAGGCGCGGCATCAGCGCATTGATGCGCTGGCTGGCAATGGGGAAATCCTCGATCAGGATCGCCTTGTGCTTCTCGCCCGGGGCGAACATGGCGTAGTGGCGCTGGCCGTCCTCGCGCCACAGGCGGAACTCGGCGCGCAGGCGGTAGTGCTCGCGTGGCGAGTCGAAAACAGCCGGCTCCGGCGCGCCGAAGGGCGCCAGCAGCTCGCGCAGCCGGGCCACCTTGGCATCCAGTTGGGTGGCGTAGGAGGAGGGGTCGAAAGCAGCACTCATGCGTTGAACCAGCCCAGCTTGATGACGAACAGGATGGAAAGGATCACCAAGGCCGGGTTCAGGTCGCGGTGGCGGCCGGAGATCAGCTTGACGGCGGTCCAGGAAATGAAGCCGAAGGCGATGCCGTTGGCGATCGAGTAGGTCAGCGGCATGGCCAGGGCAGTCACCACTACCGGTGCGGCTTCGGTAACGTCGTCCCAGTTTATTTCTGCCAGGCCCGAAGCCATCAGCACCGCGACGAACAGCAACGCCGGGGCAGTGGCGAAGGCTGGCACGCTACCGGCCAGCGGCGCGAAGAACAGCGCCAGCAGGAACAGCACGGCAACCACGATGGCGGTCAGGCCAGTGCGGCCACCGGCGCTCACACCTGCAGCGGACTCGATGTAGCTGGTGGTGGTCGAGGTGCCCAGCAGCGAACCGGCCATGGCGGCGGTGCTGTCGGCGATCAGCGCGCGGCCCATTTTCGGCATGTGGCCGTCCTTGCCCATCAAACCGGCGCGCTTGGCCACGCCGATCAGGGTGCCGGAGTTGTCGAACAGGTCGACGAACAGGAAGGCGAAGATCACGCTGACCAGGCCTACGTCCAGCGCACCGGCAATGTCCAGTTGCAGGAAGGTCGGTGCCAGCGACGGCGGCATGGAGACGATGCCGCCGAACGGCGTCACGCCCATCACGATCGAGGCGATGGTCACCGCCAGGATGCCGATCAGCACGGCACCGCGCACTTTCAGCGACTCCAGGCCCACGATCAGGAAGAAGCCCAGGGTAGCGAGGATCGGCGCTGGCTGCTTGAGGTCGCCAAGGCCCACCAGGGTAGCCGGGTTATCGACGACGATGCCGGCATTATGCAGGGCGATAAGCGCCAGGAACAGCCCGATGCCGGCGGCAATCGCCGAGCGCAGCGGCAGCGGGATGCTGTTCACGATCCATTCGCGGATGCGGAAGATCGACAACAGGAAGAACATCACCGCCGACAGGAACACCGCACCCAGCGCCACTTGCCAGGTGTGGCCCATGTGCAGCACCACGGTGTAGGTGAAGAACGCGTTCAGGCCCATGCCCGGCGCCAGGGCGATCGGGTAGTTGGCGATCAGGCCCATGGTCACCGAGCCGATGGCTGCGGCCAGGCAGGTGGCGACGAAGATCGCGCCTTTGTCCATGCCGGTCTCGCCGAGGATGCTCGGGTTGACGAACAGGATGTAGGCCATGGCCAGGAAGGTGGTGACGCCCGCGAGAATCTCGGTGCGCACATTGGTGTTGTGTGCTTTTAGTTGAAACAGCCTTTCCAGCATGCCCGCTCCCCAAGGCGCCCCCGGCGCCATGAATGTATCGACCCCATCAGCAAAGCACAGACCGTACCGGTTGCCGTGGTTTTGTGTGGGGAGGAAAAAAGCCGCGCATGATACCAGCATGCTCGGCGGGGGCCTATGGCCGTTGGGAATGGGATTTTCTCAAGCCTGTGCGGCCTCTTCGCGGTTTTACCCGCGAAGAGGCCGCACAGGTTAGCGCTCAGTTGTTATGCAACCGATCCCGCTTGGCCAGTGTTGGGAACAGTCTTATCCACACCCCGGTCACCACCAATGTGCCCACTCCGCCCATCACCACCGCTGGCACTGTGCCAAACCAGTGCGCCGTCACCCCGGATTCGAACTCGCCGAGCTGGTTCGAGGCACCAATGAACAACCCGTTCACCGCGCTCACCCGCCCGCGCATTTCATCCGGCGTTTCCAGTTGCACGAAAGCCCCTCGAATCACCATGCTGATCATGTCCGCCGCGCCCAGCACTACCAGCACTGCCAGCGAGAACCAGAACGAGGTCGACAAGCCGAAGGCGATGGTCGCCACGCCGAACACCCCGACTGCCGTGAACATGGTGCGCCCCACATTGCGTTCGAACGGGAAGCGCGCCAGCCATACCGACATCAGCAATGCGCCCACCGCCGGGGCCGAACGCAAAAGGCCAAGGCCCAGCGGGCCGGTCAGCAGGATGTCCTTGGCGAACACCGGCAGCAGCGCGGTGGCGCCACCCAGCAGAACGGCAAACAGGTCCAGCGAGATAGCACCGAGGATGTCAGGCCGGCTGCGGATGAAGCGAATGCCGGCCAGCAGCGATTCGATGCTGGCCCGCCCGCGCTGCACGACCTGGCCGCGTGCCTGCAGGCTCAGGGTGAGCATGCAGGCGATGGCATACAGGGCCACGGTGGGGCCATACACCCAGATACTGCCAAAGGCATACAGGAAGCCGCCCACTGCTGGCGCCACGATGGTCGCCGATTGGGTGGCTGACGCTGACGCCGCCACCGCCCTTGGGAACAGCCCAGGCGGCACCACGTTGGGCAACAGTGCCTGGGTCGCCGGCATTTCGAACGAGCGTGTGGCACCCAGCAGGAAGGCGAGGGCGAAAATGAGTTCTCGGGTGACGTTGTCAGTCGCGCTGCCCACCGCCAGCGCCAGGGCGATCAACCCCTGCAGGCTCTGGCACAGGGCGGCGACTTTGCGCCGGTCGTAGCGGTCGGCTACATGCCCGGTGTGCAGCATGAACAGCACCCGTGGTGCAAATTCCACCAGGCCGACCAGGCCCAGGTCCAGCACGTTGCCGGTCAATTGATAGAGGTGCCAGCCAATGGCCACGGTGAGCATCTGGAAGCCGCTGGCGGTAAACACGCGGGCCAGCCAGAACGCCAGGAAAGGGCGGTGGTGACGTAACAACTGCGGTGCGGAATCAGACATCGGAAACCAGGGGCCTCGGCGCAGTAGAGGGGGTGCGCAGCGTATCATCTGTTTGTAACAACCGGTTACTGTTTGCCCGGATCGGCACTTTTTCACACCTAATGAAAGAGGGTGGGGCAACCGGTCACGCGGCAATCAGCCACACGGCTTGCCGGGCAATTCGGGACTATGCTTCCTAACATTCGTTGATCTGGATCAATCGTTCCAGATTCAACGAATAGGCCCTTTTGGCCGGAATCCCTGCGATCGAACAGAACAATTCCAACACGCCGTACTCGACCCAGTGGGGGCAGTGGGCGACTGGGGCCACAAGCCCGGACGCCGGATTATCTGAAGAGGAAGCACCATGTTCGGAATAGAGGCCCTAGAGCTCGCCCGAATGCAGTTTGCCTTTACCGTGTCGTTCCACATCCTGTTCCCGGCCATCACCATTGGCCTGGCGAGCTACCTGGCAGTCCTCGAAGGCCTCTGGCTTCGGACCCACAACCAGGTCTACCGTGACCTCTATCACTTCTGGTCGAAAATTTTCGCCGTCAACTTCGGCATGGGCGTGGTCTCGGGCCTGGTCATGGCCTACCAGTTCGGTACCAACTGGAGCCGCTTCTCAGAGTTCGCCGGCGCCGTCACCGGACCATTGCTGACCTACGAGGTGCTGACTGCCTTCTTCCTCGAAGCGGGCTTCCTCGGCGTCATGCTGTTCGGCTGGAACCGTGTAGGCCGCGGCTTGCACTTTTTCTCCACCTGCATGGTGGCACTGGGCACGCTGGTATCCACCTTCTGGATTCTCGCCTCCAACAGCTGGATGCAAACCCCGCAAGGCCACGAGATCATCGATGGCCGGGTGGTGCCGGTGGACTGGTTTGCGGTGGTGTTCAACCCCTCGTTCCCCTACCGCCTGATGCACATGGCCACCGCTGCGTTCGTCTCCACGGCGTTCTTCGTCGGCGCCTCGGCGGCCTGGCACCTGCTACGCGGGCGTGACAACCCGGCGGTGCGCAAGATGCTGTCGATGGCCATGTGGATGGCGCTGATCGTCGCCCCGATCCAGGCCGTGATCGGCGACTTCCATGGCCTGAACACGCTCAAGCACCAGCCGGTGAAAATCGCTGCCATCGAAGGCCACTGGGAGAACGTACCCGGCGAGCCGACCCCGTTGATCCTGTTCGGCATTCCCGACATGAAGGCCGAAACGACGCACTTCAAACTGGAAATCCCGGCGCTCGGCAGCCTGATCCTCACCCACAGCCTGGACAAGCAGGTGCCGGCAATGAAGGAATTCCCGCCTGAGGACCGGCCCAACTCGACCATCGTCTTCTGGTCGTTCCGAATCATGGTCGGGCTTGGCTTCCTGATGATCTTCGTCGGCCTGTGGAGCCTGTGGCTGCGCAAGCGTGGCACGCTCTACACCTCGCGCCCGTTCCTGTACCTGGCGCTATGGATGGGGCCTTCCGGGCTGATCGCCTTGCTGGCCGGCTGGTTCACCACCGAGATCGGCCGCCAGCCCTGGGTGGTGTATGGCCTGATGCGCACGGCGGATGGCGTGTCCAACCACAGTTATGCACAGCTCGGCTTCACCCTGGTGGCGTTCGTGGTGGTGTACTTCGCCCTGTTCGGTACCGGCCTTGGCTACATGATGCGCCTGGTGCGCAAAGGACCGCAGACCGGCGAAGGTGACGAACACACACCGGGCGGCCCTGGCCAGAAACGTACGCCGGCGCGGCCGCTGTCTGCCGCCGATGATGGCCATGAGGCCAAGACTGCCAGCCTGAGCAAGGAGGACTGAGCCATGGGTATCGACCTTCCGCTGATCTGGGCGGTGATCATCATCTTCGGCGTCATGATGTACGTGGTGATGGACGGCTTCGACCTGGGTATCGGCATGCTCTTTCCCTTCGTCAAGGGCGAGCAGGACCGCGATGTAATGATGAACACCGTCGCCCCGGTGTGGGACGGCAACGAAACCTGGTTGATCCTGGGTGGTGCGGGGCTGTTCGGGGCGTTCCCGATGGCCTATGCCGTGGTGCTCGAAGCCCTGTACCTGCCGTTGGTCCTGATGCTGATCGGGCTGATCTTCCGCGGCGTGGCCTTCGAGTTCCGCTTCAAGGCCAAGGCCGACAAGCGCCATATCTGGGACAAGGCGTTCATCTGGGGGTCGCTGGTTGCCACCTTCTTCCAGGGTGTGGCCCTGGGTGCCTTCCTCGAAGGCTTCAAGGTGGTCGACCGCCATTTCGCCGGTGGCACCCTCGATTGGCTTACCCCGTTCAGCCTGTTCTGTGGCTTGGGGCTGATCGTGGCCTACACGCTGTTGGGCTGCACCTGGCTGATCATGAAGACCGAAGGGCCGCTGCAACAGAAGATGCACGACATGGCCCGGCCGCTGGCGCTGGTGCTGCTGGTGGTGATCGGTATCGTCAGCCTGTGGACACCCATCGCTTATCCACAGATCGCCGACCGCTGGTTCAGCATGCCTAACCTGATCTGGTTCATGCCGGTACCGCTGCTGGTGCTGGTGACCTTTTACGGGTTGCTCAAGGCGGTGGCACGCAACGCGCACTACACGCCGTTCCTGCTCACCCTGGTGCTGATCTTCCTTGGCTACAGCGGCCTGGGCATTAGCCTGTGGCCGAACATCATCCCGCCCTCGATCTCGATCTGGGATGCTGCGGCGCCACCGCAAAGCCAGGGCTTCATGCTAGTGGGCACGTTATTCATCCTGCCGTTCATCCTCATGTACACCTTCTGGAGCTACTACGTGTTCCGCGGCAAGGTGACCCATGAAGACGGCTATCACTAGGAGGACCGCATGATGACCGGCAAACATGGCTTGGAAGAGAAGAAGCCGCTGTGGCAGCGGCTGGGTTGGCTGTTGCTGATCTGGGCGATGAGCGTGGCGGCGTTGGGTGTGGCGGCGTGGGTGATGCGGCTGTTCATGGGGGCTGCGGGCCTTACCACCCACTGAGGTTGCGGGGAGAACTGTGGGAGCGGCGCCTTTACTTACGGGCTTTCAGGATGACGAACTTTGGCGTCGCTGCCACCTGCTCCACCCCCCGGAACAACCGTGCCAGCTTGCTGTGATAGCCCAAGTGCCGGTTACCCACGATGTACAGCGCCCCACCCACCAGCAGCGCCTCACGCGCCTGCTGGAACATGCGCCACGCCAGGAAATCCCCCACCACCTGCTGCTGGTGGAACGGCGGGTTGCACAGCACCACGTCCAGCGACTGCTTCTCCACCCCGGCCAACCCATCGGCTGCGACGAAGGTCGCCGGGCGTTCGCCCAGTGCAGCCTGCCAGTTCTCCCGCGCCGATTGCACTGCCATGTACGACTCGTCGACCAGCGTGTACTGGGCATCCGGGTTGGCCAATGCACTGGCAATCGCCAGTACGCCATTACCGCAGCCCAGGTCTGCCACCCTCGCGTTGCCCAGGTCACGTGGCAGATGCGGCAAGAATGCCCGGGTGCCGATATCCAGCCCTTCACGGCAGAACACGTTGGCGTGGTTCACCAGCTCCAGCGCAGGCGCTTCAAGGCGATAGCGGCTAGGGTAGGGCGAGCGGGCGGCCGGCAGTTCGGCCACCGTTGCCGTCAGCAAGCGCGCCTTTTTCTGCGCCAGCGAGGCCTGCACCGGGCCGATGTATTTTTCCATCAGGTCACCGGCCGCGCGTGGCAAATGCTTGATCATTGCCCCCGCAATCACCTGCGCCCCTGGCGCCAGGTGGCCTTGCAGGCGAATCAGTTGCTCTTCGAGCAGCGCCAGGGTTTTTGGCACGCGCACCAGCACCCGGTCGAACGGGCCTTGCCAGTGTTCACTGGCCGGTACGAACGGCACGCTGTCGAACGGCAAGCCATTGCGCGCCAGGTTCTTTTCCAGGGCCAGATGCGCCAGGTGCGAATCGCCACTGCTGACTACCTGCTGCTGGCCCGCCAGGCTGGCGGCCAAGGCACCGAAGCTGTCATTGAGCACCAGCACCCGGCAGCTGGCGTCGGGAGCCTGTTCGTGCAGTTGCGCAAGCAGGTACTCGTCGGCGGCGTCGAAAGCCTGCAGCGGGTCGTTGGCCTGCTCCGGCTGGCGGATCAGGTCGAGTTCGGCGTAGGGGGTGGTCAACAGGGGCATGGCGTCTGGCTCGGGTATGAAACTGCCCGTTGCGGTTCGCTCCGGGCTTTGCCGGGCGATTCTACAGGGCTTTGCCCAAGGTCGCAGGTTTGTAGGTCAGATCCAGCCTCGCATGGCTGCGATGGCGATGGCACCGGCTTTGTTTGCTGCGTTGGTTTTGGTGATCACGCTGCGGATATGAAAGTTAACCGTGCTTTGCGACAGCGATAGAATGCAGGCCACGTCGGCAGCGGTCTTGCCGGCGGCTGACCATTTCAGCACTTCCAGTTCCCGATCGCTCATTTTGGGTTGGGGGGGGCACAGTGCGTTCAGGTGGTGCTCGCCCAGTACGGCATGAAGGGTGTGGCACAGCCACTGCACGCTGCCGGCTTTGCCGTAGAGTTCGGTAATGTCGATGTTGCCGGCGGGTCTGGCTACGCTGATCTGGCTCTCGTTGTGCTGTAAGTCGTGCAGCGACTGCGTCCAGCCATGACGCAGGCCATGTTGGCAAGCCTCTTCACGAAACTGAGGGGCTTCGCGGTACAGTTCTTCGGTCCAAAGCACTGGCATCGTCGAGCTGTGGCTCACGTTTGCGGCGGGGTCCTGTTTGTAGAACTCGTCGCGCTGATAGCGCTCGATCCATTCATCCGGATAATTGCTGTAGAGGTAAACCCTGGGTGTCTGCGTGGCGATCTGAATGCGAATATTCAGCCCGAGGTACTCCATGCCCAAGTCCTGAGCCAAGTGCACTGCGATGTCGAACAACTTCCTTGGGCATCGCTCGCTGACGAACACATGCAGGTGTTCGGGTCTCCAATGAAGCATTTGAAGCTCTCCTTGGGTGCCAGGATCCAATCCGTTTGAGTACCCGAAAGATTGTAGGAAAAGTCCTAGCATTGTGTTGGGATTTTTTTGTTATAGCGATAAGGAGTTTCTGAGCGTTCGGCACGATCGCCCTTGATGAGGCCCTACAAAGCGGTGGTTTTTATCCGGGCCGCTTTAAGCGACACTGTGCACTCGCCAACCCTGGAGCCCGATATGACCGCAAGCGCCGAAAAGTTCACCCGCCAGACCCTGCTCGATGTTCAGCCGTTGACGCCGAACCTCTTCAGCCTGCGGGTTACGCGCGATGCGGGGTTCCGCTTCCGTTCCGGCCAGTTTGCCCGCCTGGGCGTGACCAAGGCCGATGGCAGCGTGGTGTGGCGCGCCTATTCCATGGTCAGCGCACCGCATGACGAGCACCTCGACTTCTTCTCCATCGTTGTGCCGGGCGGTGAATTCACCAGCGAGCTGAGCCGGTTGGGGGCAGGCGACACTCTGCTGATCGACCGCCAGGCGTTTGGTTTCCTCACCCTCGACCGCTTTGTCGGGGGGCGTGACTTGTGGCTGTTGGCCACGGGCACGGGGATTGCGCCATTCATGTCGATTCTGCAGGACTTCGAGGCCTGGGAGCGTTTCGACAGCATCAAGTTGGTGTACTCGGTGCGCGAAGCGAAAGAGCTGGCTTATGTGGATGAAATCGCCGGGCTGGAGCGGCGCGACTACCTGGCCGAGTTTGCTGGCAAGTTGCAGTTCATTCCGGTGGTGACCCGTGAGCGGCACCCGGGTGCGTTGAACCAGCGTATTACCACGCTGATCGAGAATGGCGAGTTGGAGAAGGCCGCAGGGCTCGAGCTGTCACCGGAGCATTCGAGGGTGATGCTATGCGGCAACCCGGATATGATCGACGAGACGCGCAAGGTGCTGAAGGCACGTGACCTGCAACTGAGCCTGAGCAAGCGGCCGGGGCAGGTGGCGGTAGAAAACTACTGGTAATTGGGGGCGCACAGCGCCCCCAGCTATCTCAAGGCAAACGGTTCTGGTTCTGTGTCTTGAGCAAATCGCGAATCTCGGTCAGCAGCGTTTCTTCGGCCGTTGGCACTGGCGGAACAGTCGGTGCCACGGCTTCTTCACGCTTGAGCCGGTTGATTGCCTTCACCCCCATAAAGATGGCAAAGGCCACGATCAGGAAGTCGATCACGGTCTGGATGAACTTGCCATACGCCAGCACCACCGCCGGTACATCACCTTCGGCAGCCTTCAGGGTAATGGCCAGGTCGCTGAAGTCCACGCCCCCGATCAATAGGCCCAGTGGCGGCATGACCACGTCTCCGACGAAGGACGAGACGATCTTGCCGAAGGCCGCGCCGATGATGATACCCACCGCCATGTCGACGACATTGCCTTTGACCGCGAAGGCCTTGAACTCACTGATCATGCCCATGTTTGGTTCCTTGTAACAAAAGGTAAGGTTAACGCAGTGTAAGCCACTAAAACGCTTCATGCGTGGTGCTCAGGCCTACTGACTGCAGTTGGAACGAATAGTTTTGTCGCATCCCGAAGCGTTCGAGACACGTTCGGCTCGGCTATCATGGCGGTTTTTTCCAGGAGACCCCACCCATGGCCAAGGCCAAGCGCTTGTATGGCTGCACCGAGTGCGGCGCGACCTTCCCCAAATGGGCAGGCCAGTGTGGCGAATGCGGGGCCTGGAACACCCTGGTCGAAACCATGATCGAGAGCGGCGGCGCGGCGGCACCCAGCAGCGGCCGCGCCGGCTGGACCGGGCAACAGGCACAGATCAAGACCCTGGCCGAAGTCAGCGTCGAGGAAATCCCGCGCTTCACCACCAGCAGCACCGAACTGGACCGCGTGCTGGGAGGAGGCCTGGTGGATGGCTCGGTGGTGCTGATTGGTGGCGACCCCGGCATCGGCAAGTCGACCATCCTGCTGCAGACGTTGTGCAACATTGCCGTGGGCATGCCGGCACTGTATGTGACGGGTGAGGAATCGCAGCAGCAGGTGGCCATGCGTTCGCGGCGCCTGGGCTTGCCCCAGGACCAGCTCAAGGTGATGACCGAAACCTGCATCGAGACCATCATCGCCACAGCCCGCGTCGAGAAACCACGGGTGATGGTGATCGACTCGATCCAGACCATTTTCACCGAACAGTTGCAATCAGCGCCCGGTGGCGTGGCCCAGGTGCGTGAGAGCACGGCGCTGCTGGTGCGTTACGCCAAGCAAAGCGGTACGGCCATCTTCCTGGTCGGCCATGTGACCAAGGAAGGCTCGCTGGCCGGCCCGCGGGTACTGGAGCACATGGTCGACACCGTGTTGTATTTCGAGGGTGAGTCCGATGGCCGACTGCGCTTGCTGCGTGCGGTGAAGAACCGCTTTGGCGCGGTCAACGAACTGGGTGTATTCGGCATGACCGACCGAGGCCTTAAAGAAGTCTCCAACCCTTCGGCGATCTTCCTCAACCGCACCCAGGAGGAAGTACCGGGCAGCGTGGTCATGGCGACTTGGGAGGGCACCCGGCCGATGCTGGTCGAGGTGCAGGCACTGGTCGACGACAGCCACCTGGCCAACCCCCGGCGGGTAACCCTGGGCCTGGACCAGAACCGTCTGGCCATGTTGTTGGCGGTGTTGCACCGCCACGGCGGGATTCCGACCCACGATCAGGACGTGTTCCTCAACGTGGTGGGCGGGGTGAAGGTGCTGGAGACAGCCTCGGACCTGGCGTTGCTGGCGGCGGTGATGTCCAGCTTGCGCAACCGGCCACTCGCCCATGGGCTGCTGGTGTTTGGCGAGATTGGCTTGTCGGGCGAGGTGCGGCCTGTGCCCAGCGGTCAGGAGCGGTTGAAGGAGGCGGCCAAGCATGGTTTCAAGCGTGCCATTGTGCCCAAGGGCAATGCGCCGAAAGAACCGCCAGCGGGGTTGCAGGTGATTGCCGTGACTCGGCTGGAGCAGGCTCTGGATGCACTGTTCGAGTAATTAGTAGCCTGTACCGACCTCTTCGCGGGCACAGGCAAACGAAAAAGGGGCCGACGATGCGCGTCGGCCCCCCCACTTCACCACTCAGTCAGCAGTCAATGCTCGGCAACCGCCGCCCGCCTGACGGTTTCATTGCCATGCTCATCCACCTCCAGCATCGGTACCTCATTGCCTTCAGCGTCGAACAGCTTGCCATCCTTGAAGTAGTCACCATCACGCAACGCAGAAATGTCCGAGTACTGGATGGTGCGCTCGTAGGCCGCAGCGAACACCGACTGGTTTTCCGAGTTGCCGGTGGTGAAGTGGTTGAAGATCAGGTTCAGCAGGATGGCCATGATCGCCGCCGAGCTGATGCCTGAGTGGAAGATGGTCTCGAACCAGTTCGGGAAGTGGTGGTAGAAGGTCGGCGCGGCGATCGGGATCATGCCGAAGCCCAGCGAGGCCGCGACGATGATCAGGTTGACGTTGTTCTTGTAGCTGACCTTCGACAGGGTGCGAATACCACTGGCTGCCACGGTGCCGAACAGCACGATGCCCGCGCCGCCCAGTACCGGGGTAGGTACTGCGGCAATCACCCGGCCCATGATCGGCAGCAGGCCGAGCACCACCAGGATCACACCACCGGTAGCTACCACATAGCGGCTCTTGACCCCGGTCACGGCCACCAGGCCAACGTTCTGGGCGAACGCGCTCTGGGTGAACGAGCCGAAGATCGGCGCCAGGATGCTCGATGCCATGTCGGCGCGCAGGCCATTGCCCAGGCGCTTGGAGTCGACCTTGGTATCGATGATCTCACCCACGGCGAGGATGTCGGCCGAGGTTTCCACCAGGGTCACCATGATCACGATGCACATCGACAGGATCGCGGCGATGTGGAATTCCGGCATGCCGAAATGGAACGGCGTCGGGAAGGCAAATATCGGACCTTCGGTGACTTTGCTGAAATCGGTCATGCCCAGCGCCCAGGCGATCAGCGTGCCGACCACCATGGCCAGCAGGATCGACAGGCGCGAGATGGTCGCGCTGCCCAGCTTGCTCAGCAGTAGCACGATGGCGAAGGTGAGCCCGGCCAGGCCGATGTTGGCAACGCTGCCGAATTCTGGCGAGGCGCTGTTGCCACCCATTACCCATCGTGCGGCCACCGGCATCAGGGTCAGGCCGATGGTGGTGATGACGATACCGGTCACCAGTGGCGGGAAGAACTTGGTGATGCGCGAGAACACCGGCGTGATCAGAAAGCCGATCAGCGATGCAGCCATGACCGCGCCAAGCACGCCCGGCAAGCCACCGCCACCCTCGCTGCTGAGGATCGCGCCCATGGTCGCCACACCGGCGAACGACACGCCCTGCACCAGCGGCAACTGGCAGCCAAAAAACGGCAGCCCCAAGGTCTGTAGCAGGGTGGCCAGGCCACCGGCAAACAGCGAGGCCGCGATCAGCATGCCGATTTCGGCACCGTTCAGGCCAGCGGCCTGCCCCAGGATCAGGGGTACCGCGACGATCCCCCCGTACATGGTCAACACATGCTGCAGACCATAGGCCAGGTTGGCACCAAGCCCGAGGTTTTCATCCTCGGGGCGCTTGGTGGGAGACGTGCTAGGGGACGTAGTCATGGAGCAGGCTCTCTGTTTATTGTTGTGTCGCTACTGTAGACATTTCCTGCAAATTATTGCCACAAAAATTGTATACAATATTTTGATCGGAGCGCGTACACGAGCGACCGCAGGGTGTGCGAAAACCCAATGCAGAAGGCGTACCAACTCATCGAAAACGGTGCTAGAGGGGTGTGTACAAAGTACTGCTACCCAGGCTTAAAGCTGTCTGGGTAGACAGGAAACATCATGTGGGAAAGCTATTAGCTAGCTAAGAGATTTCATTATTCGATGAGTTCGCGCAGCTCACGCATCATTTCGGTGCTGTCAGCCACGTTCAATTCCACAAGACGGTGCAAATGGGTCATCGAATCGACGTCGATGTAGAGGCAGATGAAGCCCAGGCGATCGGGTTCTTCGTGGCGCAACTCGACCTGCATCTGCACCTCGGTCACTTCATCGTTGAGCAGGATGTACGCTTCGAAGTCCTGGGTCAGGTCGGCATCCCACGGTTGCGGGCATTCGACCAGCAGCCCTTTGAGGGACAGGTCGAGCAGTTTCACCTCCCAGCAGCGTTCGCCCTGGCACAGCCGGGTCGGGGCGTCGAACTGGATACGCTGGAAGCGGCGGCGTTCGTCGTGATCGCTCATGGCATGGGTCCTCGGGTAGGTCCTAAGGTGACATCCTGACTATAGTTAGCGTGGTATGTGCATCAGGTACCGCAATCTGGCCGCAGAGGCTCTAGACCAAAGCAAGTGTGGCAATGCGCGATGACTGGCCCTAGACTCGGTGGGCGGTCTTTCCAATCCACCAGCTGGAAGCAAACCATGAACAACAATAATAGCCTGCTACGCCACCTTCCGTGGCTGGCGCTGGCAGTCATAGGGGCCTGCGCGCTGGGTGTGGTAGCCCTGCGTCGCGGTGAGGCGATCAACGCCTTGTGGATCGTGGTCGCGGCAGTGGCCATCTACCTGGTTGCCTACCGTTACTACAGCCTGTTTATCGCCACCAAGGTGATGCAACTCGACCCGCGGCGGGCCACGCCGGCGGTGCTCAACAACGACGGCCTGGACTACGTCCCGACCAACAAACACATTCTGTTCGGTCACCACTTCGCCGCCATCGCTGGCGCAGGCCCCCTGGTCGGCCCGGTGCTTGCCGCGCAAATGGGCTACCTGCCCGGCACGCTTTGGCTGATTGCCGGTGTGGTGCTGGCCGGTGCGGTGCAGGACTTCATGGTCCTGTTCCTTTCTACCCGCCGCAACGGCCGCTCGCTGGGCGACATGGTGCGCGAGGAGATGGGCCGCATTCCGGGCACCATTGCCCTGTTTGGCTGCTTCCTGATCATGATCATCATCCTGGCGGTGCTGGCGCTGATCGTGGTCAAGGCCCTGGCCGAAAGCCCGTGGGGCATGTTCACGGTGATGGCCACCATCCCGATCGCGATGTTCATGGGCATCTACATGCGCTACATCCGCCCGGGCCGCATCGGCGAAATCTCGGTGGTCGGTGTTGTATTGCTGCTGGCCTCGATCTGGCTGGGCGGTGTAATCGCTGCGGACCCGGTGTGGGGCCCGGCCTTCACCTTCACCGGCGTGCAGATCACCTGGATGCTGGTGGGCTACGGCTTCGTTGCCGCCGTGCTGCCGGTATGGCTGGTGCTGGCGCCGCGTGACTACCTGTCCACCTTCCTCAAGATCGGCACTATCGTTGGCCTGGCCATCGGTATCCTGATCATCGCGCCCGAGCTGAAAATGCCGGCGCTGACCCAGTTCACCGACGGCACCGGCCCGGTGTGGAAGGGCACCCTGTTCCCGTTCCTGTTCATCACCATCGCCTGCGGTGCGGTGTCCGGCTTCCATGCGCTGATCTCCTCGGGAACAACGCCCAAGCTGCTGGACAACGAAACCAACGCCCGCTACATCGGCTACGGCGGCATGCTGATGGAGTCGTTCGTCGCCATCATGGCCATGGTCGCCGCTTCGGTGATCGAGCCGGGTGTGTACTTCGCCATGAACAGCCCGGCTGCGGTGGTTGGCGCCGACGTGGCATCGGTGGCGCAGACGGTCAGCAGCTGGGGCTTCCTGATTACGCCTGAGCAGCTTGAAGCCGTCGCCCGTGACATCGGCGAGCACACCATCCTGGCCCGTGCCGGCGGTGCGCCGACCCTGGCGGTCGGTATCGCGCAGATCCTGCACCAGGTGTTGCCGGGTGAGAACACCATGGCCTTCTGGTACCACTTCGCGATCCTGTTCGAGGCGCTGTTCATCCTCACCGCGGTGGACGCCGGTACCCGTGCCGGTCGCTTCATGCTGCAAGACCTGCTGGGCAGCTTCGTGCCGGCCCTCAAACGCACCGAATCGTGGGGAGCCAACCTGCTCGCTACCGCGGGTTGCGTGGCACTCTGGGGCTATCTGCTGTACCAAGGTGTGATCGACCCGCTGGGCGGCATCAACACCCTGTGGCCGCTGTTCGGCATCTCCAACCAGATGCTGGCCGGTATCGCCCTGATGCTCGGCACCGTGGTGCTGATCAAGATGAAGCGTCAGCGCTACATCTGGGTCACCCTGGTGCCGGCGGTCTGGCTGCTGATCTGCACCACGGCTGCAGGCCTGATCAAGCTGTTCGACCCGAACCCGGCAGTTGGCTTCCTGGCCCTGGCCAAGAAATACAGCACCGCGCTGGACGCCGGCCAGGTACTGGCCCCGGCCAAGGACATCGGGCAGATGCAGCATGTGATCTTCAACGCCTACACCAACGCGGGCCTGACGATTCTGTTCCTGCTGGTGGTGTTCAGCATCCTGTTCTTCGCCATCAAGGTTGGCTATGCCGCCCTGGGCCGCAAGGAGCGTACCGACAAGGAAACCCCGTTCCAGGCACTGCCTGACGCGTAATCGAGAGGAATGCAGTCATGTTCAACGACCTGGGTCGACTGGGTAAATACCTGGGGCAGGCAGCCCGCCTGATGGTCGGCATGCCCGACTACGACAACTATGTCGAGCACATGCAGAAGACGCACCCGGACAAGCCGGTGATGACGTACGAGGAATTTTTCCGCGAACGTCAGGAAGCGCGTTACGGTGGCAAGTCCGGGCCCAAGTGCTGTTGAGCCTGCGACACGTGTGAACCTGTGGGAGCCTGGGTAACCGGCTCCCACAGTCATTTCAGCTTCAGGAGATTTACTGCGTGCAGACGCCTATTCCCGTAACTGTGCTCACTGGCTTCCTCGGTGCCGGCAAGACCACCTTGCTCAAGCACATGCTCAAGGCCGAGCACGGCCTGAAACTCGCCGTGATCGAAAACGAGTTCAGCGAGGCTGGCATTGACAGCCAACTGCTGGGCGACGAACCGGTGCAGGTGATGACCCTGGCCAACGGCTGCGTATGCTGCAGCATCCACGGCGACCTCACGCGCGCGCTGTACCTGCTGCTTGAGCGCCTGGACGCAGGCGAAATCGCCTTCGACCGCCTGGTAATCGAATGCACAGGCCTGGCCGATCCGGCGCCGGTGGCGCAAACCTTTTTCATCGACGAGGAACTGCGTGAGCGCTACATCCTCGACGGCATCATCACCCTGGTAGACGCGGCTCATGCGGAACTGCACCTGACCCAAACCATTGCCCAGGCCCAGGTCGGCTTTGCCGATCGCTTGCTGTTGAGCAAGACCGACCTGGTCGAGGCGGCTGCGGTAGAAGCCCTGCGCGAACGCCTGGCCCGCATCAATGGTCGTGCCGCAATCCGAGTGGTCGAACACGGTCGCATCGACCTGGCTGAGCTACTGGATGTGCGTGGATTCAACCTCAACCCCGACCTGGGTGCGAACCTGAAACCCACCCTGCGCCCGGTGCTCAAGCCTGCTATATCGGACCGTATCTCCACGCTGGTGCTGCGCACGGAAACCGCGCTGGATATCGACCGCCTCAGCGACTTCATGAACGAACTGCTGGAAACCCACGGCAAGCAGCTGTTGCGCTACAAAGGCGTGCTGAACATTGCCGGCGAGGACCGCAAGCTGGTGTTCCAGGGCGTGCTCAAGCTCTACGGCTTTGACTGGGACGCCGAGTGGGCCGAAGGCGAGGCTCGTGAGAGCGTGATGGTGTTCATCGCCGATGAATTGCCCGAGGCTACGATTCGGGCTGGCTTCGAGGCGCTGGCTGCGGGCTGAGCCGGCGCGGCGTCGCTGCCTGGAACCACTGCGGCCACGAGCTGCGGTGGCGGGTTTCGACTTCGATGCAGGGGATCAGGCGCTCGGTGAGCACTGCAGTTTGCCGCACGGCCTTGGCCGTGCGGTACTTGATGCTGTGTATGCATTCACGGTCGCCGAACTCGCAGCGGTTCAGTGCGGTACCGCCGCAGGGGCCGTTGGCCAGGCCCTTGGGGCATGTTTCCGGGCAGATGTACAACGTGTCTTCCAGGCGGCAGCGGCCACAGGTGTCGCAGCCCACCAATGGCCGTTTCACTGCGCGCTCCACCTTGTGCAACACCTGTGCGCCAACGGGCGTGGACCACAGCCGCTGGCGCACCGCCCAGCCAAATGCCTTGCTCAGGCTATTGCGACGGCTGAACAGCAATGAATGCATGCCGTGCATCAGGTGATAGCGCGCTTTTTCTTTGAGTGAAGCATCGACCCTTGACTCGCCCTGGCGCCAACCCGCCTGCGGCGGATGGAAGGTGACTGCCGGCAGGCCGGGCATCTGCCAGCTGGCGCGCCACGCCGGCGCCCATTGATCCAGGGTGTGGATCCGGGCTTGCCAGTGTTCGATGCGGGCCTCAAGGGCCAGCAGTTGTTTGAGTTCGTGCACCCCTGACAGGTGTACGCCGGCGTAACCCATCAGCTTCACGCCGATGATCTGCAAGGCCAGGCGGTCAACGCTGCGTGCCTGGGCAAAGGCCTTGGACTGCACGGTCTCCGCTTCGAGCATGTCGCGCATGGACGGTGTGACGGTAACACCAGCCACGTGGTCGAGCATCGCAGCGCGCCCGTGGGTAAGGCTCATCAGGCACGCCAGCATGGGCTTGGGCGTGGCCTGGCGGCGCATCCAGTGCATGGCTTCCTGGTGTTTATCCCCATCGAACCCCAGTTGCAGGGTGAGGAAGTCGGCGCCCGCTGCCAGCTTTTTCTCGGCCTTGAAATACTGGGCGCCGCCTTCTTCCTCGTGGTACTTGAACGGGTTCAGTGCAGCGCCCAGCAGCCAGTGTGGGCAAGCCTGGCGAGCGATTTGCAGGGCGGCGACCGACTCCAGATAACGCACCGGGCGCTGGCCAGGCTCGTGGCCGGGCAGGCGGTCGCCGGTCAGCAGTAACAGCTGGTCGAGGCCGGCGGCGTCCATGCGTTGCAACTGGGCGAGCAGGTGGTGGCGTTCGCGGTCCTTGCCGGAAAAGTGCGGCAGGGCAGGCACCGGGTTGCTGAACGAGGCGAGGGCGTCCAGCGGCGACATGTCCAGCGGGCTGCCGACACGATCGCCGATGGCCACGGTCATCGGCCAGCCACACAGGTGCGCACGGGCCATGATCGCTTCCATGGCGGCGAAGCGTTCTGTGGAAGGCTTGGGGACGAATTCCATCACGCAGACGAAATTCTGTTCGCGCAGCGCGGTTTTCAGCAGGCTCATGTGGCCGGGTACCTGGTGTGGTCAGGGTGCCATTGTGCGGCACAAGGCGGACCGGGTCATGTCCGGATGCGCAGGATGGTGCTCTGATTGAGACATGAACATGATCATGAAGAAATCTTGTGTTCATCTCAAATTTAATGAGTTTGTCTCAGCGGTCCGCGAACCGGAAAATCCCCTCAATCATTTATGCATGCTGAAGGGACAAGACATGGCACTGGCACACAACCTGGGCTTTCCACACACCGGCTGCGACCATGAGCTGTGGCAGGTGCAGAAAGACGCCGGCATTGAACTGCTGCCAGTCGGCGACATTGCCTGGTACGGCCAGGTGTTGGCCGGTGACCACCAGCAGTTTGCCCCGAACTGGGAACAGCTTTTCGAGGCAGTAGCCCAAGCCACAGCCCTTGGCCATGCGGTCAAGCCGGTGTTGCTGGGCCCGTTGAGCTACCTGTGGCAGGCCAAAGCCAAGGCCGGTGATGTCGACAAGCTGGAGCTGCTCGACAGCCTGCTGCCACTGTATGACCAAGCTCTCAACCGCCTGGCTGCCCTGGGCGTTGAATGGGTGCAGATCGACGAACCGATCCTCGCCCTTGAGTTGCCGCAAGATTGGAAAAACGCCTACGAGCGCGCCTACAACATTCTTCAGCGCGCACCTTTGAAGAAGTTGATCGCCACTTACGCGGGTGGCCTTGAAGGCAACCTTGGCCTGGCCGCGAACCTGCCGGTCGATGGCTTGCACATCGACCTGGTGCAGGCGCCCGACCAGTACACCGCCATGCTCGACCGCCTGCCGGCCTACAAGGTGCTGTCGCTGGGCCTGGTCGACGGCCGCAATGCTTCGCCGTGCGACCTGGAAAAGACCTTGGACCTGCTGCGCGATGCCCACGAGCGTCTGGGTGAGCGGCTGTGGGTGGCGCCATCTTGCGCGTTGCTGCACAGCCCATTGGACCTGGCTGTGCAGAAGTGCCAGGAAGTGGCTGTACTGGTCAGGGCCCTGAATAACGCGCTGAAACAGGTCGCTATCGCCGCTTGATCCTCAATCCCCCTTGAATGTACTCCGATTCAAATCGACAGGGAGTGATGCGATGAGAGTTCTGGTAGTCGGCGCCAGCAAGGGCCTGTTCAACTCAGGCTGTGATCAACGTTCGATCGCCAGCGCCACCCCTTGCCCACCGCCAATGCACAAGGTGGCCAGGCCTTTCTTCGCATCCCGCTTGATCATCTCGTGCAACAGGGTCACCAGCACCCGGCAGCCGGATGCACCAATCGGGTGGCCCAACGCAATCGCCCCGCCATTCACGTTGACCCGTGCCGCATCCCATTCCAGTGCCTTGCCCACCGCCAGCGCCTGTGCGGCAAACGCTTCGTTGGCTTCGATCAGGTCCAGTTCGGCCAACTGCCAGCCGGCCTTTTCCAGGCAACGCTGAGTCGCGGAAACCGGCCCGATACCCATGATTGCAGGGTCTACGCCGGCACTGGCATAGGCTGCGATCTTCGCCAGTACCGGCAGTCCAAGGGCCTTGGCCTTGGCGGCGCTCATCAGCAGCACGGCGGCTGCCCCGTCGTTCAGGCTGGAGGCGTTGCCCGCAGTGACGCTGCCGTCTTTCTTGAACGCCGGGCGCAGTTTGGCCAGGGATTCAGCAGTGGTGTCCGGGCGTGGCTGTTCGTCGCGCGCAAACACTTTGGGCTCACCCTTTTTCTGCGGCATCACGATCGGCGTGATTTCGTCATCGAAACGCCCGGCCTCGATAGCCGCCACCGCCTTGCGCTGCGATTCTGCGGCAAAGGCGTCCTGCTGCTCTCGGCTCAGGCTGTACGTGTCCACAAGGTTCTCGGCGGTGATCCCCATGTGGTAGTCGTTGAAGGCATCCCACAAGCCGTCGGTGATCATGCTGTCGATCAGCTGGCCATGGCCCATGCGCTGGCCGGTACGTGCCGAAGGCATCACGTAAGGGGCAAGGCTCATGTTTTCCTGGCCGCCGGCAATCACCACCTCGGCGTCACCGCAGCGAATGGCCTGGGCCCCCAGGTGCAGGGCCTTGAGGCCCGAGCCGCAGACCTTGTTCAGGGTCAGTGCCGGAACACTGTAGGGCAGGCCAGCCTTGATCGCGGCTTGGCGCGCCGGGTTCTGCCCGGCACCTGCGGTGAGTACCTGGCCAAGGATCACTTCGTCGACCTGCGCCGGGTCCAGCCCGGTCTGTTCCAGCAGGCGCTTGATCACGGCGGCACCGAGGTCGACCGCAGGCACCGTAGCCAGGGCGCCCTGGAAGCTGCCGATGGCGGTACGGGTTGCGGCGACAATGACCACGTCGTTCATGTTGTTGTTCTCCGTGCGATGGGCGTAATGCCCAAGCATCGGTGGCTTTGGCTTATTTGTTAAGTTTGTTTTTCTTTCTGATTGATGTGAAAAGCAAATCAATGAGCACCAGGCGCGCTATCCAACTAAGCTGTTTCCCGTGCTGTTTTCACCCAACTGAATGGAGCTCATTCCCATGCGCATCCTGATAGCCCTGTTTATCCTGATCGGCAGCAGCACAGCATTCGCCGCCACCCAATGCACCACCGCTGACAAAAGCACCTGGCAAGACCAGGAAAAATTCCAGGCGCAGCTCAAGGAACAGGGCTACAAGATCAACAAGTTCAAGGTGACCGAGGGCAACTGCTACGAGATCTACGGTTTCGACAAGGACGGCCGCAAGGTCGAGATCTACCATGACCCGGTGACCGGCAAGGCGGTCAAGTCCGAGTACCACGATTGAACAGCAACGGCACGGTGCAGCTGTGGGACCCGCTCCTGCGGCTGTGCCATCTCTCGATCGCCGGTGTGTTCTTCGCTGATTACTTTTTCAACGAAGAAGGTGACGACTGGCACCAGTGGCTGGGCTACTACGCATTGGCCTGCGTGGTGTTGCGCCTGGTGTGGGGCTTTGTCGGGCCACGTAGCGCGCGCTGGGCTGACTTCTGGCCAACCCCGTCGCGTCTGGCGGGGCATGCCCGCAAGCTGCTGCGGGGGGAGCCTTGTCATCGCCTGGGGCATTCGCCGATTGGCGCCTTGGTGATGTTGCTGATGCTGACCGGCATTGTCGGCCTGGTCCTGACCGGATGGGCGTCGCAGGAGGTGGATGCCTTGTGGGGCGAGGACTGGCCGACTGATCTGCACAGCGGGTTGGCCGATGCCGTGCTGGTGCTGGTTTGCGTGCATGTGCTGGCGGCCGTTTACGAGAGCGTGCGCCTGCGGGAAAACCTGCCTTGGTCGATGATTACCGGGCGCCGTCGGCGCCGCGATTGAGTATGCCGGTGCCGGCCTTTTCGCAGCTAAAGCCGCTCCCACAAGTATTGCACAGACCTTGTGGGCGGCGCGGTCTCTGTGGGAGCGGATTTACCCTCGAAGATGCCGGGATAGAAGAACCCCGGTTTTGCATCCCCATGATCACCCCGTAATATGTGTCGGATAACCTGCGGGGGTAGTCTCACCCTCTGATCAATCGGAATCGCCTCAAACGGCGCTTCCCCGGCATAAACCTGACGAGGTACAGACATTGGCCATCATTCATCCTAAGGTTCGCGGTTTCATCTGCACCACGACTCACCCGAAGGGCTGCGAGCTCAACGTCCGTGACCAGATCGAAGCCACCCGCAAGCTGGGCGTGCGCGAGGATGGCCCGAAGAAGGTCCTGGTCATCGGTGCTTCCAGCGGCTATGGCCTGGCGGCCCGCATCACCGCAGCGTTCGGCTTCAAGGCCGACACCCTGGGCGTGTTCTTCGAGAAACCAGGCACCGAAACCAAGGCCGGCACTGCTGGTTGGTACAACGCCGCTGCCTTCGACAAGTTTGCCAAGGCCGAGGGCCTGTACAGCAAGTCGATCAACGGTGACGCCTTCTCTGACGAGGCCCGTACCAAAGTCATCGAACTGATCAAGAACGAAATGGGTGGCAAGGTTGACCTGGTCATCTACTCGCTGGCTTCGCCTGTGCGCAAGCTGCCGCAGACCGGTGAACTGGTGCGTTCGGCACTGAAGCCAATTGGCCAACCGTACAAGTCGACCGCCATCGACACCAACAAGGACACCATCATCGAGGCCAGCATCGAGCCGGCCACCGAGCAGGAAATCGCCGACACCGTCACCGTCATGGGCGGCCAGGACTGGCAGCTGTGGATCGACGCCCTGGCGGGCGCCGACGTGCTGGCCGAAGGTGCTCGTACCGTAGCCTTCAGCTACATCGGCAGCGACATTACCTGGCCGATCTACTGGCACGGGGCGCTGGGCCAGGCCAAGCAGGATCTGGACGAAACCGCCCTGCGCCTGGACCAGAAACTGGCCGGCGAACTCAAGGGTGGCGCCAACGTGGCGGTGCTGAAGTCGGTGGTCACCCAGGCCAGCTCGGCCATCCCGGTGATGCCGCTGTACCTGTCGATGGTCTTCAAGATCATGCAGGAGAAGGGCGTTCACGAAGGCACCCAGGACCAGCTGGACCGCATGTACCGCGACCGCATGTACCGTGCCGACGGTGCGCCGGCCGAAGTCGACGAGAAGGGCCGCCTGCGTCTGGACGACTGGGAACTGCGTGACGACGTGCAGAGCGCCTGCAAGGCCCTGTGGCCACAGGTGACCACCGAGAACCTGTTCGAGCTGACCGACTATGCCGGTTACAAGAAGCAGTTCCTCAACCTGTTCGGCTTCGAGCGTGCTGACGTCAACTACGACGAAGACGTGGCTACCGATGTGAAGTTCGACTGCGTCGAGCTGTAATCGGCGATAGCCTGTACCGGGCCGTTCGTGGGTTCACCTGCGAACGGGCCGGTACAGGCTATAAAATCTTTGCTAGCTTTGGCGCACAACAACAGGGAATGCGCCATGAGCAGCCTCACCCAACCCGCCACAGCCTTTCGCCACCCCGCAGCCGACGGTTACAGCCTCGGCGGTTTCTGCTGGCGCCACGCCCAGCCAGACCCCCAGCGCCCGCTGGTGATCATCAACGCTGCCACTTCGGTACGCTGCCGCTATTACTCACGTTTTGCCGACTTCCTGTTTGCCCAGGGCTGCGATGTGCTGACCTACGATTACCGGGGCATCGGCGAATCCCGCCCGGCTTCGTTGCGCGGTTTTCAGGCTTCATGGAGCGACTGGGGCAGGCTCGATTTCGAAGCCATGCTGGCGCATGCTGCAGCGCATTTCCCTGGCCAGCCGGTGGATGTGGTGGGGCACAGTTTCGGCGGCTGCGCAGTGGGCCTGGCGCCATCTGCCAGCCGGGTGCGCCGGGTGGTGATGGTGGGCGCGCAGTTCGCCTATTGGCGCGATTATGCGGCTGAGCAGCGCTGGCAGCTGTTTGGAAAATGGCATGTGGTTATGCCGCTGTTGACTCGGGTATTCGGTTACTTCCCCGGCAAGCGACTGGGTTGGCTGGAGGATACGCCATCTGGCGTGGTGCACGACTGGACCACACGAACCCCGCGTTACGAACACCGGCCCAGCGGCCGTGAACTGAAAACACCGCCGTTCGCCCAGGTGCGGGCAGCAACCTTGGCCATCAGCCTGACCGATGACCCCTTCGGCACCGTCGCGGCCACCGAGCGTTTGCTGAGTTATATACAGGGTGCCCGGCACCTGCGCATCGCGCCTGTGGATATCTCGGTCGAGGAAATTGGCCACTTCGCGTTCTTCCATGACCGCTTTCGCGAAAGCCTGTGGCCGGTGGCCTTGCAGTGGTTGCAGCAGGGAGGGCTGGAAGAAGGAGGGCCTGGCACCATCATGGATTGATGGTGGGCTCAAAATTTTGGGGCCGCATGGCGGCCCCGGCTATCTCAGCCCTTGCGCGCCAGAGGCTGCGCAGCAAACTTCACCCCAGCCAGCCCATGCTGGATCAGCGCACGGATATTGCCATGGTCACTGCCCTCAGGCGTGGCCAGCACATCCCGGTAGTGCTCGCCAAAGGCCAGCAGCGCTTCCTGGTCGCTCAGCCCTTCCAGCAGTGCCAGGCCCAAAGTCTTGCACGAACCTTCGTTCTGCCCAGCGGCATTTTCCACGCCACCATTGTTGAAGGCCTGAGGCTGGTAGCTGTAGTGGTCGGCAATGAACGCCAGGGTATCGGCAAATACATGCTGGCCGCTGGCCAGGCTGGCGCGCAGGGTGTTCAGATCAGTCACGAGGTTTTCCTTTTTCGAACGCCGCTTGTTGTTCGGCGCTGGCTTCTTTCTGGTGTTGGGCTTTCCAGTCGGCGTAGGGCATGCCGTACACCGCTTCGCGGGCGTCATCCAGGCTCAAGTCGAGCTGGCGCTCGTCCGCTGCGGCCTTGTACCACTTGGACAGGCAGTTGCGGCAGAAACCGGACAGGTTCATCAGGTCGATGTTCTGCACGTCGGTGCGCTTTTGCAGGTGTTCGACCAAGCGCCGGAACGCGGCGGCTTCGAGTTCGAGCTGTTGCTGTGGGGTCATGGGCTTCTCTCAAGTCATGCGGTTTTTCAGGTGGCGGCCACCGTTGATGACCACCTGGCTGCCGGTGCTGTACTGGCTGGCGAGCAGGTACTTGACGGTCTCGACCAGCGGGCCGGCGCCGGGTTCGAATTCCAGCAAGGCCTTTTTCAGGGTTTGCTGGCGGTAGGCTTCATCGCCCCCTTCCTTGAGGATCAGCAGCCCGGGCAGGATACCGTTCACATGCACCTTGGGCGCATATTTTTCGGCGAACGACAGCACCATGTTCTGCAGCGCGGCCTTGGTGGCGGCGTAGCCGATGTGGCTCTTGCTGCCGCGTGAGGACGTTTCGTCGCAGATGTGGATGATGTCGGCCTTGTCCACCTTGGCCAGCAGGTCGCCCAGGGCCAGGTTGAGGTGGTAGGGCGCTTCGACGTGCAGGCGGAACATGGTTTCGAGGTTGTCGAGCCCGTCATCCAGCCACAGCGAGGCATTGTGGATGATGGCCCGCAGGCCGTCGTAATGGCTGTGCAGGTGATCGATCAGGGCCTGGCGGTCGGCCGCCTGGCACAGGTCGGCCTGGAACTGCACGATGTTCGGGTGGGCCGTCTGTGGCTGGACACTGCGGCTGGCACTGACCACCGTATGGCCGGCCTGTGCCAGTTCAAGGGCCAAGGCCAGCCCGACGCGCTGGCTGGCTCCGGTAACGAGAATGGGGCTGTTCATGTTCGGGCGGTCAACTTGTCTGTCCTTTGGTTGCCCCCAGCATACCCGAACTGTTTCCCTATTGTATGGCCTGCCCTCAGCGGCTGCGCAGGGCGCCAGAGGGCGTTGGGGTGGCATGCAGCCAACCGGCCAGCAGGCGGGTGGACAGGGGGATGAACAGGTAGACCATCACGGGTGTCAGCGCCAAGGTGCTGAGCAGTACCCGGGGCACCAGGTCCAACGCTGCCAACCAGTGGCCGAATAGCAGGTTGAACAGCAACGAGACCGGGAAGAATGCCAGCCAGATCGCCACAGCCTGTTTCCAACGGGGTGGTTTTTGCACCATGTTGGTGCCAAACCAGTCGTCGATACCACTTACGCGCGCCTCTTTGGGGCGTTCGAACAGGCCGTTGCCGCGTTGCAACCAGGCCCGGCGCGAGGCGGAGTGCTCCCAGGCATGCAGGGTCGGCTCGTCGCTGAAGCGAAAGATGATCTGGAATTCGTCGCCATCGCGGGGCGGCGCAAGGATGCCCGAGCCAAGGTAGCCGGGAAAGTCGGTGGCCAGCTGCTCGCCTTCATGCAACCAGGCCAGCAAGTCCTGGTAGCGGCCATGGGCGGCGCGGCGAGACACCATCAGGGTGACGGGTGGGGTAGACATCGTGTATCTCCTGGCAACGGGGCTGGCGGGTAGCTGGCCCCTTTGGCTGTGTGGCCCGGGGTGGTGGGCAACACAGGCGTGCATGCAAGAATCGGGCACGGATTATCGCGTATCTGCAATATTCGGCAAACCCCGGGCGGCAAACGGTTGCACCCTGCGACTCGCGCCGTCGTAGTAGAATACCTGTTCAACTTCCGCACGCAGGGTACCCCTTGCAGATGAACGAACAGGGACGTAATCCAGTGATCGATGCGAGTTTTGAACAGCAGGAGCTGTTTCCAATTCGTGAAGTTTCCCGTCTGACCGGTGTCAACGCTGTGACCCTGCGGGCCTGGGAGCGTCGTTATGGCCTGATCCAGCCAATCCGTACCGACAGTGGCCACCGCCTGTATTCCCAGGCCGATATCGATGAGATCCGCCGTATCCTCGGGTGGCTGGAGCGCGGTGTGGCAATCAGCAAAGTGGGCAGTATTCTTGCGCGTGGCCATGCCCTTGCCGGCCAGGCCGGTGATGCGACGGACGCCTGGCTACGCTGGCAGCACCAGATCCGCCTGGCGGTGCAGCGTTTCGACGTGGCGGGCCTTGATCTGCTTTTCCAGGAGGTTTTTGCCGCCAGCACCCTGGACCAGGTTTTCAGCGAAGTGTTCATGCCTGTGTGGCACGACATGGCAGTCCGCCAGGGCGGCTATGGGCAGGCCAGTGAATGGCTGTTCTTTGACCAGTTCCTGCGCGGCCGGGTCTTCGCTCGCTTGCAGCTTGCCCATGTGCCGCGTAGCCGCACCGTGCTGTTGGCGCCATTACCGGGGCAGTGCCATGAGCTCGAGCTGCTGGTCACCAGCTTGATCCTGGGCAGCGACGAAACAGGTGTGACCCCGTTGGCGAACGGGCAGCCACTGCAGGAGTTGGCGCTGGTTTGCGAGCGCCTGAAGCCGGATGCCCTGGTGCTGTTTTCCCATCAGCCGCTTACCGCAGAGCTCACTCGGCACCTGGCTCGCCTGGCGGCGGTATTGGACTGCCCGTTGTTACTGGCCGGTGAGGCGGCGGAAGTGGCACAGGCCAGCCTGGCTGGCAGTGCTATCGCCTGCCTGGGAGCGCAGGGTAGTGTCATGCGCCAGCGGTTGCGGCAGTTTCTGGCAGGTCAGCTAGATACCTGAGTGTGCAGGTCGGGGTGGGCCTGGAGGATGTAGTCGCGCAGACGCTCGATTTCTTCGGGCGGGCTTTGGCTGAGGTCATAAGCCGCCAGGTCCGGGCCAATACGCCGGCCCAGTACGCCGTGCAGTTCGATCGGGCTGATGCCGCCGGGGGCGAAGCGCAGTTCGAAGCGTGCGGGTGGCGAGGGCAGGTCACGGACTTCCAGCAGCACACCTTTGAAGGAAATATCACGTACCCACAGACCGCTGATCTCGTCATGGGCATCGAGCAGTGCGCTCGGCTGGTCCATCGACAGGCGCCAAGGGCGCAGCATGGGGCCGTCTTCGTAGATTTCCGGTGAACCCAGTTGCAGGTGCAGGGCGTGGAACTCGTCTTCTACCAATTGCAGGGGGAAGCTGATCTGTTGGTTGTTGAACTGGGCCTGCAAGGTAACCTGTTCGTTCGCCACCAGCCGGGTAAGCAGGCTCTGTATGCGGCGGTCGCCATTGACCAGCAGGCTCGACATGGAGTCGGCCACGTTCAAATGCGGCGAATGTTGCATGTTCTGGATGAAATCCAGCTCGTCCTGGGTCAGGAGCACGTCTGCTTGCATGATCGAACTCGGTGGTGGCGATTTCTTCATCGGGATTGACCGTGCATGGCGTACTTGGTTCAAGCGCGTTCGTCGGGTTTCGGACGAGCGCACAGTTCCGCCAGTTGCCGTTCCAGTTCGACCTGGCGGCTGACGTCTTTCTGGATACCGATGAAGTAGGTGCGCTGGTCAGCGGCGTGCCTTACCGGGGTAATCGACAGCTCGTTCCAGAAGGCGCTGCCATCCTTGCGGTAGTTGCGCAGCACTTCGCGACAGGGGCGGCCTTCGGCCAAGGCCCTGCGGATACGTGCGCGGCCAAGCTGGTCACGGTCGTCAGCCTGCAGAAAGCGGCAATCCTGATAGAGGATTTCATCGCGGCTGTAGCCGGTCAGGCGTTCGAAGGCGGCGTTCACGTAGATCAGGATGGTGTCGTCGCCTTCCTGTTCGGCAACCACGATCCCGTCATTGGACGCATCGACCATCGATTGCAGCAATTGCGCATTGATCATGTTCGGGCCATTGGGCAAGGAGGGGCTGAGGACGGCGACTTTGGTAGAGGCGGCCTTTTGCCAGCGCTGGATGCTAGTATCCTACGTTTTCACTCAGTTTCGGAATCCTCTACCCGATGAAAGTCGCCATTATTTCCGGATCGGTCTATGGCACCGCCGAAGAAGTCGCCCGTCACGCTGAAACGCTGCTCAAGGCAGCGGGCCTGGAGGCCTGGCATGCGGCACGTGCCACCCAGCAGGATCTTGAAGGTTTTGCCCCCGACGCCTTGCTGGCCGTGACCTCGACCACCGGCATGGGCGAACTGCCGGACAACCTCATGCCGCTGTACAGCACCCTTCGCGATACCTTGCCTGCGGCCTGGCGTGGTCTGCCGGGGGCGGTGATTGCACTGGGTGACTCCAGCTACGGTGATACCTATTGCGGCGGTGGCGAGCAGATGCGCGAGCTGTTTGCCGAATTGGGTGTGCGTGAGGTGCAGCCGATGCTGCGCCTGGACGCCAGCGAGACGGTGACCCCGGAGGCGGATGCCGAACCGTGGTTGGCTGAATTGGCAATCGCACTGAAAGCCTGACCCTAAGGCCGGATAAAAAAGCGCGTCAGGCGTGAGGTTCGCGCAACAATGCCAACCACGCCTGCGCCGCCCGTGACAGGTAGGCCCCACGTCGCCAGATAAAGGCGATGTCCCAGCGTAAATCCCCCGGCGAACGGAGCGGCAAACGCACCACCCCGGTGCGCTCCAGCGCTTTTGCCACCACTCGGGGCAGCAACACCACACCCTGGCCTGCCGCCACCAACGCCGCCAAAAAGTCTGCCTGGCCACTGCGGCCGCCTTCCTTCGGGGTAAAGCCCTGTTGCTGGCACGCCTTCAGCAGCCGGTCGTTGAGCACGAAACTGCGTTGATACAACAGGAACGGCGTATCGGCCAGTTGCCCCAGGTCCACCCCGTCCAGGCTCGCCAATGGATGCCCCGCCGGCAGCAGGGCATCCATTGGCTCGTTGCAGAACGGCTGGTAGTCGAACGTCTCATCGCTGGGTGTCAGGCTACCACCCAGTTCCAGCTCGCCACTCTTGACCGCCTGTTCGACACTGCGGCTACCGCCCTCCAGCAACTGGATCGCGATGTTTGGGTGACGTCGCCGGTATTCGGCAAAAAGCCCGGCGAACAAGGCGTCACTGCCCAACATCGGCAGGCCCAGGCGTAGTTCGCCACGCTCCATCTGGTTGAGGTCGTCCAGTTCGTTGAGCAGCGCCTGGCGTTGGCGCAGCAGGGCTTCGCCGCGCTCCAGCACAATGTGCCCGGCCGCTGTCAGGTGCAGCTGGGAGGCCTGGCGTTCCAGCAGCGGCTGGCCCACATCTTGCTCCAGCTGCGCCACCTGCTTGCTCACGGCCGATTGACTGATGTGCAGGGTTTGCGCGGCCTGGGTAAAACCACCGCGGTGGACCACTTCGATAAAGCTGCGCAGCTGTTTGAATTCCATGCTCTGAATTCCATTCTGGAATGGCTATCAGTCTAACAATTCGCTTCTGGCCTAGGCAGCCAAATCTTAAAATGAGGGCCTGTCGAGGAACCCCCGTCATGAAACCCGCATTGTTGAAAAAAGCCCTGCGCCTGCTTGTCGAGCTGGCGATTCTTTGTGCCTTGTTTCTGCTGGGCGGCCAGCTTGCGACCTGGTTGGGTTGGCCGATCCCAGGTGGTGTGATGGGCCTGGCACTGTTGCTGATACTGTTCGCGTCCGGTGTGCTCAAGCCGGCCATGCTGCAACTCGGCGCCGGCTGGCTGATGGCCGAGATGCTGCTGTTCTTCATTCCGGCGTTGATGAGCCTGCTGGACTACGGCTCGTTGATCCGTGAGGAGGGCTGGCGCATCTTGCTGGTGATCGCCGTGAGCACGCTGATGGTGATGGTGGTGACCGCGCTCACCGTAGAACTGGTGTGCCGCTGGAGGTTGCGCCATGAGCCTTGAACCCATGCCGCTGTTCTGGCTGGCCCTGACCTTGCTGGCCTACCTGGGCAGCCGCTGGCTGTACCGGCGCAGCGGGCGCTACCTGCTGTCGCCCTTGATCCTGGTACCGGTGCTGTTGCTGGCGGTGGCGGTGCCGCTGCACACCGCGTATGCCGAATATGCGCGCAATACCCATTGGTTGATGAGCGTGCTTGGCCCGGTGACCGTCGCCTTCGCGGTGCCCATCTGGCAGCAGCGGGCGATGCTGGCGCGCCATTGGCCGGCGCTGCTGGTGGGCATGGTCGCCGGCAGCAGTGCTTCGATCGCCAGTTCCTGGGGGCTGGCGCACCTGCTGGCGCTGGACAGCGCGACCAGCCTGTCGCTGGTGCCGCGTTCGATTACCACACCGTTTGCCATGCCGTTGGCCCATGACCTGGGGGGCGTACCAGAGCTGACAGCGGTGTTCGTGATGTTCACCGGTGTACTCGGCGCCATGTTCGGCGGCGCGCTACTGCGTTGGTTGCCGTTGCGCACGCCGCTGGCACGGGGTGCGTTGTTTGGTGTCGGTGCGCATGGCGCCGGGGTCAGCCGGGCACAGGAGGTGGGCCGCGAGGAAGGCTCGGTGGCCGGCCTGGTCATGGTGCTGACCGGCTTGCTGAACCTGTTCGCGGCACCGTTGCTGGCCCTGTTGCTCTGACCGTTCGTGCCACTGACTCGCACAGTCATCAAGCTGGCTGGCAACGCAAGTTCCAGCCAGTGGGCTGCTGGCTAGACTTTGCCTCGACATAGAGAGCACATGTATGTGCCGAGGTGACATGCAATGACCGCAGCCTTGCCCTATCCCGTCCCTATCACTTCACCGGGTTACTTCTGATGCCTATGGCCGAAATTCCATTGTGCGTCTGGCGTACCCGGGGACAAAGCTTCAACTTCCGGGGCCAGAGCATCCGCTACTGGACCGCAGGGCAAGGAGAGCCCCTGCTTCTGTTACACGGCTTCCCCACGGCCAGCTGGGACTGGCACTACTTGTGGGGGCCTTTGACCCAACGCTTTCGGGTGATCGCTTGCGACATGCTCGGTTTTGGCGACTCGGCCAAGCCGGTCGACCACGCGTACAGCCTGATGGAGCAAGCCGACCTGCAGCAGGCATTGCTCGGCCATCTGCAGGTCGACCAGCCGGTACACCTGTTGGCCCATGACTACGGCGGCAGCGTGGCCCAGGAACTGCTGGCGCGGCACCACGAACAGCGTGCCGAGATAGCCAGCTGCGTGTTCCTCAACAGTGGGCTGTTCCCCGAAAGCTGCCGCATGCTGCTGATCCAGAAACTGCTGCTTAGCCGGTTCGGCTGGCTGGTCGGGCGCTCGTTCGGGCGTGACGACCTGGTGCGCAACGTGACCCAGGTCTACGGCCCCTGCACCCACCCCAGCGAAAGTGCCCTGGATGATTTTTGGAGCCTGATCGCCGCCAACCGGGGCACGCGCATCCTGCACAAGCTGGTGAGCTATATCCCCGAGCGCAGGTTGCATCGCGAACGCTGGGTCGGGGCGATGCAGCGCAAAGGCGTACCCCTGCGCTTCATCAATGGCGTGGTTGACCCACTTTCCGGCGGGCACATGCTGGAGCGTTATCGGCAACTGGTGCCGGAGCCGGATACCGTGCAGTTGCAGGGCATCGGCCATTACCCGCACACCGAGGCGCCTGTGCAGGTCCTGCGCCACTACCTGGCTTTTCGTGAACAGCGGCTGAGCTATTACCCACAGAAAGTGGCGTGGTCCTGACCGGGCCTCATCGCCCTGCGTTATTGCCAGGCATTCAGCCTGCGTGAGCTTGATTGTCCGCCTGCCGTTGGCGGCGGACACTTGGCTGACCTGAACCTGCCTGGAGCCATGAGCATGAGCGAGCCTGTCCGTCTGCAAGATCGCGTGGTGATCGTCACCGGAGCCGGCGGTGGGCTGGGCCGCGCCCATGCGCTGCTGTTCGCCGCGCGGGGTGCCAGGGTCGTGGTCAACGACCTCGGCGGCTCTACCCACGGTGAAGGTGCCAGCGCTTCGGCCGCCGACCGGGTGGTGGAGGAGATCCGCGCCGCCGGTGGCACCGCCATCGCCAACCATGACTCGGTCAGCCAGGGCGCGCGTATCGTCGAGCAGGCCCTCGACAGCTTCGGCCGGGTCGATGTGCTGGTGAACAATGCCGGCATCCTGCGTGACAAGACGTTCCACAAGATGGACGACAGCGACTGGGAGCAGGTTTATCAGGTGCATGTGGAAGGGGCCTTCAAGGTCACCCGCGCCGCCTGGCCACACCTGCGCGAACAGAACTGGGGGCGGGTGATCTTCACCGCTTCTACCTCTGGCATCTACGGCAACTTCGGCCAGGCCAACTACGGTATGGCCAAGCTAGGCTTGTATGGGCTGACCCGCACTTTGGCAATCGAAGGGCGCAAGCACGGCATTCTGGTGAACGCCATCGCCCCTACCGGCGGCACCCGCATGACCGAAGGGCTGATCCCGCCTCAGGTCTTCGAGCGGCTCAAGCCGGAACTGGTCAGCCCGCTGGTGGTGTACCTGGGCAGTGAGCAGTGCCAGGGTACGGGCGAATTGTTCGAGGTGGGTGGCGGCTGGGTGGGCAAAGTGCGCTGGGAGCGCAGCCTGGGGGTAGGCTTTGATCCGCGCGAAGGCTTTACCCCGGAGCAGGTGGCGGAAAACTGGGCAAGGATTGGCGACTTTGACGGGGCCGTGCACCCGCAGGACAGCTTGCAGGCGCTGCAGCAGATGATGGCGAACCTGCAGAAGTACCCACTCTAGAGCGCTTGCTGGGCACTTTGTGGGAGCGCATCAGCCAGCGAGAGCGCAGGTTCTTTCGGGGCAAAAAAAAGGCCGCTGCAAGCCACAGCGGCCAATCGAGACGTTAGATCAAGGAGCTTCAAAATCTACGTCGGTGAACCTCGCAGACCTGAAAGGCGGGGGGGAAGAGCCCTTCATGCCGGCCAGTGAGTTAAGAATAAGCGCTTGATCCTGTGGGAAAAATAGCGGCTTATGACATTCACCTTTACGTATCGGGCAATAGTGCTGCAGGCGCTCACGCGGCCGGTGAATAGCCCATGCGCCAGCTGGTCTCGCGCGCAGCCGCCAGCAGCCTTTGCGCCGCCGGCCCATGTTCGTCGGCATGAAAAATCGACGTTGGCCCGACCACGGTCATCACGGCCACAACCTGCCCCAAGGCATTGAACACCGGTGCCGACAACGCATCCACACCTGGCATCAGCAGGCCGTGCACATGGTGCAACCCACGGTCGCGAATGCCGGCCAAGACTGCTTGGTAGTCCTCTGCAGTGTGTTGCAGGGCGGCCAGCTCGCGGTCGCGCAAGTCCACGGTCTCGCGCTCGGGCAGATAGGCGGCGAACACCAGGCCGGTAGAGGATGTAAGCAGCGGTAGCACCGAGCCGATTTGTGTGACCACGGTGACCGCCCGCACTGCCGGTTCAATGCTGACCACGGTCGCGCCCTGGTTACCCCACACGGCAATGAAGCAGCTCTCGTTCAGTTCATCGCGCAATTGCGACAGCGGCAGGGCGGCAATCTTCAACACATCGATGCTGCCCAGCGCCGCCAACCCCACCCGCAATGCTTCGCGACCCAAACCGTAGTGGTTGGTGGCGCTGTCCTGCTCTGCAAAACCACTGGCAATCAACGCCTGCAGGTAACGGTGCACCTTGCTCGCCGGCATTTGCACATGTTCCGCCAGGCGTGACAGCGACGTGGAAGGGGAGAGCTCTGCAAGCGCCTTCAGGATGTCGGTGCCGACCTCCGCCGAGCGGACTTTCTGCTTGCCGTTGTCGGCGGGGGAGCTGGCTTTGGTCATGGGCATCTGCTTCCGGATTCTTCAAGTCGGGCCTTTATAGCTTGACGCCAAGCGCGGGGCAAATTACGTTATTCGTAATCTGATTACGATAAAAACAATGCAGACGCGCTGCCACCCCACACGGGGCCAGCAGCCAGCTGCCCGCAACGGCTCGGCCAGAGCCCGGAGGCATCGATGAATCGCGACACATCACCCGACCTTCACTACCTCAGCGGCTTCGGCAACGAATTTGCCAGCGAAGCACTGCCAGGGGCTTTGCCGGTCGGGCAGAACTCGCCGCAGAAGGCGCCCTATGGGCTGTATGCCGAATTGCTCTCGGGCACGGCGTTCACCATGGCCCGCAGTGAGCTACGCCGTACCTGGCTTTATCGTATTCGCCCGTCTGCACTGCACCCACGTTTCGAGCGCCTGGCGCGCCAGCCGTTGAGCGGGCCGTTGGGTGGGATCAACCCCAACCGCCTGCGCTGGAGCCCGCAGCCGATCCCTGCCGAACCGACCGACTTCATCGAGGGCTGGCTGCCGATGGTGGCCAACGCGGCGGCGGAAAAACCGGCCGGTGTGAGTATCTACATCTACCGCGCCAACCGTTCCATGGAGCGTGTTTTCTTCAACGCCGACGGTGAACTGCTGCTGGTGCCGGAAATGGGCCGCCTGCGCATTGCCACCGAACTGGGCGTGATGGAAGTTGAACCGCTGGAGATCGCGGTGATTCCACGCGGCATGAAGTTCCGTGTCGAACTGCTCGATGGCCAGGCCCGCGGCTACATCGCCGAAAACCATGGGGCGCCGCTGCGCATCCCGGACCTGGGCCCGATCGGCAGCAATGGCCTGGCCAACCCGCGTGACTTTCTCACTCCGGTGGCGCACTACGAAGAGGCCGAAGGGCCAGTGCAACTGGTGCAGAAGTTCCTGGGCGAGCACTGGGCTTGCGAACTGCAACATTCGCCGCTGGATGTGGTGGCCTGGCACGGCAGCAACGTGCCTTACAAATACGACCTGCGCCGCTTCAACACCATCGGTACCGTCAGCTTCGACCACCCGGACCCGTCGATCTTCACCGTGCTGACTTCGCCGACCAGCGTACATGGCCTGGCCAACATGGACTTCGTGATCTTCCCGCCACGCTGGATGGTGGCCGAGAACACCTTCCGTCCGCCATGGTTCCACCGCAACCTGATGAACGAGTTCATGGGCCTGATCAACGGTGCCTACGATGCCAAGGCCGAAGGCTTCCTGCCGGGTGGCGCCTCGTTGCACGGGGTGATGAGCGCCCATGGCCCCGACGCCGAAACCTGCGAAAAGGCCATTGCCGCCGACCTGGCGCCGCACAAGATCGACAACACCATGGCTTTCATGTTCGAGACCAGCCAAGTGCTGCGCCCGAGCCAGCAAGCCCTTGAATGCCCGCAATTGCAGGCCGACTACGATAGTTGCTGGGCCACCTTGCCGAGCACCTTCAACCCGAACCGGAGATAACCCATGAACCACACTGCCAATGCCCGTAGCTGGGTCGAGCACGCCAACGGGCACAGCGACTTTCCGCTGCAGAACCTGCCGATGGGTATTTTCAGCCGGCCGGGTGAAGCCAAACGCTGTGGCGTGGCCATCGGTGACGCGATCCTCGACCTGGAAGCGGTGCTGGCCGCCGGCCTGTTCGACGGTGCTGCCAAGGCTGCCGTCGAAGCCACCCGCGGTGGCGCGCTGAATGCATTCTTCGCCTTGGGCCGCAGCGCCCGTGTGGCCCTGCGCGAGCGTTTGCAGGCCCTGCTTGGCGAGCACAGCGAACACCAGTCGGCATTGAAGCCGGCGCTGATCCCGGCCAGCGACTGCCAACTGCATGTGCCCGCGCAGATCGGTGACTACACCGACTTCTACGTCGGCATCGAGCACGCCAAGAACGTGGGCAAGCTGTTCCGCCCCGATAATCCGCTGCTGCCCAACTACAAGTACGTGCCGATCGGTTATCACGGCCGCGCCTCCACCATCCGCCCATCGGGCACCGATGTGCGCCGGCCCAAGGGCCAGACCTTGCCGGCCGGGCACACCGAGCCGAGCTTCGGCCCTTGCGCACGCCTGGACTACGAACTGGAGCTGGGCATCTGGATTGGCCAGGGCAATGACATGGGCCAGGCGATCCCGGTAGGCGACGCCGCCGAGCATGTGGCCGGCTTGTGCCTGCTCAACGACTGGTCGGCGCGCGATATCCAGGCCTGGGAATACCAGCCACTGGGGCCGTTCCTGTCCAAGAGCTTCATCACCACCATTTCCCCCTGGGTGGTCACTGCCGAGGCGCTGGAGCCGTTCCGCTGCGCCCAGCCGGCGCGCCCGGAAGGCGACCCGCAGCCACTGTCGTACCTGCTGGACAAGCGCGACCAGGCCGCCGGTGCCTACGATATCGAGCTTGAAGTGCTGCTGCTGACCCAGCGCATGCGTGAGCAGGGCGTTGCTCCACACCGCCTGACCCTGAGCAACACCCGCAGCATGTACTGGACCGTGGCGCAGCTGGTGGCGCACCACAGCGTCAACGGCTGCCAGCTGCAACCAGGCGACCTGTTCGGTTCGGGCACCTTGTCGGGGGCCACGCCGGGGTCGTTCGGCAGCCTGCTGGAGATCACCGAGGGCGGCAAGCTGCCGGTGGAACTGGCCAGCGGCGAGGTGCGCAAGTTCCTCGAAGACGGTGACGAAATCATCCTGCGTGCCCGCTGCACGCGCGACGGCGTGGCCAGCATCGGCTTCGGCGAATGCCGTGGCACGGTCATCGCGGCCAACTGAGGAGGGGCGGGCATGGAGCTGTACACCTATTACCGTTCCACCTCGTCCTACCGGGTGCGCATTGCCCTGGCACTGAAGGGGCTGGCTTACCAGTCCCTGCCGGTCAACCTGCTGCAGGGTGAGCAGCGTGGGGCGGACTATGTCGCCATCAACCCGCAGGGCCGCGTACCGGCCTTGCGCACCGATGGCGGTGAATTGCTGGTGCAGTCACCGGCAATCATCGAGTACCTGGAAGAGCTTTATCCACAGCCCGCGTTGCTGCCGGCCACGGCCGAGGCGCGTGCCAAGGTGCGTGGTGTAGCGGCAATCATTGGCTGCGACATCCACCCGCTGCACAACGTGAGCGTGCTCAACCGGCTGCGCCAGGCCGGGCAGGACGAGGGGCAGGTCAATCAATGGATCGGTCACTGGATCAGCCAAGGGTTGGCGGCAGTGGAGCAACTGATTGGTGATCAAGGCTTCTGTTTCGGTGATCGACCGGGGCTGGCGGATGTGTACTTGATCCCGCAGCTGTATGCCGCCGAACGCTTCAACATCGACCTGAGCAGCTTCCCGCGTATCCTGCGGGTTGCCGCAATGGCCGCCGGGCATCCGGCGTTCACCCAGGCCCACCCCGCCCAGCAGCCGGACAGCCCGGCTCAGTGAAGCGAACGGTTCGCCGCCGGAAGCTTGCCGATGCGTTCGGACAGCTTCAGGCGCTGGGCCGGATCTTCAGTCAGTAGCAGCGCATGCTCCAGGTCGAAGCGCTCGGCCTGTGGGCAATCCAGGTGCTGGTACAACGAGGCGCGGGTCATGTAGTCACTGACCTGCACCGGCCCCAACTGCATGACCCGTTCGGCATCGATCAACGCCGCCAGGTGGTTGTCGTTGCTGATGTGCAGCTGGCGCAGGTTGCGTGACAGGCGTTGCAGCATCTGCAGCGGGGTGGCACTGCGCATGTGCTCGGCCGTCAGCGCAACATGCGGCCCGAACTGGCGGGCCAGCAGCTCACGGCAATCGTTGGGGTACAGGCGCCGGCCACCGCAGGGATCCAGCAGGTGGTCGGCACCCGGTACACGCAGCAGGAAATGGCCAGGAAAGCCCACACCTTCCAGCGGAATGGACAGGCGCCCGGCCAGTTCCAGGGCGAGTATGGCCAGGGTCAGCGGTTGGCCACGGCGGCGTTGCAGCACTTTGTCCATCATCGCCGCCTGCGGGCGCAGGGGGTGGTACTCATCCTGCTGGAAGCCCAGCGCATTGAGCTGGCGCAGCAGCGGCTGGGCCAGTTCGCACAGTGGCAGCATCGGCAGGTGGGTGCTGATATCGCGCTGCAGGTCTTGCAGCACGGCAAGGCTGGCTGCGGGCTCGACACTCCGGTCGTGCTCGGCGGCAATCCACAATGCGGCTTCCAGCAGGGCGACAGGCTCGCGTTCCAGGCAGGCCAGGCAGGCTTGACGTGGCTTCATGGGGCTTCTCCACACACGCTTGAGTATTAGCCGTGGCGCGGGGTTTCGTCCAGTGGTCCGGCGGCGGCACCAGCTTCAGGGCGGTGCCTATACTGGAGGGAGCACCTCATGGGGGGCCTGTCGATGTTCGCTCTGATGCAAAGCACCCGTACCCAGTCCTTGCACCTGTTCAACGACCCGCCTACGGGTCTGAAAGCGGTTGTGGCGATCCACAGTGAGCAACTGGGCCCGGCCATGGGCGGGTGCCGGTACCTGCCTTATGCCGATGACGAAAGCGCCATGACCGATGCCATTCGCCTGGCCCAGGGCATGAGCTACAAGGCGGCGTTGGCGGGCTTGCCGCTGGGCGGTGGCAAGGCGGTGATCATGCGCAACCCGCATGTGGAAAACCGCGCCGCACTGTTCGAGGCCTTTGGCCGCTTCATCGATACCTTGCACGGACGCTTCATCATCGCCGTGGACAGCGGCACCTCGACCCTGGACATGGACTGCATTGCTCAGAGCACACCCCATGTGACCAGTACCACCGCATCGGGTGATCCCTCGCCACATGCGGCGATGGGGGTGTTCGCGGGTATTCGCGCCACCACCTCGTTCCGGCTGGGCAGTGATGACCTCAGAGGCCTGCGAGTGGCGGTGCAGGGCTTGGGCAATGTCGGTTTTGCGTTGGCGGAGCAACTGCATGCAGTGGGCGCGGAGTTGCTGGTCAGCGACCTGGACCCAGGACGTGTGCGGCTGGCGATGGAGCAGTTCGATGCCAAGCCTGTAACCAACGATGCGTTGATCAGCACTCCTTGCGACATCTTCGCCCCTTGCGGCGTGGGGCCGGTGCTGAACGGGCAAAGCGTGATGCAGTTGCGTTGCGCGGCGGTGGCGGGGGCGGCGAACAACCAGCTGACCACCTTGCAGGTGGCCGACCAGCTGGAGTCGCGCGGGATATTGTATGCGCCTGACTACGTGATCAATGCCGGTGGGTTGATCTACGTGGCGCTGACCCATCGTGGCGAGGACTTGGGCACTATCACCGCGCACCTGGCGCGGATACCGTCACGGCTGACCGAAGTGTTCGGCCATGCCCAGGCGGAGAAGCGCTCGCCGGCGCGGGTGGCGCAGATGTTGGCAGAGCGGTTGCTCTACGGCTGAATGCTGATGCTGGCGTTACTGGCCTCTTCGCGGGCTTGCCCGCGAAGCAGGCGCTGCCGATCTCACTCGGCAGCACCTCCTTCCAGCAACTCGGCCAACGCATCCGGCTGGCTCTTGAACGCCCGGGCAAACACATCGCGGTTCTTGGCCATGTAGATACCGGCTTCCTCAACCTGCTGCTCAGTCAGCGACGGCACCGCCTTGTGCAGCACTTCGGCCAGGCGCTCGGCCAGTTCGAGCATCTTGTCGTGACGGTCTGCTTCGGCCTTATCCATGAACAAGCGCTCCGGGTCGCGGCTGCTGCGGTACACCACTTCGACGGCCATTCATCACCTCTATGCCTTTTTTGCTGTTTGTGTTGCAGTTTACTGTATGCGCATACAGTAATGGCATTGCCATCATCGCGCAACCTGATTCTTCAGCCTGCCCACACGTGCCTTGCGGCAATCGGTCGCCTTCCAAGCCAAGGGCCTGGCCCTTTAACTGCATGGCACAAGCGTCACACCGGTGACGCATCATCCTTAAAGACGTATCGGGGAATGGAACATCGTGAACATCAAATGGGCAGACAAGCTACGCAAAGGCCTGCATGGTTCGGCCGACTCGCTGGGTAACCTGTGCGTCGAGGCCTTCCATTACCTGGCGCTGTTTGGCATTGGCGCGATTACCGCCTATGCGGCGGTGGTCACCTTCCTGGACATGCTCGGCAAGGGTGGGGTCAGTGTCGATGACATCCTGCTGCTGTTCATCTACCTGGAGTTGGGGGCGATGGTCGGCATTTACTTCAAGACCAACCACATGCCAATCCGCTTCCTGCTGTACGTGGCCATTACCGCGCTGACTCGCCTGCTGATCGGCGATGTCTCGCACCACAAGGCGCCGGACGAAGGGCTGCTGTACCTGTGCGGCGGCATCCTGTTGCTGGCGTTCTCGATTCTGGTGGTGCGCTACGCTTCGTATCGCTACCCCTCGACCAAGGTGCTGGATGCCAACGGCAAGGAAGTGGAGGAGGGCAAGTAGCCCTCAGTTGGCAACGACGTGGCGCGGCGCGTGACGAGCGTCGCGGGTTAGCGCGGCCAGCACTTGCATGGGGTTTTGACTGAATTCGATGGCCAGGCCCAGGCGAATGCTGTCGATCACCCGTTGCAGGCGCGCCGGGTCGTTGCGCTGGGCCTGGGTGATGAGGCGCTTGGCGACAACGCCGGCGTCGTCGGACAGGGTCAGCATGATGCTGCCGTCGAGGTTTGTAATGCTCAGGTTGACCCGGTATTCGGGGGCGAATGCAGCACTGATTTTTTCGAACGGGTTGTCCATGGTCGTGCTTCTGCAGTGGATGAGTGCAGAGGTTGACTGGCAACGCGGCGGCTTGGTTCAGTGCCGTTGATCGCTACAAACAAAAACGCCCGGCTTCAGGCCGGGCGTTTTGCTTTGACGATCAGGCGTCTGGGTCACTCAGCTCCAGGGCGCCGCGCTTACTGCGCAACTTGCCGTAGAAGTGTTCCAGCGCGTGGGTGAGCTTGGTGGCGGCACCGTCGACTGCCTGGTCCAGCGAAGTGGCGGTGTGGGTCACGGAAATCGGTTGGTGGCCTTTTGGGCGAGCCTCCATCTGGCAGCGTTTGTCATGCGGTCCGGGCTTGGCGCCGTTCTCGTCGCGCAGGTGAACCTCGATGCGGGTGAGGTCTTCTTCGTAACGTTCCAGCGAGTTCTGCAGGGTACTGCGGACCCACTGATCGAGCCGGGCGTTGCCTTCGAAATGGTTGCTGCTGTTGACCTGGATTTGCATGATTCAATCCTTATTCAGCTTGCTCGCATGGAGGCGCGCCTAGGCCCTTGAGACCCTTGGAATTTCTGCGCCTCTTGACTCTAAGGTCAGGCAACTGCTGGATGAATTCAAGCCCTTTCTGAAAATAAATTTCTTGTTGCAAAAGGGGGCTACAAAGCGGCCCCCCATTTGCTACAGGTCAGAACTCCACCGACGTCTGCCCAGTGCACGGCCTGCTCGGCCACTTGCGGGGAAAACGAGGCGTTCACAGGGCGAAGTAGCAGCAGGCTTTGCTTATGAGAATTGAAATCATTAGTATTGCACCCCCGAAAATGCCCGGACCTTCGCCATGACGCGCAAAACCGCCGGCCTCCCGCTCAGTTACCGGCTGGGCGTTGCCTCACGTAGCCTTGCCGCGCTGCTGGGCGGCTACTTGCTGGCGTCGATGGCCAGCGTCTGTATTGCCTTGGTGGCGCCGTTGCCCAAGGTCGATGCCACGCTCACCGGCCTGCTGCTGTCGTTCGTCTTCTACCTGCTGGCGTTCATCTGGTGCTTCGCCTGCCGCAACGCCTGGCGTGCCTGGCTGGGTGTACTGGCGCCAAGCCTGTTGTTGGGCCTGATCAGCGGCGTCGCCTACTGGATGAAAAACCCATGAAAGAAGGCTTTCGCCAGGCGATGGCCTGGCTGCACACCTGGACCGGCCTGATCTTCGGCTGGCTGTTGTTCGCCATCTTCCTCACCGGCACACTGTCGTATTTCAAGGAAGAAATCACCCACTGGGCGCAGCCCGAAGTGCGCAGCCATGCTCTGGATCCGCTCAACAGCCTGGGTGTGGCCCAACGTTACCTGCAGGACAATGCCGGGCATTCTGGCACCTGGTTCATTCGCATGCCCAACGCGCGCGAGGCTGCCTTGAGCGTGGGCTACCGCGACCCCAATGGCGGGCCACGCGGGTTCGTGAGTAAAACCCTCGATACCCAGACCGGTCAGCCGGTTGAAGCGCGCGACAGCCGCGGTGGCGAGTTCTTCTACCGCTTCCACTTCCAGCTACAAATGCCTTACCCGTTCGGCCGATGGCTGTCGACCTTCTGCGCGTTCATCATGCTGTTGGGGCTGGTCACCGGCATCATCACGCACAAGAAGATCTTCAAGGAGTTCTTCACCTTCCGCCCCGGCAAGGGCCAGCGCTCCTGGCTGGACGGGCACAACGCGATCGGTGTGCTGGTGCTGCCATTTCACCTGATGATCAGCTACAGCAGCCTGGTGCTGTTCATGTACATGGTGATGCCGGCTGGCATCATGGCCAGCTATGGCAATGACACCGACAAGTACTTCAACGACCTGTTCGGCCGCGACGATGCGCCCAAGGCGGCCCATGTGGCTGCACCGCTGGTGCCGTTGCCCAGCCTGTATGCCCAGTTGCAGGCACTGCAACCCGGCGCGCGTATCGGCAACATCCAGGTGCAGAACCCGGGCGACAGCAATGCCCGTGTCACCTTCACGCAATCGTCTGCCGACCATGTGGCTTATCGGCGCAGCGCTAACTGGACCTTCGATGGCGCCAGTGGCGAGCTGCTGAGCCAGGGCAAGCCAGAGAGCGGGGCAATGATGACCGCCTTCAGTTTCGCCGGGCTGCACATGGGTAACTTCGCCGGCCCTTGGTTGCGCTGGCTGTACTTCTTCTTTGGTGTGGCCGGCACTGCGGTGATCGGCACCGGGCTGGTGATGTGGCTGGGCAAGCGTCAGCTCAAGCACGCCAAGAGCGAGCGCATACCGGGTGAGTTGCGCCTGGTCGAGGTACTCAATATCGCCAGCATGAGCGGCTTGCTGCTGGCGGTGGCAGGTTTCTTCTGGGCCAACCGCCTGGTCCCGATAGGCGTCGAAGGCCGGGGCGACTGGGAGGTCAATGCCTTCTTCATCGCCTGGGGCCTGTCGCTGGTGCATGCGGTACTACGCAGCGGGCGCAGGGCCTGGGGCGAGCAACTTGCGTTGGGTGCGCTGGCCTTTGCCTTGCTGCCGCTGCTCAACGGCCTGAGTACCCACCGCGGGCTGAACCATTCGCTGCAGGAGGGTGACTGGGCCATGGCCGGCTTCGACCTGACTGCCCTGGCCACCGGCCTGTTCCTGGCCTGGCTGGCGGGCAAGATGCTGCGCAGCCCCAAGCCGGTTGCCAAGCGCCCACGCGCAGTAAAAAAGCCGGGTACTGAAACGGCGGAGGCGAGCTGATGCTGGGTAACGCACTGATCGCATTCGCAGGTGTTGTGGCCCTGTGCCTGGCCATGGAAAAACACTTCAGCGACCTGCTCGGGCGCAAGCCGCGCCCTGGGCAATTGCGGCTGTTGCGCAGTGCTGGATGGCTGTTGCTGCTGTTATCGCTGCTCCTCAGCGTGCACTTGCGTGGCTGGGCCTACGGCCTGGTGGAGTGGACGGCGGTGATGATGGCCGGGGTAACCCTCTGGGTGTTCGGCCTGCCTTACCAGCCGCGCCTGCTGCTGGGCCTGGCCGCCGCCAGCGTGGTGCTCGGCCCGTTGCTGGCCGTGTTTGCCGTGTGAAGCCGTGAGCGAGCAGGCGGACATCATCGAGCCCGACGCCGACAGTGCCGGCGGGCGTGCACGTTTCGTCCAGGTGTTCCAGGCCCAGCGGGCACGCATGGAAGCCCTGGTCAGCCGACGGGTCGGCTGCCGCGCCACGGCATCGGACCTGGTTCAGGAGCTATTTCTGCGCTTCTGGCGGCGCCCCGAAGTGAAGGTCGAGGCGCTGGACACCTACTTGCTGCGATGCGCTGGTAATCTCGCAATCGACCACCTGCGCAGTGAAGGCAGCCGCGAACGCGTGGCCGAAGCCGCGTTGCCGGTGGACGAAGTGGCCACGGCCCAGGCGCCAGAGCAGGCCCTGGAAGTGGACCACGACCTGCAACGCATCGAAGCCGCCTTGCGCGCCTTGCCCGAGCGCACCCGGCAGATCTTTTTGCTCAACCGTATTCACGGCTGCAAGTACGGCGAAATCGCCAAGGCCATGCAACTGTCCCAGAGCACCGTGGAAAAGCATATGATGCGCGCCCTTGAAGCGTGCAAGGCCAGTGTTGCCGAGCCCGCGCCCACTCCACGCCGGCCAGGGAGCGCCCGTCGATGAGCAGCATGCCCCCCATTACCGAGGCGCAATCCCAGGCCGCCCTGCAGTGGCTCAGCCGCATCAACGAGCAGCCCGCGCAAGCCGAAGGGGCGGCGTTCAAGCGCTGGCTACTGGCCGACCCTGTTCACCGCGCCGCCTATGAACAGGCTCAGCTGTTGTGGCAGAAAAGCGCCGGCCCGGCGCAGCGGTTGGCCGACGAAGAACAGCAAGCCCTGCAACGTTACCTCGATGCCATGGCCAGGCCGCCGGCCCGTGGTCCGTGGAGGCGTGTGGCGGCGATGGCGATGGCGGCCTGCCTGGTGCTGGCCGTGGGTGTTGCCGGTGGCTGGCACCCGGGGTACTGGTTGCAGGACCTGCAGGCTGACTACAGCAGTGCCGGGCAGATTCGCCAGGTGACCTTGGCTGACCAGTCGCAGGTCACGCTGGATGCCGGTAGCGCCATTGCGGTCGATTTCGCCAAGGGGGAGCGCCGTGTGCGGTTGCTTCATGGCGCGGCGTTTTTCCAGGTGACGCATACCGGCGAGCCGTTCCTGGTTGAAGCTGCCGGTGGCGAGGTGCGGGTGCTCGGCACCCAGTTCGAAGTGCGTGAGCAGGGCGAGGGCGCCCAGGTGACGGTACGCAGTGGGCGTGTGGGGGTTAGCCCTGCGCAGGGCGGTTTGGCGCGCGAACTGACTGCCAACCAGCAGGTGAACTACAGCGCAGGCAGGATCGACGACACCCAGGTTGTGGACAGTGACAACCGCCTGGCCTGGCGCCAAGGCTGGCTGAACTACTACCAAGTGCCACTGGCGCAGGTGGTGGAAGACCTTGGGCGCTATTACCCGGGGCGCATTCTGTTGCTGGATGGTGAACTGGGGCAGCGCAAGGTCAGCGGCAGCTTCCCGGTGGACGAGCCGCAGTTGGCGCTGGATTCGCTGGGCAAGGTGATGGGCTTTTCGCGGCAGACCGTGCTGGGGCGTTTGACCCTGATTCGGTAGTCCCCTGTACTGGCCTCTTCGCGGGCACAGGCAAAATATTTTTAAAAAACGGGTGAGGTAACAGGACGTGGCATCCGTGTAATGAGTGGAAGTGCGATTCATTCGCAGTCATCACCCTCTCACAGGTCAGCGTCCATGAAGTTCTCTCCGCGTTGCGTCCCTCTCTGGTTCGGCCTTGCCATGCTCCCGGCCGTTGCTGTCGCTCCCCTGGCCAGTGCCGCCGAGCAACAGCAGACCTATGCTTTCGCCCAGCCGGCCCAGCCCCTGGCCCAGGCGCTCAACGCCTTCAGCCGCACCACCGGCCAGAGCGTGGTCTACACCTTAGAACTGCCGGGCGTGCAGGCGCCGGCACTGAACGGCCGATTCAGCGCCGAACAGGCCCTGCAACAGCTGCTGGGCAGCACCGGGTTGGCCTGGCGCCGCGTCGATGCCCGTACTCTGACCCTCGAAACCGCAGACACTTCCGGCGCCCTCAACCTGCAGGCCACCACCGTGACCTCGCAAATGGACGTGTACAGCTATCAACCGCCGGCCACCGCCTCGATCATGCGCGGGCAAGGCCCGAACCAGGACATTCCCCAGGCCATCAACGTGGTACCGGCCCAGGTCATCCGCGACCAGGCTCCGCGCAACCTCGACGATGCCCTTTACAACGTCAGTGGCATCACCCAGGGCAACAACTTTGGCGGCACCTCCGACACGGTGATGAAGCGCGGTTTTGGCGACAACCGCGACGGCTCGATCATGCGCGACGGCATGCCCATCGTGCAGGGCCGCAGCCTCAACGCCAGTACCGAGCGGGTCGAAGTGCTCAAGGGCCCGGCCTCGCTGCTGTACGGCATCCAGGACCCGGGTGGGGTGATCAACGTGGTCAGCAAGCGCCCGCAGTTGCAGCAGTACAACGCCCTGACCGTCCGTGGCTCCACCTACGGCAGCGGCAAGAACGGCAGTGGCGGCGGGTTCGACAGCACCGGCGCGCTGGGCGACAGCAACTTCGCCTACCGCCTGATCGTCGACCACGAGGATGAGGACTACTGGCGCAACTACGGCGTGCACCGCGAGTCATTGGTAGCGCCGTCGCTGGCCTGGCTGGGCGAAGACACCCAGGTGGTGCTGGCGTACGAGCACCGCGAGTTTCTCTCGCCCTTCGACCGCGGCACCGCGTTCGGCAGCAACGGCCACCCGCTGAACATCCCCGCCACCCGGCGCCTGGACGAGCCGTTCAACGACATGGAAGGGCGGTCTGACCTGTACCGCCTGGAAGTCGACCACCAACTGGCCGATGACTGGAAGCTGCACTTTGGCTACAGCTTCAACCGCGAGACTTATGATGCCAGCCAGGTGCGGGTGACCGGGGTCAACGAAGCCAAAGGCACACTGACTCGCAGCATCGACGGCACCCACAACGCCATGAGCCGTGACCAGTTCGCCACCTTGAGCCTGGTGGGCAACGTGGAGTTGGCCGGTATGCAGCACGACCTGCTGTTCGGCGTTGACCATGAAGACCGCAAGATCTTTCGCGGTGATCTGATCCGCCAGACTGCGCAATCCACGTTCAGCTATGTGAACCCGGTCTACGGCCAAGAGGTGGAGGGCACCACAGTAAGAGCCAGTGACAGTGACCAGACCGACAAGCTGCGCACCGATGCACTGTTCGTGCAGGATGCGCTGCACCTGGACGACCACTGGATCCTGGTGGCCGGTGCACGATTCCAGCAATTCGACCAGTACGCAGGCCGTGGCCGTCCGTTCACGGCCAATACCGATAACAGCGGCCAAGCCTGGGTGCCGCATGCCGGCATCGTCTACAAGGTGGATGACCAGCTGTCGTTCTATGGCAGCTACAGCGAGTCGTTCAAGCCCAACTCCAGCATTGCGCCGCTGACGGGCGGCGTGGTGCTGGACTCGTCGGTTGCACCTGAGGAAGGCAAGTCGTGGGAGCTGGGCGCCAAGCTAGACATGCCCGGTCGCCTGACCGGTACCCTGGCGGTGTTCGACATCACCAAGCGCAATGTGCTGGTTTCCAACTTTGATGCCACCACGAAAGAGACGGTGTACAGCAACGCCGGCGAGGTCAGCTCGCGTGGCGTGGAGCTCGACCTGACGGGGCAGCTGAGCGAGCACTGGAGCCTGATTGGCAGCTACGCCTACACGGACGCCAAGGTCACCAAGGACCCGGACCTGCAAGGCAACCGCCTGCAGAACGTGGCCAAGCACAGCGGTTCGTTGTCGGCCGTGTACGACTTCGGCAGCCTGTTCGGGGGCGACAAGCTGCGGATGGGCGCAGGTGCGCGTTATGTGGGTGAGCGGGCGGGCAACTCGACCAACACCTTCGACCTGCCGTCCTATACCGTGGCCGATGCGTTCGCCAGCTACGAGACCAAGCTGGATGAGCACAACGTGCGCTTGCAACTGAACGTGAAGAACCTGTTCGACAAGGTCTACTACAGCTCGGCGGTGAACCAGTACTTTGTGGCAATCGGGGATGCGCGGCAGGTGAGCCTGTCCAGCACCTTCGAGTTTTGAGCCAGCCTGTACCGGCCACTTCGCGGCTAAAGCCGCTCCTACAGGGACCGCGTTACCCTGTGGGAGCGGCTTTAGCCGCGAATGGCCCAACGATACTCCCCAGGTGTTGCGCCAAGGGCCTGTTTGAACCGGTTGCTGAAATGGCTGGCACTGGCAAACCCGCACATCAAGGCAATTTCCCCCAGCGGCATTTCCCCCAGCCGCAACAGCCCACAAGCCCGGTGCAGCCGCCGGGCCAGCAGGTACTGGTGTGGCGGTAGCCCGAAACTGGTGCGGAACATGCGCGCAAAGTGGTATTCGGACAGGTTGCAGCGCAAGGCCAGTTCACCCAGGGTAATCGGCTGGTCCAAGTGCGCCTCGATGTACTCGACCATTTGTCGGCGCAGGTTTGGCGCCAGCCCGCCCTTCAGGCGCAGGCCTTGGCGCAGCCCGACCTGGCTGAGCAGCGCATGGTCGACGATTTCGTGTGCCAGGCTGCTGGCTAAAAGGCGCTCGCCTGGCTCGTCCCAGTCCAGGGTGATCAACTGGCGAAAGCGCGTGGCCTGTTGCGGGTCGTCCAGAAAGGTCGCCTCCTGCAACTGCAATTCACGCGGCTCCCGGTCGAGCAGGCGCACGCAGCCCAAGGCAAACTGCGCCTCGCTCACATACAGGTGGGCCAGGCGGATTGCACCATTGACCACCCAGTTCGATTCCTGCCCGGCCGGCATCACGCACAGCTTGCCCGGCGCGCCCTTGTCGGCCGGGCGCTGGCGGCGGAAGGTGCCGGTGCCGTCGGCGATGTAGCACGACAGGGTGTGATGGGTCGGTGCCTGATAATCGCGGGCATCATCCCGGTTGCTCCACAACGCCGCCGCCAGCCCATCGCCCAGGTGCGCGCTCAGCTCCAGCCGGGCGTGGGGGGAGGCGTGCATGGCGTTGAACACTTGCAGCTGCGTGAGTGGGGTCATGGGCGAATCCTCTTGCCAGCCATCCTACTGCGGCTGTGGTCGAGTGACATCCACCAGGGCAAGAAAAGCGCAAGTTTGTGCAAGCAGGCAAACGCTGATCGGAAGAACACTGGCGATCCCTGTGGGAGCGGGCTTGCCCGCGAAGCGCCGGGCACCGATCTTGAAAGGCCCAAGGAACCACCGCCATGAACCTGTCACTGTACCTGCTCACCGTCCTGATCTGGGGTACCACCTGGATCGCCCTGAAGCTCCAGCTGGGTGTGGTCGCGATCCCGGTCTCGATCGTTTACCGCTTCGCCCTGGCCGGGCTGATCCTGTTCGCCTTCCTGCTGCTCACCCGCCGCCTGCAACCCATGAACCGCCGTGGCCACCAGATCTGCCTGGCTCAGGGCCTGTGCCTGTTTTGCGTCAATTTCATCTGTTTCCTCAGTGCCAGCCAGTGGGTCGCCAGTGGCTTGATCGCCGTGGTGTTTTCCACCGCTACCCTGTGGAATGCGCTCAATGCACGGATCTTCTTCGGCCAGAAGATCGCCAGCAATGTGTTTGGCGGCGGTGCCTTGGGCCTGCTCGGGTTGGGGCTGCTGTTCTGGCCCGAGCTGTCACACCACACCGCCAGCCGCGAGACCTTGTACGGCCTCGGCCTGGCCTTGCTCGGCACGCTGTGCTTCTCGGCGGGCAACATGCTGTCGAGCATGCAACAGAAGGCCGGGCTCAAACCCATGACTACCAACGCCTGGGGCATGGTCTACGGGGCGGCGATGCTGGCGGTGTTTTGTGTGGTCAGCGGCGTGCCGTTCAGCATGGAGTGGAATGTGCGCTACATCGGCTCGTTGCTGTACCTGGTGGTGCCAGGGTCGGTGATTGCCTTTACTGCCTACCTGACTCTGGTCGGGCGCATGGGGCCGGAGCGGGCGGCCTATTGCACGGTGCTGTTCCCGTTGGTGGCGTTGAATGTGTCGGCGGTGGCCGAGGGGTATCAGTGGACGGCGCCGGCCTTGTTGGGGCTGGTGGCGGTGATGGCGGGGAATGTGCTGGTGTTTCGCAAGCCCAAGGCCAAGGTGCCTGAGGGGATGGTGGTGGCCAAATAGGTAATGTGCTGCCTGCACCGACCTCTTTGCGGGCTCGCCCGCGAAGAGGTCGGTGCAGGCAAAATATGACTATCAGCCTTTCCACACCTGTGGATTCACCAGATCCCGCGGCCGCTCACCCAGCAGTGCCGCGCGCAGGTTGTCCATCGCCCGGTTGGCCATGGCCTCACGGGTTTCGGCAGTGGCTGAACCAATGTGCGGCAGGGTCAGGGCGTTATGCAGCTTGAACAATGGCGAATCGCTCAGCGGCTCCTTCTCGTACACATCCAGCCCGGCGCCACGAATGGTGCCGTTCTGCAGCGCTTCGATCAGCGCCGCTTCGTCCACCACCGGCCCGCGCGCGATGTTGATCAGGAAGGCGCTCGGCTTCATCAGCTTCAGCTCTCGCGCACCGATCAACTTGCGGGTGGCCTCGGACAACGGCACCACGATCACCACGAAGTCCGCTTCTGCCAGCAACTGCTCCAGGCTGCGGAACTGCGCCCCCAGCTCTTGCTCCAGCGCGGTTTTACGGCTGTTGCCCGAATAAATGACCGACATGTTGAAGCCAAAGCGACCACGGCGGGCAACGGCGGCGCCGATGTTGCCCATGCCGACGATACCCAGCGTCTTGCCATGTACATCGCTGCCGAAGTGCGCTGGGCCCACGGTGGCTTGCCAGTTGCCGGCCTTGGTCCAGGCATCCAGCTCGGCGGTGCGGCGGGCGCAGCCCATGATCAGCGAGAAGCCCAGGTCGGCGGTGCTTTCGGTCAGCACATCCGGGGTATTGGTCAGGGCGATACCGCGTTCGTTGAAGTAGTCCAGGTCGTAGTTGTCGTAGCCGACCGACACGCTGGACACCACCTCCAGCTTGCCTGCGCCTTCAAGCTGGGCACGGCCTAGCTTGCGGCCAACGCCGATCAAGCCGTGGGCCTCGGGCAGGGCTTCGTTGAACTGGGCATTGATGTCGCCGAGCTTGGGGTTCGGCAAAATGACGTTGAAGTCTTGCTGCAGGCGCTCGGCCATGGCCGGGGTGATACGGCTGAAGGCCAGGACGGTCTTTTTCATCGGGCAACTTCTCTGCAAGGCGGTGGTGGATATTGGTTAGCAACCTACCATTGTCCACCCCCGCCATGCAGCAGCTTTTTAGTTGGCGATCAGCACCTGATGGGTTTTCAGGTCCGCCTCATGGGCGGCGAGAATCTCCGGCAGGGAATTGCGCAAGTACTCGACCCAGGTCTTGATCTTGGCATCCAGGTACTGCCGCGACGGGTAGATGGCGTACAGGTTCAGCTCCTGCAGGCGGTACTCGGGCAGCACCCGTACCAGGCTGCCATCACGCAGACCGTCGATGGCCGAGTAGATGGGCAGCACGCCAACGCCCATGCCGCTGCGGATCGCGGTCTTCATGGCATCGGCGGTGTTCACCATGAACGGCGAGCTGGTGATGTTGACCATCTCCTGGCCTTCCGGCCCGTCGAACAGCCACTTTTCCAGCGGGATCACGGGGCTGACCATGCGCAGGCAGGCGTGCTTGAGCAGGTCTGCCGGCTTTTGCGCACTGCCGTGGCGGGCGATGTAGCCGGGCGAAGCGCAGACAATGCTGTAGGTGATGCCCAGGCGTTGGGATACGAACCCCGAGTCGGGCAGTTCGGTGGCCAGCACGATGGACACGTCATAGCCTTCGTCCAGCAGGTCGGGTACGCGGTTGGCCATGGTCAGGTCGAAGGTCACGTCCGGGTGCGATTCGCGGTAGCGGGCGATGGCATCGACCACGAAGTGCTGGCCCACCCCGGTCATCGAGTGCACCTTCAGCTGCCCTGCGGGGCGCGCATGGGCGTCGCTGGCCTCGGCCTCGGCTTCTTCCACATAGGTAAGAATCTGTTCGCAACGCATCAGGTAGCGCTTGCCGGCCTCGGTCAACGCAATGCGGCGGGTGGTACGGTTGAGCAGCCTTGTTTGCAGATGGGCTTCCAGGTTGGAGACCGCCCGCGACACGTTCGCGGTGGTCGTATCCAGTTGCGCGGCGGCAGCGGTAAAGCTGCCAAGCTGGGCTACGCAACTGAAAGCACGCATGTTTTGCAGGGTGTCCATGGGTCACTCTCGATGTAGAGGACAAAATTGTGTCACGAAGTAACGATAAAAAGCTGAAAATTTGCCTTCGACCAAAGGCGGATTATCGCTGTTTTGGTAACAAAGATTCGCAGGAATCTGCGCTTATCGCCAGTGCTGCCGCCCCCTAGAATTGCCCGGCCCCTTCACCTCTTCCTCGGGAAATCGCAGCTGTGCCGCGTCGCATCATCAGAACGCTCAATGCGTTCAGTGCCTGTGCCCTTGCCCTCACCTTGAGTGGCTGTATCGGAACCTGGGGCATCGCCCCGCAAAGCAAGACGCTGCAAGCCAATACCCTGACCACCGACGCGGCCATACGCGAAGCCGCGACCGATGCCCACTGGCCCGACCAGCAGTGGTGGCACGCCTATGGCGACCCCCAGCTGGACCGCTGGGTAGCCCTGTCCGTGGCCGGCAGCCCAAGCCTGGCCATGGCCGCCGCGCGGGTGCGCGAAGCCAAGGCCATGGCGGGTGTGGTCGAGTCGGCAGAAAAACTGCAGGTCAATGGCCAGGCCACGCTCAAGCGCCACAACTGGCCTGAAGACCAGTTCTACGGCCCTGGCGCGCTGTCTGGCGCCAACACCTGGGACAACAATGCCGCCTTCGGTTTCAGCTACGCCCTCGACCTGTGGGGCCGCGAACGCAATGCCAGCGAGCAGGCGGTGGATCAGGCGCACATGAGCGTGGCCGAAGCCCGCCAGGCGCAGCTGGAACTGCAGAACAACGTGGTGCGTGCCTATATCCAGCTGAGCCTGCACTTTGCCCAACGCGATATCGTCAAGGCCGAACTGGAGCAGCAAGAGCAGATCCTGGCCTTGGCCAAGCGCCGCCTGGACGCGGGCATCGGCACCCATTTCGAAGTCAGCCAGGCCGAAGCGCCGCTGCCGGAAACCCACCGCCAGCTCGACAGCCTGAACGAAGAAATCGCCCTGACCCGCAACCAGCTGGCTGCCTTGGCCGGCAAGGGGCCGGGGGAGGGCGCACAGTTGCAGCGCCCGACCCTGGCCCTGGCTGCACCACTGAAACTGCCCTCCAACCTGCCTGCCCAACTGGTCGGCCAGCGCCCTGACGTGGTTGCCAGCCGCTGGCAGGTGGCCGCGCAGGCGCGTGGCATCGACGTTGCTCATGCCGGCTTCTTCCCCAACGTCGACCTGGTCGGCAGCCTGGGCTTCATGGCCACCGGCGGCGGCCCGCTGGAGTTCCTCACCGGGCGCAAGTTCAACTACAACGTCGGCCCGGCCATCAGCCTGCCGATCTTCGACGGTGGCCGCCTGCGCTCGGAGCTGGGCGTGGCCTCGGCGGGCTATGACGTGGCGGTGGCGCGTTACAACCAGACCGTGGTTGGCGCGCTCAAGAACATCTCCGACCAGCTGATCCGCCGCGAGTCGATGAAAGAACAGTCGCATTTCGCTGCCGAATCCGTTGCTGCTGCGCAGAAAACCTACGACATCGCCATGGTCGCCTTCCAGCGGGGTCTTACCGATTACCTGAGCGTGCTCAATGCGCAGACCTTGCTGTTCCGCCAGCAGCAAGTGCAACAGCAGGTGCAGGCCGCCCGCCTGATCGCCCATGCCGAGCTGGTCACCGCGTTGGGCGGTGGCCTGCAGGCCGGCCAGGATGTGCCGAAAGAGGAACGCCAGGCCGCGCCGAAAACCCCGGCCACCCTGGCCATTTTCGACAAGAAGCCGGATAACGCCGAATGAGCACTTCCAGTTTGCCCATGCGCTGGCTGCAAAGCCTGGAATGGCGCCGGGGCTTCTTTGCCTGGGCGCGCACCGACGGTGTGACCTGGGTGTACATCTTCAAGGTGCTGGCTGCCGCCTTCATCACCCTGTGGCTGGCCATGCGCCTGGAGCTGCCGCAACCGCGCACGGCCATGATCACCGTGTTCATCGTCATGCAGCCGCAAAGCGGGCATGTGTTCGCCAAGAGCTTCTACCGAGTGCTCGGCACCCTGGCCGGCTCGGCGATGATGGTGGCGCTGATCGCCATCTTCCCGCAGAACACCGAGCTGTTCCTGCCCAGCCTGGCCTTGTGGGTGGGCCTGTGCTCGGCCGGCGCCATGCGCTACCGCACCTTCCGCGCCTATGGCTTCGTGCTGGCCGGCTACACGGCAGCGATGATCGGCCTTCCGGTGCTGCAGCACCCCGATCAGGCGTTCATGGCAGCGGTATGGCGGGTGCTGGAAATTGCCTTGGGCATTCTGGTATCGACCTTCGTCAGTGCCGCGATCCTGCCGCAGTCGGCCAGTGCCGCCATGCGCAACGCCCTGTACCAGCGCTTTGGCGTATTCGCCGGGGTAGTGGTGGAAGCCCTGCGCGGTGACAGCCAGAAAGACCGTTTCGAAAGCAGCAACGTGCGCTTCGTCGCCGAGGCCGTGGGCCTTGAGAGCCTGCGCAACGTCACTGCCTTCGAAGACCCGCACATGCGCCGCCGCAGTGGCCGGCTGGTGCGCATGAACAGCGAGTTCATGGCCATCACCACACGCTTCAATGCCTTGCACCGTTTGCTCGAACGCCTGCGTGCTCGTGGCCCCCTGCAGATCGTCAGTGCCATCGAACCGGGCCTGAACACCTTGGTGGAACTGTTACAGCCCTACGTGGGCCGGGCGTTGACCGATGCCGATGCACTGCGCCTGACCCTGGAGCTGGCCGCCTACAAGGAAGGCCTGCAAGCCCAGGTGCGCGGGCTGCGAGCCGAGTACCTGGCGACCGAACCCAGCGAGGCCGACCTGCTCGACTTCCATACGGCGTTCGAGCTGCTGTACCGCTTTGTCGACGAAATGTTCAGTTATGCCGAAACCCACGCTTCGTTGGCGGCGCACAGGCACGAGCGTGAACAGTGGGACGAGCCCTATGTGGCGCAGACCAGCTGGCTGGTGTCGCTGGCCGCCGGTGTGCGTGCCTCGGCGGTGCTGTTGCTGCTGGGCAGTTACTGGCTGCTCAGCGACTGGCCCAGCGGCGCCATGATGACCTTGATCGCCACCGTCACCGTGGGCCTTTCGGCGGCTTCGCCCAACCCCAAACGCATGTCGTTCCAGATGGCTTGCGGCACGGCTATCGGCGCTTTTGTCGGCTTCTTCGAAACCTTCTTCGTGTTCCCCTGGATCGACGGTTTCCCGCTGCTGTGCATGGTGCTGGCGCCGGTGTTCGTACTCGGCGCGTTCCTTGCCTCGCGCCCGGCTTACGCCGGTTATGGCCTGGGCCTGCTGGTGTTCTTCGCCATCGGTTCGGTGCCGAACAACCTGACGGTGTATGACCCTTACACGTTCATCAACGACTACATCGGCATGGTCATCGGCATGTTCGTCTGCGCTGCTGCTGGCGCGATCATCCTGCCGCCCAACAGCCGCTGGCTGTGGAGCCGGCTGGAGCAGGAACTGCGCGAGCAAGTGCTGTTCGCCATCAGCGGCCGCCTGCGCGGCCTTGGGTCGGCCTTTGAAAGCCGCACCCGCGACCTGTTGCACCAGGCCTACGGCCTGGCGGCCGGCAAGCCGCAGGTGCAAAGCCAGCTGATGGGGTGGATGTTCACCGTGCTGGAAATCGGTCACGCCGTCATCGAGCTGCGCAAAGAGCAGGCCCGTGCGCCGGTGCACCCGGCCTACGCCGAGTCACAACCGTGGCGCCAGGCCATCCGCGTGATGGGCCGCGCACTGGCAAGGCTGTTCTTGCAGCCCAGCGCCAGCAACCACGAACGCGCACTGGTGGCGGTGGACCACGCCATCGCTCGCGTGCAAGCCACCGACGAGCCATTCGCCCGGCACTTCGATACCTCGGTGCTGCGCCGTGCGCAAAGCTACCTGCATTTCATCCGTTCTTCCCTGCTTGACCCACAATCGCCACTGGCACCGGCGAAAGGACTGCACCATGCCCCGTGAAATCGCCTTCCATGGCGTGTACATGCCCACCATGACTTTGATGTTCCTGTTCGCCCTGGGCCTGGCCTGGGGCCTGGACCGGTTCATCGCCAGCCATGATGGCTACCGCTTCTTCTGGCACCCGGCGCTGCTGCGTCTGAGCCTGTTCGTCTGCCTGTTCGGCGCCATGGCGCTTACTGTCTACTGGTGAGAATCCTTCGATGAAAAAGTTCTTCAGCCTGATCGCCACCCTGCTGGTGCTGGTCGCCGCCGTGGCCATCGGTCGCCAGTTGTGGCTGCACTACATGACCACGCCCTGGACCCGCGACGGCCGCGTGCGTGCAGACATCATCAACGTCGCCGCCGACGTGCCCGGCTACGTGGTGGACGTCCCGGTCAAGGACAACCAGCGGGTGAAGAAGGGCGACCTGCTGATCCAGATCGACCCCGAGCATTACCAATTGGCAGTCGACCAGGCCAAGGCTCTGGTCGCCTCGCGCAAGGCGACCTGGGAAATGCGCAAGGTCAACGCCAAGCGCCGGGCCGACATGGACAACCTGGTGATTTCCAAGGAAAACCGCGACGACGCCAGCAACATCGCCAACTCCGCCCAGGCCGATTACCAACAGGCCCTGGCCGAGCTGGCTGCAGCCGAGCTCAACCTCAAGCGCACGCACATCGTGGCCACGGTGGACGGGTACGTGACCAACCTGAATATCCACAAGGGCGACTATGCGCGCACCGGTGAAGCGGTGATGGCGGTGGTCGACGAGAACTCGTTCTGGGTGTACGGGTTCTTCGAAGAGACCAAGCTGCCCCACGTGAAGGTGGGTGACCAGGCCGAGCTGCAGATGATGAGCGGCGAGCGCATCAAGGGCCATGTAGAGAGCATCGCCCGCGGCATCTACGACCGTGACAACCCGCAAAGCCGTGAGCTGATTGCCGATGTGAACCCGACGTTCAACTGGGTGCGCCTGGCGCAGCGCGTGCCGGTGCGGATTCACATTGATGAAGTGCCGGAAGGGTTTTTGCTGGCGGCGGGGACGACCTGTACGGTGGTGGTGAAGCCGAGCGAGGGGTAAGTGTTGTTCACGGTTGCTGTGCGACTTCCCTCAGCAACTGATCCCAATCATCGGGAGGGTGGCCGTTGTCGAGCATTTTCTGGAAGACCTTGTAAGCATCGTCATGACTTTCATAAGCCCGCTTGCTTGATTCGTCATTGACCCAGGCCAGCACGATGATCCTGCTGGGGGTGTGGTAGCGAAAGAACAACCGGTACTGCTGAAAGAACTTTGCCCGAAACCAGTGCTTGTGACCCTCGCCCAGAGTGGCGCCTTGGCGGTATTCAGATTTGGTCGGGTCCTGAGGGATCACATCAAAAGCCAAACGCTTGATCGCCGCCAGCCGCTTATAGGCATTTCTTTCCGTGTAACCTGTTGGGTCTTTCTGCATCTGAGCATGAACTTGAGTGCTCAGTGCCTCCAGTTTGGCCAGGAACAGCGGGTGGGCAAATACAGTCCATCCATGAATAACCAGAGGCTTCCTGCTCGCATCACTCATTCATCATCCGCCGACAGAGGTTGATCCAGGTCGACCTCTGCGTCGCCGACAAGCTTGTCGAGACGCGCGATGAGGTCAGCATCGACAACCTGCAGCCGTTGAGGGTTGGTGGCGATATCGTGTGCCAGGAAATCCAGAAATTTGCCCAGTACCGGATCGCTCTCGGTTGCTTCTGCACGGGTGAGTATCACCTCACCGTCAGGGCGAATCGAGTAATGGATCTTGTCACGTTTTTTCAAGCCCAAGGCGCGCCGTACTGTTTCGGGAACAGTGGTCTGATAGCGATCGGTCAGTGTGGACTCGACGTCGAGAGTGGTTGCCATGGGCAATGTCCTTTTGAGGGGAAGCTATGCATTCCAAGGTAATGCGAATGCATTGCCTGGTCAATGCAAGTGCATTACCCCTCTGATGGGCGGTCAGGCTACTCCCACCAACACCGGAACCTTCACCCGGTCAATCACCTTCGCGCTGATCGACGGATCCAGCATCCGCCCCAGCCGCGACAGGTGACGGTGGCCCATGATGATCAGCTCGCAGTTCTGCTCCTGCGCCTTGGCCACGATCACTTCGACCGGTTGCCCGGCCACCATGCAGCCCTGGCTGGCGAAGCCGGCTTGCTGCAACTCGCGCACGGCCTGGGCGACGGCGTGGTCGGCATGTTGCTGTTCCTCGCAGGCGGCGGGGTATTCCTCCAGCTCTTCGGTTGTATAGGGGGCGGGTTGTTCGTGGACGGCGAAGGTGGAGTCGATGGCCAGCAATACGTGCAGTTCGTGTTCGCCGGGGCGGCAGTAGCGGCGGGCGAGGGTGAGCAGGGCGCTGGAAGCGGGGGAGGCGTCGATGGCGATCAGGACGGGGGTGGGCATTGGGGATCCTTGTACAAGGCTGGCTGAATGGTTGCCTGTCCGGGCCCTTTCGCGGGTTTACCCGCGAATGGGCCGAACCTGCCATGCAATATTTTTGGCCCAATCCACTTCCGGAATAAATGTCCCTCCACGCACGAGCGCATTGCGTCTGGTGCAATCCACCAACCTGCTACCATCGCCATCCCCACAGCTGCCACGGAAAACGGCCATGCAACTCCCGGACATGAACCTGCTTGTCGCCCTCGATGCCCTGCTCGATGAGGGCAGCGTGGTGGGCGCGGCGCAGCGCATGAACCTGAGCCCGGCAGCGATGAGCCGTACCCTGGGGCGCATTCGCGAGGCCATGGGCGACCCGATTCTTGTGCGTGCCGGCCGTGGCCTGGTGCCGACGCCGCGCGCGTTGGCCCTGCGCGAGCAGGTGCATGGCCTGGTGGAGCAGGCCGGGCAGGTGTTCCGCAGCCGAGACGATGTCGATCTGGTTAACCTGGATCGTGCCTTCAATATCCGCACCAACGATTTGTTCATCGCCCTGTACGGCGCCCAACTGCTGCGCATGATGCTGGCCCAGGCACCGCGCACGGTGTTGCGGTTCGTCCCGGAGGGCAGTGGCGACGATGATGCGGTGCTGCGCAATGGGCACATCGACCTGATCATCAGCTCGGCCGTAGAACTGGGCCCGGAAATCAAGGTGCAGAGCCTGTTCAACACCTATTTCGTGGGCCTGGCGCGCGTAGGGCATCCGATCTTCGACGCCCCTATCACCCCAGAGCGCTTCGCCGCCTACCCGCAGATCAGTGTATCCCGGCGTGGCCGCGCCAATGGGCCGATCGATGTGGCGCTGGCCAACCACAAGGTGGAGCGGCGGGTAGCGCTGATCACCACCAGCTTCCACTCGGCCATGTTTTCGTTGCCGGATTCGGACCTGATCCTGCCGATACCGGCCAATATCCTCAACAGTGTGCAGCGCCTGAAATTGCCACTGCGCTCGTTCGAGATCCCGGTGCCGTTGGAAAAGGTCAATGTGAAGCAGGCATGGCACCCGCGGTTCGACAACGACCCCGCGCATCGTTGGCTACGCCAGACGTTGAAAGCATGCGGCAGTATTGATCCGTGATTTTCATGACAATTGCGTCTGGCGCAATATAAAACTGCCAACAAGTCAGTTTTCGTCAGCATTCGACCTTCTTAAACTTGCTCCAGCCTCGAAATTGTTGCTGGAGATGTAATTTCATGAGTTCCCTGACCGCACCCTCTGCGGCGTTGGCCGCCGCCCCCGCGCCGGCTGCACCTGCGCAGACGGCGTTCGGCGTGCAGGTGGTGGTGGGGCTGTTCGGTGTTTTGCTGGCCGTGCTGTGTGCGGGCCTGAACGAGTCAGTCACCAAGATTTCCCTGGCCGATATCCGCGGTGCCATGGGTATCGGTGCCGATGAAGGCGCCTGGCTGCTGGCGGTGTACAGTGCCGCCTCGGTCTCGGCCATGGCCTTTGCGCCGTGGCTGGCCACCACCTTCTCACTGCGGCGCTTCACCATGAGCGCCATTGGCCTGTTCGCCGTGCTTGGCCTGCTGCAACCGTTCGCCCCCAACCTACATAGCCTGATGCTGCTGCGTGTACTCCAGGGCTTTGCCTCGGGTGCCTTGCCGCCGATGCTGATGAGCGTGGCGCTGCGCTTTCTGCCGCCGGGCATCAAGGTCTATGGCCTGGCCTGCTATGCACTGACCGCCACTTTCGGCCCCAACCTTGGCACCCCGCTGGCGGGGCTTTGGACCGAGTACGTCGGTTGGCAATGGGCCTTCTGGCAGATCATCCTGCCCTCGCTGCTGGCCATCGTCTGCGTGGGTTGGGGCCTGCCGCAAGACCCGCTGCGCCTGGAGCGTTTCAAGCAGTTCGACTGGCGCGGTGTGTTGCTGGGCCTGCCCGCCATCAGTTGCATCGTGCTGGGCCTCTCGCTGGGTGACCGTTGGGGCTGGTTCGATTCGCCGCTGATCTGCTGGCTGCTGGGTGGTGGCCTGCTGCTGTTGGTGCTGTTCATGTTTAACGAGTGGTCCGAGCCGCTGCCGTTTTTCCAGTTGCGCATGCTGCAGCGGCGCAACCTGAGTTTCGCCTTGGTGACCTTGGCCGGCGTGCTGATCGTGCTGTCGGGCGTAGGCAGTATCCCGTCGGCCTACCTGGCGCAGATCCAGGGCTACCGCCCGGCACAGACCAGCCCGCTGATGATGCTGGTGGCGATGCCGCAACTGATCGCCCTGCCGCTGACGGCAGCGCTGTGCAACATCCGCGCGGTGGACTGCCGCTGGGTGCTGGGCATTGGCCTGGCGATGCTGGCGGTGTCGTGTGTCGGCAGCAGCCTGCTGACCAGCGAGTGGATCCGTGGCGACTTCTACCCGTTCTACCTGTTGCAGGTGTTTGGCCAGCCCATGGCGGTGCTGCCACTGCTGATGCTGTCCACCAACGGGATGACCCCACAGGAAGGCCCGTTCGCCTCCAGTTGGTTCAACACTGTCAAAGGCCTGGCTGCAGTCATCGCGGGTGGCTTGCTGGATGCACTTGGGACCCTGCGCCGGCACTTCCATTCCAATCACCTGGTGGACAGCCTGGGCAACGCCCCGCTGGTCGACGACAGCGCTGCGGGCCTGGCCCGGCGTATTCACGACCAGGCGCTGGTGCTGACCTCTGCCGACCTCTACCTGGTCATGGCTGGCATCGCCGTGGCCCTGATCTGCCTGATTCCTTTCGTGCCTACCCGGGTCTACCCGCCGCGCGCGGTGGCCTGAACCCTGGATGAATTCGAGACCCGCTGAAATGACTAACAACCGCAAGACCCTGTTCATTGGCTCGGTACTGGCCGTGGCCGTTCTGGCTGGCATTGTCGGCCCCTGGATGTTCGGCAGCGACCACCGCCAGAGCACCAACGATGCCTACGTCATTGCCGACTACACCGTAGTTGCGCCCAAGGTTGCAGGCTTCATCAAGGACGTGCTCGTAGAAGATAACCAGCAGGTCACAGCCGGCCAGTTGCTGGCGACCATCGACGCCCGTGACTACCAGGCCGCCCTGGATGCCGCTCAGGCCCAGTTGCTGGTGGCTCAGGCGCAAAGTGCCGATGCCCGCGCCACGCTCGAGCGCCAGGCAGCATTGATTGCCCAGGCCGAGGCGGCGGTGAAAGCGGCCCAGGCCGAAACAGCGTTCGCCGACCATGAAGTCAACCGCTACAGCCGCCTGGCCGAGCAGGGCGCCGGTACCGTGCAGAATGCCCAGCAGGCACGCAGCGGCGTCGACCAGGCCCGCGCTCGCCTGGCCAATGCCCAGGCGGCGCTGGTGGCGGCGCGCAAGCAGGTGGATATCCTTACTGCCCAGGTGGCCAGCGCCGATGGCCAGCTCAAGCGCGCTGAAGCAGGCGTGGAAAAGGCACAGCTCGACCTGTCCTACACGCGCATCACGGCGCCGGTGGACGGCATGGTCGGCGAGCGCGCCCTGCGCGTGGGCGCCTACGTCAATCCCGGCGCACGCCTGTTATCGGTGGTGCCGTTGCAGCAGGCCTATGTGGTCGGCAACTTCCAGGAAACCCAGCTGACCCATGTGCAGCCGGGGCAGCCGGTGAGTATCAGCGTTGACACCTTCTCCGGTGAAAAGCTGCAAGGCCACGTAGAGAGTATCGCCCCGGCTACCGGCGTGACCTTCGCTGCGGTCAAGCCAGACAACGCCACCGGCAACTTCACCAAGGTTGTGCAGCGCATCCCGGTGAAGATCGTGTTCGATGACGGGCAGCCGTTGCTCTCCCGCTTGCGGGTGGGCATGTCGGTGGAAGCGACCATCGATACCCGTGGCGACAAGCTGGATGGCAAAGAGGTAAGTGCACGATGAAACCTGCATTACGCTTGAGCCCCTTGGTGCTGGCCGGGTTGATGGCCGGTTGCACGATGGGCCCGGACTTCCTGCGCCCCGACAGCCGGGCACCGCAACAGTGGGCGCCGCTTCAAGGCCAGGCAGCATCCAGCCAGCCGCAAGCCGAACCGCTGGAGCTGCGCTGGTGGGAAACCTTTCATGACGGACAGCTCAGCGCGTTGATCCAGCGCGTTGCCGAGCGCAACCTCGACCTGCAGATGGCCAGCGCCCGCCTGCTGCAAAGCCGCGCCTTGCGCAGCACCGTGGCCGCCGATGGGGTGCCATCGGTAGACGCCAACGCTGGTTACAGCCGCGCTCGTAACAGCGCCGAAGGCTTGAGCGACCCTTCCGGTAAAGCGGGTAAAGAGGCGTTCAACCTTTGGCAAGGCGACCTGGTGGCCGGTTGGGAACTGGACCTGTGGGGCCGCGTGCGGCGCCAGGTCGAGGCTGCCGATGCCACGGTCGAAGTGGCCGAGAACGACCGCCGTGGGGTGCTGCTGGCCTTGCTGTCGGAAACCGCCGGCAACTACATTCAGCTGCGAGCGGTGCAGCACACGATTGATGTGACACAGGACAACCTCAAGGTTGCCCGGCACAGCCTCAAATTGTCCGAAGACCGTCAGGCCGAAGGTGTTGCCACTCGGCTCGACGTGGCTCAGGCCAGTGCCCAGGTGGCGTCGATCGAGGCCCGCCTGCCAAGCCTCGAAGCCCGGCGTGATGACCTGATCAACGCCCTCAGTCTGCTCGCCGCAGAACCGCCACGCAGTCTGCAGGCTGAATTGCTGCAAGGCGGTGAACTGCCTGCGCCACAGCAAAAGTTCGCCATCGGTTTGCCGTCCGAACTGGCCGAACGCCGCCCGGACATTCGCCAGGCCGAAGCGCGCCTGCATGCTGCCACCGCCAGTATTGGTGTGGCCAAGGCTGATTTCTATCCGAGCATCCGTTTGTCGGGCAGCGTCGGCTTCCAGGCCATGCAGTTGTCTGATTTCGGCGGCTGGGATTCGCGCCGCTTTGCCTTCGGGCCACAGTTGTCGTTGCCGATCTTCGAGGGTGGCCGGCTCAAGGGCACCTTGGAACTGCGCGAGGCGCAGCAGCAGGAAGCGGCGCTGAACTACCGCAAGGTGGTGCTGGGCGCCTGGCATGAGGTCGACGATGTGCTTCGCCTGTACAACGCCAGCCAGTTGCGCCGTGACCACCTGGCCGAGGCTGTGAGGCAGAACCGCATCGCCCTGGAAACCGCCCAGCGCCAGTACGTGGAAGGGGCAGTGGACTTTCTCAATGTGCTGACGGTGCAGGGTGCATTGCTGGCCAGCGAGGAGCAGTGGATCGACAGCTCGGCGGCGGTGTCGCAGGCGCTGGTGGGGTTGTACAAGGCCCTGGGTGGTGGCTGGCAGGCGTTTGATGAGCAGCCGGTGAGGAAAGCATAAAAAGCGGGGCCGCTGTGCGGCCCATCGCCGGTACTGGCAAAAGAAAAATCAAAGCGGACGCAGCAGCCCAAACCGCTTGCGCAATGCCCAATCCAGCACCCGCCGAGGCAGTAACCGGGCCATCAGCGGCAGCGCCGTACTGCCATTCCCCAACCGCACCACAGCGGGTACGGGTGACTTGCCAACGGCCGCCAGTACGCCTTGGGCAAATACCGCCGCCGAAGTCGGCTTGTCCTGCGAAGCCCGCGCCCGTGCCTGTACATGCTCACGCAACGGCCACCACGCAGAGTCCGCCGCCAGCACCTGCTCCGCCTGGCGTTGGGCATTGTTGGCAAATTGCGAGGCAATCGCCCCGGGCTGCACTTGCATAACATGCACACCGAACGGTGCAAGCTCCAGGCGCAAGGCATCGCTCAAGGCATGCACCGCCGCTTTCGAGGCGCAGTAGGCACCGGCGAACGGTGTGACCAGCACGCCGGAAACACTGCCGATGTTCACCACTGTTCCTCGTGAGCGGCGTAGCAACGGGAACAGCGCGCGGGTTACACCCACCACGGCGAACACGTTGGTTTCGAACTGCTGGCGCAGGGCGTCCACGCCACCGTCGAGCAACGGCCCCATGGCGCCGTAGCCGGCGTTGTTGATCAGGATGTCGAGGGTTTCGAGCTCCTCGGCCAGGCGGGCCAGGGCCTCGCTGTCATTTACGTCCAGCTGCCGCGCGGTAAAACCGGCGGCGCTTAACACTTCAACATCCTCCGCTTTGCGCGCAGTGGCCCAGACGTGGAGGCCGGCATCGCGGAAGGCGTCGGCCAAGGCGTGGCCGATGCCGCTGGAACAACCGGTGATCAGAACGGTGGGCATGGGGGAGGCCTTTGATTAATTGGCGAAGGTGCCTTGCAGGTGTTCGGCACGGAATTCCAGCGTTTGCGGCCGGTACCCGGACCGCAGCGGTGGCAATGGCAGGCAGTCTTTCCACTCGGCCCCCGGTTGCAATTCACCCGGCCCTCGATAGCGTGGGGCGTTGTAGGTGTTCTCGGCCAGGTTCACGGTATCGCCCGGCGCATACGCCGCCACCCGCCAGCGCAGTTCGGTGAGCGGCACCTTGTTGCCGTTCTTCATGCGTACTTGCAACGCACGGTCGGCAGGGCATTGTTCGGGGGCATAAACGAGGCGCAAGTCCAGGCGGGCCAGTCGTGAGGTTTCGCGGTTGTCCTGCCAGACGACAAACAACGCCACCAAACCCAGGCCACACACAGCGGCCAGCGAGATCGGCAAAGCCTTGGCCGGGTAGCGCAGCAGCAGCACCAGCCAGGTGAGGATGAGGAAGGCACCGATGATCATGGGGCGTGCAGACCTTGGTTGCGCGGGTCTGACCATCGTAGCCTGAAATGGGAAAGGGCCGCAAAGCGGCCCCTAGGTGTTACTTATTGCGCGATGGTCTTCACTGAAACCCCACGCTCTGCCGGTGTCGATGTGCGCCCGTATACATCCTCGAAGCGCTCGATGTCATCCTCACCCAGGTAGCTACCCGACTGCACTTCGATGATCTCCAGCGGGATCTTGCCCGGGTTGCGCAGGCGGTGGATCGAGGCAATCGGAATGTACGTCGACTGGTTCTCGGTCAGCAGGAACACGTTCTCGTCACACGTCACCTCGGCAGTGCCAGACACCACGATCCAGTGCTCGGCACGGTGGTGGTGCATCTGCAGCGACAGGCTGGCGCCTGGCTTGACGGTGATGTGCTTGACCTGGAAGCGGCCGCCCATGTCCACCGAGTCGTACGAGCCCCACGGGCGATACACTTCCAGGTGGTTCTGGGTTTCCGTGCGGCCCTGTTCGTCAAGGGTCTTGACCATCTGCTTCACGCCCTGGACCTTGTCCTTGTGGGCAATCATCATGGCGTCCTTGGTCTCGACCACCACGATGTTTTCTAGGCCGATCACCGACACCAGCTTGCCGTTGCCATGGATCATGCAGTTGCGGCTGTCCTGCACCACCACGTCGCCTTTGGTGACGTTGCCATCCTCGTCCTTCTCGTGCACCTCCCACAGCGACGACCAGCAGCCCACATCGCTCCAGCCGGCCGACATCGGCACCACGCAAGCGCGCTGGGTTTTTTCCATCACCGCGTAGTCGATGGAGTTGTCCGGGCAGCAGGCGAAGGTGGCTTCGTCGATGCTCAGCACATCGCCGTCCTCCTGGCTGCGCTCCAGGGCCAGCACGCAGGTGTCATAGATGTCGCCGTCGTGCTTTTTCAGCTCTTCGAGGAAGCGGCTGGCGCGGAACAGGAACATGCCGCTGTTCCAGAAGTAGCCACCGGCCTGGACGAACTCGGCGGCGCGTTTTTCATCGGGTTTTTCAACGAACTGTGCCACCCGCGCCACGCCTTCGGGCAGCAGTGCATCCTGGCTGGAGCGGATGTAGCCGTAGCCGGTTTCCGGTTTGGTCGCCGGTACGCCGAACAGCACCATTTCGCCACGCTCGGCGGCCACGGTGGCCAAAGCCAGGGCGCGTTGCAGCGCCTTCTGGTCATCGATCACGTGGTCGGCGGGCAGTACCAGCATCAGCTCGTCACGGCCTTCGTTGACCAGCTTCATGGCGGCCATGGCCACGGCCGGCGCGGTGTTGCGGCCGAACGGCTCCATCAGGATGCCTTGGGTTTCCAGCTTCAGGGCAGCCAGTTGCTCCTGGACGATGAACTTGTGGTCCTTGTTGCAGACCACGATCGGTGTGTCCATGCCTTCGAACACCAGGCGCTCGATGGTTTGCTGGAACAGGGTGTGTTCACCGGTCAGGGCCAGGAACTGTTTAGGGAACTGCTTGCGCGACAGAGGCCACAGACGCGAACCGCTACCACCAGAAAGGATTACCGGGATCATCATGTTTCTCCAATAGTCGTTAATAGGCAGAGGGATCAGTTGCTAGCCACGGGGCGAGTTACCCACACCGGCGACAAGGCGTTGCCGGAACCTGTTACGTACAGCACCGCGGCTTCGCCGCGCTCCAGGGCGACGGGTTTCACGTCGCCCACTTTCTTGTCACCTTGGAACAACGCCAGGTTGACCTTCACTGGGTTGATTTCACGTTCGCCACGGCCGTTGGCGGCCACCGGCTTGACCACTTCGGTCTTGCCGTCGGCGGTTTTCAGGGTCAGCTGCTGGTCGCTCAGGTTCTGCACGCGCACCAGGGCTTTCTGCTTGTTCTTGAACGGCGGTTCTTCGATCAGCTGCGGGTTGCCGCTGCTGCTGTTGACCAGGGTGTAGTACTTGTCCGAGGCCAGCTTCACCGGCACGCTCTTGCCGCCAACCTGGGCGGTATAGTCGCCGCCTGGCAGGAAGCTGAAGTCGCTGCTGGCCTGGGCGCCCACCTGTTTGATCTGGGTGTTGCCGACCGAAGCGGCAGCGGGTGCGCTGGCGGCGTTGTACAGGCGCACGAAGGTCGAACCTTTCGGCGCGCTTGGGCCATACAGGGCGGCGTCGGCACCGGCGAAGGCCTGCATCGAAGCAAGGGAAAGGCCGGCCGCGAGGGTGAGGGCTTTGGCAATGGAAGTCTTGGTAGTCATGTGCATTTCCTCTCTATCGTTCAGTGGTTCGTCCGGGTGGACGACAAGGCCAGGTTTTCTTCGGATTTACGCGAGTTTTTCAGCTGCGCGATCCACTGCGGATCGAAGCTGCTGAGGTCGTTTTTCATGGGCAGATAACGTTCGGGGAATTCCCACACCACCACCTGGGGTGCGGCATTTTTGAAGGCATCGCTTTGCAGGTACTTGAGCATTGGCAGCAGGGGGCCGTGGCCGTCTTCGGCGTAGTTGGCCACGTCGCTGCGCAGCGCTTGCTGCAGCGCGCCGAGGAAGTTCCAGTGTGGGTTGGCGCTGTAGCTGGTGCCCACCAGCGCCACCGGGATCTCGTTGTTGGCAAATAGCGCGTCGTCGCTTTCAGCCGCTGCTTCTGCCGGGCGGGTGGTGCGTTGTTGCAGGTTGTCCGGGGTTGGCAGCAGGTTGCTGAACAGCGGGTCGAGCGGCAGGAAGTTGGTCAGGTCGCCTTTGTAGGGCGCAGTGCTGCCGGCTTCGGTCACGAAGGTTTGCGGGTCGCCGTTGAGCAGGTTCTGTCGGCTTACGGCTTCAGCCAGCGCCTGCGCTGCCACTTCGGCGCCCATCGGCGTCCAGTGGGTGTCGGTGCGCAGGAAAACCTGGCCACGGGCCTTGGCTTGTTCCATGGCCGCTTGCAGGTCCGGGGCGAACACGTTGGCCTGGCGCACCTGAGCATGGAACTGGTTGTACAGGTCGTCGTGCAGGCTTGCCGGTTGCTCCTTGCCCAGGTATTCCGAATAGATACGCGCCTTGGCGGGCACGATGGCCAGCACCAGCTGGCTGCCGTGCTGCTGCAAGGTGTCGCGTACGCCGCGGATCAGCGCCAGGTTTTCCTGCATCAGTTGCTCGGCACCGGCGGTGGGCTTGAACTCTTCGTCGCTGAACAGCCACTGGTCGCGGCCCAGCACCACACCGGGGCGGCCTTCGTTGAACAGCTTGAAGTCCAGCGCGGCCCAGACGTTGGTGCCAAGGCGCTTGATCGGGAACTGCTCGTCGTAGTGGGTTTCGGCGGCCTTGGCCAGCTTGCCGTTGAGCACGGTCATCTGCTCGGTACGCTGGAAGCTTTGCAGGCCACCGGTGGACCACACGCCCATGCCCACCAGCAAGCCGAGGAACGACAGTGAATACGTGATGCGTAAAGTACGGTTCATGTCATCGGCCTCAGAACTGGAAGTACAGGAACGGCGAGTAGCTTTGCGCCGAGAGCTTGAGGATCGAGGCCACGAACAGCAGCAGCACCAGGGCGCGGGTCATCACCCGGGTCCAGTCCAGGCCGATCGAGCCGTCAGTGTTGACCTGCACCGGGGTCGCCTTGGGCGAAGGCTTGGCATTGCGGTAGAAGTCGCGCAGGCCGAAGAACGCCAGGGTGAGGTAGGCGATCACCAGGGTGGCCACTTGCAGGCCGGTCAGCTGGGCACGGTTGAGTTCCGACAGCTGCCAGTCGCCAAAGCTGAACATGGCGCCGTACATGCGGCCGGCCACGTGCAGGTTTTCGGCGCGGAAGATCACCCAGCCGACCACCACCAGCAGGAAGGTGAAGGCCCATTTCACCGGGTTGAAGCGCTGCGGGTTGGTGTCGATGCCCAGCGCACGCTCGATGGCCAGCCACATGCCGTGCCAGGCGCCCCAGATGATGTAGGTGAAGTTGGCGCCGTGCCACAGGCCGCCCAACAGCATGGTCAGGAACAGGTTGCGGTAAGTGTTGAAGGTGCCTTTGCGGTTACCGCCCAAGGTGATGTACAGGTAGTCGCGCAGCCAGGTCGACAGGCTGATGTGCCAGCGCCGCCAGAACTCCGTGATCGACTGGCTGATGTAGGGCTGCTTGAAGTTCTCCATGAAGCGGAAGCCCATCATCAGGCCCAGGCCGATGGCCATGTCGCTGTAGCCGCTGAAGTCGAAGTACAGCTGCGCGGTGTAGGCCAGCGCGCCCAGCCAGGCGTCGCCCGTGGTCGGGTTTTGCAGGGCGAAGCAGTGGTCGGCCACTACCGCCAGGGTGTCGGCAATGAACACTTTCTTGATGAAGCCCTGCATGAAGCGGGTGCAACCTTCGGAGAACTTGTCCAAGGTGTGGGTGCGGTTGTTGAACTGGTCGACCAGGTCCTTGAAGCGCAGCACGGGGCCGGCGATCAGGTGCGGGAAGATCGCCACGAACGCTGCGAAGTCGATCAGGTTGCGGGTGGCCGGGGTGTCGCCACGGTACACGTCGATGATGTAGCTGATCGACTCGAAGATGTAGAACGAGATACCGATCGGCAGCAGCACGTGGGTGAGGATGAACGGCTCCAGGCCGAACGAGCTGATGATCGCGTTCAGGCTGTCGACACCGAAGTTGGCGTACTTGAAGTAGCCAAGGATTGCCAGGTCGACGCCCACGCCCAGCAGCAGCCAGCGCTGGGCCGGCTTGGTGCGCACGCCGGCGGCGCCGACTTTAAGGCCGATCCAGTAGTTCCACAGGGTGACCCCGGCGAACAGGGCCAGGAAGTCCACCCGCCACCAGGCATAGAAGATGTAGCTGGCGACCAGCAGCAGCAGGTTGCGATAGCGTTGCCCGCTCAAGTAGTACAGGCCGAGGAAGATCGGCAAGAACAGGAACAGGAACACGTTGGACGAGAAGACCATCCCGGTTCTCCTTTTTGTTCACAGCATCCGGGGCACAGCGCCCCCCAAACCCCCCAGTGCATAACCGGAAGGCAACTTAGGTCCCTGTGGGAGCGGGCGAGCCCGCGAAGAAGGCACCGCGATGCATGGCAAGGGCTTCGCCCTTGTTCGCGGGCATGCCCGCTCCCACAGGTTCCGACCCCACACGGGGTTCACTTCATTTCTTGCTCTCTGCGCTCGGGTCATAGACCCGGGTCAGGTTGCCGCCGAGCCTGAAACTGTCGAATGGCTGCATGCCGTGCTTGCGTTCGAGCGTGTCACCCACGCACTGGTACAGCGCGCACCACGGTTCGAGCCAGGCGTACTTGCTGTCGACCTTGAGGTCTTTCATGTCTTGCTTTTCGCCTGCGCGTTCCGCGAAGTGCTTAGGATCGCGAGCGCCGTACAGCACGCCTTCCCCCAGGCGCTGCAGGGCAAAGTTGTTTTCGCTGCGCAGGTCCACACCGTTGGCCTTGGCAAAGCTGGCGATCATCGCCAGCGGTGGCAGGGCGTAGTTGTGGTAGGCCAGGGCGCGCTGCTTGCGCTTGATCTCGTTGGGCAAGAAGCCCTGCTCGTCGACCTGGTTGGCGCCGATCTTGTATTCCTTCACGGCCCAGTCGAACAGGTCGCGGCGGTTGGTCGCCACCGAGGTGGCCATGACCGACCAGGCGGCCCAGTAGCTGTGGTTGTTGATCTTCGCCAGCGGCAGGTTGCTCCAGTCGCGCACGGTTTGCTCTGCAAGGCGGGCGAACCATTTCTCGATCAGCTCGGCCTCGGCCTGGTGCGCGGCCAGCGGCTGCGAGTTGGAGAACTTCAGGCGCAGCCAGGAACCACTCATGCTGCCCAACGCCCATTTGCGCATGGATTTGCCGGTGTGGTTGTAGTCGGTGGACATCAGCGCATCGGCACGCGCCCAGGTGCCCAACCAGGTCAGGGCGCAGTCGAGTTGTGCCGGGCGTCCGTCGCGCATGTACTGGTTGACCATCTTGGCCACGCCACGCTCCAGGGTGGTGATGTCCTTGGTGGAATCGCGGAAGGCCTGCTCGGAATCCTTGTTGAGGGTTGCCCGGGCACTGTCCGAACCTTCGTACTTGCTGCGGAACTGCAGCGCACCGGTGTACGGCTTGGGCGTTGCTTCGCAACGGAAGTTACCGTCGCCGGTCTTGAGCTTTTCGATCCCCTCGTAATACCCCTGGGGGGGGACCAGCGCGGCATGCGCGGCCCCCCCGAACAGGGCCAGCGCGAGCAGGGCGGGGCGGAAGATTCGCTTGAAGGTAGTCATGGGTCGCCTCACTGGCCGGCCTGCGCGGTTTGCGCGGGCACGGCGAAGTTGTTGCGTTTGCAGAGCTTGGCTTCGACTTTCTGGGTGCCGCTTTCCGGGCCTTGCACCTCGAAGGCCAGCAGGCTCTGGCTGGCCCAGTCCTCGTCTTCACGCATCTGGAAGACAAAGCGGCCGTCGGTGTCGGAGGTTTCCGGTTTTTCCAGCTTGATGTCTTCGTGGCGACCGTTGAGGTACCAAAGGGTGGCTTGCAATACCTTCACCGACGGGTCTTCGAACTTCACGTCCATCTGCAGGTTGCGGTTGATCAGGTCTTTGATCACGCCGCCCTTGCCGTTGACCATCAGCTCGTTCTTGCCGGGCTTGAGGGTGGTGCTGGCGCTCATCAGCGCCGGGCGGTCGTCGCAGCCGTTGTCGAGCAGGCCGAGGATTTGCCGCCAGATGGTTTCCTGGTCCAGGCGGTACAGCGGGGAGAACTCCCAGATGAGGATCTTCGGCGGGTTCTTCTTGAATTCCTCGCTGCCCAGGTACTGGATCATCGAACCTTCCAGGCCACCGCCGGGGAAGGCGACGTTGAGCACGTCGGCACCGATGTACTGTTCGAGGAAGCCCGAGAAGTTGTAGTTCTTGCCACTGTGGCTGGTGCCGACCAGGGTGATCTGCGCGTTGCCACTGTCACCGAACAGGTCGTCGCCACCGCCGCTGGAGCCTTTCGGCTCGGTGGCGAACTGGTCCATGTACTGCACTGCATAGCTGGTGCCGCAGAGCTGGCCGGCGACGTTGTGCAGGGTGCCGGTCTTGCCCATGCGCCCGGATTTTTTCGTTTCGAATTCCTTGCGCGGGATGCCTTCGAAGGCCGGCATGTGGTGCACGGTGTCGGCCACGATCTTGGCCGCGCGCTCGGCGCCGTAAGGTGTCCAGTGCTGGTCGCCACGGAAGTAGAAGTCCTTGCCCTGGTCGGCGGCGGCCAGCTGTTCGTTGGTCAGCGGCGACAGGTCGGGCACGTTGTAGCCCATGCTTGCAAAGCGCTTGAGCATGGCCTGGTAGTTGCCCAGCGCCTTCTGGTAATCGAAGGCAGCTTTCTCGGCCGGGTTGAGCATGTTGCGGTTCGCCAGGCCACGGGTCGGCTGGTAGACCACCACCAGTTCCACGCCGCGCTTCTTGAACGCGTCGTGCACCTGCTGCAGGCGTTTGTAGCCGGCCGGGGTGGTGTTGAACTCGGTGCGCAGGTCTTCGCGGGTACGGAAAAGCCAGTCCCCTTTGGCCTGCACCAGCGTGGTGAAGTTCTGCTGGTAACGGGTGGTGTAGCGGCTGGCGTCATGCGCTTCAGGGCACAGCTGGCAGCACGGCTCGGCGGTGAAGGTGGGGGCCTTCACGTCGTCGGCGCGCACGCCCTGGCTGATCGCCAGAAGGGCGGCGGACAGGCCCAGCAGTTTCATCAGGTGTGGGGTCATGGTCTGGGCTTCCTTAATCGATCATTTCGGTCTGGCGTTCGACCGGGTCGATCAGCACAGCCTTTTGCTGGCGTACCAGCAGGTCGAGGATTTCGTCCTGGCGTTCGCCCAGGATGCCGTTGAGGCTGATACCGCTGGCCTTGCGCGGGGCGAGCATCGAAACCTTGTACAGCTCGACCGACAGCGGCGAGTCGATCGACAGCGGGCCGGAGCCGTTGGCCGTCAGCTCACCGCCTACCAGGATCAGCGACACTTTGGTGTCGAACGGGTCCAGGGCGATGTCGCGGTCGGTGTCGGACAGGTCTTTGATGTGGCCGTACACGCCCACCAGGCCGTTGGCCATGGCGATGTTTTCGTACAGGCGGATGTTCACGCTGTTACGCACGCGGATGCCGTGGCGGCGGTTGTTGATCAGCTTGTTGCCCCAAATCAGGTTGTCGCCGCTTTCGTACAGGGTGATGCCGTCGGTGTGGTTACGGTAGATCTCGTTGTAGGCGATCAGGTTGTTGACGCTGTTACGGTCGATCACCACGCCCGAGAGCTTGTTGTCGTAGCTCTTGTTGTTGATGATCCAGCTGTCGTTCACCTCACGCGAAACGATGATGCCGTGCTTCTTCTTGGTGCCGTACACGGTGTTGCCGGCGATGATCAGGCGGTGCGAGCGGTCGTGCGGGTCGATGCCGTAGACGATGTTGTCGCGGTAGGTGCTGTCCTTCACCACGAAGTCCTGGGTTTCGTAGCAATAGAAGCCGTACCACATGTCGCTGAACTCAGAGCCGATGATCCAGCCGGTGGGTTCCGGGCGTCCCATGCGCTTGGCCATGTTCGGCGTGTACTGCGAGATGCTCACACCGTACGATTTGGACTTGGCGTAGCCGAAGCTGGCCATCTTCGTATTGACGATGTAGGTCTCGGTACCGCCCCACGACAGCAGGAACGGGCGGAATTCCTTGGGCGAGCGGAAGGTCGCCGGGCCGTTGTCCTTCTCGCGCCAGCCGGTCACCTGGGTGTCGGTGACGAACAGCTTGCCGTCGTTGACCAGGAACGAACCGCCCTCCTGGGACAGGCGCAACTGCTTGACCTTGCCGTCGATCTCGAGGATGCCCTTTTGCCCGACCACAATCGGCAGGCGCGCCAGGTACACGCCTGGCTCGACTTCGCTGAGGTACTGCTTGGGCACCTTCTTGCTCAGTTCCACCAGGTCGACATGGCCGTCATCGACGAAGATCGCCTGCGGAATACCGTGCTGGCGCTGCACCCACTCGGCCGCCTTGTTGTCGCCGCCGACGAACTCCTTGAGGGTGTCCTCCTGGAACATGCGGCGCAGGCTGACCTTGCCCTTGTGGCTGCGGTCGATCTTCTTCTGCACCGCCTCGGCGGTGAAGCCGGTCAGGTCGGGCAGCTTTGGCGGGTCCATCTGCAGCGGCTCGATCGGCGCGCTGGCCACGGTATAGGTCTTGGCCTGCTGCAGTTCCTTGGCAATAACCTGGGGTTCTGCGGCGGCGACCAGGCCGCTGGCCAGCAGCAAGGCGCTGGCCAACAGGCTGTGACGTAAGTGCGGGTGAAGGTTCATCAGGTTTCTCCCGGCCTCAGAATCGCCAGATCACGTCGACGAAGGCGCGGTGCATGTACGAGTCCGCTTCCTTGCCATAGGCGTCGCCCGGCTTGAACACACCGGCGCGCAGGCGCACCAGGGCGGACGGTTCGTCGATGGCCTGGCTCATGGAGGCTGGCAGCAGGCCTTGCTTGAAGTACTTGGTCACAACCACGTCCATTTCCTGGCCAAGGTCTTTTTCACCGTCGACCAGCTGGCGGTTGACGCCGTTGTCGTCGACGGCGGCATTGATGCCGCTGGAGCCGATGTTCTGGTTGCCGTCGACACGCCAGAACTTGTGGTAGATCAGGCTGGCGTCGTAGTCGTCGCGCAGCTGCCAGGAGGCGAACAGGGTGGCGGCCTGCAGGTTGCCCAGCTCGCCACGGAATGCCTCACCGAAGCGGTGCACGCGCGAGCGGGTGCCGGTGAAGTTGGAGCGGTTGCTCTCAAGGCCGGTTTGCTCGAAGTTGTTCGAACCGTCGTCGCCACCGCCGCCGCTACCACGGGCATAGGCCGCACCGACCTGCCATTGCGGGTCCAGGCGCAGGCGGATGCCGAGGTCGGTGGCCCAGGCATTGACATCGCCGCTCTGCTTGCCGGTGGCAACCTGCTCGCCGCCGACGGCCTGGCTGCTGAGGGTGTCGCGGTCACCGGTCAGCCAGGTGACGCTGCCCCAGTAGTTGACGGTGTGGTCGTTGCGCCAGTTGTAGGCGTCGCTGTTGGCTTCCAGGCCCAGCCAGGTCAGGTCGCCGGTGCGGGTTTTGTCCAGTGCGTCGACGGTTTCTCCCGGGTTTTTCAGGCTGCCGCTGTCGTGGGTGTGGTGGGCACGTACGCCTACCCAGTGACCAGGGGTCCACTGCGTGGCGACGTTGCCGTAGATGTGGGTGCGGTCCTTGTCTTCCGGGGCCAGCTCGGTGAGGTCGGTGCGGTATTCGCTGAAGCGCTGGGCCACGCCCAGGTCGGCCTTGAGCAGGGTGGTGTCGAAGGTCCAGTTCAGCGCTTCGATGTTGGTGTCGCGCCACATGCCATCGTCGCTGCGCAGGCGCTGGCGACCGAGGCGAAGTTGCTCGCCGGGGTAAGCGGTGAGGCCGCTGTAGCCCACCCAGAACTCGCGCATGGCCAGGTAGCTTTTGTCTGGCTGGCGGCTGTCGTCACCGGTGTCGGTGGTGGTGCCGTCGTCGTTCTGGCGCAGGGTGTCGGTTTCGATGGTGTCGGTGGCGGCGACGGCCTGGCCCATGGCGTAGGCGCTCCAGTTGCCGCGTTCGCCGTACACCCACGGGCGCAGGTCCAGGCCCAGACCGTTGACGTCGCCGCCAGGGCGGGTGCCCAGGTCGCGGTCGTCTTCCGACTGGCCGGTGATTTTCACGTCCAGGCCAAAGTTTTTCTCAGCGGTCATTTCCGCCAGGGTCGGGCAGGACCACAGCAGGGCGAAGCTCAGGCCGATGCCAGCTTTCACGAAGGGATTGAGCGTCATAGCGAGTCCTCACCGTCTACTTCTTTTTCGTCGTCTTGCAGGGCTTCGAGTGCCAGGGTGCTGTTCGCGCCCTGGGCCATGCTGCCGCGTGCCTGCTTCTCTTGCGCCAGCAGTTGCTGGGCCTGGCTACGTTGGTCAGGCGTGAGTTGCTGGTCGAGTTGCTGCAAGAGTTCGCTCGATTGCGGCGTCGGGTTGACCTGCGACAGCTGGGCGAACACCCAGGCGTTGCCCGGTTGCGGGCGGATGCCGTGGCCTTCGCTGAACAGCTGGGCCAGGGCATAGTCGGCGCTGTTCTGCCCGCCACGGGCGGCGGCCAGCAGGTGGTCGACGGCTTTCTGCGGCTCGACGTTGCCCAAATAGCCGCGGCGGTACAGCTGGCCCAGGTAATAATGAGCGCTGATCTCGCCTGCGTCGGCGGCAGCCTGCAGGTGCTGCTCGGCCTTTTTGGCGTCGGCTGGCAGGGTCTTGCCTTCGTAGTACAGGCGGCCCAGCAGCAGTTCGGCGCGAGGCTGTTCGGCTTCGCGGCCCTTGTCGATGTAGGCCAGCAACTGGTCGGTGTCGCCCAGTTCGGGGAAGTCGTACACCAGTTGCGCCAGGCTGACCCAGGACGCCGGGTTCGTCGGGGCCACCTGCTCAAGCAGGTCCTTGGCGGTTTTCTCGTCGGTCTGGCCCAGGCTGCGGTCAGCCAGCACACGGGCAACGCTGTCGACCCGGGTGGCCGGCACTGCGCCACGGGCGTAGGCGGCTTTGAGCTGGGCGAGCAGGTCGGCCTGCTGGTCGGCCTGGCCACGCTTCTGGTATACGGTGGCCAATTCGACGTAGCAGATGTCGGTGGTGTTCAGGGCGGCCTTGCAGATGTTCTCCACCTCGCCCAGGTGCTGGTCGTAGGTGCCCTGGGTGCGGTACAGCAGCACCTGGGCCAAGCCCGCTTCCGGGTTGCCGGCGGCGCGCCATTGGTCGATCTGCTGTTGTGCGTTGACCTTGGGGAAGCTCTGCGGGTAGCTGAGGTAGAGCATCGCCAGCGGGATCAGGGTATTGCTTTCGCCTTGACGGGCCGCTTGCTTGAGCAGGGTTTCGGCTTCTTCGCGTTCGGCCTGGGTGCTGTCGGGCTTGGCCACCAGCAGGCGACCAAGGCGTGCCTGGGCACGGGGCGACGTGGCAGCTGCGGCGCGGTAGGTGGCCTCGGCTTCCTTGATTTGCGACGGGTCGCGGGTGGCCACCTTGATGTCGGCCAGGCCCACTTGCGCTTCGCTGTAGCCCAGGTCGGCCAGGGCCTTGTAGTTGCGCTCGGCCAAGGCCGTGTCACCGCGTTTCATGGCTTCGTTGGCCAGGCGCTGGTCGGGCAGGCCGGCACAGCCGGCCAAGGTGATGGCGGCAGCCAGGGCACACAGGCCCAGGCTTGCGCTCTTCTTGTAGGGAATCATGCTGTGATCCTCTTACAGCCCACGGGCCACGGCTTTGTCGATCAGCCAGTTCAGCGATGGGCCACGGTCGCTGTTGACCGAAGCCGGGCGGCCGGCCAGTTCGGCGGGCAGGCCGCTGTCAGGCTTGATCTGCACGCGAATGTCGGAGGCGAGGTCGTCGCTGTTGAGGCTGGCGCTGCTGACGATCTGGCCGGTGCGCACTTCGTCTTCGCCGGCGACCTGGAAGTTGACCCGGGTGCCTGGCTTGACCTCGTCGAACTGGCGGTAGCTGAAGCGGGCTTCGACCATGGGCGTGGTGGTGCGCGGGATCAGCTGGAAAATCGGCTGGCCTTTGGCGGCATACTGGCCGTCGTCCACCAGTTGGCGGGCGACCACGCAATCGCAGGGGCTGGTGAGGGTGCCGGACAGCTGCTTGCCGAACAGCTCTTCGATCTTCGCCGGCTCCAGCTGCGAGTCGTCCAGATTGCCCTTGAGCATGTCCAGCATGCTGGTGGTGAAGCTAGCCAATGGCGCGCCCTTGGCGATCTGCCCACCGCCCTCGACCAGGCTGCTCACGGTGCCGTCGCGTGGCATGGTGATGGTGGTGGTCGGTACCGCGACCACACCTGCTTCGGCATGGCTGACGAAATACATGCCGTACAACGACTTGGCGACAAAGCCGAAAGCCGCGACGCCGACCACGAATACCCCGAGGGTGACGGTGACTGCCTTGAACCGGCCGAATGCGCTCAGGCCGGAGCCGCCGTCTTTTTGCTTACGCGCCTTGGTGAAGTTGTCACGTTGCAGGGTGCTGAGCACGTCGCCGATGCTGATCAGCTCACCGGACAGGTGGCTGGTGATGATGTGCCGCAGCGTGGCGATGTCGCGGGGTTCAAGGTTCTGGAACTGCGCACCGGTACGGCCGCTGCTTGGGTTGTACGAGCGCACCTGGAACTCGATGTCGATCGACAGGCCCAGGTTGTCGACCACGAACTGCAGGCGCCCGCGCAGTACATCGCCCACCGACAGTGGCTGCTTGGTGTGGAAGCTCAGGCCGCCGGCGGAAAGGTCGTCGACCTTCACTTCGTGGGTTTGGCGCTGGGCGTCCAGGAAACGCAGCTTGGCGGGAATGCGCACCCGGGCGTGTTGGCGCTGGGCTTCGGACTCATGCACGACATTGACGTTCACGGCGGTATTCATGGTGGTTTGTTCCTGTTAGATCCGATCCGGGTTGGGCTCACACGACCATGAACAGCACAGCAACGAAGATGCTGGCCGCCGAGAAGGTCATGGTCCGCGAGGACCAGGTGTTGAACCATTGTTGAAAGCTGGCGAGGTCACGCTTGAGGGCAGTGGGCTGACGCGTCCACGACTGCTTGTCGAGGCGGAAGAACACATAGATCTTCATCAGCGCGCCGATGATCTGGTTGTAATAGAGAATCAGCGGGTAGGCCGGGCCCACGTTGTGGCCGGAGCACAGCAGCATGACGGTGAGGATCAGGCGGGTGATGCCGATCCACAGCAGGTACACCAGCAGGAAGGCCAGGCCGAACTTGAGGCTGGCGATCACCGCCACGGTCAGCCCCAGCAGGCTGGTCCACATCGACACGCGCTGGTCGAACAGCACGATGCTGGTGAACAGCCCGAGGCGGCCAAGGCCCAGGCCCAGCGCACGGGAGTTCTGCCGCAGGTTGTTGCCGTACCAGCGGTACATCAGCTTGCGGCTCGCCTTGAAGAAACTTTTCTCCGGCGGGTGCTCGACTGTGTTGATGGCGGCGTCCGGCACGTAGAAGGTGTCGTAGCCCAGACGCATCAGGCTGAACCAGCTGGACTTGTCGTCACCGGTGAGGAACTTGAAGCGGCCCAGGCGCCAGTGCATCAGCGAGTCGCTTTCGACGTCGGCAATGAACTCAGGGTTGGTCACCACGCTGGCGCGGAACATCGACATGCGCCCGGTCATGGTCAGCACGCGCTTGCTCAGCGCCATGGAGCACATGTTGATGTGGCGCTGGGCGAAGCGCAGCTTGTGCCACTCGCTCATGATGTAGCCGCCGCGTACTTCGCAGAACTCGTTGGTGGTCAGGCCGCCGACGTTGGGGAACAGCTTGAACCACGGCACGGTCTTGCGGACCACGCCATCCGCCAGCACGGTGTCGCCGTCGATCACCGCCACCACGGCGTTTTCGTCCGGCAGCATGCGCGAGATGGCGCGGAAGCCGTAGGCCAGGCCATCACGCTTACCGGTGCCGGCAATGCGCACGATGTCCAGCTTCACATGGGCTGGCGGGTTGTATTTGGCCCACAGGCTTTTCACCAGCAGTTCATCCGACATTTCCACCAGCGAGCAGACCACGGTGGTGGGGAAGCCGCAGTTGATCGCCTCGCGGATCACCGAGCTGTACACCTGGGCGGTGGTCAGGGCTTCGATGCGAAAGCTGGTCACCATCAGGTACACATGCGACGGGTCGGTGGCATTGCCCATTTTCTGCACTTTGCGGCGCAGGTACGGGTACACGCCGTAGAGGAAGATCATGCCGCGGATGAAATGGGTGGCGCCCATGGAATAGCGCCAGATGCCGACTGCGCCGACCAGGAAGATGAAGTGCTTCGACTGCGAGTCGAAGATATCGGCTGGCAGGGCCAGGGCGATCAGCATGAGCAGGCTCATGTAGAGCAGCCACCCGGCGCACTGCAACAGCACGGTCTGGAGCCTTTGCATGTTCAGCATCCGTCGAGAATTCGGGGGAGGGTGGGCAGCGGAAGTGGGGAGGCTTCCGCTGCCCGGCCAGGCACTTACCAGCAGATGCCTTCAGTGCGGCTGGTGGTGCAGGTCGGCTTGCTCATGAAGCCGACCAGATCGATCACCTGCTTGCCGGCTGGCGCTTGTTGGGCCAGCGCACGGAACTGCTCGTCACGGTTCCCGAGCACGATGATGTCGGCGTTGTCGATCACCTGCTGGAAGTCGGCGTTGAGCAGCGACGACACGTGCGGGATCTTCGACTCGATGTAGTCCTTGTTGGCACCGTGTACACGGGCGTACTGGACGTTCTCGTCGTAGATGTCCAGCTGGTAGCCCCTGCCGATCAGGCGCTCGGCCAGCTCTACCAGCGGGCTTTCGCGCAGGTCGTCGGTGCCGGCTTTGAAGCTCAGGCCCAGCAGGGCGACCTTGCGCTTGTCGTGGGCTTCGATCAGTTCGAAGGCGTTCTGCACCTGCGATTCGTTGCTGCGCATCAGCGAGTCGAGCAGCGGTGCGCGTACGTCGAGGCTGGCGGCACGGTAGGTGAGGGCGCGCACGTCCTTGGGCAGGCACGAGCCGCCGAAGGCGAAGCCAGGGCGCATGTAGTACTGGGACAGGTTCAGTACGGTGTCCTGGCAGACCACGTCCATCACTTCACGGCCATCCACACCTACGGCCTTGGCGATGTTGCCGATTTCGTTGGCGAAGGTGACCTTGGTGGCGTGCCACACGTTGCAGGTGTACTTGATCATCTCGGCCACTTCGATCGGCTTGCGGATCACCGGGGCGTCGAGTTCTTCGTACAAGGCCTGCAGGATGTCGCCGCTGGCGCTGTCCAGTTCGCCGATGACGGTCATCGGTGGCTGGTCGTAGTCCTTGATCGCGGTGCTTTCACGCAGGAATTCCGGGTTGACCGCCACGCCGAAGTCGACGCCGGCCTTTTTGCCCGAGCAGTCTTCGAGAATCGGGATGACCACGTTCTTGACGGTGCCTGGCAGCACGGTGCTGCGAACCACGATGGTGTGGCGGCGGGTGGTGTCACGCAGCACGTAGCCGATTTCGCGGCACACCGACTCGATGTACTCCAGGCCCAGGTCGCCGTTTTTCTTGCTGGGGGTACCCACGCAAATCATCGACACGTCGCTGGCACGGATGGCTTCGGCGAAGTCGGTGGTACCGCGCAGGCGGCCATTGGCGATGCCCTGTTGCAGCAGTGCTTCCAGGCCAGGTTCGACGATGGGCGACTTGCCCTGGTTGATCAGGTCGATCTTGGTGCTGGACACGTCCACACCGATCACTTCATGGCCACGCGCCGTCAGGCAGCCTGCACAGACTGCACCCACATAACCCAAACCAAAGATGCTGATACGCATCGCTATCACCTCATGTGTTTATCACGCCGACGCTTACCAGAAGTGCCGGCCGGGTTGATTAACAACAGTTTTCGGGCGCACGGATCCATGGCGAATGCACACTTCGCCGAGCGCAGGCAAAATAAATCCGGAGCGCAAAAAGTTATGCACTCAAAGTTGGCAGTAAAAAGCCATCAATTAAAAAACGTGCCCTGAAATGCACCCGTCTTTATTGCAATGCGCTACTTGGCGCCTTGCTGTGCTTGTTTTTTCAAGTGGAAAAATCCTTTGAAATCAACCACTAGGACGATTTTTAAGGGGACGCGTCTCTCCTGCATTGACAGGGTCTCGGGGGTTCCGTGATACCTGTCGAAGTTATCAAGGCAGGTAGTGGATAGCTGCCCGTGTCATCTGTAAGTCATCTCTCACAACCCGGAGGCAGGAAATTCGTTACGGCACTATGAGCGGCAGGTCGCAGGAGAAGTTCCGGAGTGGGTTTCGCCCGAATGAAAGATTTCTAAATATTTTTTCAGTGGCGGACAGTTTCAATTTGATAGCACACAAGTGTTTGGTCCCCGTGTATAAAGGACGAAACTGTTGCTAGATGTTTTTATGCCAGCATCGAAAAAATTTTTCAAAAAACGTCAAAAAAGCTATGAGCGGTCTTATGGCGTTTTGCGATAAGGGTAGACGCGGTGATTTTTTGGCGTCAAAAAATAGTCTTTTTGTGATTGGTTCGCAGAGGTATGCCTTGAGAGGGTCTTTGCCTATGAGACCGAGCGCCGCGCGGGCGGCGCTCGGTCTCAAGAGCAGCGCAAATGCCGGATCAATCGCCTGGATGATCCCGCAAAAACACCAGATGATCAGCCTTGGACTGCTCGGCACTGTAGTAGTACCCCTGCACATCAAACTGCTTGAGCTGTTCCGGCTCGCTGATGCGTTGCTGGATGACGAAACGGCTCATCATGCCGCGCGCTTTCTTGGCGTAAAAGCTGATGATCTTGTACTGGCCGTTTTTCAGGTCCTTGAAGTCGACGTTGATCACCCGGGCCTTCAATGCGCTGCGTTTCACCGCACTGAAGTACTCGTTGCTGGCCAGGTTCAGCAACACGTCATCACCCTGCTCGGCCAGGGCCTGGTTCAGCCATTCGCTGATGCGTGTGCCCCAGAAGGCGTACAGGTCCTTGCCGCGGGCGTTGGCCAGCTTGGTGCCCATTTCCAGGCGGTAGGGCTGCATCAGGTCGAGCGGGCGCAGCAGGCCGTAGAGGCCCGAGAGCATGCGCAGGTGGTTTTGCGCATAGCTGAAGTCGTCTTCACCCAGGCTCTCGGCGTCGAGGCCGGTGTATACGTCACCCTTGAACGCCAGCAGCGCCTGCTTGGCATTGGCCGGGGTGAAGTCCGGGGTCCAACTGCCGAAGCGGGCGGCGTTAAGGCCGGCCAGCTTGTCGGACAGGTGCATCAGTTCGCTGATCTGCGCTGGCGACAGTTCGCGCAGCTGCTGGATCAGTTCCTGAGAGTCGTCCAGGTACTGGGGCAGGGTGAAACGCTCGGTCACAGGCTTGGTGTCGTAATCGAGGGTCTTGGCGGGGGAAATCACCGTCAGCATCGGGTCGGCTCCTGGCATCGTTGGCCGTGGATTCTACGGGGTGGGCGGTGCAAGTCCAAACTATGGCGACGATAGTCACAGACCATGGGGCGGTGCAGGCGCTATAGTTCGCGTTTTGCCGTTGCGGAGCCTTCCACCGTGCGCATCGCCTTTGCCTTGCTGGCTGCTCTGGTGAGCTATGCCGTGCAAGCCGCCCCTTCACCCCAGGTCAGCCTGGACCGCAGCCTGTGGCCCGAACAGCTGGATAGCCCCGCGCTGTTCGATGTGGCCTCGCGGGCCGAGATTCTTTCGTTCGCCCAGGTGCTGCATGAGAGCGAATTGCTGGACGATGCGGCGCTGGCGGCACGGCTGGGGTTGCGGCAGATCAATCTGCAGAAGGTGCGCCAGGTGCGGGCGCGCATGTGGCAGCGGTTATCGGAAGGTTATCAACAGGCGCAGCGCAGTTGCGAGCAGGATGCATCGTTTTGCTATCCGGTAACTTCCATGGCGGATTTGCGTACTCAGGCGGCAACGTTCGCTGCTGATGTCGGCACGTTCTATACCGGTTGGATCGAGCCGAGCCATCAGTTCCATGTGCGCTACCTGGACGAACAGCTGCGCAAGGCAGCATTGCTGCCGCAGACCAGCAGTGAGGTCGAGCGGCTGTCTTCGCGCGAGCGCAATGGTGATGAGCTGAACGACCGGATGTTCCTGCTGACCTTTGTCGGCGGGCCCGGGCCTGACGGCGGTAGTACCGACTTACTGGCGGATTATCTGCGCCGGCAGAAGCTGAAGGGCACGTTCTTCGTGCTCGGAAACCGCCTGCAACAGCGCCGTGATGCCGGACCGGCGAATGCCTTGCGCCAGCTCTATAGCGGGCAGTGCGTGGGCATCCAGGGTTGGGAATACCGCTCACACGCGCAATGGACAGGCTGGCAGGATTCGCTGCGCCGCAGCCAGGCGCGGATTCAGGCCGACCTGCCGGGCCAGTATGTACCGCTGTTCCGCCCGCCTTACGGTCAACGCCGTGCCGATGGCGAGGCCTTCATGGCCAGCCAGCAGTTGCGGGTATCGCTGTGGGATATCGATGCCCAGGACGATGGCGCTTTGAGCGCCGAGGCCTCGGCGCAGCGTGTGCTGACCTTGATGCTGTTGTGGCGCAAAGGGGTGATCCAGTTCCACGACAGCCTGCCCAAGGCCCAGCCGGCGGTGGAATGGTTGCTGCGCAATACCGCCCAAAGCGGGATTGGCTGGGAAGATTGCCGGGAATATGGATATAGCGAACAAGGGGTATGACTTCTGAGCGTAGCCCCCTCTGGCCTCGCCGCCAAGGCCTCTTCGTCAATCGGAAAAATAAACTTCAAAAAGACGTAAAAATGCTTTTTTCGGTCATGGTTTTTGCGGTATGAAGAAACCAGACAGCCGATTCCTGCAGCACAGGTGGCGTCATCCAGGCCCACCTAGGCAGGTTCGCTTCCCGCCCGTAACAACGCGGATACGGGGAGAGCGGCAGTCACTTTGCGGCGCAACAGACCGCGCCGTATGGCTTCGACATAAGGTGACCGAGTATGGATGACCAAGGACGCAACCCTTCCTCCAGCAAGCCAATCCTCTATGTGCTCGATACCAACGTCCTGATTCACGACCCCAACGCGTTACTCAACTTCGAGGAGCACCACGTCGCCATCCCGATGACGGTGCTGGAGGAACTCGACAAACTCAAGACTGGCAAACAGACCATAGCCGCGGAATGCCGCCAGGCCATCCGCCTGATCGACCAGACCCTTGGTGACGCTTCGCCCAGCGATGTCGAGCAGGGCGTACCGATCCAGCGTAACAAGAGTGGGCCCAAGGGCTTCCTGTCGATCCTGATGAGCCCGCGCAACGAACCGAGCAAGTTGCTGCCGGAAAACCTCAACGACAACATCATCATCAACACCCTGCTCGACGTACGCAGCCGGCGCACCGACCTGGACGTGGTGCTGGTCACCAAAGACATCAACATGCGCCTGAAGGCGCGCGCTTGTGGCATTGCGGCCGAGGACTACAGCACGGACCAGCTGGTCGATGACGTATCCTTGCTGTCCAAGGGCTACCATTCGGTTACCGGCTCGTTCTGGGACCGCGTCAGCAAAGTCGACACCCGACAGGAGCGCGGCCGCACCTGGCATCGGGTGCAGATGATCGACAACCTGCCGGCGGTGCACATCAACGAGTTCATCATCGATGAGCAGGGCTTCGTCGGCTGGATCAAGGGTATCCGCAACGACGAGCTGCTATTGCTCGACCTGCACCAGGAGCCGCTGCTGCACCAGGAAGCCTGGGGCCTGAAGCCTCGCGATATCCATCAGAGCCTGGCGCTGTTCGCCCTGCTTGACCCGGACATCCACCTGGTCAACCTGACCGGTGCCGCCGGTTCCGGCAAGACCATTCTGGCCCTGGCCGCGGCCATCGAGCAGACCATGGTCAGCAAGCGCTATCGGCGCATCATCGCCACCCGCAGCGTGCAGGGGCTGGACCAGGAAATCGGCTTCCTGCCGGGCACCGAGGCCGAGAAGATGGAGCCTTGGCTGGGTGCCATCACCGACAACCTCGAAGCCTTGCACATGGATGACGAAAGTACCCATGGCAGTGTGGAGTACATCCTCGAACGCGTGCCGCTGCAGTTCAAGTCGCTGAATTACATTCGTGGCCGTAGTTTCCAGCAGAGCCTGATCCTGATCGATGAGTGCCAGAACCTCACGCCGCACCAGATGAAAACCATCATCACCCGTGCAGGCTCCGGTTCCAAAGTGGTCTGCCTGGGCAACCTGGCGCAGATCGACACCCCCTACCTGTCCGCGACCAGCTCGGGCCTGACCTACCTGACCGAGCGCTTCAAGGACTTCCCCCATGGCGTGCACATCACCCTGCAGGGTGTGCCACGTTCGGTGCTGGCCGAGTACGCCGAGTCGCATCTGTAACCCTCACCGCCGGGCGGTTCGCCGCCCGGCCTCTTCGCGCTTGAACCCACTGCTCAAACCTGACCCACAGGTTTACACTGGCTGTTCCCTTCACAGGAGCAGAGCAGTGCTGACACATCTTGATTCCCAGGGGCGGGCCAACATGGTCGACGTCACTGAAAAGGCCGTGACCGAGCGCGAGGCTACCGCCGAGGCGCGGGTGCGCATGTTGCCGCAGACCTTGCAGATGATCGTCGATGGTGAACACCCCAAGGGTGATGTGTTCGCCGTGGCGCGTATTGCCGGTATCCAGGCGGCGAAGAAGACCAGCGACCTCATTCCGCTGTGCCACCCGCTGATGCTGACCAGCGTCAAGGTCGAACTCAGTGCCGAAGGGCAGGACGCGGTGCGTATCGTCGCCCGCTGCAAGCTGGCCGGGCAGACCGGCGTGGAGATGGAAGCGTTGACTGCTGCCAGCGTTGCCGCGCTGACGATCTATGACATGTGCAAGGCGGTGGACAAGGGCATGGTCATCGAGCAGGTGCGTCTGTTGGAAAAGCTCGGTGGCAAGAGCGGGCACTACAAGGTGGAGGCATGATGAAGGTCAAGGTGATGTACTTCGCCCGTTACCGCGAACAGCTGGGCGTGGATGCCGAGCGCGTGGAAGGTGCGTTCAATGTGCTCGACGATGTGCGTAAGGCGTTGGTGGCCAAGGGTGGGAAGTATGAGCTGCTGGCTGAGCAAAACGTGATGTGCGCGCGCAACGAAGAGCTGTGCAGGCTCGATGAGCCGCTGGAAGAGGGCGATGAAGTGGCGTTCTTCCCGCCGGTGACCGGAGGCTGAGCATGGCGGTGCGAGTGCAAGACGGTGCGTTCGACCCCGGGGCCGAGGTCAATGCCATGCATGCGGCCAATGTCGGCGTGGGTGCGGTGGTCGGGTTTGTCGGCTACGTGCGGGATTTCAACGACGGTCGCGAAGTGGCAGGGATGTTCCTGGAGCACTATCCGGGGATGACCGAAAAGGCCTTGGCCAAGATCGTGGTGGAGGCCGAGCAGCGCTGGCCGTTGCTCAAGGTAGAGGTGCTGCACCGCATAGGGGCGCTGGAACCGGGCGAGCCGATTGTGTTCGTGGGGGTGGCCAGTGCCCATCGGCAGGCGGCGTTCGATGCCTGCAACTTCATCATGGACTACCTGAAGACCCGGGCGCCGTTCTGGAAGAAGGAGAATACCCAGGAAGGGCCAAGGTGGGTGGAAGGGAAGCAGAGTGACCAGGATGCCGCTGGGCGCTGGTAGACAGGATGTTGATGGCCGGGGCTTTGCCCCGGTTCGCGGGTTTGCCCGCTCCCACAGGTACGCCACAGCTTCCGACACCTGTGGAGTACCTGTGGGAGCGGGCAAGCCCGCGAAGAATCCAACACCGGTCAGTGATGCTTGCGCGGCACCGGCTTCAGCAGCTCATCCGGCGGCATTTCGCACTTGATCTTGCGCCCCAGCAGTTCTTCGATCGCCGGTAGCTGATACGAGTCATCTTCCCCGGCAAAGCTGATCGACACGCCACTGGTCCCCGCACGGCCTGTGCGGCCAATGCGGTGCACGTAGTCATCCGGGTCTTCCGGCAGGGTGAAGTTGATCACGTGGCTGATGCCATCGATGTGAATACCTCGCCCCGCCACATCAGTCGCCACCAGCACGGTAATGCGCCCTTCGCGGAAGCTTTCCAGGGTACGAATGCGCTTGTGCTGCGGCACGTCGCCCGACAGCTGGGCGGCATTGATGCCGTCGCGTACCAGTTTTTCCTCGATGCGCCGCACTTCGTCCTTGCGGTTGGCAAACACCATCACCCGTTCCCATTTGTTCTGGGTCACCAGGTTGTACAGCAGCTTGTACTTGTCGCTGCCGGCCACGGCATACACGTGCTGCTCGACCGTTTCGCTGGCCACGTTCTCCGGCTCGATCTCGACGATGGCCGGGTTGGTAGTCCACTGCTTGGCCAGGTTCATCACGTCGTCGGTGAAGGTGGCCGAGAACAGCAGCGTCTGGCGCTCGCTTTTCGGCGGCGTCTGGCGAATGATCTGGCGTACCTGCGGGATGAAGCCCATGTCGAGCATGCGGTCGGCTTCGTCCAGCACCATCACCTCGACCATGTCCAGGTGCACTTCGCCGCGCTGGTTGAAGTCCAGCAGGCGACCCGGGGTGGCGACCAGGATGTCGCAGTGGCGCGCTTCCAGGGCCTTGAGCTGCTTGTCGAAGTCCATACCGCCGACGAAGCTCATCACGTTCAGACCGGTGTACTTGGTCAGGGCGATGGCGTCCTTGGCGATTTGCACCACCAGCTCGCGGGTGGGCGCGATGATCAGCGCGCGCGGTTCACCCATGTAACGCTCTTTGGGCGGCGGCGTCTGCTGCAGCTGGGAAATGATCGAAATCAGGAACGCAGCGGTTTTGCCGGTACCGGTCTGCGCCCGGCCAATGGCGTCCTGGCCACGCAGGGTGTAACCCAGCACCTGCGCCTGGATCGGCGTGCAGTACGGGAAGCCCAGGTCGTGGATGGCGTGCATCAGCTCGTTGGACAGCTTGAAGTCGTGGAAGCGGGTTTTGCCTTCCTGCGGCTCGACCACGAAGTCTTCCGGCTTCCACAGGCTGGCCTGCGGCTTGGGCTTGCGTTCACGACGCGGATTTTCCTTGGCCGGGGTGTCGGCGGCTGGCGTAGCGGCGGTGGGCTGTTCGGCCTTAGGGGTAGATTTGGCGCGTGGAGCGGCCGGTTTGGGCGCGGGCCGGGCCTCTGCAGCAGGGGCGGGCGCAGGCGGCGTCACACTGGCAGCAGGAGCGGCGGCCTGTGGCGCGGCGTCTCCCTTGCCGAATATTTTCTTGAGTGCCTTGAGCACGATCGTCTCATCAACTGGTTAAGGAATGTACGCCGGGCAGTGTAAAGCAAGAACCGGGCGCGGCGTAGTGGAATAGCCCTACAACTACAAGCGGTGCTGGCTTATTGCAGTTGCTTGGCCAGCCATTCGTGGATGTCGTTCAGCTCCTCGACCACCACCTCGTGCTCCATCGGGTACTCGTGCCAGCGGGCGGCCACGCCCCAGGTGTTGAGGAACTCGAAGGCGGTGCGGCCCATGGACGGGATGACCACCGGGTCGTGCACGCCGTGCAGGCACAGGGCCGGGGTGCGTTGCTGGCACGCACTCAACTGGTGCTGGTCGTTGAAGGTGGGGGCATAGGTGGACAGGGCAATCACCCCGCCCAGTGCTTCTTGCCACTTTATATAGGCAGTGTGCAGCACCACCGCGCCACCCTGGGAGAAACCGGCCAGGAAGATACGCGACAGGTTGATGCCTTTGGCCTGCTCGGCCTTGATCAGGGCAATCACCTGTTCGGCCGATTCCTCCAGCTGCGCTTCGTCAATGGCGCGGGCCGGGGTCATGGCCTTGATGTCGTACCAGCTGGGCATGGCGTAGCCGCCATTGATGGTCACCGGGCGGGTTGGGGCCTGGGGCATGATGAAGCGGGTGCTGAGCAGGCGCTCCTGCATGAATTCGGCCACAGGTAGGAAGTCGTAACGGTCTGCACCCAGACCGTGCAACCAGATCACACAGGCATCAGCGGTTTTCTGCGGTTCGAGAATCAGCGGGTTGGTCATGACTGCTCCGAAAGTGTGCGGGTCTTGTTATGGCGTGCGTGAAAAGAAGGCACTGGAAATGATTGTCGGAAAAAGAATGTCGCAACGATACAACTTTCCCTACTTGACGAGCGCTTAAACGCTACAGCCACGAATTTTGGTACGCGCTTTGCAATTCAACCTGTGATGCAAAGGGCAGGCCGTGACGGTAACACCCTTTGCACGCGAAGGCTGTCATAGAACAGCCCATTGCGCCAATTGACCCAATAACAAGCCAATACGGGTCGGATACGCCTCAAAAGGGTGCGGTGCAATTCCGGCTCGATACAACAAGAGCGATTTGGAGGTTGTGAATGAAGATGTTGAAAACCACCCTGGCAGTCCTGACCGCTGCCGCCGCGCTGGGCGCCGTGAGCAACGCCCAGGCTGGCGCCACCCTCGATGCGGTAAAGAAGAAGGGCTTCGTCCAGTGTGGCGTGAGCGACGGTCTTCCGGGCTTCTCGGTCCCTGATGCGCAGGGCAAGATCGTCGGTATCGACGCCGATGTTTGCCGCGCCGTGGCCGCCGCCGTGTTCGGCGATGCGACCAAGGTCAAGTTCAGCCAGCTCAACGCCAAGGAACGCTTCACCGCCCTGCAGTCGGGCGAAGTGGACGTGCTGTCGCGCAACACCACCTGGACCAGCTCGCGCGATGCCGGCATGGGCCTGGTGTTTGCCGGTGTTACCTACTATGACGGCGTTGGCTTTTTGGTCAACAAGAAGCTGGGTGTTTCCAGCGCCAAGGAGCTCGATGGCGCGACCATCTGTATCCAGGCCGGTACCACCACAGAGCTGAACGTCTCGGACTTCTTCCGCGCCAATAACCTCAAGTACACGCCGATCACCTTCGACACCTCGGACGAAAGCGCCAAGTCGCTGGAATCGGGCCGTTGCGACGTGCTGACCTCGGACAAGTCGCAGCTGTTCGCCCAGCGCTCCAAGCTGGCCGCGCCGACCGAGTACGTGGTGCTGCCGGAGACCATCTCCAAGGAACCGCTGGGCCCGGTGGTGCGTAAAGGCGACGAGGAGTGGTTCAGCATCGTCAAGTGGACCCTGTTCGCCATGCTCAACGCCGAAGAGGCGGGCATCACCTCGAAGAATGTCGAGGCCGAAGCCAAGGCCACCAAGAACCCGGACGTCGCCCGCCTGCTGGGCGCGGACGGTGAGTACGGCAAGGACCTCAAGCTGCCCAAAGACTGGGTAGTGCAAATCGTGAAGCAAGTCGGCAACTACGGCGAAGTGTTCGAGAAGAATCTGGGCCAGAGCACCGACCTGAAGATCGACCGTGGCATGAACGCCCTGTGGAACAACGGCGGCATCCAGTACGCGCCACCTGTGCGCTGATGGCTGCACCCTGCGGCGGCATCCCGTCGCCGCAGGCTGTTCGAATCCCTACTGTCCGGGGCACTTCATGCAAAATCAAATCGGCGCACCCAAGGGCTTGTCCCTTAACGATCCGCGTGTGCGCGCGTGGCTGTTCCAGATCCTCACGATCGTTTTCGTGGTCGGCCTGGGCTGGTACCTGTTCCACAACACGCAAACCAACCTGCAACACCGGGGGATTACCTCGGGCTTCGACTTTCTCGACCGCAGTGCCGGCTTCGGCATCGCACAGCACCTGATTCCCTATGTGGAATCCGACAGCTATGCGCGGGTGTTCGTCATCGGCCTGCTCAATACCCTGCTGGTGACCTTCATCGGTGTCATTCTGGCGACGATCCTGGGGTTCATCATCGGTGTGGCGCGGTTGTCGCCTAACTGGATGATCAACAAGCTGGCGACCGTGTATGTGGAAACCTTCCGCAACATTCCGCCGTTGTTGCAGATCCTGTTCTGGTACTTCGCCGTGTTTCTGACCCTGCCGGGACCGCGGGGCAGCATCAACATCGACGACACCTTCTTTATCAGTAACCGTGGCCTGAACATGCCCGGCGCTTCGATGGCCGACGGCTTCTGGCCGTTCGTCGTTGCCTTGGCCGTGGCGGTGGTGGCGATCGTGATGATGGTGCGTTTCGCCAACCAGCGCTTCGACGAGACCGGCGTGCCGTTTCACAAGTTCTGGGTGGGGCTGGCGTTGTTCGTCGCCATTCCGGGCCTGAGCGTGCTGCTGTTCGGCAGCCCGGTGACCTGGGAAGTACCGCAACTGAAAGGCTTCAACTTCGTCGGTGGCTGGGTATTGATCCCCGAGCTGCTGGCGCTGACCCTGGCCCTGACGATCTATACGGCCGCCTTCATCGCCGAAATCGTGCGTTCCGGCATCCGTTCGGTCAGTCACGGCCAGACCGAAGCCGCACGCTCGCTGGGCCTGCGCGAGGGGCCGACCCTGCGCAAGGTGATCATCCCCCAGGCACTGCGGGTGATCATTCCGCCGCTGACCAGCCAATACCTGAACCTGGCGAAGAACTCGTCGCTGGCGGCCGGTATCGGCTATCCGGAGATGGTCTCGCTGTTCGCCGGTACCGTGCTCAACCAGACCGGCCAGGCCATCGAGGTGATTGCGATCACCATGAGTGTCTATCTCGCCATCAGCATCAGCATTTCGCTGCTGATGAACTGGTACAACAAGCGCATTGCGCTGATCGAGCGGTGAGGATACGCCCGTGAATGCCCATGTTTTCAAACCCGACATGCCGCCACCGGTGAAAACCGTCGGCGTGCTCGCATGGATGCGTGCCAATCTGTTTTCCAGCTGGCTCAACACGCTGCTGACCCTGTTTGCCATCTACTTGGTGTGGTTGATCGTGCCGCCGCTCATCCAGTGGGCGTTGATCGACGCCAACTGGGTCGGCACCACCCGCGCCGACTGCACCAAGGAAGGCGCCTGCTGGGTGTTCGTGCAGCAGCGCTTCGGCCAGTTCATGTACGGCTATTACCCGGCTGAGTTGCGCTGGCGCGTGGACCTGACCGTGTGGCTTGCCGTGCTCGGCGCTGCACCGCTGTTCATCAAGCGCTTCCCGCGCAAGGCCTTCTATGGCCTGGGGTTCCTGGTGCTGTACCCGATCCTGGCCTACACCCTGCTGCATGGCGGCGTGTTTGGCCTGGAAACCGTGGCTACAAGCCAGTGGGGCGGGCTGATGCTGACCCTGGTGATCGCCACCGTGGGCATCGTCGGCGCATTGCCGCTGGGCATCCTGCTGGCCCTGGGCCGGCGTTCGCGGATGCCGGCCGTGAAGGTGGTGTGCGTGACCTTCATCGAGTTCTGGCGCGGGGTGCCGTTGATCACCGTGCTGTTCATGTCGTCGGTGATGCTGCCGTTGTTCCTGCCTGAAGGCATGAGCTTCGACAAGCTGCTGCGGGCGATGATCGGCGTGATCCTGTTCCAGTCGGCGTACATCGCCGAAGTGGTACGCGGGGGCCTGCAAGCCATTCCCAAGGGCCAGTACGAAGCCGCTGCGGCCATGGGCCTGGGCTACTGGCGCGCGATGGGCCTGGTGATTCTGCCGCAGGCGCTCAAGCTGGTTATTCCCGGCATCGTCAACACCTTCATTGCCCTGTTCAAGGACACCAGCCTGGTGATCATCATCGGCCTGTTCGACCTGCTGAACAGCGTCAAGCAAGCCGCCGCCGACCCGGCCTGGCTGGGCATGGCCACCGAGGGCTATGTGTTCGCCGCCCTGGTGTTCTGGATTTTCTGTTTCGGTATGTCCCGCTACTCCATGCACCTGGAGCGCAAGCTGGACACTGGCCACAAGCGTTAGGAGTTTCGAAATGAGTGAAGCGATCAAGCAGCCTGCTGGCCCCGAAGGCATCATCCAGATGCAGGGTGTGAACAAGTGGTATGGCCAGTTCCATGTGCTCAAGGACATCAATCTGAACGTGCGCCAGGGCGAGCGTATCGTACTGTGCGGGCCGTCCGGCTCGGGCAAGTCCACCACCATCCGTTGCCTGAACCGCCTGGAAGAACACCAGCAGGGGCGCATCGTGGTGGATGGCGTGGAACTGACCAACGACCTCAAGCAGATCGAGGCCATCCGCCGCGAGGTGGGCATGGTGTTCCAGCACTTCAACCTGTTCCCGCACCTGAGCATTCTGGAAAACTGCACCCTGGCGCCAATGTGGGTGCGCAAGATGCCCCGGCGCAAGGCTGAGGAAATTGCCATGCACTACCTGGAGCGCGTGCGCATTCCAGAGCAGGCGCACAAGTACCCGGGGCAGTTGTCCGGTGGCCAGCAGCAGCGTGTGGCGATTGCCCGTGCGCTGTGCATGAAGCCGAAGATCATGCTGTTCGACGAACCGACCTCGGCGCTGGACCCGGAAATGGTCAAGGAAGTGCTCGATACCATGGTGGGCCTGGCCGAGGATGGCATGACCATGCTCTGTGTAACCCACGAAATGGGCTTTGCCCGCACCGTGGCGAACCGGGTGATTTTCATGGACAAGGGGGAGATCGTGGAGCAGGCGGCGCCGGATGACTTCTTCGACCGGCCGCGCAGTGACCGGACCAGGTTGTTCCTGAGCCAGATTCTGCACTGATGCTGTTGGGGCTGCGTTGCAGCCCTTCGCGGGCACGCCCGCTCCCACAGGTTCAGCGCTGCCTTTGAAACCTGCGTAATTCCTGTGGGAGCGGGCGTGCCCGCGAAGGGCCGCAACGCGGCCCCCGCTTTATTTCTCTTCCGGGTTGGCAGCCGGTGCCGGCGGTGGCCGCAGCCCCACCTCGGCAATCAGTTTCAACTGTTGCCCATTGCGCATTACCTCGATGGTGATCTTCTCGTTAGGCTTGATCCGCGCCACCTGGTTCATCGACTTGCGCCCGTCGCCGGCCGGTTCGCCGTTGATGCTCAGAATCACGTCACCCAGTTGCAGCCCGGCTTTGGCCGCCGGCCCTTCGCGGAAGATGCCCGCCACCACGATACCCGGGCGGTCCTTCATGCCGAACGACTCGGCCAGCTCCTGGCTCAGCGGCTGAACTTCGATGCCCAGCCAGCCACGGATCACCTGGCCATGCTCGACGATCGACTTCATCACCTCCAGCGCCAGTTTCACCGGGATGGCGAAGCCGATGCCCTGCGAACCGCCCGACTTCGAGAAGATCGCGGTATTGATGCCGACCAGGTTGCCATTGGCATCGACCAGCGCGCCGCCCGAGTTGCCAGGGTTGATCGCTGCGTCGGTCTGGATGAAGTCTTCGTAGTTGTTCAGGCCCAGCTGGTTGCGGCCGGTGGCACTGATGATACCCATGGTGACGGTTTGGCCGACGCCGAACGGGTTACCAATGGCCAGCGACACATCGCCGATGTGAATGGTGTCGGAACGGCCGATGGTGATGGCCGGCAGGTTCTTCAGGTCGATCTTCAGCACTGCCAGGTCGGTTTCCGGGTCGCTGCCGATCACTCGGGCCAGCGTTTCGCGGCCATCCTTCAAGGCCACGACGATCTGGTCGGCCCCGCTGGTGACATGGTTATTGGTCAGCAGGTAGCCCTCGGGGCTCATGATCACCGCCGAGCCCAGGCTCGACTCCCAGCGGCGCTGCTTGGGCAGGTTGTCGCCGAAGAAGCGGCGGAACTGTGGGTCTTCGAACAATGGATGGGCACTTTTGTTCACCACTTTGGTGGTGTACAGGTTGACCACCGCAGGCGCGGCCAGCGTCACCGCGTCGGCGTAAGACACCGGGCCCTGCATGATGCGGGTGGTCTGCGGCGCCTGTTGCAGGTTGACGTCCTGGCTGGGCAGGCCGACCCATTCCGGGAAGCGCTGGATGATCAGCATGGCGATCAGCACGCCGGTGAGCAGGGGCCAGCCAAAGTAACGAAACGCCTTGAACATGAACGAATCCTGGAAAGAGCAGGGGCCATTGGCCGCGCAGTGGGGCATGAGCGCGCGCGATCATACACCGGTTCCCCCAGTGCCGGCGACGGCCCATAATGGCCGGCATTATACGGGCGTTGCGCCCGAGAAAAGCGCAGTTTTCGAGGAGATTTTCATGGCCGTCGCTCTCAACACCCTGGTCGAGGAAGCCGAACGCTACCTTGGCAGCGCGAAGATCCAGGATTATTGCCCCAATGGCCTGCAGGTCGAAGGCCGGCCACAGGTCAGCCGCATCGTCAGCGGTGTTACCGCCAGCCAGGCGTTGCTGGATGCCGCAGTCGAGGCCGAGGCCGACCTGGTACTGGTGCACCATGGTTACTTCTGGAAGGGTGAGAACCCGTGCATCACAGGCATTCGTCAGCGTCGGCTGAAGACCCTGCTGAACAACGATATCAGCCTGCTGGCCTTTCACCTGCCGCTGGATATGCACCCGGACGTCGGCAACAACGTGCAGCTGGCACGGCAACTGGACATCACCGTCGAAGGGCCGCTGGACCCGGAAAACCCCAAGGTGGTGGGACTGGTCGGCTCGCTGGTCGAGCCGATGACCGCGCGCGATTTTGCCCGCCGGGTGCAGGAAGTGCTGGGGCGTGAGCCGTTGTTGGTGGAAGGGGAGCAGATGATCCGCCGGGTTGGCTGGTGCACCGGTGGCGGGCAGGGTTACATCGATACGGCGATTGCGGCCGGAGTGGACCTGTACCTGACGGGTGAGGCATCCGAGCAGACCTACCACAGTGCACGCGAGAACGGCGTCAGCTTCATCGCGGCCGGGCACCATGCCACCGAGCGATATGGCGTGCAGGCGTTGGGTGATTACCTGGCGCGGCGGTTTGCCGTGGAGCACCTGTTCATCGACTGCCCGAACCCCATCTGAGATCGGTGTTGCCTTCTTCGCGGGCATGCCCGCGAAGGGCCGCAGGGCGGCCCCCCTTTCAGCCCAAACCCCCAGTCATATCGTTAGACCTTTTCGATCTAGCCCGGCTCCTAAATAGAAGAAGCCGCTGTGATAAAGTGGCTCGCTCGAACACGGCCCGCAGGCCGTCCATAAGATCGTTTTTCGTGAGTAGCCATGGTCGACAAACTGACGCACTTGAAACAGCTGGAGGCGGAGAGCATCCACATTATCCGCGAGGTGGCCGCCGAGTTCGATAACCCGGTGATGCTGTACTCGATCGGCAAGGATTCCGCCGTGATGCTGCACCTGGCGCGCAAGGCCTTCTTTCCGGGCAAACTGCCGTTCCCGGTGATGCACGTCGACACCCAGTGGAAATTCCAGGAGATGTACAGCTTCCGCGACAAAATGGTCGAGGAAATGGGCCTGGAGCTGATCACCCACGTCAACCCCGAAGGTGTGGCGCAGGGCATCAACCCGTTCACCCATGGCAGCTCCAAGCACACCGACATCATGAAAACCCAGGGCCTGAAGCAGGCACTGGACAAGCATGGTTTCGACGCCGCCTTCGGTGGCGCGCGCCGCGACGAAGAGAAGTCGCGGGCCAAGGAGCGTGTATATTCGTTCCGGGACAGCAAGCACCGCTGGGACCCGAAAAACCAGCGCCCCGAGCTGTGGAACGTTTACAACGGCAAGGTCAACAAGGGCGAGTCGATCCGCGTCTTCCCGCTGTCGAACTGGACCGAGCTGGACATCTGGCAGTACATCTACCTCGAAGGCATCCCGATCGTGCCGCTGTACTTCGCCGCTGAGCGTGAAGTGATCGAGAAGAACGGCACCCTGATCATGATCGACGACGAGCGCATCCTCGAGCATCTCACCGATGAAGAGAAAGCGCGCATCGTCAAGAAGAAGGTGCGTTTCCGTACCCTCGGTTGCTACCCGTTGACGGGTGCTGTCGAGTCGGAAGCCGAGACCCTGACGGACATCATTCAGGAAATGCTCCTGACCCGTACGTCCGAGCGCCAGGGCCGTGTCATCGACCACGATGGCGCCGGTTCCATGGAAGACAAGAAACGCCAAGGCTACTTCTAATTTCAGGGTTACTCCATGTCGCACCAATCTGATCTGATCAGCGAGGACATCCTCGCCTACCTGGCCCAGCACGAGCGCAAGGAACTGCTGCGTTTCCTGACCTGCGGCAACGTTGACGACGGCAAGAGCACCCTGATCGGGCGCCTGCTGCACGACTCGAAGATGATCTACGAGGACCACCTCGAGGCCATCACCCGTGATTCGAAGAAAGTCGGCACCACCGGCGAAGAAGTCGACCTGGCACTGCTGGTAGACGGCCTGCAGGCCGAGCGCGAGCAGGGCATCACCATCGATGTCGCCTACCGCTACTTCTCCACCGCCAAGCGCAAGTTCATCATCGCCGACACCCCGGGCCACGAGCAGTACACCCGCAACATGGCCACCGGTGCGTCCACCTGCGACCTGGCGATTATCCTGGTCGATGCCCGCTACGGCGTGCAGACCCAGACCCGCCGCCACAGCTACATTGCTTCGTTGCTGGGCATCAAGCACATCGTGGTCGCGGTCAACAAGATGGACCTCAAAGGCTTCGATCAGGACGTCTTCGAGTCGATCAAGGCGGATTACCTGAAGTTTGCCGACGCCATCAACCTGACCCCGAGCAGCCTGCACTTCGTGCCGATGTCGGCGCTCAAGGGCGACAACGTGGTCAACCACAGCGAGCGTTCGCCGTGGTACGCCGGCCCGACGCTGATGGAAATCCTCGAAACCGTCGAAGTGTCGGCCGACCGCAACTTCACCGACCTGCGCTTCCCGGTGCAGTACGTGAACCGCCCGAACCTGAACTTCCGCGGCTTCGCCGGTACCATCGCCAGCGGCGTGGTACACAAGGGCGACGAAATCGTCGTGCTGCCGTCGGGCAAGAGCAGCCGCGTCAAGTCCATCGTCACCTACGAAGGTGAACTGGAAAACGCAGGCCCTGGCCAGGCCGTTACCCTGACCATGGAAGACGAGATCGACATCTCCCGTGGCGACCTGCTGGTACACGCCGACAACGTTCCGCCGGTAACCGACCAGTTTGACGCCATGCTGGTGTGGATGGCTGAAGAGCCAATGCTGCCGGGCAAGAAGTACGACATCAAGCGCGCCACCAGCTACGTGCCGGGCTCGATTGCCAGCATCACCCACAAGGTCGATGTGAACACCCTTGAGCAGGGCGCTGCCAGTGCACTGCAACTGAACGAGATCGGCCGCGTCAAGGTGGCCCTGGACGCTTCGATCGCCCTGGACGGTTACGACAGCAACCGCACAACCGGTGCGTTCATCGTCATCGACCGCCTGACCAACGGCACCGTTGGCGCCGGCATGATCATCGCCCCGCCAGTACTGCCACACGGCAGCACCGGCCAGCATGGCAAGCAGGCTCACGTGTCGACTGAAGAGCGTGCACTGCGCTTCGGTCAGCAGCCAGCCACCGTGCTGTTCAGCGGTCTGTCCGGTGCTGGCAAGAGCACCCTGGCCTACGCCGTGGAGCGCAAGCTGTTCGACATGGGCCGTGCGGTTTACGTGCTCGACGGCCAGAACCTGCGCCACGACCTGAACAAGGGCCTGCCGCAAGACCGCGCCGGCCGCACCGAGAACTGGCGCCGCGCCGCCCATGTGGCGCGCCAGTTCAACGAAGCCGGCCTGCTGACCCTGGCTGCGTTCGTGGCCCCGGACGCCGAAGGCCGTGAACAGGCCAAGGCCTTGATCGGCAAAGACCGTCTGGTAACCGTCTACGTTCAGGCTTCGCCGCTGGCTTGCCGCGAGCGTGACCCGCAAGGCCTGTACGCGGCCGGTGGCGACAACATCCCGGGTGAAAGCTTCCCGTTCGATGTGCCGCTGGATGCTGACCTGGTGATCGACACCCAGTCCACCAGCGTGGATGAAGGCGTGAAGCTGGTGCTGGACGTGCTGCGTCAGCGTGGCGCGATCTAAGCGCTGGCCTGCAATAAAAAACCCCGCCTCGGCGGGGTTTTTATTTTTCGTCCCGCAAGCCTGCACCGTCCCTTGTAGGGGCAGTCTTGTGTCGCGACGGGCTGCATGGCAGACCTAGGGTAAACTCTACGTTTACATATTGACTTGTTGACAAGTTGACATGTGGAGGCTGCAAGCATACTTTGGATGCCAGAAGGCTGTTCAGGCTGGAGGAAACGTAATGACAACTACTGCTGCCCACAAAGCGACTCACCCTGCATTCGCTTGCCTTGAAGCTGCCAAAGCTGCTCTGCGGCAGCGCTTTGAGGAGCATCTTGCACGTGCTTCTGAAGCAGTAGTGCTGAATGCCGTAGCCCTGGCCGACGAGCAGGCTTTTGCTGCCCTCGCCAGGGTGGACGTCGAAACGAAGCGCAGTGTTGCAACACGTAACCAGGAGGCCATGGCCAAGATGAAAGCACGCGCGTTCGAGCGTGTGATCAGCCGTTGCGAGTTGCTGGATGCCAGAACGGCCTGTGAAATACTGGGCATTTCCAAGCAGGCACTGAGTCAGAAGACAAAAGCCGGTAAGTTGCTCGCATACACGAACACTGGCAATCGCAGAAAATACTACCCGTCTTTCCAGTTCGCCGAGAACAAGCCGAGGCCATTTGTCGACGGGTTGATTCAGTCGCTCGAAGTGGACCCTGCGGATACCGAAGCCATGAATTTTCTGGTTCAGCACCTGATCGGCAACATGGATTATTCAGAGCCCGGTGAACCGAGCAACGTATTGCCACGCTTTCATTTGCTGGATAACACTGCGGCTGTGGAAGTCATCAAGCGCGACTTTTTGAACGCGTTCGAAGCTGGGCAGTGAATCCTGATCTTTCAAGGAAAGTCGGGCTTCGCGTCTACTCCAGCGCTACGCCCAGGCTGTAAAGAAACTCTACTACCGTTTCACCATTTTGCAACACTGCCAAGCTCACAGCCTGATGGCGTATCGCTTCGATCTGGATTGAGCGACCTTGGAACAGCACGATGTTGCATCCGTCCATGGACCCGGTAACGCTATAGACCGCTGACGGATAAAGCAGGCCATCAACTTGCCCTTGGCTCATGCACACTTGGCTGAGCTTTCGTGTGAATGCATAACCTTCTCTACCTTGGCCCTTAGCCTGAACGATATCCCGTATTTTGTGATGAGTCGCACGGTTCGCCAGGGCAGCCACATCTACCACGTACAACGCACGTACCGTCCTGAGTAAATGTAGCGACGTCTGTTCCAGTCGCGAAAGTCGTACTGGTTGATCATCAATACCTTGGCCTGGCTGGAACGACTCGGCGATTGCAACTTCTGCAGAACAGGCCAAATAGCAGACGCCAACCTGTTTGGAAGGGTCGGCGTAGCGGGTATCGGAATCGGCGCGGTAGTTCACTGGGCTGGTATCGTAGCGAGACGCTTGAACCCTGTGCAGAAGTGAACCCGCGGGTACCTGTTTCAACAATTCCGGGTACTTGTACAGCGCTTCGAGTACTTGATCAGTCAGCTCGTTCATGGCGTGGGTTGTTCACCGCAAGTCACTGAAAACGGGGAGCTCATTTGACCTGCGCCACGCCACGATGCGCGCCACTACCTGCTCGGCGCAGCTAGCCTGCTGCTGCTCTGGGTTATAGATAAGGTCAGCGCCATCAGGATGTGCAACTACTTCGATAAAGTGCTCCAGCAATCGGTCCTGCCAATCACGCGAGCCTGTCGCCTGAGTCAACGCCTCAACAATCGATCGAAACTCACCGTATGAATAGTCGACGAGGCTGCGCTTCAGGCTGATCACCATGGCGTCTCCGATGAAAGCGCGTATTGCATGGCGCTCATGATCCGCAGGTTTTCAGCGTCGTACATCGGCCCACCCCACTCGGGCGGGTTCAGGTGGCATAGCCGATAGCACCGCAGACCCCTTGCCGTCTCATGGAGTGGCGCGCGAGGGGGCCAGCCTTTCTTGAGGCGGTTGAGTTGGGCGGGGATGAATTGCTGGCTGTAGATCGGGTCTTCTGCGATCGCCAGCCAGAAGTATTGGGAGAAATGGTCGAAGCTGTCGAATGTTCGACCTTCGAGTTTACGGATGATGAATTCTGGAAGAGGGTAGGCCATGGAGTCGTCCCTGGGTGAGAGGCAGGGAAAGTGTGTCCGGGGACGAGCTTTCTGTATGTCAGGGGTAGGCTGTATGTCAGTAGGAGCGCTCCTGGTGATTGGTAGGAATAGTCTTGGGTGCGGTTTTCCTAAACCGATATTACCTGTTTATCTTCCACCGCTTTGGATGACAAGCTGCGTGGCACATTCGCCAAATGACTCCGGGTGCGGTGCCAGCATTCTCAGCGGCGCGTCATGGCATCCGGATATGTTGAGACCCTGGGTGATCAGGGCCTCATTCTATTCAGCTAGCTTTGAAACCTTCTTTGCCATTGGTCAGGCGCCACGTTGCGACTATTTCAAGTACTTGCTCAGGCTCACCCCGGTTGTTGCCCTGCGGTCTAAAAAAAAGATCACTACCAGACGGATGCTCGGTAATTTTCTCAAAATGTTCAATCAAAGGTACCAGTACGTTGTCTGGCTCATCCTCGATAGCTGTATCAATCACTTGGAGGAAGGCAAGGAACTCTTGTTTTGTGTAATCTTCAAATTTATTTTTCAAGGCCGTCTTTTCCATGGTGAATGTGGTTGTGGGCTTTGGGCGTCAAAATTATTAAGTTGTCCATATCATATACACCACCTTGCTCGCTGATAGGCACGACATGGTGAATTTCGTGGGAGCGTTTGCTCATATACTTGTCATCTTTATCGACCCAAGGCGAGTATCCATGTTTTCTCATTCGACGGATGTCTTGAGGGCTAAACTGCTTCGAAAGCTCGGGGTCATTAGCCACCGCCTTCCAGAATTGCCGCCGGAACGCGTCAAAGCTCCTATATTCTTTATCCCTTAGAAGATCAGCAATCTGAGCAGGAATTGGAGCCCCTTCGAGGCTAGCTGCCGATTTACGCCATGTATCTGTTACCTGTGCACCATTTCCGGTCGATGTACCAGCCTCGTACCGCGGACTCTTGAACACCACCAGAATAGGCGGTAATCCCGAGTCCATGGGAAAGGTGATGATCAACCGTTCCTGGTCCAGCAAGTCTAGCGCCGGGTAACCCTCTGCTTCGGTGCTGACGGGGTTCAGGGTACTGCCGGTATAAACAACGGTACCGGGTGGCGCTGGCGGTAAGCTGGTAGAGCTTCCTTCTTCAGCGCCCGGCGCGCTGGCAGGTGTCCAGGTCAAAATCCGCTGCGGGTTATCCAGCGTCAGGCTGTAGACCTGCCGTTCACTGTCGAATGCCGCTGCACGTACGGGAATCGGCCTGCCTCCAGGCACCACATACAGATCCATGCCATGCTCGTGCTCGGCTCCCGCCAGTAAATACGGCAGGTCGATGCTGGTGGATGACGCAGCCAAGGTGGCAAGGTCTGGCCCGCCGGGCGGTGTGAGGCTGGAGAGAGGAGTACTGACAAGGTACCTGCGCTCGCTGTTACCGAGCGTTGTCGGCCAAGCCATCGCGAGAGTACCTACTGCAAGCGAGGAGAGCGCAGACGCTACAAGGCGGGTAATCGCTGCCGTAATTGTTTCGCCCAACGCTGAGTAAGCAGATTCGGCTATTGCAAACGAGGCAGCGCCAATGGGAATTACGGCCGGCGTAGATGCAACCCATCGCGCATCATTGATGTAGGTGACGCTTTGGCGCAGAGCCTCTTGCCTTTGCCGCTCGGCTTCTGCGGCCAGACGCTCGGCTTCGGCTTGTTGGCGAATTGCTTCTTCCTGTGCGGCGAGTTGCGCTTGAAGGTTTTCCACCTCCGCAGCGCGCCGCATCAGGTTTTGCGTGGCAGTTGCATAAACACCTAGGAATCTGATCGATTCATTCAACGCCAGTGCCAGGTGATATTCCTGCCAGCGTGGCCCGGCCCGGCGCAATCGTTGCTCATCGACAAGGTGCAAAAGCCCTTCAAGCTGGGGTTTCGACAGCGGACCGTTGATTCGAGGATTTTGATCCCGATACTGTGGAATTTGCGCCTGTTTGGTTTGCACCAACGCTGCGGCAGTGGCCAGGTAAGAGCTGAAGGTTTGAACCAGTGTGAGCGCCTCGTCTATGACGGTTTGCCCAAGCTCATGTTGAAGAACGTTGGGTAAACAATCGAAATGTATTTGTCGCTCTGCGTGAATCTGCGCTGTTCTGCGCGCGATTATCGTCAACAGGTCCAGAGGCTGATGGCTGAGCTCCTCCTGATCCACTTGCCTTGCCAGCCCGTACAGTTCATCTGCCAGCGCTTGGTGCTTCTGAGCTTCAAGGTGTAATTGATAGGTGCCATCCCAAGACCTCTGGAGTCTCGTGGCCCATTCAATACCTAATTCTTGACCTGTTGTCGCAGCGAAGAAGCCCGGGTCCAGAAACCGGCTCATCATGGAGTCGCCGCGTTTATAGAATGCGGGTACGCCAAAGTAATTGTTAGCTTCGGGCACTATCTGAAGGTATCTATCACGAATCTGGTTGATGCGTGACGTCAGTATTTGCTGCTCTGCTGGTGCACCTGATAACGCATTGGCTTCAGCTTTGATCTGGGCTTTCAAGGTCGCGATGGTTGCAGGAAGCTGATTTATTTCGGGCGCATATTTATCTGTATAGTCTTTCTCGACTATTTGATATTCTTCAGTCAGTACCCTGCGTGTGGAAATAACCCGAGCAACATCTTGTTTGGTTGGGCTGGTGCCGCGAGGAGAACCATCGCTCAGCCCCCAGCCGCCTGCACCAGGCCCGCCGCCCCCTCCACCAATCAGCCTCAGTTCTGCCGCTGTGGGCGCTTGTGCGCTTATATATAGCGCCTCATCGAGATAATACGTATTGTCCCGTGCCATGTAGGTTCTCCAAGTCACTACATGGGCCAGCTTTACGTATGCCGAATTCGCTGTATGTCAGCTGCGGCCTGTCAATCGGTAGGAGGCTTCTCGGTATTCGGAAAGATCTGTCTCAGATATGTTTTTCCGACACAGGTATCACCCGTCTTTCCTTCACCGCCTTGTAGGAAAAACTCGAATAAATTTCCTTCACTCCGGGCAGTCGCTGCAGCACTTCTCGAGTAAATTCCCCGAACGACTCCAGGTCCCTTGCCAGGATTTCCAGCAAAAAGTCATAGCGCCCGGAGATGTTGTGGCAGGCCACGATTTCGGGAATTTCCATCAGCCGCTGCTCGAACGCCAGCGCCATGTCCTTGGTGTGCGAGTCCATCATGATGCTGACGAACGCAGTCACGCCAAACCCCAGCGACTTGGGCGAGAGGATGGCCTGGTAGCCGGTGATGTAGCCGTTGTCTTCCAGCAGCTTGACCCGTCGCCAGCAGGGTGAGGTGGTCAGTGCCACCTGGTCGGCAAGTTCGGCGACGGTTAGGCGGGCGTTGTCCTGCAGGGCGGCAAGCAGGGCGCGGTCGGTGCGGTCGAGGCTTGAAGGCATGTTTTGCCCTCCTGGTCCGTTATTTATTGTTTTTGTTCCAGCATGCACGCAGATGCGTGGGCTACTTTGGAAAAAATCGGGCAGCTCGGTGGCATAAGCTTATAGCAAACCACAAGAGGCTGTTGCCATGCGCGACTCCCATAACAACACCGGTTTTTCCACGCGGGCCATTCACCATGGCTACGACCCGCTTTCCCATGGTGGTGCGTTGGTGCCGCCGGTGTACCAGACCGCTACCTATGCCTTCCCCACGGTCGAATACGGCGCTGCGTGCTTCGCTGGGGAGGAGGCGGGGCATTTCTACAGCCGCATCTCCAACCCCACCCTGGCACTGCTGGAACAACGCATGGCTTCACTGGAGGGCGGTGAGGCGGGGTTGGCATTGGCGTCGGGCATGGGGGCCATTACCTCGACGATCTGGACCCTGCTGCGGCCTGGTGACGAGCTGATCGTCGGGCGCACGCTGTACGGCTGCACCTTCGCCTTCCTGCACCATGGCATTGGCGAATTCGGCGTGAAAATCCGCCATGTCGACCTGAACGATGCCAAGGCCCTGAAGTCGGCGATCAACAGCAAAACACGAATGGTCTACTTCGAAACGCCGGCCAACCCCAACATGCAACTGGTGGATATCGCCGTGGTGGCCGAGGCGGTGCGCGGGCATGATGTACATGTAGTGGTCGACAACACCTACTGCACGCCCTACCTGCAGCGGCCGCTGGAGCTGGGAGCGGACCTGGTGGTGCATTCGGCGACCAAGTACCTCAGTGGCCACGGTGATATCACTGCCGGCCTGGTGGTGGGACGCAAGGCGCTGATTGACCGTATCCGCCTGGAAGGGTTGAAGGATATGACCGGGGCGGTCCTGTCACCCCACGACGCAGCGCTGCTGATGCGCGGGATCAAGACCTTGGCTCTGCGCATGGACCGACATTGCGCCAATGCCCAGCAGGTGGCGGAGTTTCTGGCTCGGCAGCCGCAGGTGGAGCTGATTCACTACCCGGGGTTGCCGACGTTTGCCCAGTACGAGCTGGCGCAACGCCAGATGCGTTTGCCGGGTGGCATGATCGCTTTCGAGCTCAAGGGCGGTATCGAGGCAGGGCGGCGCTTCATGAATGCGCTACAGCTGTTTGCACGGGCGGTGAGCCTGGGGGATGCCGAGTCGTTGGCACAGCACCCGGCGAGCATGACGCACTCCAGTTACACGCCGCAAGAGCGGGCACATCACGGGATATCGGAGGGGCTGGTGAGGTTGTCGGTGGGTCTGGAGGATGTGGAGGATCTATTGGCGGATGTCGAGCAGGCATTGCAGGCTTGCAAATAGGTAAACCGAAAAAAGCCTCTTGCGAGGCCTTTTTCATGCTCAGCGGATTAACGCTTGAGCCCGTAGCTCTCATCCAGCATTCCCGGCGAGTTCGGCGCTTTCGGCGCATAGTCGCGTGGCACTTCGGCGGTGTCTTTCGGCGGGGTCAGGCGGTCACGTGGGCCTTGCGGCGCTTCGGAGTGCAGTGCAGCCAGCAGGCGTTGGCGAGTGACTTCATCCAGGGCCAGGCTGTTGGCGCCTTCGGCCAGGTGATCCTGCACGTCCTGGTAGCTTTGGGTCAGTTTCTTGACCAGCACGGCGGTGCTGTTGAAGTGGGTGACCACTTCGTTCTGGTAGCTGTCGAAACGCTTCTGGATGTCATCCAGCTGACGCTGGGTGCTGCTCGGCGCGGCATTGGGCAGCAGGCGAGCGACGACGAAACCGACTACCACGCCGATGACCAGGGCCAGGGTTGGCAACAACCAAACAAGGAGCGAGAGTTCCACGAGTCCTTCCTCTATAAACGGCTTTGCTTTACGTTAACGGCTCAGACCTGCGCTGTATACCGCGAGCGATCGCAAATCAGAACAGAATTCCTCACCTAGACGAATCGACCCCTCCCGAGGTCACGGAGTAGTGCCTTGCTTGTCCGCGAAACCCCCTTGTTCATCGATGGCCCCAGTGGCCAGCTGGAAGCCTTGTACCTGGACGTGGCCAATGCCCGTGGCGTGGTGCTGATCTGCCACCCCAACCCGGTCCAGGGCGGCACCATGCTCAACAAGGTGGTCTCGACCCTGCAGCGCACCGCCCGTGACGCCGGCTATGTGACCCTGCGTTTCAACTACCGTGGCGTCGGGCAGAGCGCCGGCAGTCATGACATGGGCGCTGGCGAAGTGGCCGATGCCGAGGCCGCTGCGGCCTGGCTGCGCGAAAAGCACCTGGGCCTGCCGCTGGTGCTGATGGGCTTCTCGTTCGGCGGCTTTGTCGCCACCAGCCTGGCCGGCCGCCTGGAGGCTGCAGGCACCGAGTTGCAGCACCTGTTCATGATCGCCCCGGCAGTCATGCGTCTGACGGCCGAATTCCCGCTGCCGCAGCGCTGCCCGATCACCGTGGTGCAGCCGGATGCCGACGAAGTCGTTGCGCCGCAGCTGGTTTACGATTGGTCCGACAGCCTGTCGCGCCCCCATGAGCTGCTGAAAGTGGCAGAATGCGGACACTTCTTCCATGGCAAGCTGACCGATCTGAAGGATCTGCTGCTGCCGCGCCTTTCGAACTGAGCCAAGCCTGAATAAGCGAACACCCATGACCACGCGCATTCTTACCGGTATCACCACCACCGGCACTCCGCACCTGGGCAACTACGCCGGCGCCATTCGCCCGGCGATCCGTGCCAGCCAGCAGCCCGGTGTCGACTCGTTCTACTTCCTGGCCGACTACCACGCCCTGATCAAGTGCGACGACCCGCTGCGCATCCAGCGTTCGCGCCTGGAAATCGCCGCCACCTGGCTGGCCGGTGGCCTGGACCCGGACAAGGTGACCTTCTACCGCCAGTCCGACATCCCGGAAATCCCCGAGCTGACCTGGCTGTTGACCTGCGTTGCTGCCAAGGGCCTGCTGAACCGTGCCCATGCCTACAAGGCCTCGGTGGACAAGAACGTCGAGGCCGGCGAAGACCCGGACGCTGGCGTCACCATGGGCCTGTTCAGCTACCCGGTGCTGATGGCTGCCGACATCCTGATGTTCAACGCCAACAAGGTGCCGGTCGGCCGTGACCAGATCCAGCACGTGGAAATGGCCCGCGACATCGGCCAGCGCTTCAATCACCTGTTCGGCCAGGGCAACGACTTCTTCGCCCTGCCGGAAGCGGTGATCGAGGAGAGCGTGGCGACCCTGCCGGGTCTGGACGGGCGCAAGATGTCCAAGAGCTACGACAACACCATCCCGCTGTTCACCAGCGCCAAGGACATGAAGGACGCCATCTCGCGCATTGTCACCGACTCGCGTGCGCCTGGCGAAGCGAAAGACCCGGACAACGCGCACCTGTTCACCCTGTTCCAGGCCTTCTCGACGCCGGCGCAGTGCGCCGAGTTCCGTGAAGAGCTGCTGCAGGGCCTGGGCTGGGGCGAGGCCAAGCAGCGGCTGTTCCAGCTGCTGGATGGCCAGCTGGCCGAGAAGCGCGAGTACTACCACCAGCTGATCGCCCGTCCGGCGGACCTGGAAGACATCCTGCTTGCCGGCGCCGCCAAGGCCCGCAAGATCGCCACGCCGTTCCTCGAGCAGCTGCGCGAGGCCGTGGGCCTGCGTTCGTTCCGCAGCAGTGTGCAGACCAACACCGAAGTGAAGAAGAAGGCCGCCAAGAGCGCGCGTTTCGTCAGCTTCCGCGACGAAGACGGCAGCTTCCGCTTCCGCCTGCTGGCCGCTGATGGCGAGCAACTGTTGCTGTCGCGCAGCTTCGCCGACGGTAAGAGCGCCGGCGCCGTGAGCAAGCAGTTGCAGCAGGGTGGCGAGGCGGATGTGCGCGTCGAAGGCCTGGGCTTTGGCCTGTGGCTGAACGGCGAACAGGTTGCCGACGGGCCGCAGTTCGACAGCGCCGAAGCCCGTGATGCAGCCATTCATAGCCTGCGTGCAGCGCTTCAGCCACAGCAAGACTGAGGCATTTCGCCTGTAGGAGCGGGTTTACCCGCGAACACCGGCAAAGCCGGTGCCATCCAGCACTTAGTTGGTCTGGATGAGGCATATTGACGCAAGTCTCATTGCCATTAAGCGGGCCTGTCGCTACAGTGACGGCCCGTTTTTTGTTGCCTCGCTAACGAATCATGACTCCCTTAGAACGCTATCAAGCAGATCTGAAACGTCCCGACTTCTTCCATGACGCGGCGCAGGAAACTGCGGTGCGTCACCTGCAGCGCCTGTACGACGACCTGGTGCACGCGCAGAACAACAAGCCGGGCGTGTTCGGCAAGCTGTTCGGCAAGAAGGAGCAGGCCCCGGTCAAGGGCCTGTACTTCTGGGGTGGGGTAGGGCGAGGCAAGACCTATCTGGTCGATACCTTCTACGAAGCGCTGCCGTTCAAGCAGAAGATGCGTACGCACTTCCACCGCTTCATGAAGCGTGTGCACGAGGAAATGAAAACCCTCAAGGGCGAGAAGAACCCGCTGACCATCATTGCCAAGCGCTTCAGCGAAGAAGCCAAGGTAATTTGCTTCGACGAATTCTTCGTGTCGGACATTACCGACGCCATGATCCTCGGCACCTTGATGGAAGAGCTGTTCAAGAATGGCGTGTCGCTGGTGGCTACCTCCAACATCGTGCCGGACGGCCTGTACAAGGACGGCCTGCAACGTGCGCGCTTCCTGCCGGCCATCGCCATGATCAAGCAGTACACCGACGTGGTGAACGTCGACAGCGGCGTCGACTACCGCCTGCGTCACCTGGAGCAGGCCGAGCTGTTCCACTTCCCGCTCAACGATGCGGCTCACCAGAGCATGCGCGCCAGCTTCAAGGCACTGACGCCTGAATGCACCCAGGCGGTCGAGAACGACGTGTTGATGATCGAGAACCGCCCGATCAATGCGCTGCGTACTTGCGATGACGTTGCCTGGTTCGACTTCCGCGCCCTGTGCGACGGGCCGCGTAGCCAGAACGACTACATCGAGCTGGGCAAGATTTTCCATGCCGTGCTGCTGAGCAACGTGGAGCAGATGGGCGTGACCACCGACGACATCGCCCGCCGTTTCATCAACATGGTGGACGAGTTCTACGACCGTAACGTCAAGCTGATCATTTCGGCCGAGGTCGAGCTGAAGGACCTGTATACCGGTGGGCGTCTGAGCTTCGAGTTCCAGCGCACCCTGAGCCGGTTGCTGGAGATGCAGTCGCACGAATTCCTGTCGCGCGCGCACAAGCCATAAGATTGCTGGGGCCGCAACGCGGCCCCATTGGTCTCAAGCCTCTTGCATGAACTGCTGCCGGTATTGGTTCGGCGACAACTCGGTGTGCTGACGGAACAGCCGCGCAAAGAAACTGGCATCGTCATAACCGACCTCATAGCTGATGGTCTTGATGCTCTTGCGTGTACTCGACAACAACCCCTTGGCTGTCTCGATCCGTAGCCGTTGCAGGTAGTGCAGCGGCTTGTCGCCCGTCGCGCCCTGGAAGCGGCGCATGAAGTTGCGGATGCTCATGCCGTGGTTGCGGGCCACATCCTCGAAGCGGAACTTGTCGGCGAAGTGCTCTTCAAGCCAGTGCTGGATCTGCAGGATGATCAGGTCCTGGTGCAGCTTCTGCCCGCCAAAGCCCATACGCCCCGGGGTGTAGTTGCGCTGCACTTCGTAGAGGATGTCGCGGGCCACGGCGCGGGCCACGTTGGCGCCGCAGAAGCGTTCGATCAGGTAGATGTACAGGTCGCAGGCCGAGGTAGCCCCGCCCGCGCAATAGATATTGTCTGCGTCAGTCAGGTGCTTGTCCTGGTTCAGGCGGACCTTCGGAAAGCGCTCGGCAAAGCTGTTGAAGAAGCGCCAGTAGGTGGTCGCCTCCTTGCCATCGAGCAGGCCGGACTCGGCCAGCCAGAACACACCACTGGCCTCGGCGCACAGCACCGCGCCGCGCGCATGCTGGTCACGCAGCCACGGTAGCACCTGTGGGTAGTGTTGCAGCAGGTTGTCGAAGTCGTCCCAGTAGGCCGGGAGGATGATCACATCGGCGTCGTCCAGGCCACCGTCGACCGGTAGCTGCACATTGCTGAAACTGTCCACAGGCTGGCCGTCGGGGCTCACCAGGCGGATTTCGAACATGGGCTGCAGGCCCAGGCCCAGCTGCTTGCTGTAGCGCAGGCTGGCGAGGTGGAAGAAATCCTTGGCTTGCATCAAGGTCGAAGCGAACACCTTGTCAATGGCCAGGATGCTGACGCGCCGCAGCGACGCGGAGGGTTGGGTAAACATCATTGTCATTGTTCTTATAGGGTAGAGTGGTCAATCACCGGCTGGATCGTCTTATTTTTTGGCGATGGTGTCTACCCCGGTACACTGCACGCCCTCTGCGCGGGGTTACGCGCGAAGAGGGCGTTACAGGATTGCGCTCAAGGCGCAGGGTTGGGCTGCTGCTGGTGAATCGCCTCGATCCCTGCCAGCAACTCGTCGCTCAGGCTCAACTCAACGCTGGCCAGGTTGCTCTCCAGTTGCTCGAGGCTGGTCGCGCCAATGATGTTGCTGGTCACGAAAGGCTGCCGGGTCACGAACGCCAGGGCCATCTGTGCCGGGTCCAGCCCATGCTCGCGGGCCAGTTGCACGTAGCGGCTGCAGGCCGCCACGGTCTGCGGGTTGGAGTAGCGGGCAAAGCGGCTGAAGAGGGTCAGGCGGGCATTTTCCGGCCGTGCACCGTTCTCGTATTTGCCCGAGAGCATGCCGAAGGCCAGCGGCGAGTAGGCCAGCAGGCCGCACTGCTCACGGATGGCCACTTCCGCCAGGCCTACCTCGAAGCTGCGGTTGAGCAGGTTGTAAGGGTTCTGGATCGATACCGCCCGTGGCCAGCCACGGCTTTCGGCCAGTTGCAGGAACTTCATGGTGCCCCACGGTGTTTCGTTGGACAGGCCGACGTGGCGGATCTTGCCCGCACGCACCTGTTCGTCGAGTACTTCGAGGGTTTCTTCCAGCGGGGTGAAGTGGTCCTGTGGCAGGTGCTGGTAGCCCAGCTTGCCGAAGAAGTTGGTGCTGCGCTCCGGCCAGTGCAACTGGTACAAGTCGATGCGGTCGGTCTGCAGGCGCTTCAGGCTCTCGTCCAGTGCTGCGACGATGTGCTGACGGTTGTGTTTGAGCTGGCCGTCGCGAATGTGGCTGATGCCGTTGCCGGGGCCTGCGACCTTGCTGGCCAGCACCCAGTCGTCACGGTCGCCTTGCTCACGGAACCAGTTGCCGATGATGCGCTCGGTGGCTGCGTAGGTTTCCGGGCGGGGCGGCACCGGGTACATCTCGGCGGTGTCGATGAAGTTGACCCCGGCGGCCTTGGCCCGGGCGATCTGTTCGAAGGCTTCGGCCTGAACGTTCTGTTCGCCCCAGGTCATGGTGCCCAGGCACAGGGCGCTGACGTTGAGGTCGGTACGGCCAAGCTGGCGGTATTCCATCGGGTAGACACTCCTTGGCAAAGAAGCCCATCAAAGCAGGTTGAAATTTTTCGCGCAATCTGGATAATTCGGCCCCTCTCCGTGTGGCGGAAGTGATGCACCTCCACGCAGGAAGAACCCCGTCGAACATTGGCGTGCCCGACCCGAGCCCCCAAAAGCGTCAGCGTTCGGCTGCGCGCTTGCCCTTGGCAAGCTGTGCACTATCCAGTAAGATTCGCCGTCTATTTTTCGCTGGGCGGCCTCTGAGGCTTTAGAGAATGAAAACTTTTACTGCTAAACCGGAAACAGTAAAGCGCGAGTGGTTCGTAGTTGACGCCGCTGGCCAGACCCTGGGTCGTCTGGCTACCGAAATCGCTACCCGTCTGCGTGGCAAACACAAACCAGAATACACCCCTCACGTTGACACCGGCGACTACATCGTCGTTATCAACGCCGAGCAGGTTCGTGTGACTGGTGCCAAGTCTTCCGACAAAATGTACTACTCCCACTCCGGTTTCCCGGGCGGTATCAAGGAAATCAACTTCGAGAAGTTGATCGCCAAGGCCCCAGAGCGTGTTATCGAAACCGCGGTCAAAGGCATGCTGCCTAAGAACCCGCTGGGTCGCGACATGTACCGCAAGCTGAAAGTGTACGCGGGTGCTGCTCACCCACACACTGCTCAGCAGCCTCAAGAACTGAAGATCTAACGGGAAGGTTCATTATGTCGGCGACTCAAAACTACGGCACTGGCCGTCGCAAGACCGCAACCGCTCGCGTATTCCTGCGTCCGGGTACTGGTAACATTTCCATCAACAACCGTTCTCTGGACGTGTTCTTCGGTCGCGAAACCGCTCGCATGGTTGTTCGCCAGCCACTCGAGCTGACCGAAACCGTTGAGAAGTTCGACATCTACGTCACCGTTTCCGGTGGTGGTGTCAGCGGTCAGGCCGGTGCGATCCGTCACGGTATCACCCGCGCTCTGATGGAATACGACGAAACCCTGCGTGGCGCTCTGCGTCGTGCTGGCTACGTCACCCGCGATGCTCGTGAAGTCGAGCGTAAGAAAGTGGGTCTGCGTAAAGCGCGTAAGCGTCCTCAGTACTCCAAGCGTTAATACCGCTTCGGCAGTCGAGAAAAGCCCGGTTCCTTGGAACCGGGCTTTTTTTTTGGCTTGAACTAACCTGTCAGCATGTCGGTGGCCGCTTGTCGCATAGACGCAGATCAAGCAAAACGCGGGTTGTCGCCTCTTGCGGGGTAATCACCTTGTCAGTGTGTGGATTTGTTTCTTACCATGGCGGCCAATTTTTAGTGCCATTGACACAACCTAAGTACAAGCCTGGTTCAACAGGCCAAGCAAGCTGATGGGAGAGGACTGAATGAGCAATGACGGCGTCAACGCAGGCCGGCGCCGCTTCCTCGTAGCCGCGACATCCGTGGTCGGGGCAGCGGGAGCAGTGGGGGCTGCGGTACCGTTCGTGGGGTCATGGTTTCCCAGTGCCAAGGCGAAAGCCGCAGGTGCACCGGTGAAGGTCAATATCGCCAAGGTCGAGGCCGGGCAGCAGATGGTGGCCGAGTGGCGTGGCCAGCCGGTGTTCATTGTGCGGCGAACGGAGGAAATCCTCGGTAACCTGAAAAAAATCACCGGCGACCTGTCTGATCCAGAATCCAAGGCCTCTGTGCAGCCGGCCTACGTCGACCCTGAGGTTCGCTCGATCAAGCCGGAAATCCTCATTCTCGTCGGCCTGTGCACGCACCTGGGTTGTTCGCCCACCTTCCGCCCGGAAGTGGCGCCTGCTGATCTCGGTCCAAAGTGGGTAGGTGGCTACTTCTGCCCGTGCCACGGCTCCCACTACGACCTCGCTGGCCGCGTCTACAAGTCGCAGCCGGCACCTCTCAACCTGCCAGTGCCACCGCACTCTTACGAGTCGGACGAGATCATCGTCATCGGCGTCGACCAGGAGAACGCATGATGAGCAAGTTCATGGACTGGATTGATGCTCGCTTCCCCGCCACCAAGATGTGGGAAGACCACCTGAGCAAGTATTACGCGCCCAAGAACTTCAACTTCCTGTACTTCTTCGGCTCCCTGGCGCTGCTGGTGCTGGTCAACCAGATCGTCACCGGCGTATGGCTGACCATGAGCTTTACGCCCTCGGCGGAAGAGGCATTCGCCTCGGTCGAGTACATCATGCGTGACGTGGAATACGGCTGGATCCTGCGTTATTTGCACTCCACCGGTGCGTCGGCGTTCTTCATCGTGGTCTATCTGCACATGTTCCGTGGCCTGCTGTACGGCTCCTACCAGAAGCCACGCGAACTGGTCTGGCTGTTCGGTATGCTGATCTACCTGGCGCTGATGGCTGAAGCTTTCATGGGCTACCTGCTGCCGTGGGGGCAGATGTCCTACTGGGGTGCCCAGGTGATCATCTCGCTGTTTGGCGCCATTCCGGTGATTGGCGACGACCTCACTCAGTGGATCCGTGGCGACTACCTCATCTCGGGTATCACCCTGAACCGCTTCTTCGCCCTGCACGTGGTCGCACTGCCCATCGTCATCCTCGGCCTGGTAGTGCTGCACATCCTCGCTCTGCACGAAGTGGGTTCGAACAACCCCGATGGCGTCGACATCAAGAAGAAAAAGGACGAAAACGGCATTCCGCTGGACGGCATTCCGTTCCACCCGTACTACACCGTCAAGGACATTGTCGGCGTGGTGGTGTTCCTGTTCGTGTTCTGTGCCGTGGTGTTCTTCTTCCCTGAAATGGGCGGTTACTTCCTGGAGAAACCGAACTTCGAGCAGGCCAATGCCTTCAAGACGCCTGAACACATTGCGCCTGTGTGGTACTTCACACCGTTCTACGCCATTTTGCGTGCGGTGCCTGACAAGCTGATGGGCGTCATCGCCATGGGGGCGGCCATCGCCGTGCTGTTCGTACTGCCCTGGCTCGACCGCAGCCCGGTGCGTTCCATGCGTTACAAGGGCTGGATCAGCAAGGTCTTCCTGCTGGTGTTCTGCGTGGCCTTCGTCATTCTCGGCGTGCTGGGCGTACTGGCGCCGACACCTGGGCGCACCTTGCTGTCGCAGGTATGCACGGTGTTGTACTTCGCCTACTTCCTGCTGATGCCGTTCTACACAAGGCTCGAGAAGACCAAACCGGTTCCGGAAAGGGTGACTGGCTGATGAAAAAGTTGATTGCAGTATGTTTGCTGGCAGTGATGCCTGCCTTTTCCTTCGCTGCCGAACACGGCCTGGAGCTGGACAAGGTCGATATCGACCTGACCGACAAGGCCGCCATGCAGGACGGTGCGCGCACCTTTGCCAACTATTGCATGGGTTGCCACAGTGCCAAGTTCCAGCGTTACGAGCGTGTGGCCGATGACCTCGGTATCCCTCACGAACTGATGCTGGAGAAACTGGTGTTCACCGGTGCCAAGATTGGTGACCACATGCAGATCGGCATGAAGCCCAGTGACGCCAAGACCTGGTTTGGCGCCGCGCCGCCCGACCTGACGTTGGTGGCTCGGGTGCGCGGTACCGACTGGCTGTACACCTACCTGCGTAGCTTCTATGAGGACCCGTCGCGGCCTTACGGGGTGAACAACAAGGTGTTCCCGAACGTCGGCATGCCCAACGTGCTGGTCGGCCTGCAAGGCAATCAGGTGATTGGTTGCAAGCAGGTGCAGACCGTAACCGATGGCAAGAAGCAGTTCGACCCATTGACCGGTAGCCCGATCACCCATGAAGCCTGCGACCAGCTGACCATTACGCCGAAATCCGGTACCCTGACGACCGAGCAGTTCGACGAGAAGGTCAAGAACCTGGTGACCTTCCTGGCCTATTCGGCCAACCCGGTCAAACTGGAAAGCCAGCGCATCGGTACCTATGTGTTGCTGTACCTGGCTTTCTTCTTCGTATTCGCCTACTTGCTCAAGCGTGAATACTGGAAGGACGTGCACTGATCACGCAGTAGTTTCTGGTTGTTGAACGCGCCCGGGGTGCCCCCAGCAGAAATGCCGGGGGCGTCCCGGGCGCGTTTTCATTTACAGTTGCACAAGCATCCCGTGCGAGGAGCCGCTACATGGGCGCAACCAACAGGTTAGCCTGCTATTCCGATCCCGCTGATCACTATTCTCATCGGGTACGCCTGGTGTTGGCCGAGAAGGGCGTCACCGTACAGGTCATCGATGTCGACCCCGCCCGCCTGCCGCCCAAGCTGGTCGAAGTGAACCCTTACGGCAGTGTGCCGACCCTGGTCGACCGTGACCTGGCGTTGTATGAGTCGACCGTGGTGATGGAATACCTGGAGGAGCGTTACCCGCACCCGCCGCTGATGCCGGTATACCCGGTTGCGCGCGGCAACAGCCGCTTGCTGATGCACCGCATTCAGCGCGACTGGTGTGCCCTGGCCGATACCGTGCTCGATTCACGCAGCAGTGAGGCTGCCAGAACCGAAGCGCGCAAGGCCTTGCGCGAAAGCCTGACCGGCGTTTCGCCGCTGTTCAATGAATTCGCCTGTTTCATGAGCGATGAGCAAAGCCTGGTCGATTGCTGTCTACTGCCCATACTCTGGCGTTTGCCGGTGTTGGGTATCGAGTTGCCGCGGCAAGCCAAGCCGCTGCTGGATTACATGGAGCGTCAGTTCGCTCGCGAGCCTTTCCAGGCGAGCCTGTCCTCCGTAGAACGTGAAATGCGCAAGCTTTAAGGAGCCGTTGATGAACTCCAGTCGCCCCTATCTGGTTCGAGCACTGTACGAGTGGATCGTCGACAACGATTGCACGCCCCATATGCTGGTCAATGCCGAATTCCCGAAAGTTCAGGTGCCGGATGGTTTCGCCAGTGATGGCCAGATTGTCCTGAATATCTCGCCAAGTGCCGTGCGCCACCTGCACATGGACAATGAAGCGGTCAGCTTCGAGGGCCGTTTCAGTGGAGTGGCCCACTCGCTGTTTGTGCCGGTTGGCGCCATTCTGGGCATCTATGCCCGCGAAAATGGCCAGGGCATGGTCTTTGAGCTGGAGTCGCCAATGGATGGCGACGAGCTGGAAGACGATGACGTGCAGCCGGACGACGACGGGCCGCCAGAGGGAGGTGGGCAGCCGCCACGCCCAAGTGGCCGACCGAGCCTGAAAGTGGTCAAGTAACAAAAAAGGCGATCCAACCGGATCGCCTTTTTCTTTGTTGCAACGCGGGATTACAGGTCGCTGATGGTGCGTACCTGGTCCTTGTTGATGCGGGTGCGCTTGCCATCGAGTTGCTGGAACTCGTAGAAGCCGGCGTCGCGGTCGTACTTCGGTGCGTCGACAGCCTGGATTTCACGGCCATCGTTGAGGGTGATCAGGCTAGGGGTTGAGCAGCCGGCCAGGGTGGCGAAGGTGCCGATCAGCAGGGCAGGCAGCAGAAGCTTTTTCATGCGGTGTTTCCCGGGTTTCTTGAAGGTGGGGCATTGATGTTGTCTGTGCCGGCCTCTTCGCGGCTAAAGCCGCTCCTACAGAGGTACGCGATACCTGTAGGAGCGGCTTTAGCCGCGAAGAGGCCAGTGTGTCAGTCGATGTACTCGAACAGCTTGACGATCTTCTGCACGCCCGACACACCCTGTACCACGGCAGTGGCCGAGTTGGCCTCCTGCTGGGTTACCAGGCCGAGCAAATAGACGATACCGTTCTCGGTAATCACCTTGATGCGCGAGCTGGGCACGGCATTGTCAGTCAGCATCTGGGTCTTGATCTTGGTGGTCAGCCAGGCGTCGTTGTTGCGTGCCAGGATGGAGGAGGGTTGCATCACCTGCAGTTCGTTGTGCACTTTCTTGACCCGCTGCACCTGGCTGGCGGTTTGCTCGGCAAGGCTCTTGAGGTCGGCGCGCGGGGTTTGCCCGGCCAGCAGGACGATGCCGTTGTAGCTGCTGACAACGATGTGCGAGCCTTTGTCCAGGTCAGGGCTGGCCTTGGAAATGTTCACCGCGGCCTTGGTCTCGATCAGCGAGTCGTCGATCTTGCTGCCGATGGTGCGCGTGCCGCGATCGTCCTCGATCGGCGAATTGCGTGTAGAGGTCAGTACCGAGCTGCAACCGGTGACGCTCAGGCACAGGGTCAGGGCCATCAGGCCGAGGCGCATTGGGGTCATTCTTCACTCCCGAACAGTTGGCTGTCGATCAGGTCGCACAGGCAGTGGATCGCCAGCAGGTGGACTTCCTGGATGCGCGCGGTAACGGCGGAAGGTACGCGGATTTCCACGTCCTCGGGCAGCAGCAGCGAAGCCATGCCGCCGCCGTCGCGGCCAGTCAATGCTACGACAATCATTTCGCGGTCATGTGCGGCCTGGATCGCCTGGATCACGTTGGCCGAGTTGCCGCTGGTGGAGATCGCCAGCAGAACGTCGCCGGGCTGGCCCAGGGCGCGGATCTGCTTGGAAAAGACTTCGTTGTAGCTGTAGTCGTTGGCGATCGAGGTCAGGGTCGAGCTGTCGGTGGTCAGCGCGATGGCAGGCAGGCTCGGGCGTTCGCGTTCGAAGCGGTTGAGCAGCTCGGAGGAAAAGTGCTGGGCATCGCCAGCCGATCCGCCGTTGCCGCAGGCGAGCATCTTGCCCTCGTTGAGCAGCGCATTGACCATGACCAGGCTGGCCTGCTCGATGTGCGGTGCCAGGATGTCCATTGCCTGTTGCTTGGTATCGATGCTGGCCTGGAACAGCCGGCGAATTCGGGATTGCATGTCCATCTGGTGACCTTAAGTAGGGCGGTGGCCTTTGCTACGCGCAACAACGACCGGCCCGCGATACATAGAGCAAAAAAAACGAAGTGGGTTCAGCATTCGAAGGCGTTTTTCAGCCATTGAAGCGGTCTGCCTGCATGGTGGCTGCCCTGCAGGGCGACTACGTCGAAGCGGCAGGGGTGGTTGCCCCAATGGGGCTCCTTCTGCAGGAACAGGGTGGCGGCAAGCACCAGCCGTTTCTGCTTGCGCCCGTCGATACTGTCGAGGGCGCCTCCGAAGCCCGCGTGCAACCGGTAGCGGACTTCGACGAATACTACTGTATCGGCGTCAAGCATGACCAGATCAAGCTCACCGCCTTTGCATCGCCAGTTGCGCGCCAGCAGCTGCAGACCTTGCCCCTGAAGGTACTCAAGGGCCTGGTTTTCTGCCGCTTGCCCGGCGCGAGTTGGTGATGCTGCGGCCATCAACGCGCGGTGTCAGGCAGGCGCTTGATCTGGCCACCGGCAAATTCGGCCCATGGCAGCTGGCGCTCGACGCGTTGGTTGGCGTTGATGCTCAGGCTGCCTGAAAGGCCCATGACGCGGTTGTCCGGCAGTGCTTTCAGTTGGCCCAGGCGCGGCGCCAGGCTGTAGGCATCGACGCCCATGGCATACAGGCGGCCCAGGCTGCCAGCGGCTTGCGGCCACTGTTGCACGACTTGCTGGCGCAGGCTGTTGCTGGTGTCGAGCAACCACGGCGTTTCGCAGAAGCGAATGCCGTTCATGTCATTGTACTGGTTGACGTCGCCGCTGGCGCTGTACAGGTTCGAGGTAGCGTAGACAGGCACGTCACCGGCGTACTGGAAGTTCAGGGTAGGCTTGATCTGCTGTGCCTGCTGTGGGGTCGAGGCGAGGAAGATGAAGTCGATGTCCTGACGGCGCGACGGTTGTGCTGCGATGCTACCGCCTACCGTGCTTTGCAGGCTCTTGGCGCGGCCCTCGCTCTGGCGCAGCTGGAACAGGTCGGCAATTTGCTGGGCCAGGGCGACGGGTTGGGCGATGCGCTCGGCGGCGAGCAGGGTGCCGCCATTGCCTTCCCAGTCCTGGCGGAAGGCGGCCAGTACGCGGTCACCCCACTCGCCACTCGGCACCAGGGCCACGGCCCGAACCATGCCGTCTGCGCGTGCGCGGCGGGCAACTTCGCGGGCCTCGTCTTCGGCAGCCAGGCCGAACTGGAACAGCTGCGGCGGCGCCTTCTGACCGGCGTCTGCGTAGTTCAGGGCCAAGGTGGTAATGGGTAACTGAGGTTTGGCGGCCATTTGCTTCACCAGCGGTTTTTCCAGCGGGCCGATGACCAGTTGCACGCCAGCGGCCTGGGCCTGTCGATAGAAATCATCGAGCGAGCCGATGCGCGAGCTGTCGAACACCTGCACTGCAGGCGCTGGCTGGCCGGCCTGCTGGGCCTGGAAGTGGGCGGCCATGAAGCCGTCGCGCAACGCGCGGGCAACACCGGCCAGCGGGCCTTCCTGCGGCAGCAGCAGGGCAATTTTGGTCAGCGGCTGGCTGGCCAGTTCCTTGAGCTTGGTCAGTGCCTGCGGCAGTTGCAGGGCTGCCGGGTGGTCCGGGTGCTGTTTGACCCAGGCTTCGATAGCCGCTTGCTGCTGCTCCAGGGTGCCGGCGCTTTTCACGGCGAAGGCCAGGCTGGTCCAGCCGCTCAGCATCTGGTCGTTGGCCGGCTGCTGCAGTTGCTCTGCCGGCAGCGAGGCGACCAGTGCCCAAATGGCATCGTTGTTGGCACTGGCGGCCTGGCCGCTGAGCAGCGGAGCCAGCAGTACGCGCTGTTGCGCAGCAGCCAGGGCCTGGCCGTCGGCTTCGAGGGCGGCGGCGTGCACGCTGTAGGTGCGTGCTTGCTGCTCAGCCGGAAGCTCGGCGACGCGCTGCAGGCTAGGGTGAGCCAGTGCTGTCAGGGCGGCCTTGGGTTGGTTGCGGCTCATGGCCAGTTCGGCAGCGAGGGTGCTGGCGAACACTTGCTGGGCCGGCTTGAGCGTGTCCAGCGGCACTTGCTCGAGGATGCGTGCGGCGCGTGGGAAATCCTTCTGCTTGTAGGCCAGGTCGGCTGCGCTCAGGCGCAGCAGGGCGGCGTCTTCCGCAGACTTGCTGGAAGCGGCCTTTTCGAGCAGTTGCTCGATGCTGGCATCCGGGGTGCGTGGCAGTTCGCCCAGGCTGGATGAGGGCGAGCTAGCGCAGGCCGCCAGCAGGGCAGCGAGGCAGAGGGCTGTGAGCAGCCGCAGGCAAGCGATCATGTAAAGGTCCTGTTACTCGATCAAGTTGGCCGGCAATTGTACCCAAGCACTGGCCGGGGCGCGATGTCGCCGTGTCGATCCTTCACTATAGGTGGCCTGTCGCCGGTCGCTGGTGAAGTTCTTTGCGCCCTGTTGCAGGCGCTCGGGCTACAATGGCGCCTTTGATCCGAATGACAGGTGTGCGCAGTGACTGATGTGGCAGGGGCTTCGAAATCCACGGTGGGGACGCTGTATGTGGTGGCAACCCCTATCGGCAACCTCGATGACATGAGCGCCCGGGCGTTGAAGGTGCTGGCGGACGTGGCGCTGATCGCCGCCGAGGACACCCGCCATTCGGTCCGGCTGTTGCAGCACTTTGGCATCGACACGCCACTGGCGGCCTGTCATGAGCACAACGAGCGCGACGAAGGCGGGCGTTTCCTCACCAAGCTGCTGGCTGGCGAGAACGTGGCATTGGTCTCTGATGCCGGCACGCCGCTGATTTCCGACCCCGGCTACCACTTGGTGCGCCAGGCGCGGGCCGCTGGGGTGAATGTGGTACCGGTGCCGGGTGCCTGTGCTTTGATCGCTGCGCTGTCGGCGGCCGGCTTGCCGTCGGACCGCTTCATCTTCGAAGGTTTCCTGCCAGCCAAGCAGGCGGGGCGCCGGGCACGCCTGGAGCAGGTAAAGGAAGAGCCGCGCACGCTGATCTTCTATGAAGCCCCGCACCGAATCCTGGAGTGCCTTGAAGACATGGAGGCGGTTTTTGGTGGTGACCGCCCGGCATTGCTGGCGCGCGAACTGACCAAGACGTTCGAGACCCTCAAGGGCCTGCCGCTGGCTGAGTTGCGTGCCTTCGTGGCCGGCGACAGCAACCAGCAGCGCGGTGAGTGCGTGGTACTGGTAGGTGGGTGGAGTGCGCCGGAGGGCGAGCAGGCCATCAGTGCCGAGGCCCAGCGGGTGCTCGACCTGTTGTTGGCCGAGTTGCCGCTGAAGCGGGCGGCTGCACTTGCGGCTGAAATTACCGGGGTGCGCAAGAACCTGTTGTATCAACTTGCCCTTGAAAAGCAGAAAGCCGAATAGTGGCAAATTGATATAAATGCCGGTATTGCTTGTTCTCGGGCGCGCGTGCCGGTAACCTTGTCGGCGGAGAGTCGATCGGACAGTCGCTGCCTGCTTTTGTTCCGCAACTTTTGTTGTGTGAGCAGCAGGGGGAGGAAAGTCCGGGCTCCATAGGGCAGAGTGCCAGGTAACGCCTGGGAGGCGTGAGCCTACGGAAAGTGCCACAGAAAATAACCGCCTAAGCACTTCGGTGCCGGTAAGGGTGAAAAGGTGCGGTAAGAGCGCACCGCACGGCTGGCAACAGTGCGTGGCTAGGTAAACCCCACTCGGAGCAAGACCAAATAGGGTTCCATCAGGCGTGGCCCGCGTCGGAACCGGGTAGGTTGCTAGAGGCGTCCAGTGATGGCCGTCGTAGAGGAATGACTGTCCTCGACAAAACCCGGCTTACAGATCGACTCTCCACCTTTCCTTCTCTGCTTCATTCGATAGCAGATCCTCTCTGGTAATACCGAAAAAATCTTACTCTTGATAAATCACTTTAACTTCGAACTCCATTCGCTTGCGTGGGTTTGATTTTTCTCGTCTTTTTTTCTTCTTGGTAGTGCTTCCACCTTCTCTTAACGCGCTAAATCTCGGTCCTGTAAGGCTTTTCCTTATGAACGTGCCTTGACGGTGCTGCGGGCGGATTCCTATAGTGTGCGCAAGTGGCAGAAAGTGGGATGAAGTGGGTTTTCTGGCACAAAAAAGCTAACATTGTGGGGAATCGCAGCCGTGTTCCGCGGAGCCAACGCCGTCAGCCTCGATGCTAAGGGACGTCTCGCCATGCCGAGCCGGTACCGTGACGAGCTCGATTCGCGTTGCAATGGTCAACTGATCGTGACCATCGACGCCGTGGACCCCTGCTTGTGTGTTTATCCCCTCGATGAGTGGGAACAGATAGAAGCCAAGTTGCGTGCCTTGCCGTCGTTGCGTGAGGAAAACCGTCGCCTGCAGCGTTTGCTGATCGGTAATGCGGTTGACCTGGAGCTCGATGGCAGTGGGCGTTTCCTGGTACCGCCCCGCCTGCGTGAGTACGCCAAGCTCGACAAGAAGGCGATGCTGGTGGGGCAACTGAACAAATTCCAGCTGTGGGATGAAGATGCCTGGAACGCGGTTTCGGCAGCCGACCTTGCAGCTATTCAACAACCGGGTGCCATGCCCGACGAATTGCGTGACCTGATCCTGTGACCATAGATAGCGGCTTCAACCACATTACCGTCCTGCTCGACGAAGCTGTCGAGGCATTGGCCCTGCGCGCCGACGGTTGCTATCTGGACGGCACCTTTGGCCGTGGCGGACACAGCCGGCTGATTCTCAGCAAGCTCGGGCCGCAAGGGCGGCTGCTGGGCTTCGATAAAGATCCACAGGCGATTGCCACGGGGCAAGCGCTGGCGGCCGAAGACGGCCGCTTTGTCATTGTGCAGCGCAGCTTTGCCGAGCTGGGCGCGGAAGTGGCCGAGCGCGGTCTGCACGGCAAGGTCAGCGGCGTGTTGCTGGACCTTGGCGTGTCGTCACCGCAACTGGATGACCCCGAGCGTGGTTTCAGCTTCCTCAATGACGGCCCGCTGGACATGCGCATGAATCCGGCCCAAGGCATCAGTGCCGCCGAGTTCATCGCCACCGCGCCGGTGGAAGAAATTGCCCGCGTCTTCAAGGAATACGGTGAAGAGCGCTTCGCCGGCCGCATGGCGCGTGCCGTGGTCGAGCGCCGTGAGAAGGAGCCTTTCACCCGTACCGCCGACCTGGCGGAAGTACTCAAGGTGGCCAACCCTGCCTGGGAAAAAGGCAAGAACCCGGCTACCCGTGCCTTCCAGGGCCTTCGCATTCACGTCAACAACGAACTGGGTGACCTGGAAGCCGGCCTTGAGGCCGCGCTCGATGCCCTCGAAGTCGGTGGCCGCCTGGCGGTGATCAGCTTCCACTCGCTGGAAGACCGTATCGTCAAGCTGTTCATGCGCAAGCTGGTCAAGGGCGAGGCCGACAACCTGCCGCGCAACCTGCCGGTACAGCACAAGGCCTTCGAGCCGAAAATCAAGCTCATCGGCAAGGCCCAGTTCGCCTCCGAAGCCGAGCTCAAGGCCAACCCACGGTCGCGTAGCGCCGTGATGCGCGTGGCGGAGAAGCTGCGGTGAGCAGGCTGTTTGCCAAACCCTTGCCAGGCGGAAGCTTCCTGATGCTTCTGCTGTTCGTTGCCGTGCTGGTTTCGGCTATAGCCGTGTCCTACAGCGCGCACTGGAACCGTCAGTTGCTCAACACCTTGTACGGCGAGCTGAACGAGCGTGACAAGGCCCAGGCCGAGTGGGGGCGCCTGATTCTTGAACAGAGCACCTGGACTGCTGCCAGCCGTATCGAGAACCTGGCTTCCGAGCAGTTGAAGATGCGCGTACCTTCGGCTGACGAAGTACGGATGGTGGCGCCATGATGAAGCTCGAAGGCGCACTCTACCCGTGGCGCTTCCGCGTGGTGATCGGGCTGCTGGCCATTATGGTCGGTGCCATTTGCTGGCGCATCATCGATTTGCAGGTCGTTGACCGTGACTTCCTCAAGGGGCAGGGCGACGCGCGCAGCCTGCGTCATATCCCTATTCCGGCGCACCGTGGCCTGATTACCGACCGCAACGGTGAACCGCTGGCCGTGAGCACCCCGGTTACCACCCTGTGGGCAAACCCCAAGGAAATGCAGGCGTCCAAAGACCGCTGGCCGCAGTTGGCCGCAGCGCTTGGGCAAAACCCGCAGCAGTTGGCCGAGCGCCTGACCCAGCAAGCCAACAAGGAATTCATCTACCTGGTCCGCGGCCTGACCCCGGAGCAGGGCCAGCATGTGCTCGACCTGAAAGTGCCCGGTGTGTACGGCCTGGAAGAATTCCGTCGCTTCTACCCGGCCGGTGATGTCACCGCGCACATGGTCGGCTTCACCGACCTCGACGACCATGGTCGCGAAGGTGTCGAGCTGGCCTACGACGAGTGGCTGGCCGGCGTGCCCGGCAAGCGCCAGGTGATCAAGGACCGGCGCGGCAGGCTGATCAAAGACATCCAGGTAACCAAGAACGCCAAGGCCGGTAAGACCTTGGCGTTGTCGATAGACCTGCGCCTGCAGTACCTGGCCACCCGCGAACTGCGCAACGCCATTGCCGAACAGGACGCCAAGGCCGGCAGCCTGGTGATCATGGACGTCAAGACCGGTGAGGTCCTGGCCATGGTCAACCAGCCGACCTACAACCCCAACAACCGCCGCAGCATGTTCCCGGCCGCCATGCGTAACCGGGCGATCATCGACGTGTTCGAGCCGGGCTCCACGGTCAAGCCGATCTCCATGAGTGCGGCGCTGCAGAGCGGTCGCTGGAAACCGACCGATAAGGTCGAGGTGTACCCGGGCAGCCTGCAGATCGGCCGCTACACCATCAAGGACGTGTCGCGCAGTGAAGGCCCGATCCTCGACCTGACCGGCATCCTGATCAACTCCAGTAACGTCGGCATGAGCAAGATCGCCTTCGATATTGGCGGTGAGGCGATCTACCGCGTCATGTCCCAGGTCGGCCTGGGTCAGTACACCGGCCTTGGCTTCCCGGGTGAGCGCGTCGGTAACTTGCCTAACCACCGCGAGTGGCGCAAGGCCGAGACCGCAACCTTGTCCTATGGCTATGGCGTGTCGGTGACCGCCTTGCAACTGGTGCATGCCTACGCGGCGCTGGCCAACGACGGCAAGATGGTGCCGCTGTCGATCCTCAAGGTCGACAAGGCGCCGGACGCTGTGCAGGCCATTCCAAAGGAAACCGCCGAAACCGTTCAGGGCATGCTGCAGCAGGTGATCGAAGCGCCGCGTGGCGTGTTCCGCGCCCAGGTGCCGTTCTATCACGTGGCCGGCAAGTCCGGTACCGCGCGTAAGGCCACCGTGGGTTCCAAGGGCTACACCGAAAACGCCTACCGCTCGCTGTTCGCCGGCTTCGGTCCGATGAGCGACCCGCGCTACGCCATCGTTGTGGTCATCGATGAGCCGGGCAAAGGCGGCTACTTCGGTGGCCTGGTTTCGGCGCCGGTATTCAGCAAGGTCATGTCCGGCACCCTGCGTTTGATGAACGTACCGCCAGACAACCTGCCGCCACCTGCGCCAGCAGCCCCCGCCGGGCAATCACAAGTCAATGCAGCAGACGCCAAGGGAGGGCGTGGATAATGACAATGCCATTAAGCAAACTGTTCGCCCACGCCAGCCGTGACCCGCTGATTCGTGAGCTGACCCTGGACAGCCGAAATGTACGCCCGGGTGACCTGTTCCTGGCCGTGCCGGGCGCCAAGGTCGATGGTCGCGAGCATATTGCCGATGCCCTGGCCCGTGGCGCCGCTGCCGTGGCCTATGAAGAGCAGGGCGCCAACGTGCTGCCGCTGACCGATGTGCCGCTGATTCCGGTCAAAGGCCTGATCGCTCAGTTGTCCGATATTGCCGGGCGCTTCTATGGCGAACCCAGCCGCCAGTTGAACCTGGTGGGGGTGACCGGCACCAACGGAAAGACCAGCGTTACCCAACTGGTGGCTCAGGCGCTCGACCTGCTCGGCCAGCGCTGTGGCCTGATTGGCACCCTGGGGACCGGCTTCTACGGTGAGCTGCAGAGCGGCCGCCTGACCACGCCCGACCCGATCGCCGTGCAGTCGACCCTCAACGACCTCAAGAAAGGTGGCGCCAAGGCAGTGGCCATGGAGGTTTCCTCCCATGCCCTGGAGCAAGGCCGGGTTGCCGCACTGGAATTCGACATCGCGGTGATGACCAACCTGTCCCGCGACCACCTCGATTATCACGGCAGCATGGAGGCCTATGAGGCCGCCAAGGCCAAGCTGTTCGCCTGGCCGAGCCTGCGTTGTCAGGTGGTCAACCTGGATGACGCCTTCGGGCGTCGCCTGGCCGACGACTTTGTCCGGCGCCCGAGTGTCGATCATATCGAGACCCGGCTGCTTAGCTACAGCCTGGAAAACGCGGACGCTTCGCTGTTCTGCCGCGAAGCCGTGTTCAATGACGATGGTGTGCGTGCCACCCTGGTCACTGCCCAGGGTGAGCGCGCCCTGCGCAGCCAGTTGCTGGGCCGCTTCAACCTGAGCAACATGCTGGCTGCCGTGGCGACGCTGCTGGCGCTGGACTATTCGCTGGACGAAATTCTCAAGGTCACCCCGCAACTGCAAGGGCCGGTAGGTCGCATGCAGCGCCTGGGTGGCGGCGACAAGCCGCTGGTGGTGGTCGACTACGCGCACACCCCGGACGCTCTCGAGAAAGTGCTCGAAGCCCTGCGCCCGCACGCCCACGGTAAGCTGCTGTGCCTGTTCGGCTGCGGTGGCGACCGTGATCGCGGCAAGCGCCCGCTGATGGCCGAAGTGGCCGAGCGCCTGGCCGACCGCGTCCTGGTCACCGATGACAACCCGCGTACCGAAGACCCGCTGCGCATTTTCGACGACATTCGCCCCGGTTTCGCCAATCCTGCCGAGGTCGAGTTCGTCGCAGGCCGTGGTGAAGCCATCGCGCACTTGATTGCCACCGCTGCTGCCAACGACGTGATCGTGCTGGCCGGCAAGGGGCACGAGGATTACCAGGAGATCAATGGCCAGCGCCATGACTTCTCCGACCTGACCGAAGCCGAGAAGGCACTTGCAGCCTGGGAGGCTCCACATGCTTAAGCCGCTGTCACTCAGCCAGCTGACCACAGCACTGAGTGGTCAACAAATCGGTGGCGACGCCACCTTCACCGGTGTCAGCATCGACAGCCGCAGCGTCAGCGCCGGGCAATTGTTCGTCGCCTTGGCCGGTCCGCGTTTCGATGGCCATGACTACCTGGCCGATGTGAAGGCCAAAGGCGCAGTCGCTGCCCTGGTCGAGCGTGAAGTGGCCGGTGTCGACCTGCCGCAATTGCGGGTCAAGGATTGCCGGGTAGCGCTCGGTCAACTCGGCGCCTTGAACCGTGCTGCCTTCGACAAGCCTGTTGTTGCCATTACCGGTTCCAGCGGCAAGACCACCGTCAAGGAAATGCTCGCCAGCATCCTGCGTACCCGTGGCCTGGTGCATGCCACCCGTGGCAACCTGAACAACGACCTTGGCGCGCCGCTGACCCTGTTGGAGATCGCCCCTGAGCACAGCGCGGCGGTGATCGAGCTGGGCGCCTCGCGCATCGGTGAAATCCGCTACACCGTCGGCCTGACGAAGCCTCAGGTGGTCATCATCAACAATGCCGGTACCGCCCACGTTGGCGAGTTCGGCGGGCCGGAAAAGATCGTTGAAGCCAAGGGCGAGATTCTCGAAGGCCTGGGCGAGGGCGGGACTGCCATCCTCAACCTGGCTGACAAGGCCTTCGACATCTGGCGCGAGCGTGCCGGCAACCACCGCATTTTCACCTTTGCACTGGATAACCCGCAGGCAGACTTCCATGCCAGTCATATCGGCCGTGATGCACGGGGCTGCCCGTCGTTCACCCTGCATGGGCCTGATGGCAGCGTACCGGTGCAGTTGAACCTGCTGGGTACCCACAACGTCAGCAACGCCTTGGCCGCTGCGGCTGCCGCCCATGCCGTTGGTCTGAGCCTTAGCGGCATCGCCGCCGGCCTGTCTGCGGTACAACCGGTCAAGGGCCGCACCGTGGCGCAGATCGCGCCGAACGGTGTGCGGGTAATCGACGACAGTTACAACGCAAATCCCACCTCCATGTGCGCGGCCATTGATATACTCGCCGGCTTTTCCGGGCGCACCGTCCTGGTGCTTGGAGATATCGGCGAACTGGGGCAATGGGCGGAAGAAGGCCACCGTCAGGTGGGTGACTACGCGCGTGGCAAGGTCGATGCCCTGTACGCAGTGGGTTCCAACATGACATATGCGGTCAAGGCGTTCGGCGCCAATGGCCGTCATTTCGCTACTCAAGCTGAGCTGATCGACGCCGTTAGCGCCGAAAGTGCCAGCGACACCACTATCTTGATCAAGGGCTCGCGCAGCGCTGCGATGGAAAACGTCGTGGCGGCATTGTGCGGTGCCAGCGGGGAGAAACATTAATGCTGCTGCTGTTGGCCGAGTATCTGCAACAGTTCCACAAAGGCTTCGCGGTCTTCCAGTACCTGTCCCTGCGCGGGATTCTTGGTGTACTGACCGCGTTGTCCCTGGCGCTGTGGCTGGGGCCGTGGATGATCCGTACCCTGCAAATTCGTCAGATCGGCCAGGCCGTGCGTAACGACGGCCCGCAATCGCACCTGTCCAAGTCCGGCACCCCGACCATGGGTGGCGCATTGATCCTGTCGGCCATCGCCATCAGCACCCTGCTGTGGGCTGATCTATCCAACCGCTACGTGTGGGTGGTGCTGATCGTGACCCTGGCGTTCGGTGCCATCGGTTGGGTCGACGACTACCGCAAGGTGATCGAAAAGAACTCGCGTGGCCTGCCAAGCCGCTGGAAGTACTTCTGGCAGTCGGTGTTCGGCCTGGCTGCGGCCGTGTTCCTGTACAAGACCGCGCCGACCAGCGTCGAGACGACGTTGATCCTGCCGTTCATCAAGGACGTCACCATCCCGCTGGGCATCGGCTTCGTGGTGCTGACCTACTTCGTCATCGTTGGCTCCAGCAACGCGGTCAATCTCACCGACGGCCTCGACGGCCTGGCAATCATGCCGACGGTGATGGTCGGCGGTGCCCTGGGCATCTTCTGCTACCTGTCGGGTAACGTGAAGTTCGCTGAATACCTGCTGATCCCTTACGTGCCGGGCTCGGGTGAACTCATCGTGTTCTGCGGCGCGCTGATCGGTGCGGGCCTGGGCTTCCTGTGGTTCAACACCTACCCGGCGCAAGTGTTCATGGGCGACGTCGGTGCGCTGGCACTGGGCGCGGCGCTGGGCACCATCGCGGTCATCGTTCGCCAGGAAATCGTCCTGTTCATCATGGGCGGCATCTTCGTCATGGAAACCTTGTCGGTGGTGATCCAGGTCGCCTCCTTCAAGCTGACCGGCAAGCGCGTGTTCCGCATGGCGCCGATCCACCACCACTTTGAACTCAAGGGCTGGCCAGAGCCACGTGTGATCGTCCGCTTCTGGATCATCACCGTGATCCTGGTGCTGATCGGCCTTGCAACCCTGAAACTGAGGTAGATGAGCGTGTCTTTGATCGCTTCCGACCAATTCCGCATCGTTGTCGGCCTCGGCAAGAGCGGCATGTCCCTGGTTCGCTTCCTGGCGAACCGGGGCATTGCCTTTGCGGTCGCTGACACCCGCGAGCAACCGCCGGAACTGGACACCCTGCGCCGTGATTACCCGCAGGTGGAAGTGCGTTGTGGTGAACTGGACGTGGACTTCCTGTGCCGCGCCAACGAGCTGTACGTAAGCCCTGGCCTGGCCCTGGCCACGCCAGCCCTGCAGCAGGCTGCTGCGCGTGGCGTGAAACTGTCCGGTGACATCGAACTGTTCGCCCGCAACGCCAAAGCGCCGATCATTGCCATCAGCGGCTCCAACGCCAAGAGCACTGTCACTACCCTGGTCGGCGAAATGGCCGCCAAGGCGGGCAAGCGTGTAGCGGTGGGTGGTAACCTCGGTACCCCGGCGCTGGACCTGCTGGCCGATGACGTCGAGCTGTACGTGCTGGAGCTGTCCAGCTTCCAGCTGGAAACCACTGACCAGCTCAATGCTGAAGTGGCCACCGTACTGAACATCAGCGAAGACCATATGGACCGCTACAGCGGCCTGCCGGCCTACCACCTGGCCAAGCACCGGATTTTCCGCGGCGCGAAGCAGGTCGTGGTCAACCGTCAGGACGCCCTGAGCCGGCCGCTGCCGGTGGAAGGCCGCCCGTGCTGGACCTTCGGCCTCAACCAGCCGGACTTCAAGGCCTTCGGCCTGCGCGAAGTGGATGGCGAGAAATACCTGGCATTCGAGTTCCAGGCGCTGATGCCAGCGCGTGAACTGAAGATTCGCGGTGCGCACAACCAGAGCAATGCCTTGGCGGCGTTGGCCCTGGGGCATGCCGCAGGCCTGCCGTTCGAGCCCATGCTCGAAGCCCTGCGCGAGTTCGGTGGCCTGGCCCATCGCTGCCAGTGGGTGCGTGAGCGCAATGGCGTGAACTGGTACGACGATTCCAAGGCCACCAACGTCGGTGCAGCCTTGGCCGCCATCGAAGGCCTGGGTGCCGATATCGAAGGCAAACTGGTATTGATCGCCGGTGGCGACGGCAAAGGTGCCGAGTTCACGGCCTTGCGTGAGCCGGTCAAGCGCTTCTGCCGGGCCGTTGTACTGCTTGGCCGTGATGCCGAGCGCCTGGCCGAGGCCCTGGGTGATGACGTGCCACTGGTACGGGTCAAGACCCTCGCTGACGCCGTGCAACAGTGTGCCGAACTGGCTCAGGCCGGCGATGCCGTGCTGTTGTCGCCCGCATGTGCCAGCCTCGACATGTTCAAGAACTTCGAAGAACGCGGGCGCCTGTTCGCCCAGGCAGCGGGAGGCCTTGCATGATCTTCGGCATCTTCAAGCCCTACCCGTCGCCGCTGATCAGCGGCCGGGGCATCGACCTGGACTTCCCGCTGCTCGCCGGCTGCCTGGCCTTGCTGGGCCTGGGCCTGGTGATGATCACCTCGGCGTCGTCGGAAGTGGCTGCGGTGCAGTCGGGCAACCCGCTTTATCACATGTTCCGCCACCTGGTGTACGTGTTCCTGGGCCTGGTGGCCTGTGGCGCGACCATGCTGGTACCGATCGCCACCTGGCAGCGCATGGGCTTCATGATGCTGCTGGGCGCCTTCGGCCTGCTGGTGTTGGTGCTGGTGCCGGGTATCGGCCGTGAGGTGAACGGTTCGATGCGCTGGATCGGCTTCAGCTTTTTCAACGTGCAGCCTTCGGAAATCGCCAAGGTGTTCGTGGTCGTCTACTTGGCCGGTTACCTGGTACGTCGGCAAACCGAGGTACGCGAGACCTGGATGGGCTTTTTCAAACCGTTCATCGTGCTGCTGCCCATGGCTGCCCTGTTGCTGATGGAACCGGACTTTGGCGCCACCGTGGTAATGATGGGCGCCGCGGCGGCCATGCTGTTCCTGGGTGGGGTGGGGCTGTTCCGCTTCAGTCTGATGGTGGTGTTGGCGGTGCTGGCGGTGTTCGTACTGGTACAGGCGCAGCCGTACCGGATGGCGCGGCTTATTACCTTTACCGACCCATGGTCCGACCAGTTCGGTTCTGGCTACCAGTTGACCCAGGCGCTGATTGCCTTCGGGCGTGGCGAGTGGCTGGGCGTTGGCCTGGGCAACAGCGTGCAGAAGCAGTTTTACCTGCCCGAAGCGCACACCGACTTCGTGTTCTCGGTATTGGCCGAGGAACTGGGCGTCGTCGGTTCGCTGGTGACCATCGCACTGTTCGTGTTCGTCACCGTGCGTGCCCTGTACATCGGCCTTTGGGCCGAAAAAGCCAAGCAGTTCTTTGCTGCGTATGTGGCGTTTGGCCTGGCCTTCCTGTGGATTGGCCAGTTCCTGATCAACATCGGCGTGAACGTCGGCCTGCTGCCGACCAAAGGCCTGACCCTGCCGTTCCTCAGTTACGGGGGCAGCTCGCTGGTAATCTGCTGCGCCTGCGTGGGCTTGTTGCTGCGCATCGAGTGGGAAAGCCGTACGCACCTGGGCAGCGAGGAACACGAATTCAGCGAAAGCGATTTTGCCGAGGAGACCAGTCATGGCCGCTGACGGCAAGAACGTACTGATCATGGCTGGCGGCACCGGGGGGCACGTGTTCCCGGCCCTGGCCTGCGCGCGGGAGTTCCAGGCGCGCGGTTACAGCGTGCACTGGCTGGGCACCCCGCGTGGCATTGAAAACGAGCTGGTGCCACAGGCTGGCTTGCCACTGCACCTGATTCAGGTCAGCGGCCTGCGCGGCAAAAGCAAACTGTCGCTGCTCAAGGCGCCGTTCACCCTGGTCAAGGCCGTGCTGCAGGCTCGGCGCATCATTCGCCAGCTCAAGCCGGTATGCGTACTGGGCTTTGGTGGCTACGTGACCGGCCCTGGCGGTGTGGCCGCGCGGCTGTGTGGCGTGCCGCTGGTGATCCACGAACAGAACGCGCGTGCAGGTACCGCCAATCGGCTGCTGGTGCCGCTCTCGGCGCGGGTCTGCGAAGCTTTCCCGAACACCTTCGAGGCCAGCGACAAGCGTCGTACCACCGGCAACCCGGTGCGCCCGGAGTTGTTCATGGATGCGCAACGCGCACCCCTGGCCGAGCGCCGTGCACGCCTGTTGGTGCTCGGTGGCAGCCTGGGTGCGGAACCATTGAACAAATTGTTGCCTAAGGCCCTGTCCGAAGTGCCCGCCACCCTGCGGCCAGAGGTGTTCCACCAGGCCGGCAAGCAACACGCGCCGATTACCGCCGAGCGTTATCACGAGGCGGGCGTCGAGGCTCAGGTAGAGCCCTTTATCAAGGACATGGCCCAAGCCTATGGCTGGGCCGACATGGTGGTGTGCCGGGCCGGTGCCCTGACCGTCAGCGAGCTGGCGGCAGCAGGCCTGCCCTCGATGCTGGTGCCTTTGCCCCACGCGATCGACGATCACCAGACCCACAACGCCCAATATCTGGCTCGAGAAGGCGCTGCCTTCCTGATGCCACAAGCGACAACTGGCGCAGCGCAGCTCGCTGAACGCCTGAACGAGGTGCTGATGCAACCCGAAAAACTCAACGTCATGGCAGGCACCGCACGGCGCCTGGCCAAACCTGCCGCAACCAGCACCGTGGTCGATATCTGCCTGGAGGTGGCCCATGGTTGAGAGCCAGAAAGCCATGCCCCAGCCGAAGATGGGCCGTATCCGCCGTATCCACTTCGTCGGTATCGGCGGCGTGGGCATGTGCGGTATTGCCGAAGTGTTGCTGAACCTGGGCTATGAAGTGTCCGGTTCCGACCTGAAAGCCTCGCCGGTGACTGAGCGCCTGGAATCGTTCGGTGCCGAGATCTTCGTCGGCCACCGCGCCGAGAACGCTGCCACCGCCGATGTGCTGGTGGTGTCCAGCGCCATCAATCCGGCCAACCCCGAAGTGGCCACCGCCCTGGAGCGCCGCATTCCGGTAGTGCCGCGCGCCGAGATGCTCGCCGAACTGATGCGCTATCGCCATGGTGTGGCCGTAGCCGGTACCCACGGCAAGACCACCACCACCAGCCTGCTGGCCTCGGTGTTCGCGGCCGGCGGCCTGGACCCGACCTTCGTCATCGGTGGCCGCCTGACCGCTGCCGGTACCAATGCCCAGTTGGGCACCAGCCGCTACCTGATCGCCGAAGCGGATGAAAGCGATGCCAGCTTCCTGCACCTGCAGCCCATGGTGGCCGTGGTCACCAACATCGACGCCGACCACATGGCGACCTATGAAGGTGACTTCAACAAGCTGAAGAAAACCTTCGTCGAGTTCCTGCACAACCTGCCGTTCTACGGCTTGGCCGTGATGTGCCTGGACGACCCGGTGGTGCGCGAGATCCTGCCGCAGGTGAAGCGCCCGACCGTGACCTATGGCTTCAGCGAAGAGGCCGATATCCGCGCCATCAACGTGCGCCAGCAGGGCATGCAAACGCACTTCACCGTGCTGCGTCGGGACCGCGAGCCACTTGAGGTGTCGGTGAACATGCCCGGCAACCACAACGTGCTCAATGCCCTTGCCACCATTGCCATCGCCACTGACGAAGGCATCACCGACGAGGCCATCATCCAGGGGCTGTCCGGCTTCCAGGGTGTCGGCCGACGCTTCCAGGTGTATGGCGAACTGCCGGTCGAAGGCGGCAGCGTGATGCTGGTCGACGACTACGGCCACCACCCGACCGAAGTGGCGGCGGTGATCAAGGCCGTGCGGGGGGGGTGGCCAAGCCGCCGCCTGGTGATCGTCTACCAGCCGCACCGCTACAGCCGCACCCGCGACCTGTACGACGATTTCGTCCAGGTGCTGGGTGATGCCAACGTGCTACTGCTGATGGAGGTCTACCCGGCCGGCGAAGAGCCGATCCCTGGTGCCGACAGCCGCCAGCTGTGCCATAGCATCCGCCAGCGCGGCAAGCTGGACCCGATCTACATCGAACGTGGCGCTGAGCTGGCACCGTTGGTGAAACCACTGCTGCGTGCCGGTGACATCCTGATCTGCCAAGGTGCCGGTGATGTCGGCGGCCTGGCCCCGCAATTGATGAAAAGCCCGCTGTTCGCTGGCGCCAAGCAGGAGAAGTCGAAATGACCAGCGCCTACGAAAAGCTGCACTCGACCCTGGACGTCAAGGCGTTCGGCCGTGTCGCCGTGCTGTACGGTGGCAAGAGCGCCGAGCGTGAAGTCTCGCTGAAGTCCGGCGCTGCGGTGATCGATGCCCTGACCACTGCCGGTGTCGACGTGGTCGCCATCGATGTGGGTGACGACCTGCTCGACCGCCTGCAACGCGAGAAGATCGACCGCGCCTTCATCATCCTCCACGGCCGTGGCGGTGAAGACGGCAGCATGCAAGGGCTCCTGGAATGCCTGGGGATTCCCTACACCGGCAGCGGTATCCTTGCCTCTGCGCTGGCCATGGACAAGTTGCGCACCAAGCAGGTGTGGCAGAGCCTGGGTATTCCCACCCCGCGCCACGCCGTGTTGGCGAGTGAAAGCGATTGTCTGCAGGCCAGTACGGAACTGGGCTTCCCGCTTATCGTCAAACCCGCCCATGAAGGCTCTAGCATCGGCATGGCCAAGGTGAACAGCACCCAGGAACTGGTCGCTGCCTGGCAGGACGCCGCCAAATACGATTCCCAGGTACTGGTGGAACAGTGGATCCACGGTCCGGAGTTCACCATCGCGGTCTTGCGCGGTCAGGTGCTGCCGCCGATCGCCCTGGGTACGCCGCATGTGTTCTACGACTACGACGCCAAGTACATCGCCAACGATACCCAGTACCGCATCCCGTGCGGCCTGGATAGCGTCAAGGAACAGGAACTGATCGACCTGACCGCACGCGCCTGTGATGCCATTGGCATCGAAGGCTGGGGGCGTCTGGACGTGATGCAGGACGAGCAGGGCCGGTTCTGGCTGCTCGAAGTCAACACCGCACCTGGCATGACTGATCATAGCCTGGTGCCCATGGCGGCCCGCGCGGCAGGCCTGGACTTCCAGCAACTGGTGCTGGCAATCCTGGCTGAAAGCGTGGCGACGCGAGGTTAATAACCATGCAAGGCGCGATGATACGTCAGCAGCAACCCGTTACCGGCCGTAGTAAGCCGGTACCGCGTGGTGCCAGCCGGCTGGTGGCCGACGAGCCCGTATCGGCGCGCCTGCCGCGTCCAAGCCTGGGCGGCCTCAAACGCCTGCTGTGGCCGGTGCTGCTGGTGGCGGCCGGCTTTGGTGCTTATGAGGGTGCCATTCGCCTGATGCCCTATGCCGACCGGCCGATCACCAAGATCGACGTGCAGGGTGACCTCAGCTACATCAGCCAGCAATCGGTGCAGCAGCGTATCGCGCCCTACGTGGCGGCGAGTTTCTTCAGCGTCGACCTGCCGGCGATGCGTGCGGAACTCGAACAGATGCCATGGATCGCCCACGCCGAAGTGCGCCGGGTGTGGCCCGACGAGGTGGTGATCCGCCTGGAAGAGCAGCTGCCGGTGGCACGCTGGGGTGACGAAGCCTTGCTCAACAACCAGGGCCAGGCCTTTACCCCGCGTGAACTGGCCAACTATGAGCACCTGCCGCAGCTGGTCGGGCCGCAACGTGCTCAGCAACAAGTCATGCAGCAGTATCAGGTATTGAGCCAGATGCTGCGCCCCCTGGGCTTTTCCATCGCTCGCCTGGAGCTGCGCGAGCGAGGCAGCTGGTTCCTGACCACTGGCGCGAGCAGCGCCGGGCCAGGCATCGAGCTGCTGCTGGGGCGCGACCATCTGGTGGAGAAGATGCGCCGTTTCATTGCCATTTACGACAAAACACTCAAAGACCAGATCACCACTATCGCCCGCATTGATCTGCGTTATTCCAACGGACTTGCCGTTGGTTGGCGGGAACCGATTGCACCGACGACGGCCCAACCCGCCGTTGCGAAGAATTAGAGAGAGGCAGGACCATGGCAAACGCGCATAGCGGCAAAATGATCGTCGGGCTGGACATTGGCACCTCCAAGGTGGTGGCGCTGGTGGGCGAAGTGGGCGAAGACGGCACCCTGGAAATCGTCGGGATCGGTACCCATCCGTCCCGTGGCCTGAAGAAAGGCGTGGTGGTGAACATCGAGTCCACCGTTCAGTCGATCCAGCGCGCGGTGGAAGAAGCGCAGCTGATGGCCGGCTGCCGTATCCACTCGGCCTTCGTTGGCGTGGCCGGCAACCACATCCGCAGCCTGAACTCCCACGGCATCGTCGCCATCCGCGACCGCGAGGTCAGCCTGGCCGACCTGGAGCGTGTACTCGACGCCGCCCAGGCCGTGGCCATTCCGGCCGACCAGCGTGTGCTGCACACCCTGCCGCAGGACTACGTGATCGACAATCAGGAAGGCGTGCGCGAGCCACTGGGCATGTCGGGCGTGCGCCTGGAAGCCAAGGTTCACGTGGTCACCTGCGCAGTGAATGCGGCGCAGAACATCGAGAAATGCGTACGCCGCTGTGGCCTGGAAATCGACGACATCATCCTCGAGCAACTGGCCTCGGCGTACTCGGTGCTGACCGACGATGAAAAAGAGCTGGGCGTGTGCCTGGTGGACATCGGTGGTGGGACCACCGACATCGCCATCTTCACCGAAGGCGCCATCCGTCACACCGCAGTCATCCCGATTGCCGGTGACCAGGTGACCAACGACATCGCCATGGCCCTGCGTACCCCGACCCAGTACGCCGAAGAAATCAAGATCCGCTACGCCTGCGCCCTGGCCAAACTGGCCGGTGCCGGCGAGACCATCAAAGTGCCGAGCGTGGGCGACCGCCCACCGCGCGAGCTGTCGCGCCAGGCCCTGGCCGAGGTGGTGGAGCCACGTTACGACGAGCTCTTCACCCTGATCCAGGCCGAGCTGCGCCGCAGCGGCTACGAGGACCTGGTGCCGGCCGGCATCGTCCTCACCGGCGGCACCGCGAAGATGGAAGGTGCCGTGGAACTGGCTGAGGAAATCTTCCACATGCCGGTACGCCTGGGCGTACCGCACAGCGTTCGTGGGCTGAGCGACGTGGTGCGCAACCCGATCTATTCCACCGGCGTGGGCCTGCTCACCTACGGCCTGCTGAAGCAGTCCGAGGACATGGTCCTGACCGGTAACAGCAACAGCAGCAACAACAGCTATGGCGATGAACCGAAGGCCCCAGTACTTGAGCGCTTCAAGAAGTGGGTCCAGGGCAACTTCTAAGTTTCAAAGCAGTAGTGGTAGGCGCAACAACTAGAGAACTGTAAGGAGAGGGAAAATGTTCGAGCTCGTAGACAACGTCCCGCAAAGCCCGGTCATCAAGGTGATCGGCGTTGGTGGTGGTGGCGGCAACGCCGTCAACCACATGGTCAAGAGCAGCATCGAAGGCGTGGAATTCATTTGCGCCAACACTGATGCTCAAGCGCTGAAAAACATCGGTGCGCGTACCATCCTGCAATTGGGCACTGGTGTGACCAAGGGCCTGGGTGCCGGTGCCAATCCGGAAGTCGGCCGTCAGGCCGCGCTGGAAGACCGTGAGCGCATCGCTGAAGTGCTGCAGGGCACCAACATGGTGTTCATCACCACTGGCATGGGTGGCGGTACCGGTACCGGTGCAGCGCCGATCATTGCCGAAGTGGCCAAGGAAATGGGCATCCTCACCGTAGCCGTGGTGACCCGTCCGTTCCCGTTCGAGGGCCGCAAACGTATGCAGATCGCCGATGAAGGCATCCGCATGCTGGCCGAAAGCGTCGACTCGTTGATCACCATCCCCAACGAGAAGCTGCTGACCATCCTGGGCAAGGATGCCAGCCTGCTGTCGGCGTTCGCCAAGGCTGACGATGTTCTGGCCGGTGCCGTGCGCGGTATCTCCGACATCATCAAGCGTCCGGGCATGATCAACGTCGACTTCGCCGACGTGCGCACCGTGATGGGTGAAATGGGCATGGCCATGATGGGTACTGGTTGCGCCAGCGGCCCGAACCGTGCGCGTGAAGCCACTGAGGCTGCCATCCGCAACCCGCTGCTGGAAGACGTCAACCTGCAGGGCGCCCGCGGCATCCTGGTGAACATCACCGCAGGCCCGGACCTGTCGCTGGGTGAGTACTCCGACGTGGGTAGCATCATCGAAGCCTTCGCCTCTGACCACGCCATGGTCAAGGTCGGCACCGTGATCGACCCGGATATGCGCGACGAACTGCACGTGACCGTTGTGGCCACTGGCCTGGGCGCGCGCATCGAGAAGCCGGTCAAAGTGGTGGACAACACCCTGCAGACCGCTCAGCAGGCGTACGAAGCATCCAACCCTGCACCGGTTCGTCAGGAGCAGCCAGCGGTCAACTACCGTGACCTGGAGCGCCCGACCGTGATGCGCAACCAGGCCCATGCAGGTGCTGCCGCAGCCGCTAAACTGAACCCTCAGGACGACCTGGACTACCTCGATATCCCGGCTTTCCTGCGTCGTCAGGCTGATTAATGGAATTTATCAGGGGTATAAAGGTGATTGGTATTCATCAAAGGTTGGGTCTGTTATCATCCCCAGCCTTTGTTGATACCTGTTCGCAATTTGCGCTGAAGCGGCCAATGCCATGATTAAACAACGCACCCTGAAGAATACCATCCGTGCCACAGGTGTCGGTCTGCACTCCGGGGAGAAGGTTTACCTGACCCTCAAGCCTGCACCTGTTGACACCGGCATCGTCTTCCGCCGCGCCGACCTCGACCCTGTGGTCGAAATCCCTGCGCGTGCGGCCAACGTCGGCGAGACAACCATGTCGACGACGCTGGTCAACGGTGACGTCAAGGTCGATACGGTCGAGCACCTGCTCTCCGCCATGGCGGGCCTGGGCATCGATAACGCCTACGTCGAGCTCTCCGCCTCGGAAGTGCCGATCATGGATGGCAGCGCCGGTCCTTTTGTATTCCTGATTCAGTCTGCTGGCCTGGAAGAACAGGACGCAGCCAAGAAGTTCATCCGCATCCTGCGTGAGGTAACCGTGGAAGAGGGCGACAAGCGCGCCACGTTCCTGCCTTTCGAAGGGTTCAAAGTGAGCTTCGAGATCGACTTCGATCACCCGGTCCTCAAGGGCCAGACCCAGAGTGCAGTCGTTGACTTTTCCAGCACCTCGTTCGTGAAGGAAGTCAGCCGCGCCCGCACTTTCGGTTTCATGCGTGACATCGAGTACCTGCGCAAGCACAACCTTGCGCTGGGCGGCAGTGTCGAGAACGCCATCGTCGTCGACGAAACGGGTGTGCTTAACGAAGACGGCCTTCGATCCGATGACGAATTCGTCAAGCACAAGATCCTCGACGCCATTGGCGACCTCTATCTGCTGGGCAACAGCCTGATCGGCGAGTTCAAGGGCTACAAGTCCGGCCACGCGCTGAACAACCAGCTGCTGCGCAAACTGATTGCCGAAACCGATGCCTGGGAAGTGGTTACGTTCGAAGATGCCAGCACGGCACCGATCTCGTACATGCGCCCTGTTGCGGCCGTGTAAGTTCGAACACTCTCTCTAGTGTTGTAATCAAGGCCACCTTCGGGTGGCCTTTTTTATGCCTTGCCGTTGGCGTGGGCAGCCAACCGTTCCAGTGCGGCACGTAGCTTGGGGTCGGTGATGCCCTCGGCGGTGTCGCGCAGGCTCTCGGCGGCGCTGTTCGAGAGTTCGGCAGCATGCCCGCCGCGCTTGGCTGGCACCAGCGGTGGCTGCACCTTGTACAGGATGCGCCGGAGGTTGCCGAAGGCTTCCATGGCCTGCAATGCCGCCAGCAGGCGCTTCTGCTGGTAGCGCAGGCGGGTTGCCCAATGGCCGTCGGTAACCACCAGCAACAAAGTACCATCGCGCCATGATGCGACATGGCAGTGCTCGCGGGCAGCCGGTTGCAGCTGGCTTTCCAGCAGGCGCTGCAGGTGCTCCAGGCGCTCGGCCTGGTTCAGCAGCAGGCGCAGCGGGCGCACCTGTCGGAGCAGGGCGGAAGGTGGCTGGGCGGGGGAGGGTTTGTAGGCCATGGGGTATGCATGAGGTTACGTGGTCGGCAGTTTAACACCTCTATAGCCTGCACCGGCCTCTTCGCGGGCAGCAGAAGATAAGATTGGTTCTCGATACCTTTCATGTTGTCAAGCCTTGAACTCAGGGAGAATGACCCTATCTAAGACAAGCCCCCGCCAAAACGCTGTAATAGCATCGTGGAAATCCACCACTTTCCTCACCATCGTTTCCGGGTAGAATGCTCGTTCGCATGCGGCCTCAGGGCTGCACGGGCGACTCATGGGGCCGCCCTCCATCCCTACGTGTGGAAGATCCTGCCGATATGTTTGCGCCTTTGTTAAAGAAACTTTTTGGAAGCAAGAACGAGCGTGAAGTGAAACGCATGCTCAAGACGGTGAGTATCGTCAATGCCTTCGAAGAGAAGATGGTGGCCCTCTCCGACGAACAGCTGCGGGGCAAGACCGCAGAGTTCAAGGAGCGTTTGGCCAAAGGCGAGACACTGGACCAATTGCTGCCTGAAGCCTTCGCCGTAGCCCGTGAGGCCGGCAAACGCGTGATGGGCATGCGCCACTTCGACGTGCAGCTGATCGGCGGCATGACCCTGCACGAGGGTATGATCGCAGAAATGCGCACCGGTGAAGGCAAGACCTTGGTCGGTACCCTGGCCGTGTACCTCAACGCACTGTCCGGCAAGGGCGTGCACGTGGTCACCGTCAACGACTACCTGGCCCGCCGTGACGCCAACTGGATGCGCCCGCTGTACGAATTCCTCGGCCTGTCGGTCGGAATCGTCTCGGCGTTTCAGCCGCCGGAAGAAAAGCGTGCGGCCTATGCGTCCGACATCACCTACGGCACCAACAACGAATTCGGTTTCGACTACCTGCGCGACAACATGGCGTTCAGCCAGGACGAGAAGTTCCAGCGTGAACTGAACTTCGCCGTGATCGACGAAGTCGACTCCATCCTCATCGACGAAGCGCGCACCCCGTTGATCATCTCCGGCCAGGCCGAAGACAGCTCCAAGCTGTATATCGAGATCAATCGCCTGATCCCGCGTCTGACCCAGCACATCGAGGAAGTGGAAGGCCAGGTTACCCAGGAAGGCCACTTCACCATCGACGAGAAGAGCCGTCAGGTCGAGCTGAACGAAGCCGGTCACCAGTACATCGAGGAAATGCTCACCCAGGCCGGCCTGCTGGCCGAGGGCGAGAGCCTGTACTCCGCGCACAACCTGGGCCTGCTGACCCACGTCTACGCAGGCCTGCGCGCGCACAAGCTGTTCCACCGCAACGTCGAGTACATCGTCCAGGACGGCCAGGTACTGCTGATCGACGAACACACCGGTCGTACCATGCCGGGTCGTCGCCTGTCCGAAGGCCTGCACCAGGCCATCGAAGCCAAAGAGAACCTGAACATCCAGGCCGAGAGCCAGACCCTGGCTTCGACCACGTTCCAGAACTACTTCCGCCTGTACACCAAGCTGTCCGGCATGACCGGTACCGCTGACACTGAAGCGTTCGAGTTCCAGTCGATCTACGCCCTCAACGTGATGGTCATTCCGCCGAACAAACCACTGGCGCGTAAGGACTTCAACGACCTGGTGTACCTGACCGCCGACGAGAAATACGCTGCGATCATCGCCGACATCAAGGAAAGCATGAAGCAGGGCCGGCCGATCCTGGTGGGTACCGCGACCATCGAAACGTCCGAGCACATGTCGAACCTGCTCAAGAAGGAAGGCATCGACCACAAGGTACTGAACGCCAAGTACCACGAAAAGGAAGCCGAGATCATCGCGCAAGCCGGTGCCCCGGGTGCGCTGACCATCGCCACCAACATGGCCGGCCGTGGTACCGACATCCTGTTGGGTGGTAACTGGGAAGCCGAAGTGGCCGCCCTGGAAAACCCGACCGCCGAGCAGATCGCGCAGATCAAGGCCGACTGGCAGAAGCGTCACCAGCAGGTGATCGAAGCCGGTGGCCTGCACGTGATCGCCTCCGAACGCCACGAGTCGCGCCGTATCGACAACCAGCTGCGGGGCCGTTCCGGCCGTCAGGGCGACCCGGGTTCCAGCCGCTTCTACCTGTCGCTGGAAGACAGCCTGATGCGTATCTTCGCCTCTGACCGGGTGAAGAACTTCATGAAGGCACTCGGCATGCAGTCGGGCGAGGCCATCGAGCACCGCATGGTCACCAACGCCATCGAGAAGGCCCAGCGCAAGGTCGAAGGCCGCAACTTCGACATCCGTAAGCAATTGCTCGAATACGATGACGTGGCCAACGAGCAGCGCAAGGTGATCTACCACATGCGCAACAGCCTGCTGGCAGCCGAAAACATCGGCGACACCATCGTCGAATTCCGCAAGGAAGTGCTGGACGCTACCATCAGCCAGCACATCCCGCCGCAGTCGCTGCCCGAACAGTGGGACGTGGCCGGCCTGGAGGCGTCGCTGGCCAGCGATTTCGCCATGAAGTTGCCGATCCAGCAATGGCTCGACGAGGACGATCACCTCTACGAAGAGACCCTGCGCGAGAAGCTGCTGAACGAAATCACCACTGCCTACACCGAGAAGGAAGACCAGGCCGGTATCGACGCCCTGCGTACCTTCGAGAAGCAGATCCTGCTGCGCGTGCTGGACGACCTGTGGAAAGACCACCTGTCGACCATGGACCACCTGCGTCACGGTATTCACCTGCGTGGCTATGCGCAGAAGAACCCGAAGCAGGAGTACAAGCGCGAGTCGTTCACCCTGTTCCAGGAGCTGCTCGAGTCGATCAAGCGCGACACCATCCGCGTGCTTTCGCACGTTCAGGTTCGCCGCGAAGACCCGGCCGAGGAAGAAGCCCGTCTGCGCCGCGAGGCCGAGGAACTGGCCAGCCGCATGCAGTTCCAGCATGCCGCTGCACCGGGCCTGGAAAGCGAACAACTGAGCGAAGAAGTTGCCGACGTGGCGGTAGCCTCGGCGCCGGTGCGCAACGACCAGAAGCTGGGCCGCAACGAACCGTGCTGGTGTGGTTCGGGCAAGAAGTTCAAGCATTGCCATGGCCAGATCGAGTGATCTGACCTGATTGCTGTATCGTGACAACCCTGGGGGCCGCATTGCGGCCCCCTTTTTCCATATTCACCGTTTTCTAGGAGCGCTCTAATGGCTGTTGGTCTTGGTCCTTTGCCCACCCTGCACCCGGTTCCCGGTTTTGAACTCGGCATCGCTTCTGCCGGCATCAAGCGCCCTGGGCGCAAGGACGTGGTGGTGATGCGCTGTGCCGAAGGCTCCAGCGTGGCCGGCGTGTTCACCCTCAACGCCTTCTGCGCAGCGCCGGTGATCCTTTCCAAGCAGCGTGTACAGGGCACCGTGCGTTACCTGCTGACCAATACCGGTAATGCCAACGCCGGTACCGGCGCGCCAGGCCTGGCGGCTGCCGAGCGTACCTGCGCCAAGCTGGCCGAATTGGCTGGCGTGCCGGCCGAGTCGGTACTGCCGTTCTCCACCGGCGTGATCGGTGAGCCACTGCCGGTCGAGAAGATCGAAGGTGCACTGCAGGCCGCCCTCGACAACCTGTCGGAAAACCACTGGGCTGAAGCCGCCACCGGCATCATGACCACCGACACCCTGCCCAAGGGCGCCAGCCGCCAGTTCCAGCACGACGGCGTGACCGTTACCGTCACCGGCATCAGCAAAGGCGCCGGCATGATCCGCCCGAACATGGCCACCATGCTCGGCTACATCGCCACTGACGCCAAGGTTGCCCCGGCGGTGCTCAAGGACCTGATGCTGGACGGCGCCAACAAGTCGTTCAACCGCATCACCATCGACGGCGACACCTCGACCAACGACTGCTGCATGCTGATCGCCACCGGCAAGGCCAACCTGCCGGAAGTCACTGAAGCGAGCGGCGCGCTGTTCGAAGCGCTGAAAAAAGCGGTGTTCGAAGTGTGCATGGAAGTGGCCCAGGCCATCGTTCGTGACGGCGAAGGTGCCACCAAGTTCGTGACCGTGCAGGTTAACGGCGGTGGCAACCACCAGGAATGCCTGGACGTCGGCTACGCCGTGGCCCACTCGCCGCTGATCAAGACTGCACTGTTCGCCTCCGACCCGAACTGGGGCCGTATCCTCGCGGCTGTTGGCCGTGCGGGCGTGCCGGAGCTGGATGTGAGCCTGATCGACGTGTACCTGGATAGCGTGTGCATCGCCAGCCAGGGCGGCCGCAGCCCAAGCTACACCGAAGCGCAAGGCTCGGCAGTGATGGCCCAGGAAGAGATCACCATTCGTATCGAGTTGGGCCGCGGTGCGTGCAGCGAAACCATCTGGACCACCGACCTGTCCCACGAGTACGTGAAGATCAACGCCGAATACCGTACTTGATGCAACTGGGGCCGCGTTGCGGCCCTTTCGCGGCACGAGGCCGCTCCTACAGGGACCGCGCGCGCTTTTGTAGGAGCGGCCTCGTGCCGCGAAAGGGCTGCAAAGCAGCCCCAAAATTCCAAAACAATGGAGCCGAACCATGAGCTATCACCTGATCATCGGCGACAAGCTGTATTCCTCCTGGTCGCTGCGTGGCGCCCTGGCCCTCGAGCTGGCTGGCGTGCCCTACGAAGAAACCCTGATCAAACTCAACCAGCCTGATACCCGTCAGCGCATCCTCGCATTCTCCGCCACTGGCAAGGTACCGCTGCTCAAGACCGAGCACGGTGTGATCGCCGACTCCCTGGCGATTGGCGAATACCTCAACGAACAGCACCCTGACGCGCAGCTGTGGCCTGCCGATGTCGCGGCCCGTGCCCAGGCCCGTTCTGCCTGCGCGCAGATGCACAGCGGCTTCTTTGCCCTGCGTGGCGCCATGCCGTTCGACTTGTCGCGTGACAGTGCCTTGGACGAAGTGCCACTGGACGTGCAAGTCGACATCGACCGTATCGTCGCGCTGTGGTCCGAATGCCGCGTGGTGGCCAAGGACAACGGCCCGTTCCTGTTCGGCAAGCCGAGCCTGGCCGATGCCTTCTTCGCCCCGGTGGCCGTGCGTCTGCGCACCTGCCGCGTGGCGGTGCCAGCAGAGGCGGCCGCCTACATCGAGACCATTTATCAGTGGCCAGCCTTCAAGGCTTGGCAGCAGGCTGGCCTGGCGGAGCGTGAAGGGTGAAACGGATTCATGTAGTAGCTGCCGTCATTCGTGGCGATGACGGGCGTATTCTGATCGCACGTCGGGCGGATACCCAGCACCAGGGCGGCCTATGGGAGTTTCCCGGTGGCAAGGTAGAAGCGGGCGAAAGCGTGGAAGCGGCGCTGGCCCGTGAGCTGCGCGAGGAACTGGGCATCGAGGTCACCCGTTCGCGTGCGCTGATCAAGGTCAGCCATGATTACCCGGACAAGCAGGTGCTGCTGGACGTGCGCGAGGTCGACGCGTTCACCGGCGAACCCCATGGCGCCGAGGGGCAGCCGTTGGAATGGGTGGCCCCGCGCGACTTGCCGCAGTACGAATTCCCGGAGGCCAACAAGCCGATCGTTGCCGCTGCGCGCCTGCCGGACCAGTACCTGATTACCCCGGATGGCCTGGAAGTGCCGCAGATGCTCAAGGGCATCCAGAAGGCGGTGGCCAGGGGTATTCGGCTGATCCAGCTGCGTGCCCCGGACATGTACGACCCCAAGTACCGCGATGTAGCGGTGGACGCGGTCGGGCTGTGTGCGGGCAAGGCACAGCTGATGCTCAAGGGGCCGCTGGAGTGGCTGGGTGACTTCCCCTCGGCGGGTTGGCACCTGACGGCGGCGCAGTTGCGCAAGTACGCGGCCAAGGGCCGGCCGTTCCCCAAGGAACGTTGGCTGGCAGCGTCGTGCCACAGCGCTGAGGAGCTGGCGCTGGCGGAGCAGATGGGCGTGGACTTTGTCACCTTGTCTCCGGTGCAGGCGACCCAGACCCACCCTGAGGCGGTACCGCTGGGGTGGGATGATGCGCAGCGGTTGATTGCCGGGTTCAACAAGCCGGTCTACCTGCTGGGTGGGGTAGGGCCGGGTGAGCGCGAGCAGGCCTGGGATGTCGGGGCACAAGGTGTGGCCGGCATCCGAGCGTTCTGGCCTGAAATCTGAGTCGCCTTTGAGAGGGGCTGCAAAGCAGCCCCGGTAATATCAGCCTTGAGGCTTATCAGCAGGCTGCCACAGCACCTCTGCAATGCCCTGCCGCCGGCCAATGATCCGCGCCGCCACAAACAGCAGATCCGAAAGCCGGTTGATATACGCCAGCCCAACCCCCTCCAACGGCTCAACTGCATTCAACTGCTGACAGCGCCGTTCAGCGCTACGCGCCAAACAGCGGCACACATGCGCCTGTGCCACCAGCGCCGAACCACTGGGCAGTATGAAGTTCTTCAACGGCCCCAGCTCTTCATTCCACACATCGATAGCCGCCTCCAGCCGCTCAACCTCCGCCAGGTTCAGCGCCTGGTAACTCGGCATTGCCAGCTCCCCCCCAAGGTCGAACAGGCGGTGCTGACACGGCGCGAGCACGGCACTCACCTCATCCAGCCCTTGCTCGGCCAACCCCGCCAGTAGCACGCCCAACTGGCTGTTCAGGCTGTCCACCTCGCCAATCGCCTCGATCCGCGGGTGGTCCTTGGGTACCCGGCGACCGTCGCCCAGGCCGGTTTCGCCCTTGTCGCCGGTGCGGGTGTAGATCTTCGACAGGCGGTAGCCCATGTCACTTCTCCGTATTGGCCGGCGCCGCCGGCTGGCCGAGGGGCAGGCGCAGGGTAAAGCAGGTGCCCTGGCCGGGCGTGGACTGCACTTCCATCTGCCCCTTGTGGTTATTGGTGATGATGAAGTACGAGACCGACAGGCCCAACCCGGTGCCCTGGCCAATTTCCTTGGTGGTGAAAAACGGCTCGAAGGTGCGCTTGCGCACTGCTTCGGGCATGCCGATGCCGTTGTCCTCGACCTGAATCTCCGCCCAGGGCGGGTTCAGCCGCGTGCGCAGGGTTATACGCCCGGGTTCACTCGGCTGAGGGCGCAGGTGGATGGCCTGGGCCGCGTTTTTCAGCAGGTTGAGCAGTACCTGCTCCAGTTCGTTGGCCGTGCAGGGCACCGGGCCGAGTGTGGGGTCGAACTGGCGCACGATGGCCTGGCCCTTGAAGTCGAAACCGATGGTGAGGTCGAAGTCGTTGCTGGCAATTTCCACCGCCTGGTCGATCAGGGCCGGCAGCTCGCACGGCACCAGCTGGCGGTTGCTGCGGCGGCTGAAACTGAGCATGTGCGTGACGATCTTGGCAGCCCGCGCGCCGGCCTGCTGAATACCGTCCAGCAATTGCGGCACTTCGCGGCTGGCCAGGTAACGGTTGACCGTTGACAGGTCGATACCCAGCTCTTCGGCCTGTTCCTGGTTGCGCGGCAGCTCTGGTGAAAGGCGCCGGCGGATGTTCTGCACGTTGTGCAGGATGGCACCCAGCGGGTTGTTGATTTCGTGGGCCATGCCGGCAGCCAGGCCACCGACTGAAAGCATTTTCTCCGACTGCACCATCATCTCCTCCAGCGACAGCCGCTGGGTGATGTCGTCGATGCGGATCACCACGCCGCGCCCGCCGCCGCCGGTCAGCGGGTAGAAGGTCAGGGCGTAGTGGCGAAGGTCGTCGCCCTTGGGCCAGGTGACCCGCTCGATCTTTGCCACCCGGTGCTTCTCGACCGTTTCCTTCAGTTGCGGAAGGAATGGCTTGAGCGGCTCGAAAGCGATGAATACCGGTTGGTTCAGCGCTTCGTCCAGTGGTGTGCCGGAGAGTACCGTGGCTTCGTGGTTCCACTGGGTCACGTAAAGCTGTTCGTCAAGGGCGATCAGCGCCGAGGGCATCGAGTCGATGATGCTGTTGAGGTAGTTCTGGAAACCCGTGAGCTTTTTCTCGATCTTGCTGCGTACCTGTACTTCCAGCTCCAGCTTGCGGTTGGTGTGGCGGGTTTCCTCGGCCAGACCCTGGGCCTGGTCATAGGCATCCTGGAACTCGTCGCGGGCGCGCTTGAGCTGCTGCTCGCGGGCTTCGATGCGTGACAGCATGGTGTTGAAGGCATCAGCCAGGCTGCCGATTTCATCGTCGTTGCCGCGCCGGGCGCGCAGGGCGTAGCTTTCTTCGCGGGTGACCTGGCGGCTGAGCTCTTCAAGCTGGTTGATCGGCTGGGTGATCAGGCGTTTTATCTGCCGGGCGATGACGATCCACAGCAGGATACTGAACACCAGAATGCCCAGGCTGGCGCTGAGGGTGCCGGTGTAGAAGGCGGTGGGCAGCTCGCTGCTGGCCACCAGCAGCAGGTGCGCCGGCGGGTTGGCGTCGCGCGGGATGCGGATCAGCTGGGTGCTGCGAAACTCCATCAGGCGCCAGCCGTCGATGTTGCGAAAGCGCTTGGGCAGGGTTAGCGGATCGCCATGCTGCAATTGCGCCAGCATGCGGCCATCGCCACCGTAGACGGCGGCCGCACGCAATGGCGTGTAGCTGTCCAGCTCCTTGAGCAGGGCGTTGGCGGTTTCTGCGCTGTCACCCGCGCGGGCGGCAAGCTGCGGGTTGGCCACCAGCCGCCCGATAGTCTGCAGCGCCTGCGGGGCCATGCTCTCCTGGGTGATCCAGTAGGCGGCACTGATGAAGGTGAGGTTGGCCACCAGCAGGATGGTCACCAGCAATACCAGCAGGGCCGCCAGCAGCTTCTGCCCGACCGGGAGGTTTTCCAGGCGTTGGCGCAAGGTCATGGGCTAGGCAATGTCCGTATCCGGTTGAAGGGCCGCATCAGTCGCAGGGCAAGCCACGTGTGCGCAAGTTATCGACCAGGCGCTGCCGCAAGTGTTCAAGCTGCGGCAATTGCAGGCCATGGCGCCCGGCTGCGCGGCAGGCATGGCCGAGCAGGTAATGCACCTCGGTGCGTCGGCCGGCGCGTACGTCCTGGTACATGGAAGAGTAGTTGGCTGCGGTGGCGAGGATCACCCGTTGCACTTCTTCATCCAGCTCGACTGCTGCTTGCGGTTGGCCGCAGCGGCGCAGCAATTCGGCCAGTTCGGTACACAACGCGTCAACTTCGCCCAGGTGCCCCAGCAGCCCACCGTTCTGGCAGTCGTATAGCACGGTCAGCGGGTTGATGGCACAGTTGAGCGCAAGTTTGCGCCACAGGCGGGTGAGGATGTCCACGGTCCATTCAGCGGGGATGCCTGCGTCATGCAGGTCATCGAACCAGGCGGGGATGGTCGGGTTGCGCGGGTCACCCAGCCAGTTGAAACCGTGGCCGGCAAAGCGTACCTGCCAGTCGCCTTCGCGGAACGCCCCTTCGGTACTGGACGCGAAGATGCTGCGTGCATGGGGCACCAGGTCGGCCACGTCGTCCTGGCTGCCCAGGCCGTTCTGCAGCAACACCACTTCGGCACCCTCGGCTAGCCGGTGTGCCACACCGGCAATGGCCGGGGCGGCATCGTAGGCCTTGCAAGCCACCAGCAGGCGGTGGATGGGGCCTTGCGCCTGCGCGGTTTCGGCAGGAATGGCGTAGTGGTGGGGCTGGTCCTGTTCGACCAAGGTCAGGCCGCCGGCTTGCTGGTAGGCCTGCAGCCGTTGACCGTCCCGCAGGATCAGGCGCACAGCTTTGCCTGCGCGCGCCAGGCGGCAGGCCCACAGGCTGCCTAGGCTGCCGGCGCCGAGAATATGCCAGGTGCTGCTCATATGCGTTTCGCAACCCGTTATAATGAGCCCGCATTTTAACCGTCAAACCCAGCGCGCTCCATCGTCAGCCTGAGCGCGCTTTTATTTTGGGAGAACAACCATGCCTTCGTTCGACGTGGTATCGGAACTGGACAAGCACGAAGTGCAGAACGCGGTCGACAACGCCATCAAGGACCTGGATCGCCGCTACGACCTCAAGGGCAAGGGCACCTTCGAGTTCAAGGACAAAGAGCAGACCGTGATGCTCACCGCCGAAGAAGAGTTCCAGCTCGAAGCCATGCTGGAAATCCTGCGCCTGGCACTGGTCAAGCGCAAGATCGACGTGAAATGCCTGGAAACCAAAGATCCGTACGCCTCCGGCAAGGAAAAGAAGCAGGAAGCCAAGTTCCGCGAAGGCATCGACAAGGACCTGGCCAAGAAGATCGTCGCCACCATCAAGGATGGCAAGCTGAAAGTGCAGGCCGCCATCCAGGGCGAGCAAGTGCGCGTGACCGGCAAGAAGCGTGATGACCTGCAGGAAGCCATCGCCCTGCTGCGCACCAAGGAATTCGACATGCCGCTGCAGTTCAACAACTTCCGCGACTGAGCAGGTAATGCCCGGAACCCCGATGGCCAAATGATGTCCATCGGTTCCATGGCCGTGTTGCGGTTTCGGCCGGTTTTACCGTGTACATGCCTTCAGGCATCAGGAGATGAATATGGATTTGAACGCTGAAGTCGATCAGCTCGTCCGCCAGTCCCAGACGTGGATCCCGTTGATCATGCAATACGGCAGCCGCCTGCTGTTGGCGCTGCTGACACTGGCCATTGGCTGGTGGCTGATCAACCGGGTCAGCACGCGTCTGGGCAAGCTGGCCGGGTTGCGCGCCGATGCGGCCCTGCAAGGGTTTATCAGCACTTTGTCGAACATTGTGCTGAAGGTGCTGCTGTTCGTCAGCGTGGCGTCGATGATCGGCATCGAGACCACCTCGTTCGTCGCGGCTATCGGTGCCGCAGGCCTGGCGATCGGCCTGGCACTGCAGGGTAGCCTGGCAAACTTCGCGGGTGGGGTGTTGATCCTGATGTTCCGCCCGTTCCGCATCGGTGACTGGATCGAGGCGCAGGGTGTGGCCGGTACGGTCGACAGCATCCAGATCTTCCACACTGTGCTGCGCACCGGTGACAACAAGACAGTGATCATGCCCAACGGCAGCCTGTCCAACGGCATCATCACCAACACCAACCGCCAGCCGACGCGCAAGGTGGTGTTCGATGTGGGCGTGGACTACGAGGCCGACCTGCAAAAGGCCCGCAACGTGTTGCTGGAGCTGGCGCAGGACCCCCGCGTGTTGTCCGACCCGGCACCGCAGGCGGTGATTTTTACCCTGGGCGACAGCTCGATCACCGTGTCGTTGCGCCTGTGGGTCAAGACCGCCGATTACTGGGATGTGATGTTCATGCTCAACGAGCATGCGCGTGACCGGTTGAAGGCTGAAGGGATCGATATTCCGTTCCCGCAGCGGGTGATTCGCGTGGTGCAGGAGACTGCAACGCAGTAACACCGCATTGAAACCGGGGCGCAAGGCCCCGGTTTTTACACTTGTTCACAGCAATATCCCGCCATTTCTGGCATATAGCCTGACCCCTCCTGCCACACCCGATACGCCATCATGAAACCACTGCTTTACATCACCCCCCTGCGCGCCTTGTTGTTCGGCCTCACCCTTGCCCTGTTCGAGCTGCTGACCTACCTGGCCAGCGACGCGGTCATGCCGGCCATGCCGGTGGTGGTGGGCGACCTGAACGCCAGCCCCGAATACATCCCCCATGCCCTTAACCTGTACCTGCTGGGGGGCGTGGTGCTGCAATGGCTGATCGGCCCGCTGGCCGACCGTTATGGCCGGCGCCCGCTGTTGCTGGCTGGCTGCGCGTTCTTCGGCCTGGCCTGCCTGGCCACGTTCTGGGTCCACGACATCGGCCTGTTCAACCTGCTGCGCCTGTTGCAGGGCATTGGCCTGGGCTTCGTGGTCACGGTCAGCTACCCGGCCTTGAATGAAGCGTTCAGCGAAGCTGATGCGGTGCGCATGATGGCCCTGCTGGCCAACATCGCCTTGCTGTCGCCGTTGCTCGGGCCGCTGGTGGGCACCTTGCTGCTGCAGTGGCTGGATTGGCGCTGGCTGTTCGTGGCCTTTGCCATCGGCGCGGTGCTGGCTTGGGTGCTGTTGTACCGGTTGATGCCGGAAACGCTGGGCGTGGAGCGCCGTGACGGTTCACGCCTGGCGTTTACACCGATTCATCTGTTGCCACTGCTGGCAGGCTACGGCCAGTTACTGAGCAATCGCCGCTTCGTTGCCGGCAGCGCTGCCCTGGGCCTGGTTGGTTTGCCACTGATCGGCTGGATCGGCCTGTCGCCGGTGCTGCTGATTCACGATGAGGGGCTTAGCACCCTGGAGTATGCCCTGTGGCAACTCCCGGTATTTGGCGGGCTCATCCTGGGCAACCTGATCATCAACCGCATCGCCGACCGCTACCCGCTGCCGGCCCTGGTGCGTGGTGCACTGTGGCCCTACCTGGCCGGCCTGAGCCTGATGGTGCTGGCGACCTGGTACTGGCCGAGCGTGACCAGCGTAGTGGCGGGCATGTCGCTGTACGCACTGGGGTTGGGTGTAGCCAACGCAGTGCTGTACCGCATGACGCTGTTCTCCAGCGAACAGAGCAAGGGCCTGGTGTCGGCCATGCTGGGGATGATCACCATTGCCTTGCTGGGCTTGGGCGGGGCAGTGCTGGCGATGATTGGCGCCGGGGCCAGCTTGTTGCATTTTGCCTTGGCGGCGGGTGTGGCGGGGGCACTGGCGCTGTGGCCGCTGTGGTTTGTCGTGGGCGGGCGGCCTGGGGAAGGGGCTGTGGCTCAGTAATCCCTAGTCCCTGGTCTGGCCTTTTCGTGAGCAAGCTCGCTCCTCCAGGATCACCATAGTCCTTGTAGGAGCGAGCTTGCTCGCGATGAGGCCATTACAGGTTGTAGCAGTCTCTCAGGGCCGCTCGGCCGCTGATCCTTCCTCTGCCACCGGCGTTCCCCGTCCAGCCTCCTGCCGCCACTGCAGGGCGATCAGGATCAGCGTAGGCACACCCAGCAAAGCGGTAATCAGGAAGAAGTCGTGGTAGCCGAACTTCTCCACCATCACCCCTGAATACCCGCCGATCAACCTTGGCAACAACAGCATGATCGAGCTGAGCAGCGCGTACTGGGTCGCCGAGAACTTCAGGTTGGTCAGGCTCGACAGGTAGGCAACGAAGGCCGAGGTGGCCATGCCGGAGCTGAAGTTGTCCAGCGAGATGGTCACCACCAGCATTTCCAGGTTCGGGCCCATGTCGGCCAGCATCAGGAACAGGATGTTGGTGCCGGCCGAAGCTACGCCGCCGATGAACAGGATCGGCATGATGCCAAAGCGCACGATCAGCAGCCCGCCAACCCCGGCGCCGACCAAGGTCATGATCAGGCCGAAGATCTTGCTGACGCTGGCGATCTGGTCCTTGGTGAAGCCCATGTCGATGTAGAACACGTTGGCCATCACACCCATCACCGTGTCCGACATGCGATAGGTGGCGATCAGGCCGAGCAGCAGCAGCGCCTGCCAGCGGTAGCGGGTGATGAAGTCGTTGACTGGCGTCAGCACCGGGGCCAGGCCGCGACGGCCAAGGCTCGACAAGCACGCCCAGGTCAGCAGTACGTAGAGGATCAGGCGCAGGAACGCGCGGTCTTCCAGCAGCAGGTCAAGCGGTGTGGCATCACCGGAAATGACGCTGGACCAGCCGGTATTGAACATCTGGGTGAAGCTGGCCGGTACCGACACCAGCAGGATGATCAGCACGAACACCGAGGCCATCTGGTGCACCAAGCCGTAGCGCGCTGCCGACAGCTGGGTGCGCAAGGGCACCGGCGGTTCGCGCATCACCAGGGTCGTGAACAGGGCGGGCAGCATCATGACCCCGAACATCACATAGGTGCCGGCCCAGGCCTTGTGCAGGTAGCTGAAACCGGTGGAGCCGAACCACTCGGCAAAGAACAGGGCGCCGGCCGTGGCGAGCAGGGCGGCCACCCGGTAGCCAGCCATGTAACTGGCAGCCAGCGCGGCCTGGCGTTGATCGTCAGCGATTTCCAGGCGGTAGGCGTCGACAGCAATGTCCTGGGTCGCCGATGCGAAAGCCACCAGCACGGCCATGGCGATCAGCCACGACAGGTGCTGTTGCGGGTCGCACAGGCTCATGCCGACCAGGCCGATGACCACGAGCGCTTGCGACAACAGCAGCCACGAACGACGCCGACCCAGGCCACCCAACAGGGGCAGGCGCCATTGGTCGAGCAGCGGCGACCACACCCACTTGAAGGCGTAGGCCAGGCCGATCAGGCTGGCGTAGCCGATGGTCTCGCGGGCAACACCGGCTTCACGCAACCACACGGACAGGGTGGAGAACACCAGCATGTAGGGCAGACCGGCGGCAAAGCCGAGCAGCAAAAGTACCAAGGTTGACGGGCTGGCATAGGCAGCAAGCGCAGCGCGCCAGGTTTTACGGGGCATGGGCCAACATCTGCCTCAAGTTTGCGAAAACAAAGCGCGCACTCTAACCGCTGTGCTCCATTGGGCGCCAGCCATGGCGCGTCATATCCACCCGATTGTTGGTTACATTCACACCTTCCGCGCGTAAACGCGCCCGCTGTTCATCACCCGACGGGGTACCCAATGCCAGGCTCAGCCGGCCACCTGCGCCGAGCACCCGGTGCCAGGGCAGGCGGGTCTCCGCAGGCAGCTGCCCGAGGGTGCGCCCGACCCAACGCGCGGCACGGCCAAGGCCCGCCAGCTCGGCCAGTTGGCCATAGCTCACCACCTTGCCGGAAGGCACCTGGCCCAGTACTGAATATAGCGCCGTTCGTCGGCCCTCGGCGGATTCGAGCGCAGCCTGATATCCATCAGACATCACGCCCCCCTTGGGCTGTAGATGAAACCGGACAGGTGGTCCGGCAAATGAGAGTTGAACTCAACGGCATACGCTCGGTCTGTCCTTGCTCTGGTTGTCGGTATCTGGATAATGCCCGGCTTTTTTCGTCAAATCGAACCCGTAGTCCGCTTATGTATTCTAGATCCCTGTTGTGCTTGCTAGCTGCTTCCTTGTGCGCCGCCCCGGTATTCGCCGACACCGTGTGGATGAAGAATGGTGACCGGCTCAGCGGCAAGATCAAAGTGTTCGACGGTGGCAAGCTGCTGCTGGAAACCCCTTATGGCGGGTCCATCGCGCTGGACTGGAAAGAGGTCCAGACCCTGGAGAGTGACCAGGAGATGCTGGTCAAGCAGGACGCCTACACCGGGGAAAAGGCCAAGTCGCTGAAAGCGGCCGAGCCTGGCAAAGTCACTTTGGCCAATGGCGAAGCGCCCAAGACCGTGGAGCTGGCCAGCATCGAGCAGATCATGAAGCCCAGGCCGCTGGTCGAAGACTTCGTGTGGAAGGGCAACGTGGACGTGGCCCTGGACTACAAGCGCGCCGAGAACGACACCGACGATTACGACGTTGGCTTCAAGACCACCGCCCGTCATGGCCGCTGGCGGCACAACGCCGAAGGTGAGTACAACCGCGAAACCAAGGACGACGTCACCACCACCGACAACTGGAGCGCCGAGTACGCGCTGGACCGCTTCATGACCGAGAAGTGGTTCTGGCAAGGGCGTGCGGAGTACAAGCGTGACCGCATCGAAGACCTGGCCCGCCAGCGCACGATCGGTACCGGCCCGGGTTACCAGTTCTGGGACGACGAGCTGGGCGCATTCTCGCTGGGTTCGTTGATCAACCGTACCGACTTCGAATACCAGGACGGCGCCAAGGACAACTTCTACTCAGCGGCGGTGAAGTGGGACTACACCCGCTACCTGATCGGCAAGAACGTGCAACTGTTCACCAACGGCGAGTTTGCCAAGCCGCTGGGGGGCGTGGCCGATTACTCGCTGGATGCCGAGGTTGGCTTGCGCTACAAAGTTACCGAGTGGGCCTCGCTCAACCTCAAGGCGGAGAAGGACATCATCACCGGCACGCGCGACAGTGACCTGGACAAGACCCGCTATACCGCAGGCTTCGGCGTGACCTGGTAGGTTTTTGGGGGCCGCAAAGCGGCCCCATTGGCACTGGAACTGATAATGCTTATCTTGTCCCTATCCAGTCCGCTGCCAGGAGCCATCCCCAAGTGAGTACCAACGCCCTCCGCCCCGCCCGGGAACTGCTGCTCAAGGAATACCGCGGCGTGCTCTCGACCCATTCCAAGTCGATGCCCGGTTTCCCTTTCGGCTCGGTCGTGCCGTACTGCCTGGACGCCCACGGCAATCCATTGATCCTCATCAGCCGCATCGCCCAACACACCCACAACCTGCAGAAAGACCCCAAGTGCTCGCTACTGGTGGGGGAGCGCGAGGCCGAAGATGTGCAGGCCGTGGGGCGCCTGACCGTGATGGCCGAGGCGCACAAGCTGGTCGACGCAGCGGCTGTCGAGGCGGCTGCCGAACGCTACTACCGGTATTTCCCGGACGCTGCCAACTATCACAAGGCTCACGATTTCGACTTCTGGGTCTTGCAGCCAGTGCGCCATCGCTACATTGGCGGTTTTGGCGCGATCCACTGGCTCGACCAGGTAACCTTGGCCAACCCGTTCGCCGGCAAGGCCGAGGCGAGCATGGTCGAGCACATGAACAGCGATCACGCCAATGCCATCGCCCACTACGTGGAGCTAACCGACCTGCCACGCCATACCCCTGCGCAGATGGTAGGGGTAGACAGCGAAGGCATGCACTTGCGCATTGGCCAGGCAGTGCACTGGTTGCCGTTCCCAAGTACTTGCAACACGCCGACACAAGTCCGCGAGGCCCTTGTTTTGCTGGCGCGCGCCGACCAGTGGCCGGTTGCGACAGACGTTGTGGGTTGAAAAACCGAGCACACGCATCCATTTGTAGGTCTTACAGGAAGGTTGTCTTCCAACGAGGATTGCTTTGATGCGTGCTTTTCTACTGTTGCTTCTGCTGTTTCCCGTGCTGGAGCTGTTCGTCTTCGTGAAGGTCAGCGCGGCCATCGGGTTCTTCCCGGCGCTGCTGCTGATCATCGCTGGCTCCGCCCTGGGTGTGCTGGTGATGCGCGTGGCCGGTCTGGCCACCGCACTGCGCGCCCGTGAAAGCCTGCAGCGTGGCGAGCTGCCCGCCGAGGACATGTTCCAGGGCATGATGCTGGCCGTCGGTGGCGGCCTGCTGCTGTTGCCAGGCTTCATCAGCGACGTGCTGGGCCTGCTGTGCCTGTTGCCGTTCACCCGCCATTTGGCCGCGCGCAAGATGCGCGAGCGTGCCGAAGCCCAGGCGATGCGCCAGCGTGCGTTTCAGGACGACCCGTTCCAGACGCAGCCGCGTGAGGGGGGGCACCGCCCGAACGTGATTGAAGGCGAGTACGAGCGCCGAGACAAGTAAACCCCCGGGGCCGCACACGCGGCCCCGGTGTTTTTCAGCCTCAAGAAATTTTTTGTTTATCAAGCCTTGTAATTGATTATGGCGGCCTCATGTATGTGGTCACCGCAAGGTTTCTGGTGGCAACGCCAGACATGACTCAGGTGGTTCGCCCAATGCGGGCCACCTCCCGGCAACGCCGGACAGCATCAACCCGCCGGTGTCGACACCGGCCGATGAAAACCACAAATTGGGAGAGATCGACAATGAAGCTTCGTCCTCTGCATGACCGCGTCGTTATCCGTCGCAGCGAAGAAGAATCGAAAACCGCTGGCGGTATCGTCCTGCCGGGTTCGGCCGCTGAAAAACCAAACCGCGGCGAAGTCGTTGCCGTCGGCACCGGTCGCATCCTGGACAACGGCGAAGTTCGCGCGCTGGCCGTGAAAGTGGGTGACAAAGTAGTTTTCGGCCCTTACTCGGGCAGCAACACCGTGAAAGTCGATGGCGAAGACCTGCTGGTCATGGCCGAGAACGAAATCCTCGCCGTTGTCGAAGGCTGATTTCCCCGACTTCCCGTTACTCCAAAGAATTCCAAGGATTAAACGATCATGGCTGCTAAAGACGTAAAATTCGGCGATTCCGCTCGTAAGAAAATGCTGGTTGGTGTCAACGTTCTGGCTGACGCGGTAAAAGCGACCCTGGGCCCGAAAGGCCGTAACGTGGTATTGGCCAAGAGCTTCGGCGCGCCAACCATCACCAAGGACGGCGTTTCCGTCGCCAAAGAAATCGAGCTGAAAGACGCTTTCGAAAACATGGGCGCCCAGCTGGTCAAGGAAGTTGCTTCCAAGGCTAACGATGCTGCCGGTGACGGCACCACCACCGCTACCGTTCTGGCTCAGGCCATCGTCAACGAAGGCCTGAAAGCCGTCGCTGCCGGCATGAACCCGATGGACCTGAAGCGCGGTATCGACAAGGCCACTGCTGCCGTCGTTGCCGAGCTGAAGAACCTGTCCAAGCCATGCGCCGACTCCAAGGCCATCGCCCAGGTGGGTACCATCTCCGCCAACTCCGACAACTCCATCGGTGAAATCATCGCCGAAGCCATGGAAAAGGTCGGTAAAGAAGGCGTGATCACCGTTGAAGAAGGCTCGGGCCTGGAAAACGAACTGTCCGTCGTAGAAGGCATGCAGTTCGACCGTGGCTACCTGTCGCCATACTTCGTCAACAAGCCGGACACCATGGTTGCCGAGCTGGAAGGCCCGCTGCTGCTGTTGGTCGACAAGAAGATCTCCAACATCCGTGAGCTGCTGCCAGTTCTGGAAGCCGTTGCCAAGGCCGGCCGCCCACTGCTGATCGTTGCCGAAGACGTTGAAGGCGAAGCGCTGGCTACCCTGGTAGTCAACAACATGCGCGGCATCGTCAAGGTTGCTGCGGTCAAGGCCCCAGGCTTTGGCGACCGTCGCAAGGCCATGCTGCAGGACATCGCTGTCCTGACTGGCGGCCAGGTCATTTCCGAAGAAATCGGCCTGTCCCTGGAAACCGCTACCCTGGAGCACCTGGGTAACGCCAAGCGCGTGATCCTGTCCAAGGAAAACACCACCATCATCGACGGCGCTGGCGCCGACACCGAGATCGAAGCACGCGTCAAGCAGATCCGTGCCCAGATCGAAGAAACCTCGTCGGACTACGACCGTGAGAAGCTGCAAGAGCGTCTGGCCAAGCTGGCTGGCGGTGTTGCCGTGATCAAGGTCGGTGCTGGCACCGAAGTTGAAATGAAAGAGAAGAAAGCCCGCGTTGAAGACGCCCTGCACGCTACCCGTGCAGCCGTTGAAGAAGGCGTGGTGCCTGGCGGTGGTGTTGCCTTGGTTCGCGCCCTGGCGGCCATTGCCGACCTGAAAGGCGACAACGAAGACCAGAACGTCGGTATCGCCCTGCTGCGTCGTGCTGTTGAATCCCCGCTGCGCCAGATCACTGCCAACGCCGGCGACGAGCCAAGCGTTGTGGCCGACAAGGTCAAGCAAGGTTCGGGCAACTTCGGCTACAACGCTGCTACCGGCGAATACGGCGACATGATAGAGATGGGTATCCTGGACCCAGCCAAGGTCACCCGTTCGGCCCTGCAAGCTGCTGCTTCGATCGGCGGTCTGATGATCACCACCGAAGCCATGGTTGCCGACCTGCCAGAAGACAAGCCAGCTGCTGGCATGCCTGACATGGGCGGCATGGGTGGCATGGGCGGCATGATGTAAGCCAGCCTTACCCCTGCACCATGAAAAAGCCCCGGTTCGCGAGAACCGGGGCTTTTCTTTTTCCTGTTGGGCCCATTGGGGCCGCAAAGCGGCCCCAATGTCAGGCGACGCTACGTTCGACAGCTGGCGCTTCCACCGCCCCACGCCGATACAGAACCAGGTAATACGATCCCAACCCGATCAACCAGCAGAACACCGCCGTCCACACGTTATGCGACAGAAAGTGCGCCCCCTGCATCATCCTCCCTACGCCGAGTACCGAACCGGCCAGTAACGCCACCACAAATGCCGCCCGCGCCAGCCGTGGTTTGCGATCACGCAGCATGAAGAACAGGCCGAACAGGCAGAATCCGGTCGCCGCATGCCCACCCGGCCAGCACAGGCCAGGCTTGTCGGTAGCAGGCCGCGGTTCCAGCAACTTGCTGTAGGTTTCCGTGCCGCCAAACTGGGTCAGGCTCCATGGGCACTGTACCTGTGTCACCTTCTTCAACGGCGTGACAAACGCCGTGGACAGGCCCAGTGCCAGCACCAGGCAGCCCAGCTCGCGGCGCCAGCCGAACAGGCGCTTCCAGAAGAAACTGGCAGCAAAGGTGAGCAGCGAGATCACCCCCAGCAAGATGACCACCTGCTTGACCCGGTCGTGCAGGATGTTTTCCAGCCAATAGCTGTGGCGGCCGATGAACTGCCCGGCAGCGGGGTCGAAAAACAGGTTGGCCAGGTCCATGTCGACTGACGTCAGCTCCAGCAGAATCAAGGCCAGCGCGGTCGCCAAGGGGATGCCCAGATACAGCCAGAAATTGATCGGGCGAGGGCGGGTTCGTTGCTGCATGGTGGCTCCAGGGCACGAAAAAGATCGGGCATTGTCGGCTGCCCGCTATCCTGTGTCCGTGAAGGATCAGTGAAAAAACCGTCAAGTGGGGTGAATTTTCCTCGGGGCTGGCACCGTGCAAGCATAGGCCTTAAGCTGCGCCTGCCGCGCACCACTGCGAGAAGCGCCGCACAGGAGAAACCGATGCGCATTCTTTTGGTTGAAGACAACCGCGATATTCTGGCCAACCTGGCCGACTACCTGGGCATGAAGGGCTATACCGTCGACTGCGCCCAGGATGGCCTGTCCGGCCTGCACCTGGCCGCCACCGAACACTACGACCTGATCGTGCTCGACATCATGCTGCCCGGCATCGATGGCTACACCCTGTGCAAGCGCCTGCGCGAAGACGCCCGCCGCGACACACCGGTGATCATGCTCACCGCCCGCGACCAGCTGGATGACCGCTTGCAAGGCTTCCGCTCCGGCGCCGACGACTACCTGCTCAAACCGTTCGCCCTGTCTGAGCTGGCGGCGCGCATCGAAGCAGTGCTGCGCCGCGCCCAGGGCGGAGGACGCCGCACCTTGCAGGTGGCCGACCTCAGTTACGACCTCGACACCCTGGAAGTTACCCGGCAGGGCCGCCTGCTCAAGCTCAATCCGGTGGGCCTCAAGCTGTTGGCCGTGCTGATGCAGAAAAGCCCGCACGTACTGCGCCGCGAAGTACTGGAAGAAGCCCTGTGGGGCGACGATTGCCCCGACAGCGACAGCCTGCGCAGCCATGTACACCAGCTGCGCCAGGTGATCGACAAGCCGTTCGAAAAACCCTTGCTGCATACCGTACATGGCGTCGGCTATCGCCTCGCCGAGGGCCGCGATGGAGTTTAAGCAAAGCCTTGCCCAGCGCATCATCATCGCCTTTGCCCTGATGAGCGCGCTGGTGGCCGGGGCGTTCGCCTTCGGCATCGTCGCCACCGTGCACCTGGTTGAAGAACGGCTGATTTCCTCTGTGCTGGGAGGCGACCTGCAGCGCCTGCTGCGCATGGACAGCGTCAGCGACTGGAGCCACCGGCCGCGCCCCGACCAGCTGTTCTACTTCAGTGGCGGGCGTGACGACTTCGAACTGCCCAAGGACTTGCGCCACCTTGACCGTGGTTTCCACGAAGTATTCCGCGACCAGCTGTCGTACCACGCCATGGTCGAGATCGTCGATGGCCGCCGTTACGTGCTGTTGCAGGACCAGAGCGACTTCGAAGAACGCGAGCGCGTGCTTTTCGCGGTGGTGGTGGTGGGCTTCGTACTCAGCCTGGTACTGGCGGTGATCCTCGGCTGGCTGGTGGCGCGCCGGGTAATGGCACCGGTGATCCGCCTGGCGCGCCAGGTGCGTCATCGCGATCAACTGCTGGGCCTGGCCCCGCCACTGGCACCGGACTACGCGGCGGACGAGGTCGGCCAGCTGGCAGTGGCCTTCGACGATACCCTGGGCCGTTTACGCGATGCGCTGACCCGTGAACGGCTGTTCACCAGTGACGTCAGCCATGAGTTGCGCACACCGTTGATGGTGCTGGCCACCTCCTGCGAGCTGCTGATGGAGAACCCCAACCTCGACGCCCGCGCGCGTAGCCAGGTAGAGCGCGTGGCGCGTGCCACGGAAGAGATGCGCGAACTGGTCAAGACCTTCCTCATGCTGGCCCGGGCCCAACGAGACGAAGGCGCGGTGGCGTCGCGGGCGACCTTGCGCGAAGTGGCCGACGAACTTATCGGTGTGTGGCGCGATACCATCGAGCAGAAGGGCCTGACCCTGTATTTCGATGGCCGCGTCAGCGCCAGCCCGGTGCTGTACAACGCTACTTTCCTGCAGTCGGTGATGGGTAACCTGTTGCGCAATGCTGCCCACTACACCGACAGCGGCTACATCCGGCTGAGCCTGGAGGCCAACGGTTTCAGTGTGGAGGACAGTGGCGTGGGCATCCCCGAAGAGCAGCGTGAGGCGATGTTCAAGCCGTTCGTTCGTGGTGACGAGCGGCGTGGCGAAGGCTTGGGCCTGGGTCTATCGCTGGTGCAACGAATTTGCGACGACCAAGGCTGGCATGTCACCCTCACATCGACCCTGCCGCACGGTTGCCGCTTCCAGGTGGACCTGAGCAACACCAAGGCCCAAGGCGGCCCGGACGCCATGGCCGAGTAATCTGTTGAAACAGGTTAAAGGGCGCGCAACGTTTTTTTCACATTGGCATAACCTGATTCCAACGCTTGCTTACCTAAGGTGAGCGGCACTGGAGTCAGGAGATGCCCAATGCGTAGCCCCATCAAGCTTGAATTTTCCGAGAAGTACGACAAAGACCACGCCCGCGAGTACTTTCTCAAGCACCAGGATGGCCTGGCGCGTCGCCTTTCCCACAAGCGAGATGAGCAGCTGGCGCGTCGCGCCCTGGCATTGGCCGGCGAGCCCGGCCTGGTACTGGACCTGCCTTGCGGTGCCGGCCGTTTCTGGCCACTGCTGGCAGAAAAGCCCAACCGGGTGATCATTGGTGCCGACAACTCCGAAGCGATGATCGAGACAGCCTGTGCCGCGCAACCGCCAGAAGTGGTGGCGCGGGTACGCCCTTTGCAAACTTCAGCGTTCGCCATTGACCTGCCGGATAATTCGGTGGACAGCATCTTCTGCATGCGCCTGTTCCACCACATTGGCGAATCGGCGCACAGAAAGACCATACTTTCGGAATTTCAAAGGGTTAGCCGTGATAGTGTGATTCTGTCGTTGTGGGTCGACGGCAACTTCAAGGCCTGGCGCCGGAAAAAACTGGAGCAACGCCGCAGTGCCAAGGCCGAGCAGGACAATTACCAGAACCGTTTCGTGTTACCAGCCGAAACGGTCGAAGAAGAATTCAGGGCCGCCGGCTTCAGAATCCAGGAACGCCTCGACTTCCTGCCGTTCTATGCCATGTGGCGGGTCTACGTATTGCGTAAGGGGTAGTGTTTGATGGCTGTAGCCCAGAAAGGGGAGTCGCGTTTCGATTTTTACTGGCGCCAGCAGGGCGAGTGGGTCGAGGAGCCTAACCAGCGCCGCGGCGGCGAGAGTGGCGTGCAACGCCTCAATGATGCCAATGGCAAGCTGCTGTATGCCAAGCGCCAGGTTGGGCATATCTATCGCAGCCTTATGCACCCTTTTGGGCGACCAACCGTATTGCGTGAACTCGATGCACTGAACAGCTTCGAGCAACTGGGCGTTCGCGTCCCGCGCATCGTCTTTTGTGGTGCCGAGCGCGATGCCGACCACCAATGGCGTGCGCTGCTGGTGAGCGAAGCGCTGGACGGATTTGTCGAACTCGACACCTGGCATGCCGAAGGTGCCCGTGAGCGTTACCCGCAGGTGGTGCATCAGCGCATGCTCAAGGACCTGGCGGACAACCTGGCGCGCATGCACCTGGGGCACTGGCAGCACGGCTGCCTGTATGGCAAGCACGTATTCATCAAGGTGATCGGCGAAGGCGAGCAAGCGCGGGTCGAAGTCGCACTGCTGGATCTGGAAAAGTGCCGGCGGCGCATCAGCTGCCAGCGTGCGGCAGGCAACGACCTGCGCCAGCTGCGCCGCCATTCGTCGATCAATGACGCCGAATGGCAAACGCTGCTCTACTTTTACAAGATGGCGTTTGGCAGCGCTGTCAAAGGGTTAGAGTAATGAAACTAGAAATAGCTCGAGCTTTGTTCCTGGTAGCTGGCCTGGCGGTGACCACCGTGGCGGTGGCTGCCTGGGAAGAGCCGAGGCCGACTGTGTTCAGCAAGGCTGAGATGGCCGACCAGTGCGCACTGCCGCGGGAAGCGAAACCGCAGCAGGCACAGGTCGCGCCGGATCAGGACCTGTTGCTGTTCCTGTTCGGCCTGCGTCAAGGGTTGCGGCCATTTGGTTGAACCCTGCGTTAGCTAGAAAAGCCAGAGGCCTCGCGATTGCGGGGCCTCTGGCATTTTTGTGTCTGCTTTGCCGGCCTCTTCGCGGGTTTACCCGCGAAGAGGCCGGATCAGGCTAGTGCAGGTTCTTTGGTTTTTACCTTGTGCGCCAACAGGGTGTAGATACAAGGCAGCACAAACAAGGTAAACAGCGTGCCAATCGACATCCCCGTGGCAATCACCGTACCGATGTCAAAGCGGCTGACTGCCCCAGCCCCGGTCGCCAGAATCAGCGGCACCATGCCGAACACCATCGCCGCCGTGGTCATCAGCACTGGCCGCAGTCGAATGGCCGCCGCTTCCTCGATGGCCTCACGCACGCTCAAGCCGCGCTCCGCACGTAACTGGTTGGCGAATTCGACGATCAGGATGCCGTGCTTGCTGATCAGCCCGATCAAGGTCACCAGCCCGACCTGGGTGTAGATGTTCATGCTCGAAATACCCAGGAACAGCGGCAGCAGCGCCCCGCAGATCGACAACGGCACCGTTACCAGAATCACCAGCGGGTCGCGGAAACTCTCGAACTGTGCAGCCAACACCAGGAAGATAATTGCCAGCGCCAGGCCAAAGGTGACCCACAGTGCGCTGCCTTCCTGCACGTACTGGCGTGCCACGCCGGCATAGTCGAAGGCGAAGCCTTCCGGGGCCTCTTCGCGGGCGATGTCCTGCACGGTTTTCAGCGCTTCGCCCAGGCTGACCATGGGCACGCCCTGGATGATCGCCGAGTTCAGCTGCTGGAACTGGTTGAGCTGGCGCGGGCGGGCGCGGTCGGTGAGGGTGATCAGGGTCGACAGCGGCAGCATCTGACCCTGGTCATTCTTCACGTAGTAGTTGTTCAGCCAGCCGGGGTTGTCGCGGTACGGCCGTTCGACCTGGGCAATCACCTTGTAGCTGCGGCCTTCGAGGGTGAAGCGGTTGATTTCCGCCTCGCCCAGCAGGGTGGCCAGGGTGCCGCCGAGGGTGTCCATCGATACCCCCATCTGCGCGGCCTTGGCCCTGTCGATGTCCACCACCACTTCGGGCTTGTCGAAGGCCAGGTCGATGTCGAGGAACGCGAACTTGCCGGATGCCTGCGCGCGGGCCTTGATGCGCTGCGCTACGTCCAGCAGTGCCGGGTAGTCGCCAGCGGTGTTGATCACGAACTGGAACGGCAGGCCCTCGCCGGTGCCGGGCAGGGAGGGCAGGTTGAAGCCGAAGATCTGCAAGCCGCCGATTTCCTCAAGTTTGGCCTGCACCAGCGGCAACAGCTCCATCTGCGTGCGCTCGCGTTCGTTCCAGGGTTTGAGCAGGAAGCCGCCGATGCCGGTCTGCACGCCGTTGAACCCGTTGATCTGGAACGATGAGTAGTACTCGGGGAAGGTCTTGAACAAGGGGGTAAATTCGTCGGTGTAGGCGTTGAGGTAATCGAGGTTGGCCGGCTGCGGCGAGCTGCTCATCATGAAAATTACCCCCTGGTCCTCGTTGGGGGCGAGTTCGTTCTGGGTGAACGTGAGCAGCACCGGTATCAGGCACAGGATGATCACGGCAAACACCAGCACCACCGGGCGGCTGTCGAGGGTGGCATGCAGCAAGCGCTGGTAGCGCACCTTCAGGCGTTCGAACAGCACGTCCAGGCGGTGGGCCAGGCCACTGGGATTCTGCTCTTGGCGAAGCAGCAGAGCGCACATCATCGGCGACAGGGTGAGGGCGACGATGCCAGAGATGATGACCGCCCCGGCCAAGGTCAGGGCGAACTCCTTGAACAAGGCCCCGGTAAGCCCGGTGAGGAAGCCGATCGGTGCATACACGGCAGCCAGGGTGATGGTCATCGACACCACCGGCAGGGCGATTTCGCGGGCGCCCTCAAGGGCCGCATCGAATGGCGATTTGCCTTCTTCCATGTGCCGGTGGATGTTTTCCACCACGACAATGGCGTCGTCCACCACCAGGCCGATGGCCAGCACCATGGCCAGCAGGGTCAGCAGGTTGAGCGAGTAACCCATCATCTGCATGAAGAACAGCACGCCGATCATCGACAGCGGAATGGTCACCACCGGGATCAGCACCGAGCGCAAGGCACCGAGGAACAGGAACACCACCACGATGACGATCAGCACCGCCTCGCCAAGGGTCTTGATCACTTCGTCGATCGAGGCCTGGATGAACAGCGTGGCGTCGTAGGCAATCGACACTTTCAACGCCGAAGGTAACTGGCTCTCCAGCTCGGGCATGATGCGTCGCACTTCCTTGATCACGTCCAGCGGGTTGGCAGCGGGGGTGGCCTTGATACCGATGTACACCGACGGGGTGCCGTCGAACGAGCTGACCGTGTCGTAGTTTTCCGCACCCATCTCGACCCGCGCCACATCGCCCAGCAGCACGCGGCTGTCGCCGTTGGTCTTGACCGGCAGGGCGGCGAACGCCTCGGCCGACTTCAACTCGGTGCTGGCGTTGATGCTGGTGACCACGTATTCGCCCTTTACCTCGCCGGCAGCGGAGAGGAAGTTGTAGCGGCGAACGGCGTTGGTCACATCGGTGGCCGACAGGCCGAAACCGGCCAGTTTCACCGGGTCCAGCCACAGGCGCATGGCAAACACCTGGTTGCCGAGGATCTCCGCTTCGGCCATGCCCGGCAGGGTGGCCAGCTTGGGCTGGATGACCCGCGACAGGTAGTCGGTGATCTGCGGGTTGCTCATCTCCTTGCTGTAGAAACTGACGTACATCAGCGCCGAGGCGTCGGCGGCTTCCTTGCTGAGTACCGGGTCTTCGGAGTCCTGCGGCAGTTTGTTGCGCACTTCGTTGGCCTTGGCCAGCAGCTCGGTGAACAACCGGTCGCTGTCGGCGCCGATGCGCGCGTAGATGGAAATGATCGAGAAGTTCTGCCGGCTCACCGAGGTCATGTAGTCGATACCTTCGGCACTGGCCAGGCTCTGCTGCAACGGCTGGGTGATGTAGCCCTGGATGGTTTCGGCGTTGGCCCCGGGGTAGGCGGTGGTCACCGTGATCAGGGCGTTTTCCATTTGTGGGTACTGGCGGATCTGCAGTTTGTTCCAGGCCTGGAAACCCAGCAGCAGGATCAGCAGGCTGACCACACTGGCCAGCACCGGGCGGCGGATGAACGGGTCGGTGAACGCCATGCCTGCCTCCTCAGTCCTTGCCCGGCGCGCCCTGTTGGGGCTTGAGGGCTTTGTCCTGGCCGATGCGGATCGCGGCGCCCGGGGTGAGCTTGAGTTGCCCGGCGGTAACCACCTGCTCCCCGGCTTGCAGGCCCTTGCTGACCACCACCACGCCGTCGCGGCGCTCGCCGGTCTGGACGGTGCGTTGTTCAGCGACTAGCTGGGGTTGGCCCTTGTCGTCGTTTTCCAGCTTGCCGTCCTTGTCCTTCTTCGGCGTGGCGACGTAAACCGAGTTGCCATACAGGGTGTAGGTAATGGCGCTTTCCGGCACCACCACTTGTGGCTGTGGGTTAGGCAGCAGCACCAACAGGCTGGCGAACATGCCCGGCAGCAGTTTGCCGTCGGGGTTGGCCAGGGTGGCGCGCACCAGCAGGTTGCGCGTGGTTTCCTCGACCTTGGGGTTGATGGCGCTGAGGCTGGCGGGGAAGGTCTGGCCGGGGTAGGCGGCTACCTGCACCAGCACCTGCTGGCCCAGGCTCAACTGCGGCAGGGCCTGTTCCGGTACGTTGAAGTCGACGTACAGGCTGGATGTGTCCTGCAGGGTGGCAATCACCGTGCCGGCGGCCAGGTACTGGCCGATGTCCACCTGGCGGATGCCGATGGTGCCGCTGAACGGGGCGTTGATGCTTTTTTTGATCTTCTGCGCCTTGAGTTGCTCGACCACCGCCTGGTTGCGGCGGTACTGAGTGGTGAGGCGGTCGAACTCGCCGCGCGAGATGGCCGAGTCGCCGACCAGCTGGCTGCCGCGGCCGAAATCGACCTTGGCCAGGCCCAGGTCGGCCTGGGCGGTGCCAAGCAGAGCGGTTTCCTGGTCATCGTTGAGTTGCAGCAGTAACTGGCCGGCTTTGACCTGCTGCCCCGAGTCGAAGTGCAGGGCTTTGACGATGCCTTCCACCTCCAGGCTCAGCTCCACACCCTGCAGTGCCTTGAGACTGCCCACGGCGGGCAGGCGCGCTTGCCACTGGCGCTGTTCGGCCAAGGCTGCCGCAACGGTGATGGGCGGCTTGGGGGCAGTGAACACCTGGATCTGCTGGTAGATCGAGAACGCCTTGTAGCCCCCCAGGGCCAGCACGATCAGCAGAACCACGGCCAACATGATGAGCATGCGGCGGCGTAGCATAAGTCCGGTTCCTTGGATTTGGTTGTTATTCGTTTAGACACGACAACGGGCGATCCTGCCCACGTGTGGATGGGGGAAGTATTGACTGTTTTTGGTTTGAGGGGGAGTGAAATGCCTGTACCGGCCCTTTCGCGGCTAAAGCCGCTCCTACAGAGAGCGCGTAGTCATCGGATCGCGCGGTCAGTGTAGGAGCGGCTTTAGCCGCGAAGAGGCCGGTCCAGGCAACAGAGAAATCAGACGAGATGCAGGTGGTTGTCCCAGAAACCGGACGGCAGGTTCATCGGCTGCCCGACCAGCTCGGCCTTGGTGCAATCATAGAACCGGCAACGGCCCTGCCCGGAAGTAACGACAAAACCATCCTTCACCGCGCCAACCCCCGCGCAATCGGGCATCGGTGCATCCAGCCGCACCGCACCCGTGTCCAGGTCCCAGACAAACAGCCGGTTGGCCCGTGGCGCAGTCAGGGCCACCAGCCGCAGCTCGCTGTGGATCGCAACACTGGCGGTGTACTGGGCCATGGCCTGCAACTGCCGCTCCGGCACCGGGAAGGCCTTGAACGGCTCGCCCGGGCGCTTGATCGCCAACAGCTCGGCCGTTTCATCGGCATCACCCATGAACTGCTGGCAGGCGGCGATGGTGCCATCGCTGCCCACTGCCAGGTGACGCACGCTGTTCATCTGCTGGGCCAGGGTTTCCTTGCTCAGCAAGGTGCCGTCGCGCTGCATCAGCACAAGGCTCGGTTCCATGGCATTGAGGTTCATCTCCACCCGGCTTTCGGCTTCGGTACGAATGCCGCCGTTGGCCACGATCAGCGTCTCGCCGTCGGGCAGCCAGGCAACCTCGTGCGGGCCGATACCGTGGGTCGGGATTTCACCGGTGTGAACCAGGCGTTCGCCTTCAAAACGGTACACGCCCAGCACGCCACGCCCAGGGTCGGTAGTGTCGTTCTCGGTGGCATACAGCCATTCACCCCCTTTGTGCACCACGGCGTGGCCATAGAAGTGCCGGTTCGGCTGCGAGGTCACGGTTTGCAGCAGGCGCCCGTCGCGCAAATCGACCAGGTAGCTTTCGGTCCCGGGGCGGCGGGCGATGAACAGTGCGATCGGCTGCTCGGGGTGGTGGATGATGGCGTGGCAACGCTGGGCGACCTGGGTGCTGAACACCTGGGTGCCGTCCAGGCGAAAACCCACGGCATAGTGCTTGCCGTCGCCATCGTCACGCGCCGAAAGCAGCAGGGGTTCGCTGCCTTTGTTGCGGAACAGGCTCCAGCCGCCCAGGGTCAGGGCACTGAGCAAAACGCTACCGAGTTTGAGGGCCTGGCGTCGCAGCATGATCAGTCACCGTCGTTGGCATTGAAGCCCAGCTGAATGTTCAACGCCTTGGCCAGGTCGCCTTCGTGCAGGCGATGGACAGCGTTGAGGCTGTCGTAGATCTGGTTCAGGGTTTGCTGGCCAGCGTCGTCGGCCAGCAGCTCGCCCAGCGACTTCTGGTTGTCGGCCAGCAGTTTGAGCGAGGTAGCGTAGGCGGCGTCGATCTTGTCCGCCAGCGCTTTCTGATCGCTGGACAGCAAACCGCGCAGGCCTTGGTTGTCGACCCCGACCCAGACGGTTTCGGCCGCCTTGAGGGTGGCTTCCAGGCTCTTCAGCGAGGAGTGGCTGCGCCAGGCTTCGGCCTGCAACGGCTGCGGGATGCCCTTGCTCTGGCGGCCCATCGGCGCGCCTAGCTTCTTCTTCAGGGTATCCAGGGCGGTGACCTGGGAGCGCAGCAGGTCGGCGATCGCCTCGTGGGAGTCGGCGTAGCGCTGGTTGGGGAACTTGGTCATCTGCGACAGCATGCCGTCGGTGCTGTTCCAGCTCTTGAGGATATCCTCGGCCAGGACCTTCTGGTGTTCACCAATGGCCACCAGCAGCGGGCAGTAGCGGGCTTTCTGCTCGGCAGTGGCAATGTCCGGCTTGCTGTCGAACAGGATGTACTCGTAGGCCGACAGGCCGCGTACCACCACGCTGGCCTTGCCCAGGGAAGCGACGTCTACCGGCTTGTCGCCGTTGACCAGCTGCTCGACCTGGCGGCCGACCAGGTTCTTCTTGTCGGGCCAGAACTGTACCTGCCAGGCGCGGTTGCCTTCGGCCAGTGGGCCGACCAGCAGCGGTTGCAGCTCGGCCCAGGCCTTTTGCGCCTTGAGGAAGTCGGCACGGGCCTTTTCCAGGTCTTCCTTGCCTTCGCAGTAGGCCAGGGCGCTGGCGGCCAGCGTGCGGTCGGCTTCGACCCAGCGGCTGTAAGTGGGCAGGATGACCTGCTTGGCGATGGCAGCGGAGGTGACGGCTTGCGGGTCCTGCGGCGAGCAGGCGCCGAGGGCGAGTGCAGCGAGGCTGGTGAACAACAGTTTGGGTCGGAACATGCCCGGCTCCTTAGCGCGTTTTAAAGTGAATTCAGGAACGCCAGCAGCGCAGTGCGTTGCTCGGCATTGAACGTGAGTACGAAGTTGCGTGCCGCCTCGGCTTCGCCCCCGTGCCAGAGCACGGCTTCCAGCAGGTCACGGGCGCGGCCGTCGTGCAGGAACTGGCTGTGGCCGCTGACCGTTTCGCTCAGGCCGATGCCCCACAGGGGCGGGGTACGCCAGTCCTGGCCGTTGGCGGCGAACTCGGTGCGCTCATCGGCCAGGCCTGGGCCCATGTCGTGTAGCAGCAGGTCGCTGTAGGGGCGGATGACCTGGTTGGCCAACTCTGGCTCGGCAGCATCGGCAGCGGTGGTGAACTGCGGTGTATGGCAACCCTGGCAGCCGGCCTGGTAGAACAGGTTCTTGCCTGCCAGCACCTGCGGCGAGCCGACGTCGCGGCGGGCTGGCACCGCCAGGTTGCGGGTGTAGAAGGTGACCAGGCGCAGGATATTGTCGCTGACTTCCTTTTCGCCATTGGCGCCGTCGCCATTGGGCGCGGCGAGGCAGTCGGTTTGTGCCGGGGTGCAATCGTCTTTGGGCTGCAAGGTGCTGGTCAGGCCCATGTCGCCGGCAAAGGCGTGCACGTTCTGCTGGTTGACGTTGGGCTGCCCGGCTTTCCAGCCGAAGCGGCCGACCACGGTCTTGCCCAGGGCGTCGTCCCACACGCGGTTGGCCCGCCCGCGGATGCCGTCGCGGTTGTGGTCATCGGGGTCTTCGTTGGCCAGCAAGTCGGCTTCGGGGATGGCTTCGAGCAGGCCCAGGCCGATCATTGGCGGCGCCACCCGCGCCGAAAAGCGCGTGTCGGGGTGCATGACGCCGTAGCCGAGCTGGCTGATCTGCAGGGTCGGCTTGCGCAGTTCGACCTGATGGCCGTCCTTGAACGACACGGTTTCGCGGGTGTAGCTCACCCGTACCTTGCCTTCGGGGGCCACACCGGGGATGGCCATGTCCTGCAGCTGAGTGCCGTACACCGGCTCAGGCACCACGCCCAGGCGCTCGATGACCTTGGCCAGATAGGGCTGGTCGGGGATCGACAGGCGCACCAACATGCCCACCGCGTTGCTATTGCCCGGCTCTGGCGGGTGGCCGCGGCCATCGCGCACATGGCAGTTCTGGCAGGCGTTGGTGTTGAACAGCGGGCCCAAGCCGTCGCGGGCGGTGGTGGTGGAAGGGGCGATCACCCAGGGGTTGCGGAAGAAACTGTTGCCCACGGCGAAGTCCACGCGACGTTCGGCTGGGAGGTTGGCCGAGGGCAGGGAATAGGCGTTGCGGTCAGTCCGCTGCACGGTTGCCTTGCCGCCCGACAATGCTTCGCCGGGTTCGGCCTGGGTGAACCGCGGGGCGTCGTCACAGGCAGAGAGGGCGAGGACCAGCATCAGCGGGGAGAGTCGGGACAGCGACGAGGACATGCAAAATCCTGGGCGTGGACGAAAAACCGGCGTGCAAGCTTAGCAAAGTGGGGGTGTTTGAATAAGAGCAATTTGCAATTGCTGGATGAAATCGGTGTCAGAGGGCCATAAGCAAAAAAGGCGACCCGAAGGACGCCTCTTTTCAGAACCGCTACCGCAAGATCAGAATTCGTGATCTGCAGTGTCCGGGTTCAGGTTGGCAATACCCAGCTTGCCAGCCGCCTGCTCGATTGCACCGGTCTGCTTGACCAGTGCGGCGATCGCGTCACGCACGATCTGGTTGCCGGCAGCGTTGTCGGCCGCGATCAGCTGGTCGTAGTGCTCGCCTTTGAGGGCGTGGTCGACCATTACCTGGATCTTGGCTTCGGTGGCTTCCAGGTCGGCCTTGAGGGTGGCGTCGGCGGCCGGGTCGACCTTGGCTACCAGCGACGACAGGCTTGGGCCGGTCACCTTGGTACCGTCCGGGCGGGTGTACTCGCCCAGGTAGACGTTGCGGATACCCTTGGCGTCGTAGAAGTGCGAGTAGTGGGTGTTGTCGCTGAAGCAGTCCTGCTCGTCTTCCGGCGAGTTGGCTTCCAGCGAAACCTTCATGCGCTCGCCCGCCAGTTCGCCCAGCGACAGGCTGCCCATGCCGAACAGCATCTTGCGCAGGCCGTCGTTGACAGGCTCCGCTTCCAGCTTGGCGCGGTAGTTGTCGGCGACGTTCGGCGCCCAGTTGCCGACCATTTCTTCAAGGTCGGTAACCAGCAGTTGGGTAACGGCTTTCAGGTAGGCACGGCGGCGCTCGTTGTGGCCACCGGTGGCGCCCTGGCCTTCCAGGTAGTCGGATGCCGGGCGGTTGCCAGCGCCTGGGCCGGTGCCGTTCAGGTCCTGGCCCCAGAGCAGGAATTCGATGGCGTGATAGCCCGTGGCAACGTTGGCCTCGGAGCCGGCCAGTTCGTTCAGGCTGGCCAGTTTCTCTGGGGTAATGTCCTTGACGTCGACCTTCTCCTCGCCAACCTGGATCTCGGTGTTGGCGATGATGTTGGCGCCGGCGGCCGGGTTGCCCAGGGCATGCTCGTAGCTCTTGTCGACATAGTCGATCAGGCCTTCGTCCAGGGGCCAGGCGTTCACCTGGCCTTCCCAGTCGTCGATGATGGTGTTGCCGAAGCGGAAGGCTTCGGATTGCAGGTACGGAACGCGCGCGGCGAACCAGGCTTGCTTGGCGGCTTTCAGGGTTTCGTCGTTGGGCTTGGCCAGGAACGCGTCCACTGCAGTCTGCAGGGTTTTGGCGGTGCTCAGCGAGTCGCTGTACACAGCATGAACCATTTCGGCGTAATGCTTGACCACGGCTTTGCCGGCGGCTTCGTCGACAGCCCCGGGCGCGGCAGCGGTGGTGCTGGCGGCAGCAGGTGCCTGGGCTTGCGGCGCGGCGGCTTTGTCGTCCTTGCCTTCACCGCAGCCGGCGAGAGCGATGGCAATGGCCAGCAGACTGGCGGAGGCCAGAGGCATTCGAATCATTGTTGGTTTTCCTGCATCGTGTGGTTGGACCAAGGGGTGGACCGTGCGCCGTGGCACGCGAAACCGCAACATCATGCGAAAGATTTGCATTTGCTGTAAAGAGGCGGCGTGCAATTCATGTAAATGGCGGTCACGGCGTGTAACCGGGCAGGCGTACTCAGAACATCGAAACCTGGTGACGCTGCGCCTGCTTCAGGAAACTGGTCAGCTCGCGGGCCGACAGCGGCTTGCTGTAGTGGTAGCCCTGGCCCTCGTGGCAGCCCTGGGCAACGATGTAGGTTTCCTGCTCGGCGGTTTCCACGCCTTCGGCGATCACCTGCATGCCCAGGCTCTTGCCCAGCTGGATGATGGCGCGAACGATGGTGGCGTCGTCATCGTCGTCGAGGAGGTCCTGGACGAAGCTCTTGTCGATCTTGATCTTGTCCAGCGGCAGCGATTTCAGGTAACTGAGCGACGAATAGCCGGTGCCGAAGTCGTCGATGGCAATCAGTGCCCCGGAACGGCGCAGGCTCAGCAGATGCTGGGCAGCGGTGCTGATGTCTTCCATCAGGCCGGTTTCGGTGACTTCCAGCTCCAGGCTGCGCGGTGGCAGGCGATAAGCCTGCAGCAGGTTGTTGACCACCCGTGGCAGCTCGCTGTGGTGCAGCTGTACGGTCGACAGGTTGACCGCCATGCGCAGCTCACTGAAGCCCTGGTCGTGCCATTCGCGCAGTTGCCGGCAGGCTTGGTCCAGTACCCATTCGCCGATGCTGATGATGCTGCCGTTTTGCTCGGCCAACGGGATGAACTGGTCGGGCGGCACCATGCCCAGCTCCGGGTGCTGCCAGCGCAGCAGCGCTTCCACGCCGACCACGCGGTGGTCGCGGTAGCTGATTTGTGGCTGATAAACCAGGTACAGCTGGTTGCGTGGCAGGGCTTCGCGCAGGTCTTTTTCCAGCTCGCGGCGGCGGCGCATCTCGCTGTCGACGCTGGCAATGTAGAACTGGTAGCGGTTGCGCGAACGGGCCTTGGCCAAGGTCATGGTCTGTTCGGCTTTTTGCAGGAGTTTCTCCGTGCTGTCGCCGTCTTCGGGGAACAGGGTAATGCCGATGGTGGCGCGCAGACGGATCTGCTGGTGGTGGTCGAGGTCGAACGGCACTTCCAGGTCGTCGAGGATGCTTTGCGCCAGTTCGGCTGCCTCGTAGGGCTGCTCGATATTGGCTTGCACCAGGGCAAACTGGTCACCGCCCAGTCGCGCCAGGGCCCCCAGCCGGCCACTGTGGGCGCGCAGGCGGTCAGCCAGGGCCAGCAGCAACTGGTCGCCCACCTGGTAGCTGAATTGCTCGTTGATGCCCTTGAAATCGTCAAGGCCCACGCACAACACCGCCACACGGTGCTGCAGGCGACCGCCGTCGACGAGAATCTTGTCCAGTTGCTGCTGCAGTTGCTGGCGGTTGGGCAGGCCGGTGAGGAAATCGTACTGGGCCATGCGTTGCAGGCTGTTTTCGGCCTCGTGGCGCAGGTGGGTGTTGCGCTCGATCGAAGCCAGCAACTGGTTGGCGGTGTTGACCCACAGGCCCAGTTCGTTCTTCTCGTGGCCCTTGAGCAGCGGTATCTGGTGCTGACTGGGGCGGTCGGGGTTGATTTGGGTGAGGTGCTCGATGATCTTGGACAGCGGCTTGGTCAGCAGCCAGTGGTACACCAGGTACAGCACCAGGCCCATGGCCAAGGCCCGCAACACGCCGGAAATGAAGATGATTACCGCATTGATCAGGAAGTCTTCGCCGTAGGACGACGTGTCGAGGGTGATGCTGAGGTCGCCGTAGTATTCGCTGTAAGGGCCACGGCCGACCAGTTGTGTGGTGTAGGTGCGTTCCTGGCCGAGGATAAGATCGGTCAGCCAGCGCATGGACATGTCCTGCAGCGGGCGCGACTTTTCGGCCAGCATGGTTTCGTTGGGGTGCCCGATGGAGGCCATACGCACCGATTCGTCCTGGAACAGGCCTTCCATCACCTGCATGCCCATTTCGCGGTCGAGGCTGTACACCGCCTGGGTGGAAGGGTCACGGAACATGTCGAGGATGCGCTGGGCATCGTTGTTAACGGCCTGGCGGGTCTTGTAGGTGTCGTAGACGATTTGCGCACAGCTGAGCACAACGCCGACTGCCAGCGCCGACAGCAGCACGACCCTGAGCAACTTGACCGACAAGCTGTTCCGCAATTCCAGCTTCAATGGGGTTTCCTTAATCCATGCGCATGGCATCATTTTGCCATCAACGATGACGATACACTATCGGCCGATCATGAGCAGTGTATCGGTTGCCTGACCCCGCAACTTGAATGCGCTGTGTGAATCTTCCAGAGGTTTGATGTTAGCGCGCTATGCGGGCTGAGCAAGCAAAACCGTGTTGGCGTTCGTGGGCGCGGGAGGCCGGTACTGGCATAAAAAAACCCGGCACAGGGCCGGGTCTTCATGTTCAGGGCTGAATGACTCAGGCCTTGAAGGTCTTGCCTTCGAACTGTTCGGCAACGAAGGCCCAGTTGACCAGGTTCCAGAACGCCTCGACGTACTTCGGACGCAGGTTGCGGTAGTCGATGTAGTAGGCGTGTTCCCAGACGTCGCAGGTCAGCAGCGGGGTGTCGCCGCTGGTCAGCGGGCAACCGGCGCCGATGGTGCTGGCCAGGGCCAGGGAACCGTCAGCTTTCTTCACCAGCCAGCCCCAGCCGGAACCGAAGGTACCAACCGAAGTCTTGGTGAACTCTTCCTTGAACTTGTCGAAGGACCCGAAAGCGGCGTTGATGGCGTCAGCCAGGGCACCGGTCGGTTGACCACCGGCGTTTGGCGCCAGGCAGTTCCAGTAGAAGGTGTGGTTCCAGACCTGAGCGGCGTTGTTGAAGATGCCGCCCGAAGAGGTCTTGACGATCTCTTCCAGGGTCTTGCCTTCGAATTCGGTGCCTGGGACCAGGTTGTTCAGGTTCACGACATAGGTGTTGTGGTGCTTGTCGTGGTGAAACTCCAGGGTTTCCTTGGAGATGTGCGGCTGCAGGGCATCGTGGGCGTACGGCAGCGGCGGCAATTCAAAAGCCATGGTGGATCTCCTGATTCAGGTCTAGTTCGCGGTTTGCGCAGGGCCGATCACGGGCGGCCCTATGTACGTCGGCGAGTTTGTACTCTTTGCGACGCAAGGGCCCGATCATAGCACCAGCCCCGGCGCATAACCACGCAACAAACATAGGGAATAGAGGTTCCAGAGCGGTTGGGGTGTGCCGACCGGTGGTGTTCGGCTTACCCCTTGTGGCGCCTGGCAGATCGAGCGCCGCCCGCGCGGCGCTCGATCTGCCCGGCGCTAGAAATGTTGTGACAAGCCCAGGGTCAGTTGAAGATCAACTGCGCCGCCACCGCGAACATCATCACCGCCACCATCAGGTCGAGCATGCGCCAGGTTGCCGGCCGTGCCAGCCACGGTGCCAGCCAGGCTGCGCCGATGGCCAGGGTGGAGAACCACAGCAGCGAAGCACTGGCCGCGCCCGCCACGTAGGCACCGGGGGCGGTTTGCTGGGCGCCCAGCGAGCCGATCAGCAACACCGTGTCGAGGTACACGTGCGGGTTCAGCAGCGTCACTGCCAGGGCGCTGAGCAGCACTGCGCGGCGTGAGCGCATGCCTTGGCCTTCCTGGTGCTGCAGGCTCTGCTTGGAGCAGGCGCTGCGCAGTGCCTTGGCGCCGTACCAGATCAGGAACACCGCACCGCCCCAGCGCGCGACCGCGAGCAAGGTCGGGTTGTGCGCCAGTACCGTGGCCAGGCCAAACACACCGGCAGCCACCAGAATGGCGTCACAGACGATGCACAGCGCCGCCACGGGCAAGTGATGTTCCCGGCGCAGGCTCTGGGCGAGGACGAAGGCGTTCTGAGCGCCGATGGCCATGATCAGGCCGAAGGCCACCAGCATGCCGTTGAGATAGCTTTGCCACATGATGGGGCTCTCCGGAAAGGTCATAAAAGATGCTGGCTATTGTGATGACCGGCGCTGTATAAGAAAAACAAATAAAGCTGATAAGGCATTAGAGAAATCGATGTTCGACTACAAGCTGCTGGCCGCCCTCGCGGCGGTGATCGAACAGGGGGGGTTCGAGCGTGCGGCGCAAGTGCTCGGCTTGTCGCAGTCGGCCATTTCCCAGCGCATCAAGCTGCTGGAGGCGCGCGTCGGCCAGCCGGTGCTGGTGCGTGCCACGCCGCCAGGCCCGACCGAGGTAGGCCGCCAGTTGCTCAACCATGTGCAGCAGGTGCGCCTGCTTGAACGTGACTTGCAGCGCCAGGTGCCGGCGCTGGACGAAGAGGGTATGCCGGAGCGCCTGCGCATCGCCCTCAACGCCGACAGCCTGGCCACTTGGTGGGCCGGCGCGGTGGGGGATTTCTGCGCACAGCAGAACGTTTTGACCGACTTGGTGGTAGAGGACCAGGAAGTGGGCCTCAAACGTATGCGTGCCGGCGAAGTGGCGGCCTGCCTGTGTGGTAGTGAGCGCCCGGTAGCGGGGGCACGCAGCCAGCCACTGGGCGCCATGCGCTACCGGGCACTGGCTAGCCCCGGGTTCATGGCGCGGCATTTTCCCCAGGGTTTTGTCGCCAGCCGCCTGGCCCGTACCCCGGCGATCGTGTATGGCCCGGACGACTTCCTGCAGCATCGCTACCTGGCATCGCTGGGCATCGAGGACGGTTTTCTGCATCACCTGTGCCCGTCCTCCGAAGGCTTCCTGCGCATGACCGAGGCCGGCCTGGGCTGGGGACTGGTGCCCGAATTGCAGGCCCGGGAGCAACTGGCCAGCGGGCAGTTGGTGGAAATCTGCCGCGATACCCCTATCGATGTGCCGCTGTACTGGCATCATTGGCGCAATGGCGGGCAATTGCTCGCGCAACTGACCGACCACCTGCGGTACACCGCACGGCAATGGCTGGTGCCCTTGTAGCCACGGCTGGCGTCAGTTGCATCTGAAATCTGGCAAGACGGAGTCTTACATGCGAATTCTGGTCACCGGCGCGAGCGGCTTCATCGGCGGGCGCTTTGCGCGCTTTGCCCTGGAGCAGGGCCTGGACGTGCGGGTCAGCGGCCGCCGCGCCGAAGGGGTCGAGCACCTGGTCAAGCGCGGCGCCCAGTTCATCCCTGGCGACCTGGGCGATGCCGAGCTGGCCCGTCGCTTGTGCCAGGGCGTCGAGGCCGTGGTGCACTGCGCTGGCGCGGTGGGCAGCTGGGGGCGCTACCAGGACTTCTACCAAGGCAACGTGGTGGTTACCGAGAACGTGGTTGAGGGCTGCTTGAAGGAGCATGTCAGGCGCCTGGTGCACCTGTCGTCGCCGTCGATCTATTTCAATGGCCGTTCGCGCCTGGATGTCCGTGAAGACCAGGTACCGCGCCGCTTCCACGACCATTACGGGCAAACCAAGCACCTGGCCGAGCAGAAAGTATTCGGCGCGCAGGAGTTTGGCCTGGAAGTGCTGGCGCTGCGCCCGCGCTTCGTGACGGGCGCCGGTGATGCCAGCATTTTCCCGAAGCTGATGCAAATGCAGCGCAAAGGCCGCGTGGCAATCATCGGCAATGGCCTGAACAAAGTTGACTTCACCAGTGTGCACAACCTTAACGAGGCGCTGCTCAGCGCCTTGTTCGCCGACGATAGGGCGCTGGGCCAGGCCTATAACATCAGCAACGGCCAGCCGCTGCCGCTGTGGGATGTGGTCAACTACGTGATGCGCCAGATGCAGCTGCCGCAGGTTACCCGCTACCGTTCCTACGGCCTGGCCTACAGCCTGGCCGCGCTGAACGAGGCGGCCTGCATGCTGTGGCCAGGTCGCCCGCAACCGACCTTGTCGCGCCTGGGGATGCAAGTGATGAGCCGCGATTTCACCCTGGATATCAGCCGCGCCCGGCAGTATCTGGACTACCAGCCCAAGGTCAGCCTGTGGACAGCGCTGGATGAATTCTGTGGCTGGTGGAAGCACCTGCCGCCGGAGCAATGAAGCCGCAGGGCTGACAATGGTCATCAATGCGCCTCGTTGGCGGTTTATACTCGTGCCTCTTTGCGACTAACGCGGTTGAATGTATCCATGCGTAACCATGCTCACGATGACTACGATGACGTGCCTACCTTGCGTGCGGGCACCGTTGATGATGACGAACTGATGCCGGCGCATGTCGTGCGCAGCCGCCAGAAGGCCGCGCGCGGGCCAAGCACGGCGCCGTTGTGGGCGTTGCTCGGTGCTTCGTTCATCGCCTTGGTAGGCCTGGGTTGGTGGAGCTTCCAGCAGATCTCCTTGATGGAGCAGCAACTGGTGGCGACCCAGGAAAGTTTTGCCCGCATCAGTGAAGAAGCGGCAGGGCGCCTGCAGGCGATCAGCGGCAAGGTGGATGCCAGCGAGTCTGGCGCTACCACCAGCAGCGAGGCATTGAAGCTTCAACTGCGCCAGTTGCAGAAAGGTGTGGCCGGGCAGACCGGTGACCTGGGCAAACGCCTGGAACAGGTGCTGGCCGATACCCGTGAACAGCAGAAGGCTGTGACCGAGCTGCAAAGCCAGTTGCAGGCGCAGTTGAAGCTGGTGAATGGCGAACTGGCCGCGCTGCGTTCGGGCCAGGTGGATGGGGGCAAGCTGGATGCCCAGTTCAAGGGGCTGAACGAGCAGGTTGCCGCGCTGAAAGCCGCGCAGGTGGATGGCGGCAAGCTGGATGTGCAGCTCAAGAGCCTGGGCAGCGATATAGCAGCGCTGAAGAAGCAGGGGAACCCGAGCGCTGCCATTCAAGGCCTGGAGCAGGACATGCTGGTGCTCAAGAGCCAGATCGACAACCGCCCGGCTGCGGCGGCGTCCGGTGGTGCTTCGGTGCAGGAGTTCGATGCCTTCCGAGCTCAGATGACCCGGAACCTGAATACCTTGCAGAGTCAGATTCAGAACCTGCAACAGCAGATCAACGCCCGGCAGTGACACCGCAGGGGAGGGCGTTGCCCTCCATTCGCGGCACAGGGCCGCAAAGCGGCCCCGGCAATCTCGATTACAACCGCGGGTAATCGATGTACCCCACCGGGCCCCTGCCATAGAAGGTCTCGGGTCGCGCCTCGTTCAGTGGCGCATCCGCCGCCAGCCGCGCCGGCAAATCAGGGTTGGCGATGAACGGCACGCCAAACGCCACAGCATCGGCCTTGCCGCTGGCCAGCGCCGCATTGGCACTGGCTTTGTCAAACCGCTCATTGACGATGTACGGGCCGCCAAACGCTTCCTTGATCAGTGGACCAATGCTGTCATCGGCTTCCCTTTCCCGCGAGCAGATAAAGGCAATGCCACGCTTGCCCAGTTCACGGGCCACGTAGGTAAAGGTTTCGGCGCGATCGGCATCGCCCATGTCGTGCGCATCGGCACGCGGTGCCAGGTGCACGCCCACGCGGTTCGCGCCCCACACTTCAATGGCTGCATCGGTCACTTCCAGTAGCAGGCGTGCACGGTTTTCCAGCGAGCCGCCATAGCGGTCAGTGCGCTGGTTGGTGCTGCTTTGCAGGAACTGGTCGAGCAGGTAACCGTTGGCGCCGTGGATTTCTACACCATCAAAGCCAGCCGCCTTGGCATTCTCGGCACCGCTGCGGTAAGCCTCGACGATGTCGATGATTTCTTCGGTTTCCAGCGCGCGTGGGGTGGGGTAATCACTCAACGGGCGCACCAGGCTTACATGCCCCTTGGGCTGGATCGCGCTGGGGGCCACCGGCAGCTCGCCGTTCAGGTAGCTGGGGTGGGAGATACGGCCAACGTGCCACAGTTGCAGGAAGATGCGTCCGCCTGCGGCATGCACAGCCTTGGTGACGTTGTTCCAGCCACGTACCTGCTCGTCGTTCCAGATACCGGGGGTATCCGGGTAGCCGACACCCGTGGCACTGACCGACGTCGCCTCGCTGAGGATCAGCCCGGCGCTGGCGCGCTGCACGTAGTATTCGGCCATCAGCGCATTGGGCACGCGGCCTTCGTCGGCACGGCAGCGGGTGAGTGGGGCCATGATGATGCGGTTGGGCAGTTGCAGGTCGCCCAGGGTGATCGGATCGAAAAGCGTGGTCATAGCGGTTACCTGCTTTGTCAAAGTGCTTGGCGCAGTTGTTCGAGGAACGCCTCGATGGTGGCTTCGTCGCGTTTGAAGAAGTGCCATTGGCCGATCTTCTGGCTGCGGATCAGCCCGGCGCGCTGCAAGGTGGCCAGGTGGGCAGAGACGGTCGACTGCGACAGGCCGCAGCGTTGGTCGATCTGCCCGGCACACACACCGTTTTCGGTGCTGTGGTGCTGGTCGGGGAACTGCGTTGCCGGGTCTTTCAGCCAGCTGAGGATTTCTCGCCTGACCGGGTGGGCCAGCGCTTTTATGATTTCGTCGAGATCGAGAGGCATGGGTTGAGGCTCGTTGTAGCGGTATATCGCGATGGAGCGAAATTTAAATCGTCCGTTCCCGATATACAAATATGAAGAGGTTCTGAGCTGAGCACGAATCGCTATATCGCGTTATGACGATATAGGCGCAAGCGGTGCTAGACTGCGCGCATGAACTACCTTGCGCACCTGCACCTGGGCGGCCCGGCGCCGCAACAACTGCTTGGCAGCCTATATGGCGACTTTGTCAAAGGCTCGCTGGAAGGGCGCTTCCCGCCTGCGCTGGAAGCGGCCATACGTTTGCACCGGCATATCGACAGCTACACCGATCAGCACCCGTTGGTGCTGGCTGCACTGGCGCGGTTTGCGCGCGAGCGGCGGCGCTTTGCGGGCATTGTGCTGGACGTGTTTTTTGATCATTGCCTGGCGCGGCATTGGCAGGACTATGCCGAGCAGCCGCTGGCGCAGTTCACCGGGGATTTTTATCGGGTGTTGTTGGCGGAGCCCGAGCTGCCGGGGCGGCTGGCACGGATTGCGCCGTTCATGGCGGCGGATGATTGGCTGGGGGCGTATGGCGAGTTTGCCACGCTGGAGCAGGTGTTCAACGGCATTGCCCGGAGACTGTCCCGGCCGGAAGGGATGGCCGGTGTGATGGGGGAGCTGGAACGGTTGTATGAGCCGCTGATGGCGGACTTCCGGGAGTTTTACCCGCAGTTGCAGGCGTTTGCGGCGGCGGGGCGGATGTCTGACAGTTAGTTTTGTATTGGCTTCTTCGCGGGCTCGCCCGCTCCCACAGGTACGGCGCAGTTCTCAATATATGCGCGGGCCCTGTGGGAGCGGGCAAGCCCGCGAAGAGGCCAGCGCCGACAGTGCAAACGTATCAGGCAGCCCGCGCCTGCCGCCGTGGCACTGCTTCGACTTCTTCCACCCCGAACAACGCCAGGTGAATCACCTGTTGCGCCTGCAACGCCAGTACCGCCCGCTCTTTACCTACACTGCCAATTGGCGCCAGCAGGTGAATGCAAACCTCCCCCCGTGGCTGGGCGAACAGGCGCATCAGGTGTGACACCAAATCGTCATCGCCAATGAACGGCGCAATCGGGTCGATCTGGCCATCGCGCAAGTACTGGATAGCCACCGGCTGCACCGCCACACCCCGGTCGATGGCGCCTGCCAGCAGCCGGCCGTGGAAGGTGCGCAAGGTGCGACCGCAGGTGGTGGTGCCTTCGGGGAAGATCAGCAGCGGCCGGGCCAGGCCCAGTTGCCCGGCGATCTGCTCGCGCAGGCGCTGGCTGTCGCCACCGCCACGTCGAATGAACAGCGTTCCGGCTTTTTCCGCCAGCCAGCCGGCCACCGGCCAGTGACGCACTTCGGCTTTGGACAGGAACGAAAGCGGCAGCAGCATGCCCAGCAAGGGGATGTCGGTCCAGGAAACATGGTTACTCACCCATAGCATCGGCCGCTGCGGCAGTTCGCCCACCACCCGCACGTCGAAGGGCAGGGCGGCGACCAGGCGCTTCATGAACAGGCAGGTCCAGCGCTGGCGGCGTGCGATGGTGGCCTTGTAGCCCAAGCGTTCGCCAAGGGCGATCAGGCAGGCCATCAACATGCCCAGCAACAGCACCAGCAGCAGTCGAGCCAGGCGGGCCATTACCCGCAGCTTCGGCATCAGACGGCCGCCTTGAAGTGGCGCGCGTAGCGCGGGCACAGTTCGTCGCGCTTGAGCAGGATGAAGACATCAGCCACCTGGAAGTCTTCGTCCCAGCACGGCTCGCCGCAAATTTTTGCACCCAGGCGCATGTAGGCCTTGAGCAACGGTGGCATTTCGGCGATGACGTTACCCGGAAGGGCCAGGTTCGGCAGCGGGTTCTTCGGCTCGGCGCGCAGGTGCTCGGTGCACAGGTAACGATCACGCAGGCGCTGCATCACGGCATGGGCCTGCACGCCGCCGTCTTGCATGGGGATGCTGGCACAGCCCATCAGGTAGCTGTAGCGGCCCTCGTTGAGCACTTCGGCCAGTTCGCCCCACAACACGGCGATGGTGCCGCCGTTGCGGTAGTCGGGGGCGACGCAGGTACGGCCCAGTTCGAGGATGGGCCCTTGCAGCTGCAAAAGACCGTGCAGACGGAATTCTTCTTCACTGTAGAAGCGGCCCAGGCTGCTGGCGGCCTGGTGGTCGAGCAGACGGGTGGTGGCGACCAGCTCGCCGGTGCTCAGGTCGCGAACACCGATATGGCGGCAATGCACGTCGTAGTCGTCCATGTCCAGACCTTGCTCGGCACCCTTGAGCTTGGCCTTGAATTCTGCGCTGAACACTTTGTAGCGCAGGGCCTGGGCCTCTTGCAGCGCCGTGGCGCCAACCAGGCGTTCGGCTTGCAGACGGCGTTCAGTGCTGTTGTCGCCAGAGAGAGCGATCCGAGTCATTGCGAGTCTCCATAAGCCAGCCATGAAGGGTTGCGGCCGGTCGGCTTTGTTGTGCAAAGTCAGCCTAGGTAGGCGCGGTGTCACCCCTGTGAATCTTTGGTGATGCTTGCGTGACACCCCTAGAACCTTGACCAGAAAGCCCCAGCAAGGAGCCGTCACATGGCCTGGTTGCAACGACTGAACGACCCGCTTCGCCAAGCGCTGGCGGGCACCCTGGGCGAAACCTACGCCGTGCTGCTTGAGCGCCTCGGCCCGGTTGCCCCTTTTGAACTGGCGGTGTTGGGCGGGCGTGCGATGGCCACGCCGGGCCTGGCGTTCCTGGTGGGTTACCAGGCAGCCTTGCGCGTGCTGTGGCCCAGTGCCCCGCCAAGCCTCGGCGCCCTGTGCGCCACCGAGCGGCGCAGCGTGCGGCCAGCGGACATGCATACGCGGCTCGACCACTTGCGGCTCACGGGCAGCAAGGATTTCGTCACGGCCGGGCTGGATGCCGAGTGGCTACTGGTGGCGGCACGTAGCGAGGCGCCTGGCGCGGCGCCACAGTTGAACCTGGCGGTGGTCTATCCCGGGGAGCCGGGAGTAACGCTGGAGCCGCTACCAGTCCTGCCGTTGATGCCGGAAGTGGGCCATGGCCGGCTGGTGCTGGAGCAGGCCGCATGCGAGTTGCTGGCCGGTGACGGTTGGGATGCCTATGTGAAACCGTTCCGCTCGCTGGAAGACTTGTATGTGCTGGCGGCGTTGACGGCCTGGTTATATGGCGTCGGACAGGAGTGCGCCTGGCCGCAGGGTTTGCGGCTGCAATTGATTGGGTTGCTGGCCGGGTGTGCCGAGGGCAGCCGGCAGTGTGCCGACAGTGTGGGGTGCCATTTGCTGCTGGGTGGGTTGTTTGCGCAGTTCCAGGCGTTGCGGGGGGAGGTTGATGCGGCACTGGCAGCGGGGCCGGCGCATTGGGCGCAGATCTGGCAGCGCGACCAAGGGGTGATGGGGCTGGCGGCGGCGGCCCGGGAGAAGCGGCTGAACAAAGCTTGGGCTGCTGCGGGATTGTCATGAATGCCTGATAGTTTTTCATGAACTTCTGACTCCAGGGGCTGCGCAGCAGCCCCAAATTTGCGAGCCTTGAACCGGATGCTGAAAGGTCTGCTGCTGCTTTTTTGCATGGCTATGGCAACCGCCGAGGCCGAGGACTGGCCTGATCCGCAGTGGCAGACCGACCCTGACACCCTCAACTGGCAAGCCGTCGACACTTACGCCTTCCCCGCCCGCACCCCTGATCGCAGCGGCATCCGCACCGACGCCCTGCTGATCATCCGCGACGGCCGCATCCTCCACGAACGCTATGCGGCCCCCACCACTGCCGCCACCGCACACCTGACCTGGTCGGTCAGCAAAAGCGTGCTCGCCACGCTGATGGGCGTGGCACAAGGAGAGGGACGCTTCCAGCTGCAAGATCCGGTTACACGCTTCTATCCCGCCATGCGCACCCACCCGGGCGTGCGCATGACCGACCTGCTGCACTGGGCCAGTGGCCTGGACTGGCAGGAAGACTACGAATATGCCCCGCTCAAGTCCTCGGTGGTGGCCATGCTGTATACCCGTGGCCACGAAGACATGGCGGCCTACACGGCAGCACGGGGTGCGACGGCCAGCCCCGGCCAGCGGTTCCTCTATTCCAGTGGCGACAGCAACCTGCTGGCCGCCGCACTGCGCGGCATGCTCGATGCCGGGCAGTACGCCGAATACCCCTGGCACGCATTATTCACCCCGCTGGGTATCGACAGCGCGGTGTGGGAACGTGACCAGACGGGCACCTACGTGGGCTCTTCCTACCTCTACCTCAGTGCCCGTGACCTGGCCCGTATCGGCTTGCTGATGCAACGGGAGGGGCGGTGGCAAGGTCGGCAACTGCTACCCAAGGCCTGGGTGGCCTTCAACCGTACACCGTTTGCCCATGCCGAACCTGTCCCCGCAGAGGCCAACCCAGGCGGCCACTGGTGGCTCAACCAGCCGTTGGCCGGCGCTACGCGGCCCTGGCCAAATGCGCCCGCAGACACCTTCGCCGCCCTGGGCCATTGGGGCCAGGCGCTGTACATCTTGCCCACGCAAAAGCTGGTGATCGTGCGCTATGCCGATGACCGGGACGGCGCTTACCAGCATGACGAACTGCTCAAGCGAGTGCTGGCCGCACTGGCCGGGGAGGGGGCATGAAGCGCGTACTGCTACTGGTGTTGCCAGGGCTGGTGTTCTGGGCCTGGTACGAGCGTCAGGCCCTGGCAGACTTCCCCGGTATCCTCTCGGCCTACTCGGCCAAGGAATACTGCTCGTGCCGCTTCGTCATGGGCTTCGAGCAGGCGTATTGCCAAGGCTATGTAAAACAGTGGCTGCCGCTGAGCCTGCTTGAAGAAAACACCCCGCAGCGGCACATCACTGCCGAGGGCCTGGGGCGGCGCAACCAGGCTGCCTGGCTGGGCCCGCGCGAGGGCTGCCGCTTGCTGCCATGAAGGCGGGCGGGTAAGGTTGGCGGCCTGGTTTCACGAGATCTGTCATGTTCAAGCTGCCCCGTCTTTTGCCCGCCCTGCTGCTGGCTTTGTGCCTGCCCGCCCACGCCAATTGGCACCTCGATGGCGAATCGTCGCGCCTGTCGTTCATTACCGGCAAGAACGGTGACACGGCCGAGGTGCATCGCTTTCTGGTGCTGCATGGCAAGGTCGACCGCAAGGGCGCGGCCGGCCTGAGTATCGAGATGGATTCGGTCAGCAGCGGCATCCCGCTGCGTGACGAGCGTATGCGTGACGACCTGTTCGAGGTCGAGCGTTTTGCCGAAGCCAAGGTGCAGGCGCAACTGGACCTGCGGCCAATCAACGACCTGGCCAACGGTGCACAGATCGAACTGCGCCTGCCGCTTACCGTTACCCTGCATGGCCAGTCGCACAGCTACAACGCCCTGCTGCTGGCCACGCGTCTGGATGAACGACGCTTTCAGGTGGTAACCCTCGAACCCCTGGTGCTACGTGCCGAGGATTTCGGCCTGCTGCCTGGGCTGCAAACCCTGCGCAAGCTCGCCGGGCTCAAGTCCATCAACCCGTCGGTGCCGGTTAGCGCGGTGCTGATCTTCACCGCCCGCTGACATGCCGGGGCCGGTCTTCCCCTGGCGGGATGGCAACCAGTTCGAACTGCTGATCGACGGCCCCGAGTTCTTTCCGCGCATGCTCACGGCGATCGTGCGTGCTGAGTTCCAGGTCGATCTGGAGTTGTATCTGGTCGAGGCTGGCGCGTGTGCCGAAGCCGTGGTCGAGGCGTTGGAACAGGCCGCACGGCGCGGTGTACGGGTGCGCTGCCTGTTCGATGACTATGGCTCGCTGGCGTTCAACAGCACCTTGCGCCAGCGCCTGCTGGACGCCGGCGTGTACCTGCGGTGGTATAACCGCCTGCGCTGGAAGCGCGGCCTGCGCAACCTGTACCGCGACCACCGCAAACTGCTGCTGGTGGATGAACGCTGGGCAGTGGTGGGCGGCACGGGTGTTACCGACGAGTTCTGGACGCCGGGCGATGCGACCAGCGAATGGCATGAGGTGATGGTGCAGATCCAGGGGCCGGTGGTTACCGACTGGCAACTGCTGTTTGACCGCCAGTGGTCCGCCAACAACCGCCGCACTGCTTGGCGCCCCGCCGAAGGCTTTGGCCTGCCGCGCCTGCCCAAACTGCCTGCGCAAGGGCAAGGCATGGGGCGAGTGGCCTATGCCGACGCCCGCCAGCACCAGGACATTCTGCATTCGTTGGTGCGGGCGCTGAACAGTGGCAAGCAGCGGGTATGGCTGGCCACACCTTACTTTCTGCCGACCTGGAGCGTGCGCCGTTCGTTACGCCGTGCTGCCAGCAAAGGGCTTGATGTGCGCCTGTTGCTGACCGGCCCACGTACGGACCACCCGTCGGTACGCTACGCCGGGCACCGCTACTACCCACGGCTGCTGCGTGCCGGGGTGCGGATTTTCGAGTACCAACCGTGCTTCCTGCACCTGAAGATGGCCGTGGTCGATGACTGGGTCAGCGTCGGTTCGTGCAACTTCGACCACTGGAACCTGCGCTTCAACCTTGAAGCCAACATCGAGGCGCTGGACCCGCCACTGACGGCGGCGGTGGTGGCCAGCTTCGAGCGTGACTTTGCCTTGAGCGAGGAAGTCGACCTGGATCACTGGCATGCCCGGCCGCTGTGGCGCAGGGTGAAGCAGCGGATCTGGGGATGGATCGACCGGCTTGTGGTCAACCTGCTCGACCGCCGTGACTGACAGCGGCTATCGTGCAGTATCTGTTAACCGAAGGAGTGGGTGCGATGACGGCGAAGAAGATCCTGATGCTGGTGGGCGATTACGTCGAGGACTACGAGGCGATGGTGCCGTTCCAGGCCTTGAGCATGGTCGGCCATACGGTGCATGCGGTGTGCCCGGAAAAACTGGCGGGGCAGACGGTACGCACCGCCATTCATGATTTTGAGGGTGAGCAGACCTACAGCGAAAAGCCGGGGCACAACTTTGCCCTGAATTACGACTTCGTGCGGGTGCGGGCCGAGCGTTATGACGCGCTGTTGATCCCCGGGGGCCGTGCGCCAGAGTACCTGCGCCTGGATGAAAAAGTGCTGGAGCTGGTGCGGGCGTTCGACCAGGCCGGCAAGCCGATTGCGGCGGTGTGCCATGGCGCCCAATTGCTGGCGGCGGCGGGTGTGCTGGAAGGGCGTGAATGCAGCGCGTACCCGGCCTGTGCGCCGGAAGTGCGGTTGGCGGGTGGGACGTTCATTGATATAGCGGTGGACCAGGCCCATGTGGATGGCAATCTGGTGACCGCACCGGCATGGCCAGCGCACCCTGCGTGGCTGGCTGCCTTCCTCAAGGTGTTAGGCACTCGTATTGCCTGACCGGGCCTCTTCGCGGGCTTGCCCGCGAAGAGGCCGGTACAGGCTTAGGCAACCTGCTCAACCCAGTCATTGAGGTTGCAGTAGTTGGTCACCCGGGCAATCTTGCCGCAGTGGATGTAGAAGAAGGCCCCCGCCGACAGCACATAGGTCTGCCCGTTGGCCGCTGGCAGTCCTTCGTCATCGGCCAGGTATTCACCGTGTACCGTGAACTCTGCCGCCGCACGGCTGCCATCGGCGTTCTGCATCACCACGATGTCGGCCAGGCGCTCGCGGTAGCAGCGGTTCATCTTGTCCATGAACGCGGCAAACCGGGCCTTGCCCATCTCCCGCTCACCCTGGTTGATGTCGTGGATCACATCCTCGCTGAGCAGTGCCAGAAAGCCCTGCATGTCACCGGCGTTGAAGGCGGCATAGTAAGCATTTACCAGTTCGGTAGCGGTCATGGAACAGTACCTGTCGTGTAGGGAAAAGGCCGGTCGTCGCCCCGGATGATAGGGTTTCCCCTCAAGCCCGGCTTAGCCGAGCGCGTCATCCACATCGACAAAACGACCGCCAAGCATGGAAATACGCCTGTTGCACGGCGCCGCTATCGCGCCTTACATCGATGACCTTGCTCGCCTGCGCCTTAGCGTGTTTCGCGAGTTCCCCTACCTTTACGACGGCACTCCGGAATACGAGGCCGACCACCTCGCTACCTATGCCCGCTCCGGGCGCAGCCTGGCGGTGCTGGCACTGGACAACGGCAAGGTGGTTGGCGCCTCCACCGGCTTGCCATTGGTGGATGTAGCCCCCGAGTTCCAGCAGCCGTTCCTGGCCCAAGGGCGTGACCCGGCCAGCGTGTACTACTTCGGTGGGTCGCTGGTACTGCCGGAATACCGTGGTCAGGGCCTGGGGGTGCGCTTCTTCATCGAACGTGAATCTTACGCGCACAAGCTGGCCGAATTTGATTACTGCGCATTCTGTGCGGTCGAGCGGCCAGGGGTGCACCCCAGACGGCCAGCAGACTACAAACCATTGCACGGCTTCTGGCGTAACCGTGGTTTTCTGCACGACCCATCGTTGCGCACAAGCTTTGCCTGGCGAGACCTGGATGATACGGAAAGCACCGACAAACTGATGTCCTACTGGCTCAAGGAGCTGCCGATTTGAGCAGCGTGGCGGCCTGTACCTAGAGTCCTGTGGAAACAACGACGGCCCCTTCGCGGGCTTGCCCGCTCCCACAGGTATCGCATAGCCCTGAGGCCTGCGCTGTCCCTGTGGGAGTGGGCAAGCCCGCGAAGGGGCCGCCGCAGTTACATCAGGCTTACTTCACTTCGACTGCCAGGCTCTGGGCAATCTTGCTCTGCCACAGGGCAGGGCCAGTGATGTGTACCGACTCACCGTTGCTGTCTACGGCAACGGTCACCGGCATGTCCTTGACCTCGAACTCGTAGATCGCTTCCATGCCCAGCTCGGCGAAGGCCAGGACCTTCGACTTGCGGATGGCCTGGGCCACCAGGTAGGCAGCGCCACCCACGGCCATCAGGTAGACGGCTTTGTTGTCCTTGATCGCTTCGATGGCGGTCGGGCCACGCTCGGACTTGCCGATCATGCCCAGCAGGCCGGTTTGCTCAAGGATCTGGCGGGTGAACTTGTCCATGCGGGTAGCGGTGGTCGGGCCGGCTGGGCCTACCACTTCGTCACCGACCGGGTCGACCGGGCCTACGTAGTAGATGAAGCGGCCTTTCAGGTCTACTGGCAGCTCTTCGCCACGGTTGAGCATCTCGACCATGCGCTTGTGCGCAGCATCGCGGCCGGTCAGCATCTTGCCGTTGAGCAGGATGGTCTCGCCCGGCTTCCAGCTGGCGACTTCTTCCGGGGTGATGTCGTCGAGGTTGACGCGACGGGCGCTCGGGCCGGCTTCCCAGACGATTTCCGGGTAAGCGTCCAGCGACGGTGCTTCCAGCTCGGCCGGGCCGGAGCCATCGAGCACGAAATGGGCGTGGCGGGTAGCGGCGCAGTTGGGGATCATGCACACCGGCAGCGAGGCGGCGTGAGTCGGATAATCCATGATCTTGACGTCGAGCACGGTGGTCAGGCCACCCAGGCCCTGGGCGCCGATGCCCAGTTGGTTGACCTTCTCGAACAGCTCCAGACGGATTTCTTCGAGGCGGTTCTGCGGGCCACGGGCTTTCAGCTCATGGATGTCGATGGACTCCATCAACACTTCCTTGGCCATGACGGCGGCTTTCTCGGCGGTACCGCCGATGCCGATGCCGAGCATGCCAGGCGGGCACCAGCCAGCGCCCATGGTCGGGACGGTTTTCAGTACCCAGTCGACGATCGAGTCGGACGGGTTGAGCATGGCCATCTTCGACTTGTTCTCGGAACCACCGCCTTTGGCAGCCACGTCCACTTCCACTTTGTCGCCAGGGACGATCGAGTAGTGGATGACCGCTGGGGTGTTGTCCTTGGTGTTCTTGCGGGCACCGGCCGGGTCGGCCAGGATCGAAGCGCGCAGGACGTTTTCCGGCAGGTTGTAGGCGCGACGCACACCTTCGTTGATCATGTCGTCGACGCTCAGGGTAGCGCCGTCCCAGCGCACGTCCATGCCCACGCGCACGAACACGGTGACGATACCGGTGTCCTGGCAGATCGGGCGGTGGCCGGTGGCGCACATGCGCGAGTTGATCAGGATCTGGGCGATGGAATCGCGAGCAGCGGGCGACTCTTCACGCAGGTAGGCCTCGTGCATGGCCTGGATGAAATCGACGGGGTGGTAGTACGAAATGAATTGCAGGGCGTCGGCGACGCTCTGAATCAGGTCGTCTTGCTTGATCACGGTCATGCAGCGCGCTCCTCTTAAAGACGGGAACATTCATTAAGGCGCTCGACGGTGCCGACCAGCGTGTCGAAGCGCCTTGCAAGGCGCCGGCAGGTCAGGCCGACGGAAAAAGGCGCGGCAGTATAGCGCGCATCCGTGCCGGGCACACCTGCGGCCGGTCTGGACCATGGTCGGCAGTGGTTGGGCATCCTTTTTGCTGCCATTGCGCGCTTGGCTTACAGTGGACTGTGATTTGTGGAGAACGACCAACCATGCCCGAACTTTGCGTGGGCGAGCGCCGCTGGGCGGTGCCAACCGGCAGCAACCTGCTCGATGCCTTGAACGATGCCGGGCTCAACGTGCCTTACAGCTGCCGCGCCGGCAGTTGCCATGCCTGCCTGGTGCATTGCCTGGCCGGGCAACCGCTGGATGCCTTGCCCGAGGCCCTGGCGCTGGACAAGCATGCCCTGGGCTGGCGCCTGGCCTGCCAGTGCCGGGTGGTCGAAGACCTGCAAGTAGCGTTGTTCGACCCGCAGCGCGATGGCGTGCCGGCCCATGTCTGTGCGTTGGACTGGTTCGGTGATGTATTGCGCGTGCGGCTGCGGCCTGAGCGGGCGGTGCGTTACCAGGCGGGGCAGCATGTGGTGTTGTGGAATGGTTCGGTGGCGCGGCCGTATTCGCTGGCCAGTCTGCCGGGGGAAGAGGACTTTCTGGAGTTCCACATCGATTGCCAGCGCCCTGGCGCTTTCTGCGACAAGGCCCGTGGCTTGCGGCTGGGTGATGTGCTGCGCCTGGGGGAGTTCAGAGGCGGTGCGTTGCATTACGATCCGGACTGGCAGGATCGGCCTCTATGGCTGCTGGCTGCGGGCACCGGGCTTGCGCCGTTGTGGGGCATCCTGCGCGAGGCGGTGCGACAGGGGCATCGCGGCGAGATTCGGGTGCTGCATGTGGCGGGGGACAGCGCCGGGCATTATCTGGCTGGGCCGTTGAAGGAAATGGCAGGTGTGACTGTCGGGTTGGTATTGGCGGAGCAGATGGAGGAGGCGCTGGCGGGGTTACGGCCGACGTCACGGCAGACGGTGGTACTGGTGTGTGGGGCACCGGGGAGTGTCGAGCGGTTTGCCCGGCGGCTGTTCATTGCCGGGGTGCCGCGGGGGCAGGTGTTTGCCGATGTATTTGTCGAGCATGCTTGAGGCATGTGTTGATTGTACCGGCCTCATCGCGACCTTCGGTCGCTCCTACAGAGAATTGCGATCCCCTGTAGGAGCGACCGAAGGTCGCGATGAGGCCGTCAAGCGGACCCCGAGGGCTATCAGCCGACCAGCGGGTCACCAACGTGCAGGATCTTCATGCCGTTGGTGCCACCGATGGTGTGGTAGCTGTCACCCTTGGTCAGAATCACCCAGTCACCTTGCTCCACCAAGCCACGCTTGAGCAGTTCGTCGACTGCGGCCTGGCTCACCTTGTCGGCCGGCAGCGAAGCCGGGTCGAAGGCGATCGGGTACACGCCACGGAACATGTTGGCGCGTGCCTGGGTGGCGCGGTGCGGCGACAGGGCGAAGATCGGCACGTGCGAACGCAGGCGCGACATGATCAGCGGGGTGTAGCCGCTTTCGGTCAGGGCGATGATCGCCTTCACGCCCGGGAAGTGGTTGGCGGTGTACATGGCCGCCAGGGCGATGCTTTCGTCGCAACGCTCGAAGGTGGTGTGCAGGCGGTGGCTGGACTTCTGGCTCGTCGGGTGCTTTTCAGCGCCCAGGCAGATGCGGGCCATGGCCTGAACGGCTTCGATCGGGTACGAACCTGCAGCACTTTCAGCCGACAGCATCACCGCGTCGGTATTGTCCAGCACGGCGTTGGCCACGTCGGACACTTCGGCACGGGTCGGCATCGGATTCTGGATCATCGACTCCATCATCTGGGTCGCCACGATCACCGCTTTGTTGTTGCGGCGGGCGTGCTGGATGATCTTCTTCTGGATGGCGATCAGCTCGGCATCGCCGATTTCCACGCCCAGGTCGCCACGGGCAACCATCACCGCGTCGGAGGCGGCGATCAGCTTGTCGAGGGTCTCGTCGTCGGCAACCGCTTCGGCGCGTTCGATCTTGGCCACCAGCCAGGCGCTGCCACCGGCTTCGTCACGCAGCTTGCGCGCGTATTCCATGTCGCTGGCGTCACGCGGGAAGGACACGGCCAGGTAGTCCAGGTCCATTTCCGCCGCCAGCTTGATGTCGGCCTTGTCTTTTTCGGTCAGGGCCGGTGCGGTCAGGCCGCCACCTTTGCGGTTGATGCCTTTGTGGTCCGACAGCGGGCCACCGATGATCACCACGCAGTGCAGGGCATCTGCAGTGGCGGTTTCGACGCGCATGACCACGCGGCCATCGTCCAGCAGCAGTTCGTCACCGACGCCGCAGTCTTTGACCAGGTCGGGGTAGTCGATACCGACGATGTCCTGGTTGCCTTCGGTCAGCGGGTGGGCGGTAGAGAAGGTGAACTTGTCACCGATCTTCAATTCGATGCGCTTGTTGGCGAACTTGGCGATGCGGATCTTCGGACCCTGCAGGTCGCCCAGCAATGCTACATGGCGGCCGTTCTTGGCGGCGATGTCACGGATCAGGCGCGCGCGGGCCTTGTGCTCGTCCGGAGTGCCGTGGGAGAAGTTCAGACGTGCCACGTCCAGGCCGGCGAGGATCAGCTGTTCGATCACTTCCGGCGAGTTGCTGGCGGGGCCAAGGGTGGCGACGATTTTGGTACGGCGGATGCTCATGCACAGACTCCTATAGTGAAGCGCAGCGAAAGGCTACTCCTGAATCTCGCTGTAGTCATTGTTCCGTTGCACTACCTGCGACCAAGGCAGGGTGGCATTTGAACGGGCAGGGTATGCTTGCAAAACGCTGTGAAGATTTGTTGGCGTTGGCCGATAAACAGGCATCAAAGGAGATCCCCATGCGAGCCCTGATCGTTTTAGCCCTGGCCGCCAGCGTCGTCGGCTGTACCCGCTGGTCCATGGACCACCACCTGAACAATGCCTACCGTGCCTACGACCGTGGCGATTGCGCCCGGGTCATGCTGGAGCTGTCGCAGGTCGACCGCACCAGCCGTGCGCGGCCATTTATCCACCCCGAGGTGTCGCTGCTACGCGGCCAATGCCTGGAGCGCCAGGCGCTTTATGTGGATGCCGCGCAGACCTATCAGTACCTGATCCAGCAGTACCCGGGCAACGAGTATGCCTATCGCGCCCAGGCCCGCCTGCAGACGCTGGAGAAACTGGGCCATTTGCGCGGCGGTGAAACGGCGGTGGCCAAGCCGGCGACGACCGTACCTTGGCGCTAACACCAAGGTGTTGTTTATTTCACGAGATTTGCAGCGCGTGCTGCGCTAATCTGTAACTCAGCTGTTACAACAACCGCCAGTTCCTTGTATTCCTGGCATCAGGTACGGAATACACTTGCGATCATGTTCAACAAGCGCCACATCGAACGCCATCAGCTGCCTTGTGTCCTCAAGGTGTTCAACCGGTTTACCAACCAGGAAATCGGCCAGCTAGGCAATGCCTCCGAAGATGGCTTGATGGTCATCAGCCAGCTGCCCGTGCTGGTCGGGCCGGATTACGAGCTGCAACTGCGCATGCCGTTGGTCGGCGGGGGGCATCAGTTCGTCAATCTCACCGCCAGTTGCCTGTGGTGCCGCGAAGACCTGACGCCTGGGCACTATGATTCGGGCTTCATGCTGCTGCAGGCCCCGCGCGAATACGACGAGTTCGTGCATTCGTTGCGTGATTACTTCAGTTTCCACCCCGCCAACGCTTCTGTCTGAGGCTGCGCTAGAATCGGGTCGACCTCGATACAGGACGACCCCGTGACCTCCAGCATTTTCTGGCACGACTACGAAACCACCGGCATCAACCCGCGCTGCGACCGCCCACTGCAGGTGGCCGGTGTGCGCACTGACTTTGACCTCAACGAGATTGACGAGCCGATCAGCCTTTACTGCCGGCCCTCTGACGATATCCTGCCGCATCCGGCCGCTTGCCTGGTGACCGGCATCACGCCACAGCTGTTGGCCGAGCAGGGGCTGTGCGAAGCCGAGTTCATGACCCGGGTGCATGCCCAGCTGGCTCAACCGGGCACCTGTGGTGCCGGCTACAACACCCTGCGCTTTGACGACGAAGTGACCCGCTACAGCCTGTACCGCAACTTTTTCGACCCTTATGCCCGTGAGTGGCAGGGCGGCAACAGCCGCTGGGACCTGATCGATATCGTGCGTACTGCCTATGCCCTGCGCCCGGAGGGTATTGAATGGCCGCAGCAGGACGGCCGCACCAGCCTGCGCCTGGAGCTGCTGAGCAAGGCCAATGGCATCGATCACGGGCATGCCCACGAAGCGCTTTCCGACGTACGGGCAACCATTGCCCTGGCTCGCCTGATTCGGCAGAAGCAGCCAAAATTGTATGACTGGCTGTTCCAGTTACGCAGTAAGCATAAAGTGATGGAGCAAATCCGTTTGTTGCAGCCGCTGGTGCATATATCCGGGCGCTTTTCGGCGGCGCGTAATTACCTGGGTGTCGTTTTGCCACTGGCCTGGCACCCGCGTAATCGCAATGCACTGATTGTGTGCGACCTGCATCAGGAAACCCTACCGTTACGACGGGAAAGTGCTGAAGTTTTGCGCCAGCGTTTGTACACCCGGCATGATGAATTGGCCGAGGGTGAATTACCGGTACCGCTCAAACTGGTACAGATCAATCGCTGCCCGGTACTGGCGCCGTTGTCGGTACTGCGCCCGGTCGATCAACAGCGATTGGGCCTGGACTTGACGTTGTTACAATTGCGCGGTGAAGAGTTGGCCAATCAACAGGCGCAATGGCAAGACAAGCTGGCGCACATCTATGGCAAGGATGAGTTTGCCCCGAGTGCGGACCCGGAACAGCAATTGTACGAGGGTTTTATTGGCGACCGTGACCGGCGCTTATGCGAGCAAGTTCGTGCGCTGGAACCGGCGCAATTGAGCCATGGGCACTGGATGTTCGATGACCCGCGCTTGCCCGAACTGCTGTTCCGCTACCGGGCGCGTAATTTCCCCGACACCTTGAACAGCGAAGAACGCCAGCGCTGGCATGGCTTCTGCCAGCAGCGCCTGAGCGACCCGCGATGGGGGGCACCGAATACGCTGGGTGACTTTGAGCAGGCACGCCAGCAAGCCTGGGAGGGCGCTGACGAAGCGGGCCGGCGTGTGCTGGAGGCTTGGCAAGTGCATGCCCGGCAATTGCAGGCACAATTTGCAGTTGGCTGATCACCAGACAAACAAAAACGCCGGCGATGTGCCGGCGTTTTTGTTGCGATAAGCAAAAGGCGTAGATGGACAATCAGTCCAGCAGGGTCGCCCAGCTTTCAACCACATCGCCACCCCAAGTGGCTTTCCACTCTTTCAGGGTTTTGTGGTTGCCGCCTTTGGTTTCGATCACTTCACCGTTGTGCGGGTTTTTGTATTGCTTGACCTTGCGTGCACGCTTGGTGGCAACAGCCTTGATCGCACCACGAGGTGCCTTGCTCAGTTTCGACTCTGGGTCGAGCAGGGCAATCACGTCGCGCAGCGACTTGGAGTACTCGCCCATCAGTGCGCGCAGTTTGCCTTCGAACTCCAGTTCTTTCTTCAGCTTGTCATCCTGCGACAGGTTGGCCAGGCGGGCCTGAAGTTCCTTGATGGCTTCTTCGGTGGCGCGGTACTCGTTGATCAGGGACATGGAGTGTTCCTTAATGCGTGTTCAGAAATGTGTGGGGCAATAATAGACAGCCGATAGTCGCAAGTAAACATGCTATTGGGCAATTAACTGTTAATTAAGCTGTGACAACATTTCTCCACGTGAACAAAAATTTACATAAAGGCCCGCTATTTCGTCATGTCTGTCAGACAAGGCGTGCCGCTGCGTTTGCAGACCTGCATAGACCCACGCGGCTGCGATCAATACTGCGTTTTTTCTGTCGGGCCGCTAGAATAGGCGCCTTTGCGAAGTTCTGGAGTCTCATTCATGCGCACCTATCGTCTGGTGATCGCCTGCCCCGACCGCGTAGGCATCGTGGCGAAAGTCAGTAATTTCCTGGCCTTGTACAATGGCTGGATCAACGAGGCCAGCCACCACTCTGATGAGCACAGCGGCTGGTTCTTCATGCGCCATGAAATCCGCGCCGAATCGCTGCCGTTCGGTATCGAAGCCTTCCGCGAGGCGTTTGCGCCAATTGCCGAAGAGTTCTCCATGACCTGGCGCATTACCGACTCGGCGCAGAAAAAGCGCGTGGTGCTGATGGCCAGCCGCGAGTCGCACTGCCTGGCCGACCTGCTGCATCGCTGGCATACAGACGAACTGGACTGCGAGATCCCCTGCGTGATCTCCAACCACAACGACCTGCGCAGCATGGTCGAGTGGCACGGTATTCCGTTCTTCCATGTACCGGTCGACCCCAAGGACAAGGCCCCGGCCTTTGCCGAAGTGTCGCGCCTGGTCAATGAGCATGCTGCTGATGTGGTGGTGCTGGCCCGCTATATGCAAATCCTGCCGCCGCAACTGTGCCAGGACTATGCCGAGAAGGTGATCAACATTCACCACAGCTTCCTGCCGTCTTTCGTCGGTGCCAAGCCTTACCATCAGGCCGCTCTGCGTGGCGTGAAGCTGATCGGTGCGACCTGCCACTACGTTACCGAAGAGCTGGACGCCGGCCCGATCATCGAGCAGGACGTGGTACGCGTCAGCCATGCCGACAGCATCGAAGACATGGTCCGCTTTGGCCGCGATGTAGAAAAGATGGTGCTGGCCCGTGGCCTGCGTTATCACCTGGAAGACCGGGTGCTGGTGCATGGCAACAAGACTGTGGTGTTTGACTGACACTGGCCGGTTGGCGCTGAGACTCTGGGGCGCAAAGCGCCCCCGGGAATCCTGAAAGGAATACCCATGGCCAAGCAACGTAACACCCCCACTGCTTCACCCCCGCCAACCCTCGGCGAAGGCTGCCTGGCCCGCTACGACCCCGAAGCCCTGGATCACACTGACGGCACCGATTTCCCTGGCGCCGCCGAACTCTGGCAGCAGCTCAACCCGCCTGACGTCGCCAGCGCTCCAGCAACGGACGCGCAAGCAGGCACACGAACACCGGCCCACCCGCCAGCAGATAAAAGTAGTAAGTAACCGCCCGCCATATCAGGATCGCCGCCGCTGCGGTCGAACTGCCCACCAAGGGCGTCAGCAGGCTGGCTGAAGTCAACTCGGCGGCACCCGCCCCTCCAGGCAACAGGCTGAACTGGCCAGCACTGAGCGATAGCATCTGCACCAGAAAGCTGGGGATCCACGCCAGGTCCACACCCAGCCCTCTCAATACCAGGTACAGCACGCTGTAGCGCAGCCCCCAGTGGACGCAGGTCAGGGTGAATACCAGGCTCAGGGTGCGTTTGGGCAGACGCCAGGTCTGCGCCAGTGCATCGATGAAGTGAAGCAGTTTGCGTGCCCAGCGGCGCTGGCGCGGCGGGCTTACGCCCAAGTGCTGCAGCAGCCTGCCGTTCATGCGCATTACCGTGCGTCGGTAGCGCAACAGCCCGATCACCCCGACCAGTGCTGCGCATAGCAGCAGTGCGCTGCCCAGCAGCATGCTTTCCTGGCTGCGGCCCAGGCTGTGGAACAAGGCGTAGCCGGCTATCGCGAGCATTGCGCAGAAGAAGAACGCCAGATCGTTCAGCTGGTCCATGGCGAACACGGCGCCGCTGCGTGCCGGGCCGATGCGGTGACGCGCCAGCAGCGCCATCAGGGTCAATGGCCCGCCACTGCCACCGGGGGTCGTGCAGATGGCAAACTCCGTGGCCATGACCACGCCGAGGCTGCGTGCATGGCTTAACTGTTTTGCCTGCTCACCCAGCAACAAGCGCAAGCGCAGCGTGTTGATGACCCAGCACGACAGAATCATGCCAAGCAATATGACCAGCAGTTGCGGGTCGAACCGGCTAAGTCTGGGAAGCAGTTGGCTACCTCCCAACAGCGCTGGCACCAGTGCTGCGCCCAACAATGCCAGCATCAGCAAGGCCCAGCGGTTCATGCTGCCACCTGGCGCTCCAGCCAGGCCGATTTGGTCAGCGGTTCGCGGCCATCCTTCATCAGGTGTTCCAGTGTTCGCAGCCAATAGTCGCGGGACGAGCGATGGCGCATGTCTACCGGGTGCAGCCCCAGGCGTAATGTGGTCGCGCCTTTCCAGCGACGGCATTGCCAGTCGCACAGCACGCGGGACAACGTGCGACGCCATTTACTGCGGGCGCTCCAGACAAGGCCCGGCGCATCGATAGGGATGAAGTCAGGCAAACGGTACAGGTGCTGTGGTGTGCTGGTGTACTTCAGCGGCAGGCGACGCAACGCTTGCCGAGTGCCCTGGCTCATGAGCCAGGCCGGTGCGACAAACCCTGCCACAGGCCAACCTTGGCCCTCGAACAATGCCAGGCCCTCCTGCAGGCGGGTAAGTGCTTCGGCTTCATCAAGGCTGTAGAACTCGCCTTCATGGGTATAGATACGCCGCATGAAGTAGTCGATGGGGCTGCGCGGTGGTGGCCCTTCGTCCGCATGGGCGTAGCCGTGCAGCGCCAGTTCGTCCCCGTTGGCCAGGCGTTTGTCCAGCAGACGGCAGAACGAGGGCGCCAGGTGCAGCGGATTGCGCCGGTGGAAGTCCGGGACCACCAGCCATGTCATGGGGACGTGGCCCAGCGCGTCGACGGCCTCTACGAAGGGCTGGTAGTCCGGCCAGGTTTCCGGGGCTACATCATGCAGTACCAGCATGAGGCTGCGGTGGCTGGAGGAGGGCTCAGGCATGGGCACGCACCTGTGGCTGATAGCCGAGCACGGCCTGGTAGTGCTGGAGCAGGCCCGCGACCACGTTATCCCACGAGTAATGCTGTTCTACATGCCGACGGGCCTGCGCACCCAGCGTGCCTACGCCAGCCTCGAACGCTTCGCGCACAGCGGTTGCCATGGCGCGGCCATCGTTGGCGCGGCACAGGATGCCGCACTGATCATTGATGATTTCACCAAAGGCACCCGCGCGCACGGCCACCACCGGCGTTGCGCTGGCCATGGCTTCGAGAATGACCAGGCCGAACGTTTCCTGGTCGCCAGCGTGCACCAGCAGGTCGGCGCTGGCCATCAGCCGGGCCACCTCTGCAGCCGGGCAGAAGTGGTCGATGACGCTGACGTTGTGTGGCACGTTGGCGGGCATGTTCGAACCTACCAACACCAGGTGGTAGGGGGCGCCGAGTTGCTGTATGCAGTCGAGCAGCACCGGCAGGTTCTTTTCCCGCGAGCCGCGGCCGGCGTAAATCAACAGGCGGCTGGTGTCGGCAATGCCCAACTGCGCGCGCAAGTGTGGGTCGCGCTGGTCGGGGTTGAACGTGGCCAGGTCCACGCCCAGGCGTTGCACATGCACGTTGCGTATGCCCAGGCGGCGCAGTTTGTCCGCCATGACCTGGCTGGGCGCCAGCACCCGGTCAAAATTGCCGTAGAGCTTGCTCACGTAGGCCTCGACATTGGGCGTGAACCAGTTGCCCATGCGGTTGCTGACCAGCAACGGCAGGTCGGAATGGTAGAAGCCGATCACTGGCACATCCAGTTGGCGCCTTGCCTCCAGTGCCGCCCACGCGGTCAGGTAGGGGTCGCCGACTTCGATCAGGTCGGGTTTGAGCGTGCGCAGCGTCTTGCACCAAGGTGCCAGGCGTACCGGAAAGCGGTAGCCCTTGCCAAACGGCAGGGGTGGGGCGGGTACCTGAAAGATGCCATCGGCATGCCGGGCGCTGGCGCCGGGAATCAACAGGCTATGGCGTACGCCTTGGATGGCGTCGAGGCGGCGGTGTTTGGCATCAAGATAAGTACGTACGCCACCGCTGGCCGGGGCGTAGAACATGGTGATGTCGGCGATGTGCACGATCAGCATCCCTCCGGGATCGTCTTCGGGTCTGTCATCCGGCGGTAACGGGCCGGCGATGACGCGCCTAAAGGTTGACCTCTCAGAAGGATAGTTTGTTCGATCGGGGTTGGGCGTGCAGGCCTCGAACGCGGTGTTGGCTTCTTCGCGGGCAAGCCCGCTCCGACAGGTCCACCACAATATTCGAGAGTTGTGGCGATTCTGGGGGAGCGGGCTTGCTCGCGAAGCAGGCGACGCGGTACGTGCTTAGATGCGGAAGCTGCCTACCAGGTGCTTAAGGCGGCCGGCTTGCTGCTCCAGGTCAGAACAGGCGCGCAGGGTGGCCTGCAGGTTCTCCACGCCTTCCTGGTTGAGCATGTTGATCTCGTTGATGTCCATGTTGATGGCCTCGACCACGGCGGTCTGCTCTTCGGTCGCAGTAGCTACGGACTGGTTCATGCCGTCGATCTCGCCAATGCGCACGGTCACGCTGTCCAGCCGCTCACCGGCCTGGTTGGCGATCTGCACGCTGTCCTGGCTGTGGCGCTGGCTCTGGTCCATGGTCTCGACCGACTCACGGGCACCGACCTGCAGCTCTTCGATCATGGTCTGCACTTGTTGCGCCGATTCCTGGGTGCGGTGCGCCAGGTTGCGCACTTCATCGGCGACCACGGCAAAGCCACGCCCGGCTTCACCGGCGCGGGCTGCCTCGATAGCGGCGTTCAGCGCCAGCAGGTTGGTCTGCTGGGAAATGCTGGTGATCACTTCGAGTATCTGGCCGATATTCACGGTCTTGCTGTTCAGCGTTTCGATATGCTCGCTGGACGTGACGATCAGGTCGGACAGGCGGTTCATCGCGGCTATGTTGCGCTCGACCACCTGCTGGCCTTCCTCGGCTAGCAGGCGCGCGGAGCTTGCATGCTGTGAAGCCTGGGCAGCGTTGCCGGCAATTTCCTGGGCGGCGGCACCCAGTTCGTTGATGGCGGCTGCCACGCTGTTGGTACGGTTGGACTGCTCGTCAGAGTTGGTCATTGACGAATTCGACGCACTGATCACGCGCAGGGCCACTTCGTTGACCTGCTCGGTGGCTGAGGATACTTCGCGGATGCTGCTGTGAATGCGCTCTACGAACCGGTTGAAGGCGTTACCGAGGATGCCGAACTCGTCGTGGTTGTGAATGCGCAAGCGCTTGGTCAGGTCGCCTTCACCTTCGGCAATGTCTTCCATGGCGCGCGTCATGGTGTGCAGCGGCTGCATCAATACGCGGATCAGCAGGCCCAGCAGGCCGATGATGATCACCACCGCTACCACCGTGGCGATTACCGCCGAGGTGCGGAAGGTGCTGAGCATCGAGAAAGCCTTGTCCTTGTCCACCGACAGGCCGATGTACCAGTTGGCCGACGGCAGGCCGGTGATCGGGGTGAAGGTCAGCAGGCGGGCCTGGCCATCGCTCTGCACTTCAGTCAGTTCACCGGTCAGTTTCGGCGTGTGCTGCGGGAACAGGTCCGACAGCGACTTCATCACCAGGTCTTTGTCCGGGTGCACCAGGATCTTGCCCTGATCGTTGACCAGGAAGGCGTAGCCCATGCCGCCAAAGTTCAGCGAGTTGATGATCTGCACCAGGCCGTCCAGGGCCAGGTCGCCACCCACCACGCCGACACTGCTGGACACCTTGCTGAGGATGCCAATGACCATCTTGTTGGTGGTCATGTCGATGTACGGCTCGGTCAGGGTCGCGCCCGCCGCATTCATGCCGTCCTTGTACCAGGGGCGGGTGCGCGGGTCGTAGCCATCGGGCATCTTTGCGTCCGGGCGTACGCTGAAGCCGCCGTCGGTTTTGCCCAGGTAAACGGTAAGGAAGCTGGAAATCAGGGCATTCTGGCCCATCAGTGTTTCGGCGTTGGTCGGGTCCTGGGCAATGTTCTGCGCCAGGTTCTCTACCAGTTTGATACGGCCTTCGAACAGGTTGCGAATGTTGGTCGACGTGGAGGCGCCCATTTCAGCCAGATAGTTTTCCAGGTCCTCGCGGATCGCATTACGCTGGAGGTAATCGTTGTAGAGGGTGAAAAGGCTGAAGGCGAGCATCACGATCAGTGATGCGGCCAAAAGAATCTTGTGGCTGAAACGAAGGCTTTTGTTCATGGCGTAATCGGTTCCGCTAAGGTGTTATATCAGGCGTTCGCTCCGGGGAGCGCAAGGCAGTGCAACATCCCGAAATATCCCTTTTCGGTTGTTCCTCTCTATTAAGGCGAATATCACCCAAAGGTATCGGCCGAATTAAGGTAAAGCTTGAGCAGAGGATTAATGAGATGTCGGAATCTTCGACCATCGTTGTAGGTGCTGGCCCGGATGGCCAGCCAGTAGGGCAAGCGATGCGGCTGGCTAACCGTCACGGTCTGGTGGCAGGTGCAACGGGGACGGGCAAGACCGTCACCTTGCAGCACCTGGCGGAAGTGTTCAGCGACGCAGGGGTGGCGGTGTTCGCGGCCGACGTCAAAGGTGACCTCTGTGGCTTGGGGGCCGCCGGTGCACCACAGGGCAAGGTGGCCGAGCGCATCGCCGGCATGCCCTGGCTGGGGCATACGCCTCGGGCCTATCCCGTGAGCTTGTGGGATATAGCGGGGCAGTCCGGGCACCCCTTGCGCACCACCCTCAGTGAGATGGGGCCGCTGCTGCTGGGCAACCTGCTGGAGCTGACCGATAGCCAGCAAGCCGCGCTGTACGCTGCCTTCAAGGTTGCCGACCGGGAGGGCCTGTTGCTGCTGGACCTGAAAGACCTCAAGGCGCTGCTCGCGCACCTGAAGGACAACCCGCAACTGCTGGGTGAAGACAGCGCGCTGATGACCACTGCCTCTACCCAGGCGTTGTTGCGGCGGCTGGCGACTCTGGAGCAGCAGGGCGCCGAGGCACTGTTCGGTGAGCCGGCATTACAGCTTGAAGACCTGCTACGGCCGGGCCCGGATGGCCGTGGGCGTATCCACCTGCTCGATGCCAGCCGGTTGGTGCACGAAGCGCCCAAGGTTTACGCCACCTTCCTGCTGTGGCTGTTGGCGGAGTTGTTCGAGCAGTTGCCCGAACGCGGGGATGCCGACAAACCGGTGCTGGCATTGTTCTTCGATGAAGCGCACTTGCTGTTCAATGGCACGCCCAAGGCGTTGCAGGACCGGCTGGAGCAGGTGGTGCGGCTCATTCGATCCAAGGGTGTGGGGGTGTACTTCGTTACCCAGTCGCCCGGCGACCTGCCGGATGCGGTGTTGGCCCAGCTGGGCTTGCGTATTCAGCATGGCTTGCGGGCCTTTACCGCCAAGGAGCAGAAGTCGTTGCGAGCGGTGGCCGATGGCTTTCGCCCCAACCCGGCGTTCGACACCCTGGCAGTGTTGACCGAGCTGGGGATTGGCGAGGCGCTGGTGGGTACGCTGGAAGAGAAGGGCACGCCGGCCATGGTGCAGCGGGTGCTGGTTGCGCCGCCGCAGTCGCGTATCGGGCCATTGTCTGCGGCTGAACGCAGTGCGCTGATTGCCGCTTCGCCGCTGGCGGGGCGTTATGACAAACCGGTGGACCGCGAATCGGCGTATGAAATGCTGACCCAGCGCAAGGGCGAGGCCGTGGAACCGGCGCCGCAGCCGAAGGCGGATGAAGAGAGCTTTGCCGACAAGGCGGGGGACTTCTTGCAGAGTGCGGCGGGGCAGGCGATCAAATCGGCGGTGCGCCAGGCGGCCAATCAGCTGGGGCGGCAACTGGTGCGGGGGTTGATGGGGTCGTTGCTGGGGGGCAAGAAGAGGTGATCTGCCTGTGCCGGCCTCTTCGCGCCGAACCACTGTCAACAGGCCGGCACAGGAATAACGCTCATGAAAAAGGCGCCACGGGGGCGCCTTCATTCATTGCGGTATCACTCAGCCAATGGCTTTGGACGCCAGCCAGAACAGGCCGGCCGCCAGGCCCATCGAGGCCGGCAGGGTGAGGACCCAGGCCAACAGGATGGTCTTCACGGTGCCGCCTTGCAGGCCGCTTTTGTTGGCGACCATGGTGCCGGCCACGCCGGACGACAGCACATGGGTGGTCGATACCGGCAGGGCGAACACGTTGGCCATGCCGATGGCGCAGGCCGCGGTGATCTGTGCCGACATGCCCTGTGCATAGGTCATGCCCTGCTTGCCGATCTTCTCGCCGACGGTCAGTACCACGCGCTTCCAGCCAACCATGGTGCCCAGGCCCAGGGCCAGGGCGACGGCCACGATCACCCAGAACGGGGCGTATTCGGTCGTGGCAGTAAGGTCTTTGCGCAGTTTTTCCAGGTCGGCCTTTTCACGGGCCTCCAGGCCTGGCAGCTTGCCAACCTTCTTCGCCGTGTCATCCAGGCACAGCAGGTAGCGGCGCACTTCGACACGCTTGTCGGCACTCAGGCTGTGGTAGTCGGTCACGCCTTGCAGCGAGGCCTGCAGCGCGGCAATGGTCGGCTCGGTCTGCTGCGGGTTGCAGCTGAACTGCTCCGGCAGGTCGCTGGCCTTGGCTTTGCCCAGCGCCAGGAACTCGCCCAGGGTGGCGGCGTTGCGCTGATAGAACTGGCTCATGTGCAGGGTGGCGTCGCGGGTCCGTTCGATCTGGTAGGTGGTGCTGTTCAGGTCGAGGACGAACTTGGCCGGGACGATACCGATGAGCACCAGCATGATCAGGCCGATGCCTTTCTGGCCGTCGTTCGAACCGTGCACGAAGCTGACGCCCATGGCGGAAACCACCAGCACCATGCGGTTCCAGAATGGCGGGTGCTTCTTGTCGTCGAGTTTGCGGCGCTGGTCGGGGGTTTTGTGCATCTTCGACAGCGGGCGCCACCACTTCAGGCCGATCAGCACCAGGGCGGCAACGGCGAAGCCGGCCATTGGCGAGACCACCAGCGACATGGCGATGTCGATCGCCTTCTGCCAGTTGACGCCGTCGCCCAGCGGAATGTCGTTGATCAGGGCGTTGGCCAGACCGACGCCGAGAATGGAGCCGATCAGCGTGTGCGAGCTGGAAGCGGGGATGCCAAAGTACCAGGTGCCCAGGTTCCAGGTGATGGCCGCAGCCAGCAGCGAGAAGACCATGGCCAGGCCGTGTCCGGTGTTCACGTTGATCAGCAGCTCTACCGGCAGCAGGTGCACGATGGCATAGGCCACCCCGACACCGCCGAGCAGAACGCCAAGGAAGTTGAACACGCCGGAGAAGAACACGGCGAGGTGCGGCGGCATGGCTTTGGTATAGATGACGGTAGCTACCGCGTTGGCGGTGTCATGAAAGCCATTGATGAACTCGAAGGCGAGTACGAAGGTCAAGGCGAGCAGCAGGCTCACCAACACCCAGGCATCCAGTCCGCTGAATAAATCGATCATGAAGGTTGTCTGGCGGTCATAGGGGGGCGGGATTATGCCAGAAAACCTTGGCAATCGATGCACCTGCTACAGACCGATGGCGATTTTCATGGCGAGCACGTGCTATGCACATCAGCGCTTGCAGGTAGGAAAATGTCCTTTAAATGACGCTAAAACTGGCGAAAAACCGAAAAAATATCGCGAAATGGCTCTTCTTCCGAAATTCAAACGGATGTATGAAATTTGTGTAATTCCATTTCACCTTCGGCCTGACGGTAAAGATAGACCGCGCTCGGGGCCGGGCGACGACGCGCTGGCGTGGCCTGGGTTCAGGGATTGTCGCTGCGCAGTTCCTTCTCCATACGTTGCAGTTCCTGGTTGAAGGACTGGTCACGGATGCTGGCACGTTTGCGCCAAGGTTTGCGTTCTGGATCCGGTTGTGCGGCGTAAGTGGTGACTTCGCCACCGTAGACATCTTTGAAGCGCTCAGCCTGGCGCTCGAGTTCTGCGCGCAGTTCGTCTTTTGTCACATGTAGTACCTGAATAAGTGGGATGACTGTTGTTATGCGTTGTGCAGCGTGCACATGCCTTGCAGCCTGCAACGGCTTCAAACAGCGGAAGGTTGCACTGTCACGGACGCATCGGGCCTGCGTTATCGATTATAGCAACCGATAATTCACCGAACATCGTTATTTACCCAACACTGACATCATCTGACATAAGTAATGGGCAGTGTCGGGAAACAGTTTGGACCTTTCGTACAAGTTTGAAAGGCAAGGCGGATAAAAGTTCGCTGCAACGCCGGGATGAGGCCCGAATGAAAAACGGCCTCGCCAAAAGGCGAGGCCGTTGCCTGGGGACTTCTACGGTGGGTACCTGACCAGTCTCTCCAAAGAAGCCACAAGTGGCATGAGCAAGGTATAAGCAAACGTGTCGGCGGTCAATTGCGATTATCGGCCGTTTGTTCGATAATCGCACGAACCGGCGTTTTTTTTGAGGTGTGCGATGAGTGACGAAACCCTGGCCAACGAATCCGGCAATTCGGAAGTGGCACGGCCTGCTTCGGCTGCCATGGCGCCGCCGATCGTGGCTTCTCCGGCCAAGCGCATCCAGGCCTTTACCGGCGACCCGGACTTCATGACCTCCCTGGCACGTGGCCTGGCCGTGATCCAGGCGTTCCAGGAGCGCAAGCGCCACCTGACCATCGCCCAGATCAGCCACCGTACGGAAATCCCTCGTGCAGCGGTGCGCCGTTGTCTGCATACGTTGATAAAGCTGGGTTACGCCACCACCGACGGGCGTACCTATTCGCTGCTGCCCAAAGTGCTGACCCTGGGGCATGCCTACCTGTCGTCGACACCGCTGGCGATTTCTGCCCAGCCATACCTGGACCGTATCAGCGATCAGTTGCACGAGGCGGCCAACATGGCCACGCTCGAAGGTGACGACATCCTTTATATAGCCCGCTCGGCCACGGTGGAGCGGCTGATTTCGGTCGACCTGTCGGTGGGCGGGCGCCTGCCGGCCTACTGCACGTCGATGGGGCGCATTCTGCTGGCGGCCCTGGACGACACCAGCCTGCGCGAGTACCTGGAGCGTGCCGACCTTAAAGCGCGCACCAGTCGTACCCTGCATGACCCTGAATCGTTGTTCGCCTGCATCCAGCAGGTGCGCGCTCAGGGATGGTGCGTGGTGGACCAGGAACTGGAGCAGGGGCTGCGATCGATTGCGGTGCCGGTGTATGACGCTTCGGGGCAGGTGTTGGCGGCGTTGAACGTGAGTACCCACGTAGGGCGAGTGACGCGCAGTGAACTGGAGCAGCGTTTCTTGCCGATTTTGCTCGCTGCCAGCCGCGACCTTTGCCATCAGTTGTTTGGTTGAATTTGCCGGGGCCGCAAGGCGGCCCCCAAATAGAACAGGCAAAACCGTTTCCTGTGCGATAAACGCACAGTGTCGTTCCGGGTGAATTGCTTCACTTGCGCCCGCTGATTAATGTTTCTCGCAACGGTCGGCCCTGCCTACCGAACAAGAAAAACATAAGAGGCACATAACATGAATACTGTCCCCTCGCTGCCGCGGCCGCACCCGCGCGCAGTACCGTTGTATCCAGGCTGACGCAGGCCATATTCCCCACTCATCGCCCTCTGTGCCGGTTGCCCGTGTGCAGTGGTCTGGCTGTGCCCTACATTCTGGATAACAACAATGAACCAAGCGCAAAACAACGTCGGCAAAAGCCTCGACGTTCAGTCGTTCATCAATCAGCAGCCGCTGTCCCGCTATCAGTGGCGGGTCGTGCTGTTGTGCTTCCTGATCGTCTTCCTCGATGGCCTGGACACTGCCGCCATGGGCTTCATCGCCCCGGCCCTGTCGCAGGAGTGGGGGATCGACCGTGCCAGCCTCGGCCCGGTCATGAGTGCCGCATTGATCGGCATGGTGTTCGGCGCCTTGGGCTCCGGGCCGCTGGCTGACCGCTTCGGCCGTAAAGGTGTCCTGGTGGGCGCGGTGCTGGTGTTCGGCGGTTTCAGCCTGGCTTCGGCCTATGCCACCAACGTCGACCAGTTGCTGATACTGCGCTTTCTGACGGGCCTGGGCCTTGGTGCCGGTATGCCCAACGCGACCACGCTGCTGTCCGAATACACCCCTGAGCGCCTCAAGTCGTTGCTGGTCACCAGCATGTTCTGTGGTTTCAACCTGGGCATGGCGGGTGGTGGCTTCATTTCCGCCAAGATGATCCCGGCTTACGGCTGGCACAGCCTGCTGGTTATCGGTGGGGTGCTGCCGCTGCTGCTGGCGTTGGTGCTGATGGTCTGGCTGCCGGAGTCGGCGCGGTTCCTGGTGGTACGCAACCGAGGCACCGACAAGGTGCGCAAGACCCTGTCGCCCATCGCGCCACAGGTGGTGGCCGAGGCCGGCAGCTTCAACGTACCGGAACAAAAGGCCGTGGCCGCACGCAACGTGTTTGCGGTGATCTTCTCCGGCACTTATGGCTTGGGCACCCTGCTGCTGTGGCTGACCTACTTCATGGGCCTGGTCATCGTCTACCTGCTGACCAGCTGGCTGCCAACCCTGATGCGGGACAGCGGCGCGAGCATGGAGCAGGCCGCATTCATCGGTGCGCTGTTCCAGTTTGGCGGCGTGCTCAGTGCGGTCGGTGTGGGTTGGGCCATGGACCGTTTCAACCCGCACAAGGTCATCGGCATTTTCTACCTGCTGGCCGGGGTGTTCGCTTACGCCGTGGGGCAGAGCCTGGGCAACATTACCGTGTTGGCCACGCTGGTACTGATTGCGGGTATGTGCGTGAACGGCGCGCAGTCGGCAATGCCTTCGCTGGCTGCACGCTTCTACCCGACCCAGGGCCGGGCCACGGGTGTATCGTGGATGCTGGGCATTGGCCGCTTTGGCGCGATTCTCGGGGCCTGGAGTGGCGCAACGCTGCTGGGCCTGGGCTGGAACTTCGAGCAGGTGCTGACGGCATTGCTGGTGCCGGCGGCGCTGGCGACCGTGGGCGTGATCGTGAAAGGGCTGGTGAGCCACGCAGACGCGACCTGAGGCCGGTAAAGCGCAAGAAGGGGATCGGTAGGTTTGCAACAAATGGTTCGTTAATCGCACAAATAGTCGATTATCGGATTGTAAGCGACCTGCCAGTCTCCTTAATCTGAGCTCACTGAAGCACCCTGACCAGTAGCCTCCAGCAGACCACCCCCGAACCACTGAAGTCGAGCCGTCCGCCCTGCGTGACCTCGAAGCCCGTACCGCAGGAGAAGCTTAATGCGCGACGTATTTATCTGTGACGCTATCCGCACCCCGATCGGCCGCTTCGGCGGCGCCCTGGCCGGCGTGCGTGCCGACGACCTGGCTGCCGTGCCGCTGAAGGCGCTGATCGAGCGCAACCCGAGCGTACAGTGGGATCAAGTCGACGAAGTGTTCTTCGGCTGCGCCAACCAGGCCGGTGAAGACAACCGTAACGTGGCGCGCATGGCGCTGCTGCTGGCCGGCCTGCCCGATAGCATCCCGGGTGTTACCCTGAACCGCCTGTGCGCGTCAGGCATGGATGCCATCGGCACTGCCTTCCGCGCCATCGCCAGCGGCGAAATGGAGCTGGCGATTGCCGGTGGCGTCGAGTCGATGTCGCGTGCCCCGTTCGTCATGGGCAAGGCCGAAAGCGGCTATTCGCGCAACATGAAGCTGGAAGACACCACCATCGGCTGGCGTTTCATCAACCCGCTGATGAAGAGCCAGTACGGCGTGGACTCCATGCCGGAAACCGCCGACAACGTGGCCGACGATTATCAGGTTTCGCGTGCTGACCAGGACGCCTTTGCCCTGCGCAGCCAGCAGAAAGCGGCAGCCGCCCAGGCCGCCGGCTTCTTCGCCGAAGAAATCGTGCCGGTGCGCATTGCGCACAAGAAAGGCGAAACCATCGTCGAGCGTGACGAACACCTGCGCCCGGACACCACGCTGGAAGCCCTGACCAAGCTCAAGCCGGTCAACGGCCCGGACAAGACAGTGACCGCCGGCAATGCCTCGGGCGTGAACGATGGTGCTGCGGCGCTGATCCTGGCGTCGGCTGAAGCGGTGAAGAAGCACGGCCTGACGCCACGCGCCCGCGTTCTGGGCATGGCCAGTGGCGGTGTTGCCCCACGGGTAATGGGCATTGGCCCGGTGCCGGCGGTGCGCAAGCTGACCGAGCGCTTGGGTGTGGCAGTCAATGATTTCGATGTGATCGAGCTGAACGAAGCTTTTGCCAGCCAAGGCCTGGCGGTGCTGCGTGAGCTGGGTGTGGCCGATGATGCGCCGCAGGTGAACCCTAATGGCGGTGCGATCGCCCTGGGCCACCCGCTGGGTATGAGCGGTGCGCGCCTGGTGCTGACGGCACTGCACCAGCTGGAGAAGAGTGGTGGGCGCAAGGGCCTGGCAACCATGTGTGTAGGGGTTGGGCAGGGTCTGGCTTTGGCCATCGAGCGGGTGTGACCTGTACCGGCCTTTTCGCGGGCAAGCCCGCTCCCACAGGATAATTGTTGCCCACTGCACAACAAAAACCTGTGGCAGCGGGCTTGCCCGCGAAGAGGCCGGTCTTGTTAGACACAAGGCCAATTGCCAGCCAGAAAGCGGAACGAGTGTGTTACCAGGTATGTCTAGACTTACCTGGGACCCTCTTGGAGTAAAACCGTCATGACCTCAACCTATTACACCGGCGAAGAACGCAGCAAGCGCATCTTCGCTATTGTTGGTGCCTCATCAGGCAACCTGGTGGAATGGTTCGACTTCTACGTCTACGCGTTCTGCGCGATCTACTTTGCCCCGGCCTTCTTCCCTTCCGACGACCCTACCGTGCAATTGTTGAACACGGCAGGTGTGTTCGCCGCAGGCTTTTTGATGCGCCCCATCGGTGGCTGGATCTTCGGCCGCCTCGCTGACCGCCATGGTCGCAAGAATTCCCTGATGATCTCGGTGCTGATGATGTGCTTCGGCTCCCTGATGATCGCCTGCCTGCCCACCTATGCCAGCATCGGCACCTGGGCGCCAGCGCTGCTGTTGCTGGCCCGCCTGATCCAGGGCCTGTCGGTAGGCGGCGAATACGGCACCACTGCCACCTACATGAGTGAAGTGGCGTTGCGCGGTCAGCGCGGCTTTTTTGCTTCGTTCCAGTACGTCACCCTGATCGGCGGCCAGTTGCTGGCGGTGCTGGTGGTGGTGATCCTGCAACAGTTGCTCACAGAAGATGAGCTGCGTGCCTGGGGCTGGCGCATTCCATTCGTGGTTGGCGCCATTGCCGCGCTGATCTCGCTGATGCTGCGCCGTTCGCTGCACGAAACCAGCAGCGCCGAGACCCGCCAGGACAAGGACGCCGGCACCATCAAGGGCCTGTTCCGCAATCACGCAGCGGCCTTTGTGACCGTGCTCGGCTATACCGCGGGTGGCTCGCTGATCTTCTACACCTTCACCACTTACATGCAGAAATACCTGGTGAACACGGCCGGCATGACGGCAAAAAACGCCAGCTACGTGATGACCGGTGCGTTGTTCCTGTTCATGGTGCTGCAGCCGTTCTTCGGCATGCTGTCCGATCGCATCGGCCGGCGTAACTCGATGCTGCTGTTCGGGGCGCTCGGTACCCTGTGCACCGTGCCGCTGCTGATGGCGCTGAAAACGGTGACCAGCCCGTTCATGGCCTTTGTACTGATCAGCCTGGCGTTGTGTATCGTCAGTTTCTACACCTCGATCAGCGGCCTGGTGAAGGCCGAGATGTTCCCGCCGCAGGTGCGTGCGCTGGGTGTGGGCCTGGCCTATGCAGTGGCGAACGCGGCATTCGGCGGCTCTGCCGAGTACGTGGCCCTGGGCCTGAAGACCCTGGGTATGGAAAACACTTTCTACTGGTACGTGACGGCCATGATGGCGATTGCCTTCCTGTTCAGCCTGCGCCTGCCGAAGCAGGCGGCGTACCTGCACCACGATGATTAAGGACGTGGCATGACCAACCAACTGTTCGACGCCTATTTCACCGCGCCGGCCATGCGCGAGATCTTCTCCGACCATGGCCGCTTGCAGGGCATGCTCGATTTCGAAGCTGCGCTGGCCCGTGCCGAAGCCGCTGCCGGGCTGGTGCCGCATAGCGCCGTGGCCGCCATCGAGGCAGCTTGCCAGGCCGATCGCTATGACGTTGGCGCGCTGGCCAATGCCATCGCCACTGCGGGTAATTCGGCAATCCCGCTGGTGAAGGCGTTGGGCAAGGTGATTGCCAGCGGCGTGCCTGAGGCCGAGCGCTATGTGCACCTGGGCGCCACCAGCCAGGATGCGATGGACACCGGGCTGATCTTGCAACTGCGCAATGCCCTCGACCTGATCGAAGCCGACCTTGGCACGCTGGCCGATACCCTGTCGCAGCAAGCCTTGAAGCATGCTGATACCCCACTGGTTGGCCGCACTTGGTTGCAGCATGCCACCCCGGTGACCCTAGGCATGAAACTGGCTGGCGTGTTGGGCGCCTTGACCCGCCACCGCCAGCGCCTGCAGGAACTGCGCCCGCGCTTGCTGGTGCTGCAGTTCGGCGGTGCCTCGGGCAGCCTGGCAGCCTTGGGTAGCAAGGCGATGCCGGTTGCCGAGGCGCTGGCGGAACAGCTGAAGCTGACGCTGCCGGAGCAACCCTGGCACACCCAGCGCGACCGCCTGGTGGAGTTTGCCTCGGTGCTGGGCCTGGTGGCCGGCAGCCTGGGCAAGTTCGGCCGCGATGTCAGCTTGCTGATGCAGACCGAGGCGGGGGAGGTGTTCGAGCCTTCCGCGCCGGGCAAGGGGGGGTCTTCCACCATGCCGCACAAGCGCAACCCAGTGGGCGCTGCCGTGCTGATCGGCGCCGCCACCCGCGTCCCTGGCCTGGTATCTACCCTGTTCGCCGCCATGCCGCAGGAACACGAGCGCAGCCTGGGCCTGTGGCATGCCGAGTGGGAAACCCTGCCGGATATCTGCTGCCTGGTTTCCGGCGCTCTGCGCCAGGCCCAGGTCATCGCCGAGGGCATGGAAGTGGATGCAGCGCGCATGCGCCGTAACCTCGACCTTACCCAAGGCCTGGTGCTGGCCGAAGCGGTGAGCATCGTGCTGGCCCAGCGCCTGGGCCGCGACCGTGCCCACCACCTGCTGGAGCAATGCTGCCAGCGCGCGGTGGCCGAACAGCGTCACTTGCGCGCCGTGCTGGGGGACGAACCGCAGGTCAGTGCCGAACTGTCTGCCGAAGAACTTGATCGCCTGCTCGACCCTGCCCACTACCTGGGCCAGGCGCGCGTCTGGGTGGCGCGCGCCGTGACCGAACATCAACATTTTACTGCCTGAAGGAGACCGCTGTGGCGCACTTGCAACTGGCCGATGGCGTTTTGAACTACCAGATCGATGGCCCGGAAAACGCCCCGGTACTCGTCCTGTCCAACTCGCTGGGCACTGACCTGGGCATGTGGGACACCCAGATTCCACTGTGGAGCCAGCACTTCCGGGTGCTGCGCTACGACACCCGTGGCCACGGTGCCTCGCTGGTCACTGAAGGCCCCTACAGCATCGAACAACTGGGGCGGGACGTGCTGGCCCTGCTCGATGGCCTGGACATCCAGAAAGCGCACTTCGTCGGTCTGTCGATGGGCGGCTTGATCGGCCAGTGGCTGGGCATCAACGCCGGTGATCGCCTGCGTAGCCTGACCCTGTGCAACACTGCTGCCAAGATCGCCAATGACGAGGTGTGGAACACCCGTATCGATACCGTGCTCAAAGGCGGCCAGCAGGCCATGGTCGACCTGCGCGATGCGTCCATCGCCCGTTGGTTCACTCCAGGCTTCGCCCAGGCCCAGGCAGACGAGGCCCAGCGCATCTGCCAGATGCTGGCGCAAACCAACCCGCAAGGCTATGCCGGCAATTGCGCAGCCGTGCGTGATGCCGATTACCGTGAGCAACTGGGCCGCATCCAGGTGCCGGCGCTGATCGTTGCCGGTACCGAGGACGTGGTGACCACCCCTGAACATGGCCGCTTCATGCAGGCCGGTATCAACGGTGCCGAGTACGTCGACTTCCCGGCTGCACACCTGTCGAACGTCGAAATCGGTGAGGCCTTCAGCCGCCGCGTGCTCGACTTCCTGCTCGCTCACTGAGGACAACGCCATGGACGAGAAACAACGTTACGACGCCGGCATGCAAGTGCGCCGCGCGGTGCTGGGCGATGCCCATGTGGACCGCAGCCTGGAAAAGCTCAACGACTTCAACGGCGAGTTCCAGGAGATGATCACCCGCCATGCCTGGGGTGATATCTGGACCCGCCCGGGCCTGCCGCGCCATACCCGCAGCCTGATCACCATCGCCATGCTGATCGGCATGAACCGCAACGACGAGCTGAAACTGCACCTGCGCGCGGCGGCCAACAACGGTGTGACCCGCGACGAGATCAAGGAAGTGCTGATGCAAAGCGCGATCTACTGCGGCATCCCGGCGGCCAACGCCACCTTCCACATGGCCGAGTCGGTGTGGGACGAGCTGGGCGTAGAATCGCGCCAGTAAGCGTTATTGCTGAAGCCTGACCGGCCCTGCAGAGGTTTCCACGGCCGACTTCAGGGCCGGGCACAGGCCCAGCATGAACGCGGCTTCTGCCACCACGAACAGCGGCCCGATGATCAGGCCGCTGACATCGTCGACAAAGGCCGGTTTACGGCCTTCGTAGTAATGGCCGACGAACTGGATGACCCAGCCCAGCACGAATGCCCCCAGCCCGGCGCTTAGCCACAGCACTGTGGTCTGCATTGCCAGCACCTGGCCTACCCACAGGCACAACCCCAACAGCAGCCCCATCACCAGCCCGAAGCGCAGGTCCAGGCGCAGGTAGAACCATACCGATGCCGCTGCTGCCAGCAGGGCAGGGGATAGCCACATGCCGGCCACCTCCCAGCCTGGGCGCGATAGCAAGATGGTGACGGCCAGCACGATCATGGGGATGCCGACGAAGTGGGTGGCGATGTTGCGTGGGTCGCGGTGGTAGCTGGCGTACTGGCTCAGGTGGTCGACGAGGTTCTTCATTGTTGTGCCTCCCTGTTCAGCGTTGTTTTGCCTGATAGTGAACAGGATAGCCCGCAGCCACCAGCATCATCAGCTCAGCGAATGGCAGCAGCCCGTACTGGCGTATCCAGCCCCACCAGCGTCTCGATCATCGCCCGCGCAGCCGGCGACAATCGATAACCACTGCGGCTGACCACCCCACAGCGCACGCTCAACACTTCCAAAGCAGGCGGTAAGTTGCGCCAGTGCAGGCGCACCAGTGTGCCGGCGGCCAGGTCTTCGGCCACGGCCTCTTCGCTGGCGGTACCGATGGCATCACTGGCCTGTACCACGCTGCGCAGCACCGCCAGATGCTCGGTTTGCAGGTGCGGAGTGAAGTCGTTGCGCCCGCTCAGGTTGGCCAGGCGCTTGCGCACACCGGGCGCGAGCAGGGCGCTGGCCAGTGGGTAGCTGAACAGGTCGTTGGTCGACAGGCTGTCCTTGGCCAGCAGCGGATGGCCCGGGCGGCAGAAGAACAGCCCTGGGCGTGGCGACAAGGGCTCGGTGTGGAAATTGGGGTCGGCTTCGAACGGGCGGATATCATCGACGAAAAACTCGATCTGTTCGCGGCGCAAGGCCTGACCGAGGCGTTCGCTGTTGTCCACGAGCAGGGAAGTGCGGATACCGGGATGGCGCTCGATGAAGTGGCGCAGGGCGTCGGGCACCAGGCGCACGGCCAGGGCCGGGCCGCTGCCGAAGTGCAACTCGCCGGCGTCGAGCTTGGTCATCTGCAGCACTTCGTTGCTCAGCTGCGCGGCGCCTTGAACCAACCGGCGGGCATGTTGCAGCACCACCAGACCTTCGGGGGTAGGCGGTAGTGCTTTGCTGGCGCGGTCTACCAGCGGGCAGCCGAAAGTGTGTTCCAGGCCTTGGATGGCACGGCTGAAGGCGGGCTGGGTGATGCCCATGGCCTCGGCGGCACGGACGAAACTGCGGTATTCGGTAAGGGCGATGAAGTAGCGCAGCTGGCGGAGGTCCATGTCACGGCTCTGGGGCGGGGATCAGGGGCCTATTCAAGCGGTTACAGCTTATGTCGTCAAAGAAGGTTTTAGGATTTGTTTATAGCTTAAAGTTATTTTATTGGGCATCTGGCCTCTTCGCGGGCACGCCCGCTCCCCAGGGTCACCACAGTTTTCAAAAGCTGTGGTGACCCTGGGGAGCGGGCGTGCCCGCGAAGAATTTAAAGGAGGTTCAGCGGGTAACTCACAATCAACCGGTTCTCATCGAACGCGTTGGTGCTGAAGTCCCGGCGCATGGTGGAGTTGCGCCATTTCACCGACAGGTCCTTGAAGCTGCCCGACTGCACCACGTACGCCAGTTCGGTCTCGCGTGCCCACTCTTTGCCATCATCCACGCTGCCCACGGTGACGTTGTCACCCTTGATGTAGCGGTTCATCAACGTCAACCCAGGCACGCCAACGGTGGCGAAGTTGAAGTCATGGCGCACCTGCCAGGAGCGTTCTTTGGCATTGTCGAAGCTGGAGTTGTAGCTGTCGTTAGCCAAGGTGCCACCACTGGTGCCGTTGACCCGCATCCAGGCATCGTCGCCGCTGACCTTTTGCAGGCCGACGTAGAAGGTGTGGCCTTGGTAGCGTGCCGAGAGCATGGCCGAGGCGGTGCGGTTGTCCAGCTTGCCGGCGCGTTCGGCACCGTCTTCCTTGCCGATGAAGTAGCCCAGGTTGGCACCCAGGGTCCAGTCGCCCAGCGGTTGGCTGTGCGTCAGGTTGAGGTATTGCTGGCGGTAGATGTCCTTGAGCTGGGCATCCCACAGGCCAATCATGGTGCGCTTGTCGTTGAAGGTGTACTCACCGCCGCCGAAGTTGAAACGGTCGGAGGTGAACGCGCCTTTGCCGTTCATCGACATGTCTTCCATGCTGGCGTCGTTACGCGGGCTGTTGCCGCGGAACTGGCCGGCGTACAAGGTCAGACCGGCGATTTCCTTCGAGGTCAGCTGGCCGCCGCGGAAGGTCTGTGGCAGCGAGCGGCCGTCGTCCGAGCGCAGGATGGGCAGTACCGGCATCCATTCACCGACTTTCAGCTCGGTTTCGGACAGTTTGGCTTTCAGTGCGACACCCAGTCGGCCGAAGTCATCGGCCGGGCGGCCGTCATCATGCACGGGCAGCAGGTGCGTGTTGGTGGTGCCTTTGCCGCCGTCGAGCTTGACCGAGTACATGCCCAGTACGTCCACGCCGAAACCGACGGTGCCTTGGGTGAAGCCGGAGCGGGCGTCGAGAATGAAGCTTTGTGTCCATTCTTCGGCCTTGGCCTGCGGGTGGGCGGGGTCTACGAAGTTGCGGTTGATGTAGAAGTTGCGCAGGTTGAGGGTGGCCTTGGCGTCCTCCATGAAACCGCCTTCGGCGGCGAACAGCGGGAAGGCGCAGGACATGGCCAACAGGCCGGGCAGCAGCTGGCGTGCGGGTTGCAAAGTGCTCATCTGTCGTGGATCTCTTGTTTTTATGGGGCGAGCCGGTGCACTGCTGGATCGAGCCTGCAGGTGCGGGTCTTTTGGATGAACTTGGGCAACGTTGCGTGAGGGGATGGTGCGGGGTGGTGCGGGGCTGAGGCAATTCGCCGCAAGCGGAATGGGGCGATAATCGAACGGAATGTTCCGGTTGGTTAATTAATTTCCTCCGGCAAATAAAAAGCCCACCGCAAGGGTGGGCCTGATGCTGTTACATCACCAGTCAGCTTTTCGGTACGTCCACCGATGCCTGCTGATTGGCCTGCCCGGTCTGCTCATACCAGCCACCACCGAGCGCCTTGTACAGGTTGACCTCGCTGGTCAGCTGCGACAGGCGGTCGGTGATCAGCGATTGTTGGGCACTGAACAGGTTGCGCTGGGCATCGAGGAAGGTCAGGTTGCTGTCGATCCCGATGCGGTAGCGGCGTTCGGCCAGGCGGTAGTAGTCCTGGTTCGCCTGCACCAGGTCACGCTGGGCCTGCAGTTGCTCTTCGAAGGTTTTTCGTGCCGCCAGGCCATCGGAGACTTCCTGGAAGGCGGTCTGGATGGTTTTTTCGTACTTGGCGACGTTGATGTCCTTCTGGATCTTCGAGTAGTCCAGGCTGGCCTTCAGGCTGCCGGCGTTGAAGATCGGCAGGTTGATCTGCGGCTGGAACAGCCAGGTGCCCTGGCCGCCCGAGAACAGGTGGCCCATGTCGGGGCTCAGGCTGCCAGCGTTGGCCGTCAGGCTGATGCTCGGGAAGAACGCTGCGCGGGCCGCGCCAATGTTGGCGTTGGCGGCCTTGAGCAGGTGCTCGGCTTCCTGGATGTCCGGGCGACGCTGGAGGATGTCCGATGGCAGGCCGGCTGGCACTTCGGCCAGTTGGTCGGCATCGAGCTGCAGCGGCTTGGCCAGGTCGGCCGGAATACCGGTGCCCAGCAACACGGTCAGGCTGTTGACGTCCTGGGCGACCAGGCGCTGGTACTGCGAGTACTTGACGCGGGCGCCTTCCACGGCGGTGCGCGCCTGGCTGACATCCAGTGCCGAAGCCACGCCGACTTCGTTGCTGCGACGGGTGAGGTTGTAGCTTTCCTCGTAGGTCTTCAGCGTTTCTTCGGTCAGCTTGAACAGCGCCTGATCGGCCTGCCAGGTGTAATAGGCGTTGGCCACGCTGGCCACCAGGGCGATCTGCGTGGAGCGGCGCGCCTGCTCGCTGGACAGGTAGGTTTCCAACGCCTGCTCGGTGAGGCTGCGCACACGGCCGAACAGGTCCAGCTCATAGGCACTGACGCCCAAGGTGGCCGAGTACTGGCTGGTGATGCCCGATTCACCGGTCTGCGACATGTTTGCCGGCACGCGCTGGCGGCTGCCGCTGCCGGTGGCCGAAACCGCCGGGAACAGGTCGGCACGCTGGATGCGGTATTGCGCGCGGTAGGCGTCGATGTTCAACGCGGCGACGCGCAAGTCGCGGTTGTTGACCAGCGAGGTCTGGATCAGCTGCTGCAGTGCCGGGTCGTGGAAGAACTGGCGCCAGCCCTGTTCGGCGGCGGCAACGTCTGCCGACTGGGTCGGCGAGTACGCAGGGCCTTGCGGCCACTGCGCTGCCACCGGCGATTCCGGGGTCTGGTAGTCGGGAATCAGCGAGCAGCCGCCAAGAATGAAAGCGGTTACCGCCAGGGACAACAAAGACTTGGTCATTGCCCAGCCTCATAACGTGGAGTTTCAGGGGTGACGTCTTTTTCCGGCTCTTTGCTGCCGAACAGCGACGACACTGCGACGAAGAATAGCGGTACCCAGAAGATAGCCAGCACGGTCGCACTGATCATGCCACCGATCACGCCGGTACCAATGGCGTGCTGGCTGCCGGCACCGGCGCCACTGGCGATGGTCAACGGTACCACGCCGAGGATGAACGCCAGCGAGGTCATGATGATCGGGCGCAGACGCATGCGGCACGCTTCGATCGCCGCGTCGTACAGGCTGCGGCCTTGCTCGTGCAGTTCCTTGGCGAACTCGACGATCAGAATGGCGTTTTTCGCCGCCAGGCCGATGGTGGTCAACAGGCCGACCAGGAAGTACACGTCGTTGGACAAGCCGCGCAGGCTGGTGGCGATCAGGGCACCGATGATACCCAGCGGTACTACCAGCACTACGGCGATCGGGATCGACCAGCTTTCGTACAGGGCGGCCAGACACAGGAACACGAACAGTACCGAGAGGGCGAACAGCGCCGGCATTTGCGAGCCGGAGAGTTTTTCCTCGTAGGACATGCCGGTCCAGGAGAAGCCAATGCCGCTTGGCAGTTCGCCAGCAATGCGCTCGACCTCGGCCATGGCTTCACCGGTACTGTAGCCCGGCGCTGGCGCACCCAGGATTTCCATCGCCTCGACACCGTTGTAGCGCGACAGCTTCGGCGAACCGTAGGTCCACTCGCCCTTGGCGAAGGAGGAGAACGGCACCATCTCGCCAGCGCCATTGCGCACGTACCACTTCTGCAGGTCTTCCGGGCTCATCCGGGCGTTTGGTTCGCCCTGGATGTACACCTTCTTGACCCGGCCACGGTCGATGAAATCGTTGACGTAGCTGGCACCCAAGGCAATCGACAGGGTGTTGTTGATGTCGGCGATGGTCACGCCCAGGGCGCTGGCACGTTCGTCATCGATGGTCAGTTGGTACTGCGGCTCGTCGTTCAGGCCGTTAGGGCGCACAGCACTGAGGATCTTGCTTTGTGCAGCCTTGGCCAGGAACTGGTTGCGCGCTTCCATCAGCTTCTCGTGGCCGACACCGCCGCGGTCCTGCAGGAACACGTCGAAGCCGGTGGCGTTACCCAACTCCAGTACTGCTGGCGGGGCGAAGGCGAACACCATTGCATCGCGGAAGGTGAAGAAGTGCTGTTGGGCACGTTGGGCCAGGGCGAACACGCTGTTCTCCTTGGAGCGCTCGTCCCAAGGCTTGAGCATGATGAACGCCATGCCCGAGCTCTGGCCGCGACCGGCGAAGTTGAAGCCGTTGACGGTGAACACGGAGGATACGGTGTCGGCTTCTTCCTTCAGCAGGTACTCACGCATCTGGTCGACCACCACCTGGGTACGCTCGGCACTGGAACCGGCCGGGGTCTGTACCTGGGCGAACAATACGCCTTGGTCTTCCTCAGGCAGGAAGGCGGTAGGAATACGGGCGAACAGCCAGATCATGCCAACCACGATCAGTGCATAGGCCAGCAGGAACGGCACCTTGTTGCGCAGGATGGTACCAACGCTGCGTTCGTAGCCGGTTACGCTGCGGTCGAAGTTGCGGTTGAACCAGCCAAAGAAGCCACGCTTGGCCACATGGTGCTCGCCCTTCTTCAGCGGCTTGAGCATGGTGGCGCACAGGGCCGGGGTGAAGATAAGCGCCACCAGCACCGACAGGCCCATGGCCGAGACGATGGTGATGGAGAACTGCCGGTAGATCACCCCCGTGGAACCACCGAAGAACGCCATGGGCAGCAGTACCGCCGACAGCACCAGGGCAATACCCACCAGGGCACCCTGGATCTGCTCCATCGAGCGCTTGGTCGCTTCCTTGGGCGGCAGGCCTTCCTCGGACATTACCCGCTCGACGTTCTCCACCACGACGATGGCGTCGTCCACCAGCAAGCCGATGGCCAGGACCATGGCGAACATGGTCAGGGTGTTGATGCTGAAGCCCGCAGCGGCCAGGATGCCGAAGGTACCCAGCAACACCACCGGAACGGTCATGGTGGTGATGATGGTGGCGCGGAAGTTCTGCAGGAACAGGTACATCACCAGGAACACCAGGACCACGGCTTCGATCAGGGTGTGGATCACGCCGCTGATCGATTCGGTGACCACCGGGGTGGTGTCATACGGGAATACGGCTTTCACCCCCGGCGGGAAGAACGGTTCCAGGTCGGCGATGGTCTGGCGCAGCGCCTTGGCGGTGTCCAGGGCGTTGGCGCCGGTTGCCAGTTTTACCGCCAGGCCGGAAGCCGGCTTGCCGTTGAACTGGGCGCTGACCGCGTAGTTTTCGCCGCCCAGGCCTACCTGGGCGACATCACCCAGACGCACCTGCGAACCATCGCTGTTGACCTTGAGCAGGATCTTTTCGAACTGCTCGGCAGTCTGCAGACGGGTCTTGCCGATGATGGTGGCGTTCAGCTGGGTACCCGGCAACGCTGGCAGGCCGCCGAGCTGACCGGAAGACACCTGCACGTTCTGCGCGGCCACGGCGGTCTTGACGTCGACCGGGGTCAGCTGGAACTTGTTCAGCTTGGCCGGATCGAGCCAGATACGCATGGCGTACTGGGCACCGAACACCTGGAAGTCACCCACGCCCGCAGTACGCGAGATCGGGTCCTGCATGTTGGAGACGATGTAGTTGGCCAGGTCGTCCTTGGTCATGCTGCCGTCTTCGGACACCAGGCCGATCACCAGCAGGAAGTTTTTAACGGCCTTGGTAACGCGGATACCTTGCTGCTGCACTTCTTGCGGCAGCAGCGGGGTGGCCAGGTTCAGCTTGTTCTGGACTTGCACCTGCGCAGTGTCGGCGTTGGTGCCTTGTTCGAAGGTAGCGGTAATGGTCATGCTGCCGTCGGAGTTACTTTCCGACGACACATAACGCAGGTTGTCGATACCGTTGAGCTGCTGCTCGATCACCTGTACCACGGTGTCCTGCACGGTTTGCGCCGAGGCGCCCGGGTAGGTCACGGCGATGGCGATGGCCGGCGGCGCGATGCTGGGGTACTGGTTGATCGGCAACTTCAGGATCGACAAGGCGCCGACCAGCATGATCACCAAGGCGATCACCCAGGCGAAGATCGGGCGATCGATAAAGAACTTCGACATGGTTTACTCCGCTTTGGCGTCTGCTTTCGCCGCGTTGGCCTGATCAGGGCTGGCCGGCTTCTTGACGTTGGTGGCTTCGCTGACCTTCACTTCGACGCCCGGGCGCACGTACTGCAGCCCTTCGGTGATCAGGCGGTCACCCGGGTTGAGGCCTTCCTCGATCAGCCAGTCGCTGCCCAGGGTACGGTTGGCCTTGAGCTGGCGCAGCTCGACCTTGTTCTCCTGGTTGACCACCAGCGCGGTCGGCGCGCCTTTGAGGTCGCGGGTCACGCCCTGTTGCGGCGCCAGGATGGCGTTGGCGTTGACACCGGCCTTCAGCCGCGCATGCACGAACATGCCAGGCAGCAAGGTGTGGTCGGGGTTGGGGAAGATGGCGCGCAGGGTGACCGAGCCGGTGGTCTCGTCAACCGCGACTTCGGAGAACTCCAGACGACCTTCCTGCTTGAACAGGCTGCCGTCTTCCAGCACCAGCTGTACCGAGGCGGTGTTGTCGCCGGCCTTCTGCAACTGGCCGCTTTCCAGGTCACGGCGCAGCTTGAGCAGCTCGGCGGTGGACTGGGTGACGTCGACGTAGATCGGGTCGAGCTGCTGGATGGTGGCCATGGCGTTGCTCTGGCCATTGCTCACCAGCGCACCTTCGGTGACCGAAGAACGGCCGATACGGCCACTGATCGGTGCCAGCACCTTGGTGTAGCGCAGGTCGATCTGGGCGCTTTTCAGCGAAGCCTCGGCCTGCAATCGTTTGGCATTGGCGTCGTCGTATTCCTGTTTGGAAACGGCTTGCTCGTCGATCAGTTGCTTGTAGCGCTCGGCCAGCGAGCGGGTAGCCTGCAGGTTGGCCTGGGCATTGGCCAGCGTGGCTTCGTACACGGCAGGGTCGATCTGGTAGAGCTGCTGGCCTTCCTTGACCTCACTGCCTTCCTTGAACAGGCGCTTGAGGATAATGCCGTTGACCTGCGGGCGCACTTCGGCGACGCGGTAGGCACTGGTACGCCCCGGCAATTCCGAGGTCAGGGTGAAGGCTTGGGGCTGGATGGTCACGACGCCGACCTGAGGAGCCTGCGCCGCTGGCGCTGCTTCTTCTTTCTTACAGCCACTGAGCAGGGTTGCCAGGGCGACGGCGGAAACCAGAGCGGTAACGGCTGGCTTGAATTGCATGAGGATCCTCGGGTCGCTGGAGCAGGGAGACGCTCAAGAGTAGTGGAAGTGTCTTGATCTGGAAAAGTTGCTATCCGGTGGATAAATAGCTTGCTAAGGAATATACTTACATTCATGGTTGTTTGTAAATACCGCTGAGTTGTACTGAGGTACCGCCACAGCCCTTGATTAGCTCATCCGCGAGGCCCCCTGCAGAGGAGCCCCCGGAGCGTTCCCCGTACGCGCTGCGCGTTCGGTCCAGATGAGGTTGTACTGCCATGGTCCGTCGAACCAAAGAGGAAGCCCAGGAAACCCGCGCCCAGATCATCGAGGCGGCGGAAAAGGCCTTCTACAAGCGCGGGGTTGCGCGAACCACCCTGGCCGACATCGCCGAACTGGCGGGTGTGACGCGCGGGGCGATCTACTGGCACTTCAACAACAAGGCCGAACTGGTGCAGGCGCTGCTCGACAGCCTGCACGAGACCCATGACCATTTGGCGCGGGCCAGCGAAAGCGAGGACGAAGTCGACCCGCTTGGCTGCATGCGCAAGCTGTTGTTGCAGGTGTTCAACGAGCTGGTGCTCGATGCCCGAACCCGGCGTATCAATGAAATCCTGCATCACAAGTGCGAGTTCACCGATGACATGTGTGAAATTCGCCAGCAGCGCCAGGGCGCGGTGCTGGATTGCCACAAGGGCATCACCCTGGCGCTGGCCAATGCCGTGCGCCGGGGCCAATTGCCTGGCGAGCTGGATGTCGAGCGCGCGGCGGTGGCCATGTTTGCCTATGTCGATGGCCTGATCGGGCGCTGGCTGTTGCTGCCTGACAGTGTCGATCTGTTGGGTGATGTCGAACAATGGGTCGACACCGGGTTGGATATGCTGCGCTTGAGCCCGGCGCTGCGCAAATGACAGTTTGTTAAGGATTGTGAGGGAGTGTTTCCCCTTTGTATTAAGCGGGGATTAAAGGCGGGGCCGGCGGGTGGCCCCGTGCCTCAGCGCCCCCGCAGTTGCCGGTCGGGCAATGCCACTGCTGCTGCCAGCCCGAGCACCGCAATCAGGGCACTCCCCATCAGCAAATGACGGAATGTTTCAGTCAGGCGCGCCTGTGTCACCAAGTCCACTTCACCGGCCTTCAGGCTCCCTAGCAACGGGTTACCCAGCATTTCAAATCCGCCCTGATGCAGCAGCGCCAGCAACAGGCTGGACATGCAGGCCACGCCCATGGCCCCGCCCAGCGAACGGAAAAGGTTGGTGGTACTGGTGGCCACACCAATGTCTTTGCTTTCCACCGCGCTTTGCGTGCCCACCAGCGATGTCGGGAACTGCAGCCCGCAGGCGATGCCGGTCAGCAGCATGAACAGCGCGCTGAGCAAAGCCGATTGTGGCGGCGTCAGCGCCATGGCGAAAATGGCCACGGGCATCAACAATGCACCGGCCAGGATCTGCGGCTTGTAGCGCCCCGTGCGGCTGGTCATGCGACCGCCGGTGAAGGCGCCAAGGGGCAGGCCCATGGCCAGTGGCAACAGGTGCAGCGCGGCGCTGTCGGCGCCAGCACCCGTGATGCCCTGGTAGCGCAACGGCATGAGCATCGTCAGGGAAATCGACTGGAAGCTGGCGAAAAAGATCACCCCCCAGCACAGCACCGCCACCCGATTGCTGAACAGGCCCAAGGGCAATAGCGGCTCCGGGCAGCGCCGCTCATGTGCGATGAACAACGCAAGGCCCAGTACAGCGCAGGCGAACAGGGCCAGTACGGCAGGATCAATCCAGGCGTGGCCCTGACCGACCAAGGTGATGCCCAGCAACAAGCTGCCCAGGCCGAGGATCAGCAGCACGGCACCGAGGTAATCCACCTGGGCCTCGCGGCGTTGCGCCGGCATGCCACCGAGGGCACGGCGGATCGCCCACAAGGCAACCAGCCCCAGCGGCAGGTTGATCCAGAATACCCAGCGCCACGACAAGTACTCGGTCAGCCAGCCGCCCAGCACTGGCCCGGCGACGCTGGCCACGGCGTACATGCTGCTGAAATAACCTTGGTAGCGGCCGCGCTCACGCGGTGGCACGAAATCGCCGATGATCGCCTGGCTGACCGAGACCATGCCGCCCGCGCCAATGCCTTGCAGTACACGGGCCAGCACCAGCTGTTGCATGTCCTGGGCCATGGCGCACGCGATGGAGGCCAGGGTGAACAGGCTGATACCGGTCAGGATCATCCGCCGCCGCCCGTACAGATCGCCCAGTTTGCCGTAGATCGGCACGGCCACGGTCATCGCCACCATGTAGCCGGAGATGACCCAGGCCAGTAGGCCGACATCGTTGAACTGGGCCGAGATTGCCGGCAGCGAGACAGCGACGATGGTCTGGTCCAGTGCGCCGAGGAAAATGGCCAGCATGAGAGCGGTGAGCACGTTGCGCAGGGTGGTGGGGGGCAGGGCGGCGGTCACGGGAATACCTTGTCTGTCTGTTACGGCCTCTTTGGGCAAGTCGGATTGTAACCTGAGTTAGGTAGCTTCCTATGTACTATCTGCATCCCCTATGCCGAATCGGCATTGGCGCATTCATCCAGTGCTGCATGGCTGCGTGATATCGTTGGTATGCCACAGAGGCTGAAATTCGCGGCCCGCACCAGCTTGGTGCAACATTCTGCCGCAGGTTTTTCAGTGTGCTGTCTCCCACACCTTTTATTCCTCTGCCTGCATGTCGAGCATGACCGCCCAGATGGCGACGGTTGGAACAGGTCAGGTAGACCCGATTACAGGGGTCGGTAGTTACCGTTCAAATTTCAACTTAAATTGCGGAGTGATCATGCCCAAGGCTTCCCATCAAGATCTGCGTTTTGCCTTCCGCGAGCTGCTCGCTTCAGGTTCCTGTTACCACACTGCATCGGTGTTCGACCCGATGTCGGCGCGCATTGCCGCAGACCTCGGCTTCGAGGTCGGTATCCTCGGTGGTTCCGTCGCTTCGTTGCAGGTATTGGCCGCGCCGGACTTTGCCCTCATTACCCTCAGCGAGTTCGTCGAACAAGCCACCCGTATTGGCCGGGTAGCGCAGCTGCCGTTCTTGGCTGACGCCGACCATGGCTATGGCAACGCATTGAACGTGATGCGCACGGTGATCGAGCTGGAGCGCGCCGGCGTGGCTGCGCTGACCATCGAGGACACCCTGCTGCCCGCCCAGTTCGGGCGCAAGTCCACCGACCTGATTTCGGTCGAGGAGGGCGTTGGCAAGATTCGTGCGGCGCTGGAGGCGCGGGTCGATTCGTCGTTGTCGATCATTGCCCGCACCAACGCAGGCGTGCTCACCACCGAAGAAATCATCGTGCGCACCCAGAGTTACCAGAAAGCCGGTGCCGATGGTATCTGCATGGTGGGGGTAAAAGACTTCGAGCAGCTTGAGCAAATTGCCGAGCACCTGACCGTACCGCTGATGCTGGTCACCTATGGCAACCCGAACCTGCGCGATGACGAGCGCCTGGCGCGCCTGGGCGTGCGTATCGTGGTCGATGGTCACGCGGCCTACTTTGCTGCCATCAAGGCCACCTACGACTGCCTGCGCCTGCAACGTGGCCAGCAGAACAAGTCGGAAAACCTCAGCGCGACCGAACTCTCGCACACCTACACCCAGCCCGAGGACTACATCCGCTGGGCCAAGGAATACATGAGCGTGGAAGAGTGACCGGCGGCGCGCCGTCAACTCAACGGACGGCGCTCAAGGTTGCGGTGTGAGGCACGCAATGTGCCTGCTCGCAGCTGTTGGCGGCACTGGGCTGGCTGCGTAGCAGCTCGGCGCGCCAACAGGCTGAGCCGTACAGCCCTGCGACAGCAGTCAGGGCCATGACAAGGGCGACTCTTCTTGATTTGATGCCCATGGTACTCACCTCCTGTTACAGCGACAGGTGATACCTTTAATCGTAGGTCATTTCTCACGTTACATCACAGATCCCGGTCCCACTCGGGTTCGTCCTTGAACCGCTGCACCAGAAAATCCAGCATGCTGCGCAAGGTGGGCGGCATGTGCTTGCGTGACGTGTACACCGCATTCAGGTTCAGTTCGCGGGGCTTTGCCTCGGGCAGCAGGCGCACCAGTTCGCCCCGGCGCAGGGCATCGGCGGCCTGGTAGGTTGGCAGCATGGCGATACCCGCGCCAGCCAGCGCGGCCTTTTGCAATGTCATGGCTTCGTTGGCACTGATGTTCCCTGTTATCGGCACGGCGATCTGTTGGCCGCCCACCTCGAAATGCCACAGGCTATGGCCGAAATAGGCATGGGTCAGGCAGTTGTGCCGGCTCAGTTCTTCGACCCGCTGCGGCGTGCCATGCTCAAGCAGGTAGGCGGGGGACGCACACACCACCGAGCGGCATATGCTCAGGCGCCGGGCGATCAGGTTGGGGTCCAGGTCGTTGCTGGTGCGGATGGCCAGGTCGATACGCTCATCCACCAGGTTGACGGTACGGTCGAGCATCTGCAGTTCCACCTTCACGCCTGGGTAGCGCCGCACATAGGCAGCCACCGCATCCACCAGTTGCGCCTGGCCAAAGGACGTACTGACGCTGATGCGCAATGCGCCCTTGGGCGCGTCATCTGGCTGTTGCACGGCAGCCTGCAGGTCACCGGCCAACTCCAGCAACTGCCGACAGCGTGGCAGGGTTTCCTGGCCGGCGGCGGTGAGGCTGAGCTTGCGTGTGGTGCGCTGCATCAGGCGCGCGCCCACCCAGTCTTCCAGCTCTGCCAGATAGCGCGACACCACCGGCCGCGATAGCTGCAAATGATCGGCCGCTGCCGACTGGCTGCCCAGGTCGACGACGGTGACGAAAACGCGCATGGCGTTGAGACGGTCCATGATTTGCCCGGTTTCAGAAACAAACTATGTTCGAGCATCGCATTTTTTGTCATGGATCGGGCAACTAAGCTGTTGGCCAACGTTATCTGGAAGGCGTTGCCAATGTCCCTGTTCACTCCCTTGCGCGGCCTGCTGCTGGCCTGCGTTACCCTGGCCGGCCCGGCGCTGGCCGCCGAACCCTTGAAGCTGGAAGTCTACAACCCTGGGCATGAGGCCATCTTCCCGGTCAGTTCGGTGATTGTCAGTGGCGAGCACGATGCCGTGCTGGTCGATGCCCAGTTCGGTAAGGCCCAGGCCCAGCAACTGGTGCAGCGCCTGCGAGCTGGCGGCAAGCACCTGACTACCATCTATATCAGCCACGGTGACCCGGATTACTACTTCGGCCTGGACACCCTGACAAACGCTTTCCCCGACGCCAAGGTGCTGGCCTCGGCCGCCACTGTCGCGCATATCCGTCAGACCATGGACGCCAAGCTGGCGTACTGGGGCCCGCAGATGGGGGCGGACAAACCGGCACGGCTGGTGTTGCCACAGGTACTGGAAGGCAACCGATTGACGCTGGAAGGGCAGGCCCTTGAGGTGGTTGGCCTTGACGGTCCGCAACCAGACCGCAGCTTTGTGTGGATCCCGTCGATCAAGGCGGTGGTCGGCGGCGTGGTGGTGTCCGAGCACATTCATGTGTGGATGGCCGATACCCAGACGGCCCAGTCGCATGCCGACTGGCTCGGCACCCTGGCGCACATCGAAGCGCTGGCGCCGCGTACGGTCATCCCGGGTCATTACCTGAGGGACAGCAGCCGCTCGCTGGAGGCTGTGCGTTTCACGGCGAACTACATTCGTGACTTCGATGCCGAAACGGCCAAGGCAAAAGACGCGGGTGCCTTGATCGAGGCGATGAAGCAGCGTTACCCGGGCCTGGCCGATGAAAGCTCCCTGGAGCTGGGAGCCAAGGTCGCCAAGGGCGAGTTGAAGTGGTAATTCCGTTCAATTGATGGAGAGTATCCCATGAGCAAGATCGCAATCATTGGTGCCACTGGTCGTGCTGGCAGCCAGTTGCTGGAAGAGGCCCTGCGCCGTGGCCACAGTGTATTGGCCATCGCCCGTGACCCTTCGAAACTGGAGGGCCGGGAAGGCGTGACCGTCAAGGCGTTGGATGCCAAGGACAGCGCGGCCCTGCAGGCCGCGGTCGCGGGCGTGGATGCCGTGCTGAGCGCCGCGCATTTCTCGACCATCGAGCCGCACGCGATCATCGAGCCGGTCAAGCGGGCCGGGGTCAGGCGCTTGCTGGTGGTAGGCGGTGCGGGCAGCCTGCTGTTGCCGTCGGGGCACCGGGTGATCGACAGCCCGGACTTCCCGGAAGCCTACAAGGCCGAGGCGACTGCAGGCGTGCGCTTTTTGGAGGCGTTGCAGCGGGAGCCGAACCTGGACTGGACCTTCCTGTCGCCATCGGCGGAGTTCGTTGAAGGTGAGCGCAGTGGGCGGTACACGCTGGGCAAGGATTATCTGCTGATTGGTGCAGACGGCAAAAGCTGGATCACCTTCGCCGACTTTGCGATTGCCTTGATCGATGAGCTGGAAAAGCCGGCGCATACGCGGCAGCGTTTTACCGTCGGGTATTGAGTCGCCCCCTTCGCGGGCACGCCCGCGAAGAGGCCTTCATAGGCTGGCCTGGCTCTCCAGCCAGTCCAGCAATTCCACCAACCCCGGCGGCAAGCTCCTGGCCTGGCTCACCAGGTAGTACGCCTTACCGGTCATCACCTTCAGCGCAAATGGCATGCATAGCCGCCCCCCGCGCAGGTCATCACCAATCAGCGACCAGTCGCCAATCGCCACTCCGGTCCCCTGCGAGGCCATGGCCATTGCCATGTCCAGCGTCTCGAAGTGCTGCTTGGGCCCATGAGCGGCCAACGTCACCCCGGCCGCCTGCAACCACAACCGCCAGTCATGCTCGTCCCGCGAGGGGTGCAGCAACATGTGCCGCGACAGGTCATCCACCTGCCGCAAGGGTATTGGCCCGTCGCATAGCGACGGCGCACACACCGGCGTCAGCTGTTCATCGAACAACTTGCGCACCTGTAACCCGTGGTTCGGCGTGTCGCCATAGACCACTGCCGCATCGAAGCCCTCCCGGCGAAAGTCCACCCCGTGCTGCACCGTAGTCGTCAGCTCCACCGGCACATCCGGGCGCAGTGCTTGCCACTCCATCAGGCGTGGCAGTAACCAACGCATCACGCAGGTGGGTGCCTTGAGCTGCAAGGTCGTGCTGCGTCCGCCCACCTCATTCACGCCTTGTTCGATCAGTGCGAACACCTGCTGCACCCGTGGCAGCCAATCCTGGCCTTCACGGGTCAGGCTCAGCCCACGGGCCTGGCGCTGGAACAGCGCATACCCCAGGTGCTCCTCCAGGGCCGCGATCTGGCGACTGACGGCGCCTTGCGTGATGTGCAACTGTTGCCCGGCACGGGTGAAGTTGCAGTGCTGGGCGGTCACTAGAAAGGTGTACAGGGCGGGTAAGGGCGGTAGGCGTTTCATTGCGATAAGCCATGATTAGAAGACATGGCTAGTATGTGTTTTTTTGCATTGTGGTGGTAGTCGTGGGTTGGGTCCAATAAGCACATAACCCAAGCAGATTCATGGTGAACCCTTATGGCAACGTGCGGCGAAGTACTGGTCAAACTCCTTGAAGGCTATGGCGTGGACCATGTCTTCGGCATTCCCGGTGTGCATACCGTGGAGCTCTATCGCGGCCTGGCGGGTTCGTCCATTCGACACATCACTCCGCGCCACGAGCAGGGTGCCGGGTTCATGGCTGACGGCTATGCGCGCACCCGTGGTAAACCCGGAGTGTGCTTCATCATCACCGGCCCAGGCATGACCAACATCACCACGGCGATGGGCCAGGCCTATGCCGATTCGATCCCGATGCTGGTGATTTCCAGCGTGCAGTCCCGTGACCAGTTGGGCGGTGGCCGTGGCAAGCTGCACGAGCTGCCCAACCAGGCGGCGCTGGTGTCGGGGGTGGCTGCGTTTTCCCACACCTTGATGAGTGCAGCAGACCTGCCGCAGGTGTTGGCCCGGGCATTTGCCGTGTTCGACAGCGCCCGACCACGTCCGGTGCATATCGAAATCCCGCTAGACGTGCTGGTCGAACCGGCCGATTTCCTGCTGCCGGGCCGGCCCGTGCGCGGTAGCCGTGCGGGGGCTGCCCCGCAAGCTGTAACACAGATGGCCGAGCGCCTGGCCGGTGCAAAGCGGCCGTTGATTCTGGCCGGCGGTGGCGCGTTGGCAGCCGGTGCTGCCTTGGCACGCCTGGCCGAACACCTTCAGGCACCGGTGGCGTTGACCATCAATGCCAAGGGTTTGCTGCCGGCCAGCCACCCGCTGCAAATCGGTTCGACCCAGTCGTTGCCTGCCACGCGGGCGCTCGTCGCCGAGGCCGACGTGGTGCTGGCGATCGGCACCGAATTGGCCGAAACCGATTATGACGTGACCTTCAAGGGTGGCTTCGAGATCCCGGGAAGCCTGCTGCGCATCGATATCGACCCGGACCAGACCGTGCGCAATTACCTGCCGGAGCTGGCGCTGGTGGCTGATGCCGAATTGGCCGCCGAAGCGCTGCTCGTTGCTTTGCAGGCTCAGCCGCAACCCGTGCGTGAAAGCACCTGGGGTGTGGCCCGGGTGGCCAACCTGCGCAAGGCTCTGGCGGCAGGCTGGGATCAGCCGACATTGAGCCAGACGCGTTTGCTGAGCGCCATTCTTGAGCGCCTGCCCAATGCCATTCTGGTGGGCGACTCGACCCAGCCGGTGTACACCGGCAACCTGACCCTGGACATGGATCAGCCACGTCGCTGGTTCAATGCCTCGACCGGCTATGGCACCCTGGGTTATGCGCTACCTGCGGCCATGGGCGCCTGGCTCGGGAGTGCGGAGCAAATCGGCCAGCGTGCGCCTGCCGTGTGCCTGATTGGCGATGGTGGTATGCAATTCACCCTGCCGGAGCTGGCCAGCGCGGTGGAGGCGCAGGTGCCGCTGATCGTGCTGCTGTGGAATAACCAGGGGTATGAGGAAATCAAGAAGTACATGGTCATCCGGGCGATCGAGCCGGTTGGCGTGGATATTCATACGCCGGACTTCATCGGCGTGGCGCGGGCGTTGGGGGCTGCGGCGGAGAATGTGACGAATGTGGCGCAGTTGCAGGCGGCGCTGGGGCAGGCGGTGGAACGCAAGGGGCCTACCTTGATTCAGGTTGACCAGAATCAGTGGCAAGGGACAGTTTTGGGTTGAAGTGAAGCTGTTGCCTGTACCGGCCCTTTAGCGGGCGAGCCCGCGAAGAGGCCGGTACAGCCACCAAAAAGTCCTAGACAGCAGTGGCTCTCAATCTGGCGACATCCCGAATCGGCGGCGCTCCATACAGCCTGCTGTACTCCCGGCTGAACTGCGATGGGCTTTCATACCCCACCCGATAAGCCGCCACCGCCGCCTCCAGCCCGTCATTGAGCATCAACCTGCGCGCCTCCTGCAGGCGCAGCTGCTTCTGGTACTGCAACGGGCTCATCGACGTCACGGCCTTGAAGCGGTGGTGCAGGGTCGAGGTGCTGAGGTTGACCTCCCGGGCCAGGTCCTCGATACGCAGCGGCTGTTGATAGTTGTTGTTGAGCCAGGTAATGGCCTGGCAAACCCGGTGCGTCTGGCTGTTGGCCAAGGCAATTTCGTACAGCCGACAACCCTGTGGCCCGCGCAACAAACGGTAGAGAATTTCACGGCGGAACAACGGCGCCAACATCGCGATATCGCGCGGCGTGTCCAGCAGTCGGATCAACCTCAGCAGGGCATCAAGCAATGGCGCATCGGTTCTGTCCACATACAAACCGCGGCCGGAAGGCCGGTTAGGCACCAGCATCGGCCCGCTCTCGGCAATCAGCTGGCTGATCTCTGCCGGGTCCAGGTCTATGCGCAACCCAAGGCTGGGGTGTTCGGGGCTGGCGTCGAGCTTTACGCCGCTCAGTGGCAAGGTTACCGAAACCACCATGTAGTGCAGCGGGTCGTAGGCATATTGTTCGTCACCGAGGAACAGGCTTTTGCTACCCTGGGCCAGGATGCACAGCGCGGGTTGAGCGAGAGTCGGCACCGAGCGCACGTTCTCGGTGTAGCGCACCAGGAACAAGCCATCGATGGCCGAGGCCGGGCCGTGGGGATCGCCGGCATGGCGGCGGATCAGTTCCGCAAGCTCCTGGCGCTGCAATTCCAGGGGCGGGTCGATGGGTGTCGGTGTGGTCATGGTGGATTTCCTCTGCTGACCGACGCAGCATAGGTTTGGGCAAGGACGGGCGCTAGTCGAAAGCTGCACGTCGATTGCCTGATCCTGTCGCGCTGCAGGATTAGGCAATCGGCATGCAGTAATGGCCTAACGCGTCGCGCGAGGTAGCCCCTAACCTTGGCAGCCTGGCTTTTCCGTCCGCCTGCTTCAAGGAGATTGTGCAATGACCTCAACACAACCGGTCACCCACCTTGCTTTCATCCGTGCCAGCAGCGGGCGCTCAGCCGAGTTGGGTGCGCGACTGCGTGACCTGCTCGAACCCTCGCTGCGGGCGCCGGGTTGCCTGAGTTTCACGGTGCAGCGCTCCCAGGCGGATGCCGACCTTTGGTTACTCAGCGGTAGCTGGCAGGACCAGCAGGCGATGAGTGGCTACTTTGCTTCGCCAACGTTGGAGGTGTTTGGCGAGCTGGTACAGGCACAGGTGGTCAGAAGCTTGGACCTGCATACCTTCGATTGATCAGTGATGGGGTAAAATGACCGCCTTGTTCAATCAAGTGGATAGCAACATGGCACGTAGGGAATTCCCGCATTTCGAAGCAGTTTCGGCAATGGTCCCGGTCGAGGGGGGCGGCTACAACGCGGCTATCGCGGTCAAGGCCTTGGGCATGGGCGGCGCGCCGCGTTTTCACAAGGTACTGGACGGGCAGGTGTTCAAGGGGGCCGTGGCCGCCGACGAAGCGGCTACGGCCGAGCTGCAACGCCTGCAAGGCGTAAGCGAAGAGGGCGAGCTGATCTGGTGATCAGGCCGGCGGGCGGGCCATCTTGAACAGGTTGCCCAGCTCGAAGTAGTCCGCCGGGCCACCGCCACGCAGGATCGGTTCGGCGGCAGCGGTGTCGTAGATGCCGTTTTTCAGCAGGTGCTCGGCAATGTGCACCGCCACCACTTCACCCAGGATCAGCCAGCTGGGCACCAGCGCCTGGTCTGCCCGCTTGAGCTGCACGATCTGGCTGACCTTGCACTCGAAGGCCACGGGTGTTTCCCCCACGCGCGGTACGTTGACGATGCTCGACGGCGTGGCAGTGAGGCCGCTCAATTCAAATTCGTTTACTTCGGCCGCAACCGGTGCGCAGCTCTGGTTCATCTGCTCAGCCAGCGGGCGGGTGGCCAGGTTCCAGACAAATTCGCCGGTCTGTTCGATGTTGTTCAGGCTGTCTTTGCGCCCGACGCTGCAGAAACCGATGATCGGCGGGATGTAGTTGAACGCGTTGAAAAAGCTGTAGGGCGCCAGGTTCAGGCGGCCTTCACGGTCTTGCGAGGAGATCCAACCGATGGGGCGGGGGCCGACGATAGCGTTGAACGGGTCGTGGGGCAGGCCGTGGCCTTTGGCGGGTTCGTAGTAATACATCTGTGCTGGGCTTGCTGGCCCACCTCCTGGGTTACGAGGTGCCTAGTGTGCCAAGCCTGTGCCCGTCTGCAAATGATCAAGCCCGGCGAAAGCCGGGCTGGGTGCACGCATCAGGGATCAGCTGATGCGGTGGGCGTTGGTGCGGTCGAAGCCGTCTTCGGCGAAGCGTTGGCCGCCAGTGCGGTCGAAACCGTCTTCGGCGAAGCGTTGGCCACCAGTGCGGTCGAAGCCGTCTTCGGCGAAGCGTTGGCCACCGGTGCGGTCGAAGCCGTCTTCGGCGAAGCGTTGGCCACCGGTGCGGTCGAAACCATCTTCAGCGTAGGTAGCGGACTGGCTCTGTACCGCTGCAAATGTGTGGGCGTTGGTACGGTCGAAGCCATCTTCGGCGTAAGCGCCAGCTGCGAAAACCGAGAGGGCCAGGGTAAGGATCAGTTTGTTTTTCATGGTCATTGCTCCAAGGGCTACAGGGGTTGTTTGTTTCTATGGGTTTAATCCTACGCCGATTAACTTGATTAAAAAGCGCAAAAAATAGCGATTAAAAATCTAATTATTCGATGTATATAGGAGCGCTTTTCGTGAATCAGGCTGTGGCATCACCCAGGAGCCGCATGCCCGCGCGTTGTCGTTCTTTCAGCTATTTCAGCTTGAAGGGTGGGAATTAATGGGACGTTAAGAACGAAATATCTTGTTTCAAAGATTTATCAACGCTTTTTTCATGCATCACCAACCGATTTTTTAGGTAACGATCAGCACCATCGCCGCACCTCAAACTGGAGCGGTACAACAATGAACAAACTCCCGCAAATCACCTTGGCCTTCTGGGTCATGAAGATCTGCGCTACCACCCTTGGCGAAACGGCGGGCGACTTGCTGTCGATGACGCTGAACGTTGGCTATGCCGTCAGCTCGCTGCTGCTGATCAGCGTGTTCCTGCTGACGTTGCTCGGCCAACTCTACTCGCGCCGTTACCACCCAATGCTGTATTGGCTGGTGATCCTCTCCACCAGTACCGCCGGCACCACCATGTCCGACTTCATGGACCGCACTCTGGGCCTGGGTTATGCCACGGGGTCGGCCTTGCTCATCGGCATCCTGCTGCTGACCTTCCTGGTGTGGCGCCTGAGCGGCAACCCACTGGATGTCACCCGTATCAAGAACCGCACGGGCGAGCTGTTCTACTGGGTGGCGATCCTGTTTTCCAACACGCTTGGCACCGCTCTGGGCGATTACCTGGCCGATGATTCGGGGCTCGGTTTTGCTGGCGGCGCGTTGCTGATCGGCAGTGCCATTGCCTTGGTAGTGGTGGCCCGCTACTGGACGCGTATTCCAGGCGTTGTGCTGTTCTGGGTGGCGTTCGTGCTTACCCGTCCGTTTGGCGCCACGCTGGGCGATGTCCTGACCAAACCCCATGAAAAGGGGGGCCTGGACTTTGGCACGGTCGGATCTTCGGCTGTGCTGGGCGGGGTGTTGCTGGTGCTGGTGCTGATGGCCAGCTGGTACCAGCGCCGTGAGCCGCGTCAGGCGTTGGAGATGTCCTGAGCCAGGTTTCAGGCGCTGGTGAGACGATTAATTGAGCTATTCGGCTCACATGATGAGCCGAATAGGATTAATCATTGGCTCATCGAATCACATCATGCATTCACAATGCATGAAAAAAGGGCGCCCGAAACGGTGCGCCCTTCTTCATTGCGGCAGGTTCAAACTCACTCAGTAGTAATCCGCGAGTGCTGTTTGGTGTCTTTCATGGTTGCGTATACCAGCAGCGAACAGGCGATACAGGCAGTGACGTACCAGTAGAAGCCGCTTTCCATACCTGCGCTCTTGAACCACAGGGCCACGTATTCGGCGGTGCCGCCGAAGATGGACACGGTCAGGGCGTACGGCAGGCCCACGCCCAGAGCGCGGATTTCCGTCGGGAACAGCTCTGCCTTGACCACGGCATTGATCGAGGTGTAGCCGCTGACGATGATCAGCGCGGCCATGATCAGGAAGAACGCGCCCCACCAGGTCTGGATGGTGTGCAAGGTGCTGAGGATAGGGACGGTGAACAGGGTGCCGAGCACACCGAAGGCGATCAGGATCGGGCGACGGCCGATCTTGTCGGACAGCCCACCAATCAACGGCTGCAGGCACATGAACAGGAACAGCGTGGCGGCCGAGATGGTGGTCGAGTCGCTGATGCTCATGCCCACGGTGTTGACCAGGTACTTCTGCATGTAGGTGGTGTAGGTGTAGAAGGCCAAGGTGCCGCCCATGGTCAGGCCGACCACGGTCATCAGCTCTTTGGGGTGGCGCATAAGGGTGCGCATCAGGCTTTCCTTGGCCTTTTCCTTCTTGGTGAAGGAGGCGGTTTCTTCCATGCCGCGACGCAGGTACAGGGCCACCACGGCGCACAGCGCACCGATCACGAACGGCACGCGCCAGCCCCAGGCGTACAGCTGCTCGGTGGTCAGGGTCTGCTGCAGGATGATCAGTACCGCCAGGGCAATGAGCTGTCCAGAGATCAGGGTCACGTACTGGAAGCTGGAGAAGAAACCACGGCGGTCCTTGCTGGCCATTTCGCTGAGGTAGGTGGCCGAGGTGCCGTATTCACCACCCACCGACAGGCCCTGCATCAGGCGCGCGATCACCAGCAGGATCGGTGCGGCGACACCGATGGTTTCGTAGCCCGGGGTCAGGGCGATGACCAGCGAGCCTGCGCACATCAGCAGTACCGAGGCCATCAATGCAGCTTTGCGGCCCTTGCGGTCGGCGTACAGGCCCATCAGCCAGCCACCGATCGGGCGCATCAGGAAGCCCACGGCGAAAATCGCGGCGGTGTTGAGCAGTTGTGCGGTGGAGTCGCCGGCCGGGAAGAAGGCCTTGGCGAAGTACAGCGAGAATGCGGCGTAGACGTACCAGTCGTACCATTCGACCATGTTGCCGATGGACCCGCTGAAGATCGACTTCAGGCGGCTGGCGGTGGTTTTTTCCGCGGCGGGCGCAGTGGCCGCCCCGGCGGGCAGGGAGGTGGCGTTATCCATCAGAGATACCTTCTCGTTGTTTTTGTGTGGAGCGCGCCGTGGCGCAGCTTGCCAAGGCAATAGCAGAAGGTGTGCCAAATGGGGGGCGGGGTGATTCATTTGAAGGCGTTGCGAGTTTCTTGAGCCCCGAAATAGACGGCTTTGAACGGCCCTTGTAGGAGCGGCCAGGTGTCGCGACGGGCTGCAAAGTAGCCCCAAAATCTCACAAGAATAAGCGGAAACCCGCCTATCTCCAGTCGTTCATAAGCGGAAATCCGCTCATTCTCGCTCGACAAAATCCTCGCGCACCAACCCGTGCCGCTGCATCTTTTCATTAAGCGTGCGCCGCGGCAGCTGCAAGGTCTCCATCACCGCCTTGATCTCGCCCCCATGCTGTCGCAACGCTGCGCGCAGGCATTGCGCCTCGAACGCCTCCATCTGCTCGCCCAGCGATTGCCCGGCAGGCGCTACCTCGATGTTCGGCGAACCTAGCCCCAACGCGTGCCGCTCCGCCGCATTGGCCAGCTCGCGAACATTACCTGGCCAGTCATGCGACAGCAGTTGTGCCAGCTGTGCCCCCGACAGCGGCGGTGCGCAGCGCCCAAGCTTTTCGCCTGCTGCACGGGCAAAGTGTTCGAACAGCAGCGGAATGTCCTCACGCCGCTCACGCAACGGCGCCAGGCGCAATTCGGCCACGTTCAGGCGGTAGGCCAGGTCTTCGCGAAAACGCCCGGCACGGGCCTCGTCGAGCAGGTCGGGCTTGGTCGCGGCAATGATTCGCAAGTCGATGCTGATGCTCTGGTTAGCCCCCAAACGCTCCAGTTTCTGCTCCTGGATCACCCTTAGCAGCTTGGCCTGTTGCGCCAGTGGCATGCTCTCGATTTCGTCGAGGAACACCGTGCCACCGTTGGCGTACTCCAGTTTGCCGATGCGCTTGCCTTGGGCGCCGGTGAAGGCACCGCTTTCATGGCCGAACAGTTCGGCTTCGAACAGCGCTTCGGGGATGGCCGCGCAGTTGAGGGCAACGAATGGTTTGCCGGCGCGCGGGCCAAAATCGTGCAGGCAGCGGGCGACCCGCTCTTTGCCGCTGCCGGTTTCACCACGAATCAGCACGTTGACTGGCAGGCCGGCCAGGTCCAGCACCTGCCGGCGCAGTTGCTGCAGGCCCTGGGACATCCCCAGCAGTGTGCCTTCCAGGCGTGATTTGAGGTCGGCCTGTTCGTGCAGCCGACGGTTTTCAAGGACCAGCTGGCGCTTTTCCAGTGCCCTGCGCAGGCTACCCAGCAGGTGCTGCGGGGTGAAGGGTTTTTCCAGGAAGTCATAGGCCCCGTTGCGCATGGCTTCTACTGCCATGGGCACATCACCGTGGCCGGTCAGCAGGATCACGGGCAGGTCGGGGTCGTCCGCCTGCAGGCGCTCGAGCAATTGCAGGCCGTCCATGCCTGGCATGCGCACATCGCTGATGATCACCCCCGGGAAGTGCCGTGGCAGGTGTGCCAGGCATTCTTCAGCCCGAGCGAACAGCTGCACAGTGAAGCCGGACAGGCTCAGCCATTGCTCGACGGCAGTACGGATGCTGGCTTCATCGTCGACGACGATCACTGAATTCAACATACAGGCTCCAGGTCACGGGGCAGGGTAAGGCTCAGGCGTGCGCCACCAGGTACGTTTTCGGCCCGCAGTTGGCCACCGGCCTCGTGGACGATGCCGTAGGAAATGGCCAGGCCCAGGCCCAGCCCTTCACCCACCGGTTTGGTGGTGAAGAACGGGTCGAACACCTTGGCCAGGTCGGCCTCGGCAATGCCGCCACCTGAATCCAGCACGCTCAGGCGCCACAGCTCGCCATCTGGCTCGATGCGCACCTCCAGGCGTTTGTAGCGCTTGTCGGCCATGGCGTCGAGGGCATTGCGCAGCAGGTTGATCAGCACTTGCTCCAGACGAATGGCATCGCCGCGTACCCAGGCCGGGCGTGCCAGGTACAAGGCCAACTCGACCTCTTCACTCCGGATGCGGGTTTCCAGCAGGTGCAAGGCCTGGTCGACCACGGTGGCCAGATCGAGGCGCTCGCGCAGGCCGACCGGGCTGTTGCGGGCAAAGGTTTTCAGGTGGCTGGTCAGTGCGGCCATGCGTGTGAGCATTTGCTCCAGCGGTTCGAGGGCCTGGCGCGCTTCGTCGTAACGGCCGTGGTCCAGCAGCAGCCGTAGGGTTTCCAGTTGCATGCGCTGGGTGGTCAGCGGCTGGTTGATTTCGTGGGCCATGGCGGCCGACATCTGCCCGAGGGCGGCCAGTTTGGCCGACTGCACCAGCCCCTCCTGGGCGGTGCGCAACTCACGGGTGCGTTCTTCGACCTGGCGTTTGAGCTCTTGCCGGCTGCGCTGGCGCAGGCGGGCCAGGCGCAGGCGCTGGCTGACGAACAGGGCGGCGAACACCAAGCTCAGCCACACGGCTGCGGCGCCCAAGGCGGCATTGCGGCCATCGGCGGCCACCTGTGGCTTGCGCAACAGGTGCAAGGTCCAGTGGTCACCTTCCAGCGGCAGGCTTTCCCACAGGTACTCGGCACTGCCCTGCGGGCCTTCCACGCGGCTAAGGGTGCTGTACTCGGCAAAACGGGTCAGCACCTGGTGCTGCAGGGGCACCAGCGGCTGTTTGTCGTACTGGCGTGTTTCAGCCAGCTCGGCACGGTCGGCACCACTCAGCGGCTGGAGCTCGCGGTAGCGCCAGCCATCCTGGTTGGCGATGAAGGTGATGCCACGGGCGTCGCTGACCAGCAGGATATCGCTGCCCTGGCGCCACTCGCGTTCCAGCTCGGGGAACTCCAGCTTGACCACCATGGCACCGAGAAAGCGGCCATGCTCGTCATTTACCGCGCTGGCGAGGAAGTAGCCCGGTACGCCACTGGTTACGCCCACGGCGTAGAAGCGGCCACTGCCTTGGCTGCGGGTTTGCTTGAAATAGGGGCGGAAACCGTAGTTGGAGCCGACGTAGCTACTGGGCAGCCGCCAGTTGCTGGCGGCAATGGCCAGGCCGGTGCGGTCGAGCAGCTCAAGGGTGGAGGAATTGGCCGCGCCATTGATGCGTTCCAGCTTGCGGTTCAGGGCGTCCTGCACCTGTTCATTGACCGGGCCGCGCAGGGCGGCGATCAGTTCCGGGTCCAACGCCAGTACAGCGGGCAGGGCGCGGTAGCGGTCGATCAGGGTGTGCAGGCCATTGGCGTACAGCCCCAGTTGCTGACTGGCACGCCGGGCGTCGTCTTCCATGGCCTGGCGCTTGGCCTGGTGCATGGCCCAGCCGGCACTGAGAGCGGTGCCCAGCAGGATGAGCAAGGTGATCAGCCCCAGACGCAGGGCGCGAAAGGAAAAGGGCATTGGGGCGGATCCGGAATATTTGGGGATCGGGGCCGGCCCTTTCGCAGGTCTACCTGCGAAAGGGCCGGTACAGGCGGCCGGTTTCAGTTACAGCAGTTCAAAGCTCTGCTGTTGCACCGCCTGGGAGTCCAGCCCTACCTGGACATTGAACTCACCTGGCTCGGCAACCCGCTGCAGCTGGCCATTGTAGAACTTCAGGTCATCCTCGTTGATGCGGAAGGTCAAGGTCCGCGACTCACCCGGCTTGAGCATCAGCTTCTGGAAGTTTTTAAGTTCCTTGACGGGGCGGCTCATCGAAGCCGACACATCTTGCAGGTACAGTTGCACCACGGTCTCGCCGGCCACCTTGCCGGTATTCTTCACCGTTACCTTGGCCTCCAGGTTGTCACCGCGCTTGAGGTCCTTGTGCGACAGCTTCAGGCCGGACAGCTCGAAGCTGCTGTAGCTCAGGCCATAGCCGAACGGGTACAGCGGGCCGTTAGGCTCTTCGAAGTACTGCGAGGTGTAGTTACCCGGCTTACCCGGCGTGAACGGCCGGCCAATGCGCGTGTGGTTGTAGTACATCGGGATCTGCCCGACCGAACGCGGGAAGGTGATGGCCAGCTTGCCGGATGGGTTGTAGTCGCCAAACAGCACGTCGGCGATGGCATTGCCGCCCTCGGTACCGGCGAACCAGGTTTCGAGGATGGCGTCGGCCTGCTCGCGTTCCCAGCCGATCGACAGCGGCCGGCCGTTCATCAACACCAGCACCAGCGGCTTGCCGGTCGCCTTCAGGGCCTTGATCAGCTCACGCTGGCTGGCTGGAATTTCCAGGGTGGTGCGGCTGGACGACTCGTGGGACATGCCACGCGACTCGCCGACAACCGCTACGACCACGTCGGACTGCTTGGCAGCCTTCACGGCTTCGTCGATCAGCACCGCAGGCGGGCGTGGGTCGTCGACGATTTCCGGTGCGTCGAAGTTGAGGAAGTTCAGGTAATCGAATATCGCCTTGTCGCCGGTGACGTTGGAGCCTTTGGCGTAGACCAGCTTGGCTTTGCCTTCTACGGCGCGGCGCAAGCCTTCACGCACTGTCACCGAGTGCACGGGTTTGCCGTCGGCGGCCCAGCTGCCCATCATGTCGATCGGTGCATCGGCCAGCGGGCCGACCAGGGCGATGGTGCCGGCTTTTTTCAGCGGCAGGGTCTGGTTGTGGTTTTCCAGCAGTACCAGGCTGCGGCGGGCCACATCGCGCGCGGCTTCGCGGTGCAGGCGGTCGTTGCCGTAGTAGTCTTTCAGGTCGGTTTCGGCCTTGCCGATGCGCACGTAAGGGTCCTTGAACAGGCCCATGTCGTACTTGGCTCCGAGTACTTCGCGCACCGCCTGGTCCAGCTCGCCCTGGGTCACTTCTCCGGACTTCAGCAGGCCTGGCAGCTCTTCGCCGTACAGGGTGTCGTTCATGCTCATGTCGATGCCGGCCTTGATCGCCAGCTTGGCGGCTTCGCGACCGTCCCGGGCGACACCGTGGCGGATCAGTTCCTGGATGGCGCCATGGTCGCTGATGGTCACACCCTTGAAGCCCCACTCCTTGCGCAGCAGGTCGTTCATCAGCCAGGTGTTGGAGGTGGCCGGCACGCCGTTGATCGAGTTCAGTGCCACCATCACCCCGCCGGCACCGGCGTCGAGGGCGGCGCGGTAGGGCGGCAGGTAGTCGTTGTACATCTTCGGCAGGCTCATATCGACCGTGTTGTAGTCGCGCCCGCCTTCCACGGCGCCGTACAGGGCGAAGTGCTTGACGATGGCCATGATGCTGTCGGGGTTGGCCGGGCTGCTGCCCTGGAACGAGCGCACCATCACCTGGCCAATCTTCGAGGTCAGGTAGGTGTCTTCACCAAAGCCTTCACTGGTGCGGCCCCAACGTGGGTCGCGGGCAATATCGACCATGGGGGCGAAGGTCATGTCCAGGGCGTCGGCCGAGGCTTCGATGGCGGCGGTGCGGCCAACCTTGGCCACGGCGTCCATGTCCCAGGTGGCGGCCATGCCCAGGCCGATCGGGAAGATGGTGCGCTCGCCGTGGACGGTGTCGTAGGCGAAGAACATCGGGATCTTCAGGCGGCTGCGCATGGCCGCGTCCTGCATCGGGCGGTTTTCGGGCGCGGTGCGTGAGTTGAAGGTGCCGCCGATGCGGCCGGCGGCGATTTCCTCACGAATCTTGTCGCGAGGCATTTCCGGGCCGATGCTGATCAGGCGCAACTGGCCGATTTTCTCGGCTTCGGTCATCTGGCTGATCAGATGGTCGATGAACGCCTGCTTGTCCTGCAGGGGCGGGGCGGTGGGGGCGGCGAGGGCCGCCTGACTGGCAAGGCCCATGGCCAGGCCCAGCAAAGACAATTTCATCATCAATTCCGTTGTGGGGCCTCTGCCGTATCCAGCGGTGATACGTGCGCGGCCGAAGTTTTCAGGCGGCTATTGTTGTACGATTGACACGCTCATTTTCCAGCGGCGGATTATGCCTGAATATGTCGCCTGGGGACGAAGCCCCGAATGCCGGGACAACAACTATAAGAACGCTAAAGAGACCGACGGCATGACCCCCTTCGACGAATACCATCAACGGCAGATTGCCGAAGCCATTGCCCGTGCTGAAAAGCGAACCGATGCCGAACTGGTGACGGTACTGGCCCGCCGTGCTGACGATTACGCGTATTGGCCGCTGTTGTGGGCCGCCGTGCTGGCGCTGGCTGTGCCGGGGCTGTTGCATTGGCTGCTGGGTTGGCCCAGCGTGCGTGGCTTGCTGGTGGCCAACGTGTTGCTGTTCGTCGGTTTGTGCCTGCTGCTGCGCAACCCGCTTCTGGCCGGCTGGCTGATTCCTCGGACTTTGCGTCGCTGGCGCGCCTCGCGGCTGGCTCGGCAGCAGTTCCGCGAGCAGAACTTGCAGCGCACGGCAGGCGCTACGGGCGTGCTGATCTTCGTCAGCGAGGCGGAACGGCATGTGGAGATCCTGGTCGACCGCGGTATCGAGCATTATCTGGATACCAACGCGCGGGCGGCCATTGTCGCCCGCTTTGCCGAGCAGGTGCGTCAGGGGCGGACCTTGCAGGGGTTTGTCGAGTGCATCGATGCCTGCGGCGAGCTGCTTAGCGAGCATGTGCCGCCTACCCGTGCGCGCAACGAGTTGCCCAACCGGTTGGTGATCCTGGACTGACTTGGAACCTGCAGGGTGTAGAATGCGTTTCCCGCTATTCGAGGCACCGTTTCTCCATGTCCGCCAGTTCTTCCGCCCTCTCTGCGTCAGATGCACGCGCCCGGTTTCTCGGCCTTCTGAAAGCAGCCTTGCACGGCAACACCTTGGTCAAACTGGTGCTGGCGCGCCATGTCGGTGCCGACCAGACCTTGCAACGGATCATCGCCAAGCCGCTGCAGGTCAAGGGCCAGCCATGCCTGTCGCTGGTCTACCGCCACCAGACCCGCGACATCACCCGCAACCTGTCGCTGGAACAGGCGCAGGCGCTGGTAGCCGAGCTGCTGCCGGACAGCTTCCGCAATGCCCACCTGTTCGACGCAGATGGCGAAGTGCAACTGACCTTCAGCAAGAAGGGCAAGCCGATGTTGCAACGTCACGGCGCGCAGGCTCCACGCGAGGCCGCGGCGAGCAGTGGCCATGACCGCGAGAAGAAGCGCTACCTGGATTTGTCCAGGCCGTTCCTGCGTGACCTTGGCGTGACCGACGCACAAGGTGCATTGATCCCGTCCATGTCGCGCAAGTGGAAGCAGATCAACAAGTTCATCGAGGTCTTCGACCACGCCCTGGCCAGTGCGCCGGTACCTGCGAAACAGGCACTTCGGGTGGCCGACTTCGGCTCGGGCAAGGGCTACCTGACCTTTGCCATGCATGACTACCTGAGCAACAGCCTGGGCCGTGAGGCGCAGGTGACCGGTGTAGAGCTGCGCCAGGACATGGTCGACTTGTGCAACGCCGCCGCTTCGCGCCTGGAGCACCCGGGCCTGGAATTCCAGTGCGGGGATGTACGTAGCGTGGTTCCCGAGGCCATCGAAGTGATGATCGCCCTGCATGCGTGCGATATCGCCACCGACTACGCCATTCACACCGGTATCCGCTGCAACGCCGCGATCATCATGTGCTCGCCGTGCTGCCACAAGCAGATCCGCCCGCAACTGCACAGCCCGGGGTTGCTGCAACCCATGCTGCAATACGGCTTGCACCTGGGCCAGCAGGCCGAAATGCTCACCGACAGCCTGCGCGCGTTGTACCTGGAAGCCTGCGGTTACGAAACCAAGGTGTTCGAGTTCATCTCGCTGGAGCACACCAACAAGAACAAGATGATTCTTGCGGTGAAGCGGCGGCAGCCGGTGGCTAACGGCGAGTTGCTGGAGAAGATTGGCCAGCTCAAGGCGTTTTATGGGGTGCAGGAGCATTGCCTGGAAACATTGCTGCGGGCGGATGGCTTGCTTTGAAAGCAGCCACTGGCAAGCCTGCTGGCGTGCTCGTGCAGCGGGCGTGCTAGCGTCTAGCCGCTGGTCGATCGATCGCCAAATCTGGTAGCCCCAGCGGATGCGTACTGGCGTCATAGAAATGCACCTGCGTCCCCGACAAATCTCCAAACCGATCAACAAAATGCTGCTTCTGGTTGATCACCGACGCATCGCTCACTGGCCGGATAGCAATCGAGAGCTGCTTCGGTCGGGCCTGGCGGATGGCTTCTAGCAGGTGCTGGTCACTGCTGTCCAGGTGCTGACCGAACAGGCATACCCCTTGGCTTTCCTGGGCCAGCTGCCCCAGGCACCAGCTGAGGTAATCCGAATGGCGGATGGCGCGCAGTTTTTCCTCGCTGCGGTCTTCATTGACGAACAGTGGCACTTCACCTGGGATGTTCACGGCAAAGCCATCAAGCAGTTCGGCGCTGTCGGCACTGCGTTGGCGGGTGGTGCCATCGGGTAGCTTCAGCAGGTGCAGGCCGCCGTGCAGGTGCATCACCCGCGTGCCGTCGCTGCGGGTGCGACGCACGTCGAAGAAGCCTTGTTCGTCGAACAGGTCGGCGAAGCCGTGTGGGGCGCTCTGTACAGCCCACGGTAGCAGCAGGTCGTAGTTGCTGGTGTAGACGCTGCGGTAGCCACGCAGCGCCTGGTTGAGGGTCGCGAGGGTGGCTGGCGGCATCAGCGGCCACGGCAGGTGCACCGTGCGCACGGCGTGAATCAACGCTTCCTTGATCGAGTAATAGCGGTTCAGCGGTGCGGTGGAGTTGATGGCCAGCGCCGCGTTGGCGCGCACGGTGGTGTTGAGGGCGCTGAGCACCGGCTCGAACAGTTCCGTGCCCAACGACTTGAACAGGGCCTGGTCACTGACCGCCAGGCCTTTCTTGCGGCCTGCGCGTTGTGCTTCCTCGAACAGCGAGAAATAGCCGAAAGGCTTCCACACTGCGCGGCTGGCGCCGTTGCCCAGCAGCAGGGCATCGCAGGGGTGGCGGGCGGCGAGTTCTGGCCAAGGGGTGAGGGTGGCGTCAAGTGCAGGCATGCTGGAGTCCGTTGGGTGGAGCGGGGAGCGGGGGGACTTTAGCATGTCGTGCAGGGTGTGCGACGCCTACAGGCCCTTGTCAGTGCGCAAGGGCCTTTAATACATGATCAGGATCATTACGTATTGCGCGTAGTAATGCCTTGGCAGGCCCGGTAGGTTCTCGTCGCCCTTGTTCCCAATTCCTCAATGTTGCTACCTGAACATCGATGATCTCGGCAAAGCGTGCTTGCGTGAGCCCCGTTGCCTTGCGGATGTTACGCACCAGGAGTGCATCGATCTCGAATTCTCGAGAAGGCGCCTGCTTCCCTTGGACGATGTCGTCCACTTGTTGCACGCTTTCCAGCAGTTCGTCAAAAAAGCGGTTCATGCGTGCCTCCAGTGTTCAATGATCGACCTCAGCGCCTTGCGTTGCTCGGGGGACAGGTCGGGTTGCTCGTTCTTGCGCTAGATGTAGAGCAGGGCTATCTGTGACTTGGAGATGAAGTGGTAGTAGATAACCCTGGCACCACCGCGTTTTCCGTGCCCGTTTGCGGCCACACGTAATTTGCGCAGGCCGCCTGTTCCCTCGATCAGGTCACCTGCCTCAGGTGAAATCATGAGCCGGACTTGGAGCAAGCGATAGGCATCGTCATCAAGGAGTTCCTTGACTCGCTTGGTGAACACGGCTGTTTCGGTAAAAAGCATAACAGGTTGTACGCCATTGGCGTAGCTGCTGGTTGTCCAGCGCCACGGAGAAGGATTGCCCGGCCGTATTCAGGATCGGGTCAGCGAGGCTAGCGAATCCGCTCCTCACTGGGCGATCATCCTTTTTCGAGGGGCGGGTAGTCCTTTTCTCTGTAGGGGGCCGAATGGGTTGCGATAGCGTTCTGTTCAGCCCTCTCCGGTAATGAGCGTGCTACGGTTGCGGTTACGCCACACCCGATACGCCCGAATCCCCGCCCGCACCGAGCCGAACAGCAGTTTGTCTTCCATTTCCCGTGCCATCCCCGAGCGCACCAGCATGCGCAGGAAGGTGCCCCGGGCGCGGGCGATCGCAAAGAAGATGCCTTGCGCGGCCAGGGTATCGCGCACTTCACGCAGGGCGGCGATACCGCTGACGTCGATGCTGGTGACGGCTTCGGCATCGAACAGCACGGCCTTGGGTTGGTCCTGGCTCTGCACCGCTTCGAGCAGGCGCATCTTGAAGTAGTCGGCGTTGAAGAACAGGATCGCGTCGTCGAAGCGGTACACCACCAGGCCTGGCACGGTACGCGCTTCCTTGAATTTGCGGATGTCGACCTGGCCTTCGGTGCCCGGCAGCCAGCCGAGCACGGCGTCGGTGGGTTGGTAGATGCTGTAGAGCAGGCGCAGGATCGCCAGGGTCACAGCAAACACGATGCCGGGCAGCACGCCCAGGCCCAGCACACCGGCCGTGGTCAGCAGGCAGAGCCAGAACTCGAAGCGGCTCAGGCGGCGGATGAGCCCCAGCGACTTGATGTCGATCAGCCCCCAGCCGGCCATCAGCAGCACGGCGCCTAATGCTGCCTGCGGGATCCACGCCATCGGCGCGGTGAAGAACAACAGGATCAGGGCAATGACCAGCGCGGCGACGATGCCCACCAGCTGGCTCTTGCCACCCACCATGTCATTGACGGCGGTGCGCGAGTCGGCGCCGCTGATGGCAAAGCCCTGGGACACCCCGGCCGCCAGGTTGCTCACGCCCAGGGCGACGAATTCGTGGTTGGCGTTGATCGCGTAGCCGTGGCGGGCGGCAAAGCTGCGTGCGGTGAGCATGGCGCTGCAGAAGCTGACGGTGGCGATACCCAGGGCGTCGCGCAGCAGGCTCTTCATTTCCGCCAGGTTGCTGTGCGGCCAGGCCAGCTGCGGGATGCCGGCCGGCACCGGGCCGAGGATGGCGACGCCGAAGCGGTCGAGGCCAAACAGGCCGACCAGCAACATGAACAGTGCCACCACGGTCAGTGCGGCGGGCAGGCGTGGGAAACGCCGTGGTAGCCAGATCAGCAGGCCCAGAGCGGCCAGGCCGATGAACAACGTGATCCAGTGGATCTCACCCAGGCGCTGGAAAAAGTTGATCAGGCTGAGGATAAAACCGTCGCCTTCGATCTTGAACCCCACCACCTTGGACAGCTGCCCGGCGATCAGGCTCAGGCCGATGCCGTTGAGGTAGCCGATGAGGATCGGCCGCGAGAAGAAGCTGGCGATGAACCCGGCCCGTGCCAGCCCGGCAGCGATCAGCATTACCCCCACCAGCACGGTGACGATCACCGACAGTTCGGCAATGCGCTGCGGGTCGCCCATGGCCAGCGGCGCCACGGCACCGGCGATCATCGCGCAGGTAGCGGCGTCAGGGCCAACCATCAGCTGGCGCGAGCTGCCGATCAGGGCATAGACCATCATTGGCAGCACGCAGGCGTACAGGCCGTACTGTGGCGGCAAACCGACAATTTGTGCGTAAGCGATGGCGATGGGTATCTGAATCGCCGCGACCGAGAGGCCTGCCTGCAAATCGGCATGGAACCATTCGCGGCGGTAGTGCAGCAGGTTGGCAAGGCCCGGTAGCCAGCGGGAGAGAAACATGCGTCGTCCTTTCGAAATGCTTCACGTAACCATCTACGCATTGAAGCGGATCGGCAGGCAATTGGCCATGGGCCAGATCAAACCGGGAGGGCAGAAACGAAAAAAGGAGCCGAGGCCCCTTCTGACAGCGATGACGTTGCTGGAACGCCATGCGGTGATGCAATGTGGAGCGGGTAGAGGGAATCGAACCCTCAACTAAAGCTTGGGAAGCTTTCGTTTTACCACTAAACTATACCCGCGTCTGCGCAGCACTTTTTACCAGAACCCTCCACGAATTAGAAGCCCAAGTTATAAAAAAGCTTGTCGGCACCCTATAGCCTGCGGGATCAGCCACAGGGCGCCGATGCGCTCAGATGGCCAATGCATGCTGCCCCTGCTGCCCTTGTTGAACAGGCCGGTAGCGGTGACGCGTTTCACGCACGGCCGGCTTGAGGAAACCGAGCAGGACGCTGCGGGTGTCTTCACAGGCCGTTTTGTTTTCCATGTCCAGGAAGTGGCCAGCGTCACGAATCACGCTGAAATGGCTCTTGCCCACATGCTTGCCGAACTGCCGGGCATCTTCGACCGTGGTGTACTCGTCGCGGTCGCCGTTGACGAACAGCACAGGGATGTCGATATTGCGCGCACCCTCCAGCGCCCGGTCCAGGTCGCGATGCAGCACCTCGTTGATGTGGAAGTGCATCTGCGCGTACTCGTGGCTGTCCAGGCTGCTGACGTGGCGGTAGTTGAAGCGCTTGAACAGTGATGGCAGATGCTTGCCGATGGTGTCGTTGACCAGGTTGCCGACCTGGTAGCGATCGCAGGCGGCCAGGTACTGGCAGCCACGGTCCAGGTAGTCGCGCATCGGTTCGTTGATCACCGGCGAGAAGGAACTCACGACGGCCTTCTTCACGCACCGCGGCTGGTGCGCCAGCGCCAGCAGCGTACTTGCGCCACCCCATGAGAACGACATCACATGGTCGGCCTGGAAGTGCTCGATCAGCTCAAGGAGAATATGCGCCTCGGTCTCCTTGCTGATAAACCGTTCCTGGCGGTTGTGTGGCTTGGACTTGCCGGCATACGGCTGGTCGAACAGCACTACGTTGAACTGCGGGTGCAGGTTACGTACCGTTTGGGCGAACGAGGCCGTGGTGGCCAGCGAACCATTGATCATGATGATCGTATTCTCGGCCGCTTCCGCGCGATAGAACTCCGTGTAAACCCGATACTGACCTTGGATATCAAGTACAGCGATTTCTGGCCTCATGTCATCGACTCCTGGCGCAAAAAGGGTATTCGCGTCACCTAGGGTGCACGTTCTTTATGACAGGTAGGCATTCGCCTGAAGAGTAACCGGGGGGCCCTGTGTCGATCCTTGGCACATGCGTCGACGGTATTGTTTTTGGCGGGCAATTTGCCGTGCCCCAAGGCATCAAGGCCCTGGGTGGCCGGCAAAAGGCGTCTTCGACTGCGGGCGTGACTTGTTAGTCACATGCAGACTGACGATTTGGATTCAAGCAGTGGGTCGGGGATCCTGCAAGTGCCGTTCGGGAGAATTTGTGACTTTTGTCGCTCAGCGGTCGTATGACCACCTTGTGCCAGAACGGGCAGCCTAGACAGTGGCGATTTCTTCCGCCGTCAGTTCACGAAACGCCCCCGGAGCCAAGTCAGGATCCAGGCGGATCGCGCCCATGCTTTCCCGGTGCAACCCCACCACCTTGTTGTCGAAGAACCCGAACATGCGCTTGACCTGGTGATAGCGCCCTTCGACGATCGCCAGCCGCGCCTGGCGCGGGCCGAGGATGTCCAGCTGGGCGGGCAGAGTAGTGAGGTCTTCAAAGGCGAAGTAGAAACCCTCACGGAACTTGGCCTCATAATGCTCGCCAATCTCGTCCTCGGTGTCCACCAGGTAGTGCTTGGGCAGCTTGGTGGCAGGTTGGGTCAGGCGCCGTGACCATTGGCCATCGTTGGTCAGGATCATCAACCCGGTGGTGTTGAAATCCAGGCGCCCGGCTATGTGCAGGTCGCCTCGCAATGCTTCGGGCAGCAGGTCGAGCACGGTAGGGTGCTGCGGGTCCTGGGTGGCGCTGACGCAGCCCGTGGGTTTGTGCAGCATCAGGTAGCGCGCCGGTCGGCCAGCCTGCAGCACCTGGTCGTCCAGTTCCACGCGGCTGAATTCGCGTACCTCGGTCAGCGGGTCGCTGACCACCTGTCCATCTACCCGCACACGACGCTGTACCAGCATCAGGCGGGTTTGTTGGCGGTTGAGGCTGGGCAGGTTGGCGAGGAAGCGGTCGAGGCGCATTGCAACAGGTCAGTGAGAAGTGGTTGATCGAAGTTGTTCTTCAACGGCCGCGCAGCGTGGGCACAGGCAGGCTTTGTCGCGTAAATCGGCGGGCAGGGCCTGGAGCACGGCCGGGTCGATACTCACGCTGTAGCACCAGCAGGCCTGGGTGGCGCGGCGGGGGGCGGCCAGGCTGCACTGGTTGAGGGCACCGCAAGCGGGGCAGTGTTGGCTGTCATTCATCTTGGGTTTCACTGCAGACGCGGTTACGGCCGGCCTGCTTGGCACGATAGAGCGCTCGGTCGGCGCGGGTCAGCAGGGCGTGCAGGGTATCTCCCGGTTGCAGACTGCTCAGGCCGATGCTGGTGGTCAGGCGCAAGGGGTGTTCGTCGTAGCTGAACGTGAGCTGTTCGGTGCGGCGGCGGATCTTTTCCGCTACCTCGATGGCCTGCCGACCCTCGGCTTCACGCAGCAGCACGATGAACTCCTCGCCGCCCCAGCGGCAGAGTATATCCGATTGGCGCAGGCTGCCCTGCAGCACATTGGCGAACTGGCGCAGCACTTCGTCGCCTGCCAGGTGACCGTGGGTGTCATTCAGCGCCTTGAAGTGGTCCAGGTCGATCAGCAGCGCCACCAGCGGCCCACTGTCGCGCTGGGCTTCGTGCAACGCCTGGGCGGCGAGCAAGTCGAAGCTGCGCCGGTTGGGCAGGCCGGTAAGGCTGTCGAGCGTGGCCAGCGCCTCGGTGCTGGCCTGATGACGGCGCACCATGGCATGCACCAGCGCCAGCACCACCAAGGTGATCATCGCGCAGATGGTCAGGTTCAGGTACAGGGAATGGCGAATGCGGTCGAGGGCGCCGGTTTCGCGCTTGTCCACCAACAGGTACCAGTCCAGCTCGGGCAGGTGACGCACGTTGAGGAAGTGGCTGTGGTTGTCGCTGTCGTGGTACTCGTGGCTGCCTTCGCCGGGTACTGGCTGTTCGGCCAGCACATCGTTCAGTTCGGCGTTGTCGCTCAGTGGTTGGCCGACCCGCAAACCGTGCGGACCACCTTCGGACCCGGTCAGCAACACTTTGCCTTCGGCATCGACAAACACGACCGACCGCTGGTAGCGGCGCTGGTACTGGTCGATCAGCTTGACCACCGAGGACACACTCAGCCCCACCCCGGCAGCGCCAATGAAGCGGTGCTGGTAGTCGTGCACCTGGTAGTTGATGAACACGGTCAGGCTGTCCTGGTTGGCCATATCGAGGTCGACGTTGATCTCGTAGGGGGCCTTGAGGTCGCGCAGGCGGAAATACCAGGCATCGCGCCATGTGCCGGCTTGCACCTGCTTGAGCACGCCCTTGGCTTGATAGTAGGTGAGGGTGCGGTCGGAGACGAAGAACGAGGTGAAGGTGCCCTGCTTACCCATGACCTCGCCCAGGTAGCGTGTCATGCGCTGGGTGTCCTTTTCGCCCGACAGTACCCAGTCACGCAAAAAAGTATCCTGGGCCATCATCGAGGCGATCAGCACCGGGCGAATCAGGTCTTTCTGGATTTCCGAGTAGACCGTGTCGGAGGTCAGCGGCAATTCGGTATTGATAATGCCGTCGCGGATGGCGCTGCGCGAGGAGAAGTAGCTGAGCAGCGAGGTAGCAAGGAAGCCGCAGGCCAGCAGCACCAGCAGGGTAACGATCAGCGAGCGCTGCGAGAACAGAGCGGAACGTGAGGGCATGATCTTCCCATGATGTGTGCCGAGCCGCCCATTCTAGTGAGATGACCGATAAATGACTGCAAGTTTTTAGGGGCTATCGCACCTGTATCAAATTGTTGCAGAAATGGCACTGCACCTTGGCGTCGCTGTCTTATTCAGTGTCGATGAACGCATCACGCATCGATGCTCGCCAGCGCCGCTGTTCGGGCACTCCAGCGGTCCAGGAGGCCGCCATGTCCTATCGAATCCTGTTGATCGCCCTGCTGGGGCTGATGACTTCCGCCTGCGCCCCGTACTACGAGAGCGGGGGCTATTACCGTTCGGACTACTATTCCACCGACCGTTACGTCTCGCCGGGCTATTACCGCTATGACCGTTATTACGTCACGCCGCAACCGCGCTATTACTACCAGCCTGCACCACGCTATTACTACCGGCCAGCTCCCGCGCCGCAATACCGGCCGTATCCGCAGCCGGGGATGAACCGTTGGCATGGCAACCCCCGCTACGACTATGGCAATCGCCAACGGCAAGACTACAGGCAAGACCGGGATCGCCATGACTATCGTGATGGCAGCCAGCGCTACCAGCGTGGCGATTCGCATTCCAACAGGCAGGGGAATGGTGGCGGGCGTTGGGATGGCCAGCGTGGCCAGGGGCAAGGAGGCAACTGGCGGCGGTAAGGTGAAGTGAAGCGGGGGCGCTTTGCGCCCCATCACCGGCAAGCCTAACCCAGATCTGCCAATGGGTGCCGACCCTCCCACACCTTGGCAAAATGCGCCTCGACCACCGCCGCCGGAACCTGCGCCACATCGGGCCAGTGCCAGCGCGGCTGGTCGTCCTTGTCCAGCAGGCGGGCGCGTACGCCTTCGCTGAACTCGGGGTGACGGCAACAGTTCAGGCTCATGCTGTATTCCATCTGGAACACCTGTGCCAGCGACAGATACCGTGCCCTGCGGATTTGCTCCCAGACCAGGTGCGCCGTCAGTGGGCAACCCTGATGCAGCCGTTGGCCGGCATCGGCCAGCAGCGGGTCGTCATGATGCTTGAGCCCTTCCAGCGCACGCCAGGCCGCCGCCGCATCGGCCACGTCGAGCAACGCATCGATAACCTGCCGCCTTGGCAACCACTGGGCTTCGGGCAACTCGGCACAGGCGCGGTGCTGTTCGGCCTTGAGCAGGCTGTTCAGCTGCAGGGCGGTCTGCTCTTGCCAGTTCAACTGCAGCAGTTCTTCGATCAATGCCTCTTGCTGGTGCTCGCCCAGAAAGCGGTCGGCCAGGCTCAGGTCAAGGGCATCGCGGGCGTTGATCGGTGCCCCCGTCAGCCCCAGGAACAACCCCAGCTTGCCCGGCAGCCGTGCCAGAAACCAGCTCGCGCCCACATCCGGGTACAGGCCAATGCTGATTTCCGGCATGGCCAGCCGGCTGCTGGGTGTGACGATACGCACGTTGGCACCCTGCAACAGCCCCATGCCGCCTCCTAGCACATGCCCATGCCCCCAGCACAGCAGCGGCTTGGGGTAGGTGTGCAGGGCAAAGTCCAGGCGGTATTCGGCGGCGAAGAAGGTGGCAGCCAGGGGCGGCACGCTGCCGGGGTGGTCGCGGCAGGCTTGTACCAGTGCACGTACATCGCCACCGGCGCAGAAGGCTTTTGCGCCGGTGCCGCGCAGCAGCACGCAGACAATGCCCGGGTCGTGGGCCCAGGCATGCAGTTGTTCGCCCAATACTTCGATCATGGGCAGGTTCAGGGCATTGAGTGCCTTGGGTGCATCCAGGGTGGCAATGCCGATGCGGGCGCCATCGGCGCCGATGAGAACCTCGCAATGAATGGCCATGGACTACCTCGCTCAAGTCATCGCACAAGTATGGCCTGCCTGGCCGAACATGCCGGTTGTCGGTCGGATCGTTTGACAAGCGGGAAGGGCTTACCTAGTGTCGCGCCATTGTTTACGGATGGCCCCATGACTGACGACGATCGCATCAAACTCGAACCCAGCTGGAAGGCCGCACTGCGCGCCGAATTCGACCAGCCCTACATGCATCAGCTGCGAGAGTTCCTGCGCAGCGAATATGCCGCCGGCAAGGAGATCTACCCGCCAGGGCCGCTGATCTTCAATGCACTCAACTCGACACCGCTGGACCAGGTGAAGGTGGTCATCCTTGGGCAGGACCCTTACCACGGGCCGGGCCAGGCGCATGGTCTGTGTTTCTCGGTGCAACCGGGCGTGGCCACGCCGCCGTCGCTGGTCAACATCTACAAGGAACTGCAGCGCGATCTGAACATCCCGATCGCCAGCCATGGCTACCTGCAAAGCTGGGCCGAGCAGGGTGTATTGCTGCTCAACACGACCATGACCGTGGAGCGAGCCAATGCGGCATCGCACGCCAAGAAGGGGTGGGAGTTCTTTACCGACCGGGTTATCCAGGTAGTCAGTGAGCAGTGCCCGAACGTGGTGTTCCTGCTGTGGGGTTCGCATGCGCAGAGCAAACAGAAGCTGATCGATGGGACCAAGCACCTGGTGCTGAAATCGGTGCATCCGTCGCCACTGTCGGCTTACCGTGGTTTCTTGGGTTGCGGGCATTTCAGCCGGACCAACAGCTTCCTTGAGCAGCGTGGCATGGCGCCGATCAACTGGGCGTTGCCGCCGCTTTGAGGATTACCGGGGCCGTGCAACGGCCCCTAGTGCTGGTTCCTTACCCAATACCTGAACAACGGCTCTGCCAAAAACAGCACGAACAGCAGGCGCATCACCTGCAGCGCCGTCACCAGCGGTACCGACAGTTGCAGGGTTTCTGCCGTCAGGCTCATTTCGGCAATTCCGCCCGGCATCATTCCCAGCGTCAGCGAACGCAAATCCAGCGCGGTCATCACGCTGAGTACCCACGCGGCACTGCCGGCAATCGCCATGCAGAGCGCCGTGGCTAACAGCGTGCGCCCCAGGAACGACGGTGCGCGGCGGAAGAAGGCGCGGTTGAAGTGGCAAGCCAGGCCGCTGCCTATCAGCCACTGGCCGATCTGGCTGGCACCATTGGGCAGTGCGATTTGCAGGTTGCCGGCCAGGCTGACCGTGGCCGCTACCAGCAATGGCCCGAACAGCCATGGATTGGGCTGGCGCAACCGTTGCCAGAGCAGCGCAACGGCACCGCCCAACGGCGCTATCAAGGCCAGCCAGCTCCAGCTGACGCTTCCCGTGTGGTTCAGCGGCACCCCGTCACCCAGCAAGAACTTGAACAGTGCCGGTACGCACAGCACCACCGCCAGCACCCGCAGGCTCTGCGCCGCAGCCACCTGGCTCAGTACCGCGCCGTTACGTGCGCCGAGGTTGACCATCTCCACCGAGCCTCCTGGCATGCTGGCGAAAAAAGCCGTGGCGCGGTCTTCACCGGTCTTTCGCAACAGCCACACGCTGATCACGCTGGACAGGGTCGTGAACAGGGCGCCGAAGAAAATCAGCGCAAAATGGCTGCCCACCTGCTCGATCACCGCCGGGGTAAAGTGCAGGCCAATGCCGATGCCGATGATGCACTGCCCGCACTTGCGGCCGTTGGGTATCTCTGACAGTTGCCAGGGCGTCAGGCAGCGCACCAGGATGATGGCCAGCAGCGAGCCGACCATCCACGGCAAAGGCCAGCCGACCTTGCTGGCGATGTAACCGCCAGCAAGGCCGACCAGCCCGGTTGCGACAAACAACGGCAACCCGCGATCAGGCATCGGCCAGGGCCCGGCGCTGCTGGCTGCGTTTGCGCCAGATGCGAAGCAGCGGCAAGGCGAGCATCAGCACCACCAGCGCCCACACGCCCATGCTGATCGGGCTCGACCAGAGGATGCCCAGCTCACCGTTGGAAATCGACAGTGCGCGGCGCAGGTTCTGCTCCATCAGCCCGCCGAGAATGAAACCGAGCAGGATTGGCGACAGCGGGAAGTCCAGCTTGCGCAGGATGTAGCCCATGATGCCGATGCCGACCATCAGGAACAGGTCGAAGGTGGTGGCATGCACGGCGTACACGCCGATGGCGGTGATGATGGCGATCACCGGCACCAGCGCCCAGTTCGGCACGGCGAGGATGCGGGTGAAAATGCGGATCATCGGAATATTGAGGATCACCAGCATGATGTTGGCGATGAACAGCGAGGCGATCAGGCCCCAGACGATGTCTGGCTGCTGTTCGAACAGCAGTGGGCCGGGGGTGATGTTGTACAGGGTCAGGGCACCGATCATCACGGCGGTGGTGCCAGAGCCCGGCACACCCAGGGTCAGCATCGGCACCAGGGCGCCACAGCACGAAGCACCGATGGCGGTTTCCGGTGCGGCCAGGCCACGGGCATCGCCCTTGCCGAACTTGCCGCTTTCACCCGCCAGGCGCTTCTCGGTCATGTAGGCCACGGCACTGGCCAAGGTTGCGCCGGCGCCAGGCAGAACACCCATGATGAAACCAAGCAGACCGCAACGAATGTTCACCACGAACACCGAAGCCGCTTCCTTGAAGTTGAACAGCATGCGGCCGGTAGCCTTGACCGCCTGGTGGCCATGGTGGGTCTTTTCCAGCAGCAGGAGGATTTCGCTGATGGAGAACAGGCCCAGTACCAGCACCACGAACTGGATGCCGTCGGCCAGGTGCACGCTGTCACCGGTGAAGCGGTAGACGCCGCTGTTGGCGTCGATGCCGACCGCCGACAGGAACAGGCCGATCAGGGCGGCAATGAAGGTTTTCAGGGGCTTGTCACCGGCCATGCCACCCAGGGCGACGATGGCGAACACCATCAGCACGAAGTACTCCGCCGGGCCGAAAGCAATGGCCCATTTCGCCAGCAACGGCGCGAACAGCACCATGCCGCAGGTGGCGATGAAGGCACCGATGAACGAACTCCAGGCCGACAGCGACAGGGCCACGCCGGCCAAGCCCTGCCGGGCCATCGGGTAACCGTCGAGGGTGGTCATCACGGTCGAGGCCTCGCCCGGGATGTTCAGCAGGATCGAGCTGATACGCCCACCGTACTCGCAACCCAGGTACACCGCCGCCAGCAGGATCAGCGCCGACTCCGGTGGCAAGCCCAGGGCGAAGGCGATGGGAATCAGCAGGGCCACGCCGTTGATCGGGCCCAGGCCTGGCAGCAGGCCGACCACGGTACCGATCAGGGTGCCGGAGAGGGCGGTGACCAGGTTGTAGGGGGACAGGGCGACGCCGAAGCCCTGGCCCAGGTAGCTCAAGGTATCCATGTGTCAGTTCTCCAGTACGCTCAGCAGGCCAAGGGGCAGGGGCACGTCCATTACGCGGTCGAACAGCCAGTAGAGAAAGACGCTCATGCCGACCACCACCATGGCACTGTGCAGCCAGCGACCGCCGTACAGCCGGGCCATGGGCACACCGACCAGCATGGCGCTGAGAATGAAGCCCAAAGGCTCGAAGGTGGCGGCGAAAACAACCAGCAGGCCGACGCAGGCGGCAATCTTGGTCAGGGTTTCGCGGTCCAGTTCCGGTTCGTCGTCCTTGCGCACGATGGGCGTAGGGCGAAACACCAGGTACAGCAGGCCAAGGCTCATCAGGCCGAGCATCAGCAGCGGGTAGGCGCGTGGGCCGACCGGCTCATAGGAAAACGCCGCCTGGTAGGGCAAGGCCATCACGGCCAGGGCGGCGCACACCGCCAGCAGGGCCAGGGCGAAGATGCGTTGCAGGATCATTGCAGAGTCCTCGTTTGGGGGAGCGGGCGTGCCCGCGAACACCGGCAAGGCCGGTGTCAGGCACCGTGGTGCCTGCTCCCCCAGGGATTGTGGTGAATCCGACAGGCTTACTGAATCAGCCCGAATTCCTTGGCCAATGCCTTGTAGTCAGCCACTTGCTTCTTCACATAGCCGTCCAGCTCTTCGCCGGTCATGGCGAACGGGAACAGCTCGCGCTGGTCACGCAGCTTGGCGAAGTCTTCCGAGGCCAGCATTTTGTCGAATGAAGCTTTCCACCAGGCGTAGTCCTCGTCGCTCACCTTTGGCCCCAGGTAGAAACCGCGTACCACCGGCCAGACAATGTCGTAGCCCTGTTCCTTGGCCGTGGGGATGTCTTTCATCTCGGGCTCGTCCAGGCGGTTTTCCGAGAACACCGCAAGGATGCGCATGTTGCCGCTCTGGATATGCGGCATGGAGTCGGAGATGTCGGTCGAGCCAACCTGGATATGGCCACCCAGCAACGCCGTGGCAATTTCGCCACCGCCTTCCAGGGCCACGTAGCGCAGGTCACGCGGGTTGATGCCGGCAGCCTTGGCGATCAGGGCGGTCTGCATCCAGTCCTGGCTGCCCACGGTCCCGCCAGAGCCGATCACCACTTTGCTCGGGTCTTTCTTCAGCGCGGCGACCAGGTCATCGAGGGTTTTATAAGGGGAGTCGCTTTTCACCGCGATGGCGCCATAGCTGGTACCGACAGCGGCCAGCCACTTCACCGCGTTCTCGTCAAAGCGGCCGAACTTGCCTTGTGCCAGGTTCAGCAGCGAACCACTGGACCACGCCACCAAGGTGCCGGCATCGGCCGGGCGTTGGGCGACCACGGCGTTGTAGGCCACCGCGCCGACACCGCCGGGCATGTAGGTGACGCGCATCGGCTTGCTGAGGATTTTTTCCTGCACCAGGGCGCTTTGCACCAGTTTGCAGGTCAGGTCGAAGCCGCCGCCGGGCGAGGCGGGGGCGATGCATTCGGGGCGTTTCGGTTCGGCAGCGAGGGCATTGCCGGCCAACAGCAGGCAGCCGGTAGCGAGGACGAGGCGGCGCAGTGAAAAGGTCATCGTCTATCTCCGTGAGCGTTGTTGTTATTGGGTTACCACAGGGCGACGCTGTAGCTCACCAGCAGCCGCACTTCGTCCGCGTCACGGGCGAAGTTGGAGCGGAAGGTGGCGTTGCGCAGGCGCACGGCGACGTTCTTCAACGGGCCGCTTTGTACCACGTACTTGAGCTCGGTGTTGCGTTCCCACTCCTTGCCCTCGCCGCCAGCGGCGCGGCTGACGTTGTCGCCGCTGATGTAGCGGGTCATGAAGGTCAGGCCGGGCACGCCGAGTGCGGCGAAGTTGTAGTCGTAGCGCGCTTGCCAGGAGCGCTCGTCGGCGCCGGCGAAGTCGTTGATCTGGACGAAGTTGACCAGGTAAGGGTCGGCACCATCGACATACGGGAAGGCGCTGTCCCCTGACAGCTGCTGCCAGGCGGCGCTGACCTTGTGCCCGCCCAGGGCGTAGCTGAGCATGCCGTTGACGGTGGTGTTGTCGATGTTGCCCGCCTTGGCCGCACCGGCGTCGTCGCTCACGGCCAGGCGCAGGTCGGCGCCGAAGGTGCCCGGGCCCCACGGCTGGGTGGCGACCATGCCGATGAAGTGCTGGCGGTAGATGTCGTCGAGCTGGGCGAAGTGATAGCTGCCGGTGATGCGGTCGGTGAACTGGTAGTCCAGCCCGCCCAGGGCCAGGTTGTCGGCGCTGAAGCTGCCACCGAAGCGGCCGTTCTTGTTGTTCAGCGCCAGGTCTTCCCAGTTGGTGTCGTTGCGGTCCTTGGCCTTGTCCAGGCGACCGCCAGTGAAGGTCAGGCCCTTGATTTCCTTCGAGGTGAGCAGGCCGCCTTCGAACGTTTGCGGCAGGATGCGCCCGTCGTTGGGCTGCAGGGTTGGCAGCTCGGGGATCAGGGTGCCGATCTTCAGTTCGGTCTGGGAAATCTTCACCTTACCGGTCAGGCCGAGTTTGGAATACTCATCGGCGGCCTTGCCATCATCGTGGGTCGGCAACAGGCCGGTGTCGGTGCGGTCGGGGCTGGAATCGAGCTTGATGCCGAGCATGCCCAGTGCATCCAGGCCAAAGCCTACGGTGCCATCGGTGTAGCCGGACTCGAAGTTGAGGATGAAGCCCTGGGCCCACTCGTCGCGCTTGGATTGCTGCGCGCTGGTGCCGTCGCGGAAGTCGCGGTTGAAGTACATGTTGCGGGTTTCGAAGGTGGCTGTGCTGTCTTCGAAGAAGGCGGCCTGGCTCATCGGGGCGACACCGGCAAGCGCAAGGGCGCTGGCGATGGCGGAGGGGCGTGCGGCAAAGGAACGGGTAGGCGCGAACGCCTGCGGCTGCGATGACAGCATCGTCGATGACTCCGTTTATTGTTCTTATTCGTTGCACCTTGCTGGTGCTTTTTTCGGCGCGAAGGGCGACCGTGGTGCGATGCTAGGTAACGAACCTTTCGCTAACCTTTCAGCGTGAAAGGTTTGTTACGAGGGGCTTCACAGGCTTGGCGACAGCGGTACACTCCGCGCCAACCGCCCCACCCGAGCAGGGAGAATCCGATGCGTGTGCTGCTGGTCGAAGACCATCTGCAACTGGCCGAAAGCGTGGCCCAGGCCTTGAAAAGCCACGGCCTGACCGTGGATGTGCTGCATGACGGCGTGGCTGCCGACCTGGCCCTGGCCAGCGAGGAATACGCTGTCGCCGTGCTGGATGTCGGCTTGCCGCGCATGGATGGCTTTGAGGTGCTGGCGCGCCTGCGCGGCCGTGGCAAGACGGTGCCGGTGCTGATGCTGACCGCGCGCAGCGACGTCAAGGACCGGGTTCATGGCCTGAACCTGGGGGCAGACGACTACCTGGCCAAACCGTTCGAGCTGACCGAGCTGGAAGCACGGGTCAAGGCCTTGCTGCGCCGCAGTGTGCTCGGTGGCGAGCGCCAGCAACGTTGCGGGCCGCTGGTCTACGACCTGGATACCCGGCGCTTTGCCCTTGGCGACGACAACCTGACCCTGACGTCGCGCGAGCAAAGCGTGCTGGAAGCGCTGATCGCACGCCCGGGTCGGGTGATGAGCAAAGAGCAACTGGCTGCCCAGGTGTTCGGCCTGGATGAAGAAGCCAGCCCGGATGCCATCGAAATCTATATCCACCGGCTGCGCAAAAAGCTCGACGGCCACCCGGTGGCCATTGTCACTTTCCGTGGGCTGGGCTACCTGCTAGAGCACCGCGATGCGTGACAACGGCAGCTTGCGCGGGCGCCTGCTGGGCAACCTGGCCCTGCTGCTGGTGGTGCTGATGCTGGCCAGCGGCCTGAGCGCCTACTGGAATGGCCGTGAGGCCGCCGATACCGCCTACGACCGCACCCTGCTGGCCTCGGCGCGCACCATCGCCGCTGGCCTGTCGCAGCGTGACGGCTCGCTGAGCGCGGATGTGCCCTACGTGGCTTTGGACACGTTCGCTTACGACAGCGCCGGGCGCATCTACTACCAGGTGCTGGACATCAAACAGCGGCTGATCTCCGGCTACGAGAACCTGCCACCGCCGCCGCCCGGCACGCCGCGCACTGACGATTACCCGGCGCTTGCGCGGTTCTACAACGCCACCTACCTGGGCCAGGATGTGCGGGTGGTCAGCCTGCTGAAGGCAGTGACCGAGCCGAACATGAACGGCATGGCGGAAATCCGCGTGGCCGAGACGGAAGAGGCGCGGGTGCGCATGGCCCGTGGGCTGATGGCCGACACCCTGTTGCGCCTGGGTATGCTGGCGCTGGGGGCGTTGGTGATGGTGTGGTTTGCCGTGAGTGCGGCGTTGCGGCCATTGGAGCGCCTGCGCACGGCGGTGGAAGAGCGCCAGCCAGATGACTTGCGGGCCTTGCCGGTGGTGCAGGTGCAGCGTGAGCTCGGCCCGCTGGTGCGAGCCTTGAACCACTTTACCGAGCGCCTGCGCGGCCAGTTCGAGCGCCAGGCGCAGTTCATTGCCGATGCCGCCCATGAATTGCGTACGCCGCTGGCTGCCTTGAAGGCGCGGGTGGAGCTGGGCCTTCGCTCCTCCGAGCCGCAAGCGTGGCGGCAGACGCTGGAATCTGCGGCACAAGGCACTGACCGCCTGACCCACCTGGCTAACCAGCTGTTGTCGTTGGCACGGGTGGAGAACGGAGCACGGGCAATTGCCGAGGGCGGCGCGCAGCGCCTGGACCTGAGCCAGCTGGCCCGTGAGTTGGGTATGGCCATGGCCCCGTTGGCACACAAACGCGGCGTTGCGCTGGCCCTGGAGGCCGAGGCGCCGGTGTGGCTGAAGGGTGAGCCGACGCTGCTCAACGAGCTGTTGAGCAACCTGGTGGACAATGCCCTGGCGCACACGCCAGAGGGTGGCAATGTGATCTTGCGGGTGGTGGCGCCGGCGGTGCTGGAGGTGGAAGACGACGGGCCGGGTATTCCCGAGGCTGAGCGTGAGCGGGTGTTCGAGCGGTTCTACCGGCGCAGTGCGCAAGGGAGCGGGCTTGGGCTGGCGATTGTCGGTGAGATCTGCCGGGCGCACCTGGCGCAGGTAAGCCTGCATGATGGCGAGAACGGCGGGCTGCGGGTGCGGGTGAGTTTTATCGCCGATTGATGTGTTGCTGTTCTGGCCCTATCGCCGGCAAGCCAGATAGGGCCAGAACAGGCTGGCACTGCTCAGCGGAACATGCTCCGCGCTTCAAGCAGCTCTTCCACCTCCAGCTCAGTACCAAACGGCAACCCCAGGTGGCGATAAGCCGGCAGCGCCGCCAATGGCCGATGGCGCCCGCGCTGGCTGATGCAGCGGGCGATCTGCACGATATCGATGTAATCGACCTTGTCAGTCTGCCGGTCCAGGTCCTGAACCTGGCTGGGCAGGTTGACCAGTTGCTCCGGAAACTCCCAGGCCTTGAGGATCTTGTCCCCCAGCACCGGCTGGATCTGCTCTATCACGTAATGCAGGCAAACCGGGTCGGACAGCAGTTCGTTGTGCTCTTCGGCGTAAATGAGTACCGGCAGTGCGCCAATCTGGTTGACCAGCCCACCCAAGGTAGCCTGATCGGGCTTGAGGTGCGTGTAGCGCCTGCAGATTTCGTAGCTGATACCCGCAACTTCCAGGCTGTTGGCCCAGATGTCGCGCAGTTTTTGTTCAACGGCCGGCGCGCGGGCATGGAAAATCTGCTCGATCACCAGACCAATGGCCAGGTTGCAGCTGTAATTGATGCCCAGCCGCGTGATGGCAGTGTGCAGGTCGGTGACCTCGACCGCTGCACGCAGCAGCGGGCTGTTGACTACCTTTATCAGGCGCGCAGAAAGGGCCGCATCGCGACCGATCACCTTGCTCAGGGCCGCTACGCTGATCTCGCTGTCTTCCGCTGCTTCGCGGATGCTCAAGGCAACCTCTGGCAGGGTCGGCAGGACCAGGTCATCCTTTTCGATGGCATCGAGCAACTGTGCTTGAACCATCTCGGCCAGCTTGTTCATGGGCGTGTCTACCGCAGTGGTGGTGCGGCCCCGCCACAAGGGCGGGGCAGGCTGGTCAGCGCTGGATTTCCCGGTCGCGGTCCAGTTCGTAAGGCAGGGTCAGTACCTGCAGGCGCGGGCCTTCCAGGCTCCCCAGGTGCAGGTTGTCATCTTCAACTGCCTCGGCGCTGAGCACCGCAAGCAGTTCACAGCCTGCGCCGTTGCCAGCAGCAATGACCACTTCACCGACCGACGAACCATGGGTGGGCGAGAAAATTTCGGCGCCCGGCGCCGGGATGGCCTGCTGGTCCAGTGCCAGACGGTACTGGCGGCGCTTGAGCTTGCCCAGGTACTGCATGCGGGCGACGATTTCCTGGCCGGTGTAGCAGCCTTTCTTGAAGCTGACACCATCGACGGCTTGCAGGTTGATCATCTGCGGGATGAACAGCTCACGGGTCGGCCCCATGACCTGGCCGATACCGGCGCGAACCTGCCCAAGCAGCCAGTCGTTGAGACTGCCCTCGGGCAGGGCGCCGACGAGGGCCTGGCGCACGCTGTCGGCGTTGTCTGCCGGCACCCACAGTTCTACGCGGCCTGCAGAAACGGCAATTGCAATCAGGCCCTCATGGCGTACGGTGCTGCCGGCAACTGCGGGCACGTCGAGCCCCAGCGCCTGCAGCGCAGCGTCGCCACCTTGCAGGCCAAAGCGTGCCCAGGCGGCGCTTTCATCGGTCAGCGTGGCCTTGGAGAACACGGCGTACTTTTTCAGGTCGGCCAGTTGCGCATCGAGCAGTTCACTGGCCATGGCCAGCAGGTAGCCGTTGCCTTCAGGCAGGATGCGGAAGCTGGACTGCATGCGCCCCTTGACCATGCAGCGGGCGCCGAGGCTGGCGTGTTCCTGGCTGAGGTAGTTGATGTTGCAAGTCAGCTGGCCTTGCAGGAACTTGCCTGCATCGGAGCCGCGGACGGCGAGGATGCCCTCGTGGGACAGGGGGCAGAAGAAAGCGGAATCGGCCATGGGTCATCGCGGTGGCTAAAGACTGGCGGCCATCATAGAACGCCGGTAACAAAATAGGTAGGTGACTAGACCAACGCCCGGTGTCGCTTCGCGTGCCTGGCTGTATACTGGCGGGCCATTCGAGGAGGGCCCCATGGTCGAACAAACTGAACTCAACCGGCTTTTCTGGCACAGCCGCCGTGGCATGCTGGAACTGGACGTGCTGCTGGTGCCTTTCACCCAGGAAGTCTACCCCACCCTCAACGAGACCGACCGCGAACTGTACGTGCGTCTGTTGAGCTGCGAGGATCAGGACATGTTCGGCTGGTTCATGGAGCGCACCGAGTCTGAAGACCCGGAGCTGCAGCGCATGGTTCGCATCATCCTGGACCGTGTCCAGCCCAAGTGAGTGCTTCGAGTGCCGCTGGCAAGGCTCACGCCTGCTGCTAGCGGCCTATCTGGTGTGCCAGGTACTGGCGTGGCTTGCCGTGTGGGCGAGCCCGCTGCCCGGGTGGCTGGCCCTCTCTGTTGTCGCTGCCTGTATTGCCCACGCTGGCTGGGCCATTCCCCGACGTATCCTGTTGACGCATGAGCATGCCGTTGTTGGCTTGCGCCGTGATGTGCGCGGCTGGCAGGTGTTCAGCCGTGCCCGTGGCTGGCAGCCGGTGCGCTTGTGCCGGGACAGCGTGGCGCTGCCGGGGCTGGTGGTGTTGCGCTTTGAGCGGGTGGGGCGGTGGCTGGGGGAGAGCCAGTGCATAGCGCGGGATGCGTTGGGGGCGGATGAGCATCGGCGCTTGCGGGTAAGGTTGAAGTTCAGCAGGCGCAGGTGGGCAGAAGTGGCCCGCACATAGTTACAGACCGGGTTGGCTTCTTCGCGGGCTTGCCCGCTCCCACAGGTACTGCGCAAGGCTGCAAGGCAGTGGAGCTCCTGTGGGAGCGGGCGAGCCCGCGAAGGCCGCGACGCCGATCTCAGAGCGGACTAAGAATGGTGTCCTTGGCCTCGTCCAGCATCCCAGGGTAGTCCAGGGTGTAATGCAGCCCACGGCTTTCCTTGCGTTGCATGGCCGACAGGATCATCAACTCGGCAACCTGCGCCAGGTTGCGCAGTTCGATCAGGTCGCGGCTGACCTTGTAGTTGCTGTAGAACTCGTCAATTTCATCCAGCAGCAGGCGAATGCGATGCTGCGCGCGTTGCAGGCGTTTGCTGGTGCGCACGATGCCGACGTAGTCCCACATGAAACGCCGCAGTTCGTCCCAGTTGTGCGCAATGATCACGTCTTCGTCCGAGTCGGTGACCTGGCTGGCGTCCCAACCCGGCAGGGCCTTGGGCATGGCCACTGCCTCCAGGTTCGCCTCGATGTCGGCAGCGGCGGCCCGCCCATAGACGAAGCATTCCAGCAATGAGTTGCTGGCCATGCGGTTGGCGCCGTGCAGGCCGGTGAAGCTGGTTTCGCCGATCGCGTACAAGCCCGGTACGTCGGTGTGACCACGGTCGTCGACCATCACCCCGCCGCAGGTGTAGTGCGCGGCAGGCACCACCGGGATCGGTTGGCGGGTGATGTCGATGCCAAATGCCAGGCAGCGCTCGTACACGGTGGGGAAATGGCTCTTGATGAAGTCTGCCGGCTTGTGGGTGATGTCCAGGTAGACGCAGTCCACGCCCAGGCGCTTCATCTCATGGTCGATGGCGCGGGCCACGATGTCGCGCGGGGCCAGTTCTTCGCGTGGGTCGAAGCGTGGCATGAAGCGTTCGCCGTTGGGCAGGCGCAGCAGCGCGCCTTCGCCGCGCAGGGCTTCGGTGACCAGGAAGCTCTTGGCCTGCGGGTGGTACAGGCAGGTCGGGTGGAACTGGTTGAACTCAAGGTTGGCCACCCGGCAACCCGCCCGCCAGGCCATGGCGATACCGTCACCGCAAGCGCCATCGGGGTTGCTGGTATAGAGGTAGACCTTGGCCGCGCCACCGGTGGCCAGCACGGTGAAACGTGCGCCGAAGGTGTCTACCTCGCCGGTATTGCGGTTTAACACATAGGCGCCCAGGCAGCGTTCGCCAGGCAGGCCCAAACGGCGTTCGGTGATCAGGTCGACCGCTACACGTTGTTCCAGCAGCTGTATGTTCGGGCGCAGGCGAGCCTGCTGCAGCAGCGTAGTGAAAATGGCCGCGCCGGTCGCATCGGCGGCGTGGATGATGCGCCGGTGGCTATGGCCGCCCTCACGGGTGAGATGAAACTCGAAACCGCCGTCATCAACGCTGTAGTGCTCGTCGCGGGTAAAGGGCACGCCTTGCTCGATCAGCCATTGAATGGCTTCCCGGCTGTGCTCGACGGTAAAGCGCACCGCCTCTTCGTTGCACAGGCCGCCGCCGGCATTGAGGGTGTCCTCGACATGCGACTGTACGGTATCGGTGTTGTCGAGCACCGCAGCGACCCCGCCCTGGGCCCAGAAGGTCGAGCCGTTGGCCAGGTCGCCCTTGCTGAGCACCGCAACGCGCAGGTGGCTGGGAAGGTTAAGTGCCAGGCTGAGACCGGCGGCACCGCTGCCGATCACCAGGACATCATGTTGGAATTGTTGGCTCATGTCGGGACACTAGTAATCTTTGGAAGGGGCACGGCACAATAGTCACGCGCAGATGGCATTGTGAAACTATCGTTAAACTTGGCCGGGATGCCTTTATAGCAGCCCGGGGTGGCCAATTTCCATGCCACTTGCCAGGTTGCGGCAACCTTTGTGGGAACTTTCCGGCATGGCCGGAAATCCTATGAAGGCTGCCCGCACGCCACAATTTGCCGCGGCGACGCAGGGTGGCAGGCCTGTCCGGGCTGTCTCTGCGTATTCGAAACCTGATTATTGACGTAGCCGGCCGTGACCGCGCCGCGTCTTTCGTGCAAGCCGACCAAGGGCTGCAGGAAACTTGCTTGGAGGGGAGAACTTTTGCGTAAAGCCCGAGTCTATGGTTGCAAGCCTGATCGATGGCTGTTGCAACGCTCCTTCGAGTTCACCGAGGAGTGTTCATGCTAACCCAGGAAGAGGATCAGCAGCTTGTCGAGCGCGTTCAGCGCGGCGACAGGCGAGCGTTCGATCTGTTGGTGCTGAAGTATCAGCACAAGATTCTCGGGTTGATCGTGCGGTTCGTTCACGATACCCACGAAGCCCAGGATGTGGCGCAGGAAGCCTTTATCAAGGCCTACCGTGCGCTTGGCAATTTTCGCGGTGACAGTGCGTTTTATACCTGGCTGTACCGTATCGCCATCAACACGGCGAAGAATTACCTGGTGTCCCGTGGAAGACGGCCGCCAGACAGTGATGTGAGCTCCGAGGATGCGGAGTTTTACGACGGCGATCATGGCCTCAAGGATCTCGAGTCCCCAGAGCGCTCGTTGTTGCGGGATGAAATCGAAGGCACCGTCCATCGCACCATCCAGCAACTGCCCGAAGACCTGCGCACGGCACTGACCCTGCGCGAGTTCGACGGGCTGAGTTACGAAGACATTGCCAGTGTCATGCAATGTCCGGTGGGTACCGTGCGCTCTCGAATCTTTCGCGCTCGGGAGGCCATAGACAAAGCCCTGCAGCCGTTGTTGCAGGAAACCTGAGACAGCGGCGACAGCCAAGAGAGGAACCACCATGAGTCGTGAAGCTTTGCAGGAATCGCTGTCCGCGGTGATGGATAACGAAGCGGACGAACTGGAATTGCGTCGGGTGTTGAACGCCGTCGACGATGCCGAAGCCCGTGCCACCTGGTCGCGTTACCAGGTGGCCCGTGCAGCCATGCACAAGGAGCTGCTGCTGCCTAACCTGGATATCGCCTCGGCGGTGTCTGCTGCGCTGGCTGACGAAGCGGTGCCGGCCAAGGTCAAGAAAGGCCCGTGGCGCAGCATTGGCCGCCTGGCTGTAGCGGCTTCGGTCACCGTTGCGGTGCTCGCTGGTGTACGCATGTACAACCAGGACGAAATCACCGGTGCGGAGCTTGCAGCCCAGCAGCCTGCCCAGCAAGGCCTGAGCGTGCCACAAGCCCAAGGCCCGGCCGTTTTGGCAGGCTATAGTGAGAGCAGCGAGCAACCGACCGGGCCAATGGCCAACGGCGTGCTGCAGAACCAGGCCGGCTGGGATCAGCGTCTGCCAGGCTACCTGCGCCAGCATGCCCAGGAATCTGCGCTCAAGGGCACTGAAACCGCATTGCCTTATGCCCGCGCTGCCAGCCTGGAAAACCGTTAAGTAAGGAGGATCATGCGCGCGCTACCTCTGTTGTCGCTGCTGATTGGCAGCTGCATGATGGTGCCAGCATTGGCGGCCAATTCCTCGCCCCAGGCGAGTGAGTGGCTGAACAAGCTGGCACAGGCCGAGCAAAAGCAGAGCTACCAAGGCTCTTTCGTCTACGAGCGCAACGGCAGCTTCTCTTCCCACGATATCTGGCACCGGGTCGAGGACGGCAAGGTCAGCGAGCGGCTGCTGCAGCTCGATGGCGCCGCCCAGGAAATCGTGCGTGTGGATGGGAAGGTGGAGTGTGTCAGTGGGGCCTTGGTGAGCAGTGTCACGGCACCGCCAGACACCGCACCGCGTGTGCTTGATCCGCTGAAACTGATGGGCTGGTACGATTTGAGCGTGGCTGGCAAGTCACGGGTCGCAGGGCGCGACGCCGTGATCGTGACGCTCACACCCCGCGACCAGCACCGCTACGCCTTCGAACTGCACCTGGACCGTAATACCGGCCTGCCACTGCGCTCGTTGATGCTCAACGACAAAGGGCAGTTGCTGGAGCGCTTCCAGATGACCCGCCTCGATACCGACGAGCCGCCTGGCGACGATGACTTGCGCCCCAGCGCTACCTGCAAGCCTGTGCAGCATGGCGGGCCCGTCAGCAATGACAGCGTTGCTGGCTGGCGCTCGGATTGGCTGCCGCCCGGGTTCGAACTGGTTAACAGCTCGGTGAGCCGCGACCCCAAACACAAAAGTTCGGTCAGCAGCCTGATGTATGACGATGGCCTCGCACGTTTTTCCGTGTTCCTCGAACCTGTGAACGATGACGGTGGCACCGATATGCGCACCCAGCTCGGCCCGACTTCGGCCGTTTCGCGTCGCCTGAATACGCCAAAGGGCAAGGTGATGGTGACCGTGGTGGGCGAAATTCCGCTCGGTACGGCAGAACGCGTCGCTTTGTCGATGCGCCCTCAGGATGCCCAGGCGCGCCAGTGATGGCGCGCGTTTGAGGGCCGTGCCAAGGCAGGCGGACATACGGCTGAAATGAAATTAAAGCATTGTCATTTGCAATCCACCGGCAAATTTTCTATAGGTCAGGCTTTCAGGAGCCTGGCCTTTCCTGCTTTGTGCAGGGGCCTTTCTAAACTACCGCTCGTTGTGACGGGAGCCGTATGTCAATACCACGCTTGAAATCCTACCTAACGATGTTCGCCGCCGTGCTGATGCTTGGCCAGGTGCTCACCGCCCAGGCCGAGGAAGCCCTGCCGGACTTCACCACCCTCGTCGAGCAGGCCTCGCCGGCCGTGGTCAACATCAGTACCAAGCAGAAGCTGCCCGACCGCGTCGCCGCCGGGCAGATGCCGGACCTGGAAGGCCTGCCGCCGATGTTCCGCGAGTTCTTCGAGCGCAACATGCCGCAGCAGCCGCGTTCGCCGCGGGGTGACCGCCAGCGCGAGGCGCAGTCGCTGGGCTCGGGCTTCATCATTTCCAGCGATGGCTACGTGCTGACCAACAACCATGTGGTGGCCGATGCCGACGAGATCATCGTCCGCCTGTCGGACCGCAGCGAGCTGCAGGCCAAGCTGGTCGGCACCGACCCGCGCACCGACGTGGCTCTGCTCAAGGTCGAAGGCAAGAACCTGCCGACGGTCAAGTTGGGTGACTCCGAGAAACTCAAGGTGGGCGAATGGGTATTGGCCATCGGTTCGCCGTTCGGCTTCGACCATTCGGTGACCAAAGGCATCGTCAGCGCCAAGGGCCGTACCTTGCCAAACGACACCTATGTACCGTTCATCCAGACTGACGTGGCCATCAACCCGGGTAACTCCGGCGGCCCGCTGTTCAACATGAAGGGCGAGGTGGTGGGTATCAACTCGCAGATCTTCACCCGCTCCGGTGGCTTCATGGGTCTGTCATTCGCCATCCCTATCGATGTGGCGATCGATGTGTCCAACCAGCTGAAGAAAGACGGTAAGGTCAGCCGCGGCTGGCTGGGCGTGGTCATTCAGGAGGTCAACAAGGACCTGGCGGAATCCTTCGGTCTGGAAAAACCGGCCGGTGCCCTGGTGGCCCAGGTGCTGGAAAACGGCCCGGCAGCCAAGGGCGGCCTGCAGGTGGGCGACGTGATCCTGAGCATGAACGGCCAGCCAATCGTCATGTCGGCCGACCTGCCACACCTGGTGGGCGGCCTCAAGGATGGCGAGAAGGCCAAGCTGGAAATCATCCGCAACGGCAAGCGCCAGACCCTGGACATCAGCGTCGGCGCGCTGCCGGACGATGATGCCGACATCGGCACCGGTGCCGATGGCAGTGCCGAGCGCAGCAGTAACCGTCTGGGTGTGTCGGTCGCCGACCTGACCGCCGAGCAGAAGAAATCCCTGGAGCTCAAAGGCGGTGTGGTCATCAAGGAAGTGCAGGATGGCCCGGCAGCGCTGATCGGTCTGCGTCCGGGTGATGTCATCAGCCACCTGAACAACCAGGCCATCGGTTCGGCCAAAGAGTTCACCGAAATCGCCAAGGAGCTGCCGAAGAACCGTTCGGTGTCGATGCGCGTGCTGCGTCAGGGCCGCGCCAGCTTCATCACCTTCAAGCTCGCTGAATAAGCGGCCTGGAAAGGGAAGAAGGGCAGCTACGGCTGCCCTTTTTCATGATTATTCACAATTGGACGGTGGATTGCTGTGTACAGTCGGACAGAGGAATCTCCCATATCCCGGCAGCTTGAGGTACAATTCCCGGCTATTTTTCGGCGGGCGTCCGGCTCGCAGCCTTTTCGAGTGTTGACCCGTGAGTGATTTGAGTCATATCCGCAATTTCTCCATCATCGCCCACATCGACCATGGCAAGTCGACGCTGGCCGACCGTTTCATCCAGATGTGCGGTGGCCTGTCGGCACGCGAAATGGAAGCCCAGGTGCTTGATTCCATGGACCTGGAGCGTGAACGCGGTATTACCATCAAGGCCCACAGCGTCACGCTGCACTACAAGGCGCAGGACGGCAAGACCTACCAGTTGAACTTCATTGACACCCCCGGCCACGTCGACTTCACCTACGAAGTCTCGCGCTCGCTGGCGGCCTGTGAAGGTGCTCTGCTGGTCGTCGACGCCGGCCAGGGCGTGGAGGCCCAGTCCGTGGCCAACTGCTACACCGCCATCGAGCAGGGCCTGGAGGTCATGCCGGTGCTGAACAAGATGGACCTGCCCCAGGCCGACCCGGACCGCGTCAAGGACGAGATCGAGAAGATCATCGGCATCGACGCTACCGACGCCGTGGCCTGCAGTGCCAAAAGCGGCATGGGCGTGGACGAGGTGCTCGAGCGCCTGGTGCACTCCATTCCTGCACCCGAGGGCGAGATCGATGCGCCGCTGCAAGCGCTGATCATCGACTCCTGGTTCGACAACTACCTGGGCGTGGTCTCGCTGGTGCGCGTGCGCCAGGGCCGCGTCAAGAAGGGTGACAAGATCCTGGTCAAGTCCACCGGCAAGGTGCACCTGGTCGACAGCGTGGGTGTATTCACCCCGAAACACACCCAGACCGCAGACCTGAAAGCCGGCGAAGTAGGCTTCATCATCGCCAGCATCAAGGACATTCACGGTGCCCCTGTGGGTGACACCCTGACCCTGTCCTCGACCCCTGAGGTCGAAGTGCTGCCAGGCTTCAAGAAGATCCAGCCGCAGGTTTACGCCGGCCTGTTCCCGGTCAGCTCCGACGACTTCGAAGACTTCCGCGATGCCCTGCAGAAGCTGACCCTGAACGACTCGTCGCTGCAGTACATGCCGGAAAGCTCTGACGCCCTGGGCTTCGGCTTCCGTTGCGGCTTCCTTGGCATGCTGCACATGGAGATCATCCAGGAGCGCCTGGAGCGCGAATACGACCTGGACCTGATCACCACCGCACCTAGCGTGATCTACGAGCTGGAGCTGAAAACCGGCGAAACCATCGTTGTCGACAACCCGTCGAAGCTGCCAGACGTATCGGCTGTGGCCGACTTCCGTGAGCCGATCGTCACCGCGACCATTCTGGTACCGCAAGAGCACCTGGGTAACGTCATCACCCTGTGCATCGAGAAGCGTGGCGTGCAGCGCGACATGCAGTTCCTCGGCAGCCAGGTTCAGGTGCGTTACGACATGCCGATGAACGAAGTGGTACTGGACTTCTTCGACCGCCTCAAGTCCACCAGCCGCGGCTATGCTTCGCTGGACTATCATTTCGACCGCTACCAGTCGGCCAACCTGGTCAAGCTGGATGTACTGATCAACGGCGACAAGGTCGATGCTTTGGCATTGATCGTGCACCGCGACAACGCGGCCTACAAAGGCCGTGCGTTGACCGAAAAGATGAAGGAACTGATCCCTCGGCAGATGTTCGACGTGGCGATCCAGGCAGCTATCGGCGGCCAGATCATCGCCCGGACAACCGTCAAGGCGCTCAGAAAGAACGTACTGGCTAAGTGCTACGGTGGTGACGTCAGCCGTAAGAAGAAACTGCTGGAGAAGCAGAAGGCCGGTAAGAAACGCATGAAACAGGTGGGCAACGTGGAGATTCCACAAGAAGCCTTCCTCGCCGTGCTCAGGTTGGATAGCTAGGTCCTATGTCGCTAAATTTCCCGCTGTTGCTAGTCATCGCCGTCTTCGTCTGCGGTCTGCTGGGCTTGATCGACCTGCTGTTCCTGGCCCCGCGCCGGCGCGCAGCAATCGCCAACTACCAGGGCAGCGTCAGCCAGCCCGAGATGGCCGTGGTCGAGCGCCTGAACAAGGAACCGTTGCTGGTCGAGTACGGCAAGTCGTTCTTTCCGGTGCTGTTCATCGTGCTGGTGCTGCGCTCGTTCCTGGTCGAACCGTTCCAGATCCCTTCGGGGTCGATGAAACCGACCCTGGAAGTGGGCGATTTCATCCTGGTGAACAAGTTCTCGTACGGCATTCGTTTGCCGGTGATCGACAAGAAGGTCATCGAGGTCGGTGACCCGCAACGCGGTGATGTAATGGTGTTCCGCTACCCGAGCGACCCGAACGTCAACTACATCAAGCGTGTGGTTGGCTTGCCGGGTGATGTGGTTCGCTACACCAACGACAAGCGGCTGTTCGTCAACGGCCAGCCGATTGCCGAACAACTGGTGGGCACCGAGCCAGGTACCTTGGGCAGCGCCGAGCTGTACAAGGAAAAACTCGGCGAGGCCGAACACCTGATCCGCAAGGAAATGAGCCGTTACCGCATGCCGCCGGACCAGCAATGGACCGTGCCGGCAGGCCATTACTTCATGATGGGCGACAACCGCGACAATTCCAACGACAGCCGTTTCTGGGATGACCCGAACATTCCCAAGGAGCTGCACGGCATGGTTCCGGACCGGAACATCGTCGGCAAGGCCTTTGCGGTGTGGATGAGCTGGCCAGAACCCAAGCTCAGCCACCTGCCCAACCTGTCGCGGGTTGGCCTGATCCATTGATACCCATCGGCGCTGTCCAGCAGACAGCGCCGAATGCATTTCTGACATAGGCTGTGTTCTCAGGGATCGGGAGATTCGTCGCACATCACGTGGCGAACCACAGCCAAACAGTCTTTCAGGATGTTGATTTGAACAACGCGTTGAACAACGAACGGGTGGCCGCATGAGTGCTTCCCTTGCCCGTCTGGAGCGAAAGCTCGGTTATACCTTCAAGAACCAGGACCAGATGCTCCTGGCGCTGACCCATCGCAGCTATGCCGGGCGCAACAACGAGCGCTTGGAGTTTCTCGGTGACGCCATTCTCAACTTCGTCGCCGGCGAAGCGCTTTTCGAGCGTTTCCCGCAGGCCCGTGAAGGCCAGCTGTCACGCCTGCGTGCGCGGCTGGTCAAGGGCGAAACCCTGGCCCGGCTGGCCCGTGGTTTCGACCTGGGCGAATATTTGCGCCTGGGTTCGGGTGAGCTCAAGAGCGGCGGTTTCCGTCGCGAGTCGATCCTGGCCGACGCCCTGGAGGCACTGATCGGTGCCATCTACCTGGACGCCGATATGGAAACCGCACGGGAGCGCGTTCTGGCCTGGCTTGCCGATGAGTTCGAGGGCTTGACCCTGGTCGATACCAACAAGGACCCGAAAACCCGCCTGCAAGAGTTTCTGCAGTCGCGCAGCTGTGAGCTGCCGCGCTACGAAGTGGTGGATATCCAGGGTGAACCGCACTGCCGCACGTTCTTCGTCGAATGCGAAGTGGTGCTGCTGAACAACAAGAGCCGTGGTCAGGGCGTTAGCCGGCGTATTGCCGAGCAAGTAGCTGCCGCGTCTGCACTGATCGCCCTGGGCGTGGAGAATGGCAATGACTGATAACAACCCGACCCGCTGCGGCTACGTCGCCATTGTCGGCCGCCCCAACGTCGGCAAGTCGACCCTGCTCAACCACATCCTCGGCCAGAAGCTGGCGATTACTTCGCGCAAGCCGCAGACCACCCGCCACAACATGCTCGGCATCAAGACCGAGGGTGACGTGCAGGCGATCTACGTCGATACCCCGGGTATGCACAAGGCCAACGACAAGGCCCTGAACCGCTACATGAACCGCAACGCCTCGGCGGCCCTGAAGGACGTCGACGTGGTGATTTTCGTGGTCGACCGCACCAAGTGGACCGACGAGGACCAACTGGTGCTGGAGCGCGTGCAGTACGTGACTGGCCCGCTGATCATCGCGGTCAACAAGACCGACCGCATGGAAGAGAAGGCCGAGTTGATTCCGCACCTGCAGTGGCTGCAGGAGCAACTGCCTAACGCCGAGGTGATGCCGATCTCCGCGCAGCAGGGTCACAACCTCGAAGCGCTGGAAGCACAGATCGCCAAGCACTTGCCTGAAAACGATCACTTCTTCCCGGAAGACCAGATCACTGACCGCAGCAGCCGTTTCCTGGCCGCCGAACTGGTGCGCGAGAAGATCATGCGCCAGCTGGGTGCGGAACTGCCGTATCAGATCACCGTGGAGATCGAGGAATTCAAGCAACAGGGCCATGTGCTGCACATTCATGCGCTGATTCTGGTCGAGCGTGATGGTCAAAAGAAAATCATCATTGGCGACAAGGGCGAGCGCATCAAGCGCATCGGCTCCGAGGCGCGCAAGGACATGGAAGTGCTGTTCGACTCCAAGGTCATGCTCAACCTGTGGGTCAAGGTGAAAGGCGGCTGGTCCGACGACGAGCGCGCCCTGCGTTCGCTGGGTTACGGCGACCTGTAAGGCTACCTGACGGCTCAGGTATCTCTGTGGGAGCGGGTTCACCCGCGAATGCTATGGTGGGTTCACTGGCGCATTCGCGGGTGAACCCGCTCCCACAGTTGCATGTGGCTTTTAGAGATCACTTATGGAACAACCCGTCGGCCAGCCAGCCTATGTGCTGCACAGCCGTGCCTACAAGGAAACCAGCGCGCTGGTAGACTTCTTCACCCCGCAGGGCCGCATGCGCGCTGTACTGCGCCGTGCGCGCGGCAAGGGCGGCAGCCTGGTGCGGCCGTTCGTGCCGGTGGAGGTGGAGCTGCGCGGGCGTGGCGAGCTGAAGAATGTCGGTCGCATGGACAGCGCCGGGATTGCGGCTTGGCTACACGGTGATGCCCTGTTCAGCGGCTTGTACCTCAACGAGCTGCTCATGCGCCTGCTGCCGGCTGAAGCGCCGTTCCCGGCCCTGTTCGAGCATTACACATTGACCCTGCAAGCCTTGGCCGCCGGGCGCCCGCTGGAGCCGCTGCTGCGTTCGTTCGAATGGCGGCTGCTGGACGAACTCGGTTATGCGTTTTCCTTGAACCATGACGTCAACGACCACTCCATCGTGGCCGACGGCCTTTACCGTTTGCGCGTGGATGCCGGTCTGGAGCGGGTCGAGCTGGTGCAACCCGGCCTGTTCCGCGGCACCGAGCTCATTGCCTTGGCCGAAGCCGATTGGAACGCCCCAGGCGCCTTGCTCGCCGCCAAGCGCCTGATGCGCCAGGCATTGGCCGTTCACCTGGGCGCAAAACCGCTGGTCAGCCGGGAACTGTTTCGCAAGCGCTGATCACGACGTATGCTGTGGGGCTCAATCTTCAGGAGAGCCTTTCGTGACTCACAGCAACCGCATGCTTCTTGGCGTAAACATCGACCACGTGGCGACCCTGCGCCAGGCCCGGGGCACGCGTTACCCTGATCCGGTCAAGGCTGCTCTGGACGCCGAAGAGGCGGGTGCCGATGGCATTACCGTGCACCTGCGCGAAGACCGCCGGCACATCCAGGAGCGTGACGTGGTGCTGCTCAAGGATGTGCTGCAGACGCGCATGAACTTCGAGATGGGCGTCACCGAAGAGATGATGGCCTTTGCCGAGAAGATCCGCCCTGCGCACATTTGCCTGGTCCCCGAAACCCGTCAGGAGTTGACCACCGAAGGTGGCCTGGATGTGGCGGGACAAGAGGCGCGAATCAAGGCCGCCGTGGAGCGCCTGTCGCGCACCGGTGCCGAGGTGTCGTTGTTCATCGATGCTGACGAGCGGCAGATCGAGGCGTCACGTCGCGTAGGCGCGCCGGCCGTCGAGCTGCACACCGGGCGTTACGCCGATGCCGAAACCCCGGCTGAAGTGGCTGAGGAACTCAAGCGTATTGTCGATGGCGTGGCCTTTGGCGTGGGGCAGGGGCTGATCGTCAATGCCGGTCACGGGCTGCATTACCACAACGTTGAGGCGGTGGCGGCGATCAAGGGTATCAATGAGCTGAACATTGGCCATGCGCTGGTGGCGCATGCGCTGTTCGTTGGCTTCAAGGCCGCAGTGGCCGAGATGAAGGCGCTGATCGTGGCGGCTTCGCGCTGATTTGATGGTCGCTTGTACCGGCCTCTTCGCGGGCTTGCCCGCGAAGAGGCCGGTACAAGCAGCCGATTACTCGGCAGGAAACACCAGGGTAAAGCGGGTAGGCCCAAGGGGGCTGCTGTTCACTTCGACCCGCCCACCATGCAACTGCATGATCGACTTCACGATCGCCAACCCCAACCCGGTCCCGCCCTCCAGACGCGAGCGCCCCGAGCCCACCCGGTAAAACCGCTCGAACAAGCGCGACTGGTGCTCGGCAGCAATGCCGGGGCCCTGGTTCTCCACAGATAGCCGTACTTCGTTGCCATACCGTTCGATACGCAGTTCGATGGGCTCACCCTCAGGGCCATGCCGTATCGCATTGCTTAGCAGGTTCGACAACGCCCGCTGGAACATCAACCGGTCACCCAGCGCCGTGCCCCACCCCTGAACACGCAATTCAACGGCTTTCACCTCGGCGCTGAAAGCAAACAGCTCGGCCACCCTTGCAGCCTCGTCGGCCAATGCCATCGGTTTGAGCGCGATCTGCACCTGAGGCTGGCTGACCTGGGCGAGAAACAGCATGTCGTTGATGATGCGGTTGAGCCGCGTCAGTTCCTCGATGCTGTCTTCCAGCACTTCCCGGTAGTTGGCGTTGTCCCGCTCACGGGCCAGGGTCACCTGCGCCTTGCCCATCAGGTTGCTCAATGGGGTGCGCAGTTCATGGGCCAGATCATCGGAAAACTGCGACAACTGGCTGATACCTTGGTCGAGGCGATCGAGCATGACGTTGATGCTGCTGGCCAGTTCTGCCAGCTCCTGCGGCAAGCCGGTGGCGGGCAAACGATGCTGCAGGTCCTGGGCCGATACCTGCCCGGCAATGCGCCGGAAGTGCCGCAGGGGTTTCAGGCCGCGTTGCATCAGCCACCAGGCGCCCGCGCCAATCAAGACCAGCAGCAGCGGCAAAGCGAGCAAAGTGGAATGCAGGTAAGCCTGCAGCAGGGCGTTGTCGTCGCCGCGGTTGAGCGACATCATCACCTTCACCGGCGTGTTGTCGCGCAGGCGCATCAGCCGAGTCACGGTGAGGATCTGATTGCCGCTGCTGTCGCGCCAGGCGTGAAAGCGCAGGCGGGCACCGGTGTGCAAATCGCCCACCTGCGACTCCAGAGCCGGGCCGAGGCTGAGCAGGTGGGGGTGGCGGCCCTCCAGGGCCATTACGCTGAGGCTGAGGTTGTCATGCCCCATCACCAGGTCGAGCAGGGGGTGGGCGCGGCTGCCCAGGTCTTCGCTGCGCAGGTCGACGCGCAGGTTGTGCTCGACCTGCAGCATCTTGCGCGCAAGGTCTTTGCGTGCGCGGTTGTCCAGTTCGTGATCCAGCGCGAACACAGCCAGGCAGGCAAGCAGCAGCACGAGTGCGGCGCCCATCAGTGTGACGCTCAGGCCCAGGCGCAGCGACAGGCTGGGGTTTTTCAAAAGCGCGCCTCGAGTACATAGCCTACGCCACGCAGGGTGTGGATGAGCTTGTTGTCGAACGGGTCGTCTATCTTCGCCCGCAGGCGCCGGATCGAGACCTCGACCACGTTGGTGTCGCAGTCGAAATTCATGTCCCAGACCAACGAGATGATCTGTGTGCGCGATAACACTTCGCCGGTCTGACGCATCAGCAGGTGTAGCAGCGCGAACTCCTTGGCGGTCAGGTCGATGCGTTGCCCGGCGCGGTAGGCGCGGTGGCGGCCGGGGTCCAGCTCCAGGTCGGCGACGCGCAGGGTGCTCGGCTGCAGTTGCTGGTCGTTGCGGCGCAGCAGGCTGCGGATGCGGGCCAGCAACTCGGGGAACTCGAAGGGCTTGAGCAAGTAGTCATCGGCGCCCAGGTCCAGGCCTTTGACCCGGTCGGCGAGACGACCGTGAGCGGTGAGCATCATGATGCGCGTGGCCGACTCGGCACGCAGCCGCTGCAGCACGGTCCAGCCATCGAGCTCTGGCAGGTTGACGTCGAGGATGACCAGGTCGTACGGCTGCTGGCGGGCCAAGTGCAGGCCGTCGGTGCCGGTATGGGCGCAGTCGACCACGTAGCCGTTTTCGCGCAGGCCCTGTTGCAGGTAATCGGCGGTACGCAGTTCGTCCTCGATGATCAGTAGGCGCATGAAGGGGCTCGGTGTGATGAAAGTGGGCGATTCTCGACCCTGTAGTGGCATCAGGGTCAAGGGGCGGGATGTTACGGCATGAGAAGGGAATCGCGGCGCAGATAACGGATTTGTAATGCTGCGGTTATCTGGCTGTCTGTTCTGCGCAGATTGCAGGACTGTAATCCCCGCCTCACCTTGCTGTTAGTTTCCCCTCACTAGGATGGCCGTGTCTGATCGGTTAGCACGAGGCAACCACGATGAACCTGACCAAATACCTGCTGTTGGCCACCCTTGCCCTGGGCAGCGCCAGCGTCTATGCCGAGGGCGGTGCGGAACGCTCCAGGCAGTTCTGGCAAGCTTTCCGCGAAGACCAGCAGCGCTTGCACGGCGACAAGCAACAAGCCGTTGCCGAACGCGAGCGCAAGGCGCAAGAGAAGGCCCGCGAGGTGGCCAAGGACTGAGGTAACAGCACCTGCGCGCGACAGCTCCTCGGCGCAGGTGTATTCAGGCGCCCGATCGGGCGCCTTTTTTATTTGCGCGCCAGCAGGGTGGCGCGGCGTGGGGCCGGCAGGCCTTCGATGGTCTTGCTGTGGTCGTTCGGGTCGAGGAAGTCGCCCAGCGACTGATAGCGCATCCACTCGGTGCTGCGCTGCTCCTCAACGCTGGTCACGCAAACATCGACGCAACGCACATCGCTGAAACCGGCACGGCGCAACCAGCGCTCCAGGGCGGGAACCGATGGCAAGTACCAGACGTTGCGCATCTGCGCATAACGGTCTTCAGGTACCAGTACCTGGTTTTCGTCGCCTTCGATCACCAGGGTCTCCAGCACTAGCTCGCCACCTTTGACCAGGCAGTCTTTCAGTGCCAGCAAGTGTTCGATGGGGGAGCGGCGGTGGTAGAACACGCCCATGGAAAACACCGTGTCGAAACCTTCCAGGTTGGCGGGAAGGTCCTCCAGGGCGAACGGCAGATGCCACGCCGGCAGCTCCGGCAGGTATTGCTGCACGGCCTGGAACTGGCAGAAGAACAGCCAGTTGGGGTCGACGCCGATCACCATGTCGGCCCCGGCACCGAGCATGCGCCACTGGTAGTAGCCGTTGCCACAGCCCACATCGAGCACACGCTTGCCTTTGAGGTCCAGGTGCGGCGCAACGCGAGACCATTTCCAGTCCGAATGCCACTCGGTATCCACATGCACGCCAAACAGGTCGAACGGGCCTTTGCGCCAAGGCGACAGGCCCATCAGTGCCTGGCGCATTTGCGCACGGGTGGCGTCGTCGCAGTCGCAGTCCAGACGCAGCCCGTTGACCAGGTCGATATCGCTGGGTTGCAGGGCGGGCAGGGCATCGAGCGCACCACGCCAGCGGTCGAGGTCACCGTGGCCTTTCTCCAGCTTGGCTTCCAGTTGCGCTTGCAGGCCTTGCGACCAGGAAGCCAGGGGCGTGCCCGCCAGGCGGCGGACGAGGGGGGACAGATCGATCATGGCAGGGCTATCAGCGAGGCGAAGTTAAGGCATTGGAACCAAGGCACCACTTTCGAGAAACCGGCGGCGCGCAGGCGCTCCTGGTGGGCTTCGAGGGTATCGGGGCGCATCACGTTTTCAATGGCGCTGCGCTTCTGGGCGATTTCCAGTTCGCTGTAGCCATTGGCCCGCTTGAAGTCCAGGTGCAGTTCATTGAGCAGGTCCTGCTCTTGCTCATCGGCGAACCGCAGCTTTTCCGAGAGGATCAGCGCGCCACCGGGTAGCAGTGCCTGGCGGATACGGCCGAGCAGTTCCAGACGCTGGTCGGGGGCGATGAACTGCAGGGTGAAGTTCATCGCCACTACCGAGGCGGGCTCGAAGGGCAGGGTAAGGATATCGGCCTCCAGCACGTGCACCGGCAGCAGCTCCTGGAACATCGAGTCCTGGGCGGTGAGGTACTGGCGGCAACGCTCGACCATGGCGGCGGAATTGTCCACCGCGATCACCCGGCAGCCGTCGCTGCGCACATGGCGGCGCAGCGACTGGGTGACTGCCCCCAGCGATGCACCCAGGTCGTACAGCGCGGTATTTGGCTGGGCGAAACGTGCGGCCAGCACACCGAGGTTCTCGACGATGGTCGGGTACCCGGGCACCGAGCGCTTGATCATGTCCGGGAACACACGCACCACGTCCTCGTTGAAGACGAAATCAGGCACCTGCTCCAGGGGCTGGGAGAAGAGGCGGTCGGGTTGTTTGCTCACGGCAGGCTCGATACAGGGTGAAACGGGGGCGCATTTTATCCAAAGGCCGCGCATCTTGCCATGGCAATGCTTCAGGGTCGGAGCGTTCAGACCGGGAGCAGTGAACTTTCCCACAGTGCTAAGTTATCAAGATGAATGAATTCAGTCGGGTGAAGAAGGACACTTCGAATGCAGGTTGACTGGATTTGAAAAAGGATATTGGGTTAAGTGATGAGTGCCAATACTGGGCGGGAAGAAGTTACCGTAGATGAACTGGACCCGGTGTCCAAGGTCAAGATGTTGCCGGAACGCTATTTTACGTTCATCGAGAACCGACTTGAGGGTGGCCAACACGTTGGCAGTTTATTGACGGCTGATAATCTGAAAGTCATCAAGCGATACGCCAATACTGTAAATCAGTTGCCACACACGCGAGCCGAAATCGAACGCGAAGTCGATTATGCGGCACTCGGCCTTGACGCCTCGATGGTTCATGAGCTGTATACGGCGCTGCACAGACATGTGTACGAGTGGGACATACTGGAACGCAGCATCAAGCAACTGGGCCCTGAAATTGAGCTGTTCGCTGAAAGCCTGGTACAGCGTGGCGCCAGCCTGCTTGCGCATCTTGAAAACAGTGATGTCTTTGTGGCGATCAAGCAGCGACAGACCGAGCAGGGCGATGATGTTTATACGTTGGAACTGAGTGAAGAGGATCAAGCGCAGATCGCCAGTGTGCTGACACTTGGCATCAACGAACTGGTCAGGGAAATTGAAGGCACTCGCCGGCGAATCGATGACGTCGACGCACGTGCCAACTGGTTTAACAGTGAGATCAAACGCGAGCTCAAGCCGCGAATGGTACGGTTGTTGAAACACTTCGACGAGAAAGTTTCCCATGAAGACATTCTGATGAAACGGCGGCAGCTGGATCAGTGGGACGAACAGATTGACCAGTTGAAGTCCGAGTACGATGCCAATGTGGGCTACGCGTTCACAGGTATCTTGCTGGGGCCGATTGGCCTGGTCATCACCGGCGGTGTGTTCGGTGACAAGGCAGAAAAGATCCGGGCCAGAAAAAACGCGTTGATCGAAGAGCGTAAAGAACTGGCGGATGCACTGGGCAGGATGGCCCCCGCGCTGAGCGACTTCGAGCGTATCTCGACATTGGTCAGGGACCTGCAGTTCAGGTGCAAGGACCTGTCGGCAGCGACCCGCCGCCTGGCAGACGTATGGCTGTTTCTGGCCTCGTACGCCAATAACTCCGTGAACGAAGCCAAAGAGCTGAGCACCCTCACTCAACTTGAATCGTTTGTTCACGATTTCGCTGAGGTTATCAAACCGTGGAGCAAGATAGGCAATATCTGCCACACATTGTCTGAGTTATTTAATGAATTGATTGAAGAATATGAGGACGTTTGACATGGACGTGACCAACGTGAATGCGACCCTGCCGGATTTCGTCCAGATGCAAACCGTGCAAGATCAGGTATTCCACCTGATACAAAGCTGGGACATGAACGTGTTACCCGGGGCGCGTGAGCAATTGGGTGAACTGCGTACATTGTTGCTGAGTGTCGAGCGCGCCTTCAAGGAGAGCCTCATAGGCGCTATCGTTTTGCTGGAGGACCGCGATTTCATTCCGAGCAAACTGGGGGGCGATACCCATTACCGGCTTGCCAGTGTGCTAAGCCGTTTAAGCCAGCTTCATTCACTGTTGTCCAGGCAGAATCTGCGGTTGGAACTTTTCACACTGTCTGCGTTGGTAGAGCCGTTAGCGGAACTGGACAAACGAATCGTCAGCCTCCAGAGCCAGGCGTTAGCCTTCGATCAACGATTGGCCCAATTGCGTCAGCAGCGGGCAGATATTGGCCAGGCTATCGAATTGTTCGAAAGGCCGTCCGTTGCCAGTGCACTGAAGGGCTTGATCCCGAGTGATGATGACATTGACCAGGTCATCGGGTTGATCACGGACCCGAAGGTCGATGCCAGCCTGTTGAAGGCTATGACTGGCAAGTTGACCAAGCATGCTGATGCACTGGAGGGTGCCAAGACGTTCAGCGACTTGAGCAAGGTACGCACCAGGCTTGATGCAAAAATAGAGGAAGCGCTGGGCGACCAGCGGCAGCTGCAGCGAGCCTTGCAGAGTGCGCAGGGTGAGCGGGAGGCGATCACGGCGTTGTCTGGCCTTGAACCACTCAAGAACGCGTGGCTGCACGAACTGCGCAAGGTTGAACTGGAGTGGCAGGCTCAGGCCGTGAAGCTCAACGCGACGATGGGCCTGGATGCTGCCACGGCCGCGCTGAAAGACCTCTGTGACTACCTCAAGGTCGTGCAGATGGCGTATGACCGCAGTTGATCGTGCTCAGCGGACGATAATCTTGCAGTCGAAGGTTTGCACCGGGGCGACGTCTGCGGCCCACGGCTGCTGGTAGACCAGCACCAATTGGGCGTCTCCTGTGCTGCTGGCCTGGAAGCGCCAGGTGGAAACACCGGCGCTGCCGACCACGTCTTCTTCTTCGGGGGCGCTGTATACCTCCGGGCCGAGGCTACGCAGTACGCTTGAGGCTGGGTTTTCGACACGCCAGCGATAGCCGGTGGACGGGTTGCTGGGCAAGCTCAGGGTGAGTGCCTGGCCTACCTGCAGCCGGGTTGGGCATTCACTCTCGGCATCCAGTTCGACGGGCTGTGCGGGGTGCTGGGCGCAGGCAGAAAGCAGGGCGAAGCTCAGGGGAACGAGCAGACGAGGGGCGGTCATGTTGGCTCCGGGGGCTGGCGATGGCCCGAGGATAACCGATGCTGCTGGGTTTTGTGTTGTCAGTGCCGGCCTCTTCGCGGCTGAAGCCGTGAAGAGGCCGGTGCAGGTTAGAACAGGACCTTGGCCACATCGGCAAAGCGCTTGGCGAAGTGAACCGTCAGGCCTTCGCGCAAATAGTCCGGCAGTTCTTCGAAGTCCCCTCGGTTAGGCTCTGGCAAGATCAGCTCGAAGATTTTCTGCCGCCGCGCCGCAATCACCTTCTCGCGCACACCACCAATCGGTAGTACCTGGCCGGTGAGGGTCAGCTCGCCGGTCATGGCCACGCCTTTTTTCGGCGCCTGGTCGCGGGCCAGCGACAGCAGGGCACTTGCCATGGTGATGCCCGCGCTCGGGCCGTCTTTGGGCGTGGCCCCTTCAGGTACATGCAGGTGGATGAACGCTTCGTTGAAGAAGCCTGGGTCACCGCCAAACTGCCTGAGGTTGGAGCTGACATAGCTGTAGGCAATTTCGGCCGACTCCTTCATCACGTCACCCAGCTTGCCCGTCAGCTTGAAGCCACGGTTGAGGGTGTGAATGCGGGTAGCCTCGATCGGCAGCGTGGCGCCACCCATGCTGGTCCAGGCCAGGCCCGTGATCACGCCTTTGCCAGCCAGTACCTGCTCGCTGCGGAACACCGGCGTGCCCAGCGCGGTCTCCAGGTCCTTGGTGCCGATCTTCAGTCTGGCTTCAGGGTCTTCCATCAATTTGACCACGGACTTGCGCACCAGCTTGCCCAGTTGCTTCTCCAGCTGGCGCACGCCGGCTTCGCGGGCGTAGCCTTCGATCACCATGCGCAGGGCGCTGTCGCTGATGCTGAGGCTGGTCCTGGCCACGCCGGCCTTTTCCAGTTGCTTGGGCCACAGGTGGCGTTTGGCGATGGCCAGCTTTTCCTCGGTGATATAGCCGGACAGGCGGATCACTTCCATGCGGTCGAGCAATGGGCCGGGGATCGAGTCGAGGGTGTTGGCAGTGCACACGAACAGCACCTTGGACAGGTCCAGGCGCAGGTCGAGGTAGTGGTCGAGGAAGTCGACGTTCTGCTCCGGGTCGAGGGTTTCCAGCAGCGCTGAAGCCGGGTCGCCCTGGTAGCTCTGGCCCATCTTGTCGATTTCGTCGAGCATGATCACCGGGTTCATCACTTCGACGTCTTTCAGGGCTTGCACCAGCTTGCCGGGCTGGGCGCCGATGTAGGTCCGGCGATGGCCCTTGATCTCGGCCTCGTCACGCATGCCGCCGACGCTGAAGCGGTAGAACGGCCGGCCAAGCGATTCGGCGATGGACTTGCCGATGCTGGTCTTGCCCACCCCGGGCGGGCCGACCAGCAGCACGATCGAGCCGCTGATTTCGCCTTTCCAGGCCCCTACGGCGAGGAATTCGAGGATGCGCTCCTTGATGTCGTCGAGGCCGGCATGGTACTGGTCGAGGACCTTGCGCGCATGCTTGAGGTCGAGCTTGTCCTTGCCGTAAACACCCCACGGCAGGGCGGTGGCCCATTCGAGGTAATTGCGGGTGACGGCGTACTCGGGCGAGCCAGTTTCGAGAATGGCCAGCTTGCCCATCTCTTCATCGATGCGCTTGCTTGCCTGGGGGGGCAAGGTCTTGCCTTCCAGGCGCTGCTCGAACTGTTCGAGGTCGGCACTGCGGTCGTCCTTGGTCAGGCCCAGCTCTTGCTGAATGACCTTGAGCTGTTCCTTCAGGAAGAACTCGCGCTGATGTTCGCCGATCTGCCGGTTGACCTCGGCCGAGATCTCGTTCTGCAGGCGCGCGACTTCCACCTCTTTGCGCAGCATTGGCAGCACCTTTTCCATGCGTTTGAGCATGGGCGCGCAGTCGAGCACTTCCTGCAACTGGTTGCCGGTGGCCGAGGTGAGCGCGGCGGCGAAGTCGGTGAGCGGCGACGGGTCGTTGGGGCTGAAGCGATTGAGGTAGTTCTTCAACTCTTCGCTGTACAACGGGTTGAGCGGCAGCAGCTCTTTGATCGCGTTGATCAACGCCATGCCGTAGGCCTTGACCTCGTCGGTGGGCTCGGCAGGCTGGCGCGGGTATTCGACTTCAACCAGGTAGGGCGGGCGGTGGTGCTTGAGCCAGGTGCGGATGCGTACCCGGGTCAGGCCCTGGGCAACGAACTGCAGCTTGCCGTTTTCACGGCTGGCATGGTGCACCTTGACCAGCGTGCCGTACTGCGGCAGCGCGGCGGTGTCGAAGTGGCGGTGGTCTTCTGGCGGGGTGTCCATGAAGAACAGTGCCAGGCAGTGGTCCGGCGACTTGGCCACCAGGTCGAGGGTTTCGGCCCAAGGTTCTTCGTTGACGATGACCGGGAGTACCTGGGCCGGGAAGAACGGGCGGTTGTGGATCGGGATCACGTAGACCTTGTCCGGCAGCTGCTGGCCGGGCAGGGCGAGGGCATGGCCGGTTTCGGCCTGCGTGGTGGTGTGTTCGACTTCGCTGTGTTCGTCGGGGTGTTCCGGGAAATCCTGCTGGTCGCTCATGGGGCACCTGCGTGAATGACTATGGTGCTTAGATGGGGCAGGGTGGGATGGGTTTCAATGGTAGACGAAGGCAGCAGGCAGGGCTTTCATCTTTGGTTGGCTGTACCGGCCTCTTCGCGGGCAAGCCTGCCCCCACAGATACGGTGCCTGCCTTGAGGGCAGCACAGAACCTGTGGGAGCGGGCTTGCCCGCGAATGCGATAGTGATGTCACCACCGCAACTGGAGGTTACTCCGCGAGTTTGTAAGCAATGATGTAGTCGCCCATTTTGGTACCCAGCGAGCCATGGCCGCCAGCGGTCACCAGCACGTACTGCTTGCCATCCTTGCCGGTGTAGCTCATCGGCGTGGCTTGGCCACCTGCCGGCAGGCGGGCTTTCCACAGTTCCTTGCCGTTATTCACGTCATAGGCGCGCAGGTACTGGTCCAGGGTGCCGCTGAGGAAGCCGACGCCACCAGCGGTCACGATCGAGCCGCCCATGCTCGGCACGCCAACCGGCAGGCCGATCGGGACCGGGGTGCTGTCGCGGGTGGTACCGTTCTTGTGCTTCCACACCACCTTGTTGGTGAACAGGTCGATGGCGGCAACGTAACCCCAGGCTGGAGCCTGGCACGGTACACCCAGTGGTGACATGAACGGGTGCATGGTCACGGCGTACGGTGCGCCGGTATTCGGCTGCACGCCGCTGGTCTCGCTTTCGCGTTTGCTGCCTTCGGCAACCTGCTCACGCGGGACCATCTTCGATACGAAGGCCATGTAGTTGGGCGAGGTGAACAGCAGCTGGCGCACCGGGTCAACCGACACGCTGCCCCAGTTGAATACGCCGACGTTGCCTGGGTAGACCAGCGAGCCCTGCTCGGACGGCGGGGTGTACTGGCCTTCGTAGCGCAGCTCGCGGAACTGGATGCGGCACAGCATCTGGTCGAACGGCGTGGCGCCCCACATGGCCTGTTCGGTCAGCTCAGGGCCAAGCAGGTTGAGGTCGGAGCGGGCCTGGGTCGGCGAGGTGTGGTCGCCCTTCACCGCGCCTTGCGGGGTAGGGATTTCGCGAATCGGTACGATCGGCGTGCCGTCGCGGCGGTCGAGCACATACAGGCTGCCTTGCTTGGTCGGCACGATGATCGCCGGTTTCACGCCATCGTCGGTCTTCAGGTGCACCAGGGTCGGCTGGCTGCCGACGTCCATGTCCCACAAGTCATGGTGGGTGAACTGGTAGTTCCAGCGGGCCTTGCCGGTGGCCAGGTCAAGCGCGACCACGCCGGCGCTGTACTTCTCTGCGCCTGGTGTGCGGTCGGCGCCCCACTGGTCCGGGGTCTGGTTGCCCAGCGGCAGGTAGATCATGCCAAGGTCTTCATCGACGCTGGCGATCGACCACATGTTGGCCGAGTTGCGGCTGTACAGCTTGCCCGGGGCCAATGGCTTGGTGTCGTCCGGGTTGTTGCTGTCCCAGTTCCATACCAGGTGGCCATCGTGCACGTCATAGGCACGGATCACGCCGGACGGCTCGTTGGTCGACTCGTTGTCGGTCACGTGGCCGCCGATGATCACCAGGTCACGGGTGACTGCAGCAGGCGAGGTGGAGTAGTAGCCGCCGGCGGTGAACGGGCCGATGCCGGTGGTGAGGTCGATCACGCCCTGGTTGGCGAAGCCTTCGCACACCTTGCCGTTGTCGGCGTTGATGGCGATCAGGCGGGCATCTGCGGTAGGCAGGTAGAGGCGGCGCGGGCAGGCCTGGGCCACGGCTTGGCCTGCGTCAGTGATTTTCGGTGCCGGGCTGCCGTCGCGGCTGACGTAGCGGTTTTCGTCATAGTACGAAACGCCACGGCAGGTCATGTGGGCAAAGCCCTTGAAGGTGCCGACCGGGCTTTTGACCTGAGGGTCGTAGCGCCAGATTTCCGCACCCGTGTCCGGGTCCAGGGCCAGCAGGCGGCTGTGCGCGGTGCAGGCATAGAGCATGCCGTTGACCTTCAGCGGGGTGTTCTGGTTGGTCAGCTCCACCGGGTCGTTTTCGGTCGGCAAGTCACCGGTACGAATACGCCAGGCTTCTTCCAGGCGGTAGGCGTTTTGTGGGGTGATCTGGCGCAGCGGCGAGTAGCGGTCGCCATGTTCGGTACGGCCGTAGGCCTGCCATTCGCCGTCGGGCATGGCCGGGGCAGCACTGGCCATTTCACTGCTTTCGCGGCCCAGCTCGCCGAACACTTCACCGGGGTGGGTGAACTGGCTGGCGACCGCGCAAGCGCCGGATGCGACCACGGCAACGCTCAGCAGCGCGGTGTTGGCTTTGCTGGCCGGGCCGATCAGCGGGCGACGTGCCCATGGCAGCAGCAGCACCACGCCGATGGCGAACCAGATGGCCAGGCGTGGCACCAGTTGCCACCAGTCCAGGCCCACTTCGAGCAGGGCCCAGACGGTGCTGGCCAGCAGTACCAGGCCATACAGGCCCAGGGCGATACGGCGCTGAGCCAGCAGGAGGATGCCCGACAGGGCAAAACCGATACCGGCGATCAGGTAGTAAAGCGATCCACCCAGCTGGCTCAGCTTGATGCCGCCGGCCAGCAGGGCCAGGCCCATCAGCAACAGCAGCGCGCCCATCAGGCGCGGTAGCCAGCGGCTTCCATTGTTGGCACTTTCAGTGCTCATCGTAGGTTCTCCGTCAGGTCAAAAAGGGGTTAGAAACTGCTCTGGATCTTCAGGCCGCCGACCAGGGCGCCATCAACCTGCGATACCCCGCCCGGGTGGCGGATGTACTGCAGGTTGGGGCGAACCGTGAGCCAGTCGGCCAAATGAATGCCGTAGTACAGCTCGGCGCTGTATTCGGTGTCCTGCACGGGCAGGAAGCCGGGGTTGTCGTAGTCGTCGACGCCGGCGGCCTGGTTGGCCAGGCGGGCGTTCTTGCGGTAGGCAGGGTTGACGTGCACGCGGGCCAGGGCGAAACCGATGTCGTCCTTGGCGCGGGCGTCGAAAGGCCCTTTGTATACCAGTCCTGCCTGCACATAGTTGTCGATGGCATTGGTCTTCTTGTCGTGCACCGTGGCGTTGGCGAACAAGCTCAGGCCACGTGACTGGTCTGACGCCAGCGAGGTCACCTGTTGCTGGGCGCCGAGCCACATCCCGTGCTTGCTCGAGCTGCTGCGGTAGGCGGCGCCGCTGAGGGCTGCCGGCTGACCGTTGCTGTCCTTGAGAACATCTTGTGCCTTGGCATTACTGTAGTAGTAGCCGGCGCGATATTCCCCTTTCAGGCCTTGGATACGTGGGGCCCATACCAGTTCGACTGGCATTACCGCGCCTTGGGTGCCGCTGCCGCTGAGCTTGAAGCCGTTGCCGGATTCAAGGTTGGAAGGGTTCTGCTCGAAGATGCCGACCTGCGCGTAAAGCTCGGGGGTAAGGTTGTAGCGCACGCGCAGGGCCCACTGGCTGACCGGCCAGTTGTACCAGATGCCGCCCACCCAGTTGCCCACCTGCGAGCCGCAGAAGGCCAAGTTCTGGAAGTCACAGGGGAAGCTGTTGAAGTCCTCGCCTTCGCCGAAGCGGCCGAATTTCACGTCCAGCGCGCCGTCGAAGTACTTCTGCTTGATCCACATCTGGGTCAGGCGCCAGGTTTCGCCACGGCCCCAGACTTCCTGGGCCGAGGTGAAGCCGCCGACGCGTGGGTCGTTGATGCGGTCGTTGCTGATGTTGTCGCCGTGGCGTTCGGTGATGGTCAGTTGGAACTCGGTGTCATGCCAGCCCAGGATCTTTTCCAGGTCGAGGTGGCTGCCAAAGGTGAACTGGTCGCTGTAGCGCGCCGTGCGGTCGTGGTCGTAGCCGCCGTGCAGGTTGCTGCCCATCTCGCCGGTGTAGCCGAGGGTGAAGTCGTAGCCTTTTTCCAGCAATTCGCTGCGGGTGCCGCCCCAGTCGCCGAGCATCCAGGGGGAGTCGTTGGCGAACATTTCGCTGGCGCTGGCGTGGGTCGCCAAGGCACTGAGGGCAAGGCCGATGTAACAGGGTTTGGGCAGTTGAAACATGAGATAGCGCTATCTTTTGATTATTGAAAAAACGGCAAGCGCATCAAAGGGCGGGCCCTTCAATGGATATGGCGACAAGAGGGTTTCGATGAAGCGTTTCAGCTTGGGGCGAGGAGGATATAGGGGAAGCTGTAAGAAAAAAAGACAAAATGTCGCAGGGCATTATTGTTTGTCTGGTAACAATGGCCTGTAGGGGGCGCAAAGCGCCCCCGCGATTTCAGAAGGTAGTACGCAGGCCGACTTCCACACTGCGCCCGGGGGCCGGGGCAATATCGCGCAGAATAGAGCTGGCATAACGCACAGTCTGGTCGGTCAGGTTTTCACCGCGCACAAACGCCAGCCACTGGCTCTGGCCAACCTCGAAGCGGTATCCAACGCTTGCCCCCAGTGTGGTGTAGCCCTCGGTGCTGGTTTCGTTGGCCGGCTTGCGGTGTTGCGATGCCGCGTGTTGCACATCGACCCGTGCCTGCCAGCGGTCCAGTTCCCAGACCAGCCCGCTGTTCAGGCGCAGCGGGGCGATGCGTGGCAGCGGCTCGCCACTGTCGAGGTTCTTGGCTCGGGTGTAGTCGCCGGAGAGTTCCAGCGCGAAGCTGCCGTAACGGTTCTCGGCCAGTTGCCAGCGGTCCTGGGCTTCGATGCCATAGAAGCGCGCACGCACACCCTGGTACTGGTACTCCGGGAAGCCATCGTGGTCATGATCGTGGTCGTGGGCATCCTCGTCGTGGTCGTGGTCATGCCCACCTTCGCGGGTGTTGCCGGTGCCGATCAATCCGATGTAGTTGCGGAAGTGGCTGTAGAACACCCCGAAACTGCCCTTGTGCGTGCCATTGTCGAAGCGTAGTGCCAAGTCGGCAGAAATGGCCTTTTCCTTGTTCAGGCTTGCATCGCCGACTTCAAAGGCGCCAGTGGCCACATGTGCGCCATTGGCATACAGCTCGTAGAACGTCGGAGCGCGTTCGGTGTAGCCGAGGTTGGCGGCCAGCGACCAGATCGGGTCAAGCTGGTACACCGCACCTGACGACAGGCTGAAGGCGTTGAAGCTGCTCGCGCTGTCGGCATCGACGAAGTTTTCGTTGCCTTTGGCGTCGGGGTCTACCCGGGTATGCTCCATGCGTGCACCCAGGCTCAGGTTCAGGCGCTCGGTGGCCTGCCACTGTTCGAGCATGAACAGCGCCAGGCTGTCGGTATCGGTGTGCGGTACAAAGGCTTCTTCGCCCAGGGCAGAGAACTCGTTGCGGCTGACCTGGGCGCCAATCACCCCTTCCACCGGCCCGAGCGGTTGGTGGCGGGCTTCGATGCGCGCTTCGTAGCCTTTGTTCTTGAAGGTGGTGTGCACCTCGCCTTCTTCAATCTCCCTGTGTTTGTAGTCGGTGTAGCCGGCATCGACCTTGACCGAGCTGAACAGGCCGTCGAGGTCGCGTAGTTCGGAGGCGAAGGCGTAGTGGTCCTGCTTCATGTCCAGGCGCACGCCAGATTCGGCCACCGAGCCGTAGTTGCTGTCATAGCCGCTGTAGGACAGGCCAGCATAGCCGTGATCCCAATGGTACGCGCCACCGACCGCACCGCCATCCTGGCGACCGTCGCTGTTTTCCAGGCGGTGCTTGCTGCCGGGCTCGTCAGCGTCACGTACCTTGGAGCTGCGGGCGTAGCCGGGGATGCGCAGGTCGTTGAACTGGCGACTGTTGGCATCCAGGTGCAGGGCAAAGGCACCGTTACCGGCCTCCAGCTTGCCGGCGCTGCTGCGGGTGGTGTCGGCGCCGCCGTAGCGCAGCTCACCGGCACCGTGAATGCCCTCGATGGGCGCATCCGGGATGCGGTTGTCGAAGGTGTTGACCACACCGCCGATGGCGTTACCGCCGTACAGCAGGGCGGCAGGGCCACGGACGATCTCGACGCGGTCGACGGTGACCGGGTCCAGCGGTACGGCATGGTCGTAGGACAGCGACGAGGCATCCAGCGCGCCGACGCCATTGCGCAGGATACGAATGCGGTCGCCGTCCAGGCCACGAATCACCGGGCGGCTGGCACCCGGTCCGAACCAGGTGGAGGCGACACCAGGCTGTTTGTTCAGGGTTTCACCGAGGCTGCCGTGCTGTTGCTGCAACAGGTTGTCGCCTTCAAGCACGGTGCTGGGAGCGGCCAGCTGGCGATTGCCCAGCGGGTTGGCGGTGATGACCTGGGGTTCGAGTTCCACGGCCTGGCTGGGCGATGCCGCCAGCCAGAGCGCGACGGCAAGTGGGGAGAGGCGAAGCGGTGTGTACAGCATGGGGATGGGGCGTTCCTTGGCAGAGGCTTTTGTAATGTTACAACATAACATATCTATTTCAGCACAGAGGTTTTGCCCATTGCCAGCGGTTTTTCTGTCGAGTCGACTGATCCCACCCACCACTACACTCGTGTAAGGTGCGCATCTTTCCTACGGAGCACAGCATGAGCACGGCCCAACACAACGCGCTACACGGCAAGACCCTTGAGCAGATCCTTACCGAGCTGGTGGCGCACTACCAATGGCAGGGCCTGGCCGAACGCATCGATGTGCGCTGCTTCAAGAGCAACCCGACCATCAAGTCGAGCCTGACCTTCTTGCGCAAGACACCGTGGGCGCGGGAAAAGGTCGAGCAGCTGTATGTGAAAATGCAGCGACAGGCCTGACATGCCACAGCGTCCTTGGCTGACCGGTATGGCTGTACTGGGCTGGTTCGGTCTGACTGTGCAGGTGTACCTGGTGCTGGTGGCGCGTTGGCAGGAACAGGCCAGCCTGATTGGCGGCCTGATCAACGTGTTCGGGTACTTCACCGTGCTGAGCAATACCTTGGTGGCGACGGTGCTCAGTTATGCGGCGTTTGGGCGGGAAGGGCGTGCCAAGTGTTTTTTCCTGTCTCCTTCGGTGAGTTCCGCGATCGCTGCCAGTATCGTGCTGGTGGCACTGGCCTACAGCGTGCTGCTGCGCCACTTGTGGCAACCGCAGGGTTGGCAGTGGCTGGCGGATGAACTGCTGCACGACGTGATGCCCGTGCTGTATGCCTTGTATTGGTGGTGCGAGGTGCGCAAGGGCACGTTGCGGCTATGGCACCTGGCGGTCTGGGCGATATACCCGGTGGTGTACTTTGCCTATGCGCTGTGGCGGGGGAGTGAGATTGGCGTGTATGCCTACCCGTTCATCGATGTGGCGAGCCTTGGGTATGGGCAGGTGATGCTCAATGCCTTGGGGGTGCTGGCGGGGTTCTGGGGGATTGGTCTTGTTTTGCTGGGGCTGGATCTGTGGCGCGGGAAGCATAAGTTTGCTTAGCCTGTCCCGGCCTCTTCGCGGGCTTGCCCGCGAAGAGGCCGGGCCTGGAAACGACAGTTTATTCGTCGTCCGCAGTCCCGTCGGCACGCCAGTAGGCCGCAGCCTTCAGCGCATCTTCCGGCACGCCTTTCTCCAGCAGCAGCGCCTTGGCCTGGCGGGTCAGGCCTTTTTCCAGCGCCACCCAGCCATACAACCGGCCTTGCGGCAAGGTCAGGTTCTTCACCAGTGCCAGCAAATCTTCCTGCTGGCGGCGCACCCAGATCACTTCAACTTGAGCCTTGCTCGGCAGTGGCTGGCGCTCCTGCTCATCTTCGATCTGGATCACCGCCAGCACCTGGCGGCCCGCCGGCAACTCTTCCAGCCGACGGCCAATTGCCGGAATGGCCGTTTCGTCACCAATCAGCAAATAGCTGTCGAACATGTCCGGCACCACCATCGACGCCCGTGGCCCGGCGATATCCAGCGTGTGCCCCGGCGCGGCCTGCGCAGCCCAGGTGGAGGCAGGGCCGTCACCGTGCAGTACAAAGTCGATATCCAGCTCATTGGCCACCAGGTCGATACGCCGTGGTGTGTACTCGCGCATGGTGGGCCGTGCACCACCGTCACGCCCCAGATTACGGGCCTCGATAGCCTGCTGTTGTTCTGGCGTTTCGGCGAACAGCAGCTTGATATGGTCGTCGCTGCCCACGCTGGTGAAGCCTTGCAGCTCGGTACCTCCCAGGGTGATGCGGCGCATGCGTGGGGTAAGGTCGGTGACCCGCAGTACCTGCAGGCGGCGTTGGCGGATCTCATGGTTGACGCGGTGGATGGTGTCACTCATGGGGAGTCTCCCAGACAGGTTCGGCCGGCCCGGAGGCAATGGCCTTGGCGGTATGGTTGAGCAGGTCGCGAACCCGTTCGATTTCTTCCGGTGTCCAGCGGCCGCTGTGCATGTGCAGTGCGTGGCGCAGGTTGCCGACCGCTTCGTGAATTTCTGGCGGGCGGTCATGGCCGCGCAGGGCGCGTTTGCTGACTTCGATGCGCATACGCACGCCGTCCAGAGCGACAGCTTGCTCGGCCAGCGCATGGCGGCCGGCATCAGTGATGGCATAGAGGCGTTTGCTGCCCTGTATCTGGCCGCTGATCAGCTCGGCTTCTTCAAGGAAGTTCAGCGTGGGGTAGATCACCCCGGGGCTTGGGCTGTAGCTGCCGTCGAACAGGTTTTCGATCTGTCGGATCAGGTCGTAACCGTGGCCGGGCTGTTCGGCCAGCAAGTCGAGCATCAATAGCTTGAGGTCACCGGGGGCGAAGACGCGTGGGCCGCGCTCGCCACGGCTGGGGCGCCGTTCGAAGGGATCATGAGGGGTGTGTTCGCGCATGGGGACAGGGCTCCGTCGTTTGCGATATATCGTAAGATATTACTCAAGATATATCTAAACACAAGCCCGTTAATGCAGATGATTATCATCTATTTATTCGATACGTCCCCTACTGCTGGTGTGTGCACGGCAACCTGTGGCGGCTTGCACTCGTTTGGATTGCCCGGCTGCAGGTACGGCATGAGGATCGGGGCCATGCCCTTGAGCACCTGCACGGGCAGCGCCGAGGTGAATTTGAACGCCTCTGCCGAGCGCCCCGGGACGAAGGCGGTGAGGGTGCCGAAGTGGTTGTCGCCCAGGAAGAACACGAAGGTGGCGGTACGGTTCAGCGAGCGCGAGCCAATCAACCGACCGCCGGCGCCGAAGCTTTCGATGCGGTTGTCACCGGTACCGGTCTTGCCACCCATCACCAATGGTGTGCCGTCCTGCAGCTTGAAGCTGCCGGAAATACGCCGCGCAGTACCTGCGTCTACCACTTGCGACATGGCGCCTTTCAGGGCACGCGCGACTTCGACCGGCAGAATCCGCACGCCCCGGTCAGGGTCGGTGATCAGCTTGGTTTCGTAAGGTGTGTTGGCTGCAAAGTGCAGGGTATCGATACGCAAGGTTGGCAGGCGAACGCCGTCGTTCTGGATGATACCGACCAGTTCGGAAAGGGCAGCAGGGCGGTCGCCCGAGCTGCCGATGGCAGTGGCCAGCGAAGGCACCAGATGGTCGAATGGATAGCCCACACGCTTCCAGCGCTGGTGGATGTCGAGGAAGGCTTCGATCTCGACCATGGTGCGGATGCGGCTATCGCGGGCGCCTTGGTGGCGACTCTTGAACAACCAGCCGTATACCTCCTGGCGCTCGAAGCGGCTGGCGTTGACCATCTCGGTCAGGGTCGAGCTGGGGTTCTTCAGCAAGTACCCGAGCAGCCACAGGTCGAGCGGGTGGACCTTGGCGATGTAGCCTTGATCAGGCAGGTCGTACTTGCCTGGGCCGTAGGCATCGTACATTTCCGACAGGCGACCGTCGGTCAGCTTGCCCAAGGCAATCTTGTCGCCCTTGAGATGGGCACGGACGAAAGCATTGAAGGTTTCCTGGCCGGCTTCGGGGAACAGGTAGCGGTGCACCGCTGCCAGCCGCTGCGGCGTCACGCGCATGCTGTCGAGGAAGGTGTCCAGGCGCTGCTGCGAGGTCTTGCGTTGGTATTTCTTCCAGAAGCGCATCAGGTAATTGGTGCCTTCCTTGTCGGCGAAGCGGGCCAGGTATTCCTGGCGGCGCGGGTCGGCGTCGTCCTTTAGCAGCGGCACGCGGTTGTACGGCTGCTGGTAGGTCACGTAGCGCACCAGGTCGCGCATCAGGCGGATGAACGGCAGGTTGATCGATTCGCGCAGGGCATCCTTGAGCGTCGGGTTGCGGTTGTTGTCTTCCTTGCGGAAGTTGTTGAACACATGCATGCCGCCGCCGGTGAAGAAGGCTTCACCGGTGTTGGCGGAATACTTGCGCTCCAGCGCCGCATCGAGCATGGCATCCAGGCTCTGGTTCTTGCTGTTTTGTGCAAGCCACTCCAGCGACCACTGGGTAATGCGGTCGAGTTCGGCGACTTCGACCTTTTTCAACTCGGCGGCGGGTTTGCCCGCGTACTTGTCGTGCAGCTGCGCGATGATTTCCAGGTAGGTGGTCAGTACCCGCAGCTTGGCGGTCGAGCCCAGCTCCAGCTTGCTGCCTTCGTTGATGTCGAAAGGCTGGTTGGTGCTATCGGTCTGCACACGCACCCGTGAGCCGTCGCCGGTGCGCTCGAACAGGGTAAAGCTGTAGCTCACCTGGTCGGTGGTCTTGCTGGTCAGCAGGCGCTCGCCGATCAGGCCGATCTGCGCCGCGAATTCGGGGTCGGCAAGGTTCTTCAGGTACTGGCTCACTTGCAACTGCAAATCCGCCTGCAAGGTGCTGGTGGCCGACAGGTCGAGGCGGTCGAGGTCGTACAAAGGGCGGTTGAGCATGGCGGCCAGGCGGTTGCGTGCCAGGCTGATGCCCTTGTTGGTCACAATCGGCACGATGGTCGGCTGCGCAACCCAGTCGCGGTACACCGCCTTGCTGGCCAGCGCGGCGTCGGCCAAGGGCTGCTCGATCACCTTGTTGGCGGCCAGCACGCGGATGTGCGAATCGGTCAGTTCTGCCAGCTCGACGCGGCCCTTGGACAGGTAATGCGAGGGGCGGCGCTGGGCAATCATCAGTGACAGTACCTGGCGCAGGGCCAGGCCGCGTGCGGCCATGCTCTCGGGGTCGCTGGCCGTGGAAGTCAGGGCCTGGTTGACCTGGTCGAAGTCGGCGCCGTACCACACCCGCAGGCCTTCGGCCATGCCATGCACTTCGCCATGCCCCGGTACAGCCGAGAGAGGCACGCTGTTGAGGTAGTCACGCACGATACGCTGACGAGCCTCAGTCGTGTCAGGGCCACCTTGGTAGGCGCGTACGCTGGCAGAAATCATCTGGCGGATTTTCTCGGCCCCCGAGACAGTCAGGCCGTCTGGGGAGTGACGGTATTTTTCCAGCTGCGTGGCCAAGGTACTGCCGCCAGCGGACTGGCCGGGCAAGGCCAGGTACTTGGCCACCTGGCTGTAGGCTGCCTTGGCAAAGCGTGGCCAGTCCACGGCCGGGTTGTTGCGCGGGTCCTGGGTGTCGAGCAGGTCGCGGTTCTCGATGAACAGCAGGCTGTTGACCATCACCGGCGGGATCGCTGCAAAATCAGGGTACAGGTGCTGCGGGTAGTTGTACTGGTACAGGGTGTCGCCACGGCAGTCGGTGATCGACAGGCCGGCCTGGATTTTCTCGATGTAAGGCACGAACAGCCCGTGTTCGACGTAGTTCATCAACGCTGGCGAGAACTTCACCTGCTCGCTGATCAGGTAGTCGCGCTTGAGCAGGCGTGGCAAGAACTCGCCCATCGCGCTGTAGCCCAGGCGTCTGTCGAACGGCCCTTCACCCGGGTACACGATGGCATCGCTGGGGCCTGGCTGCAGCGAATAGGTCAGCGTGCCGGCCAGTTTGCTGAATTCTCGCGATTGCAGCTCGGACGTGCGGAATTCGTCATACGCCGCAAAGCCGATGGCAACCAGCGCCACCAGCAGAATAAGGATGATCAGCCGCCACCATAGCCGACGCTGACGGGGTGACTTGGGTTGTGGCGTCTCGGCCGGAGGTATCTCGGGTGCTTCCGTTCTGGTTGGTTCCGATTGCCACAGTGCGCCCATAGTCTTCTATCCGGCCAGGTATTTTCGTCTTGCTTGTCTGAAGCTTAGACGTTGAGCGGGTGAGGTGAAAAATTTGTAGGAAGGGAAGAAAGGCGAGGTAGGGCTATGCGGCTTTGGTGTGGGTTTCTTCGTACCGGGATGTTGCTATGGTGCTCGGGCGATCGTGATAAGTGTGACGCGATCCCGGGGTTCTCGCCAAATTTCTGCACATATACAGTGAAAACCCCTACAACGCTCTTCCTATACTGCTCGCCCCCTTCGACCTGCCGGGCGCTCTATTCCGGCATACGGGCCGGCCCACAAGGCCAGTCTGGCAAGCCAACGCCACGCCTATCGGCATGGCCGGTGCTGCACGAAGGTCAAATCCAATAACAAAATGAGGTTGTATTGCTATGCCAGTCGGCAACCACCCTGCCCACGGCCCTGCCACTGAAGGCGGCCCGCTCAAGCGTGAACTGGGCGAACGGCACATCCGTCTGATGGCGCTGGGCGCCTGTATCGGTGTCGGTCTTTTCCTGGGTTCGGCCAAGGCCATCGAAATGGCCGGCCCTGCGATCATGCTGTCCTACATCATCGGCGGCCTGGCCATCCTTGTGATCATGCGCGCCCTTGGTGAAATGGCCGTGCACAACCCTGTCGCCGGCTCCTTCAGCCGCTATGCCCAGGACTACCTCGGCCCTCTGGCGGGCTTCCTCACCGGTTGGAACTACTGGTTCCTGTGGCTGGTGACCTGCGTTGCCGAAATTACCGCAGTGGCCATCTATATGGGCATCTGGTTCCCCGACGTACCGCGCTGGATCTGGGCCCTGGCGGCGCTGGGCAGCATGGGCGCGGTCAACCTGGTAGCGGTGAAGGCTTTCGGTGAATTCGAGTTCTGGTTCGCCCTGATCAAGATCGTCACCATCATCGCCATGGTCCTGGGCGGTATCGGCATCATCGCCTTTGGTTTTGGCAATGACGGTGTGGCTATGGGCATTTCCAACCTGTGGAGCAACGGTGGCTTCATGCCCAATGGCGTGACCGGCGTGCTGATGTCGCTGCAGATGGTGATGTTCGCTTACCTGGGCGTGGAAATGATCGGCCTGACCGCCGGTGAAGCACGCAACCCGCAAAAGACCATCCCGCAGGCCATCGGCTCGGTGTTCTGGCGCATCCTGCTGTTCTACGTGGGCGCGTTGTTCGTGATCCTGTCGATCTACCCGTGGAACGAAATCGGCAGCCAGGGCAGCCCGTTCGTGATGACCTTCGAGCGCCTCGGTATCAAGACTGCGGCCGGCATCATCAACTTCGTGGTCATCACAGCGGCACTGTCGTCGTGCAACGGCGGCATCTTCAGCACCGGGCGCATGCTCTACAGCCTGGCGCAGAACGGCCAGGCCCCGGCGGCCTTCGCCCGTACTTCGAAGAATGGGGTACCGCGCAATGCGCTGCTGCTGTCGATCGGCGCGCTGTTGCTGGGTGTACTGGCCAACTATCTGGTGCCGGAAAAGGTCTTTGTCTGGGTCACCTCGATCGCTACCTTCGGCGCGATCTGGACCTGGGTGATGATTCTGCTCGCACAGCTCAAGTTCCGCGCAGGCCTTACCACCGCCGAGCGCAAGGCACTGAAGTACCGTATGTGGCTGTGGCCGCTGAGCTCCTACCTGGCGCTGGCGTTCCTGGTGCTGGTGGTTGGCTTGATGGCGTACTTCGAGGATACCCGTGTGGCCCTGTACATCGGCCCGGCGTTCCTGGTGCTGTTGACGGTGTTGTATTACGCGTTCCGCCTGGCGCCGAAAGAAGCTCAAGGTGTAGCAAATACCGCGTCCTGATCTGAAATAGCCGGGGCTGCGCAGCAGCCCCGGGGCTCTCTCAGGCAGCTACTTCACTGTGCGGTTCAAAACTGTCCGCCCGGGCCAGTTGCCACATGCGCGAATAGAACTGCCCGTTCACCTCGCCCGTCAGCAGCTCTCCTGGCTTCAAGAACACATGCATCTGCGAGAACAGCTTGATCTCGGTGGCCGAGATGCGCCGCACCAGGTGCTTGGCCTCCAGCTGCGCAGGGTGCTCCAGGCCTGCCGCCGCGAGCATTTCAGCCAGGGCACGCAGGGTGTTGTGGTGGAAGTTCAATACCCGCTGGGCCTTGTCCGGCACCACCAGCGCACGCTGGCGTAGTGGGTCTTGTGTCGCCACGCCGGTCGGGCACTTGTTGGTGTGGCAGCTCTGCGACTGAATACAACCGATGGCGAACATGAAGCCGCGTGCCGAGTTTGCCCAGTCAGCGCCAATCGCCAGTACGCTGGCGATGTCGAAGGCGCTGACAATCTTGCCGCTGGCCCCGAGCTTGATCTTGTCGCGCAAGTTAAGGCCCACCAGGGTGTTGTGCACGAACAGCAACCCTTCGCGTAGCGGCACGCCGATATGGTCGGTGAATTCCACCGGCGCCGCGCCGGTGCCGCCTTCCTTGCCATCGATAACAATGAAGTCGGGCAGGATGCCGGTTTCCAGCATGGCTTTGGCAATGCCCATGAACTCCCAAGGGTGGCCAAGGCAGAATTTGAAACCGACGGGTTTGCCACCGGACAATTCACGCAGCTGTGCGATGAACTGCATCATCTCGATTGGCGTAGAGAAAGCGCTGTGGCGCGACGGCGAGATGCAGTCCTCACCCATCAGCACGCCACGGGTCTCGGCGATTTCCTGGGTGACCTTGTGTTTGGGCAGAATGCCGCCATGGCCGGGTTTGGCGCCCTGGCTCATCTTGATCTCGATCATGCGCACCTGCGGGCTGCGCGCCTGGGCGGCGAAGCGTTCGGGGTCGAAGCGCCCGTCTGGCGTGCGGCAACCGAAGTAGCCACTGCCCAGTTCCCAGACCAGGTCGCCACCGTGCTCGCGGTGGTAAGGACTGATGCTGCCCTCTCCGGTGTCATGGTGGAAATTACCCAGCTTGGCACCCTGGTTGAGGGCGCGGATGGCGTTGGCGCTGAGCGAGCCGAAGCTCATTGCCGAAATGTTGAAAATCGACGCCGAGTACGGCTGGCTGCACTGCGGCCCGCCGACAATGACGCGGAAGCTGGACGGGTCGGCCAGCGGCGCCGGGCGCATGGAGTGGCCGATGAACTCGAAGCCGGACTCGTACACATCGATCAGGGTGCCGAATGGCTTGTCCGAGGCTTCGTTCTTCGCCCGGGCATACACCAGCGAACGCTGGGCACGGGAGAACGGCAAGGCGTCGCTGTCCGATTCCAGCAGGTACTGGCGGATTTCCGGGCGAATGGCTTCGACCAGGTAGCGGATGTTGCCCAGGATCGGGTAGTTGCGGCGCACCGCATGGCGTTGCTGCAGCAGGTCGAATATGCCGATCAGGCTGAGGATGCCAGTGGTCAGGGTGAACGGCCACAGCCATTCGTGGTGGGTGAAAGGCAGGCTCGCCAGGGTGAACAGCACACAGGCGGCGAAGAAGGCGTAGCGACTGAGAAGTGACAGGCTCATACGGGGTCCTTGCGATGGCGCGGTCAGGCTCAGGGCCTGGGGGCAAACCCCGACCATAGCCAAGTTGCGGGGCGCTGCAAAATAAAATCGGGGTAGCGAAAACCATTCTCGAATCGAGGGTATGACCACAGCCGGAACACATGCCCTGTGGCAGCAGCTGTCTTCTTGTGTGCGCTGGCCTTGTCAGGCCAATGATCCCCATGGGATCCTCCCCGGCCATTATTTCCAGCGAGCCCTCCCATGGCCAACATCATCCGCATCGCCGCTGCCTTGCTGATCGACCCCCAGGGCCGTACCTTGCTGGTGCGCAAGCGTGGCACCGAGGCCTTCATGCAGCCAGGTGGCAAGATCGATGCCGGTGAATCACCGGTGCAGGCGCTGGTGCGTGAACTGCATGAAGAGCTGGGGCTGAACATCAACGCGGACCAGGCCGTGCACCTGGGCCGGTTCAGTGCCCCGGCCGCGAACGAACCAGGCTTCGAGGTGCAAGCCGAACTGTTCCGTGTCGACAGCGCCGCGCCGGTAACGCCGGCTGCGGAGATCGAAGAGGTGGTGTGGCTGGCTGCCGATCAGGCACCAGCCCTGCCGCTGGCGCCTTTGACCCGCGACCTGATACTGCCGCTGTACCGCCAGGCAGTCAGCGCACCGCGCTGACGCCGTCGAGCGTGGCGAACGAGGTATCTTTGGCGGTCAACAGGAAGTCGCGCATGTACGGCGCATCGAGCATGTCGGTGCGCACGGCAGCATATAGGGTGGCGAACAGGCCTTTTTCACCCAGGCGCTTGCCCTTTACATAGCCGCGCGAGCTGTATTCGTGCAGTGCCCAGTGCGGCATGCCGCAGACCCCACGGCCGCTGGCCACCAGTTGCATCATCATCACCGTCAGCTCCGACGTGCGCACGGCAGCCGGCTCGATGTCGGCCGGCTCCAGGAAGCGGGTGAAGATGTCCAGGCGGTCGCGCTCCACCGGGTAGGTGATCAGCGTCTGGTCGAGCAAGTCTTGCGGCACGATGTAGGGCTTGCTGGCCAGCGCGTGCTGGTTGGCCACGGCCAGCATCGCTTCGTACGTGAACAGCGGCACATACGTGATACCTGCCAGGTCCACCGGGTCGGAAGTCACCACCAGGTCCAGGTCGCCGCGTGCCAGTGCCGGCAGCGGGGCGAAGGCAAAGCCGGAGGCCAGGTCCAGCTCCACTTCCGGCCAAGCATCGCGGAACTGGTCGATGGTCGGCATCAGCCACTGGAAGCAGCTGTGGCATTCGATGGCCATGTGCAGGCGCCCGGCGGTGCCACCGGCCAGGCGCGCAATGTCGCGCTCGGCGCCGCGCAGCAGTGGCAGGGTGGCATCGGCCAGTTGCAGCAGGCGCAGCCCGGCACTGGTGAAGCGGATCGGCTTGGTCTTGCGCACGAACAGGGGCAGGCCCAGGCGCTCTTCCAGCTCCTTGAACTGATGCGACAGCGCCGACTGGGTCAGGTGCAGGCGCTCGGCGGCTTCCACCAAGCTGTCGGCTTCGCGCAGGGCATGAAGGGTTTTCAGGTGACGGATCTCCAGCACAGCTGACTCCGGTGTGTGGGATTGAAGAAGCAGGGAATGAGTTGAGTTTCTCTCATGTTGCCGTGCCTGTCGACTGGGCGTTCAGCCGCACCGCCTGGCGGGAGTCATGAAAATGTCACCGAACTGTGGCAGCGCGCCCGAACAGAATTCATCAGACTCGCGCTTTACTGGGGATCTGCATTCTGGTGTTTCTTTCATGCGGGCTTTTTGGCTTTTTCTTATCTTCCTTTTCAGCGTACCTGCCAGCTTCGCCGAACAGCGTTGTGACGCTCACGTACCGGTGCAGCGCGCCGAGCTGGGTGCGGTCAGCCTGGTGTACCAGAGCGTGGGCGCGCCGCGTGATCCGGCCTTGCTACTGGTCATGGGGCTGGGCGGGCAACTGATCCACTGGCCGGACGATGTGGTCGAGGCATTGTGTCGCCAAGGTTTCAGGGTTATCCGCTACGACAACCGCGATGTCGGGCTGTCACGCTGGAACCAGGTGCCGCCGTCGGCAAACCTGACGGTGGAGCTGCTGCGTTACAAGCTGGGCTTGCCAGTGGCGGCGCCTTATACGCTGACCGACATGGCAGACGATGGCTTACGCCTGATGGACGCCTTGGGGGTGCGCCAGTTTCATGTACTGGGCGTGAGCATGGGCGGCATGATCGCCCAGCACCTGGCAGCCATGGCTCCCGAGCGCGTGCGCAGCCTGACGTTGGTCATGTCCAGTTCCGGGGCGGCGGGGTTGCCGGCGCCGGCCCCGGCGCTGGTACAGTTGCTGGCCCGGCGTAGTGCGCCAAACCGCGAGGTGGCCATCGAGCAGCAGGCCGACCTGCTGGCGGCGTTGGGCAGCCCAGAGGTGCGGGACGACCGCGCCGTGTTGCTGCACCAGGCAGCGGTGGCTTACGACCGGGCGTTCAATCCGGACGGGGCCAAGCGCCAGATCATGGCGATCCTGGCCGAGCCAAGCCGCGTCGAGCTATTGAACCAGTTGAGGGTGCCGACCCTGGTGGTGCACGGCACGGCTGACCCGTTGCTGCCGGTGATGCATGGTGTGCACCTGGCGGCGCATATTCAAGGCAGCCAGCTGCGCTTGATACCAGGGCTGGCACACCGCTTCCAGGAGCCGTTCAAAGCGCCGCTGCTGGGGGCTGTGTTGCCTTATCTGCAAGCGCATCGGCAGGATGTCACGCATATCGCAGGGCTCTGAAACCCGCGCGGATATCAATCAGTGCATCCGCACCCACAAGGTCACCAGCACGGTCGCGGCCATCAGCCAGGCCACCGTGGCCAGTGCCAGCGATGCCTCCAGGCGCAGGCGGTCAACCAGTACATACAGGGTCGCCAGGTACACGAAATACGGAATGATCGACCACATGCCGAACAGGATGGTGGTCTTCAGGTCGGCAATGCTGCGCCCCTTGCCAACAATGTAATGGGCAATCAGGGCAAAAGTGGGGAACAGCGGCACCAGCCCGGCGATGTAATAGTTACGCGTCTTTGACAGCACCGCCAGCAGCAGTACCACACCAGCGCCCAAGGCCGCTTTGAATACCAGATCCACGTTGTTATTCCAGTTTGGGTTGAGGTCAGCCGAGGCCGTATTTCTTCACTTTGTCGAACAACGTGGTCTTGGCCATGCCCAGCTCCTGGCTGGCTTGGCTCAGGTTGCCCCCGGTGCGTTGCAGGGCGTCGCTGAGCAGGTTGCGTTCAAACGCTTCCACCGCCTCGGCAAAGCCCAAACCTTGGCTGGCGCCACCGCTGGGGCCTTTCTTGAACGCCGGCAGGCCAAGCGCATAGCGTTCGGCCACGTTGCGCAACTCGCGCACATTGCCCGGCCAATCGTGGGCCATCAGGCGCGACAAGGTCTGACTGTCTAGCGTCGGGGTTTCCCGGTCGAAGCGCAGGGCCGACTGCTGGAGGAAGTGTTCGAACAGTTGCAGGATGTCTTCGCGGCGCTCGCGCAGTGGCGGCAGTTCCAGGGTGACCACGTTCAGCCGGTAATACAGGTCGCTGCGGAACTGGCCGCTCTGGCCCATGCTGTCGAGGTCGGCCTTGGTCGCGGCAATTACCCGGCAATCCACCGGGATGCTCTGGTTAGAGCCCAATCGTTCCAGGGTACGTTCCTGCAGCACGCGCAGCAGCTTGATCTGCAGGTTGATCGGCATGCTCTCGACTTCATCGAGGAACAGCGTGCCGCCGTTGGCGTGCTCGATCTTGCCGATGCGGCGTTTGCCGGCGCCGGTGAAGGCGTTGGCCTCATGGCCAAAAATCTCGCTTTCGAACAGGTTTTCCGGCAGGCCGCCACAGTTCAGCGCCACGAACGGTTGGCTCTGGCGGCGGCTGAAGTCGTGCAGGCAGCGTGCGACCAGCTCTTTCCCGGTACCGGTTTCGCCTTCGATCAGCACGTTGGCTGAGGTATCGGCGACGTTGGCGATCAGTTCGCGCAAGTGCTCCATGGCGGGGGAACGGCCAATGATGCGGCCCTCAAGGCTGCTCTGTCCGGCCAGTTGGCGCCGTAGGGCCACCACTTCTCGCGACAGCCCGCGTTGCTCCAGTGCGCGGCGCACCACATCGACCAGGCGCTCGGGGGAGAACGGTTTTTCCATGAAGTCGTAGGCGCCGTTACGCATGGCGCCGACGGCCATGTCGATATCGCCATGGCCGGTGATCAGCACCACCGGCAGGCTGCGATCACGGGCCTTCAGGCGGTTGAGCAGTTCCAGGCCGTCAATGCCCGGCAGGCGGATGTCACTGACGACAATGCCGGCGAAATCGTCGCCGATGCGTTCCAGCGCCTGTTCGGCGCTGCCCACGCCTTCGCAGGCGATATCTTCCAGCGCCAGCGCCTGCTGGCAGCCGAGCAGCACATGCGGGTCGTCTTCGACGATCAGTACGGTAAGAGGCGCTTGGTTCATGGGTGCTCTGCCGATTCGCTAGGGGGAGAAACCAGGGGCAAGGCCAGGACGAAGGCCGTGCCGCCAGTGGCGGGGTGCTCGACGTTGAGGCTGCCCTTGGCGGCGGCGGCAAGGCTCGCCGACAAGGTCAGGCCCAGGCCCAGGCCATGTTCGCCCGGTTTGGTGGTGAAGAAAGGTTCGAACAGGTGCTTGCGCGCCTCGGCATCGATGCCGTGGCCATTGTCGCGCACCTGCAAGCGGTACTTGTCGCCCTGCAGTTCGCCTTCCAGCCATAGCTCGGGCAGCGGTTGCGCGGCCATGGCATCAAGCGCGTTGCCGATCAGGTTGACCAGAATCTGTTCGAGGCGCGTCTGGTCGATAGCCAGCTGCTGGTCGTCGAACTGGTGGTGCAACTGCAAATGGCAGGCGCTGATGCGGTTGGCCAATACTTGCAAGGTCGCCTCCACCGCCTTGGCCAGCGAGGCCTGGCCGCTGTCATCGCCGCGCCGGGCGAAGGAGCGCAGGCTGGCGGTGATGCGGCCCATGCGGTCAATCAGGTCGTTCATGGTGCGCAGGTTGGTGCTGGCGGTTTCCAGTGCCCCACGTTCGAGGAAACGCACCGTGTTGCCAGACAAGGTGCGCAACGCGGCCAGCGGCTGGTTCAGCTCATGGGCGATACTGGTGGACATTTGCCCGATGGCCGCCAGCTTACCGGCCTGCACCAACTCATCCTGGGCGTGGCGCAAGGTTTGCTCGGCATGCCGGCGCTCGCGAATTTGCCCCTTCAGGCGTTCGTTGCTGGCACGCAGGTCGGCGGTGCGCTCGGCAATCCGCCGCTCCAGCTGGCTATTCGCTTCCTCAAGGGCTTCACGGGCTGCCAGGCGGGTGGCGATGACCTTGCGTCGCTCGTTCCAGGCGATGCCGAGGATCGCCAGCAAGGCGAACGCCACGCCCACCAGGATGCCCTGCACCATGGACTCGCGGCGCAGGTCCTGCAGCGGGGTCAGCAGGGTGAAATGCCAGGGTGTATCCACCAAGCGACGGGTCTGCGCCAGGTAGGCAACCTCGTGGGGTTTGCCTTTTGCGGTTTCGCTGTTGGCCGGGAAGGTCAGTTTTTCCACGCCATCGGCCAGGGTTTCCCGGGCCAGTGGCTGCAACTCGTTCAGCGGCCACCAGTAGTATTGCAGGCTGCGCGCCAGGCGCTCCTTGATTTGCGGGGTCAGCGGGCGCACCGATTTCAGGCGTCGGGCCGGGTCGCTGGAAAGGATGATGATGCCGTTCTCGTCACTGACGAACGCCTCCAGACGGGCACGTTGCCAGCGCTCCTCCAGCGTGTCCAGGCGCACCTTGATCACGGCCACGCCGATGATCTTGCCGTGCTCCTCCAGGCCATGAGCCAGGTAGTAGCCAGCCTCGCCGGTGGTGCTGCCGATGCCATAGAAACGCCCAGGCTCACCGCGCACGGCTGTCTGGAAGTAGGCGCGGAACGACAGGTCTTCACCCAGGAACGAGTCGGCGTCGCGCCAGTTGCTGGTGGCCTGTACCCGGCCATTGGTATCGAGAACGAAGATGGCCCGGCTGCGGCTGCGCCGGTTCAGGCCCTCAAGGTATTCGTTTACCGTTTGCCTTGAGCCGCCGTCCGGGTCGGTGAGCAGGTGCGAGACGCTGTCTTCCAGCTCCAGCAGGCTCGGCAGATAGGTGTACTTGCTGATTTCGCTTTCGACCGTGCGCGCGTGCAGCTCCAGCTGGCGCTCACCGTTTTCGCTGAGGGTGCGAATGCCGTTGCTTTCGCTGATCAGGTAGCCAGCCATTCCCAGGCCGACCATCAGCAGGATGATCAGGGGCGGCAACAGCAATTGGCGGAGCAGGCGGGAATTCACGGCAGGCTTGGCAGGGAGAAGAAGCGAAGGGTCGCATTTCATCACAGTGGCCTTGTCACGACCAGCGCCAACTGCCCGAAAGGGCAGCGGCGCCGACCGGTTCTGTGAAGCAAAATCAGTGTTGCAGGATCTTGCTGAGGAAGTGCTGGGTACGCTCGTGGCGGGCCGACGGGTTGCCGAAGAAGTCTTCCTTCTGGCAGTCCTCGATGATGTTGCCCTTGTCCATGAAGATGACGCGGTTGGCCACTTTGCGGGCGAAGCCCATTTCGTGGGTCACGCACATCATGGTCATGCCTTCGTGGGCCAGCTCGACCATGACGTCCAGTACTTCATTGACCATTTCCGGGTCCAGCGCCGAGGTCGGTTCGTCGAACAGCATGACGATCGGGTCCATCGACAGGGCGCGGGCGATGGCCACACGCTGCTGCTGGCCACCGGAAAGCTGGCCGGGGTGCTTCTTGGCGTGGGCACCGAGGCCGACGCGGTCGAGCAGGGCCAGGCCCTTCTTGGTCGCTTCCGCTTCGCTGCGACCGAGCACCTTGCGCTGGGCAATGGTCAGGTTCTCGGTAATGGACAGGTGCGGGAACAGCTCGAAGTGCTGGAACACCATGCCAACCCGGGAGCGCAGCTTGGGCAGGTTGGTCTTCGGGTCGGCAATCGAGGTGCCATCGACCACGATGTCACCTTTCTGGAAGGGTTCCAGGGCGTTCACGCACTTGATCAGGGTGGACTTGCCCGAACCCGACGGGCCACACACCACCACTACTTCACCCTTCTTGACCTCGGTGCTGCAGTCGGTCAGTACCTGGAAGTCCCCGTACCACTTGTTGACGTTCTTGATGGAAATCATACGGTGATCCTTTTTTGCAGGCGCTTGACCAGCCACGAAGCGGAGAAGCTGATGAGGAAGTACACGACACCGGCGAAGATCAGGAACTCATGGGAGCGCCCTATGATGTCGCCGTTGGAACGTGCCGAGTTGAGGAAGTCCACCAGGCCCACGGTGTACACCAGCGAGGTGTCCTGGAACAGGATGATGCTCTGCTGCAGCAGCAGCGGGGTCATCTTGCGGAAGGCCTGGGGCAGGATGATCAGGCGCATGGTCTGGCCGTAGGTCATGCCCAGGGCCTGGGCTGCGCCCATCTGGCCCTTGGAAATCGACTGCACGCCGGCGCGGACGATTTCGCAGAAGTACGCGGCCTCGAACATCATGAACGCCACCACGCACGAGGTGAAGGCACCCACCGGGGTGTCCTCGCCGGTGATCCAGCGCAGCACGAACGGCACCGCCAGATAGAACCAGGTGATCACCAGCAGCAGCGGGATGGAACGGAAGTAGTTGACGTAGGCGCCGGCCACGTTCGACAGCAGCTTGTTCGACGACAGGCGCATCAGCGCCAGCAGGGTGCCCAGCACGATGCCGCCGACCACGCCCATGACCATCAGTTGCAGGGTCATGACCATGCCTTCCCACAGGGCAGGCAGGGCCGGGATGATTTCGCTGAAATCCATGTCCATTTATTTGCCCCCTACGGAAATCAGGCCTGGCACCGAGACTTTCTTCTCGACCATGCGCATCAGCAGCATGAGGCCCATGTTCAGGGTGAAGTAGATCAGCGTGGCCAGGGTAAAGGCCTCGAACAGGTTGGCCGAGAACTCGGCGGTTTGCTTGGTTTGTGCCAGCAGCTCCATCAGGCCGATCAGTGACGCCACCGAGGAGTTCTTGAACACGTTCAAGAATTCTGACGTGAGCGGCGGAATGATGATCCGGTAGGCTTGCGGCAGCAGCACGTTGGTGTAGATCTGCGGCAGGCTGAAGCCCATGGCACGGGCAGCGGCTTCCTGGCCGCGGGGCAGCGCCTGGATACCGGTACGTACCTGTTCACACACGCGGGCGGCGGTGAACAGGCCCAGGCAGATCACCACGCTGATCAGTGCCGAGGTCGTCGGGTTGAGGTCTTGCTTGAACCATTCCTGCAGGCCTTCGGGCAGCAGGTCCGGTACCAGGAAGTACCAGATGAACAGCTGCACCAGCAGCGGCACGTTGCGGAACAGCTCCACATAGGCGGTCGCGATACCGGATACCACGCGGTTCGGCACGGTACGCATCACACCGAGCACCGAGCCCAGCAGCAAGGCGATGATCCAGGCGGAAATGGCGATGGCGATGGTCCAGCCCAGACCGGTGACGTACCAGTCCAGATAAGTCTCGCTGCCCACGCCGGTGGACTTGAAGAACACGCCCCAGTCCCAGTTGTAATTCATCGGGATTTCCCCTCAGACGGTTGTTTCACGGGCACCTTCGAGCATCCGGGGGCGCTGGGCGCCCTCGGATGAAAGGGTAGACACTAATGTTGCGGCCTGTGGGTTCAATCGTGCGCGGATGCGCATCAGGCCACTAAACGCTGAGGATCAGGACTTCTTCTCGTCCGCTGCCTTGTCGGTCGGCTCGGCGATCAGTTTCTTCAGCTCTTCGCTCATCGGGAACTGCAGGTTCAGGCCCTTTGGCGGGATCGGCTGCTGGAACCACTTGTCGTAGCTCTTGTTGACTTCGCCCGACTTGAAGTAACCGACGATGGCGTCATCGACCGCTTTCTTGAAGGCTGCGTCATCCTTGCGCACCATGCAGCCGTAGATTTCGTACGACTGCGGGGTACCGGTGATGACCCAGTCCGACGGTTTGCGGGCCTTGGCCATTTCGCCGGCGAGCAGGGCGTCGTCCATCATGAAAGCCACGGCGCGGCCGCTTTCGAGCATGTTGAAGGCTTCACCGTGGTCCTTGGCGGAAATCACGTTCATCTTCATCTGCTTGTCGGCGTTCATCGCCTTGAGGATGCGTTCGGACGTGGTGCCCGCGGTGGTTACCACGTTCTTGCCGGCCAGGTCCGGGAAGTCTTTGTATGCCGGCTGACCGTCCTTGACCTTGGTCAGCAGGCGGGTACCGACTTCGAAGATGCCGACCGAGAAGCCGACTTGCTGCTGGCGCTCGACGTTGTTGGTGGTGGAACCGCACTCCAGGTCGACGGTGCCGTTCTGCACCAGCGGGATGCGGGTCTGGGAGGTGACCAGGTTGTAACGGACCTTGATGTCCGTACCCAGTTGCTTCTTCAGGGCGTCGACGACAGCCAACTGGATGTCATGCGAGTAGCCCACGGGCTCGGGCTTGCCGGCCAGGTAGGAAAACGGGATGGAGGAGTCGCGGTGGCCCAGGGTGATGGTGCCCGATTCCTTGATCTTCTTCAGGGTGCCGGTCAGTTCTTCGGCCATGGCCGGCGAAGCGATCACAGCGGCCGCGATGGCGGCGCCCAGCAATTGACGAACGATGCGCATCAAATTTTCCTCGACGTGTTTGTTTTTTTTATGGAGCCGTTGGCGGACTCTTTCGTTCAACGAATACCGCAAGAAGCGAGAGCATTCGGCTACCAAGTGTAGAGCATGAGTCGTGCCAAGCTCTGACATCGATCATAACGCCCCGGAAAAAGGCGCAATCGAGTTTTTTCTTACCGATTGTGAGGCGTTTTTCGATCGGCTTTCCGAATGAGTGATCGGTAGTGTGTTCGGTTATCCGAACGGGTGATTTTTTATGGGGCTTGAGAACTAATTACCACTTTGTCGGCTGTCGCTGAGGGACTCTCGCTTTCTTTTTCGAGGCGAGCCAATGAGCGCAGCAAATAGCAAATTGTTTCCACCCGCGTCCGTAGACGCCTTGATCGTCCGGCAGCTGCCGGATTGGGTCAAGACTACAGCCAGCGAGTCCCTCCAGCAGTTTCACCAGGCCTTGAAGCAGGAGCAGAAAGCAGCCGAGCAACTCCGGCAAGTGTTCGCCGGCATTCCGGGGCTTGATGAATTTGCACAACCCTTGCTTGAGGCGCAATTGCGCAAGGAGTTCAACATCAGGGTGGATACCCGCACGGCTTTGCTGTGTACGGTGGTGAAGAGGGAATTCCCAAGCATTTTTCCTCTTCCGCCCATTGTGGCTACGGTTCGCACATCATCCATTCCGTTGTTATCGGCGGCACTGCACAATTTTGCCTTGGAGGAGCTGGAAGCTCGGCCGAGGGTGCGTCGAAAGCTCGAGCGCGCGTCGGGTACGCCTTTGCAGGTTTCATTTGTTCAGTTCGCCAAGCTTTGTCGGGCGCTGGATATCGGCGCGCGCTACCAGGCGCTGTTGCATCAACATTTGTTCCCTGTTGACGCTAAAGGGGAGGTTGCAGGTCAGCGTCGAAAGCATGTCGAAGCGTTGTTTGAAGAATCGATGCGCGCCGCAATGGAGGCAGCGGTGCGTTATGCAGCCATCAAGGGGCACATCGATGAAAGCAGCTATCTGCGGATGTTGAGGGTTTTCACCCCCAAGCCAATCGTGCCGGCAGATACATCAGTGCTCAAGCATCGGCAATTGTATGTGCTGGGCAAGGCCGCGCAAGGGGTGGTGGCCATTGAAGCCTGGGATGAGAAGCGCTTCACGTTACTCGAAATTGTCGTCTGGATACCCGGTGACCCTGTCCAGGCGGTAAGGCGATTTGCATCATGGGCGTCTTTGTACAAGGCGCTCGGGCTGAACTTACGAAGCCCGGGCTACCGCCAGTTCTTCAGCAGGTTTATCGCGGAGCAGGAACGCGTTGCGTTCATGATGACCCTCGACCGCTTGCAGGCGGCCACCAAAGCAGGCCGGGCGTTGGAGCTTGATGGCCGTCACGTCCAGATCAGCGAGCCCCTGTTTATCTACCTGCGTGCCCGGTGCATCCAGAAAATCATCGATGACGCACAAGCGTTGGCCGTACCGACCGGGGTCGAGGACGCAGCGGCTCGCACAGAACGTTTAAGCAGCTACGAAAATGTCGGGCTGACCTTGTTAGGGCTGGCAGGGCTGTTCGTACCCGTGTTGGGGGAGGTGATGCTTGGAATCACAGCGTTGCAGATTGCTGACGAGGTCTATGAAGGTTATGAAGATTGGCAGATAGGTGATCGTGAAGCGGCGCTGGGGCACCTGTTTTCAGTGGCAGAAACATTGGCAGTAGGTGCAGTTGTGGGCGGCGTTTCCGCTGCCGGGAGCAAGGTGCTTGAACGTATAGCCTTTGTCGATGATCTGACACCCATTGTGGCCAGTGGTCGGGTCAAGCTGTGCTCCAACGATCTGTCGTCTTACAAAACGGTGCATCAGGGCCAATCTTTCGTGGGGAAAATTCACCCGGATGAATCTGGCTGGCATTTGCATAAGCAGGAAGGCACGTACCCGCTGGCCCGTTCAGATGACGGAACGCAATTGTTGATACGTCACCCCTCTCGTGAAAACCGTTATCGCCCTAGGCTTGAGCCCACGGAGGGAGGAACCTGGCGGCACGGGCTAGAGCGTCCAGAGACCTGGGCAGAAGACCTGCTGCTGCTGCGACGGCTGGCTGATGAGTATGCCGGTGTCACTCAGCAACAGGCTACCGCGGTGCTCGATAGCACAGGGTTCGATGAAGCGCGATTGAGGCAACTGAACCTGGAGAATGCACCTGTGCCCGCACGCTTGGCGGATGCCATGGAGCGCTATCGACTTCACGAATTACATCCCGACATGACACCGAGCAACGTTGAGCTGATGGTTGCCAAGGGCCAGGAAGCCGACGACGCACCAGAAACGCTGCTACGGCGGGATTTTCCGGGGCTCACGGCGCGGGGGGCGCAGGAGATATGCAGCCAGGTCAGCAGCCAGGTACTTGAGCAACTCGAGGGTTCGGGCAAAGTACCTTTGGTTATGGCAGAGCGAGTCCGCTGGTTTTTGCGCGACAGCCGCCTGGACCGCGCCTGTGCCGGTCTGCGCCAGTGGCAGGCTGTCTGCGAGGATACGGAGAAGCTGGCGCTCGGCCTGGTGCATGAATTGGCGCCTTGGCCGGCGTCTCATCGTGTAGAGCTGCGCTCAGGATCCATTCAAGGCCCGCTCGTTGGCCGGGCGGGTGCCGAATCTGCGCAGAAGGTGATCTACCTTGTTCGGGACGAAGGTGCTTACACCGTTCATATGCCGGATGCCCCTCAACCCGATACCCCCACCGACCTCACGCTTATGCGCGCATTGTTACTCAGCATGAGCGACGATCAGAAGCTTCGTGTGGGCGGTTCAGCATCAAGTGAGTCGCAATTGAGCGACACATTGGCGACCCATGCGCGAGAGCATCGGGCATTGGCGTCACGGTTGATTGGGCAGGTTGAAATGGTGAGCGGCGTGAGGCCGCCGATCCGCTTCGGTGATGGGCGCATAGGCTACCCACTTAGCGGTCGTGGAGAGAGCTCAGGGCAAGCAGCGAGGCGTGGAATCAGGCAGATATTTCCAACACTTGATGACAATGAGGTACAGCAGTACCTGCTTGATTGCATTGCAGCGGGTAGAGACCCATGGTCGGATTATGAGTTGTTGCATCGCCAATGGTTGGAATTGCGGCGGGCATTACAGTTTTGGCGCGCCGAAGCCTCGGTCAGGGATTACTTGCGTCGGACCCGGGTGATGAACGCGGTGCGCCGTTGCTGGCGGCGCAAGATCGGACGCACAGCGAATGGCACGTACACGTTGGAAATCCGCGGCGAGCGGGTGACAGACTTGCCTGAACTACCGGGGGAGGTCAGCTTTGATCACGTGACCCGGTTGGTGCTGCGGGACATGAATCTGGCTACTGTCGACAGCGATTTTCTGAGGCGTTTCCCGAATCTTGAATACCTGGACCTGCGAGAAAACCGTCTTCCATCCATTCCTGCTGGCGTCTCTGCGCTGCCCCGGTTACGCGAATTGCGGCTGGACCATAATCAGATCGTAATGACAGTGGCGGACGCTTCCAGGCTGAACTTGCTAGTCAATCTGGAGCGACTCGAGCTCAATCATAATCCGCTGGGGCAGGCACCACAGGTAAGGGCTTTGCCCCATTTGCAGCAGCTAGGACTTCGTTCTACAGGGCTAACTACATTCCCGGCCGACATTCAACAATTGCCGTGGCGGGGTAGGGCGGACTTCCGAAATAACCAGATCCGCCGAATCAACGAAGACCTTGAAGGCCTGCGGGTACGCTTGCAGCAAGTAGCCGTTCACGATAACCCGCTGGACGAAGCGAGCGACCGCCTGTTGCAGCCACAGCCTGAACCTTCGAACAGTGCAGACCACGTTAGCCAGCCTGGCCCGAGCTATCGTCAACATGTACTCGCTCAGGCAGAACTTTCCAGCTGGCTTGCCGGCTCCACCGGTGTGCAGCGACTCACACGTGAAACGTCATGGGACAACTTGCGTGCCGAGCCCGGCTCGGCCGACTTTTTTCGTTTCCTGACCGACTTTTCCCATTCTCCGGATTACCTGAAATATCCGGCATTTTATCGTGCACGTGTATGGGCGATCATCGAGGCATGTGAGCAGAACACGGAACTGCGCGAGTTGCTCTTCGAGCAGGCAGGTGGCATTGCAACGTGTGAGGATCGTCTGCTGTGGGTGTTCAGCCAGATGGAAGTCAGGGCCTTGATCCACTCCCAGACCGCAGGTTCTGCAGAAATGATGAGCGAGCGCTCATTGTTGAGATTGGGCCGTTCGATATACCGGCTGCAGGAAGTCGACCGGGTAGCAGCGCGAAAACTGCAACGGCTAAGGGACCTGTTCAAGGGGCAGCCGGCCCGTCTCGATAGAATCGACGATGTTGAAACCTACCTTGCTTACCGGATCCGGTTGGCATCGCCACTGCAATTGGTGGGTCAACCCGTGCGCATGCATTATGAAGGCGAGTCCTTGGTGACGGCGGCAGACATCAACGCGGCCCGGCTCGAGATACTGGAAGGCGAGACTCAAGCACGCCTGGTCGACTCACTCGTGGTCCAGGACTATTGGCAAGAATACTTACGTGCCACTTACAGCCGTCGTTTCAAAGAGCTGGTCGATGCAAAACAGTCCGACTTGGCGCTTGCTGACGAGCGGCTTGCGCGCGAAGAAATGACTGAGGGGGACTATTTGGTTGTCTGTAAGGAGCTCAAGTCGAATCTGGAAGACGCAGAGCGTGAGCTGATCAGGCGTTTAACCGAAGAGGCTTTCGAGCGCTGGCCACTCTGAACTGCCCCGGCCACGATCGCCCCACTGCGCAGGCGTTGGCGTGTGCAGTGGGGCATTGTCTCATGCGGCCCGTTCGTTTTCGTTACCAGGCGCAGCCTGCTTCAGGAACTCCTGCAACGCTAGTTGCTCGGCGCTGGAGGTGAACAGCCCCAGCTTGGTTCGCCGCCACAGAATGTCGTCGGCAGTCACTGCCCATTCCTCGGCACGCAGGTAATTGACTTCACAGGCGAACAGACCGCCGCCCAATGATTGCCCCAGGCCTTCAGGCCCCGAGAGGCCTTCCAGCAAGCGCCAGACACGACTGCCGTACGTGGTAGCCCAGCGTTGCGCGATAGCCACTGACAGCCAAGGGTGGCGTGTTAACACTTCTTCTACTAGCGATTGTACCGATGTCATGTGCTCACCGCCTGGCAAGGGAGCAGTTGCGGTCCAACTGCCGCGCATCTGCGCGAAGAAGGGTTTGAGTTCGCCCATGGCCGACTCTGCCAATTTGCGGTAGGTGGTGAGCTTGCCGCCAAAGACCGACAGCAAGGGTGCCTGCCCTTCGCCGGCAGACAACGCCAGGGTGTAGTCGCGGGTCACGGCCGAAGGGTTGTCCGATTCGTCATTGCACAGCGGGCGAACACCCGAGTAGGTGTGCAGGATGTCGGTACGGCTGAGCTGATGATTGAAGTGCTGGTTGACTACCTTGAGCAGGTAGTCGGTTTCGCCTTCGGTGATTTTCACCTGCGCCGGGTCGCCGCTGTATTCGCGGTCGGTGGTGCCGATCAGGGTGAAACGCTCCAGGTACGGGATGCAGAAGACGATGCGCTGGTCTTCGTTCTGCAGGATGTAAGCATGTTCGCCTTCGTACAGGCGCGGTACGATGAGGTGGCTGCCCTGGATCAGGCGGATACCGTAGGGGGCGTCAAGCTTGAGGTCGTCCTTGATGAAGCTGGCGACCCATGGGCCGGCGGCGTTCACCAGGGCGCGGGCGCGAATGGTCTGCAGGTGGCCGTCGGCATGCTGCAGCTCGACCTGCCACACGCCATCGACACGCTCGGCACGCAGGCAGCGGGTGCGGGTGACGATATCCGCACCGTTTTCTTTAGCCGCCATGGCATTGAGCACCACCAGGCGTGCGTCGTCCACCGCGCAGTCCGCGTATTCGAACCCACGGGTGATTGCCGGCTTGAGCGGGTACCCCGGGCCGAAGCGCAGGCTGCGCGAGGCACCCAGACGCTTGCGCTTGCCCAGGTGGTCATACAGGAACAGGCCTGCACGAATCATCCACGCCGGGCGCAGGTGCGGACGGTGTGGCAACACAAAACGCATCGGTTTGACGATGTGCGGTGCCTTGGCCAGCAGCACTTCGCGTTCAGCCAGCGCTTCACGCACCAGGCGAAACTCGTAGTGCTCCAGGTAGCGCAGGCCGCCGTGGATCAATTTGCTGCTGGCTGACGAGGTGTGTTGGGCCAGGTCGTCCTTCTCGCAAAGAAATACCTTCAGGCCACGCCCAGCGGCGTCGGCAGCGATGCCCACGCCATTGATGCCGCCGCCGATCACGGCGAGGTCATAGCAGTCGGCGAGTGGGGGCTGGGACGAAACGGGCTGGGACACGGGCAAGGCCTCCTGAGGCTGTTTACATCGAATATGAACATTGATGTTCGTTTTCGAAAATACTAGCGCAAGAGAAAGCCGGTCGCCAGTCAGTCTTTATAGAAAAAACTGATCAGATGACAATAAAGTGAACATTTACGAAAATGGCGGGCCGCTTGGCAGCCCGCAGGCGGCTCAAACCACCTCGAGGCGGATCTTGTACTGGTTGAGCAACTGGGTGAGGGTGGTCGTTGGCGCCTGGTCGGTTACCAGGCAATCGACCAGGCTGATCGAACCCAGACGCACCATGGCGTTGCGCCCGAACTTGCTGGAGTCGGCGGCAAGGATCACTTGCCTGGCATTGGCGATGATGGCCTGGGATACCCGCACTTCCTGATAGTCGAAGTCGAGCAGGCTGCCGTCTTCATCGATGCCGCTGATGCCGACCAGGGCGAAGTCGACCTTGAACTGGTTGATGAAGTCCACACTGGCCTGGCCGACCACCCCGCCATCGCGGCGTACCGTGCCACCGGCCACCAGCACTTCGAAGTCATCCTTGGCGGCGAGGATTGCAGCCACATGCAGGTTGTTGGTAATGACCTTCAGGTGGTTGTGATTGAGCAGTGCCCGGGCGATGGATTCGGTGGTGGTGCCAATGTTGATGAACACCGAAGCATGGTCGGGAATCTGCCGGGCTACGGCTTCGGCGATGCGTTGCTTTTCGTCGCGCATCTGGTCGGCACGCATGGCGTAAGCGGTGTTTTCCACGCTCGAGTCGTAGGCCGCGCCACCGTGGTAGCGACGTAGCAAATTGAGTTCGGCCAGCTGGTTGATATCACGGCGGATGGTTTGCGGTGTCACGACGAACAGCTGCGCCATTTCTTCGATACTGACGTAACCGCGCTCACGCACCAGTTCGAGGATTTGTTGTTGGCGGGGGGGCAGATTCATGGGGCGGTCCTTTGGGGCTGCCGGACAAATTCTGCAATGATGCCGTAGGACGCGGATGACGGCCAGTAGACGATTGGGGCCGCGTGGCGGCCCCGATAGGCATTACGCCTCGTGATCTTCCCAGTCACGGGTGCGCTCGACCGCCTTTTTCCAGCCGGCATACAGCTTCTCTTTCTGCGCTTCATCCAGTTGTGGGCTGAATTCGCGCTCGATGATGGCTTTATCGCGCAGCTCGTCCAGGCCACTCCAGAAGCCACAGGCCAGGCCAGCCAGATAGGCGGCGCCCAGCGCTGTGGTTTCGCGCATCTTCGGCCGCTCTACGCAGGTGCCGAGGATGTCGGCCTGGAACTGCATGAGGAAGTTGTTGGCCACCGCACCGCCGTCCACGCGCAGCTCGGACAGGCGCTGGCCGCAATCTTGTTGCATGGCGTCGAGTACATCGCGGGTCTGGTAAGCGATCGACTCCAGTGCGGCGCGGATAATGTGGTCCACCTTCACGCCACGGGTCAGGCCGAACAGCGCGCCACGGGCATACGGGTCCCAGTACGGGGCACCCAGGCCGGTGAAGGCGGGCACCAGATAGACGCCGTTGCTGTCCTTGACCTTGCTGGCGAAGTACTCGGTATCCAAAGCATCGTTGACGATTTTCAGTTCGTCACGCAGCCATTGCACGGTGGAGCCACCGTTGAACACCGCACCCTCCAGCGCATAGGCCACCTCGCCACGCGGGCCGCAGGCGATGGTGGTGAGCAGGCCATGCGACGACGTTACCGCCTTGTCGCCGGTGTTCATCAGCAGGAAGCAGCCGGTGCCGTAGGTGTTCTTGGCCTGGCCTGGCTCCACGCACATCTGGCCAAAGAGTGCCGACTGCTGGTCGCCGGCGATACCGGCGATGGCGATGCCACTCTTGGTGTGGCCGTACACTTCCGAGGACGGGCGCACCTCTGGCAGCATCTGGCGCGGGATGCCGAGGATCTCCAGCAGCTTGTCATCCCACTGCAGGCTGTGGATGTTGAACATCAGTGTGCGCGAGGCATTGGTGTAGTCGGTGACGTGTACCTTGCCGCCGGAGAACTTCCAGATCAGCCAGGTATCGATGGTGCCGAACAGCAGCTCGCCACGCTCGGCGCGTTCGCGGGCGCCCTCGACGTTGTCGAGGATCCACTTCAGCTTGGTGCCAGAGAAGTAGGGGTCGGTGACCAGGCCGGTTGTTTCGCGAATGTAGGCTTCATGCCCGTCACGCTTGAGCTGGGCACAAATTTCGGTACTGCGGCGGCACTGCCAGACGATGGCATTGTACACCGGGCGACCGGTTTCCTTGTCCCATACCACGGTGGTTTCGCGCTGGTTGGTAATGCCCAGTGCGGCGACCTGAGCGTGGCTGATACCGGCCTGGGCCAAGGCTTCGACCATGGTCGCGCTTTGCGTGGCGAAGATCTCCATCGGGTCGTGCTCGACCCAGCCCGCCTGCGGGTAGTGCTGGGCGAACTCGCGCTGGGAGGTACCCACCACATTGGCGTCGCGGTCGAAAATGATCGCCCGCGAACTGGTGGTGCCCTGGTCCAGGGCGATGATGTAGTTCTTATCCTGGGTGTCTGTCATGGTCGTAGGCCTTGCAAAAATAGGGGGTCAGGGCTGGGCGTGATGCCGGCATCAACTGGCTTGAGTATCGCCCTGGCGGATGTCATTTGTCTCAGGGTTCGCGGCAGGTACCGTTGGCAAGTTGCGGGCGATAAGGCCGCGATAGGTCGCGGCACCCACGCAGGCGCCAAGGATCGGTGCGAACACCGGAACCAGGAAATAAGGAATATCCCGCCCGCCAGTGAAGGCGATTTCGCCCCAGCCGGCCAGGAAAGTCATGAGTTTTGGCCCGAAGTCGCGGGCCGGGTTCATCGCGAAGCCGGTCAAGGGGCCCATGGCACTGCCGATCACGGCAATCAGCAGGCCGATCAGCAGCGGTGCCATGGCTCCGCGTGGCAGGCCGTTGTTGTCGTCGGTCAGGGCCATGATCACGGCCATCAGGATGGCGGTGATCACCACTTCCACCAGAAATGCCTGGCCGGTGGACAGCGACGGGTGTGGGTAGGTGGAGAATACCGAGGCCAGCTCCAGGCTGGCTTCACTACCGCGCAACATGGTGTGGGCCTGTTCGAAATCGAAGAACAGGTTGCTGTACAGGGTATACACCAGCGCTGCCCCACAGAACGCGCCGCACACCTGGGCCAGCATGTAGAAGGGCAGCTTGCGTTTGTCGAAACCGGCAAACAGGGTGAGGGCGATGCTCACGGCCGGGTTCAGGTGCGCGCCGGAAATGCCGGCGGTGAGGTAGATCGCCATGCTCACGCCGACGCCCCAGATGATACTGATTTCCCATAGGCCGAAGCTGGCGCCGGCGACCTTGAGGGCGGCAACGCAGCCGGTACCGAAAAAGATCAACAGGGCGGTGCCGAGGAACTCGGCCAGGCATTGGCTGGACAGCGTGGGTTGGCGTAGAGCAGTCGTCATGTATGACCTCGTTTTTTTTGTTGTGAGGCGCGTGGCGCTCGACAGCAAAGCCCGGTGTCTATCCCCATTGACCCCGGGCAGATGTAGGAAGTGCACCTTATAAGTGCACCATTTATTCAGAAACGAAAAAATATAGACAAGAAACGCTGATGTCAAAGGTCGAAAGTGAACGACCAGTCACGATATGGCCGCTAAAATCGGCCTCGGATCCCCGTGCTAGAGGTGCCCAATTGCGGTGCGCTGGCTGGGATGTGGGAATTGTCCTAAAGTAGCCGCCGAGCCGTCCAAGACCGGAGCCCCTGCATGACCCCCGCCCTAGACCTGTTGAAGAAGCACCGTGCCGAGCACCGCGTGCACAGTTACGAGCATGACCCCAAGTCGGCATCCTACGGCCTGGAGGCAGCAGAAAAGCTGGGGCTCGACCCGCAGCAGGTGTTCAAGACGTTGCTGGCGAGCAGCGAGAAGGGGGAGTTGCTGGTGGCGGTGGTGCCCGTGGTGGGTACTTTGGACCTGAAGGCCCTGGCCCATGCTGCCGGGGTGAAGAAGTGCGAAATGGCCGACCCTGCGGCGGCGCAACGTGCCACGGGTTATCTGGTCGGCGGGATCAGCCCGTTGGGGCAGAAGAAACGTCTGCGGACGTTCATTGATGATTCAGCGCAAAACTTTGCAACCATCCATGTCAGTGCTGGCCGGCGTGGGCTGGAAGTGGAGTTGGCCGCAGCGGTGCTGGCCGAGCATACCCAGGGCAAGTTTGCCGGGATCGGCAGAGGCTGAGTATCTGGGGCCGCAAAGCGGCCCCAAGGGTCTAAAGTCAGGTCGCCGAACTGTATCGACGCACGCCATTCTCCTGCCGAAGCAATTGCGCCGCCACACTGCCCGGCACCGGGAACAGCACCAGGTGATCGGCCTTCACCGCGATCCCCACATCCCCACCCACCTGATGGTCGGCATGGCTGGGGAAAATCGCCTCCAGCTGGCTGCCAGTCGGCAGTTGCAGGCGATACAAGGTCGATGCCCCCAGGAAACTTTTGCCCACGATAGCCGCCCTCAGCGGGCTGTCCGGCGCATACACGATATCGTCCGGGCGCAGCAGCACATCCACCGAGCTGCCTGGCGCCATGATGTAGGCACGGTTGCCGCGCAGTTCACCCAGCTCGGTATTGACGGCCTCGTGGCTGCTCATCTGCCCCCGGATGAAGTACCCCTGGCCGATGAAGCTGGCCACGAACGGTGTTTGTGGCTCGTGGTAAAGGTTGTAGGGCGTGTCCCACTGCTCCAGGCGGCCTTCTTTGAACACGCCCACCTGATCGCTGACGGCAAACGCTTCTTCCTGGTCATGGGTCACCAGGATGGCGCTGGTGCCGCGGCTTTTGAGAATGTCGCGAACCTCGTGGCTCAGGCGCCGACGCAGCTCCACGTCAAGGTTGGAGAACGGTTCGTCGAGCAGCAGCAACTGCGGCTCTGGCGCCAGTGCACGGGCCAAAGCGACCCGTTGCTGCTGGCCACCAGACAGCTCATGCGGGTAACGCCCGCCCAGGCCGCCCAGCTTGACCAGTTCGAGCATCTCTTCGATGACGGCGGCCTGGCGCGGGTGCTTGGCGATGCCAAACGCAATGTTCTGCGCCACGGTCAGGTGCGGGAACAGCGCGTAGTCCTGGAACACCATGCCGATCCGGCGCTTTTCCGGGGCCAGGGTGAAGCCAGCGCGGGAGATGACTTCGCCGGCCAGCTGGATTTCACCGTCATGCACCGGCTCGAAGCCGGCAATGGCGCGCAGGGTGGTGGTTTTGCCACAACCGGATGAACCCAGCAGGCAACCGATGTCGCCTGCATTCAGGTGCAGGTTGAGGTTCTGGACGATGCGCTGGTCGCCATAGCCGCAGGCGAGGTTGCGCAGGTTGAGCAATAGGGGTTGACTCATGCGTGGTGGTAAGCCGGTTCTACAAGGAATTCGAGAAGCGCCTTCTGTGCATGCAGGCGGTTTTCAGCTTCGTCCCAGGCGACCGAACGAGGGTCGTCGAGCAGGTCCTGGCTGATTTCCTCGCCACGGTGGGCGGGCAGGCAGTGCATGAAGAGGACATCGGGTGCCGCCAGGTCGAGCAGTTCGCGGGTGACCTGGTAAGGCGCGAAGTGCGCCAGGCGCCGTGCAGTTTCCTCCTCCTGGCCCATGGAAGTCCAGACATCGGTGACCACAAGGTGTGCGCCACGTACGGCTTCCTTGGCGTCACGGATGATCTGCACGCGGTCACCGCCCAGTGCCATGAAGCGTTCATCCGGCTCGTAGCCTTCGGGGCAGGCGATGCGCAGCTGGAAATCGAACTGCCGGGCGGCCTCGATATAGGAGTTGCACATGTTGAAGCCGTCGCCGATCCAGGTCACGGTCTTGCCCTGGATCGAACCGCGGTGTTCCAGGAACGTCTGCATGTCGGCCAGCAGCTGGCACGGGTGCGACTCGTCGGACAGGCCATTGATGACCGGTACGCGCGATTTGGCGGCGAATTCGGTCAGGGTGCTGTGGGCGTGGGTACGGATCATCACCACGTCGACCATGCTCGACAGCACGATGGCGCTGTCGCCGATCGGCTCGCCACGGCCCAGCTGGGTATCGCGCGGCGACAGGAAGATGGCCTGGCCACCGAGCTGGATCATGCCGGCTTCGAACGACACCCGGGTGCGGGTCGAGGACTTCTCGAAGATCATGCCCAATACGCGGTTCTTCAGGGGCTCGAACAGCACGCCTCGCTTGCGCAGGTCCTTCAGCTCGATGCCGCGGCGGATCACCCCGAGCAATTCGTCGGTGGTGAAGTCCAGCAGGGAGAGAAAGTGCCTAGCGCTCATGATTGACTACCTTATCTGCAACGGTATGCAGGTCGACCGTATGGTTTTTTTTGACAACGGGAGTGACCTGCGGCGTAAGCCGCACGGGGCGGACGAAATAGGGAAAGGCGCAATACTATAAGTAAATGTCGCCTCAAGCCAAGGGGGGAAACAGCGGCCTATTCGAAAGGATGTTGCAAAGGGTGTCTTTACCCGCTGGCCGGTGCTGTTTTTTATTTACTACACAGGGTTGTACACGGCTTGCTGGCGATTTGGCAAATGGCTGTCGCGAATCGTGCGCCTGATGTCGGTGGATTCACACGGCGAAGGGCGCTGGCCCGGGGGCGGGGCCGGGTGCATAGTCACTGTTCGACAACAACAAGGCAGAGGCGGCCATGACCAAGACCCTGCACCACCGTGCCTGTCACCTGTGCGAAGCGATCTGCGGGCTGAACATCGAAGTCAGCCACGAAGACGATGGGCGGGCGCTGATCAGCTCGATCAAAGGCGACCCAGAGGACCCGTTCAGCCGTGGCCATGTCTGCCCCAAGGCCGTGGCCCTGCAAGACATCCAGAACGACCCCGACCGCCTGCGCCAGCCGCACAAGCGGGTGGGGGAGCGCTGGGAGGCCATTGGCTGGGACGAGGCCTTTACCCTGGCCGCCGACAAGCTCTGGGCGATCCAGCAGGCGCACGGGCGCAATGCCGTGGCGGTGTACCAGGGTAACCCGAGCGTGCACAACTATGGCCTGATGACCCACAGCAACTACTTCCTTGGCCTGCTCAAGACGCGCAACCGTTTCTCGGCCACTTCGGTGGACCAGTTGCCACAACATCTGGTCAGCCACCTCATGTATGGCCATGGACTGCTGCTGCCGATCCCGGATATCGACCAGACCGACTTCATGCTGATTCTCGGCGGCAATCCGCTGGCCTCCAACGGCAGCATCATGACCGTGCCAGATGTGGAAAAGCGCCTGAAGGCCTTGCGTGGGCGGGGAGGGCGTCTGGTGGTGGTAGACCCGCGGCGCAGCGAGACGGCGGCCATGGCCGATACCCATCTGTTCATTCGCCCGGGTGGCGATGCGGCCTTTTTGTGTGGCTTGCTCAACACCCTGTTCGAGGAGGGCCTGGCGCAGGGCTCGCACTTGCCGGTCAACGGCCTGCAACAAGTGCGCGAAGCGCTTGCGCCGCTCAGCGCCGAGGCCATGAGCGTGCATTGTGGTATTGCCGCAGCGGATATCCGCCAGCTAGCACGGGATTTCGCCGCTGCAGGCAAGGCCGTGTGTTATGGGCGCATGGGTGTCTCTACCCAAGCCTTCGGTACCCTTTGCCATTGGCTGGTGCAACTGATCAACCTAGTGACCGGCAACCTCGATCGTGAAGGTGGCGCGTTGTGCACGGAGCCTGCCGTCGATCTGGTGGCGACCACCTCGGGTGGCCATTTCAACGCCTGGCAAAGCCGGGTATCGGGTTTGCCCGAGTACGGTGGCGAGCTGCCCGTGGCGGCCCTGGCCGAAGAGATGTTGGCACCAGGCGAAGGGCAGGTTCGCGCGCTGGTGACAGTGGCCGGCAACCCTGTGCTATCCACACCTAACGGTCGCCAGCTGGATGCAGCGCTTGAGGGGCTGGAGTTCATGCTCAGCATCGACCTCTACATCAACGAAACCACCCGGCATGCCGACCTGATCTTGCCGTCCACCAGCGCGCTGGAAAACGACCACTACGACAGCACCTTCAACCTGCTGGCCGTGCGCAACGTCACCCGTTTCAATCGGGCGATCCTGGCCAAGCCGGAAGGCGCGCTGCACGACTGGGAAATCTTCGTCGGCCTGGCGCAGGCGTTTGCCACGCGTGCCGAGCTGGCGTTGAAACCGACCTGGGCCCCGGCGCAGATGATCGACATGGCCCTGCGCAAAGGGCGTTATGGTGAGGCGACGCCATGGAAGCTCTCGCTGGCAACACTGGCCAATCACCCGCACGGGCTCGATCTCGGGCCTTTGCGCAGCAACCTCGCCGGGCGCCTGGCAACTGCCAGCAAGGCTGTCGAAGCAGCCCCCCAAGTGTTGCTGGACGACGTGCAGCGCCTGGCGCAACAGGCGCCTCCGATAGCCGGCGAACTGTTGCTGATTGGCCGCCGACATATACGTAGCAACAACTCCTGGATGCACAATTTCCATCGCCTGGTGAAAGGCAAGCCGCGTCATCAGTTACTGATGCATCCGCAAGACTTGCAGCAGCGGCACCTGCAGGACGGCCAGCGGGTCCGTATCCGCTCGCGCACGGGGGCCCTTGAAGTCGAGGTGCAGGCCTGCGATGACATGATGCCGGGTGTGGTCAGCCTGCCCCATGGCTTCGGCCATGGCCGCCAGGGCGTGCACATGCAGATCGCCCAGGCACAACCCGGCGTGAGTGCCAATGACCTGACCGACGAGCGCTTTCGGGACGCGGTTTCCGGTAACGCTGCACTCAATGGCGTGCCCGTGCAGGTAGAGGCTGCATGAGCAATGGTAAGGCCGAGCACGCCGCTCGGCTTTCCGTTACAATGCGTCACCGTGCCGACGACCGCGTCGGAAAGTTCAGCTGAGGTGCTAGATGGATATCATCGATACGATCAAAGAGCAGATTGCCAACAACACCATTCTGCTTTACATGAAAGGCTCGCCGAATGCCCCGCAGTGCGGGTTCTCGGCCAAGGCATCGCAGGCTGTGATGGGTTGTGGCGAGAAGTTCGCCTACGTCGACATCCTGCAGAACCCGGAAATCCGCGCCAACCTGCCAAAGTACGCCAACTGGCCCACCTTCCCACAGCTGTGGGTAGCCGGTGAGCTGGTCGGCGGCAGCGACATCATGCTGGAAATGTTCGAAAAGGGTGAGCTGCAAACCCTGATCAAGGAAGCGGCTGCCAAGGCCAAGGCTTCCGAAGCCTGATTTTCAGGCAAGCATAAAAAAACCCGCTGATCGCGGGTTTTTTATGCGGTGAAGAATTACTCTTCGCCCATCTGCGACTGCAGGTAATTCTCGATAGTGATCTTGTCGATCAGCCCCAGTTGGGTTTCCAGCCAATCGATGTGCTCTTCCTCGGATTCGAGGATGTCTTCGAGCATGTCACGCGAGCCGAAGTCGCCAGCGGTTTCGCAATGGGCGATGGCTGCCTTGAGGTCGACCAGGCCTTTCTTTTCGAGCTTCAGGTCGCACTCGAGCATTTCCTTGGTGTGCTCGCCGATCATCAGCTTGCCCAGGTCCTGAACGTTCGGGATGCCTTCGAGGAACAGAATACGCTTGATCAGTTTGTCAGCGTGCTTCATCTCGTCGATGGATTCCTTGTACTCGTGCTTGCCGAGTTTGTTCAGGCCCCAATCTTCGTACATGCGTGCGTGCAGGAAGTACTGGTTGATCGCGACCAGCTCGTTTCCGAGGATCTTGTTGAGATGCTGGATGACGCTTACGTCGCCTTTCATTTCGGGTTCCTGCCCTGTAGAAGTGTGCCAATACAGCGAAGTTTGATCCCGATACCTAGGAGTGTCAAACCTAAGTTATTGAATAATAAGTGAAAATTAATAGGAATAAGAATGTTTGTGAACCGCGTTGCGGCGCTAACTTATTGAATTACAGGCATAAAAAAACCGGACATAAGGTCCGGTTCTTTGAAATCTGGGCATTCAGGCTGCGGTAAATTCCACAGGGTAGGGCAGGGCTGCCTGGCTGACCTGAAGCTCGGTCAGGGTCTCGCGGACCACCTGTTTGGCCAGGCAGGCACATTTGCCACACTGGCTCGCGACATTGGTCGCGGCTCGCACTTCCTTGTAACTGCAGCATCCTTCATAGATCGCATCGCGGATCTGTCCGTCGGTAACGCCGAGACAAAGACACACATACATAAGGGCTGACCATCGCGGGTTGAGTCGATGGGGTGGAGCTTAATGTTAATGAGAATGCTTGTCAAAGGACTTTCTGAAAGGGCCGTGCTTGAGCGACCGGCGGTTGCCCGCCTGATGGATTCGGCCTGTCACCAGAAGCCGTGTATTATGGTTGGCCTTTGTTGGATGTCGGGCAAGCCCGTCTGGCCCGGCAAACGGTTTTTCACCCTCATCAGGAGATTACAATGAGCGTACTCGTTGGTAAGAAAGCCCCCGATTTCACCGTTCCGGCCGTGCTGGGCAATGGCGAGATCGTCGACAGCTTCAACCTGGCTTCGGCCATCAAGGGCAAGTACGGCCTGGTGTTCTTCTACCCGCTGGACTTCACCTTCGTCTGCCCGTCCGAGCTGATCGCTCTGGACAACCGCATCCCGGACTTCCAGGCCCGCAACGTTGAAGTGATCGGCGTGTCGATCGACTCGCACTTCACCCACAACGCCTGGCGTAACACCCCGGTCAACAACGGCGGCATCGGCCAGGTGAAGTACACCCTGGCTGCCGACATGACCCACGAAATCTGCAAAGCCTACGACGTCGAGTCCGAAGGCGGCGTGGCTTTCCGTGGCGCCTTCCTGATCGACACCAACGGTGTTGTCCGTTCGCAGATCATCAACGACCTGCCACTGGGCCGTAACATGGACGAGCTGCTGCGCCTGGTTGACGCCCTGCAGTTCCACGAAGAGCACGGCGAAGTTTGCCCTGCCAACTGGAAAAAAGGCGACAAAGGCATGAACGCTTCGCCAGAAGGCGTTGCTGCCTACCTGAGCGAGAACGCCGGCAAGCTGTAATTGCCGCTCGCATAAAAAAAACCGGCCTTCATGGCCGGTTTTTTTATGTCTGGACTTCAGCAGGAGTACGCATACCCCCGTAGGAGCGGCCTTGTGCCGCGAAAGGGCCGCAAAGCGGCCCCAGGATTCCAGATCAATCGTTGAAATCGCGCCAGCCGCCCATCTCTTTCCAGCGGTTGACGATGCCGCAGAACAGCTCAGCCGTCTTCTCGGTGTCATAACGCGCCGAATGCGCCTCACGCCCGTCAAAGTCGATGTCGGCGCTCTGGCAAGCCCGTGCCAGCACGGTCTGCCCATAGGCCAAGCCCGCCAAGGTCGCAGTGTCAAAGCTGGAGAACGGGTGGAACGGGTTGCGCTTCAGGTCGTTGCGCGCTACCGCTGCATTGAGGAAGCCCAGGTCGAAGCTGCTGTTATGGCCGACCAGGATCGCCCGCTTGCAGCCATTGGCCTTGAGCGCCTTGCGCACGCCACGGAAGATGTCGGTCAGCGCGCTTTCCTCGCTGACGGCCATGCGCAGCGGGTGGTCCAGCTTGATACCGGTGAACTCCAACGCCGCAGCTTCGATATTGGCACCCTCGAACGGCTCGACCCGGTGGAAGTAGGTGTGCTCGGGGAACAGGAAGCCTTTCTCGTCCATGCCGATGGTGACGGCGGCAATTTCCAGCAGGGCATCGGTGGCGCTGTTGAAACCACCGGTTTCCACATCCACCACGACCGGGAGGTAGCCACGGAAGCGCTCGGCCATCGGGTGGCGAGAGCCGCTGCTGCCCTGGGAGTCCAGGTCGTCTTCGTAGAGGTCTTCGCTCACGCGTTGTCCTCCAGCAGGCGCCAGCGCAGTTTTTCGCCAGCGCGCAGCGGGATTATCGTCTGCTCGCCAAACGGCAGGCTGTCCGGGGCGGTCCATTCTTCGCGGACCAGGGTAATGGTGTCGGTGTTTGCCGGCAGGCCATAGAAAGCCGGGCCGTGCAGGCTGGCAAAGCCTTCAAGCTTGTCCAGTGCGTTACGTTGTTCGAACGCTTCGGCGTACATCTCGATGGCCGCATAGGCAGTGTAGCAACCGGCGCAACCGCAGGCGGCTTCCTTCGCGTGACGGGCGTGAGGTGCCGAATCTGTGCCGAGGAAGAACTTCGGGTTGCCGCTGGTGGCCGCATCCAGCAGCGCCACCTGGTGGGTGTTGCGCTTGAGTATCGGCAGGCAGTAGAAGTGCGGGCGAATGCCGCCAACCAGCATGTGGTTGCGGTTGTACAGCAGGTGCTGAGCGGTGATGGTCGCGCCAACGTTGGCCGGGGCCTCGGTGACGAACTGCGCGGCATCGCCGGTGGTGATGTGTTCGAACACCACTTTCAACGTAGGGAAGCGCTCGACCAGACGGCGCATGTGCTCGTCGATGAAGCGCTTCTCGCGGTCGAACACGTCGATTTCGCTACGGGTCACTTCGCCATGCACCAGCAGGGGCATGCCAACTTCCGCCAGTGCTTCGATGGCCGGGAAGATGTTGTCGATGCTGGTCACGCCCGAGTCGGAGTTGGTGGTGGCGCCGGCCGGGTACAGTTTGGCAGCGTACACGATCCCGCTGGCCTTGGCCGCGCGGACGTCCTCGGGGCTGGTACGGTCGGTGAGGTACAGCACCATCAGCGGCTCGAAGCGGCTACCGGCCGGGCGCGCGGCAAGGATGCGCTCACGGTAGGCGCCAGCCTCGGCGGCATTGCGCACCGGAGGAACCAGGTTTGGCATGATGATGGCACGGGCGAAAGTACGCGCCACGTCGCCAACGGTGTGGGGCAGGACGGCACCATCGCGCAGATGGATGTGCCAGTCGTCGGGGCGCAGGAGGGTCAGGCGATCGGACATTGGGGATTCCAGGCGGGTCGAACTCAAGCCCCAATGCTACCGGAAAACCCTGGGTCGAGCACGGCTATCAAGTTTTCCAGCCAGCGTCCGATAGCCTGCAGGTAAGCCGTCAGAATTTGTGGAGCCGCCCGTGCGCCAGCGTTACCTAGCCCTGTTGACCCTGTTCGCCTGCCTGCCGGCCGGTGCACTGACTTTCCAGACGCGCATGGAGAACATCGCCTGGAAGGTCGAGGGTGACCAGTTCGAGTGCCGCCTGATCCAGCCGATCGAAGGTTTCGGCAGCGGGGAGTTCGTGCGCCGGGCGGGTGAGCAGCCGGTGTTCCAGTTGCGCTCGGACAGCAACGTACTGGGTGCAGGCACCGCCAGCCTGCTGGCAGCGGCGGCCCCATGGCAACCCGGGCGCGGTGACATCAACCTGGGCAGTGTGCGCATGGCCCGCACCGGTGTGTTGTTCAGCTCGTCCCAAGGCCAGGCCAGCCGCCTGATCAATGGCCTGCTCGACGGGCGCAGCACGGTGGTGCGCAACTATGCCGGTGAGGCGGGCAGGCCGATGGAGGTGCGGGTGTTGCCGGTCAGCTTTGCCAAGGCTTACAGCGACTATCAGGCCTGCGCGGGCAAGCTGCTTGCGATGAACTATGACCAGGTGCGTCAGACCCAGGTGGGCTTCCCGGGGGGCGGCATTGAACTGGATGAAGCCGCCAAGGCGCGTCTGGACCTGATCCTTGACTACATGAAAGCCGACCCGACGGTTAACCACATCGAGCTCGACGGCCATTCGGACAATAGCGGCAACCGCCTGACCAACCGCGACCTGTCGCGCCGTCGGGCATTGTCGGTGGCTGATTACTTCAAGGCCCATGGCTTGAAGGAAGAGCAGATCATCGTGCGCTTCCATGGTGAGCAGTACCCGGTGGCGAAAAACAATAGCCCTGCCAACCGGGCGCGCAACCGGCGAGTGAATATCGAACTGGGTCGGGTTGCGGTGGTTGAGAAGCCGGTGGAGAAGCGGGTTGAGAAACCCGCCGAAACAGCCCCTGAGCCAACGGCCCCTGCGTCAGCGGCCAAGTAAACCGCGCGTTTCCTGGGCATAAGAGTGTGCTCGATCTCCAGAATTTGCGCGGCCTCTGTGGGAGCGGGTTCGGTGTCATGCTCAGTAGCGCCGTCGCCCTTCCGACAGTTCCTGTCGCTTTGTCGTCAGAAGCTGTCGCGCCACTGTAATTTTATCTGCAAGGCCGTTAGAATCGATCCCTTTCCGTACAACCCCGTGGAGTGATGGCATGGCGGACGTAAAAAAGGTCGTACTGGCGTATTCCGGCGGCCTTGATACTTCGGTGATTCTCAAGTGGCTGCAGGATACCTACAACTGCGAAGTGGTGACCTTCACCGCTGACCTGGGTCAGGGCGAAGAGGTCGAGCCGGCCCGTGCCAAGGCTCAGGCAATGGGCGTTAAAGAGATCTACATCGACGACCTGCGCGAAGAGTTCGTGCGTGATTTCGTGTTCCCGATGTTCCGCGCCAACACCGTCTACGAAGGCGAGTACCTGCTGGGTACTTCCATCGCCCGTCCGCTGATCGCCAAGCGCCTGATCGAAATCGCCAACGAAACCGGTGCTGACGCCATTTCCCACGGCGCCACCGGCAAAGGCAACGACCAGGTTCGTTTCGAGCTGGGTGCCTATGCCCTCAAGCCTGGTGTCAAGGTCATCGCCCCGTGGCGTGAGTGGGACCTGCTGTCCCGCGAGAAGCTGATGGACTACGCCGAAAAGCACGGCATCCCGATCGAGCGCCACGGCAAGAAGAAGTCGCCGTACTCGATGGACGCCAACCTGCTGCACATCTCCTACGAAGGCGGTGTCCTGGAAGATACCTGGACCGAGCACGAAGAAGACATGTGGCGCTGGAGCGTCTCGCCTGAGAACGCCCCGGACCAGGCGACCTACATCGAGCTGACGTACCGCAACGGCGACATCGTTGCCATTGACGGCGTCGAGAAAACCCCGGCCACCGTCCTGGCCGACCTGAACCGTATCGGTGGTGCCAACGGCATCGGCCGCCTCGACATCGTGGAAAACCGTTACGTCGGCATGAAGTCGCGTGGCTGCTACGAGACCCCAGGCGGCACCATCATGCTCAAGGCCCACCGTGCCATCGAGTCGATCACCCTGGACCGCGAAGTCGCTCACCTGAAAGATGAGCTGATGCCGAAGTACGCCAGCCTGATCTACACCGGCTACTGGTGGAGCCCGGAGCGTCTGATGCTGCAGCAGATGATCGACGCTTCCCAGGTCAACGTGAACGGTGTCGTGCGCCTGAAGCTGTACAAGGGCAACGTTACCGTGGTTGGCCGCAAGTCGGACGATTCGCTGTTCGATGCCAACATCGCGACCTTCGAGGAAGATGGCGGCGCCTACAACCAGGCCGATGCTGCAGGCTTCATCAAGTTGAACGCACTGCGCATGCGCATTGCCGCCAACAAGGGCCGTTCGATGCTCTGACTGCGCGCTTGTGCAATGAAAACCCCGGCTTAAGCCGGGGTTTTTTTTGGGGGTGCAGAAAGTCAGGGTATTCAACTGTGTTGGCTCAAAATATCGGCCTCGAGTGCACTGATCGACAGCTGCGCACATTGACGTTTGTCCAGGTTGCAAAAGCGCCATATTCGGGGCGGCACGGGCGGTTGGGCAAGTACATGCAGGAGTTGTTGTTCCATCATGCGATAGGCGTCGGGGCCGGAAAACATGAACGTGACAGGCTCGCCTTGCGCCGCCTCAGGGGCATCACTGATGACACTGTTCACAGCTGGCGTTTTGTCGTGTGCCATCTTGCTCGGTGGCGGGCTGTAGAATGACTTGTAATTGAAGTTGAGCGTGAGAAAAAAAAGTGCCGTCAGAAAGAACGGAAAGCCTACCAGGAACCAGGTGTAGAGCTTCTGGCTGGACTCGCTGAGAAAAGGCAGTGTGGCAAGGGCGGAGGCTTCGATAATCCCCGCGAAGATGGCAATGATCGTCAGCGGGGCAACAGGTTGTGCTTGGGTCATGTGGGCCATCTCCAGCGGTTTTGCCCATCATTACCTTACTGCGGTACTCAACTAAAGACTGGATTGTTTTCCAGGTGAGGAATAATCGACATAAAGCCACTCGGCTTAGTTTTTTCAGCGCGTTTGAGTTGGACGTTTCGCCAGCAGATGTTCAGTTTTCAACTGGTGCGTTTTTGCAGGCGGGTGATACCGTTGTTTTGGGACTAAGGAACGCGCTTGTTACAACCTTGGCCATGAAGTGTAGGAAATTTCTGTAAGTGTTGTAAGTTTTGTCTGTCCATGAGTTTCGTCAGTAAATCGCCGCGCCAGCAAGCGTCCTGTCGGTTATCGTGGCGTGCCAAAGCAAAACAATGAATGAATGGATATCGCATGAATAAAGTGCTTATCGTGGATGATCATCCGGTCATACGCCTGGCCGTACGCATGCTGATGGAGCGGCATGGGTATGACGTCGTGGCAGAGACCGATAATGGGGTGGCTGCGCTGCAGCTTACTCGGCAACACCTGCCGGATATCGTGGTGCTGGATATCGGGATCCCGAAACTGGATGGCCTGGAGGTGATCGCCCGCATGACGACGTTCAGCCCGGCTAGCAAGGTGCTGGTGCTGACATCGCAGGCCCCTGGCAACTTCTCGATGCGTTGCATGCAGGCGGGCGCGGCGGGTTACGTGTGCAAGCAGCAGGAACTTACCGAGTTGTTGAGCGCCATCAAGGCGGTGTTGTCGGGTTACAGCTACTTTCCCAATCAGGCCTTGCACGCGTCACGTGGCAGGGGGGCGGGCAGCGAGGTGGACATGGTCAACCGCCTCTCCGCGCGTGAAATGACGGTGCTGCAACAACTGGCGCGAGGGCGTTCGAACAAGGAGATTGCCGACAGCATGTACCTCAGCAACAAGACGGTCAGTACCTACAAGTCGCGGCTGCTGCTCAAGCTCAATGCACGGTCGCTGGTCGACCTGATCGAGTTGGCGCAGCGGCAAGGACTGAACTGACCGCCAAGCCTTGAAGCCTCCAGTCAGGAGGCTTCGCCAAGGCTACAGGTCCGGCTTTACAAGTCGTAGTCGAAATCGGCCAACTGCTTTTGCAGGCGCCGTTCTTCCAGCATGTTATCGATGGTGCGGCGTTTGCTCAGGTTGGTCTTTGCAGGTTCCACATGGGGCTCCGCGTCATCGTCTGCGGCAACAAAATCATCTTCGATCGACAGGTCGTCTTTATCGGTACTCATGAGTCGCTCCAAGCCAAGGGGCCATTGGCCGTCCTTATAACCAGAAAGCAGGCGCCGGTAAAAAAGATTTTTTCAATCGTGGTGACGGGTTTCCAGCTATCGCCTCAATCGTCGGAGGTTTTGTGCTTGTACTCGCACAAATCTTCGATCCTGCAACTGCCGCACCTTGGCTTGCGCGCCTGGCACACGTAGCGCCCGTGCAGGATCAGCCAGTGGTGGGCATCGAGCAGGTAATCTTTTGGCACGAACTTGACCAGTTTCTTTTCCACTTCCAGCACCGTTTTGCCAGGCGCAATACCCGTGCGGTTGCTCACCCGGAAAATGTGGGTGTCCACCGCCATGGTCGGCTGGCGGAACGCTGTGTTGAGCACCACGTTGGCGGTCTTGCGGCCCACGCCGGGCAGCGCCTCCAAGGCTTCGCGGGTTTGTGGCACCTGGCTGCCGTGACGTTCGATCAGCAGCCGGCAGGCCTCTATGACATTCTTGGCCTTGCTGTTGTATAGCCCGATGGTCTTGATGTACTCGCTAAGGCCTTCAACGCCCAAGGCATAGATGGCCTCGGGCGTATTGGCGACGGGGAACAGGCGGGCAGTGGCCTTGTTGACGCCGACGTCGGTGGATTGCGCGGACAGTGTCACGGCGACCAGCAGCTCGAACGGGGTGGTGTAGGCCAGTTCTGTCTTCGGGTCTGGATTGTCTTCGTGCAGCCTGCGAAAAATCTCCAGGCGTTTGGCGGCATTCATGAATTCAGAGCTTTCCTTGACGACGTGGGTGGGCAGGGCCCGGACGCAAGCGATTGTACAAGGCCAGCAGCAGTCCGAGCAGTAGCAGGGCGCCCGGGGCCAGGCTGGCCACGTGCAGGTCGGCAACGTTGGCCAGCCATTGGCGGCTGGCGCCGAGCACCAGGCAGAGGGCAAATACCGCACTGAAATACCTGGCGAGCATGTGCCAGCGGCCTTGATCGGGCAGCAGATGATCGCTGGCCAGGCACTGCAGGCAAAGCAGGGCGGGATAATGGCCCAGGGCAAGTGCCAAAGGCAGCGACCCTGCGCGCAGGGCCATTTGCAGGCAACTGGCCAAGGCTGCCAGCATCAGCAAGCTGGCTAGCACATAGGCCCAGCTGGCCAGGCGCTGGCGCAGCGGCGTCAGCAAAAGCTGATGCAGGCTGCCCATCACTACTGCGCACAGGCCAATGGCGATGCCCTCATGCAGTGTTCGGGTAGCGCCCAGCAGGGGCGTCAGGCTTACGGCCAGCAGGCAGAACCTATTCATGTGCTGCACCCTCCAGCAGTACGCTGCGCTGCTCATCGAAATAGCTCAGCGCCTCTTGCAGCGCGGTGATCACCGCCCGTGAGGTCACGGTCGCGCCGGCCAGTTGGTCAAAGTCACCCTGGTCTCGCTTCAGCGCCCAATGGTCGCCCTGATGGCGGTTGTCGAATTGCCCCAGCCAGTGCAACTGCGGGTCGCCCAGGCGTGCGCCCAGACCGGGGCTTTCCTGTTGCTCCATGACCTGGCTGCCGATCAGGCGGCCGTCTGTGGCGATGGCCACGCTCAGTACGATTGGCCCGGCATAACCTTGAGTTTGAGTGACCAGCACGATCGCGCTTGGTTTGCCCGCCATCGTGGCACGGTAAGCCGCGAGGATGCGGCTGTTGGGCCGCTGCGCCTCGGGCTTCGCGAGCGGGCTGTCCAACGGTTGGTTGTCATAACTGCCCTCGGGCAGCACGGCCAGCCGTTGACGGCTTTGCAGTTGCTTCTCGGCACCGGTGATGGCTGGGCCGGTCAAGTGCCGCCATGCCAGCGTGGCAGACACTGCCAATACCCCAATCAGCACCAGCAAGCTCACATCATGCGTCAGGCGTTTCATCGGGCGGCCTGTTGGGGCTGTGCCGTAAGGCGTTCAAGCGTTGGAGCCATGAGGTTCATCAGCAGGACGGCGAACGCGGTGCCATCCGGGTAGCTGCCCCAGGTGCGAATCAGGTAGATGAGTAGGCCGGCACCCAGGCCGAAGTACAGCCTGGCCCGTTCGTTCCTGGGCCCCGACACCGGCTCGGTGGCGATGAAAAAGGCCGCCAGCATGGTCGAGCCGGAGAACAGGTGCAGCAAGGGCGAGCCGTTGGAGTCCGACCCAGAGCCGTTCCAGCCCAGCAGGCTGAACACGAACAGCCCTGTCAGCAGGCCCAGTGGTGCATGCCAGCTGATCACGTTGCGCTGCAATAGGAACAGGCCGCCGAGCAGGAATGCCAGGTTGACCCATTCGCTGCCGCGCCCGCCGATGTTGCCGAAGCCTGGATGGCTGGCAAACAGCTCCTCGATGGTCAGGCTGCGGTTGTGGCGCAGGCCGTCGAGCAACGTTGGCCGGGCCCAGGCGTCGATCTGTTCGCCTCCGGTGAATACCTGCTGCAAACTGTCGAGCAGGCCTGGGGGTTGCCCCGGCCAATGGTTCATCTGCAACGGGAAGCTCAGCAGCACGAAGGCATAACCGACCATGGCCGGGTTGAACGGGTTGCGTCCGACGCCGCCAAAAGCCTGTTTACCGAAACCGATGGCAACGCTTGCCGCGACCACCGGCAACCACCACGGGGCCAGGGTGGGCAGGGCGGCCGCCAGCAGCACGGCGGTTACCAGTGCGCTGCCGTCGCCTAGCGCTGTGCTCAGCGTTTGGCCGCGCAACGCCAGCAGCACAGCTTCGCACAGCAATGCGGCGGTGGCACTTAGCAACAGGTTCAGCAGCATGCCCCAGCCATGCAACCACAACAACGCCAGCAGTCCAGGCAAACAGGCCAGCAGGACCAGGCCCATACTGGTGCGCAGTCGCGGATCGGGCTGGCTGATCATTGTCCGAACATGCCGTTAAAGCCGGAAAATGCCATGGCCATCACCCCGGCGCCGATCAACTCGAGTGGCAGGCCGCGCAGTGCGCCGGGGATATCGGCATGGGCAACGCGCTGGCGCAAATCGGCGAACAATACCAGAGCCAGCCAGAAGCCGCCGCCCGCCAGTAAACCTTGCAGCAGCGTCGAGGGCCAGGTGCTGTCATCGCCTGCCTGCTGCAGGGCGAGCCCCAGCACTGTGGCATTGCTCGACAGCAGCGCTGGCAACCCGACTACGGGCCAGGCCGGGCGCCACTTGGTCATTAGCCAAGGCAAGCCCCAGGCGAGCAGTGCCAGCCAGGGCAATAACAGGAACAGGGCAAGGTCGGGGATGTGCAGCGGGGCAAGTACCCCCCGCATCAGCAATTGCGCGCCGATCGTGCCCAATGCAATGCACACGGCGCAGGCCAGGCCATGCACATGCAGGTTCAGCCGGGGGATTGGCTGCTGCGACAGGCACAGGTGATTGATCAGCGCGGCGCCGATCAGGACCAGAAGGTAATCGCTCATGAGATGACGATAGCCGGGAATGCGGGTGATTGTCCGGTAATCAAGGCGCAGAAGAAACTGCCCCGGCACGAGGGCCGGGGCAGGGGGTGTTACTTGATGCGCTGGCCTGGCTTGGCGCCGCTGTCCGGGCTCAGCAGGTAGATTTCTTCACCACCAGGGCCGGCAGCCATGACCATGCCCTCGGATACGCCAAAACGCATCTTCCGGGGCTTGAGGTTGGCGACCATCATGGTCAGGCGGCCTTCCAGTTTGGACGGGTCGGGGTAGGCCGACTTGATACCGGAGAACACGTTGCGGCGCTCGTCACCGATGTCCAGGGTGAGTTGCAGCAGTTTGTCGGCACCCGGCACGGCTTCGGCTTTGACGATCAGCGCCACGCGCAGGTCGACGGCGGCGAAGGTGTCGAACTCGATTTCTGCCGACAGCGGGTCCTTGGTCAGTTCGCCGTTGCCGGCCGGGGCCTTGGCTTCGGCGGCCAGCAGGTCTTCCTTGCTGGCGGCGACCATGGCTTCGACCTTGGCCGGTTCGATGCGGCTCATCAGGGCCTTGAACGGGTTCAGTTTATGGTTTTCCAGGCGCGACAGGTGGTCGTTCCAGGCCAGCGGGGCAACGTTGAGGAAAGCCTCGGCGTCTGCTGCCAGCACCGGCAGTACCGGCTTGAGGAAAATCACCAGCTGGCGGAACAGGTTGATGCCCTGAGCACAAATGGCCTGCACTTCATCCTGTTTGCCTTCCTGCTTGGCCAGCGACCACGGTGCCTTGTCGGCGATCCAGGCGTTGGCGCGGTCGGCCAGTGCCATGATTTCACGCATGGCGCGGCCAAAGTCACGGGCTTCATAGGCTTCAGCGATGGACGGAGCGGCAGCCAGGAAGGCGTCGGTCAGCTCAGGCGCGGCATCACCGCTTACCATCACGCCTTCGTTGCCTTTGTGGATGAAGCCGGCGCAGCGGCTGGCAATGTTCACGACCTTGCCCACCAGGTCGGAGTTGACCTTCTGCACGAAGTCTTCCAGGTTCAGGTCCAGGTCGTCGACGCCACGCCCCAGCTTGGCTGCGTAGTAGTAACGCAGGTATTCCGGCTGCAGGTGATCGAGGTAGGTACGGGCCTTGATGAAGGTGCCGCGTGATTTGGACATCTTCGCGCCGTTGACGGTCAGGTAGCCATGCACGTTGACGGCAGTCGGCTTGCGGAAGCCGGCACCTTCGAGCATGGCTGGCCAGAACAGGGCGTGGAAGTTGACGATGTCCTTGCCGATGAAGTGGTACAGCTCGGCCTTGGAGCCTTCGTTCCAGAACGCATCGAAGTCCAGTTCCGGGCGGCGTGCGCAGAGGTTCTTGAAGCTGGCCATGTAGCCGATTGGCGCGTCCAGCCACACGTAGAAGTATTTACCCGGTTCACCCGGGATTTCGAAGCCGAAGTACGGTGCATCGCGGGAGATATCCCACTCCTGCAAGCCGGAATCCAGCCATTCGGCCAGTTTGTTGGCTACCGCGTCCTGCAGGGTGCCGCTGCGGGTCCACTGCTGCAGCATGGCCTGGAAGTCTGGCAGCTTGAAGAAGAAGTGCTGGGAGTCACGCAGCACCGGGGTAGCGCCGGAGATCGCCGACTTGGGGTTCTTCAGCTCGGTAGGCGCGTAGGTGGCACCGCATTTTTCGCAGTTGTCGCCGTACTGGTCTTCCGCTGCGCACTTGGGGCAGGTGCCCTTGATGAAGCGGTCGGCCAGGAACATGCCCTTTTCCGGGTCGAAGTACTGGGTTACCGAACGGGTAGCGATGTGCCCGGCTTCACGCAGGCGCGTGTAGATCAGGCCCGACAGCTCGCGGTTCTCTTCGCTGTGGGTAGAGTGGAAGTTGTCGAAATCCACCAGGAAGTCGGCGAAGTCGCTGCTGTGCTCGGCCTGGACGTTGGCGATCAGTTGCTCCGGGGTGATGCCTTCCTTTTCGGCGCGCAGCATGATGGCCGAGCCGTGGGCGTCGTCGGCGCAGACATAGATGCACTGGTTGCCACGCATTTTCTGGAAGCGGACCCACATGTCTGTCTGGATGTACTCGAGCATATGGCCTAGATGGATGGAACCATTGGCATAGGGCAGGGCGCTGGTGACGAGAATCTGACGTGGCTCGGACATGGTGGCTCGGCTACTTATCTGGCGACGGGGTAAAAATTAAGGGTGATCGGCCACTATAAAGGGCTGGCGAAGATATTTCACCCCGCATGCGCATCTACTGACGATTGACGGGTTAGGATAGGCGCCTGTTTTACATTCAGTTTGCCAATGGGAGTCTCCATGAGTGCCGTCACCCGTGCCGCCGTCGAAGGCGTGCTTCGCCAGTACACCGACCCCTACCTGAACCAGGATCCGGTCAGCGCCGGTTGCGTGCGCGCCATCGACATCCAGGGCGGGCAGGTCAGCGTGCAATTGCAGCTGGGCTATGCCGCCGGTTTGTTCAAGAACGGTTGGGCCCAGGTGTTGCAGACGGCCATCGGCAACCTTGAGGGCGTCAGCAGCGCCCAGGTATCGATCGACTGCGTGGTCGCCGCTCACAAGGCCCAGGCCCAGGTGCCGGCCATGGCCAACGTCAAGAACATCATTGCCGTGGCCTCGGGCAAGGGCGGTGTGGGCAAGTCGACCACTGCGGCCAACCTGGCGCTGGCGCTCGCCCGCGAAGGCGCACGGGTGGGTATTCTCGATGCCGATATCTACGGCCCTAGCCAAGGCGTGATGTTCGGTATTGCCGAAGGCACCCGCCCGCAGATTCGCGAGCAGAAGTGGTTCGTGCCGATCAAGGCCCATGGCGTGGAGGTCATGTCGATGGCCTTCCTCACCGACGACAACACACCGATGGTCTGGCGCGGCCCGATGGTTTCCGGTGCGCTGCTGCAACTGGTCACCCAGACCGCCTGGGATGACCTGGACTACCTGGTGATCGACATGCCGCCGGGTACTGGCGACATTCAGCTGACCTTGGCGCAGAAAGTGCCGGTGGCGGGCTCGGTGATCGTCACCACGCCGCAGGACCTGGCGTTGCTGGATGCCAAGAAGGGTGTGGAGATGTTCCGCAAGGTCAATATCCCGGTGCTGGGTGTGGTCGAGAACATGGCCGTGCATATCTGTTCGAATTGCGGCCATGCCGAGCATCTGTTCGGCGAAGGCGGTGGTGAGAAGCTGGCCAGCCAGTATGGCGTTGACCTGCTGGCGTCGTTGCCATTGTCGATGTTGATCCGCGAGCAGGCCGACAGCGGCAAGCCGACGGCGATAGCCGAGCCTGAAAGCCAGATTGCCATGGTCTATCAGGAACTGGCCCGCCAGGTAGGCGCGCGGATTGTGCTGCAAGAGGCGGCGGCGCCGGCGATGCCGAGCATTACCATCAGCGAAGACTGACCGCAGACCAAGTCACCTGCTTCGCGGGATTGCCCGCGAACAGGCGACTCGGTCTTTCAGGGAGGCATAAAAAAACCCGCCAGAAGGCGGGTTTTTTTGAAAGCCAGGAAGCTAGATCGACTTAGGCGATCTGAACTTCTTCAGCCTGCATGCCTTTCTGGCCGCGGGTAGCGACGAAAGTAACAGCCTGGCCTTCTTTCAGGGTTTTGAAGCCGTCAGCTTGGATGGCTTTGAAGTGCACGAACAGGTCGTCGCCCGACTGAGGGGTGATGAAGCCGTAGCCTTTCTCATCGTTGAACCACTTAACAACACCGGATTGACGGTTGGACATTTTTCTGTCTCCTTGGACAATTTGATAACGGTCAGGAAAAACCCTGCCCGGGACTGAGCGCAAAGAGAGCAGAAAATTCAGCGATGGGCCGATCAGGATCGTGCATCAAACTAGAGATTCTCGGTGTCACGTGCAGCACAGTGGCGCCACCTTACCCCACTTTCCGCAACCTGCCAATGGTCAGAAGGCGCTTTACGCAAATTCGGATCGACGGCGGCTCCAGCCCCCGCCCGGCGCGGGATGAGGCATAGAACTTTAACCTGGGCGCCGGGACCGGTAAGATGCGCGTCACGATTTTCACCACGCAACTCTTCAGGACACCCCCGCCATGAGCATCAAATCGGACAAGTGGATTCGCCGCATGGCGCAGGAACACGGCATGATCGAACCGTTCGTCGAGCGCCAGGTGCGCGGCGAACAAGACAGCCGGGTGATCTCCTTTGGCGTCTCCAGCTATGGCTACGACGTACGCTGCGCTGACGAATTCAAGGTGTTCACCAACATCAACTCGGCTACCGTCGACCCGAAAAACTTCGATGCCGGCAGCTTCGTCGACATCAAGAGCGACGTGTGCATCATCCCGCCAAACTCTTTCGCCTTGGCGCGCACCGTCGAATACTTCCGCATTCCGCGTGACGTGCTGACCATCTGCCTGGGCAAGAGCACCTACGCTCGGTGCGGTATCATCGTCAACGTCACCCCGCTGGAACCCGAGTGGGAAGGCCACGTGACGCTGGAGTTCTCCAACACCACCACGCTGCCGGCGAAGATCTACGCCAACGAAGGCGTGGCGCAGATGCTGTTCTTGCAGTCTGACGAAGAGTGCGAAGTGTCCTACAAGGACCGTGGCGGCAAATACCAGGGCCAGCGCGGCGTCACCCTGCCGCGCACCTGAGCCGACAAGCGCGGGGAATTACCCGCGCCTTTGGCACTCCAACGATGTAATGCCGGTGCGCATGATGCGCATCGGCTTTCGTCAGGAGCAGCCAATGAAACTCCATCCCGCAATCAGTGCCAAGCTGGCAGGCCTGCAGCCCAACCACGTGGGGTTGTTGCCCTGGTCATTGCTGGCGCATCCGCTGCCCATGCAGGCGGGGGGCGTGCCCCATCAGCCTGACCCCGATACCCCGCAGCCACCAGAGCCTGGCGAGAGGCCACCCATGGAGCCGGGCGAGCCGACCTTACCGGATGAGCCGCCGCCAGCACCTGTCGCCTGAACGCCGTTACAGCGGCCAGACCCGTCCTGCGCCAGCCAGGTATACCCGGCTGGTGCTGGATGGCGCGATCTTCCAGCCGCCGGTGAACTCACCGAAAGCCGGCAGCAGGCTGACGTGAGCGTCGATCAGGAAGCATGGCAGTCGCAGGCGCTGGCGAGCCGTGCCGCGCAGCACAAAAACCGGGTGCACATGGCCGGCCAGCACTGGGTAAGCCGGGTGAGGCGTTGGGTCGTGTTGTAGCGCGAAAGGTTCCAGTATCCAAGGCTCATCCTTGACTTCAATGCGAAGCGATGCAGGTGGATCGCCGGCGTTGCGATCATGATTGCCGCGTATCAGCACAATATTCATCTGCGCGTGGCGCTGCCGCCACGCATGCAGCCTGGCCAGCGTTGCAGGCGCCCGGGCAGTGCGTGCATGGAGGAAATCCCCGAGAACGATCAGCTGGTCGCAGTCATGGGCTGCCAGCAAGGCATCCAGCCGGGCGAGCGTCGCGTCTGTGGTACCACGCGGTACAGGTTGGTGCAGGGCACGATAGCTGGCAGCCTTGCCGATGTGTACGTCGGCCACCAGCAATGCTCGGCGCCTGGGCCAATAGATGGCCTTGTCGGCAAGCAGCCAGAGCACCTGGCCTGCGTGTTCGATGGGCTGGACATTCATGCCTTACCTGCCGCTTGTTCCAGTTCTGCAACCATTCGCGCAATCCGGTCTGCAAGCTTCTCGGTGCTCAGCGTCTCGCGCATGCCCTCTACCAGTAAAGCGAACGCCAGCGGTCCCGGTCGCTTCAATACCTGCAGGTCCAGCTTCAGGCTGGCCATTTTCAGCAATTGCCGACGCAGCCGCTCGATCTCCAGCTCCTCGCCCAGCACTTCGTCCCGTGCCTGGCCGAGTAGCAGGTTACCGGCGTCATGCTTGCGAAACACCTCATAGAACAGCCCGCTGGATGCCTGTATCTGTCGAGTGCTCTTCTGTGCCGCCGGGTAGCCGCCAAACACCAGCCCGGCAATCTGGGCAATTTCGCGAAAACGCCGCAGTGCCATTTCACCTGCATTCAGGCTGGCCAGCACATCTTCCAGCAAGTGCTCGGTACCCAGCGCCTTTGGCAGGTGCGTTGTCCAGTCCACCGGCGCAGGGCTGAGCAGTTCGAACCCGTAGTCGTTGACGGCAATCGATACCGACAGCGGTTGTACGCGGCTGACCCGCCAGGCAATCAGGTTGGCCAGGCCCAGGTTGGCCAGGCGCCCGGCAAAGGGGTACAAGAACACGTGCCAGCCCTGGCGCGACTTGAAGGTCTCGGCCAGCAGCGTGCCGGTGGTTGGCAACGCCGACCACTGTGCCTGCAACGCCAGCAGCGGGCGCACGGTTCGCATCTCCGGGCCGTCAAAGCGGCCATGGGCCGCAGAATCGAGTTGCTCGACCAACGCGTCGGCCAGTTCGCTCGATAGCGGCATGCGCCCACCGTTCCAGCGTGCCACCGCAGCCTTGCGCGCGGTGCTGCGGCGCACATAGGCGGTCATGTTTTCCACGCGTACCAGTTCCAGCACCCGCCCGGCAAACACTAGCGTGTCGCCGGGACGCAGGCGGGCGATGAACGCTTCTTCGACACTGCCCAGCGTCTTGCCCCCGCCGCCCTTGCTCCAGTATTTCAGTTGCAGGTTGGCGTCGCTGACGATGGTGCCGATGCTCATGCGGTGGCGCCGTGCCAGGCGTTCGCTGGCAACCCGGTAAACGCCGTCGGGCCTGGGCTCGACGCGCTGGTAATCCGGGTAGGCGGAAAGTGAACTGCCACCGTGGCAGACGAAGTCCAGCGCCCACTGCCACTGGCTGTCGCGCAACGCGCGGAAGGCCCAGGTGCTGCGAACTTCGGCCAGTAGCTGCTTGGGTCGAAAACCACTGCCCAAGGCCATGCTGACCAGGTGCTGCACCAGCACGTCCATGCACAGTTGCGGCGAGTAGCGGGCTTCGATGTGCCCGGCTATCAGTGCCTGTCGGGCTGCAGCTGCCTCCACCAGTTCCAGGCTGTGGGTAGGCACCAGGGTGATCCGCGAGCGCCGCCCCGGTGCGTGCCCGGAGCGCCCGGCGCGTTGCATCAGGCGGGCGATGCCTTTGGCCGAGCCGATTTGCAACACCCGTTCCACGGGTAGAAAGTCCACGCCAAGGTCAAGGCTGGACGTGCAGATCACCGCTTTCAGGCTGCCCTGTTTGAGGCTACGTTCCACCCAGTCGCGGGTATCGCGGGCCAGCGAGGCATGATGCAGGGCAATCAGTCCGGCCCAGTCAGGGCGGGCTTCAAGCAGGGCCTGGTACCAGAGCTCGGCCTGGGCACGCGTGTTGGTGAACACCAGGCAACTGGCACTGGCCTCGATTTCCTGGCTGACCTGGTTGAGCATCTTCAGGCCCATGTGCCCGGCCCAAGGGAAGCGTTCGATCGCTGTTGGCAGCAGGGTATCGACTTGCAGCGCCTTGTCCTGTCGGCCCTGTACCAGCAGGCCGCCTTGCGGCAGCAGAACGTCCAGCGCATGTTGCAGGTTGCCCAGGGTGGCGGAGAGGCCCCAGGTCGGCAGGCCTGGATGCCAGTGGCGCAGGTGGGCCAGGGCCAGCTGCAGTTGTACCCCACGCTTGTTACCCAGCAGTTCGTGCCATTCATCCACCACTACGAGCCGCAGGGTGGCGAAATCTTCGCGGGCCTGTGCGCGCGTCAGCAGCAGCGTCAGGCTCTCGGGTGTGGTGACCAGCACACTTGGCAGGCGCCGAGCTTGTCGGGCTCGTTCTGCGCTGCCTGTGTCACCGCTGCGTACCCCAACGCTCCACGGCAGCGCCAGTTCATCCACGGGCACCTGCAGGGCGCGTGCGGTGTCGGCGGCCAAGGCACGCATGGGCGTCACCCACACCACCTGCAATGGCACCGATTGGCTGCCTTGGGGCTGGGTCTTGAACGCACGAAGCGCGGCGAGCCACACGGCGTAGGTCTTGCCGGCCCCGGTACTGGCGTGCAGCAGGCCGGACTCGCCGCGCGCCACAGCTGCCCAAACGCGGCGCTGGAAAGCGAATGGCTTCCAGCCACGCCTGGCAAACCAGGCATTGGCGAGGTCGGTGGCGGGCATGAGGCAAGTGGTCCTTTGAAGGCTGTGCTTCTACAGACCGCCCGCCACGTGCAATGGTTTTACCGAATCAGTTGCCCAGCAGGTAGCCACTGCGACATACCTGCTCGCCAGCAACATGAGCGATGACCATGCCAGAAGTGGCCATGCGCCTTACGCTGCGGGCATACAGCAGGCCCGGTTGGCTGTTGCGCACTGCCGTTACCCGGTCACTGAGCGGGTCGATGACTTCGGCAATCAAGTGCCCAGCTTCCAGGTGCTGTCCGGGTATGGCGTGATACACCAGCAACCCGCCCAGCGGCGTCACTACCGGTTCCACTGCAGCCAGCGGCGTGGCCGGGCTGGGCAAGGGCGGCAGGGCAGGGCTGGCGCCTTCGATAACGCCTGCGTGGGTAAGGAAGTCGAGTATCGCCTGGCAGTCTTTGCTGGCCAGGTCATGGCTGACATCGGCCTGGCCGCGCAGTTCGACAGTTACCGAGCAGCAGCCCAGCGGGATCGGGAAGCGCTTGCCGAAGCGTTGCTGCAACTGCCACCAGACCAGGCTGAAACATTCGTCGAACGACTGCCCGCCCGAGTCGGTGGCCAGCAGGCTGGCCTGGGCGCCCAGGTAGCGGGCCAGCGGCTCGATGTGTGGCCAGGCATCGGGTGTGGTGTACAGGTGTTCAACGGCTTCGAAGTCGCAGTGCAGGTCCAGCACCATGTCGGCATCGCAGGCCAGGCGCTGCAGGATCAGGCGCTGGGCTTGCAGCGGTGTGCGGGCCGGGTGCGCGTCCAGCCCACGCCGCAGGTATTCGCGGATCAGCTCGACGTTGTGCGCCGGGTTCTGGGTCAGGTGCTCTTCGATCTGATCGCCGATGCTGTCCGACAGGTCGACGAAGTTGCGGTTGAAGTTCTCGCCACTTTGCAGTTCGAAGCGCCCCAGCGGCGCATCCAGCAGCACTTGCTCCAGGCCGACCGGGTTGGCCACCGGCACCAGTATGATCTCGCGCTGCAGGCGGCCTTGTTCTTCCAGCGCTATCAGGCGGCGCTTGAGGTGCCATGCCACCAGCATGCCGGGCAGTTCGTCGGCATGCAGGGAGGCCTGGATATAGACTTTGCCGCCACTGCGAGGGCCGAAGTGGAAGCTGTGCAACTGGCGGGTGATGCCCGGAACGGGAGAGAGCAGGTCGTGGGTTGAATGGTGCATGGTGGTCCTGGATGCGTGGCGAATACGGTCTGCGACACAGGTCGGCACACTGATAGAAGCATAGTTTTCAGCGTTGCGCCTCAATGGGGGCGCGACCTTTCAGGCCAGCAGTGCCTGCAAGGAGGCCAGGTCATCCGCCTCTTCCACCGGCTTGTCCAGCCGCCAGCGCAGCATGCGCGGAAAGCGCACGGCAATACCGCTCTTGTGGCGCCTGGACAAGGCAATGCCTTCGAAGCCCAGTTCGAACACCAGCGTAGGCGTTACGCTGCGTACCGGGCCGAAGGTTTCCACCGTGGTCTTGCGGATAATGGCATCGACCTTGCGCATTTCTTCGTCACTGAGCCCCGAATAGGCCTTGGCAAAGGGTACCAGTGCTCGCCCCGGAGTGCCGGCCGGTGCGTCCCACACGGCGAAGGTGTAGTCGCTGTACAGGCTTGCACGCCGACCGTGGCCGCGTTGGGCATAGATCAGTACGGCATCGACGCTGAACGGGTCGATCTTCCACTTCCACCAGGTACCCATATCCTTGGTGCGCCCCACACCGTAAAGGGCCTCGCGCTGCTTGAGCATCAGGCCCTCGACACCCAGGCTGCGCGACTGTTCGCGCTGGTGGGCAAGGTCGGCCCAGTCCGGACCTGTCAGCAGCGGCGACAGCAGCACGGGGGCAAGCGGGTGCGCATCGACCAAGCGTTCCAGTTGGCTGCGGCGCTCGTGCTGCGGCCGGTTGCGCCAGTCTTCGCCTTGCCACTCCAGCAGGTCGTAGGCCTGCAACACCACCGGTGCGTCGGTCAGCAATTTCTTGCCCAGCGTTTTGCGCCCCAGGCGCTGCTGTAGCAGGGAAAAAGGCTGCACGGCCAGTTCAGCCCCTGTATCACCTGGTTTCCAGACCAGAATCTCGCCGTCGAGCACCACGCCATCGGGTAGCGTCTGCGCCAGGCTGTGCAGTTCGGGGAAGCGCTCGGTCACCAGCTCTTCGCCGCGCGACCACACCCAGAGCTGGCCCTCGCGCTTGACCACCTGGGCGCGAATGCCGTCCCACTTCCACTCGATTTGCCAGTTGCTTGGCGGCCCGAGCAAAGTATCGAACTGGTCGGTAGAGGCTTGTAGCGGGTGGGCCAGGAAGAATGGGTAGGGCTGGCCGCCACGCTGGCGATGCTCATCGGCGGACTCCGGGGCGATCAGCTTCTGGTAGCTGGCTGCGGTAGGGCGATGGCCAATATCGGTGTAACCGACCAGGCGTTGGGCCACGCGCTTGGCGTCCAGCCCGGCCAGTTGCGCCAAGGCGCGGGTGACAAGCAACTTCGATACGCCCACGCGAAAACTGCCGGTGATCAGCTTCAGGCACAGCATCAGGCTGGGGCGATCCAGCTGCGCCCAGAGCGGCTGCAGGCGCTGCTGAACCTGCTCAGGCGGTAGCCCGCGCAGGGGCAGCAAATGCTGCTCCACCCAGGTGGCAAGGCCTTCATCGCTGCCATCGGCGTGTATGGGTAGCAATAGCGAAATGGTTTCGGCCAGGTCACCCACTGCCTGATAGCTTTCTTCGAAGAGCCAGTCTGGCAACCCGGCCTGAGCCGTTGCCTGTGCGCGCAACACACGAGTGGGCACCAGCTGGCGCGGGCGCCCGCCGGCCAGAAAGTACACGGCCCAGGCGGCATCCTCGGCGGGGGCATTGGCGAAATAGTCGCGCAGTGCCTCAAGCTTGGCGTTGCTGGATGTGGTCGCATCCAGGCGCAGGTACAACGTGGCGAAGGCTTTCATGGTGTGGGTTCGGCAGTGACGACGTCGTCTTCGTCGCCGTATTCGGTGACGAAGGCGCGGGCATCGAGGCCTTGTTCGTTGAGGTAGCGCACCAGCACGTTGACCGAGCCGTGCGTGACCATCACCCGTTCGGCGCCGGTCTGGCCAATTGCCCACAGCAGCCCGGGCCAGTCGGCATGGTCCGAGAGGACGAAGCCCCGATCCACACCGCGCCGCCGGCGGGTGCCGCGCAGTAGCATCCAGCCACTGGCGAAGGCATCGCTGTACTCGCCGAAGCGGCGCATCCAGCTACTGCCGCTGGCTGACGGGGGCGCCAGGATCAGCGCTTGGCGCAGCAGTGGGTCGTTGCGCGGTATGTCGCCGGCATAGAGGGTTTTCGGCAGGTGGATACCGGCGTCCCGGTACACCCGGTTGAGCGGCTCGACGGCGCCGTGCACGAGGATCGGGCCGATGCTGGCGTCCAGCCCATGCAAAATCCGCTGGGCCTTGCCGAAGGCATAGCAGAACAGCACGCTGGCCTTGCCCTGTGTGCTGTTGGCCCGCCACCAGGTATTGATGTCGGCGAACACCTCAGCCTGGCTGGGCCAGCGATAAATGGGCAGGCCGAACGTCGATTCGGTGATGAAGGTGTGGCACTGCACGGGTTCGAAGGGCGTACAGGTGCCATCGGGCTCCACCTTGTAGTCACCGGACGCGACCCAGACTTCACCCTGGTACTCCAGGCGCACTTGTGCCGAACCCAGCACGTGCCCGGCCGGGTGCAGGCTCAGGGTCACCCCATGGTGAAGCAGGCGCTCACCGTAGGGCAGGGTCTGCAAATCGATGCCCTGGCCCAACCGGCTACGCAGAATGCCAGCACCGGGGCTGGCGGTCAGATAATGGCCATTGCCGGTCCGTGCATGGTCACCGTGGCCATGGGTGATCACGGCGCGGTCCACGGGCCGCCAAGGGTCGATGTAGAAATCACCGGGTGGGCAGTAGAGGCCTTCGGGGCGGGCGATGACAAGGTCCATGGCGCGGGCGCTGGTTTGGAGTTACCAGTTAGGAGCCATGCAGGAGAAAGGAAGTTCGACTGGAAATGGCTGGGGCTGCAATGCAGCCCCAAAACAGGCGATGCCCGTTATTTGCCAGGCACCAGCGTGAGTCGTTGGTTGCCATACGCCCGCCCGAAGTTCTGTTGCTGCAGCGGCAGGCTCATGAACCGGCCTTTCAACCAGGCATCCAGCCCGTCGCTGTAGTGCGCGCTTGCCGGGTTACCGGACTGGCCGCTGCTGGTCAGCAACTGCAACGGTTCGGCCTGGCCGAAGTCTACGATCATCCGCGCCGAGGCCGGCAGGCGGGTGTCGAAGTCGCTGCCCCAGGCGTATGGCGTCAGGGCGAGGGTGGTGAAGTCGCCACCTGCAGCCAGCGGTGAGCGGCTGATGGCTTCGCCCAGGCCATGGTAGGCCGGTGCTGGCCAGCGGTACTGGTGCAGCTTGCCCCATTGCCAGGCGCGGCGGTCGGCGCCCAGTTGCGCGATCCCGGCGTCCATTGCTCCCGCCAGGCTGCGGGCGAGAATGGCAGGCTTGTCTTCTTTTTGTGGGGTGTTGCGGTCATCCCAGAACGGGCTGTCGTCGCGGCCCAGCAGGTGATCGGCCTGGGCCGAGAACGACAAGCGGGCATTGCTGACGAACGCCTGCCAGGCAGGGCCGGATTCCGGGCCCAGGTCGTCGAGGAAGGTCTGCCGCGTTACCTCCTGCAAGAACAGCTCGTACAGCGCGGCATCCGCTGACACCGGGCTCAGTCGGCCATCGAAGGCCTTGAGCCGGGCCAGTGTGTCGCGGGCCTTGTCGCGTTGTGCGGCAGGCAGGGCGTCGATCGCCTGCTTCAGTGGCTGGGCCATGCCGGGGGCGTCGAACATCTGCTTGAGCTTGTCGGCCAGCAGGGTTACCTGGTCGTTCTGCAGGGCCATCAGGCTGCGGCTGTCGTGGCGGCCATTGCCGGCCAACTGGGCCAGGCGTTCGGCGCGTTCGGGGTAGTACCAGGTGCTGGACAGCTGCATGCCGTAGCCACGCGGCAGGCTGCGCTGGTTGGCGTGGCCGATCCAGCCAGCAGGCGGGTCCTGGTCATACGGGTGCAGCATCGGGTCGGCATAGCCGTCCCAGTCGTAGCGCCCGTCCCAGCCCGGCGAGGGCAGCAGGCCCTGGCCTTCGCGGCGGTTGGGGTAGTGGCCACTGACTTGCCAGCCGATGTGCTCCGGCTCGGCGAAGACAAAGTTGAGGGCCGCGGCGGTCACTTCGCGGGTACTGTCGAAGGCGCGTTCCACGTTCCTGGCCCGGGTCAGGTCGAACAGTGCATCCAGGCTGCGGTCGCCCTTGAACTGCGGCAAGTTCAGCGCCAGGCCCAGGCTGGCGTTGTCTGGCTGGGCCAGCAGGGTGCCGTGGCGGGTGTCATACATCACCTCGCGCAGCGGGCGCTGGCCTCGGACGAAGAACGTTTCGCTACGGGCGCGGGCCGGCAGCCATTTGCCGTCGGCCAGGTAGCTCAGCTGGCTGCCTTGACGACGCAGTTGTTCCAGGAACAGGTCCTGGTTGTCGGCCATCACGGCGCTGCTGCTCCAGGCCAGTTTGCCGTTGTAACCGGCCAGCACGATCGGCAAACCCGGCAACGACAGGCCGGCAACCTGGTACTTGCCGGTGTGAATCTGTACCGGGCTCAGGGCCCAGGTAGCGCTGCTGTCGCTGGCCAGCAGGCTCTTGCCACTGCGGCTGCGCTGCGGGGCCAGGGCCAGGTTGGCCGAGCCCGGGCTGCCGAGCAGGTCGAGGTCGGCCAGTTTCTGGCTGGCGGCCGCCAGCGCTGGCAGGCCCGGCAGCTGGCTGGCCAGGTTCAGGCCCTTGAGCTTGTCCACCTCGCCTTCGGCCAATGGCTCGTCCGGGGCGCCAGGCAGCAGCCAGGCCAGTTTGTCGCTGCCGGCTTTCTGCGCCAGGGTCAGGGCACTCAATTCTTCCTGCAGGTTCACCGATTGGCTGAACGCATACAGGTTGAAGATCAGTGCCGAGTCTTCGGGCTTCCAGTATTCCGGGCGATAGCCACTGCTGGCCAGGCCGGCCGGCAGCTTGTCGCGGTAGCGGAACAGGTAGGCGTTGACCCCGCGTGCGTACACTTCGAAAAAGCGCTTGAGCCGTGGCGATGCGTCGGCGTACTGCTGGGCGGCGCTTTGCTTGAGGTTGGCCGCGCGCATCAGGCGGTCGATGTCCAGCGCTTCGCTGCCGGCCAGTTCGGCCAGACGGCCTTGGGCCAGCAGGCGCATGGCGACCATCTGCTCGATGCGGTCACCGGCATGCACATAGCCCAGGCTGAACAGCGCATCATGGAAGCTGCTGCTTTCGATCAGTGGCGCCCCCATGGCATTGCGGCGTACTGAAACATTCTGCGCCAGGCCCTTGAGCGGCTGCACGCCACTGGTCGGTGGCACGCTGTCCTGGTAGCCGCCCGTCTGGCAGCCGGCCAGCCCGAGCATGCCGAGCAGCGTGGCAGCGGTTGCGAACCGCGGGCGGAAGGGAGGAAAGGCGGGGGCGGCCATGACAAGGGCTCCTGCAAGGCGTGGCGGGTTTCGAAAGGCGCTAAGGTAGTAAGCGCGCAGGCGCCATGCAAGGTCCCAGGTCGGTTTATTTGCCAGCGCTGCCTCAAACGTTGAAGTGGTCTGCCAACGTCTCGGAAAAGTGCGTGCAATTGATGCGCGCATAGCGCCGGTAGTCACGGGTGACGGCGAACGCCGAGCCGGGCATCAGCAGGATCTTGTTTTGTTCCAGTTTGCGCACCAGGGGTTGCAGGTCTGGCAGGTCCGGGTGGTAGACCCAGAGGAACATCCCCCCTTGCGGTGCGATTTCAAACTGCCAGCCTCGCTCGATCAGAAGCCGCTGGGTCTGGACCTGCTGCCTGATCAGGCGCTGCTGCACATCATTCATGTGCCGGGCATAGGTGCCATCCGACAATATGGTGTTGACGAAGCGTTCGCAAAACGCCGGGACGGCAACACAGGTCAGCAGTTTCAGGCGTGTCAGCGGTTCGATCAGGTCGTGTGAGCAGGCGATGAAACCCACGCGTAGCGATGCGGACAGGCATTTGGAGAAACTGCCGATGTAGATAACCCGGTCAAGGTTGTCCAGCTCGGCAAAGGTCTGGCGTACGGCCGGGCTGAAGTCGCCATACACATCGTCCTCGACCACGAAGAACTCGTGCTCTACCGCCAGGCGCAGGACACTGAAGGCGTTGTGCGGGCTGATGTTGCTGCCGGTCGGGTTGTGGAAGGTGCTGTTGCAGAAAAATGCCTTGACCTTGTGGCCGGCCAGGTAGGTTTTCATCTCTTCCACGTCTGGCCCGTCCTGGGTTCGCCGTATGCCGACAACGTGCCCGCCCGCCAGCTGGATCAGCTTGATCAGGTTGCCGTTACCCGGCTCGTCGACGAAAACGTGGTCGCCTGGCTTGATCAGCAGCCGCGCAACCAGGTCAAGGCCTTGTGTGGCGCCCAGCGTGGTCAGCAACTGGTTGGGGCGGACATCGACACGGGTCAGCCGTTTCATGTGCACGCACAGCTGTTTGCGCATGGGCAGGTAGCCCTGGATGTCGCCGTATTCGGCCAGCGAGCTTTGCTCCAGCCGCGCCGTGCGGCGAATGGCCTTGGCCAGCAGCTCGGTGTCACGCCAGGCGGGGGGGAGCCAGCCGCTGCCCAGCTTGGTGTAGTGCTGGCCGCCTTGCAGCAGCTTGAAAAGCGGGTCGCCCGCCATGCATTCGGGCTCGTGGATCACACTGGTTTGCCGTGACCGGGTCGCGACGAAGTAGCCCCTGCCCGGCGAAGCGGTCAACACACCTTCGCTGACCAGCTGGGCGTAGGCCGAAACAACGTCGTGGTAGCTGAAGTCGACTGCAGCTGTCAGTTTGCGGATGGAGGGCATGCGCTGCCCGGGCAGCCACTCCCCTGCATCCAGGCGTTGTCTTAACTGGTGATGAAGGCTGCGAGTGTTCATGGCAGGTCTCAAACCGTTAGAAAAAAAAGCCTAACAGTTAACGGAAATGCTTGTCGACTGTTCGTTTTCAACTGGCCAGTACATGCCACTATTCCCTGGTCGGAAGTGTTGGTTGCCCGCAAAGGCAGCACCTTAAGCGTCTGTTCAACCAGACAACTGGATATTGAGCCCATGCACTCTATGGATATGCAATCAGCCGTCATTGCCAGGCTACCTGTGCCTGATGAACCGGAAACTTTCAAGGTTGTAAGGAACCTTGTTACATCGGCGCTATTGGAGTGTTGTTCAGTTGATGAATTCGAAGCGTTTAAAGAAACTTCGGTTATTCAGTGTGTCACCGAACAAGCCCATGCCGATTTGCAGGCCTTTGCCCTGAAAGATCCGGCAGCTGGCCGCGACCTGGTATTCATTGCAAGAACGTACACCTCTTATTCTGCCGTTCTGCATTATCGGCTCGCCCATTGGATCTACAACAATACCGCTGCTGCCTATGGTGCCGGCGGTCAATGCCTGGCGGCCATGATCTCCAGGCGCGGCAAAATGCTCTCCGGCGCGGAAATCCACTTCCGCAGCCGTATTGGCGCACGCTTCATCATCGATCACGGCATGGGCACCGTCATAGGCGAAACCTCGACCATTGGTGACGATTGCTACGTGCTGGGCGGCGTCACCCTTGGCGCCCGCGGTATCAGCGGCAACCCTTCAAGCCCCAGGCACCCGACCTTGGGCAACCGGGTACAAATCGGCGCGTTCGCCAGTGTGCTGGGCGCTATCCACGTCGGTGACGGCGCATTTATCGGGCCGGGCTGCATTATTACCAAAGATGTTCCAGCGGCTGCCCGGGTACAGGTTAAAACATCATTGCAGGTGGTACTGGAACCATGAACACTCTGAACTATGAAGTGTTACGCAATACCGAAAAGCTGTATTACAAAGACCAGTATCTGGCCGGCGTTGATACGCAAGTAACACGCGTGCACAGTGATGGCATTGAATTGCAGAGTACCGTGGCTTACCCGGAGGGCGGCGGCCAGGAAGCAGACTTCGGCACCATTGAATTACCGGTGGGAACTGTGCGCTTTGTCTGGGTGAAAAAACTGTATGGCAGCCCGATTCGCCTAGAGGGTTTCAAAGGTGGAAAACTGGGCGGCATCATTATTCACAGCCTGCACCCTGATGACCTGCACCTGCTGGATGACGTCACGCCAGGCATGCCGGCTCGCATCACCATCGATATTGAACGGCGCGAACGGCTGACGCTGTCTCACAGTGCCAGTCACTTTCTGTATGCCGCTGCGATCGGGCTGCGTGAAGAGCTGCAGCAATGGACCATCGGCTGCCACATCAAAGAGGATTCGGCACGTTTCGACTTCCTGGTCGAGGACGCTTTCACGGCCGAAGAGGTGGTTGAAATAGAACGGCGGGCCAACGAACTGATCGGCTTCGATGCACCCATCGAGCACTACGCGGTCGAGGGCCTGGAAGACGCACGTTTGTGGACCTACAACGGCATCGAAATTCCGTGCGGTGGCACACACCTCGATTCACCGGGGCGTATAGGGCGCCTGAGCGTCAGGCGCAAACGCCTGGGCAAAGGTAAGGAACGGCTGATCTGCGCGTTTCCCGATGCCGAAATCGACCTGTCCACCTACCACGGGCACGCACTATGAACAGCACGTTACCGCGGCGCACGTACCTGTATTTCACCGCACAGTCGATCAACCTGACCACAGCGGTCATGTCCGTGACCATGGCCGCCATTGTCGGCGCGGCGCTGGCGCCTGATGCCGCGTGGTCCACGGTGCCGTACGGGTTTCAGTTTCTGAGCCTGATGCTGGCAACCTACCCGGTCTCCAGGCTGATGAGCCGCATCGGCCGCAAGAAGGCCTTCATGCTGGGCGCAATTCCGTTGGCATTGTCGGGTGTCAGCGGCTTTCTGGCGGTGGAGCACCAGCATTTTGCAACGCTGGTACTTAGCCATTCTGCGTTGGGTGTGTATATCGCCTTCGCCAACTTCAACCGCTTCGCGGCCACCGACAATCTGTCTCAGGCCCTGAAACCCAAAGCCCTTTCGCTGGTTGTGGCGGGGGGCGTCATCGCCGCGGTGGTCGGGCCGACGCTTACCGAGTGGCTGCGTGATGTGGGCGGCTATCCACTGTTTTCGCTGTGTTATGCCGCGTTTGTCGGCCTGGCGCTGCTGTCACTGCTGATTGCCCTTTGCCTGCCAGACGATGGCGGTGTGACCAGCACGGTCAACAGCGCCGCCCAGTCGGCCCGCCCACGCACCGAGCCGTTAAGCCCGAGTGTGGTGGTGGCAATGGGCGTTGCTGCACTGAGCTACGGGATCATGAACCTGCTGATGATCCAGGCCTCGATGCACATGAAACACATGCACGAGGACTTCTCGGACGTACGCCTGGCGATCCAGTGGCATGTGATTGCCATGTTTGCCCCGTCGTTCTTCACCGGTGCGATCATCCAGCGGTTGGGTATCAGGACCACCATTTGCGCGGGCCTGGCCCTGCTGATCGGCTGCTCGGCCCTGAATATCTGGTCGCACAGCTACGCCATGATGACCTTGGCACTGATTGCCCTCGGGCTGGGTTGGAACCTGACGTATGTAGGCGGCGGCGCCTTGCTGGCCCAGTCGCTGCAGAACAGCCCGGCAGCGATGCAGATGCAGGGCAAGAACGACCTGGCCATTGCCATCTTCGCCACCCTCGGCGCGTTCAGCCCTTCGCTGTTGCTGAGCACGGTCGGCTGGGATGGCACCAACGCCATCTGCATGGCCCTGTGCATCGGGCTGCTGGTTGCCACTGCCGGCCTGCTGCAGAACAAGACCTGCCTGCATACTTCAATGGAAGGTAGCCGCAAATGAGCGAGCTCATCAGTGTCAGCGATCGCATCTATACCAAGCTGGAAATGAACAACCCTGGGGGAAGCCACAAATACCGAGCGGCCCGGCGCATCGTCGAGCATGCCGTACGCAATGGCGACATCATTCCCGGTGTGACAACCGTCATCGAGAAAACCGGTGGCAGTTTCGGCTTCGGCTTGCTGGCGGCCTGTCACAAGTACCAGGTCGCCGTGGAGCTGGCGGTCGGGCTGAGCTTCAGCCAGACCAAGCGGGATTTGCTCGAGTGTTTCGGTGCGCGGCTGATCGGCAAGGAAATGTTGATGGCCGGTGCCACGCCCAAGGATGTGGTCATGCACCACCTGGATAACCAGGCCGCGTTGGGCAAGTCATACTTCTATACCGACCAGTTCAACAACCCGATGGGTATCGACGCCCATCGTTACCAGACGGCCAGCGAGCTGGCCGTGCAACTGACCAACGCCGGGGCAGGGCGGGATGTCCTGTTTGTTGGCTGTGCGGGTACGGGGGCAAGCTTCACGGGCATTACGCTGGGGCTGAAGGATCACGGTTTCGAGGTGTCGACGGTGTTGGTCGACCCCAGCGGGTGCGACTCAAGGGCGGGTGTGTTTGCCGACCACCGCTTCGAAGGCATGGCAGTGGGGGTTTGCCCGCCTTTCATGGACTGGTCGCTGGTGGACGAGCGGGCCCAGGTGCAACACGCAGAGATGCTGGCTGCGCAGCGCTGGTTCTACATGCAAAGTGGCATTTTCGTGGGCAATACCGCTGCCGCCTGCCTGGCCGTTGCTCAGCGCATGGCCCAGCACCCGCGGTATGCCGGGACCACTGTGGTGACCATCGCCTATGACGCCGGCCTGTGGTACCAGGACCTGCTGGGGGCGACACGGCGCAAGGCCGCCTAGGCCAAGGCCCTCAGCAGGGAGGCAACGTCAGATCAGGCGCCGTGGCACTTCTTGAACTTCTTCTCGCTACCGCATGGGCACGGGTCGTTACGGCCAACGTCCTTCAGGGCGTTGCGTACCGGCTCTTGGTGGCCGTGGTTGCAGTGCGGGCCGTGAACATGGCCATGGTCATGGTGGTGATCATGGTCGTGGTTGCAGTCAGGGCCATGAACGTGGGGTTGCTGGGACATTGCAGGGTTACTCCGGGATGTGATCGCCGGGGATTATCTCACCACTGCGCGATAAGTGCAGGTCCCGATGGATAAGCAGCCCGGTCGCCAGTTCGCCCTGCAGGGTGTAGTGCAGCGGTTGCTTGCTTCTGAGCAGCTTGGCCAGCGGCTTGAGGTGCTGCCAGAGGTTGGTACGCGCGGTGATCTTGAAGGTACGCCGGGCATGCCCGCCCACGCTGCGCCATACGCTGGTTTCATCCTGCACCAGCAGCAGATCGTTCAGGCGCACGGCATACGAGAGGTTGCGGATGAACAGGCGGCTGTCATTGGGGTTGTCGACTTGCAGGTGCAGCACGAATTCCTGCTCCAGCAACCTGGCCTTGACCGTTTCGACTTCGACCAGGCGCACCTCGGGTTCGCGCCAGTCTTCACCGCCCCAACTGCTGCAGCCCGCCAGCCATGCCATCAGTGTACCGAGCAGGAGCAGGCGGGCGCGGGCGTTCATGTTCAGCTCCCGACGTAACTGGCACAGCATTTCTTGAACTTCTGCCCGCTGGCGCAGGGGCAGGGGTCGTTGCGCCCGGCCTTCAACCCGACCGTAGGGTCGATGAAGTACCAGCGCCCGGCATGCTGGACGAACGCCGAGCGTTCACGGTGCTGGTGGTCGCCCTCCTGGTCGTGCCAGCGTGCGGTAAAGGTGACAAAGCCGTGTTCCGGTTGGCCGCCGAGTACTTCAGCGCTTTCTACCTCCAGGCCCAGCCAGGTGCTCTGGGCGCTCCAGGCGGCCATGGCGGCGCGGTCCAGGTCGGCTTGTTGGGCGGGCAAAGTGGTGGCCACCAGGTAGTCGACCAGGCCCAGCACGTAGGCACTGTAGCGTGAGCGCATCAGCGCCTGGGCATCGGGTGCCGGGGTGCCGGCATGGTAATGCCCACAGCAGGCATCAAGCAGGTTGCCACTGCCACAGGGGCAGACCGAGACACTCATCATCACCACCAGTACTTGCCGAAGTTTTCAGGGTTGGCCCAGAACCTGGCGTTGAGCCAGTCCGGGACCTGCTTGTAGTCATGTAGATCATAGGTGAACAGGCTCAATACCTGCTGGTCACGGCAGAATTTCTCGCTGGCCGACAGGGCCAGGGCGAAAAAGTCGGTGTCTTGCCAGCCGCAGGCGGCCAGATCGGCCAGCACGGCAACCCGGCTGGCATTGAGGTTGCGGATGCCGCCGAGCAGCTCCAGGCCCGTGCGTTTGGGCAGGTGCTCCAGGCAGTCCACCAGCACCGCCAGGTCAAAACGCTGGGCCGCAAGCTCGGCCGGAAGCGGGCCAGGGGCCGCTGTGGCGATGGTCACCTGCGGGTGTGCTTCGGCGAAGGCGTCGAGCGCCGGGAAACGTGTGCCCACCAGCAGCAGGCGTTGCGGGGTGAAGCGCTCCAGCAGGGCTGCCAAAGCCTGCTGCGGCGTACGTTGGGAGAAACCTTCGGTCATTGCCAATCCTCGTTCAAGTCGTCCAAGACTAGCGGGCCGCAGCCTGCGGGCAAAGAGGCATGTGACCGCGTCGTGGCTGATTGCTGGCAGGGTTGGAATGCGCGGTCTTTACTCCCAGAGATCGGCCTTATGCCGATTCCCCCTAGGAGAAGCAATGAAATGAGCATAGTACGCACAGCGATACCCCTGGTACTGCTCACCAGTGTGTTGACTGGTTGTGCAGGTTTGCAAAAAACCGACTGGCCGAAATGTGCCGCCGTCGGGGGTGTAGGCGGCGCCGCATTGGGCGCTATTGAAAGTTCCAGCTGGGCTGGCTGGGGCGCGTTGCTGGGCGGTGGCCTGGCGGCGGGTTACTGCTGGGCCCATGGAGATGGCGACGAGGATGGCGACGGCGTGCCGGACAGCCGTGACAAGTGCCCTGGCACCCCGCGTGGGGTGCAGGTCGATGCCAACGGGTGCCCGCCTGAGCCGGCAGCCGTGGTCGAGGAAGTGGTGGTGCAGAAAGAAGAGGTCATCGTCATTCGCGATGTGCACTTCGAATTCGACTCTGCGAAGCTGACCGCCCGCGATAAAGAGCGCCTCAACACCATTGCCACGCGCCTCAAGCAGGAAGCACCATCCGCCCGCCTGAGTGTCAGCGGCCACACCGACAGTGTCGGTTCCGACAGCTACAACCAGAAACTGTCCGAACGTCGTGCCCACTCGGTGACCGATTACCTGGTCGAGAGCGGCGTACCGCGCAGCAGCTTCGTTTCGGTGGTCGGTGCCGGTGAAACCCAACCGGTGGCTGACAATGCCACGGCCGAAGGGCGTGCGATGAACCGTCGTACCGAGATCAAGATCCAGCGGTAACACGGCATGCGCCCGTGCCTTGAGCAGTGGCACGGGCGCGTCTTGATGCCGGCCAGCCGTTTGTGGCCAAAGACACAGGAGCATTCAGCATGAGTGTGACGTCGAAGGCGGCACTGCCGCTGTTGGTGGCTGCCAGCCTGCTCGCAGGCTGCGCTACCCATAGCGATGGCAGCGCGCCCCTCAACCAAAGGACCTGGCCCATCTGCAGCCTGTTGGGCGGCTTGGTCGGTGGCGGCCTGGGCGCTATCGAAAGTTCTGCCTGGGCCGCAGGTGGCGGCGCCCTGGGCGCCATTACCGGGGGGCTGATCTGCTATGCCCAGGACGGTGACGAAGATGGCGACGGTATTTTCGACCGCCGCGATCGTTGCCCCGACACCCCAGCCAACACGGCGGTCGACCACATGGGTTGCCCGTTGAAGGTGTATCCGGCAGCCCCCCCTGCTACCGCACCCGAACCTGCACCTGAGGTGATCATCCTGGATGACAACGGCGCGGTGATGTTCGCCTTCGATTCCGCCGACCTGACCCCGGCGGCCCAGCAACGGCTGCAAGGCCTGGTGGCTAAGCTCAATTCCCCGACGGTAGCCAAGGTCGCCGTGGTCGGGCACACCGACAGCGTGGGCTCCGACACCTACAATCAGGCGCTTTCCGAGCGCCGTGCCAGCAGTGTTGCCGAATACCTTATCAGCCAGGGCCTGGAGCCCGGCAAGGTCACCAGCCAGGGGCGTGGGGAAAGCGAGCCGGTCACCGACAACGAAACCGAGGAGGGCCGCGCGCGCAACCGACGGGTGGAGCTGCACCTCAACTGAGCGGCGCTGGCGCCTGCCTTGGCATTGCAGTTAATGTGGGGTGCACGGCCCGCTCGATCGGGCCGTCTCGACATAACAACAATCGATAGGGGCGGGGTATGAAGTTCATCCTGGGCCTGGGCAAGGTCCTGACGGTCGCTTTCTGGGGTGTGGTGTTGTTCAATCAGTTGTTGCCACAACCTTTGCCCTTCAATCTGCTGATCAATGCCGCTGGTATTTTCCTGTTCGGCCTGCACCTGCTCGAAGTGCTGTTCTTCAATGGCAGCCTGCGTGGGCGCAGCCATCGCTGGTTCGACCGATTGCAGATCCTGTTGACGGGCATCTTCCATGTCATGTCCATTCCCCGTGCGCAGGAGGCGCCGCGAAATGCGTAATCTGATGTTGCTGGCCATGTTGGCCACTCCCCTGGCTCAGGCCGAAAGCCTGGAAGTCGCCGCCAATTCCATGCTGCGCCTGCCCGACAAGTCGGCCAGCGTGCACCTCACGCACTTGCGTGTCGCTGATTCGGCAACCCTGCTGCTGCCTGCCTCGCTTGCGGAATTGAAGGTCGACCAGCTGGAGCTGGGGCGTGATGCGCGTATCGCCATTGCACCTTCCGATAGCCCGTTGCTGATCGAGGCGCGCAGCGCCAGGTTGGGCGAAGGCAGTGAATTCAGTGCTCCAGGGGCTGCCGGGAGCTACCAGCGGGCAGCCCGCTCGGGCCGCAGTCTGGACCTGAAACTGGCTGAACTGGATGCCGAACGGGTGGCGATCGATGCCCGTGGCGGCGCCGGTGCGCCGGGGTACGTGGGGCTTGATGGTGCCAATGGCCAGGCAGGTGGTTGCACATGGGGCCAGGCCAGTCGCGGTGCCAATGGCGATAATGGCGGCAACGGGCACGACGGCGCCCCGGGTGGGCGCATTCGTCTGAGCCTGCCGCAAGGGTTCCCGCAGGAGCACATTGTGGCGCGTCTGGATGGCGGCGCCCCGGGGAAGGCCGGGGCGGCAGGCAAGGCGGGTAAAGGCGGGGCGAGTAAAGGTTGCCTGGTGTACAGCACCGACGCTGGGGCCAATGGCCGGCCGGGACAGCCGGGCCAACCTGGGTTGGCGGGGGCCGCGGGTGAGCTGATCCTGCAGCGCCTCTGAGCCACACCGCTCCTACAAGGGGCCGCGCAGGTCGTTAGATAATCAGCTGTCAGAGCATCAGTCGCGAACTGGCAACTGCAACGACCGCCAGGCCCAGCAGGAGGTTGATCCCCACCATGCGCCGAATCCGCCCCAGCACTGCCGCACCCGTCGGCCAGTCCTCGGCTTGCACCGCCGTCTTCAGCTCGGGCAACAGCAATGCCTGAATGCGCATGAACAAGGCAAACATGGCGATCCCTCCACCGATCATCACCTGCACATACTTCGGCGCAGTCTCGAAGCCGCTGAAGCGCATGTGCAACATGCCGATACCACTTATCGCCAAAATCGCTACAGCCACCCAGACCCAGCCGAAGAAGCGTCGGAAAACTTCCACCCACAGGCGCAGGCGCGCAGGCCCTTCAAGGGCTGCAACCGTTGCCGGGCGCAGCACCAGCCAGGCGAAGAACATGCCGCCGACCCATATCAGGGCAGCCAGGACATGCAGTGTGTAGGGCAGGGCAAAGGCAAGCATCCGGATCTCCATGCGGCATAATGGGCAATAGCGGGGTATGATAGCCGCCCCGTGTGAAACACTGAAAATATATCCAGCCCTTCGGGCGCCTGCAGACCATGATCAGCAACGAACTCAAAGCCACCATCCAGGGCGCCTATTCGCGTTTTCTCGAAGCCAAGAGCCTCAAGCCGCGCTATGGCCAGCGCCTGATGATCGCCGAAGTGGCCAAGGTGCTTGGCGACATCGCCTGCGACGATGAAGGCCGCCGTGCCGGGGAGCCTGCCGTGGTGGCAGTCGAGGCGGGCACCGGTACCGGCAAGACCGTGGCCTACAGCCTGGCAGCCATCCCGGCCGCCAAGGCCGCCGGCAAGCGCTTGGTGATCGCTACCGCGACCGTGGCCCTGCAGGAGCAGATCGTTTTCAAGGACCTGCCCGACCTGATGCGCAACAGCGGGCTCAACTTCAGCTTCGCCCTGGCCAAGGGCCGTGGCCGTTACCTGTGCCTGTCCAAGCTCGACATCCTGCTGCAGGAAGGCCATGCCCAGTCGGCCACCGCCCAGCTGTTCGAGGAAGAAGGCTTCCGCATCGAAGTCGACGAGCGCAGCCAGAAGCTGTTCAACAGCATGATCGAGAAGCTCGCTGGCAACCGCTGGGACGGTGACCGTGACAGCTGGCCCGAGGCCCTGGAAGACCAGGACTGGGCACGGCTGACCACCGACCACAGCCAGTGCACGGGCCGCCACTGCCCGAACTTCCAGCAGTGCGTGTTCTACAAGGCCCGCGAAGGCATGGGCAAGGTCGACGTGATCGTCACCAACCACGACATGGTGCTGGCCGACCTGGCCCTGGGCGGTGGCGCGGTGTTGCCCGACCCGCGCGATACCCTGTACGTGTTCGACGAAGGCCATCACCTGCCAGACAAGGCCATCGGCCATTTCGCCCATTATTCGCGCCTGCGTTCCACCGCCGACTGGCTGGAACAGACCGCCAAGAACCTGACCAAACTGTTGGCTCAGCACCCGTTGCCCGGTGACCTTGGCAAGTACATCGAGCAGGTGCCGGAGCTGGCGCGGGAAGTGCGTACCCAACAGCAGTTCATGTTCACCCTGTGCGAGCAGGTGGCAGACTTCCGCCCCAGCGAGGATACCGAAGGCCGCGAACGCCCGCGTTACCGCTTCGAGGGCGGTGTGGTGCCAGAGCAGATCCGCGAAGTGGGCATCGAACTGAAAAAGGGCTTTGCCCGCCTCAACGACCTGTTCACCCGCCTGGCCGACCTGCTCAAGGAGGGCATGGACGGCGAGGTCAATATCGGCATCGCCAGCCATCAGGCCGAGGAGTGGTACCCGCTGTTTGGCAGCCTGGTCACCCGTGCCCAAGGCAACTGGGAACTGTGGACGGCCTTTACCGCCGAGGACCCGGAAGACAGCCCGCCCATGGCTCGCTGGCTGACGCTGGCCGAGAGTGGCGCTCTGTTCGACATCGAAGTCAACGCCAGCCCCATCCTCGCTGCCGAAATGCTTCGCCGCAGCCTGTGGAGTGTTGCCCACGGCGCACTGGTCACGTCGGCGACGTTGACCGCGCTGGGCAAGTTCGACCGTTTCCGCATGCGCTCGGGGTTGCCGCGCGATGCCGTCACCTGCGTGGTGCCCAGCCCGTTCGTACATGGCGATGCCGGTCTGCTGCGGGTTCCCGACCTGCAGGCCGACCCCCGCGATGCGGCGGCGCATACGGCGGCGATCATTCGTGAGCTGCCAAACATCGTCGAGGATGCCCGTGGCGCGCTGGTGCTGTTCTCGTCACGCAAGCAAATGCAGGATGTGTTCGACGGCCTGGACCGTGACTGGCGCAAGCTGGTGCTGATCCAGGGCAACCTGTCCAAGCAGGAAACCCTGAACAAGCACAAGGCGCGGGTCGATGATGGCCAGCACAGCGTGTTGTTCGGCCTGGCCAGCTTTGCTGAAGGTGTCGACCTGCCAGGTGCGTACTGCGAGCATGTGGTCATCGCCAAAATACCTTTCTCCGTGCCCGACGACCCGGTGGAAGCCGCTTTGTCGGAGTGGATCGAGGCTCGCGGGGGCAACCCGTTCATGGAAATTGCCGTGCCCGACGCCTCGTTGAAGTTGATCCAGGCCTGTGGCCGCCTGCTGCGTACCGAGCAGGATCGCGGCGTCATCACCTTGCTCGACCGGCGCCTGGTCACCCAGCGCTACGGCAAGGCTATTCTCAATGCGCTGCCGCCGTTCCGGCGGGAGATTTCCTGACCGCCGGAGCACTTGCTCCGGCGCGTTGTCCATTACTCAGTCTTGGGCCATGACGGCCCTGAAGGAGAGCCCCAGCCTTATGGTCCGCCGTACCCTGCCCGCCGTTTTCGCCCTGTTGTTCAGCTCGCCCTTGCTGGCCGGGCAGCAGACGCTGTTCAGCTTCGTGCGCCCGGCCTCGGTGGTCAACGTGGCGACCGAAGATGCAGGCATGCCGCAGTACAACGCGGAGCAAACGGCCGAGGGCGAGGTGCTGCGACGTGTGGTGTTCAACCCGGCCCCGCGACCGACTTTGCGCCTGAGCCCGCAAGGCGGGGTGTGGGACTGGTCTGCCGGGCAGTTCCTCACCTTGCGTCTGCAAAGTGCCATGGACTGGGCGCTGACGGTTGATGTTACGGTGCAAGGCAGCGATGGCCGCACCTTGACCAGCCGCATCGACCTGCCAGCCGGCCCTGCGCAAACCGTGATGGTGCCACTGACAGCCAGCTCGCCGTTGAGCCAGGGCATGCGCGCCGGCCCTCCCATGCCCTGGAACCATGGCGGCCAGCGCCTGCTACTGACCAGCAGCGCTGGTGCGGTTGACCTCAAGCAGGTGACCGCGGTCAGCCTGAGCATCCCCAACCCCAAGGTGGCGCAGAACCTGCTGATCGAACGGGTGGGCATCCAGGATGACGACCAGGCCTACCAGGCGGCTTACCGCGAGCTGATCGATGCCTACGGCCAGTCCACCCGCGCCAACTGGCCAGAGAAGGTCGCCAATGACGATCAACTCAAGGCGGCCGATAAGCGCGAGCAGCAACAGCTCAAGGGCTGGCTGGCTGAGCGTGACAAGCAGCAACTGGACAGCTACGGCGGGCTTGTTGCCGGGCCGGCGTTCGAGGCCAAAGGGTTCTTCCGTACCGAAAAGCGTGATGGCCGCTGGTACCTGGTAACGCCCGAGGGGCATCCGTTCTACTCCCTGGGGGTGAATGCGGTAGCTGCAGACGGCGGGCGTACTTACGTCGCCGGCCGTGAAGGCATGTTCAAGGCATTGCCGGGTGAGGGCGAGGCATTGGCGGCATTCTATGGCGAAGGCAACAACGACGATGGCAATGCCTCGTCGCAAGGGCGCAGTTTCAAGCAAGGGCGCTGGTTCGACTTCTATGCTGCCAACCTGCAGCGTACCTACGGTAAACCCTGCTCGCCGGCCTTGGAAGGGCAGCCAGCCAGCTGCCCGCCGCTGGTACTGGATGCTGCCCGCTGGCAGGCGCATGCGCTCGACCGGTTGCAGGCCTGGGGGTTCAACACGATCGGCAACTGGAGCGAGCCTGCCCTGGGCCAGGCCAAGCGGATGCCCTACACCTTGCCGCTGTCGATCGTGGGAGACTACGCCAGTATCAGCACCGGCATGGACTGGTGGGGCAGTATGCCCGACCCGTTCGACCCACGTTTTGCCATGGCTACAGAGCGCGCCGTGGCCATTGCCGCCCGCGATCACCGCGACGACCCTTGGCTGATCGGCTATTTTGCCGACAACGAGTTGGCCTGGGCTGCCCCCGGTGACGACCCCAAAGCCCGCTATGGCCTGGCCTATGGCACCTTGCGCCTGACCACCGACGTACCGGCCAAGCGCGCCTTCCTCAAGCAGTTGCGCGACAAGTACCGTAACCAGGAGGGGCTGTCCAGGGCCTGGGGCATCGAACTGACCGCCTGGGAGCTGATGGAAGACCCTGGCTTCGAGGCACCGTTGCCCAACCCGGAACACCCGGAAATCGAGCGCGACTACCAGCACTTCCAGCAGGTGTTCGCCGAGACTTACTTCAAGACCATTGCCGACTCATTGAAATGGCATGCCCCCAATCACCTGCTGCTGGGGGGCCGCTATGCGGTCAGCACGCCGGAGGCGGTCAAGGCCTGTGCCGAGTTCTGCGATGTGCTCAGCTTCAACTTCTATACCCTCAAGCCGCAGGACGGCTATGACTTCGCGCGCCTGGCCGAGCTGGACAAGCCGGTGCTGGTGTCCGAGTTCCAGTTCGGTTCGCGCGATCGCGGGCCTTTCTGGCCTGGGCCGCTGGAGGTGGCGCGGGAAGAAGACCGTGGCCCGGCTTATGGCAACTTCCTCAAGGCGGCCCTGGCGCAGCCGATGATCGTGGGTGCTCACTGGTTCCAGTACCTCGATCAGCCAGCTAGCGGCCGCCTGCTCGACGGCGAGAATGGGCACCTGGGGCTGGTCGCGATTACGGATATGCCCTACCCAGGGTTTGTCGACGCTGTGCGCAAGAGCAACCTGCAGGCCGTGAGCCAACTGCGTACCCAGCTGGAAAAGCCGGCGCCTTGAGTGAGGTTACCGTTCGTCGCGACCATTTGGCCCAAGCCAGTTTGCAAAACACTTAACTACTGAAACAATGCACACCTTTTTTGAACATGGTCGTACGGGGTACAGCGGGTGCAGATCCAGGGTCACTATGAGCTGAAGTTCGAAGCCGTGCGCGAAGCCTTTGCCGCGCTGTTCGATGATCCCCAGGAGCGTGGCGCCGCGCTGTGCATCCAGGTTGGTGGCGAAACCGTCATCGATCTGTGGGCCGGCAGCGCCGACAAGGATGGGCAGCAGGCTTGGCATAGCGACACCATCGCCAACCTGTTCTCCTGTACCAAGACCTTCACTGCCGTCACTGCCCTGCAACTGGTGGGGGAGGGTAAGCTGGCCCTCGATGCGCCAGTGGCCAAATACTGGCCAGAGTTTGCCCAAGCGGGTAAACAGTCGATCACCCTGCGCCAACTGCTTAGCCACCGTGCCGGCCTGCCGGCCATCCGTGAACTGCTGCCAGCCGAAGCCCTGTATGACTGGCAGACCATGGTGGATGCCCTGGCGGCCGAGAAACCTTGGTGGGCTCCAGGTACGGAACACGGCTATGCAGCCATCACCTACGGCTGGCTGATCGGTGAACTGATCCGTCGAGCCGATGGCCGTGGCCCTGGCGACTCGATCGTGGCCCGTACCGCCCGCCCGCTTGGGCTGGACTTCCATGTTGGCCTGGCAGATGAAGAGTTCCACCGCGTCGCGCATATCGCCCGTGGCAAGGGCAACCCCGGGGATGCCGCCGCGCAGCGCCTGTTGCAGGTGACCATGCGTGAGCCCGAGGCGTTGTCGACCCGTGCCTTCACCAACCCGCCAGCCATCCTGACCAGCACCAACAAGCCGGAATGGCGGCGCATGCAGCAGCCAGCGGCCAATGGCCATGGCAATGCACGCAGCCTGGCGGGTTTCTATGCCGGGCTGTTGGACGGCAGCCTGCTCGAGTCCGAACTGCTCGATGAACTGACCCGTGAACACAGCCTGGGCCAGGACCGTACCTTGCTCACCCAGACCCGTTTCGGCCTCGGCTGTATGCTTGACCAGCCCGATGTGGCCAATGCCACATTCGGCCTCGGCGCACGTGCCTTTGGCCACCCCGGTGCCGGTGGCTCGGTCGGTTTTGCCGACCCGGAGCATGATGTGGCGTTCGGCTTCGTGGTCAATACCCTCGGCCCTTATGTGCTGATGGACCCACGAGCCCAGAAGCTGGTGCGTGTCCTTGCCAGTTGCCTTTGATCGGGTAATGCGGGTATTGCTCCAGCCCTTTGACTATCCTCAATGCCAACGCCTTATGTGTGTGGGCACAATTTCTTTTAATTTCATGGTGTATCGCTGATGTCTTCACATAAAACCTTAGCACTCGCCCTGTGCCTGACCGCCGTTACCGGCTGTGCCAGCCACTCTCCGGAAGGCTCCAAGGCAGGTGGCTCCAGCTGGTGGCCTTTCGGTTCGGACAAGGTTGCCGAGCAGGAAGTGAAGGCAGCCGTCACTGAAAACGTGGCCAAAGCCGATGCCAAGTCTGAAAGCGCCAGCCGTTGGTGGTGGCCGTTCGGTGGTGATGACAAGCAAGCCAAAGGGCCTGTGGTGCCGAAGATCGACCAGAAGGCCACCCAGGCCTGGCTGGACGAGTACGAGCCCAAGCTGCGCGAAGCCATCAAGGACAGCAAGCTGGAGCTGGAGCGTCGCGACAACGTGCTGGCGGTAACCCTGCCGGTAGACAGCTCGTACAACCCTGACCGCCCGAACATGCTGCTGCCCATGACGCTCGGCCCGATCACCCGAGTGGCCAAGGCCGTCGAAGGTGACCCGAAAACTGCCGTGCTGGTGCTCGGCCACGCCGACAGCAGCGGTGTTGCAGCTGCCAACCAGAAGCTCAGCCTGGAGCGCGCCGCGTCGGTATCGGCCATTTTCCGCCTCAGCGGCCTGCAGCGTGACCGCCTGACCCTCAAGGGCATGGGCTCGGTGATGCCGCGTGCCGCCAACGACAGCGCCGAAGGCCGTTCCCTGAACCGCCGTGTTGAAATGTTGCTGACCCCTCAGAACACCATGGTCGCACTGCTGGCCAAATATCAGCAGGCCGGCCCGGCACCTGCGCCGGCTTCGATGGTTGCGGTTCAGGATGCCAAGGCACCAGCTGCCAAGGCCGCCGACAGCAAGCCAGCAGCGAAGAAGCCAGTGGCGAAAAAACCAGCAGCGAAGGCCAAGGCTCCAGCCAAGACCACCGCCAAGAAAAAAGCCGCGCCGGCCAAGCCTGCCGCCAAGAAAGCTACCACTGACAAGAAAGTAGCTGCCAACAGCCCTGCGAAGACCAACTGATCGTCAAGGAACGCAGCAATGACCCAATCCCTGGCCGATATGCGCCGCGACTACACCCGTGATGGCTTGGCCGAAGCCCAGGCTCCGGGTGAGCCGTTCGCCCTGTTTCACCAGTGGTTTGCCGATGCGGTGAAAACCGAGCAGGTACCGGTGGAAGCCAACGCCATGACCCTGGCCACTGTCGATGGCGAAGGCCGCCCGCATTGCCGTGTGCTGCTGCTGAAGGGGCTCGACACGCGTGGTTTTACCTTCTTCACCAACTACGAAAGCGCCAAGGGCCAGCAGCTGCAGGCCAACCCCTTCGCAGCCATGACCTTCTTCTGGCCGGCGCTGGAGCGCCAGGTGCGTATTGAGGGGCTGGTGGAAAAGGTCTCGGCCAAGGAGTCGGACGACTACTACCAGGTGCGCCCGCTGGGCAGCCGCCTGGGGGCCTGGGCTTCGCCGCAGAGCCGGGTGATTGCTGGGCGTGAAGAACTGGAGGGGCTGGTGAAGGCGACTGAGGCGCGCTTCTCGGACACCCAGCCACATTGCCCTGAGCATTGGGGTGGGTACCGTTTGCTGCCTGAGCGCATCGAGTTCTGGCAGGGCCGGGCGAGCCGCTTGCATGACCGGCTGAACTATCGGCTGGTTGATGGGCAATGGCAGCGCGAGCGTCTGGCACCCTGAAAACGTTGGGGCCGCAAAGCGGCCCCAATACTCGACCAGAGGCTACCCCACATACCCCGCAGCCTCCCGCTCCAACCACCCTGCCAACTGCTTGCGCCCCACCTTTTCCACCCGTGCTTGCTCCAGCCGCTGCAGCATATACGCGCGCTTCCCCGCATCCGTCCCCGCCAATGACAACGCCAGGTCACGGTCCATCCAGCGGCGCATGCGCACATACAACCACCCGTGAAAATACAGCCCTGCAACGGTGGTGACCACGACGATGAAGTAATCCATGGCTATCCTTGGTCTCACTTGAAAGGCCTTCGACACAGCCTGGCAGGCTGTACCCCGGCTGAATGAAAACAATTTTATTACGTTTGTACCGTGACAGCCGTCAATGTGCAGCGTCTAATGAGCACCTGACTTATGGAGACTTTACCCATGCGTAAATCCGCTTTGCTGGTGGCGACTTTTACCACCTTGTCGCTGCTGCTGGGGGGCTGTGCCTCGAGCCTGACCGGTGATAGCTACTCCCGTGACGAAGCCCGCCGCGTGCAAACCGTGCGCATGGGCACCATCGAATCCCTGCGCCCGGTCAAGATCGAGGGTACCAAGACCCCGATCGGTGGCGGCGCTGGCGCCATCGTGGGTGGCGTTGCCGGTAGTGCCGTAGGCGGTGGCCGTGGCAGCATCGTGGCAGCTGTTATCGGTGCTGTTGCCGGCGGCCTGGCCGGGTCCGCTGCCGAGGAAGGGCTGACGCGCACCCAAGGCGTCGAGATCACCGTACGTGAGGACGATGGCAGCATGCGCGCCTACGTTCAGGCCGTGCAGGAGAACGAAATCTTCCGCGTGGGCGACCGTGTACGCATCATGACCGTTGACGGTACCAGCCGCGTTTCGCACTGATCGCCGTACGGTAAAACAAAACCCCGACATGGCACCTGCCAGTCGGGGTTTTTTCATGCGTCAGCCAACTCAGCCTGCGTGGGTTTTGCGGCTGGCCATGGCGGTGACGGCATAGCCGATCACTGCGGCGAAGAACGAGCCGGTAAGAATACCCATGCGGTCCATGCCGGCGTATTCGCTGCTACCCGGCACAAAGGCGAGCGAGCCAACGAACAGGCTCATGGTAAAGCCAATGCCGCAGAGTATCGCAACCCCCAGCAATTGCCCCCAGCCGGCCCCTGCAGGCAGCGCGGCCAGTCTTAGCTTGACGGCCACCCATGTCAGGCCGAAAACCCCCACGGTCTTGCCCAGCAGCAGGCCGACCGCGATGCCCATCGGCACGGGGTGAGTGAAGCTTTCTAGGGTCATGCCTGCCAGCGAGACACCGGCGTTGGCGAAGGCGAACAGCGGCAGGATGGCGTAGGCTACCCACGGGTGCAGGGCATGTTCGAGGGCCAGCAGCGGCGAAGTTTCGGCGTTACGTGTGCGCAATGGAATGCACAAGGCCAGGGCGACACCCGCCAGCGTGGCATGCACGCCACTTTTGAGCACACAGACCCACAGGATCAGGCCAACGACCATGTACGGCCCAAGTTTGACCACGCCAAGCCGGTTCATCGCCACCAGCACCACCAGGCAGGCCGCAGCCAGCAGCAGCGACACGCTCGACAGGGTGCCGGAATAGAACAGGGCGATGACGATGATTGCACCCAGGTCGTCGATGATCGCCAGGGTCATCAGGAACAGCTTCAGCGACACCGGCACGCGCTTGCCCAGCAAGGCCAGTACGCCGAGGGCAAAGGCGATGTCGGTAGCGGTGGGGATCGCCCATCCGGCAACGGCGGCAGGGTCTTCGCGGTTGATGAACCAGTAGATTAGCGCGGGTACCACCATGCCGCCGATAGCGGCCGTGGCAGGAAGCACGATCTGCGAAGGTTTGGACAGATGGCCGTTGACCACCTCGCGTTTGACCTCAAGGCCGATCAGCAGGAAGAACAGCGCCATCAGGCCATCGTTGATCCACAGCAGCAACGGCTTGGCGATGTTCAGCGCGCCGACCTGAACGGCGACGGGAACGTCGAGCAGGCCGCTGTACAGGTAGGATAGCGGTGAGTTGTTGATGATCAGTGCCAGTACGGCGGCGGCGATCAGCAGCAGGCCGCTGGCGGCTTCAAGCTGGAAGAAACGGGTGAACAGGCTACGCACGGGCTATAGGCTCTCCATGAGCAGTTTACGAATGGAACGGGCGTACACCCTAGCCTGTGGCTATATACTTTAAAACAAAAACAATATTCTTTTTTGTTATATGGTGCTGCTGACAGGCCTGGGGGAAGCCTAGATGGAAGTGAGGAAGGAGGGGGGAGGGGAAGCCTGATGTTGAGGGTGGATTATTCTGATGCCTGCCAGCGCCTTTTCGCGGGTAACCCGCGAAAGGGCGCTGGCAGGCAAACCAGCATCAGAGGCCGAGCATATCCCGCGCCACCGCCTCGGCAATGCGAATGCCATCGACACCCGCCGACAGAATCCCGCCCGCATACCCGGCCCCTTCACCCGCCGGGAACAGCCCCTTCAGGTTCAGGCTCTGGTAATCCTCACCCCGGGTAATCCGCAGTGGCGACGAAGTGCGCGTCTCGATCCCGGTCAATACGGCATCGTGCAGGTTGTAGCCTTTGATCTGCCGATCGAACGCCGGCAACGCTTCACGAATTGCTTCGATGGCAAAGTCCGGCAGGCTTGGCGCCAGGTCGCCCAGGGTCACGCCCGGCTTGTAGGACGGCTCGACACTGCCCAGCGCGGTCGAGGGCCGGCCAGCTACAAAGTCGCCTACCAATTGCGCAGGCGCCTGGTAGTTGCTGCCCCCCATCACATAGGCATGGGCTTCCAGGCGCTCTTGCAGCTCGATACCGGCCAGCGGGCCACCCGGATAATCTCGCTCCGGGTCGATGCCGACGACGATGCCGGAGTTGGCGTTGCGCTCGTTACGCGAGTACTGGCTCATGCCGTTGGTCACCACCCGGCCCGGTTCGCTGGTAGCCGCAACCACGGTGCCGCCCGGGCACATGCAGAAGCTGTACACCGAACGGCCGTTCTTGGCGTGGTACACCAGCTTGTAGTCGGCAGCGCCCAGTTTCGGGTGGCCGGCGTACTTGCCCAGGCGCGCCTTGTCGATCAGCGTTTGCGGGTGCTCGATACGGAAACCGACCGAGAATGGCTTGGCTTCCATGTACACGCCTTTGGCGTGCAGCATGCGGAAGGTGTCGCGGGCGCTGTGGCCCAACGCCAGGACCACATGGCGCGAATGCAGCTGCTCGCCGCTCTCCAGGACCACGCCGGTCAGCTGGCCGTCTTCGACCAACAGGTCGGTCACCTTCTGCTGGAAGCGTACTTCGGCACCCAGGGCGATCATGTCCTGACGCATCTGCTCGACCATGCCGGTGAGGCGGAAGGTACCGATGTGCGGTTTGTTGATGTACAGGATCTCGTCGGGCGCACCGGCCTTGACGAACTCCTCCAGCACTTTGCGGCCGTGGTGCTGCGGGTCCTTGATCTGGCTGTACAGCTTGCCGTCAGAGAAGGTGCCGGCGCCGCCTTCGCCGAACTGCACATTGGACTCGGGGTTGAGTACGCTTTTGCGCCACAGGCCCCAGGTATCCTTGGTGCGCTGGCGTACTTCCTTGCCACGTTCAAGGATGATCGGCTTGAAGCCCATCTGTGCCAGCAGCAGGCCGGCGAAGATGCCGCAGGGGCCGAAACCGACCACGATCGGGCGTTCCTGCAGGCCTGCCGGGGCCTGGCCGACGAACTTGTAGGTGATGTCCGGCGCTGGGCCGATGTTGCGATCGTCGGCGAACTTGCTGAGCAGTTCGGCTTCGTTGCTGGCTTCCAGGTCGATGGTGTAGATGAACAGCAGTTCGCTGTTCTTCTTGCGCGCATCGTAGCTGCGCTTGAACAGGTTGAAGCTGAGCAGTTGCTCGTCGCGGATGCCCAGGCGCTGGACGATGGCTTCACGCAGGGCTTCGTCGGGATGGTCCAGGGGCAGCTTCAGTTCGGTGATTCGTAGCATGGCAGGGTCCAGTATCCCGGCCATGGGCGGCCGGCGGCTTTACACAAACCGCCAAGTATAAGCTGTTAGCCGCCCCGAACGGCAGGATAAAAGCGCCCGGCGATCAGTTGTCGCGTGCGCCGCCGTAGTAACCGCAGCCCTGCAGGGTCTTGCCGTCGATGCGCAGCTCGGCACGCAGGTGGTGGATGGCACCGGTGGCGTTGTCTACACAGCGCTGCGGTGCGACCCACAGTTCCACATGCTGGTTGTTGGCTTCGCTGGTCAGGGTCAGGCCGCCGCCGGGTACTTCTTCTTCGAGGAAGGGCAGGGGTAGGGGCTCCTGGCCGACACGGTTGAGCACCATGCCCTTGCCACTGGCCTTGATGTCCCACTCCGGTTCGTGGCCATTGGCGCGCAGGGTCAGCTGCTTGAAGTTGGGGTCGTCACAAGCGCGGGTGGAAGGTTCCAGGCGGTACAGGCGGCGCACTTCCAGCTGACCATCATTGTTGGCCTGCTTGCTCCCGGTAAGGCGCCCACGCACGTCGGCGAACAGCTTGTCGTTGGCGTCCTTGGCGAGGTTGGCGGCCTCTTGCAGGATGCCCGTCGCACCGACGTCGTTGATCACGAAGGTGCGGTTTTCGCTGCATGGCTTGAACAGCAACTGGCCACCGGCGGCACGCAGTTCGCCCTGCATGCGCGTGGTGCCGATGTTCGGGTCGGTTGGCGGGCTCGCCATCAGTTGGCAGCCGGCGAACAGGGGCAGCAGGGCGGTGAGCAGCAGGGTGGGGGTGAGGCGCATGGGCGGGCTCCGGGGAATCTTTGCCGTGAAAGCTGGCCACGTTACTCAGGCTGGCGCGGGATCACAAGTTTATGGTTGCCTGTACCGGCCCTATCGCCGGCACAGGCATTACATTTCTGGCAGGCAAAAAAAAGGGCCAGTAGTTGGCCCTTTATCTATCAACCGCCGAGGTACGCGTCGCGCACCTTCGGGTCAGTCAACAAGGCTTCACCCGTGCCCTGCATCACCACCCGGCCGTTCTCCAGCACATACGCCCGGTCAGCAATCTTCAGCGCCTGGTTGGCGTTCTGCTCCACCAGGAACACCGTCACACCATCACGGCGCAGCTGTTCGATGATGTCGAAGATCTGCTGGATGATGATCGGTGCCAGGCCCAGCGAAGGCTCGTCGAGCAGCAGCAGCTTGGGCTTGCTCATCAGTGCCCGGCCAATGGCGAGCATCTGCTGCTCGCCACCGGACATGGTGCCGCCACGCTGGATGTAGCGTTCCTTCAGGCGCGGGAACAGCTGCAGCACCTTGTCCAGTTGCTCCTGGTAGTCGCCTTTGTCGGTGAAGAAACCACCCATCGCCAGGTTTTCCTCTACGGTCAGGCGGGCGAACACGCGGCGGCCTTCCGGCACGACGGCGATGCTCTTGCGCATGATGTGCGAGGACGGCTGGCCGACCAGTTCTTCACCCAGGTACTTGATGCTGCCACTGTGCGCCTGCGGCGAGCCGCACAGGGTCATCAGCAAGGTCGACTTGCCAGCGCCGTTGGCGCCGATCAGGGTAACGATCTCGCCCTGGTTGATCTCCACGTTGACGCTGTGCAGCGCCTGAATCTTGCCGTAGAAGGTGGAAACGTTTTCGAACTTCAGCATTTACGCTTCCCCCAGGTAGGCTTTGATCACATCAGGGTTGTCGCGGATCTCTTCCGGCGTGCCGTGGGCCAGGGGGGTGCCCTGGTTGATCACCACGATATGGTCGGAGATGCTCATCACCAGCTTCATGTCGTGCTCGATCAGCAGCACGGTGACGTTGTGCGACTCACGCAGGTAGGCGATCAGTGCCTTGAGGTCTTCGGTTTCTTTCGGGTTCAGGCCCGCAGCCGGTTCGTCGAGCATGATGATGCGCGGCTGGGTCATCATGCAGCGGGCGATTTCCAGGCGGCGCTGCTGGCCGTAGGCGAGGGTGCCGGCGGTACGGTTGGCGAACTCGGTCAGGTTGACCTTCTCCAGCCAGTACTGCGCGCGCTCCATGGCCTCTTTCTCGCTGCGGCGGAAGCTCGGGGTCTTGAACAGGCCGGCGAAGAAGTTGGTATTGAGGTGACGGTGCTGGGCGATCAGCAGGTTTTCCAGCGCGGTCATTTCCTTGAACAGGCGCACGTTCTGGAAGGTCCGCACCACGCCCTTGCGGGCAATCTGGTGGCCGGCCAGGCCCTGGATCGGCTGGCCATCGAGCAGGATCGTGCCACCGCTGGGCTTGTAGAAGCCGGTCAGGCAGTTGAACACGGTGGTCTTGCCGGCGCCGTTCGGGCCGATCAACGCCACCACCTGTTTTTCCTTGACGGTCAGGCCTACGCCGTTCACCGCCAACAAGCCGCCGAAGCGCATGCTCAGGCCGCTGACTTGCAGAATTTCGCGGCTCATCGACGCAGCTCCATGTGTGGACGTTGCATAGGCAGCAGGCCTTGCGGACGCCAGATCATCATCAACACCATCAGCGCACCGAACATCAGCATCCGGTATTCGCTGAACTCACGCATCAGCTCGGGCAGCAGGATCATCACGATGGCCGCGAGGATCACGCCCAGTTGTGAACCCATGCCGCCGAGCACGACGATGGCGAGGATGATCGCCGACTCGATGAAGGTGAACGACTCCGGCGTCACCAGGCCTTGGCGCGCAGCGAAGAAGCTGCCGGCGAAACCGGCGAAGCAGGCACCCAGGGTGAATGCCGAGAGCTTGATCACGGTCGGATTCAGACCCAGCGCACGGCAGGCAATCTCGTCTTCACGCAGGGCTTCCCAGGCGCGGCCGATCGGCATGCGCAGCAGGCGGTTGATGACGAACAGCGCCAGCAGGGCCAGCAACAGCGCGACCAGGTACAGGAAGATCACCTTGTTGATCGAGTTGTATTCCAGCCCGAAGAACTCGTGGAAGGTCTGCATGCCCTCGGCGGCGCGGCGTTCGAAGGTGAGGCCGAAGAACTCCGGCTTGGGGATGTTGCTGATACCGTTGGGGCCGCCAGTCCAGTCGGTGAGGTTACGCAGGAACAGGCGGATGATCTCGCCGAAGCCGAGGGTCACGATCGCCAGGTAGTCCCCACGCAGGCGCAGCACCGGGAAGCCAAGCAGGAAGCCGAAGGTGGCGGCCATCAGGCCGGCGATCGGCAGGCACACCCAGAAGCTCCAGCCCAGGTAGTGCGAGAGCATGGCGTAGCTGTAGGCGCCGACGGCGTAGAAGCCCACGTAACCCAGGTCGAGCAGGCCCGCCAGGCCGACCACGATGTTCAGGCCCAGGCCCAGCAACACGTAGATCAGGATCAGCGTGGCAATGTCGACTGCACCGCGCGAGCCGAAGAACGGCCATACCAGTGCCGCGACGATCAGGCCAATGATCACGTAGCGCTGGGTCTTGGGCAGGGTCAGGTAGTTGCTGACGGCCGGCGGGATCAGCTTGCGATCCGAACGGCTGCCCATTACCGCACTCCACTGCTTGTCGAACAGCACGCGCAGGAACATCAGCACCGAACACACGGCGATGATGCTGATGGTGAACGACCCTTGGCTGTGCACGGCCAGGCTGATGCCGTCGATGCTCAGTTTCAGGCCCAGCACCGGGAAGGCCACGGCCCATACCAGCAAGGCGCTGAAGAACGCCTGTTTGAGATTTCTGTTCATACTTTTTCAACCTCCGGGCGGCCCAGGATGCCGGTCGGCCGGAATAGCAGGACAAGAACCAACAAGCCGAATGCCACGACGTCCTTGTACTGGTCGCCGAAGATGTCGGCGCCGAACGCTTCGGCCACACCCAGCACCAGCCCGCCGAGCATGGCGCCCGGGATGCTGCCGATGCCACCCAGTACCGCCGCGGTGAAGGCTTTCAGGCCCACCAGGAAACCGGCGTTGGGGTTGATCACCCCGTACTGCATGCTCAGCAGCACGGCCGCCACGGCGGCCAGGGCGGCACCGATGACGAAGGTGAGGGCGATGATGTTGTTGGTGTTGATGCCCAGCAGGTTGGCCATCTTGATGTCCTCGGCGCAGGCACGGCAGGCGCGGCCCAGGCGGGAACGGGAGATGAACAGGGTGAGGCAGGTCATGGCCACCAGGGTGACCACGAACACCAGGACCTGCATGTAGCTGATCAGTACTTCTTCAGCACCACCTGGCCCGAAGGAGAAGCTGCCGGGGATCAGGTTGGGGATGGACTTGTCCTTGGAGTCTTGCGACAGCAAGACGGTGTTCTGCAGGAAGATCGACATGCCGATGGCGGAAATCAGCGGGATCAGACGGTTGCTGTTGCGCAGGGGGCGGTAGGCAACGCGCTCGATACTGTAGCCATAGGCACTGGTGACGAAGATCGTCGCGACGAAGGCGACGGTCATCAGGATAGGCAGCGAATGGATACCCATCATGGCCAGGCCCGCCAGGGCGATGAAGGCCACATAGGAACCGATCATGTACACCTCGCCGTGGGCGAAGTTGATCATGCCAATGATGCCGTACACCATCGTGTAGCCGATGGCGATCAAGGCATAGGTGCTGCCGATGGTCAATCCATTAACCAGTTGTTGGAAGAAATGGTAGATCTCAGGCATTACAGCGCTCCTAAAAACCTGATTTGCATTTCGCTGGCGGGGGTAGGCCAGGAAACCGCGGGTGACGGTTTTAAGATTTTCAGGTGAGCCTGCCCCCGGATCGCGGGGATCGGGCCCATGAACCTCGTAAAACAAAGCCCACTGCTCGCACAGTGGGCTTCTTCGGTCAGCTATTAGTCACGCAGTTACTGAGGGGAGACTTCGGTCTTCGGCTTGCCGAAGTGCCATTCGTAGACCACGAATTTGAAGTCTTTCAGGTCGCCCTTGTCGTCGTACGACAGGGTGCCGGTCGGGGTCTTGAAGGAGCCGGCGTGGATGGCGGCTGCCACCTTGTCGGTGTCTTCGGACTTGGCGGCCTTGATGCCCTGGGCGATCAGCTCGACAGCCGAGTAGGCAGGGAACACGAACGGGCCGCTTGGGTCCTTGCCGTCAGCCTTGATGGCGTCGACGATCTTCTTGTTCTCCGGGTCGGCATCGAACGACTTCGGCAGGGTGACCAGCAGGCCTTCGGAGGCGTTCTGGGCGATTTGCGAGATCGAATCGTTACCCACGCCCTCTGGGCCCATGAACTTGGCTTTCAGGCCCTTTTCCTGCGCCTGGCGCAGGATCAGGCCCAGCTCTGGGTGGTAGCCGCCGTAGTAGACGAAGTCGACGTTGTTCTGCTTGAGCTTCTGGATGATCGAGGAGAAGTCCTTGTCGCCGGCGTTCAGGCCTTCGAATACGGCAACCTTGGTGCCTTTGTTCTCGAGGGTTTGCTTGACCGCGGTGGCGATACCTTCACCGTACTGCTGCTTGTCGTGCAGCACTGCAACCACTTTCGGCTTGACGTGGTCGGCGATGTAGTTGCCGGCAGCCGGGCCCTGGGCGCTGTCCAGGCCGATGGTGCGGAAGATCAGCTTGTAGCCACGGGCGGTGATTTCCGGCGAGGTGGCGGCCGGTGTGATCATGATCACGCCTTCGTCTTCGTAGATGTCGGACGCTGGCTGGGTGGAGCTGGAGCACAGGTGGCCGATGACGAACTTGACGCCGTCGTTGACCACTTTGTTGGCGACTGCCACGGCCTGTTTAGGGTCGCAGGCGTCGTCGTATTCCTTGGCTTCGAGCATCTTGCCATCGACGCCGCCCGCGGCGTTGATATCCTTGATGGCTTGCTTGGCGCCGATGAACTGCATGTCGCCGTACTGGGTCACAGGGCCGGTTTTAGGGCCAGCAATCCCGATCTTGATGGTATCGGCGGCAAACGAATGGCTGGCTACCCCGGCCAGTACCATTGCGGCGAACAGCTTGGAAATCTTGATCATAGTGCTCCACTCATTCTGTTGTAATTCTTATAGTCCTGGCGGCCAGGGCTACAGACCGGGCGGGATTTGCGGCGTGGCCATGCCAACGCGCAAGCCCACCTTCCCCCGGAACATGTCCCGGAACTGTACCGGTACAGTGTAGAGCGCTGTTCGAGCGCTTGAAAAGCGGTCGAAAAGTGCCTGTTTCCTGGGTTGTCGCTTGATCGACAGAAAGATACAGAAAGGCGCCATCAAACTGCCTGTATCTGTGACCCCACCCCACAACTTCGGGGTCAATCGACCAAATTACATATTTGAAACCGGGTTTTTCTGCAAAAATGCCGGCCTTTTTTATTGGCCGATTTTTGCGGATACCACCCATGACTGATCAAACAAGCACCCTCTATGCCAAATTGCTTGGCGAGACGGCAATCATCGAGTGGAAAGCGCTGGAGCGTTTCTGGGCCAAGGGTGACCTGATTTGGGTCGACCCCAGCCTGGACCTGATCACCGTTGCCGAGGCGATGGCCGAGAATCGCAGCGAGATCTTCGCCAAGTGGCGTAGTGATGGCACTGTTGGGCCGGTGTCGGCCGAACAAGCGCTGGACCTGCAAAGCCGCGATCCAGAGATCTGGGCGGTAGTGGTTTCGCCGTTCATCGTGATTCAGGTGAAGGGCCCCGAAGTGGCGTGATCGTTTTTGGTGCGCAAAAATGCGCAGCAGCCCCTTATTGGTGCTTGAAAGCATTCAAGGCGGGTAGAGGGAAGTAACAATTCGGCGTGGCGGTAACAGTTTACGGGATGCGTAATGTGTCTACCCCGCTGCCAACCTGTAAAACAATTCGAACAGTCGGGAGTCATTGATGAGCACTGCACTACCTTCGCTTGGATTTGCCGGCATCGGTCTGATGGGCCTGCCCATGTGCCGACGCCTGCTGGCGGCGGGGTATCCGCTGACCGTGTGGAACCGCAGCCCGGACAAGTGCGCTGCACTTGTCGCCGCCGGTGCGCGCCTGGCCCACAGCCCCGCCGAACTGAGCCAGGGCAGCGACATGGTGCTGCTGTGCCTGGCCGATACGGCTGTGGTGCGCGAGGTAGTGTTCGGCGAACACGGCATTGCCCAGGGCGGAAGCAGTGGCCAGTTGCTGATCGATTTCTCCAGCCTGGAGCCCACCGCCACCCGTGAAATGGCTGCCGAACTGGCCGCACTGTGTGGCATGGCCTGGCTGGATGCCCCGGTGTCCGGCGGCACGCCCGGTGCCGAAGCCGGTACCCTGGCGATCATGGTCGGTGGCGAGGCGGTTGACCTTGAGCGTGCCCGGCCGGTGCTGCAGGTACTTGGCCAGCGGGTGACGCATATGGGGGCGGTGGGCGCAGGCCAGGTGACCAAGGCCTGTAACCAGATGATCGTGGCATGCAACGCCTTGGTCATTGCCGAAGTCGTGGCGTTGGCCGAGCAGTCCGGGGTGGATGCGACGTTGATCGCCGAAGCGTTGGCCGGTGGCTTTGCCGACTCCAAGCCCCTGCAGATCCTGGCGCCGCAAATGGCTGAAAGCCGCTTCGAACCGATCAAGTGGCATGTGCGCACGCTACTCAAGGACCTTGATGGCGCGGTCAAATTCTCCCGCGAGCAGGGTTCGGCGACGCCGCTCAGTGGCCTCGCCGCGCAATTGATGCGCCTGCACGGTAGCCAGGGTTACCTGCAAAAAGATCCGGCGACCCTGGTAGAACTTTACCGTAACAAGGGTTGAGCACGCCGTCCTGACGCTGCAACCGCTCCAGCAGTGGTCGCAGCTCGGCCAGTGGTACCGGGCGACCCAGCAGGTAACCCTGCAGATAGTCGCAGCCGTGGGTTTTGAGGAACGCCTGTTGTTCCGTAGTCTCTACGCCCTCACTGACCACCTGCAAGTGCAGCGTGTGTGCCATGACGATGATCGCCTGGACGATTTCCCGATCCTTTTGGCTACCCGGTACATCCTGCAGGAACGTGCGGTCGATCTTCAGTACATCCAGCGGCAGGCGTTTGAGGTAGGCCAGAGACGAGTAACCGGTGCCGAAGTCGTCGATCGACAGCGCCACACCCAGGGCGCGAACGCGCTTGAGCAGGTTCACCGTGCGCTGGAGATCCCCCATGAGGGCGTTTTCGGTCACTTCCAGCTCAAGTTGCCGGGCGCAGAGCCCGGCGTGAAACAGTGCTTTCTCCACTTCGTTGGGTAGCTCGTCATGGCTGAGGGTCACCGCCGAGCAGTTGACCGTGACCTTGAAGTCGCCGTAGCCATAGCGCTGCAGGTGGGCCAGATCGTTGCAGGCGTGGCGCAGTACCCACAGGTCGAGGTCGATGATCAGGCCGTTGGCTTCGGCAATGCCGATAAAGCGTTCGGGGCCGAGCAGGCCATGTTGCGGGTGCTGCCAGCGCACCAAGGCTTCCAGCTTTGCCAGCTGCCCGCTGCGCATATCGAAGATGGGCTGGTAATGGACGCAGAGCCCGCGTTCTTCGAGCAGTGCCATGCGCAGTTCTTCTTCCAGTTGCAATGCCATCGTGGCCTGGGTCTTCAAGTTGTCGTTGAAGAAGTTCAGGCTGTTGCGCCCGTTGTCCTTTGACTGATACAGGGCCAGGTCGGCATGTTTGAGCAGCTCTTCGACGCTGGTGCCGTCGTCAGGGAAGATGCTGATGCCGATGCTGGTGGTCATGACCATGCGCCGTCCACCCAGGTCGATGGGCTCTTTCATTCGTTGCATGATGCGCTGGGCCAGATGTCGGGCTTCGTCGCGGTTATTCAGGCTGGTCACGATGCAGAACTCGTCGCCCCCGAAGCGCGCGACCAGGTCCTGGCTGCGGGTGGCGGCCTTGATGTGGTTGGCGATCACCTTGAGCAGCTCGTCACCGGCGTCATGGCCGAGGCTGTCGTTGATGCGCTTGAAATGGTCGATGTCGAGGAACATCACCGCCAGACGGCTTTCACTGGCCTGGTGTTCGGCCAGCCGCTCGGCGAACACCTGGTTGAAGCCACGGCGGTTGACCAGATTGGTGAGCGCGTCGTAATGCGCCGCTTGTTGCAGCGAGGCGCGGGCCTGGTCCAGCTGGCTGAGTAGCACGCTGACCCGGCGCAAGTCATGCTCTTTACTCTGCAACTTTTTGTCGGCCAATGCGGCACTGATACTGGCACCGCTGATGAGCAGTGTGATGAAGCCGATGCCCAGCCCAAGTTGCAGGCTGTTGTCGCCAGAAGGCAGGCGCAGGGCGGTATCGGCCGGGATGACCAGCGTCATGGCCGACATCGCGGTGAAATGGGTAGCGACGATACCGGCAGCCATCAGCAGGCTGGCGCCGTACTTCATGGCCTGATAAAGAGTGCCACTGCCATTACGGAAGTAGCGGGCCAGGCACAACGCGGCCAGGCTGGTGAGCAGGGCAATGGCGCCAGAGGCCAGCAGCAGGCCGGTCTGGTAATACTGCACGGCGCCGGTTTCCAAGGCGGCCATGCCGACAAAGTGCATGAGGATGATGCCCAGGCCAATCAACACTGCGCTTTGCACAAAATGATGCATGCGCATTTGTGTGCGTTCCAGGCTGTACATGGCCAGCCAGGCTACGCCCAGGGCGATGAGCAGCGAAAGAATGGTCAGGGAAACGTCGTAGTGCACTTCCACCGGTGCCTGGAAGGCCAGCATGCTGATGAAGTGCATGGCCCAGATGCCACCGGCCAGGCAGCAAGCGCCGAGCATGTTCCATTGGCGGTGGGCAGTGGGTTCGGGGCTGTGGGATTGTCGCTCGGCCATGTCGAGCGTGGCGAAGCAGGCTGCGCAGGCAACGAAGTAGGCGAGCAGAACCAGAAACGGTTCATGACGGCAATCAATGACGATACGCCCGGTTGCCGGCAAGTCGGCGAACAGTTGCAGCCCTAGCCACTCCATGGAATGCCTCTTGATCGAGTTTTCACTCGTCTGCGCTACAACCCTGTGCAGACTGTCCAGAGGCAGTATAGGAAGGAGTATTTAAGCCTTCCTGACTAATGGCACATTGATTCCTACGATTTGGTAATCAGCGTGATTGCGGCCAGGAATAAAGAGTTTGGACCGTAATAGAGGCTCGTGAGATCAGGGCTGCTGTGCCGGCTATGGGGCCGCAAAGCGGCCCCATAGCTCCGGTATTTAGCCCGCCACCAGCACGCGAATGGCTTCCAGGCGCAGGGCGGCCTTTTCCAGCATTGCCAGGCCATCTTCACGCTGCTTGCGCAGGGCGTTGATTTCGCTGTCACGCACACTCGGGTTGACCGCTTGCAGTGCCACCAGGCGGGCCAGCTCCTCGTCGGCCTCTGCCGCCAGGCGGCGCTGGGCTTCGGCCACGCGCTCGATGTGGGTCGGCAAGATTTTCTCCTCACCACCACTGATACGCTTGGCCAGCACATCGCGCTGGGCCTGGACGAACTTGTTGGCGCTGGCGCGCGGCACGCTTTCGAGCTGGTCGTTGAGGGTTTCGAAGGCTACGCGCGATGCCAGGTCGTTGCCGTTGGCGTCGAGCAGGCAGCGCAGTGCCGCCGGCGGCAGGTAGCGGCCCAGTTGCAGGCTGCGCGGTGCTACTACTTCGCTGACGAACAGCAGTTCCAGTAGCACGGTGCCCGGTTTGAGCGCCTTGTTCTTGATCAGCGCCACTGCGGTGTTGCCCATCGAGCCGGACAGCACCAGGTCCATGCCGCCCTGCACCATCGGGTGCTCCCAGGTGAGGAACTGCATGTCCTCGCGCGACAGCGCCTGGCCACGGTCGTAGGTAATGGTCACGCCTTCGTCGTCGCCCAGCGGGAAGCTGGCGTCGAGCATCTTCTCGCTTGGCTTGAGGATCAGGGCATTCTCGGAATGGTCTTCGCTGTCGATGCCAAAGGCGTCGAACAGGGTTTCCATGTAGATCGGCAGGGCGAACTGGTCGTCCTGTTCAAGAATGGCCTCGACCAGCGCCTGGCCCTCGCCAGCGCCGCCAGAGTTGAGCTCCAGCAGGCGGTCGCGGCCAGTATGCAGTTCGGCCTCCAGGCGTTCGCGCTCGCTGCGGGCGTCGGCCACCAGTGTATCCCAGGCCTTGCTCTGGCCACCTTCGAGCAGCGGCAACAGGCGCGGGCCAAACTGGTGTTGCAGGGCGTTGCCGGTCGGGCAGGTGTTGAGGAAGGCGTTGAGGCCTTCGTGGTACCACTGGAACAGGCGCTCTTGCGGGCTGTCCTGCAGGTACGGGATGTGCAGCTGGATGGTGTGCTTCTGGCCGATCCGGTCCAGGCGGCCGATGCGCTGTTCGAGCAGGTCGGGGTGCGCGGGCAGGTCGAACATCACCAGATGGTGGGCGAACTGGAAGTTACGGCCTTCGCTGCCAATCTCGGAGCAGATCAGCACCTGCGCGCCGAATTCTTCGTCGGCGAAGTAGGCGGCGGCACGGTCGCGTTCGAGAATGCTCATGCCTTCATGGAACACCGACGCCGGGATGCCGGAGCGCACGCGCAGGGCGTCTTCCAGGTCCATTGCGGTTTCGGCGTGGGCGCAGATCACCAGCACTTTGGTGCGCTTGAGCATCTTCAGGGTATCGATCAGCCAGTCGACGCGTGGATCGAAACGCCACCAGCGTTCGTCGTCGGCTGCCTCACCCTGGGCCTGGAAGGCCACTTCCGGGTACAGCTCAGCGTGTTCGCCAGCCGGCAGGTCGCGGTACTGCTCGGGCGTGGTCAGCGGGTAGGGGTGCAACTGGCGCTCAGGGAAGCCCTGAATTGCGGCACGTGTGTTGCGGAACAGCACGCGGCCGGTGCCGTGGCGGTCAAGCAGTTCGCGAATCAGGCGCGCACTGGCCTGGGTGTCGCCATCGTTGACCGCGGCCAGCAGGGCTTCGCCTTCGGCACCCAGGAAGCCCTGGATGGTGGCGTGCGCCTTGGGCGACAAGCGGCCCTCGTCGAGCAGTTCTTGTACGGCTTCGGCGACCGGGCGATAGTGCTCGCTCTCGGCACGGAAGGCGGCCAGGTCGTGGAAACGGTTGGGGTCGAGCAGGCGCAAGCGGGCAAAGTGGCTGTCCTGGCCAAGCTGCTCTGGGGTGGCGGTGAGCAGCAGCACACCCGGGATCACCTGGGCCAGTTGCTCGACCAGGCCATATTCGGCGCTGACCTGATCTTCGTGCCAGACCAGGTGGTGAGCTTCGTCGACCACCATCAGGTCCCAGCCGGCAGCAAACAGCGCATCCTGGGCCTTTTCGTCGTCGACCAGCCACTCCAGGGCAACCAGCGCCAGCTGGGCGTCCTCGAACGGGTTGCTGGCGTCGCTCTCGATGAAGCGTTCAGCGTCGAACAGGGCTACCTGCAGGTTGAAGCGGCGGCGCATTTCCACCAGCCACTGGTGCTGGAGGTTTTCCGGCACCAGGATCAGTACGCGGCTGGCACGGCCCGACAGCAACTGGCGGTGAATCACCAGGCCAGCCTCGATGGTTTTGCCCAGGCCCACTTCGTCGGCCAGCAATACGCGCGGGGCGCTGCGGTCGGCGACTTCGCGGGCGATGTGCAACTGGTGGGCGATCGGTTGCGCGCGGCAGCCACCCAGGCCCCACAGTGCCGACTGCATCTGCTTGCTGGTGTGCTGCAGGGTGTTGTAACGCAGGCTGAACCACGACAGTGGGTCGATCTGCCCGGCGAACAGGCGGTCGCTGGCCAGGCGGAACTGGATGAAGTTCGACAGCTGGGTTTCTGGCAGGGTACGCGGCTGGTTCTGCGCGTCCAGGCCGTGGTACACCATGAGCCCGTCGATGTCCTCGACTTCGCGCACGGTCAGCTTCCAGCCCTCGAAGTGGGTGATCTGGTCGCCGGGCGAGAAACGCACGCGGGTCAGCGGCGCATTGCGCAGGGAATACTGGCGGGTGTCGCCAGTGGCCGGGTAAAGCACGGTCAACAGGCGGCCATCCTGCGCCAGGATGGTACCCAGGCCGAGCTCGGCTTCGCTGTCGCTGATCCAGCGTTGCCCCGGTTGATACTGCTGCGCCATACTGCCTGAACTCCCGCGATGAAAAAGCCGATTATGTTAACGGATCGGCCGGTCAGACCAAAGTGCGAACGCACCGAAAGGTGCCGAACGACAACAGGAAGTAAGTCAGTCTATCTGTTTCATCGCCTCGCACTGTGCAGCCGACGAGGGCACCGCTTCTATATGTCTGCCAAGCACCGCTGGATGAGCGCTTCCATGGCCGTGGGCAGCCTGCTGCTGCTCAGTGCCTGCGAGCAGAAGAATTTCGAGACCTTGCCCCCCATTCCGATGGAACAGCTTGAAGTGCTGGGCGTCCAGACACCGATCAAGAGCGTGCACTACCGCGACCGCGACGGTGAAGGCCTGCTGGTACTGAGCCGCAGCGATGGCCAGGCCAGTGACCCGGAAAGCGAACAGGAAGTGGACAAGGTGGTACTCAAGGCCACCTTGTACGGGCGCACAGCCGAAGGTGATGCATTCAAGGCGCGTTGGCAGATCGAGCAGGAAACCACCTGCCCAGGGCTGGACCTGGACGTGGACTTCTACACCGACGTCAGTGATGCCAGCGACTTGAACAAGGACGGTGTCGCCGAGATGACGGTAGCCAGTCATGCCTTCTGTGGCGGCGGTATCGACCCGCACGACATCGCCATCGAGATGCGCGAAGGGCAGGCCAGCTACACCATTACCGGCCAGTCGCTGATCACCCCGGCGGGCGAAGAACCGATCGGTGGCGAGCGCGAGGACAGTGCCTCGCTGAAAACCGCGCCGCAGGTATTGCGCGACCATATGGACGCGGTCTGGCAGCAGGTTTACAAGCGGCCCTGGAGCGAAGCCAGCCCGCCAGATGACGACGAGCCTGACGACGAAACCGAGTAAATGTTGTCCATGACATCAAGGTAAACCCGCACCTGCCGATACAGGGGCACAGGAGAACGTCCATGCTGCCGCCGATCATTCCGCTCAGTGCCGCCCCGGTGACCTCGCAACAGGACCCGGTCAAACCCACCCCCGACATCAAACCGGTGGTGCCGACGCAGCCTGCGTCCGGCGAAAGTGCCATCGACCTCAAGCACCAGCGTGACCCGCAAGAGCAAGCACTGTTGCTGCGCGATGAACAACGTCGCCAGCAGCAACGCAGGCAGAAGGGCGATCAGGAGCGCTACAGTGCCATGCCTGGTGATGAGGTCAACGCCGACAACACCGTGCCGGTGGCCCCGTTGATGGGCGAACACGTACGCCAGGGGCTGCTGGTGGATATCGAAGTCTGACAGGGGCTGGTCAGCACCTGCGGCTGGCCTCATCATGCAAGTCTCTGTAGATCGTCGAGCCCACCCATGAGCCAAGACAACCTCATCGATTTCGATGCCGAACGCGCCAAGCGCGTCCACGACCTCAAGGAAAAGCGCCTGAACGACATGCGCAACGCGTTCGAGCAGGCCCTGCCGTTGAACAGCAGCAAGAAAAAGAAACCCAAGAGCAAGCCGAAGAAGCGCTGAAATTTGACGCAGGTCAACCCTGCACCCCCCTCGCGTGCCCGGCCTCGGGCACCATTGATCCCGATCAATTTTCCCCCACGCCACATTGGTTACCTTGCACCCATCGGACAACGGCAAACGAATGGGGAGGCCAGCATGTTCTTCGACAACGTGGTTATCGCCGGTGTGGTAACGGTCGGGTTGATGTTTGCCTTCTTTGCCGGTCTGGGCATTTTCATCTGGAAGGACTCGAAAAAGCGCAAGCCGCGTTGACCTTCCGGGTACACGAGCACGCAAGGCATTTAGGGCGACTTCGGTCGCCCATTTTTTTGCCTGGAATTTGTGCTTGGTTGCACGCCGATAAAGATGATTAGCTAGCTAATTATTCATATCCACTTTATCCTGCTCCCCATTGTCTATCTTTTCTACAAGACCATCCCCGCAAGGTCCGCTTCGTGCCCATTACCTTCCAGGCCCTGTTCGCCCCCAGCAGCCTCGCCCTCAAGTTCGCCATCAAGACTCTGCTCGGTGGCGGCCTGGCATTGTGGCTGGCGATGCGTTGGGGGCTGGAGCAACCGTCATGGGCACTGATGACCGCTTTCATCGTCGCCCAGCCGCTGTCCGGCATGGTGGTGCAGAAGGGCCTGGCGCGGCTGGCGGGTACCTTGGTCGGCACCGTCATGTCGGTGCTGTTCATTGGCCTGTTTGCACAGACCCCAGGTTTGTTTCTGCTCACCCTGGCCCTTTGGCTGGCCCTGTGCACCGCCGCCTCCACCCAGCTGCGTAGCGCCTGGGCCTATGCCTTCGTGCTGGCCGGCTACACCGCTGCGATCATCGCCTTGCCGGCCATCGACCACCCGCTGCAGGTTTTTGACCAGGCGGTGGCGCGCTGCACCGAGATCTGCCTGGGCATTTTCTGCGCCACTGCCAGCAGTGCCTTGCTCTGGCCCATGCGCGTGGAACAGCAACTGGGCGGGCAGGCCCGACAGGCCTGGCAGAACGGTCTGCAAGCTGCCAGTGCCATGCTGGGTGGCGAGGACGAGGCGCGCAAAGGCTTGCTGGAGAGCTTGGGGCGCATCGTGGCCATCGACAGCCAGCGCGAACATGCCTGGTTCGAAGGCAACCGTGGCCGGCAGCGTGCCCGCGCCATTCGTGGGCTCAGCCAGAAATTGATGGTGCTGTTGCGCATCTCCCGTTCGGTGCGCCGTCAGTGGCGGCAACTGGATGAGCGGGAGGCTGAGCACCTGGCGCCCTGGTTGCACGAAGTGCGCACACTGTTGGGCAAACCCGACAAGCCCGGCTTGTTGCTGTTGCGCCAACGTATCTGGGATGCCGCCCACGACGAGCAGATCAGTTCGGCGGAGCACTTCTGCCTGGCGCGCATGGCCCTGCTGCTGGATTACGCCATGGCTGCCGGCCAGGCGCTGGAGGATGTGGAGGCGGGCAGGGCGCCCAAGGATGTGTCCCAAGGCCTGGCTGCGCACCGCGACTGGTCACTGGCCTTGCTGTTTGGTTCGCGTAGTGCGCTGGCCTTTCTGGTTATGAGCGGGTTCTGGCTGGCCACGGCCTGGCCTTCGGCGCCGGGTGGCCTGGTGCTGACCTGCGTAGTCTGTAGCCTGTTCGCCAGCCGTGAGAACGGCGCGCAAATTGGCTTGAGTTTTTTGCGCGGGATTTTCCTGGCCATACCTGCTGCGTTTCTGGTCGGGCAAATTGTGCTGCCGCAGTGGAGCAGCTTCGCCATGCTGTGCCTTGCCATGGGTGTGCCGCTGTTTCTTGGGGCGCTGGGCATGGCCCACCCCCGTACCGGGGCCACGGCCACCTCCTATTGCCTGCACTTCATTGTGCTGGTATCGCCGCTCAACGCCATGCAGTTTGGCGTGGCGACCATGCTGAACAGTGCCTTGGCCATGCTGGTGGGTGTATCTGCAGCAGTCATGGCCTTTCGTTTATTGGTGTTCCGTCACCCGGCCTGGCTGGGCCGGCGACTGCGCGCAGCCACCCAGAGCGACCTGGTGCGCCTGACCCGGCGCGACCTGCGTGGGGCCGACAGCTGGTTTGGCGGGCGGATGGCGGACCGCCTGATGCAACTGGCGCGGCATGCCAGTGAATTACCGGAAGACGAGCGCAAGCGCTGGGACGACGGCCTGCATGGGCTGGACATTGGTGATGAACTGGTACACCTGCGCATGTGTCTGGCGGTCGCCCAGGCCCCCTTGGGGCGTGCCGAGCGCGAGTACCTGCAACAGGTGGAGGCGGTACTGGCAAAAGGGCCTGCCGCCGGGCGCGGGCAGCGCCTGGACCCCGCCAGTGAGCAATTTATCGCGGCCCTGCGCCAGCTGCCTGCCAGCGACCCATTGCGGCTGGCTGAAGGTGCGGTGCTGCAATTGCAAAAAAGCTGGGGCAAGTGGTGCCGCTGGCAGGAGGAAACCCATGGGGTTGCGTGAATGGGAAGTGGGCGGCGTGCTGCTCAGCCCGTTTCTGATTTATGTGTTGCTGGCGCTGCTGTTCACCGGCCTGTTACGCCTGGTGGTGCAGGCCACGCCGCTGGGGCGCTGGATCTGGCATGAGGCGCTGTTCGATGCGGCGCTGTTCGTTTGTGTGTTGTTCCTGGTGGTACGCCTACTAGGGCCTTTATGAAGGAGTGTTTCGATGCGTGCGGCCGTACGTACCTTGGTGACGCTGTGTGTGGTGGCCTTGGCCGTGTTGGCCGGCTACCGGTTGTGGCAGTACTACATGCTTACCCCCTGGACCCGCGACGCCCGTGTGCGTGCCGATGTGGTGGTGATTGCGCCTGACGTGTCCGGCTGGGTACGCGGGCTCAAGGTCCATGACAACCAGCAGGTCAAGGCGGGCGACCTGTTGATGACTATCGACCGCGAGCGCTTCCAGGCCGCGTTCGACCAGGCCAGCGCCGTGACCGAGACCCGCGCCCAGCAATTGCGCCTGCGCGAACGCGAAGCCGCCCGGCGCACGGCCTTGGGGCCCGAGGCGATCAGTGCCGAGTTGCGTGAAAACGCCCAGATCAATGCGGCCATCGCGCGTGGCGAGTTGCACGAAGCCGAGGCGCAGTTGCAGGTGGCCAGGATCAACCTTGCGCGCAGTGAAGTGCGGGCGCCGCGCAGCGGGCATATCACCAACCTGCGTCTGGCCGAAGGCAACTATGTGAACACCGGGGAAGCGGTCATGGCCCTGGTGGATGATTCAACCTTCTATATCCAGGCGTACTTCGAGGAAACCAAGCTACCCCGTATTCGTGTGGGGGATACCGTGAAAGTCTGGCTGATGGGGGCGGGTGAGCCGATGCAAGGGCATGTGGAGAGCATCAGCCGCGGTATTACCGACCGCAACAGCAACCCGGACAGCCAATTGCTGCCGGAAGTGGAACCTACCTTCAACTGGGTGCGTCTGGCCCAGCGCATACCGGTAAGGATTCGCCTGGACCAGGTGCCGGAAGGGGTGACCCTGAGTGCGGGGATGACGGCCAGTGTGCAGGTGCACGAGGACCGGAATCGGCAGTAGCTCCAACCCTACACCCTGAGCGGTGAGCGCTGAAAACCATGGCGCGTTCATGCGCACCTGCGTTAGGCTGCGGCTTGCGAGTTGCCCGGTAGAGGCGACCCATCCCCCGCCAGGCGTGCGTATCTTCCGATATCATTGCGAGGTTACGTCATGGCCATCACTTCCCAGGACATCTGCAACGCTGCCGACCAGCTCAAGGGCTTTGTCGGTTTTCATGGCAAGCGCGGTGTCCATATTGTGCGTTTTTCCGAGGATTCGTTCGGCATGGACGTGGCCGACGACAGCATTACCCCGTGCAACGAGTTTGTCTGGCGGCCTGAGCAAGGGCAGCGCATGGCGTTGTGCCGTGAGCGGCTGGCGCTGTTGCTGGAGCAGCATGTGGATGACCGCTTGAATATTGGTGAGCCGCTGCGTGCTTACCTGCGCCGCCAGGACCTGCCAGAGATCGTGGCCGAGCGCAGCCTGCAACAACCCTGATGCCCCCTGCAGGAGCTGACTTGCCCACGAAGAATTCCCCGCGGTGCATGGCACCGGCGTTGCCGGTGTTCGCGGGTAAACCCGCGCCTACAGAGGTTGTTTGCTGCTTTGGGATGTTTGGTGCAACAACGCCTCCAGCCCGGCACTGTCCAGCGGTCGGCTCATGAAATAGCCCTGTACTTCGTGGCAGCGGTCCTTCTCCAGTGCTTTGAGCTGCTGTTCGCTTTCGACGCCTTCGGCAGTCACCGTCAACCCCATCGCTTCGCCCAGGTTGATGATGGCCTGAACCACCGCACGGTCGCTGCCGCCGTTGTTGTTCAGGCCACTGATGAAGCGCTTGTCTATCTTGATGCTGTCGAACGGGTAGGTACGCAGGTAGCCCAGCGATGAGTAACCCGTGCCGAAATCATCCATGTTCAGGCGCACGCCCAGCTCCTTGAGCGAGAGCATGGTGCCCAGCGCGCCTTCGATGTCGTTGAGCATCACGTTCTCGGTAATTTCCAGCTCCAGGCGCTGGGCGGGGAAGGCGGTTTCCAGCAGGATTTCACGCACATCGGCTACCACGTCGCTGCGCAGGAACTGCGCGGGCGACAGATTCACCGAAACCAGAATGTCGGCTGGCCAGTCATGGGCTGTGCGGCAAGCCTCGCGCAGCACCCAGCGGCCCAGCGCGACGATGATGTCGCTTTGCTCGGCCAGCGGGATGAAAATGTCCGGCCCTAGCAACCCTTCCTGCGGGTGCTGCCAGCGCAGCAAGGCTTCGACCGCTACGATGCGTCGGTCGCTGAGGCGGTAGCGCGGCTGATAATGCAGTTCGAACTCCTGGTTGCGCAGGGCCCTGCGCAGGTCGTTTTCCAACTGGCGGCGGTACTGGATCTGCTGGTTCATCTCGGCAGCGAAGTAACGCCAGGTATTCTTGCCATCGGCTTTGGCCTGGTACAGGGCAATGTCGGCGCAGCGGATCAATTCGCCCGCATCGAAACCCTGGGTGCGGGTTTGGGCGACGCCAATACTGGCACCGACGTGCAGGGGTTGGTTGTCGAAGGTGATGGGTTGTTGCAGCAGGCTGATCAGGCGCGCGCAGAAACGGTCGATTTCGTTGCGGTTGTCCATGCCGCTTAGCACCAGGATGAACTCGTCGCCACCCAGACGCGCTACCAGGTCACCGTCGCGGGTGGTATCGCGCAGACGCGTCGCCACCTCTTGCAGCACGGCATCCCCGGCAGCATGGCCGAGCGAGTCGTTGATCGGTTTGAAGTTGTCGAGGTCCAGCAGCAGCAGGCTCAAGGGTGGCGAGTCGGTGCCACGCAGCAGGGCTTGCTCCAGGTGCCTGGCGAGCTTGTTGCGGTTGGCCAGGCCGGTCAGTGGGTCGTGCAACGACAGGTGCTGAATGCGCGCGTGGGCGTCGACTTCGTCGGTGATGTCGCTGGCGGTGCCGCGAAAACCGCTGGGCTTGTCGTCATACCAGATGGCTCGGGCCGAAATCCTGCAGTAGCGGTTTTGGCCATTCTGGTCGCGGTAGGTGCAGCGCAAATTGGCCAACTGTTGTGGATCGGCGCTGGTCAGGGCGTCCAGCCAAGGCGAGAGCGGGGTGGTATCGCAGGCCAGCAACAGGTTGAGCGGTTGGCCCAGCCAGTCGTCCACGGGGTAGCCGGTGACGTTGGCAAAGCGTTGCGACAGGTAGGTCAGGCGTTGTTGCCGGTCGGTTTCCCAGATCCAGTCGGATGCCGATTCGGCCACCGCGCGAAAACGCTGCTCGCTGGCTTCCAGCGCCTGGTTGCTCTGTTGCAGGTGAGTGAGTGTAAGGCCGATTGCCCGCGAGCTGCGCAAGGTGAGGCGGAACAGGTACAGCATGATCAAGCCAAGCATCAGCAGCGCGCCTACCAGTGGCGGCAAAACGGCCCACAGCAGCTGGCGCCCCGGCAGCGGGCTGTTCCAGGCCAGGTGGTAGCCGGTATCGCCCAGCTCGATGCGCAAGTGGCCGTGCTCACCCCTGTTGTCCTTGTCTACATGCATGCCGGTAAGGCCGGCGCCGGTGCCCAGCCGTGTCAGCTTGTCTTCGGTGAGCTGGTCGATGAACAGCATCACCGGGGCGTGGCGTACCTCAGTGTCGGTGACATCGCGATCCGGTCGAACAGCGGCGGCAGTCAGCACGGCCGGCCAGCCGTTGAACAGCACGTACCGGGTGATCTGTTCCCGTGGTACGGCCGCGGCGCGGGCCTGGTCGATGATCGGCTGCAGGGGCGCGTCTATATAAGTGTTAGCGCCTGCCTGGCTGGGCTGTCCCTTGAACAGCGCGTAGGTGGTGCGGCTGTCCTCTACAACGAACACCCCTTCGTAGCCGTTGGCGCTGTACAGCGACTCGCCCACGTTCTTTTCTTCATAAGCCCATTTCCAGTCTACCTGGCCCGCCAGGTGTTCGAAGGCAGCATCCCATACGGCATAGCTGGACAAGAACTGGCGCGAGGCGATCAGTCGCTGCTCAAGGGCCTGGTTCGCATGGAAGGCGCTACGCTGACGCTCCTGGTGATCAAGGGTGGCGGCGATGTTGAACAGTGCGCCCAGCGTAACCAGGCAGGCCAGGCCGAAAACTGCACTGAAACCGGCAATCAGGTGGCGCACCTGAAAGCGCGGTGTAGGGCTGGCTGGGCGGTGTTTGGCAGTCCTGGCCATGCGTGAGCGGCTCCTTCAAGCAGCCTCCCGCCAGGCAGTCAGGAAGGAGGTTCAATCAGGATAGGCCAGCTTGAGCGTAGAAGCGTCGCCGCGGGCAAAATTGACCTGGTCGCGGCCGGCGTGCTTGGCGGTGTAAAGCGCCTTGTCAGCCTGGTCGAGCCAGTGCTCGGGTGACTCCACGGTGGCTTCGAAGGGTGACAAGCCGATGCTCAGGCTGATGCGCAGGTGCGGCAACTGTGGGTTGCGGTAGTTGGCGACCCGTTCGCGCAGGCGCTCCATGGCCTGACAAGCCTGGGCCTCACTGGTGTTCGGCAGCATCACACAAAACTCGTCGCCGCCATAACGCCCTGCCTGGTCGCCTTCGCGCAGGTTACGGCGCAGCTCGGCGCTCAGCTGGCGCAGCACACAGTCGCCGACCACGTGGCCGAAGGTATCGTTGATGGTCTTGAAATGGTCGATGTCGATCAGGGCGATGACCGCGTGCCCCTGCTGTTGTTTACAGGCCTGGAACTTCAGCAGTAGCAGGTCTTTCCACGCGCCATGGTTGAGCAGCCCGGTCAGGCTGTCGGTGAGGCTCAGGGCGCTCAGCCGGCGCTTGTGGTCAGCCAGTTTGATCGCCAGCTGGTAGCACACCCAGCCCAGTGCCAGCGGGTACAGCGTCAGCATTGGCAGGCAGGCGTACACCTGCAGGGGGGTGGCGGTCAGCTGCAGGCCGGGGCCAAGCAGCAGGATGGAGACAAGCATGCCTGCCACCTGGGCCAGCAGCCCACGAAAGACCATGCGCTTGCCGCCGGCTGCGACGTTGTTCATGGTCATCATGGAAAGTACCGTCACGCTGGGGAGCGGGTTGAAATGCATGGCGGCAGTCCAGAACCCGCCCATCAGCGAGTCCAGCAGCAGGTTGCGCTGTTCTGCCTGGTAGGGCATCGCCGAGCGGCTTGCCCACAAGTAGGCCATGTGCGGCCACAGCAACCCGTTGAGCAGCACCAGCAGCCATGCCCAAGTGGGGGGAGACAGCGGCGCAATGGCCGCCATGACGCTGAACAGACCGATACCCAGGCCAATGACGCGCGGCAGGTAGATGCGCTTGACGAATGAAAGGCCTTTGCCGCTGCGGTTGTCCATCGTGGTCATCGCTTCTGCCGGGGTACCGTTTATCGCATAACTCGCATGAATATTGTTGAACAGAGTTTCAACGGCGAAAAATGACCTTACAAGCCAATTCACGGTTGATCTGATCACTGTGGGGTAACATGAAGGCTTTCCTGTTGCTTGGAGTGTTGCTGATGGTCCCTTTGGCCAACGCTGCCGGCGAGCCGGCGCCACATCGGGATGGGCGTTTTCACAACCAGGCATCGTTGCCGCAGGATGGGGTGCTGAAAAAGCTGCGCATCGGGCTCAAGTACCTGTTCCTGCGCAAGCCCCCGCAAACCCGGCCGGCTACCCCGATCAGCCTCCAGCCCATGACCCGCGAGCAGGTGCTCGACGCCCCTGATCACAGCATTTGGCGCCTGGGCCATTCCACAGTATTGCTCAAGCTGCGCGGGCGCTTCTTTATCACCGACCCGGTGTTCGCCGAGCGCGCCTCGCCGGTGCAGTGGGCGGGGCCGCTGCGCTTCCATGCGCCACCGCTGGCGCTGGACCAGTTGCCGCCACTGGCCGCGGTTGTACTGTCGCACGATCATTTCGACCACCTCGACGAGCAGGCGATTCGCCATTTGGCGCCACGCACCGGGGTATTCCTGGCCCCACTGGGCGTGGGCGACCTACTTATGAGCTGGGGCGTGGCTCCGGCGAAGGTGCGCCAACTGGACTGGTGGCAAGAAAGCGAGGTGGAGGGCGTGCGCTTTGTCGCCACCCCGGCACAGCACTTTTCCGGGCGCGGGCTGCTGGACAGCAATCGGACGCTGTGGGCGTCCTGGGTGATCATCGATGACGATGTGCGGGTGTTCTTCAGTGGCGATACCGGGTACTTCGACGGTTTCAAGCAGATAGGCGAGCGTTTCGGGCCGTTCGACCTGACCTTGATCGAAACCGGCGCCTACAACGTCGCCTGGCCCAACGTACACATGCAGCCGGAGCAGAGCCTGCAGGCCCACCTGGATTTGCGCGGGCGCTGGATGCTGCCGATTCACAACGGTACGTTCGACCTGTCTACCCACGGCTGGCAGGAGCCTTTCGAACGCATACTGACGCTGGCCAACCAGGCCCAGGTGCGCTTGAGCACGCCGCAGATGGGCGAGCGGGTCAGCCTTGACTCACCGCATGCCGGGCAGAACTGGTGGCAGCCACGGCCTGTGCGTCAGCGGGGCCACGCCAAAGAGCGCACGATGGCGGCACGCTGAGATTCAGCTGTGGTCATCCTTGCTGCGCCGGCGCGGGGCTTGGTCGTCTTTCAGCAGTTGCGAGGGTGGCTTGCCACTGTCGCTGCGTACCTGGGCATGGCTGATCAGGGCAAAAATGAAGCTGCCACCAATAATGTTGCCTGTCAGGGTCGGCAAGGCGAATTCCAGCCAAAAGCTGCGCCAGGTTTCATCGCCGGCCCACACCAGATAGGACACCTCGACGGAGCCCACTACTATATGGGTGAAATCGCCGAGGGCCATCAGGTAGGTGATCATCAGGATGATCCAGACCTTGGCGTGCTCCATGGACGGGATCATCCAGACCATGGTGGCGATCATCCAGCCCGACACGATGCCTTTGGCGAACATCTGGCTCAGGTCGTTCTTCATGACCTTGCGGCCAACCTCCAGAAACGCCACGTCCGTCTTGCTGTCGAATATCGGCAGCTCCAGCATGACCCAAGCCACTAGCAGGGTGCCCGCCAGGTTGCCGAGCAACACCACGCCCCACAGGCGCAGCAGGCGAACGAAGTTGGCCAGGGTGGGGGTCGTCATGACGGGCAGCACGGCGGTGAGGGTGTTTTCGGTAAACAGTTGCTGGCGTGCCAGGATCACCGCGAGGAAGCCGGCGCTGTAGCCGATGCTTGCGACCACCTGGGCACTCTCTCCTTCCGGCAGGCGTGCGTAGAACAGCCCCATGGCCATCAGCGACAGCCCCATGGACAGGCCGGCGGCCAGTGCCGACCACCACAACGCCGCGAGGGTACGTTCCAGTTCCTGATCGCCCTGGTAGCGGATCATCTCGTGCAGCACTGCCGCCCGCGGCGGCTGGTTGTGGCTGACCTCCTGTTCTTCATCTGCAGACAGGCCCGGGGTTTTCTCGCTTTGCGCATCGCTCATGGCCGCTACGCTCCGTGGTGGTGTTTCTCTACAGATCCATGGCGCTTTCATTAGTTGCCAGGTGGGGTTAAAACACGCGCGGAAAGTTTTTTCAGATCAAGGTGTTGACTCTGATTTCAAAGCGCGTATTATTCGCCTCCTCGCAGCGATGAACGCTTCGGGGCAAGCGGTAAGTGTTTGAAGTTGTTAGCTTTCAAAAGAAAGCGGTAGTAAAAACTTCAAAATAAACGCTTGACAGTGAATGAGGAAAGCGTAGAATGCGCGCCTCGGTTGAGACGAAAAGCTCTTAACCAAACGCTCTTTAACAAATCGAATCAAGCAATTCGTGTGGGTGCTTGTGAGTACGGACTGATAGTCAAAAAGAT